>Ga0315899_10000031_pt1 | contig 215196 bp, 201 predicted proteins | sample LakEriMetagenome_2_FD_203518 | JGI IMG/M metagenome (GOLD analysis project Ga0315899, IMG submission 203518) | Freshwater fungal communities from buoy surface, Lake Erie, Ohio, United States - Buoy 4 MA112 | ecosystem: Environmental > Aquatic > Freshwater > Lake | place: USA: Lake Erie, Ohio...
TTCACATGGTGAGCTCGAGCGTGGCCTTCATGCCGATCGAAAGCGTCACTGTTGTTGATCAATTTGGCAATCTCTTGTCGGGTCCGAAGCGCGAAGCGGATATTGGCCTCACCTCTCAGCAGCTCGATCACAAAGTGCGCGTCGAGAAAATGTTGCGCGAACGCGTGATGAATTTGCTCGTACCCATCGTCGGCGAAGGCAATGTGAATACTGAAGTCAATGCCGATCTTGATTTCACGCGTATGGAACAAACGCGCGAAATGTTTGATCCGCAAGCGCAAGCCGTTCGTTCCCAACAGGACTCGTTACAAGAAAGCGCTGAAGCGCGCGCCAAGGGTGTACCTGGTTCAACATCCAATCAACCACCGCCGGCGCCGAATGTCTCCGCGACACAAGGTGCCGACAGCGCCGCGTCAAATGACACGACTAAGAACCGTTCATCGACATCTGTGCGTAACTTCGAAGTGAGCCGTGAAGTGAAGTCGGTTCGCTCGGCCCTTGGCAATATCAAAAATCTCTCGGTGGCTGTCGTTCTGCGCTCGCAAATGACAACGGATGCTGAAGGTAAGCCCGTTGAAAAGCAGATGACGGATGACGAACGCAAACATCTGACCGAAGTCATTCAACAAGCGGTCGGCTTCAGCCAGGATCGCGGTGATAAAGTCACTTTGGTTCAGAGCCCCTTTGCTCAGGAACTCCCTGCACTCGAGCGCTCATGGTTTGATGCGCCCTGGCTTGAAGATGCAATCAAGCAAATCGGCGTGCTCGCCATCCTTGCGATCATTGTTCTCGGTGCGCTGCGTCCATTCCTTGCCCGCTTGTTGACCATGTCCGATCTTGTTTCGTCGCCTGACGAAGCCATGCTCGGCGATGGTGAGACTGTGCAGGTTCGCGAAGGCGAAACGCTTGAAGAAATCAAGGCACGTCTCAAGCCGAAGAAGGGTGGTATCTCGGTCGATCTTCTTGACACGGCCAATACCTATGATGACAAGATTGCCTTGATCCGTATGCTCGTTGGCGATGACTCCGGTCGTGTGACTGCGGTGTTGAAGTCAATGATCCAAAAAGAACTCGTCTAAGAGTAGTGGGGACTCTCCATGGCCGAAGCTGCAGTAGAAGTACAAGCACCAGACGCAAGAGAAGCTTTCGAGCTTCTCAACGGAACGCAAAAATGCGCGATTCTCATGTTGTTGCTTGGCGAAGAAGAAGCCTCAGAAATTCTGAAAAATCTTTCACCGCGTGAAGTGCAGCAGCTCGGCACCGCGATGTATTCGGTGGCCGATGTTAATCAGGACACCGTCAATATGGTGCTTGATGAATTCTTGGCCATTATCAAAGCGCAGACATCGATTGGTCTTGGTGCCGACACCTATATTCGTCGCGTTCTGATAAAGGCGCTCGGTGAAGACAAAGCGGGCAGCGTGTTAACCCGCATCACGCCGTCGCAAACTGGCAAGAATATCGAAATTCTTCAGTGGATGGACGCACGTTCAATTGCTGAAATGATCTCCGGAGAGCATCCGCAAATCATTGGCATCATCGTTGCCCATCTTGAATATGCTGTGGCAGCCGACGTTCTTGTTCTTCTGCCGGAAGATATCCAGGCTGAAGTGATTCAACGCATTGCAACTCTTGACTCGGTTCAGCCCGAAGCAATTGCGCAGCTTGAACGCGTGATGCAATTACAATTCAAAGCCAACACCTCCTTGCGCGCCTCGAAGATCGGTGGGGTCAAGGCAGCGGCGAAGATCATGAACTTCACGAAAACGGCCATGGAGCAACGCATCATGGGCAAGCTCGCGAAGGCAGACAAGAATGTCATGACACAGATTCTCGACAATATGTTTATGTTCGAAAATCTCATTGCCGTTGACGATAAGAGCATGGGTACGCTTCTGCGTTCTGTCGAGCCAAATACACTGGCCATCGCACTCAAGGGCGCTGACGAAAGATTGCGCGACAAGATTTTCGGCGCCATGTCGTCACGTGCGGCAGCATCGCTCAAAGACGAAATGGATTCGAAAGGTCCGATGCGCGTCTCCGAAGTGCAAGAAGCGCAAAAGCAGATTATCGCCGTAGCACGCCAACTCTCAGATGCGGGCACAATCATGCTCGCTGGCCGAGGCGACGATTATGTCTGAGAAATCCTCTCGTCGTTTGCGGCCAAAAGACGTTGCCATGCTCGTCAAGAGCGGCGGCGACTTCGCCGAGGAGACGCGCTATTCACCACAAAGCGGCGGCGGCTTCGTGCCTTGGGGCAAAACCAATTTCAAAGTGCTCAAAGCCGAAGACGCGTTGAACTCGAACGAGCCGCAAGACACGGAACAAGACTCTGCAGCGGCTGAAGCAACAGCGCATGCGGATCACACCGCGAACGCGGAAACCACCGCCGTTATTGCAGAAACAACAACGGCCGAGGTCCCACCAGCCGCTCCCCCCGCAGGCCCGCAAGATGTAGCACCCTCAAGTGCCGACATCATCGCCGAGATAGACAAGGCACGCGAAGATGGTCGTGTGATTGGATATCAACAAGGCCTGGCCGCTGGTCGACAAGAATTCGAAGCGGCTCTTGATCTGCTACGTCGACTTGAAGAACGCATCATTCCCCTCGCTGATGAAGCGATCGCGAAGAACACCGAGATCATCGCGCGTCACGTTCGCCGCATCGCGCAAGATCTTTCGGGCACCATGTTCGCAACGATCCCCGATGCATTCGTGCAACGCATTCATCGCGCAGCAGAAACATTTACGCGCGCGAATATGGAATTCACTTTGGCCATCAACCCGAAAGACGCAGAGATTCTGATCCCCGCGCTTCGCGGCGATGAGCTATTCAAAGATATCAAAGTCAATGAAGATCCTGCCCTGCCTTCAGGTGGATTTAAAATCTCGGCGCGCGATCTGGAAGTGGAAGATTTTCCGCAATTGCTTGGTGCGGGAGATGACGAATGATCGATCTCGCACGGTCACTTGATCGCGAATTATCAATTCTTCGCGGCACACGCCGCATTCATGCGGTCGGTCGTGTCAAAAGATTTGATGGTCAAATCGTTCATGCGAGCGCGTTTCCGGCAGCCGTCGGCAATGAATGCCGCATCGAATGTGGTGACGGCAAATGGGCCGAAGCAGAAGTGATCGGCTTTCTTGATGAATATACGGTTCTTGTTTTAACAGGCGGACCCGCTTCACTCGTGGCAGGCGCACGCGTTGAAACTGTGCGTCGTGTTGATGTTGTTCCTGTTGGGCCTGCACTTCTGGGTCGTGTCTTTGACGGCGCAGGCAAACCGCTTGATGAAAAGCCCGAGCCGCTTTTGCGTGAACATTGGCCATTAAAAGGCGAGCGCGTGAATCCGCTTCGTCGTCGTCCGGTGCGCGAGCCGCTTGATACGGGCGTGCGCGCAATCAATGCGCTTCTCACAATGGGACGTGGACAACGTGTCGGTATCATCGCAGGTTCTGGTGTTGGCAAATCCTCTTTGCTGTCGGCTATGGCGCGGTTTACCGAAGCGGATGTCGTCATTCTTGGTTTAATTGGCGAGCGCGGTCGTGAAGTTGCAGGTATGGTTGAAGAACTTTCAGCCTCACCAAGCTTTGCAAAAACAATTGTCGTTGCTGTTCCTGCAGATCAATCACCGGTATTGCGTATTCGTGGTGTTCATCGAGCTACCGCCTATGCAGAATATTTCCGCGCGCAAGGCAAGAATGTTCTTTTGATGATCGACTCGCTCACGCGTGTCGCTCATGCCCAGCGCGAGCTCGGGCTTGCCCTCGGCGAACAACCCACAACCAAAGGTTATCCCCCTTCGGTTGTTTCATTGATCGGTCAATTGCTTGAACGCTCGGGTCTTGATGGCGAAACCCAGGGCAGCGTGTCCGCGATCTACACCGTGCTCGCTGATGGTGATGATACGACAACCGATCCGATTGTTGACTCTGCGCGCGCCATTCTTGATGGTCATATTGTGCTTTCGCGTCGACAAGCGGAACAAGGTATTTATCCCGCTATCGATCTCTCGGCATCCATCAGCCGTACGATGGTCGATTGCGTCTCATCGGGCCATGTGGTTCGCGCGCGCAAATTCCGTCGGTTGCTCAGTCTTTACGAACAGAACCGCGATCTGATGATGCTTGGTGGCTATCAGCCCGGACAAGATCCTGAGCTTGATCTTGCGTTCCAAATCAATCCTTCGCTTGTGAATTTCATCAGCCAAGCCACGGATGAACGCTCAGGCTTCATTGAAAGCGAAGCCAGATTGCAGGCACTCATTCCATGAGTGATTCACGGATCACGCGATTGGCCGCGCTCAAGCGGAAAGTCGAATATCGCAAATGGCAAATGGAAACGGGGCGACTCATTTCCGAGATCCAGCGTCTTGATGACCGTATCAGCCAGGTGGAAGCGCTGAAATCCATTTATCAAAGCCATCTGACCAAACCGTCTTTGACCGCGCGCGAACTGATCGGCATCCGAATCATCAATATGCACCTGAATGACCGACGCGACCTCGATCAAAGCCGCCTCACCCTTCTGGCTGAAGAGCGGCAGAGGCTTATGGCGATGTTAGCGGCCAAAAAACGCGAAGTGGATATGCTTGAGGATGAAACCAAGCGTCTCAAGCGCAACGAAGCCGAAGAAAAACTCGAAAAACTCCAAGCGCTTATGCCCGCCCGCCGCGTCTGAGCGCGTGGCATGGATGTTGCTACCTAAAGTTGTCATATTTTGCCTGCAATCCTAGCGGGAGCGCAGCTATTTGAGGATTTGGATGTGGTTCAGGCCCTGTCTGTGAGCACAGGCGTTCCAACCCCCCTCGGCGAGACCTTCGCCGCGGATCAATTCCTCATATCTGAGCAAAATTCGGCGATTTTTGACATTGCCCTCCTCGCGCCAACCCTGATTTCAGAAGGGTCAGCGGATGAAGTTGGTGCGGTTACGGTTAACGCCGCCAGTCCGACTGCACCATCGGAAGGGAATTCTGGCGAGGTTTCTGTCGAAATGCCGACAGGCAAAGATGCCGCGCCCGTGACATCGACCCTCCCCACCTCACCGATTTCTGCACAAGCGGTCGCAGATCATGATGTCGCGCTGGCGCTATCCGCCCTCGCCGCCCTTGAGCAAACAAGCCGCTCTCCTTTGATTGCACAAAAAGTCAGAGTCGACCTGTTGCCTCCCTCATTAAAGACTCGGATCGGCAATGAACTTTCTGCGCCAAATTCGGTCAAATCTGTTGAGATATCATCCGACACAGCGCTTCAACCGCCGGTTATCAATCTTGCATCTTTCACATTGTTGAAGCGGGATGAAGCGAACATCGATGACTCGCGACAAGAAAATGATACGCGCAGCGAAGATAGACCGCTAAGCGTAACAACGTTCCCGGAGTCGGATCAAAATCAGATCCCTAATGCGGTTTTCACAAATACACCTGTCGCTCCCCTCTCAAAGGTTTCTGATAAAGACATCATCGTACCGAGCGTAGTTGATGCAAATTCAGAAATAGCTCCCGATGTTGCCTCATCACTGTCTCTTGAGCCCCTCCTGCAATCGCCAAAAGCGATTGAGCCGTCAGTTTTATCGGCGACCAAGCCGAAACCCGATGCGGCCGAGCCTTGGACGGCAAGACCCTTTATCAAACAACCTGATTACACGTTGCGGGAAGAAATTTCGGCTTCACGCGATGATATTCTTGCTCCTGCAATCGTGGACGCCCCTCGGGAAGAGCGCCCTTCATTTATCGGCGAATTGATCGAAACACCAAAACCAATCATTCTCCCCAATCAGCCCGTACCCAATGCGCCGCGTTTACCCCTTGCCGATCCAGCGTCGCATCTCGAAACACCAGCCTTTGTGTTTGCGAGTGATACACTCCCTCCCGTTCAAGCTCGCAACGAGATGCAGCTTAATGAACGCGGTCAAGCGCTTTCACTTCAAATGGTCAATGAGGGCGTAGCGCCTGGAATTGAGCCATCCCCTCACAATACACTTGGCCTTCTGAAAAGCTCAGACGAAGCATCTTCAGAAATCGACCAAAACCTTATTTCGGCGCCCTTGATTTCACCGGCACTTGAACTTGTTGCGCGAGAAAAGTCCGAAAACGTTGAAAAAACACCAGAAAATAAAGATATTTTAGCAGGCCTATCTTCGAATTCTGCTGATCCTTTTTACCAGAAAGACAATGAAAATTTGTCTCTCAATAAAAATGTGAATGTCGCTTTGGTGGATGACCACGACATTACAGATGTTCCCGATGTCTTTTTGCATGAAATAAGCTTGAACGAACAGATCAATACAAGAGACACATCCAAAGACGCATCGGAGTCGGTGAACATTACTGATCCGTCCATCATCATGATGAGCGGTGTCATTTCATCTCAAATGATTGCGCCAGAAACCCACGCGACACAGGCCATCGGAACCGATGTTTCGACAAGCCGTAACATAATAAATCCTGAGATGTTTCAGAAGTCACGTGACGTTGCTGTGGCTCGCGATCAAAACAATACCCCCTCTGCTCCGATCGTGAAGACTGCTCCGATAGCGTACACTGCTCCGATAATGAATGCCGATCCAATCGATGACCCGACTCATCCGGCATTCATAGACAATACCGTTATCAGACCTGATTTACTGGCTCAAAAAATCGAGATCGCTGCACGTAATCAGACAGAGCCGTCGATGCAAAATGGCGACACGGATCCTGATCCAGCCGAACAAATTTTCAACCAAGCTGTCCCTTCGCGTGATAACGAGTCGATGAAAGATCAAACAAGTTCGCAAAGCGACTCTCGCGAGCCCCTTCAGCAGCACGCCGCGTTTGTCATGCCCCGCTCGAATTTGAACATCGATCAAAGTGATGATCAGAAGAATGTTTCATTCAACATGCTTGTGGATACAAGAACGACGCTCGAACATCTGAACTTGGAACCAGTGGCTCGTCTCGTTGATGACAAGCAAAACGCACCAACGATAACTGAAGCCAAATTGGTCACGGCCGAACTCAACACCGACCACAAAATTGACGGCACCGACATTCGCGAGGTCACCCTTGTGACCCGCCGCATGGACCAAAGCGAGGCAAATTCTATCCCGCGGCCTAGTGTTTCCATCCCGACAACGTCATCAGAGACTGTCTCGACATCCCATGCAACCCCGCCAGCCCCCGCTCGGGAGACGTCTGCCCCTCCTGTCTACGCTTCAAGCGATAATCCCTTGTTCCAAATCCAGCGCGATCGCGCCCTTCAGGCTCAAATTATTGCCGCCCTGAAATCGGGACAGGATGAAGTGCGACTGTCGCTCTACCCGCCGCAATTGGGCCAAGTCACCATCAATCTCGCCCTCGACGGCCAGAAGGTGAAAGTGGGACTCAAGACCTCAAGCCGAGAGGCAAGCGATTTGTTAACCACCGAGCAACCATCTCTATCGCATGCGTTGCAGCGAGAAGGCTTTACACTCGAAGGTTTTGACGTGACCGAGGACGATACGCACAAACATCGCTCAAACGGCGACGATCAAACCAAGACATCCACGATCCCGGCGATTTCCGGATCATCCGAATTTTCAATCGACATAACAATCTGACGCGAGGACCCGATCATGGCCGCAGCAGCAGCTCCTAAAGAAGCCGAACAAGAAGGCGAGAAGAAGAAAAAGCCGATCCTCAAGATCCTGCTTTTTGTTGTCGGCGGCATCGCCCTGTTGGGCGCAGGCTTTGGCAGTGCCATTCTCTTCATCAAGCTCACGACGCCGAAGGATGAAAATCCACTCGCGATCGTGATTGAGAAGAAGGGCGAAGGCGCTCCGGCTGAGGGAGAACATAAAGCCGAGGGTGCAGCCGAAGCCGGGCCGAAAATGCCCCATAAGGTGACCGAAGCCGAGAAAAAGGCTGAAGAAGCCGCGGCCGCCAAGAAGGGCGGCGAAGGTGGTCATGGTGGTGGCGGTGGCGGCGAAGGTGGTCACGGGGGCGCGGCTGCCGAAGGCGGTCATGGCGGTGCGGAAGCAACGGGCAAGCCTGTTCCGCAAGAAGAAAAATTCGTCACCTCTTATTATGAATTCCCGACTCCTTTTACGACCAACCTCAAAAATTCGCGGAAATTCATCCAGGCCGGCCTGGGCATCGGCACGCAATATGACGCGAGCGTGATCGAGAATCTCAAAAAGCACGAATTGGCTGTTCGCTCGGAAGTGCTGCTGATTTTGGCCGACCAGACCGAAGCCGATCTCATCGGAATTGAGAACCGGAAGAAGGTCCAGGACAAAATTCGTGACGGAATCAATATGATTTTGACCGAACGCGAGCGTTTTGGCGGAATTGAAAACGTTTTCTTTACCACTCTGGTTATGCAGTAAACCCGTCGGTTCTGTTTGTTAGTTGAGTCATGTCCAGTTCGCGTAAACTCAGTAATGAAGAAGTCGCCGCCCTCCTCGAAGGCCTCGAGGACGGCGCGCTGGACGTCGGCACGGGCGTTCTGCCGGGCAAGGAATATCAGCCCTATGCGCTCGGCAATGATGACGCGAACCTTCTGGGCGACCTCTACACGCTGCGCCTGATTAATGAGCGCTTCGGCCGCCAATTCCGAAACATTCTTCTGCCCATGCTCCGTTTCGCGCCGCGGGTGCAAACCATGCCGCCGGAAACAAAGCGCTTTGATGAATATCTCTCCGGACTTGATTCATTTCTCAGTCTGACAACGCTTCGAGTCGATGAACTCAAGGGTTCAATTCTCGCAACCGTTCCAGCACGACTCATCAGCATTTTGGTGAATTCCTTTTTTGGCGGACGCGGCGACAGCGCTGTGACGCGCACAAGCGAATTCACGCCCACTGAAGAACGTATCATCCAAATTGTTATGGAAGGCGCGACGAAAACACTCTCGGAAGCCTGGAAAGAAGTTTACGAAGCGAATTTCGATGTCATGGCGAGCGAGATGAACCCCGCCTTTTTGTCCTTCATCGAAGGCAATGAGCAAGTGGTCATCTGTTCTTTTGTGGTTCAATTGCCTTTTGCAAAGCCGGCGGCCATTGAACTCGTCTATCCTTTGCAAATGCTGAAATTGATCGCGCCGCTTCTGCGCTCGAAAGTGCAACGCATTGGTGAAAATCGCGATGAAAATTGGGCAACCCGTTTGCGCGATGCCGTGCTCCAAATTCCTCTCGTTATTGCGCCGCGCGTGGCCGAGCCCACAGTCAATCTGACACAGCTTTTGCGTCTTCAGCCGGGCGCTGTGATTTCAATCGAAGCCTTCAACGACATCCCGATTTATATCGAAGGTCACCCCCTCTTCACCGGTCGCATCGGCGAGAAAGACGGCAAGATGGCCGTCTCCATCATCGACTAAGATCAGAAACGGATCCGTTCCATGTCAACAGTTGAAAATGAAAAGACAGATCAAGGGGATCTTCCGCAGGCCTCAGCGCAAAATCTGAAGCTCCTTGAGAATATCGAGGTGAAACTCACAGTCGAAGTGGGCGGAACACGGATCATCATTCGTGATCTCTTGAAATTGAATGAAGGCTCTGTTGTCGAACTTGATCGCCTCGCCGGTGAACATCTCGATATTTTGGTGAATGGTACTTTGCTTGCCAAAGGCGAGATCGTTCTGATCGGTGAAAGTCTCGGTATTCGGTTCACTGAAATCATCTCACCGGAACAAAGGTTGCGGAGCATCTAGTGGCAAGCGTCACCTCCATCATTTCGGTTTTTGTTCTTCTCGGCGGCCTCGTGGCCGCCGCGATTCTGCTGAGACGCTATCGTGATCGATTGAATGCCGCCTTTGTCAAAGGCCCCTTATCAATCAAGAGCGTTGCTAATCTCGGCGATGGATCTCGCGTAATTTTGATCGAAGTCGATGGTCAACAAGCGCTCTGTGGCGTTGGTCGGCAGGGCGTCGGCGCGATCACGCTTCTCCCCCGATCATCTCACCAAGGTGAAGTTTCATGACGCGCCAAAGGCTCGCGCTTAGTTTTCTCGTTGTGAGCGGCGCTCTCTTGATGGCCGGTGGCGTTTATGCCGCACCGGCTTCGCTCTTTGACCTGCCGGTTCTGAAACTTGAGAATTTACCGGCAGGCGGCCAGTCACTCTCGCTTTCATTGCAGACGCTGATCTTGATGTCAGCTTTGACAATTTTGCCGTCAATGCTTCTCGTTACAACGAGTTTCACACGCATCATCATTACATTGTCGATTTTGCGCCAAGCGCTTGGGACCCAACAAACACCACCTAATCAGGTGCTCGTTGGTATTGCCCTCTTTCTCACACTTTTCATCATGACGCCAACATTCAAAGAAGCGAATGATGCCGCCTTCCAACCTTATTCTGCCGGTCAAATTGGCATTGAAGAAGCAGGCGTGAGAACAGCCACCATCATGAAAGGCTTTATGCTGAAACAAACGCGGCAAAGCGATATCGCAATGATTGCCGAGTTGCGTGGTGATGCGGGCTATCAATCTGCAGCGGATGTGCCCTTTGTGGTGGCCGTTCCAGCCTTTCTCATTAGCGAATTGCGTACAGCCTTCACGATTGGTTTTTTGCTCTTCCTACCCTTCCTCGTCATCGATATTGTTGTTTCAAGCATTCTCATGTCGCTAGGTATGATGATGCTGTCTCCTATGCTTGTATCCTTGCCCTTTAAGCTTCTGATGTTTGTGATCGTTGATGGATGGGCGCTGACCTTGAATTCACTCGTCGAAAGCTTCACACGCGGATTATGAAATTATGGCATATGAGCAGTTCATCGCGATCGGTCATGAGACGCTTCTGAGCACAGTCCTCACTGTGACACCGGTGCTGCTTGCGGGTCTCGTGATTGGCTTGATCGTGGGTATCTTTCAGGCCGCAACATCCATTAATGAGGCGACATTGGCATTTGTGCCGAAACTCATCATTGTCGGACTCGTACTTGTGCTTGCAGGTCCCTTCATGGTCGCAACGATGACCGGCTTTTTTCAAACCGTGTTCACCGAAATCGGACGCGTGAACCGATGATCATTCTGGATAACGCAACACTTCTCGACACTCTTGTTGCGTTTATGCTGGTCTCTATTCGCATCTCTGCAATGCTGCTCGCCGCACCACTTTTCTCCGCTTCGAGCGTATCGATTCCCATTCGGATCGTAACGTCTTTAGCGATTGCGGTGATGCTGGTTCAGGCTGTGCCAACGCCGAAAATTGATTTGCTCTCACCAATGGGCGCTCTTGCGATTGCCGGTGAGGTCATTGTCGGCGCAGCCATCGGCTTTATTTTCCAGTTAGGCTTTGCCGCCGTTCAACTCGCTGGTGAACAAATCGCCGCGTCAACGGGTTTGGGGTTCGCGGCGATGGTTGATCCGCAAACGGGTACGCAATCGCCTGTCATCAATCAGTTTTTGAGCATCATGATGCTCTTGTCATTTTTGACACTCGAAGGTCACCATATTTTATTGAAACTGCTTGCTGCAAGTTATGAAGCGCTACCTGTTGGATCAGCGTTTTTTAGTGCCAATACATTGATTGGCATTGCCAAAGCAGGCGCTTTGATTTTCTCGGCAGGAATGTTGGCCTGTTTACCGATCATCGTCGCTTTGTTTCTTGTGACCTTGGTCATCGGTATTCTGACGCGCGTTGCTCCGCAAATGAATTTGTTCTCGGTGGGTTTTGCGATTTCTATTCTTGCGGGGCTAGCATTGATGCTAGTGGCTTTACCGGGACTAACAGCGAGTATGGCGGGCATTCTTGATGAGACAGCCAATCGCGCGCGAAACTTGATTCTCAACGGAGGAGGCGCCTGATGGCTGAAACCGACGAGGGACAAGAACGCACAGAAGACCCAACCGGCCGAAAACTTGAGCGCGCGCTTGAAGAAGGTCAAATTCTGACATCACGCGACTTGTTGATGGCAGCGGTCATGCTCGGTGGGGCATTGCAGATTTCGATTGGTGGACATTATTACTTTACTGAATTTTTGAACGCATTTCGTAATGGTCTCGATTTTTCGGATGTGTTGCAGCGCGATCTCCCGCTACCGTCAGCCATCTTGGCGCGAGTAACGGATATCGCATTGCCGATGATCTTTTTTTCGATCCCGCTCGTGGCTATTCTTGTAACAGCCCAGATTGCCTTTGGCGGTTTTCATTTTGTAATCGGCAATATTGGTCTCAAGTTTGAAAAACTATCCCCGATCAAGGGGCTTGGCCGCATGTTCGGCATCAGCGGCCTGATTGAGCTTTTCAAATCTGTCGGAAAAACAATTCTCATCGGCATCGTGGGTGTTGTGTATATTCTGCATCGTTTGCCAGAAGTGATGGCGCTTGGACGTATGCCCTTCGAGATCGCGCTGGCCGATGCAGGAAGTCTTGTTGCGTCGACCCTGATGGTTCTCGTCTTTACAACCTTGATCATCGCCGCTGTTGATGCGCTTTATCAATGGTATCGTCACCGGCAAAGTTTGATGATGACCAAACAAGAAGTGAAAGACGAAATGAAGGAGACCGACGGTTCTCCAGAAGTCAAAAGCCGCATTCGTCGTTTGCAACGTGAAGCCGCGGAGCGGGGCTCTGTTGCCAATATCAATCAAGCCCAGGTGATCATCACCAACCCACAACATTTTGCAGTTGGCTTGCGCTATGATTTCGTCAAAGGCACAGCGCCGAAAGTGGTTGTTAAAGGCTCTGACGCCATCGCCAAAATGATTCGTGAAAAAGCGGCTGAGAAGAAAATGCCCGTACTCGAATATCCGATGCTCGCCCGCGCCATTTATTTTACTTCTGAAATCGGTGGCGAAATCCATTCCGAGCTTTATCGCGCGGTGGCGACTGTTTTGAGTTTTGTCTTTCACGCGGGCGCAGAAGGCGACAAACCCGAAATCGAAGTGCCAAAGGAACTGCAATTTGATATGAATGGCCGACCGATGGAGCGTCGCCGTGCCGCATAACATCGATCCCGCCTCCCCTCAGATGTCGTGCCAGGGGTGCCAACATTTCTATGTGACCCATCAACCCGCATGGCCGTATGGCTGTCGTGCATTTGGTATGCGTTCGCGGCAGCATCCGGCACGAGATGTGCTAGTGAATTCAGGAAAGCCGTGCCGCATGCGCCAAGCGCAGCCGGTCAAAGAATTTTCGCTTGAGGATGTCCGATCATGAGTAAGAAGCCCGAAAAAGCAGCCCCGAAGGTTGAAGCCAAAGCCGAGGCCCCGGCAGACGCTCACGCTGTGGACGCCCATGCAGACGGTGCCGAAGGCGCTGATCAAGCTAAGGACAAAGCCAAGGGCGGCAAGGACAGCGCAAAAGCAAAAGCTCCTTCGATCGAGGAGGCGATTCAACTCGCCCTCGCAACGGCGGAAACCACCGCTGATGCCAGCAGCGATGTATCAAAGATCAAAAAGCAAGTTGCCGAACTTGTGGCCGGCGCGTCGCGCTCCAATAAGCTTTTGATCTCAACCGGCGTTGTTTTTCTGTTCATGGCATCGATTGCCCTGGGTATTTCAGTCGCTTTCTATTTCAAGGCCATGAACCGCTTTGATTCCATGACCAATGTGAACCGTGATGCCTTGATGGCTTTCGCGGAAGAAGTAAACGCCTTTACGACAGCAGCAACGCGTGTTGAAAAGGCAGCAAGCGAATCAGAAAAGCGCCTTGCCGCTTTGATGGCGCAACAAGAGGAAATTAAAGCGCTCATGCAAGGTGACCTTGCCAATCAACAAGCGATCCAAGGCAAGATTGCCGAAAATTCCGAAGCCATGAATAATTTGCCTGAAGCCACGCGCAAAATCATCGAGGACTTGGTAGCATCCAATAAACTCGTCGTTGCCCAAGTCGCCGATGCGATGAAGGAACAAATGAAAGCCATGGAAGCCTCAAATCCGAAAATCGACCTTGCAAAACAGATCGAAGAAATCGTGAAGAAGCAGCAGGCAGAAGCCACACGCACCGCAGCAATTGAGGCACAAAAAGCGGCCCGAAACCGAAAAGCGGCACCACAGCCTGACATCATGATCCGATATCCGTAATCGCGGATATCGGACACGAGCCGAATAGACATGGCCACCGAAATCTTCTCAGGCACCGCGGTGAAAGTCACCGAGGTCGAAAAACTCTCCCCTGGCGAAAAACTTGGGCTTCTGCCGGGCGATATACTTTTGAAAATCGGCAAACGCGAACCACTTGAAGCGTTGGAGATGCCGAGTATTCTTGAAGAAATCGGCGCTGAGAAAGAGTGGATCACCGTTCAGCGTGACAAAATCATTTTTAGAGTTTCAACTATCGGCGGCGCAATGGGCATCACGATTGAACCCTATCCGCTGCAGGGCGAAGTGACTCTTGAAGTCAAGGACTCATGGACACCCTTTTACTCCGCCATACGACTCGATGACTCGCTTCTGCTTTTACCAGAACGCATCTCGGCATTCTGGCTGCCCTTCCCTCTGATTGCCTATGGTTATTTCCGCCTATGGCAAATGATGGGCGCAACGATCTTCATGTATGGCATTGGCTACGCGACAAGCACCTTGGCCTTTGTTATCATTTATATTGCGAGCATCGTGACTCTCGCCATGGGTGGTCCGATGTTTCTGCGAGATACAGCGGTTAAAGACGGATTTTTACCGCGTGCGCGTGTCGCGCTCGCTCATCCCGATGACGCTGCCAAACTTGAAATGACAACAGGCGCAATTCTTCGCCTAGATCGCGACAAAAACAAAAAGCGCTAAGCCCGTCTCGAATTAACGACGGCCGTGAAGCGAGATGATTGATTCAACCGCATGAACGGGCAATCCGGTCTTGGCAACAATCAGATCGCTTGACACCCCTTCGCGCGCCAAACGAATGGCAGCATCGACCGACTCAGGATTCTCACGTGGACTTTGTCCTGCACCCCGAAAGACAATTTCAAGCGATTTGATTTCTGCCTGAACTTTACGGATCGCATCCGTGAATGAGCTTTCAAGCGTGATGCTTGAACGGACGGTGTTCGAGTCCAATCCGCCCATCTGATCGGAGAGTTTTTCAAGGCGGGCTTCAAGTGCCGATAGCGCCTTACGATGACGAAGTTCGAAAAAAATAAGTGCAGCCAGAACAGGGCCCGCACCAAACAGAACAATAAGAACAACGAACAAGAACCAATCAGACGCAACCATGGAAAACTTTCACGCCGAAAACACAAAACACCTAAGAACTATCCGGTCAGGCTTGATAGGTCACAAGGCCCGGACGATGTTTCGGCTTGCGCCGAACGGGAGCACTATCCTTGGAAGCCATGCGATCGGCAAGCAATTTCTCTAGTTTTAAGGTTGTTTCGTGAATCCGAATAACAGCCGCGTGGTCTTCGGGCGAACCCGGTTGACGTCCGGCAAAGCCCGACAACTCAGCATGAAGATCAAGAGTGAGACCTTCGATAGCGGCGCGGTTCTCATCCATAATCGAACGTTCGATCGCAGCAAGAATCTCAGCCGTTCGGCTGACCGCGTCAAGAAATCCCGTATCCACCACTTGTTCCACGGCACCAATCCCGATTTAACGAATAATCACAGTGCCGCTCTGCGCCACACGTCCTGAAAGGACGATTCCGCTTTTTACATTGCGAACGGACACGAGATCACCTTCAAAACCATCTTCTTCGGCTCGACCCGTCGCCGAAATTGAAAAGCCATCACCTTCAGCCACCAATGTGACGGTCTCGCCCTTCATCACAGTTGGGGCACGTGCGACATTGCGCGTTGTCAAAACATTGCCCGGCTGCAACGCGCTCACAAGGCGCAAACCCACCGCTTCCGAAACACCTTTCATTAAGGCGCCACCCGGAGGTTGAGAGGTCAAACGTTCTTCAAGCATATCGCTTGTCAAAATCGTACCCGCGGCGAGAGCGACACGCGGCACAACAACCGACCATTGCTTGATCGGACCACCGGCCGTTACCGCACGCGGTACAGTCACCGCGGCCGGCGCATCAATCCCGTCGACTCGGAGCGTAAAGCTCCAAGGTGTTGGCGACGAGCAAGACACGACAAGACTTGAACTATAGGTGCTGCGTGGTTGCACTTGCGGCGTTGTCGAACAGGCGGCAATTTTCATCCGGTCATCAAGCGGTCCAATGCGTGCATCGGGCGGAAGCGTGCGACCACTCGCGGTGAAATAATCGCGGATGATTCCTTTTATATCCTCAGCATCCCAGCTTGCGTCATCAGCATAGGCCGAAGGCGTGAAGACGGAAGCCATAATGGCTCCCAGAATGAGGAAATAAAAACGAGCTCTCATTGCAGAAGCACCGCAACTGAATTGGCACGGATCGCCGGTTTTGGTTTCATCAGACGCGCAACAGATTGATTGGCACCAGCTGATTCAACACGAATGATCTGCCAAGAATTTTTTGTTTCTGATGGAAGCTCAACAAGGAAATAATCACCTGGCTTCACACCATTGGCCGCACCTGCCGAAATGGTTGCCTGATTGCCAGACACCGAAGTGACAACCGCGCGTACCGTGTCACATCCCACGTGATCAGCAACCCGTGTGGCGACTTGATGCCAAAGCTCATCAAAGCTCCCTGTGATATTTGACGGCACTGAGATATCCGTACCCCAAACACGCGATTCAAGCGGCACCTGCGCCGTTTCAACAATGCGTTCGCGAACGGCACCCGTCATCGTATCAACAATTTGCAGATCAGCTGTGGCTTGAATGGCCGTTTCAGCAATCAACGCATTCCCCATGCGCGCACGCTCGAGCTTCACAACACCATCGAGGCGTAACACACCAGGCGTGGGGCGATAATTTTCAACAACCGCCAAATAACCAAGATTCTGTTTGACCGCACTGGCACTGCGCGTAACGGGATTAAAGCGACGATCATCAACCGCCCGCAATGATGGCTCTTCATTCAAAACTGAGAAAAGACGCTCGACGCCTTCACGACCTTGACGCTCAACACGGCCGGTCAAACCGGGCGCGACACGAATATCGATGGCACCAATTGCTACATCGGATTTTTTCGATGACGCGCATTCACCCTCTTCCGTTTCAGCGAGCGCATCAATGGTGACAACGAAATGATCGCCTTCACGACGTTCATCGAGAACTTGATAGCCCTTCAATTGACCTGAAACAACAATGCCGCTCTCTTCCCGAAGGGTTCCCGCATCGGACACCATGGTTGATCCGCGCACAGACATACGCACTTGACCAGCAGCATCATAAAGCGCCTCTGCTAAAGCAGATTTCCGCGCACCTGCGACATCGCCATTGGCAATCGCCGCACGTCCAACAGCATGAACAAGCCGCGTGCCAGCCATCACCTGATCGCAAAACAGGAGAGCCAAGGCCGCACCGACAAAAGTGAAACCAATGCGTTGCATCATGAAGCTCACTTATATTTTGGGGCGCCCTGCGCCACCATAGCGGCAGCATCCGACGCATCAATTTCCAAAATTGTTTCGTAGATGTCGCTCTTGATCGGGCCAATCGATACTGTGCGCGCGCTGCGCACGATGCCGGCGACCGTGCCACGCAGCGTATCAGCCTGCATCACGCCTTCTGAGAGCGACGCATAAGAATTCACATCAAGGCCATAAATCTTCTCGGCAAGTTCGCGCATCGCCATCAAGCGTGAGGCACGGATCGCCATCAATTGCTTTTGCACCCGGGTGCGGCCGGGCTGGATAGAAATAGCAGCATAACCGATGCCGCGAATGGCGCCCGTCTCGACCGGAGCCGCCGTCGCTGCGGTGGTCGAAGCCGGCGTTGCCGCCGCCATCTTGGTTTTGTCAGTTGCGGTCGCACAGCCGGAGAGCAAAGCGCCTGAAAAAGCGAGAGTGGCAAAAAGCGCGAGATGAGAGAGTTTCACAGCGGTACATCCTTTGCAGGCTTCAGGATCACGCCCAAGACGTAACCCCGGCATCGAGAAATGGGTCGAAGCCCCTTCAGCAAATTCCGTGCCGACTACGCTTCGTTAAAAAATTTTTCCCGCTGGCATACCCCTTGCTTTTACCTATCCGAACCACCGCGAAACCCACCCGAAACGGGGGCAAAGCGGGCATTTTGACTAAATTCGTCGGGATTCCGACATGAGGCGAGTACGATTGTGAGCGACGCACTGTCGATAAACCAACAGGCTGGCATTGGACGCTGGGCGCAATCCCTGCTGCTGCCTTTGGCGCTTGTGGCATTCATCGTCATGATGGTGGTGCCAATCCCGCCCTTCCTGCTCGACATCTTCTTTACCGCCAATATCGTCATCTCACTCTCGATTCTGATGGTGAGCGTGAACATGTATCGGCCGCTCGACTTCTCGGCCTTTCCGACCATTCTGCTTTTCGCCACCATCCTCCGCCTCGCACTCAACGTCGCGTCGACCCGCGTCGTTCTCGTGCATGGTCATGAAGGCACCGCAGCGGCCGGCCATGTCATTGAATCTTTTGGTGAATTTGTCATCGGTGGCAATTTCGTCGTCGGCATTCTCGTCTTTATCATCTTGATGGTGATCAACCTCGTCGTGATCGTAAAAGGCACCGGCCGCGTGTCGGAAGTCGCGGCCCGCTTTACCCTCGACGCGATGCCCGGAAAACAGATGGCGATCGACGCCGATTTGAACGCCGGAATCATCACCCCCGAAGTCGCCCGCAAACGCCGCGAGGAAGTCGCGCGCGAGTCAGATTTTTACGGCTCAATGGATGGTGCGACGAAATTCGTAAAAGGCGACGCGATCGCTGGTGTGCTCATCCTTGCCGTAAACATTATTGGCGGTTTGATCATCGGCATGGTGCAACATGGTTTGCCGGCCAACGAAGCCGCATCGACCTATGTGACTCTCACAGTCGGTGACGGTCTCGTGGCGCAGATTCCTTCACTTCTTCTTTCAATCGCCACCGCCGTCATTGTGACGCGTGAATCAGGTGAATCAGACCTTTCGAATACATTATCACGCCAAATCGGTTCGCGCCGCGCTTGGTATCCGGTCGCAGGAATTCTCGCTTTGATCGGCATTTTGCCCGGCATGCCACATCTTCTGTTTCTCACTGCAGCTGCCGGTGCAGCTGCGATCGCGCATTTTGTCAATAAACGCGACAAGAAAGAAGCTGAAGAACAAGCGCTTGAAGCGGCGAAGCCGACCATCAGCCTTGAAAGCAGTGCAAATGATGAAGAGAAAAACGAAGTCACGATCAGTGATGTGGCAAACACCACACCACTCCTGATTGAGGTTGGCTATGGTCTCATTCCGCTGATTGAAGACGCCACACGCGGCGCACTCGTTTCGCGCATCACCGGTATCCGTAAACAGGTTTCGCGTGATCTCGGTTTCATTATTCCGCAAGTTCGAATTCGTGACAATCTCGCGCTCATGCCTTCGGCTTATCGCATCACAATTGCCGGTGTGATTGCGGCTGAAGATCAAGTCATCAATGGCAAGCTTCTCGCCATCCAAGGTACGAACTCAAATGTTGTTCTTCCGGGCCAAACCGTGAAGGACCCGACATTCGGTCTTGATGCTGTCTGGATTGATCCGTCTGACAAACCGCGCGCGCTTGCAGCTGATTATACCGTCGTTGATGCCGGTACCGTGATTGCAACACATCTTCATCAATTGCTGATGCAACGCGGCGCAGACCTTCTTGGCCAGGATGATGTCCAAGAGATCATTGATCACTTTGCCAAATCGGCACCCAATCTTGTTCAGGGCGTTGTACCGAAAATCGTTTCATTACCGCAATTGACACAAGTGTTGAAGTCATTGGTCGCTGAGCAGATTCCGATTTCAGATATGAAGCGCATTCTTGAGGCGGTCTCTAGCGCAAAGGGCCGTGAAACAGATGACCTCATCGAAGCGGCTCGTATTGCTCTCGGTCCAATTTTGATCCAACGCATCTCATCGCCCAAAGAAGAATTGCCAATTGTCACGCTCGATACAGGGCTTGAACAATTGATGATCCAGAATGCCAAGCAAAATGGTGCGATGGGCAATGCAATCGAGCCAGGTCTCGCCCGCAAGCTGATCGAAGCTTTTGAAGAACAATCCAATTTGTTGGCCAAGACAGGAAAGACGCTTGTCGTCGTCACAACCCCAATTTTGCGCCGTGAACTTGCAAGCCTTGTTCGACAGGCCGCGCCCGATGGTCTTGTTCTGTCGTTCAAGGAACTTCCCGAAACCAAACGTGTCAATGTCGTCGCCATTATCGGCGGCGCGTCCTGAGGAGAGTGAACCATGATGCAACGTACAAAAATCGTGGCGGAAGATAGCCGCGAAGCCATGGCAAGGATCATGCGCGATTTCGGCGAAGATGCCGTAATCCTTTCGACACGCAATGTGCCGGGTGGCATCGAGATTGTTGCCGGTCATCCCGCAAAAGGCGCTCCAAAATTTGATGTGGATGATGAAGAGCCCACATTGGCGCGCTTGAAAAAGGCGCAAAAGAAGCAGCAGCAACAGGCAGATGTGATCGCAGAGCGCACAAGCGATGTGCTTAAAAAGCCTTCGGCATCAAAAAGCGCTTCGCAAAAATTCGCTGACATCCTTCTTGAAAGCGGTCGTGCCGAAGAATTGCTGCGCCCCTCAGGTTTTCAATTCAAACCCGCTCCTAAGGCAAACAAAACAACGCCAAAGAGCGAAGAGCTAACAGTAGACGCACCGGAAACTCAAGAAGTGGCAGCGGTTGAAACGCAGAAATTTGATGATCGTCGCCTCAATGCCATCGAACAATCGGTCAAAGAAATTCGCGCAATGCTCGGTCAAGAAGTGATGATGAGCGGTTTAAAATCAGCCGGCGCTTCTCCAGCTTTGATCTCAGTGTTCTTGGCGCAATCGGGCGCACTCGCCTCAATCGATCCGGATCGTCGCTTTGCCAAATTTTTGGCCGACCGGATGCTCCATAAAGCGCCGCCGAAATTGACCGGTGGTCCGCGCGTTGTGTTGACACTCGGTCCGAGTGGCTCGGGTAAAACGACATTGCTCGCTCAATTGGCTGCGAAAGCCCGTATCGAGTCACCTGATGAAAAACTCACTTTTGTGAATGCTGACGCCAATCGTTTTGGTGCCGCTGAACAATTGCGTGCCTATGGCAAAATTCTCGATGTCCCGGTGATCGACGTCGAACATCCTTCTGAACTTGCCAAACTGACCACAAATTCTGGCCAGCGTTTGTCGCTCTTCATCGATATGCCAAGCCAGCCGCATGAAAACGGCGTGTTGCTCGATATTCTCGAGCGTCATCGCGACGAATTGCCTGAGATGTACAGTGTCGGCGCGATTGCCGCTAATCTTTCAACGGATGCAGTCGATCGCATGTTGTCGCGCTACCCCAACCTTGATGCGTTGGCTCTGACTAAGCTTGATGAAGCACCGCTCTCGCTTTCCACCTTCAGCCTTTTGAGCTTGCGCGGACCGGGCGTTGCCTTTCTTGCCTCGACCTCGCATCTTGTGAAAGGATTGATGGAACCTGATTCGGATATGCTCGAAAGCGTCATTCATTCGAGCCTCGTGGGCAGCGAAGCCGAACAGCTGAACTGACCTTTGTTGTAAATGATCGCGTAGCGTCGGTAGCGTAATATGAAACGTCCTCAGGCCACGGCCATCACGAGCGGAAAAGGCGGAGTCGGCAAGACAAACCTCTCCGTCAATCTCGCCCTCGCCCTCCATAAGGCCGGTGAACGCGTTGGCATTTTCGACGCCGACCTCGCGCTTGCCAACGCACATCTCGTTTTGGGCTGTCGACCCAATCGTACAATCGTTGATGCGCTTTCGGCCCAATGCACGATGGCTGAAACAGTTGTTGAATCACCTTTGGGTGTAAAGATGATTGCCGGCGGCAGCGGCCTTGCAGAGGTCATGGGGCTCTCGGTTGAGAAGCGCCAAGAAATCATCAGAAATTTTTCTGAACTCTCCGGCACAATTGATCACTTGATTGTCGATACCGCAGCAGGAGTCGAAGCCAATGTGATTGATTTCGTAGCTGCCTGCGATCGTGTTATTGTTGTGGTTGTTGGCGAGCCGACTGCTTTTGTTGATGCCTATGCGTCGATCAAAGTATTGCATCAAGACACAGGTCGCGATCGTTTCGACGTGATCATCAATCGCGCGGCCAATGACGCGGTAGGTGCTCAAATCTTCACGCGTTTCCGTGCCATTACGGATCGCTTTTTAAAAGTGACACTCAATCACATTGGTACAGTTCCGGAAGACGAGCGACTTGCGCGCGCTGTTGGGAAATGTGAGCCGGTCGTGTCGAGTTTTCCGAATTCTGTTTCAGCAAAAGCCATTATGCGGATCGCCGAAAAGCTTCATACGACGACGCCGCCCGCAGTTGATGAAGGTTCAATTGGATTCTTCCGCCCGACAATTTCAACGGAACGAAAAGCGGTTGGAGCCTGAGCCATGAGTCTCAAAGCCTATCCAACGCAAGCTTTAAGCGTTCAGGACATCAATGAACGCGTGCGCCTTCACATGCCGCTTGCGCGAAAAATCGCGTGGCAAATTCATGGCCGCGTCCGCGATCTTCTCGATATTGACGATCTCATTCAAATTGGAATGACGGCGCTTGTTGAAGCGGCGCAGCGGTTTCAAGATACAGGCGAAGCCACGTTCGGTGCCTATGCATCGATCCGCGTACGTGGTGCGCTCGTTGATCATGTTAGAAATAATCTCACTTTGACGCGCACAGCCGTGCAACGTCGCGATCGTATTGCGCAAGCGCGCCGTGATCTTTTGAGCGAAGGAAAAGATGCTGATAATCAAATTTTGATTGCAGAAAAACTTGGAATTGGCGTCCCTGAACTACAAGTCTGGCACGGACAAATTGCACAAACGGCCGATAAATCTCTCGACGAAATCTATGATGATCATTCGGTATGGTTTGCTGACGAGGGGCCAACGCCAGAACACGCCCTTCTTACAGGAGAATTGCGCGAGAGACTCGCTGCAAATCTCAAAAAGCTCAACGAGCGCGACGCGATGGTTTTGCAGCTTTATTATGTTGAAGAAATGAATCTCGAAGAAATTGCCGAGACTTTATCGATCTCTATTGGTCGTGTGTCGCAAATCAAAAAAGCGGCCATCAGCCATTTGCGTCACTGGATGGGTGAAGACTAAGAGGGCGGTGGCAATTCACGAAAAAGCCATTGATCAAGCTTACCGATCTTCACAGCATGTTTGATTTCGGCAAGGATCTGCTCAACGACTTCGTGAGTGGCTACACCCAAGATGATTTCTTGATCGCCTTTTCGCGTTAACGGCAAAAAGCGCCCTTGCCATTCAATTGAGATGACCGTCATGCCGTCACGACGCTCGACAATATTGTGAGCATGGCGCCAGCGACCCGGTACATGGACCTCATAGGCGTCGCCGCTTCGCGGATCAAACCGTGTTTCGAGATAGGAGTAATCATTCGGATTGCAGTAAAACCGCCAATAATCATCGATGAGGGCGATGAGCTCGGCCCGCACATCAGCGATCGGGGTGGGAACCGGAACGATCTGCCGCGACTTCGCTTTGAAGCCTTGCAACAATTTGGGGCTGATCATGACGCACACTCACTTACAAAAAGCTTACCTGCAAAAAGCGGCCGGACTTTAGCGGCAGGTTTTTGAGACGGCAATTCCTGAAGAGCAAGAGAAATGTCCCCCTGATGGCATGAGACTTGCTGAAACAGCTTCGGATTATTGCGTCTGCAAACAGGCGCTTTGTGACTGCTGAAATCAGGATTGACCATGCTCCGTACGCCGCTGACCGGATTAACCGCTGCCTCCAAACAGCTCAACGCTATCTCGAACAACCTTGCGAATGCGAGCACGACTGGCTTCAAAAAGTCGATGGCTCAATTTGCTGATTTCATGGGGGAAAGCACGGCGACCCGCCCAGGTTCAGAAGCTGGCAAGGGCGTCATGGCAATCTCCATGCGGCGTTCAGTCGAACAAGGTGGTCTCAAGCAAACGGGCGGCAGCCTCGATGTTGCGCTGCAAGGTGCAGGCTACATGGTGTTCGGGGATCCAGCCAATCCCACGGGCGAAGGCGATATGAGCTTTTCCCGCGCGGGCGCTCTCACAATCACGCCCGATGGCTATCTCGTGGATCAAAGCGGCGCGCCCGTCATGGGCAATCCGGCCCTTTCAGGAACGCTCCAAAACCCGAACCTGCAGGCAATCAACATTTTTAAAGCTGTCGGCAATGATCCGGCGAATCTTGGATCGATCACCGTCGACGCCCAAGGCCTTGTATCAGTGACGAATGCGGCTGACGGCTCGATCAACAAAGTGGCCTATCTCGCCGTCGCACGCTTCGAGAATGACAATGGACTCAAAGCCATCGGCAATACGCGATACACAACGAGCACAGACTCAGGCGCTCCCCAATATGGTCGCGGAGGCTCTGATGGCCTCGGTGTCTTTGCGCAAGGCAATCTCGAACAATCCAATGTCGATATCACCTCCGAGCTCATGAACATGATCTCGGCCCAGCAGGCCTATAATGGCAGTTCGCGCGCGCTTCAGGCGGGCAGCGAAATGATCCGGACGGCCGCTGAACAAATTGGTTCATAACAAAACTTTGAGCGCCCCCACGGAGACACTCGTCACACAATAAATCCGAATGAATTCAACCGGTTGGAGTTTTAAATCGGGCCACACATCAAGAGCCACCTACAAGGACTGGCCCTGCGGGTCCGTTAACGGGGGCCGTTAACCTTTTTTGTAGCATCATGTATCGATTTCAATTAAAAGTTGTATCCAACGACAGAGCCTCGCTGAGGGAGCGCCGCCTGCCGTCGGAGTCGACATGGCGATTTCAGACTCACTCTCGGTCCGCCAGCCGGTGCAAAACGCCGTGCTTCCGCCGCTCGCCGGTGCGCAACGGGGTACCGCCATTGAAGATGTTCCAACCACACCGCGCCCTCTGGTCGAGGTCACCGCTGTATCGCCCGATAATCTGCCTCCGACCGACGCTGCCGCAGTCATCCTCCCCTTCACTCAGGAAGCACGCCGCAAGCCGGCGCCCCGGGGCGGTGACCCCATACGCCCAAGCGTTAGCCCCGACGAACCGCTGCGGCTCGTCTATAATCAACGCGGCGCGCCATCTGACGCGATCCCGGCCCTTACCCGCCTTGAAGCCCGGATCGCGCTCGAGCCGGTCTTCATGCAGCATTATGCTTCAACCCTCTATGCCATGGTCTCGCGGCTACCCGCGACGCCGGCAGAACGACGCGTGGCCTTTGACCTCTTCGCCTGACATGGTGAGGTTTGCATGACCCAACAAGAATTTCTCGACGCCATTCGGGCACTCCTTAAAGAATATGGCGGCTACACGCTTGAAGGTCCGGATTGGGCCGGTGATGTGATTTTGCGTCGCGATTTGAATGGCGAAGAGAAACGCCGCCGGGGCGCGAGCCATTTCGCAGCAGCGCTTCGTCAAATCATGGGGCAAGACACTAAGAAAAACCCTCCGGCCGGGTTCGTCTGAGCTGTCCCCGCGGGCATTCACCATAGCCCGCAGAATAAAACTGGCACAGAAGTTGCTGATACTGTCTCGAACCGCGCTCCTTAAGGATCGACGAGACAGGACCTATGAAAAGTCTAGACGCACTCTTCAAAGCCGATGCCACCGCACTGTCATTGCGACAGAAGCGTTTGGAAATTCTCGGCTCGAACATTGCGAATGCCGCGACACCGCATTTCAAGGCGCGCGATATCGATTTTGAATCCGCTTACAAAAGCGCGATGAACAGCGGCGAGCTTACAAAAACCGCGTCCGCCCATATCGATGTTGGCGGCACGGCCGACTCCGCTGAAGTGCGTTATCGCGTACCGCTTTCTCCTTCGCTTGATGGCAACACTGTCGAGCTTCATGTCGAACAAGTCCAGTTCGCTGAAAACGCAACCCATTACGAAGCGACACTGAGCTTCCTCAATGGCCGCATCAACACAATGCGCAAAGCGTTGAGAGGCGAATAATGGCCAATAAACTTACAATATTTGACGTCGCAGGGCGCTCGATGGCGGCACAACAAGTGCGCCTCAACACTGTGGCCTCTAACCTCGCTAATGCGGCCTCCGTTTCTGGTAGCCCCGATACGGTCTATCGCCCAATCAAGCCGATTTTCGAAACGCAATATCATGATGTGATGGAAAAAACGGGCATCGCTACGGTTGATGTCACGGATATTTCACAGTCAACAGCGCCCCCAGAAAAGCGCTACGCTCCCAATCATCCGCTTGCCGATAAAGACGGATATATTTTTGCGCCACCAATCGATCAAAATGCCGAAATGATCGATATGCTCGAAACATCGCGCCAGTATCAAAACAATATTGAAGTGCTCTCCACCGCGAAAACACTTCTGATTAAAACCCTCAATGTCGGAAAGTAATTTTTAGGAACACGACGCCATGGCCACTTCGAATATCTCGACCCAAGCCCAGCAGTCCCTCGACGCTCTTCTCTCAAAGATCGGCGCGAAAAAACTTTCCGACGCGCAATCTTCTAGCGCTCCGAAGACAACCTTAGGGCAAGAAGATTTCCTGAAATTAATGACGGCACAGATGTCGAATCAGGATCCATTTCAACCGCAATCAAACACCGAAATGATTGCACAAATGGCCCAATTCTCAACGGTTACCGGCATTCAGCAGCTCAACATGACAATGTCGAGTGTTCAATCTGAAATCGCACAAAACCGCATCGCAACAGCTGCCAGCTTCGTCGGTCGCACGGTTCTTGTGCCGGGCTCAACCGCGCTTGCTGACTCAACAGGCGGCATCAGCGGTGCTGTTGATCTGCCTTCTTCTGCGACCGGTTTAACCGTTCAGATTTCACGCTCAACGGGTGAACTTGTGAAGACGATTGATCTCGGCGCCAATCCGTCAGGTCTCGTTGGCTTCAGCTGGGATGGCAAAGACGCCGGCGGCAACCCGATCGGCGACAACAGCTACACAGTAAAAGCCATCATGACTTCAGGCACAACACAAAGTGCTGCAGCAACAGACGTCTATGGCCCCATCACAGAAGCCTCGATTCCAACGGCAAATGAACCACAAACATTCACCGTCGGGGGCATTGGCAAAGTGAACCTGACCGACGTCAAGAGCATTAAGTTTTAAGAATAACCCTCACTAAAAAGATTTTATCCGAGAAAGGCACGTCACCCCATGTCATTCTATACCTCGCTCACCGGCCTTAACGGCGCCCAGGCAGACATCTCGACGATTTCGAACAACATCGCAAACGTCGGTACGACAGGCTTTAAACGTGCCCGTGCTGAATTCGGGGATATCTTTGCAACCTCGCCATTGCAGAACGCTTCGAGCGCGATCGGTTCAGGTACAATTTTGAAATCGATCAAGCAGCAGTTCACACAGGGTAACATTCAATCCTCATTGAACGCTCTCGACTTGGCAATTTCTGGTCAGGGCTTCTTCGCTTTGAAACCAAGCCTCACTTCGAGCCAGACCGTTTACACACGTAACGGCTCATTCAGCGTGAACAATGACCGTTACGTCGTCGACTCAAAGGGTCAGTATTTGCAGGTCTTCCCGGTCAACGCCGACGGTTCGGTGACTTCGACCTCGATCTCATCTGCTCAGAATCTTCAACTTCCTGTGAATTCGGGTTTGCCAGCGGCAACGACAAAGATTCAGCTGGGTCTGAATTTGCCTGCCGATGCGACGATCATTCCGAAGGATCCGAAATACACGGAAGCAAATCCTTACAAGTTCAATCGTAATGATTCATCGACCTTCAACCAATCAACCTCGATCACGATTTACGATTCGCTCGGCAACCCAACGATTGCCACGATTTATTATGTGAAGACTTCGAACGCGACCGACATCTCGCCCTATAACAAGTGGCAGACACATGTGTATGTCGGCGATAAAGAACTTGATCCGGCCTTGATCACAGCTAAAGACGAACAAGGCAAAACACTCTATATGAACAAATTCGGTGAAATCACCTCGGATCCGCAATCGAAGGATTCAACCTTCGTTGCCGGCGCCCCCCATCCTTTGTGGAAATTTGACGACCAGACAAATCGCGCGGCCTCAACCGCTGCAAGCGTTACAGGCGTCAACATCCGTACCAATGGTTTCGACTTCGGCGATACGGATAGTCAGAAAGTGACGATCGTTACCGATCCGACACGTTATGCCGATACGCATGAAGCCAACCCGAACAGCACAGATCCGGCAATCCCCTTCTGGGGCAAGGATATGTTCACGATTTCGGATGGCAATTCGCAGCCTGTTTCTGTGAGCATCAAATCGGGTTCCTATACAGGTACCGAATTGGCTGCCGAGATGACACGCGCCGCTAATGAAGCCTTCGGCGATGATAAATATATCAACATCAAGGACACCTATCTTGCTGGTACAACAACCGTTCCTGGCAACGATATCATCCAACTGAACCTGAATAAGATCGATGCAATCACCGGCAACCCTGTTCCACTCAATGATCCGATCACCCTCGATCTTTTAGGAAATGCGGGTCCGGACGGAACACCCGGCGGTCTTGACGGAAAAACACCAGATCTCAAACTCACTCGACAGGAACTCGTCGCGTTGGTTCAGAAGCGGTTGAACGAACAGATGAACATCAACCATACCGAGCTTGGCAAAGACAGCTCGACTTGGGTTGATGAATCAAATCCGCCAATCATTGTCGGTTATGATGTTTCAAAACGCGCATTGACCTTTACACCAAACAGAAACTTGATTGGTCCGAACGCTCCCGATCCGCGTTCTCAGTTTGATAGTGTTCAAGTATACTCACCCGTTGCCGGTGGATCCGATCTCGGTATTCCCGATCAGCAAAGCGCAACCAAAACGCTTATTCGTGCTGGCAGTGTGGTCACCAATAATGAATTGGTGCCGAATGGCGATCCAATTCTTGATCCTGCAGACCAACGCTTTGGTATTCAGATCAAATATAACAAAGATACACGTCAATTCACATTTACTTCGAGCGCTTCAGGCGAATCGAGCGCAATCAAGGTCGGCCGCGCAGCACTTCACACCACTGCCGTGGTTGAACAGCATGGTTATCAATTCACTAGTGATTTAGCCGTTGGTAAATCAATCTCAATCCAGATTGATGGTAAAGATTACGTCTATACGAATAGCGGTAATGCAGCCATTACGGCTGACGATATTGCTGCTGCAATAGCTGCTGACTGGGCAAACGATAGCCAGGACATTGACGGCACTGTGTTTAATGCTACCGCAAGCGATGGTTATCTATTGCTGAGCGGCGATACGAGCGGTGCAAAATTTGTCCCAACCGTTCGCGTCGATACCGTCATCAACGGCACGGTCGTTGCGGTTGTTAAGACTGAAGATGCCAGCAAGCTCATTAAGGGCGCAACGGTTGGCAGCGTCGACCTCACAAGCTTGAACTCTGACTCGAATGGTCCGTATATCGGCGCAGATAACAAACTGCTCGGCATCGGCACATCGGTTTTCCAACAGCAGATCACGGCAGCCGGAACCGGTTTGACGGCGGCATCCGCGATGGCCGTTGGCAGCCGTGCGATTTATTCGCTGAAGCAAACCTTCTACCCGAATGAACTTCTCGGCGAAAACAAGATGACCTTCACGGTTGATGGTGTTGTGGGTAACGTCATTCTTCCAGCGGGCCGCGCCTATACCGGCGACACTTTTGCCGCCGCGATTGAAGAGCGTGTCAATCTCATCCAGGATCCGAAGACGGGCAAAACAGTATCGGGCGTCAAAGTGCGCTTCGATCCTGATAATAACAGCTTCGTCTTCACCTCTGGCACAACGGGCACAAGCTCACAGATCAACGTGGTGGGCAGCCCTAATCTTGGTTTGAGCAATGTCACAACGACACAAGGCAGTGTTCCGATCATCACTGTGCCGAAACAGGCCGAAGACGAAAACGGCAACAAGCTCTACATCGACTCGAATGGCAACATCACGACGCAGAGCCAAGGCGATGCACCGAACTGGGTCCCACTCTATCTCAATCAGGGCCAGTTGACCTTCGACACGGTGGGTAAACTTTCGTCGCCGAAGGAAGGTGTGGTGTATTCACCATTCGATCCAGGCAATGGCTCGAACCTCATCAACCTGAACGTCGACTACGGTAAATTCTCGACTCAGTATTCGCAGCCCTTCTCGGTGTTGTCACTCCAACAGGACGGCTACACCTCGGGTAAGCTCGACGGTTTGAACATCGACGCAACCGGCACCGTTCGTGCAAACTATACGAACGGCCAGACGCAAGCGCTCGGCAAGATCATGCTCGCCAACTTCGCCAACCCGAACGGTTTGAAGCAAGTCGGTAACTCGAACTATGTCGCGACCTCTGTTTCGGGCGACGCCGCACTCGGCCAAGCCGGTGGTGACGGTTTCGGGTCGATCCAGTCCGGCTCACTCGAACGTTCGAACGTCGACATCACGGAAGAACTCGTGAACCTGATCACGGCCCAACGTAACTTCCAAGCGAACTCGAAGGCGATCGAAACCGAAACAACCCTCACCCAGACGATCATTCAGATCCGCGGGTAATGAGGTAAGGCATCGCCGGGCGGCCTGAAATTGGCCCCCGGCTCTGAGCCCCACGGCTGATGAACCGTCTGCTCCTTAATCAGAGCAGGCGGATCTCAGTCTTCGGGCCGCCGCAACAGCGGCGGCCCGTCACTTTTTCTCTCCTACATGGTTAATGGCACACCTCTTGCTACCTGCTGAGGGGGTGTCAGGCTTTTGGCATCCCATCCGAAGACCTTTTTGGGGTGACAGGACGAACCATGGATAGGATTTCACAGATTTCGCTCAATACGATGCGGCTTCTGACGGATAATCAGAAGATCACCGCGGCTAATTTGGCCAATCTTAACACGATTGGTTTTCGCCGCGACGTGAACACCGCGATCGGTTCAGCCTTTTTGCAGGATCCGAAATCCTATGAAGACCGTGTCTTCGCACGACGGGGCGAAGCCGGCGTTGATACTACCGTTTCAAGCTTGATCAGCACCGACCGCCCGTTGGATATCGCGATTTCCGGTTCAGGCTTCATTGTCGCAACCAATGAAAAGGGTGAGAAAATCCTCACGCGTCGCGGTGACATGACCGTACGCGCCGACGGCAAACTCAAACTCGGTGACGGCTCACTCGTTCAAGGCGGTGGTGGCGATCTCGTTATTCCGCCGCATGAAAAAATCGAAATCGGCCAAGACGGAACGATTTCTTACAAGCCCGTAGGCGCAGAAGGAAACACACTCGTGCCGGCAGGGCGCATTGACCTTGTCAATATTGCCGCAAGTAATGTGACCCGCGGACTTGATGGTTATCTTCGTCCGAAAAACGGACAATTCCCTGCGAGTGATGCGAATGTGAAGATTGTGAATAATTCACTCGAAACCAGCAATGTGAACGCTGTTGAGTCGATGGTCGAAATTATTCAAACGCAAAGATCTTACGAAATGCAAATTAAACTAATTCATACCGCGAAAGATCTCGATGACCAAACATCGAAACTTATGCGGGCCTCAAGCTGATTATTGAAATGACGATAAAGTGGAGTGAGCCATGCCTGATGCATTAAATGTTGCGAAAACGGGATTAAACGCGCAGCAAGAGCGCATGAGCGTGATTTCGAACAACCTCGCCAACGTCAACACCGTTGGCTTTAAACGCGACCGTGCGAATTTTGAAACATTACTCTATCAAGATCTTCGTGAAGTGGGCGCACAAACCTCGCAGAATACACAGTTGCCCACGGGGCTTGCGATCGGTACAGGCGTGCGCATCGTCTCGTCCGAAAAACTCTATAGCCAAGGCAGCATCATCAATACCGATAACTCACTTGATATGACGATTGATGGCGCAGGCTTTTTTCAGGTTCTTATGCCTGATGGTCAGATCGCTTACACGCGCGCCGGTAACTTCACAAAAAGTTCAACCGGACAGATCGTTTCCTCAAATGGTTATCCGCTCGAACCCGCGATCACCATTCCCGAGAACGCTTCAAGCGTAACGATTTCGCGAGACGGTATCGTGTCGGTGGGTATTCCCGGACAGACGGCACCACAGGTTGTCGGCAATATCGAAATTGCTTCATTCCCCAATAATGGCGGTTTGAAGCCGATGGGTGAAAATATGATGGCGGCCACAGGCGCTTCAGGCGCTCCGATTGTTGGCGCTCCCGGAACAAACGGCCAAGGCAAACTCATGCAAGGCGCACTTGAAGCTTCAAACGTGAATGTTGTTGAAGAGCTTGTGAATATGATCGAGACGCAACGCGCTTATGAAGTAAATTCAAAAGCGATCAATGCCGTCGACTCGATGCAAAAATTCTTGACGCAGAATGTGTAACGGAGATCGATCATGAAAGCCTTCTATTTGATCATGTTTGCATCGCTCGTCTTTTTGACGGGTTGTTCTGCACAGCGCGAAGAAAAGATCTCAGCAAATCTGCAAGAGGATTACGACAAGGTCGTCTCGGTTCACGAGAAGCCCGTCGATGGCGCGATTTTTTCCGCAGCGCAGCCTGGATTTTTCGTCGGCGATCGTCGCGCTCATTCCGTTGGTGATGTCTTGACGGTCAATTTGTCAGAACAGACACAAGCGTCAAAATCAGCCAATGGCGCGTTGTCACGTAAAGGCAGCACGTCGACAACTTTGCCAGGATCAATCTTCGGTGCAACCGGCATGCTGGGCCTCACCAATCCATCAGTTTCGACATCTGGAAATTGGAGCTCATCCACCGATCAGTCTTATGCGGGTAAAGGCACGGCCGATCAATCAAACAGCTTGAACGGCACGCTGACTGTGATGGTTACACGCGTTTATGAGAACGGCAACATGTGGGTTGAAGGTCAAAAGATGCTCACGCTCAATCAGGGTGAAGAATATATCCGTGTGAGCGGCCTTGTGCGTCCCGAAGACATCAAGCCAGGCAATCTCGTCGAATCAGGCCGAATCGCACAAGCGCAGATCAGCTATACAGGCGCCGGCGATCTTGCCGATGCAACAAAACAAAACTGGTTTGGCCGTTTCTTTGGCTGGGCTTCTCCGATCTAATCCAATCCTCGTGACCTCTCGGCCTAACAAGGTTTCATCATGACGAAAGTGATCGCCCCCCTCGCCGCTCTCATGCTCGCGATTCTCGCGACGGAGGCGATCGCGCAGCAACAAGCGGCACCCGTTCCCCAAGCGGCGCAGCCACAACAGCAAGCATCGCTTCCTGTGACTGACTCACAAGCGACCCCGCAAGTGCCGTCCGAACGCGTGAAGGACATTGCGAGCGTTGCAGGTGTTCGCTCGAACCAACTCGTTGGTTATGGCATCGTTGTTGGTCTTAACGGTACAGGCGATGGTAACGTTGCCGCGACTCTTCAAAGCATGCAGAGCATGGTGTCGCGTTTCGGGATGAATATTGATCCCGGTTCTTTGAGCGCAAAAAACGCAGCAGCCGTTATGGTCACAGCCGACCTTCCAGCTTTTGCAAAGCCCGGACAAAAAATCGACATTACGGTTTCAGCCATCGGTAAAGCGTCGAGCCTTGTCGGCGGTAATTTGTTGATGACGCCGCTTGTTGGCGCGGACAATGAAACTTATGCGATGGCACAAGGCAATCTTGCCGTTGGTGGCTTGGGTGTGTCGGGAGCGAACGGATCAACCGTCACCGTCAACGTACCCACTGTGGGCCGTGTCCCCGGCGGCGCGACGGTTGAACGAACGGTTGCGACGCCTTTTGAAACCATGCCGGCGATGATGCTCAATCTCAACACGCCTGATTTCTCAACCGCGCAACGTCTCGTCAACGCTATCGACAAAACTATGGGTGCGGGCACCGCATCAGCGATTGATGCCGCCACTGTCAAGGTGAACGCGCCGCGCGATGTTAATCAACGCGTGTCTTTTATGGCCGCGATCCAAGATATTCGTGTTGATCAATCAGCACCGCCCGCGCGTGTGATTGTCAATTCACGCACGGGCACAATTGTGATCGGCGATGGTGTATTCCTAACACCGGCAGCGGTCTCACACGGAAGCCTCACGGTTCGCATCACTGAAAGCCAAAATGTCACGACAGGCCAAGGCGGGATCGCGACCGGACCGGGCTTTGCGCAGGGCGGTCAGAATACCGTAACGCAGCAAAGCCAAGTTGATGTGAACCAACAAAAAGTAAAAATGTTCCTCTTTGCGCCGGGCGTTCAGCTGTCAAAAATCGTTGATGCGGTGAATTCTGTTGGCGCATCGCCAAGCGATCTTGTTGCGATCTTGGAAGCTTTGAAACAGGCCGGCGCTCTGCATGCCGAATTGATTGTGATCTAAAGGAGCAGCCCCATCATGACCGCTCTTAAACTTGATCCCACGACACTGATCTCAGCTAAAAGCGCCGCCGGTGCGAATAAATCTTTAGCCAACGCAGCGCTCTCATATGATGACACCAAAAAAGTTGGTTCGAAGGCGACACTTGATCAAGCGGCCAAGAGTTTTGAAGCCATGTTTGTGCAAACAATGCTCAAAGAAATGCATAATGCAAAGCTTGATGATGGTCTCTTCCAAAGTGAGGACGAGAAGCCATTTCAATCCATGCTCGATCAGGCCTATGCCGATCTCGCCACCAAACAAAATCGCTTTGGCATAGCGGAAGCCATCAAGCGCACATTTGAAAAGAATGTTGCGGCTGCAAATAATGGAAAGCCCTGATGATCCTCGCATCTGACATCTGTTGGAAGGTGATCTATGGCTGATATTCTAAGCATCGGCTCATCGGGCTTGTCTGCCTATCGGCGCTCGCTCGAAGTCACTGGCAACAACATCGTCAATGCGAATACAGAAGGTTATGCGCGCCGCGACGTGCAGTTGCAGGGAGTTGGCGAAGCTGCTTCGTCACCGACGACTCTGAAGACCGGATCAGGATCGGGCGTCGCCATTGATGTGATCCGCCGCGCCACTGATGTTTTCGTTCAATCTGAAAAGCGCGTGACGCAATCCGCGTCCTCAGCGGCAACCGCGCTGGCAGATCGTCTTGATCGCCTCGAAAAGGCTATGTTTTCAGGCGACGGAAATCTCGGCACTCTTTCACAAACGCTTTTTTCTCGTCTTCAGGATTTTGCGACAACCCCTTCTTCGATTGCTGTTCGCACAACTGTCATTCAGGCGGCAAATGATCTCGCCGATGGATTTAACGTCCAGGCAAATCGTCTGAATGCCGAAGCCGAAGCGGTGGTATCAGATGCGCAATCCGAACTTGATCATCTAAACGCACTCACCAAACAGCTCGTAGCCTTGAACAAGCAGATCGATTCGATCGGTGGTGATCAAGGCAAAGCCAATGATCTTCTCGATCAAAGAGACAAGCTCGTCGATGGTATTGTGAAAATTATTGGTGTTACCGTTGAAAGCCGCCCAAGTGGAGCCGTCAATCTCTACATCGGCGATGGAACCGCGGGTCCCGAACTCGTCAGCCAATCGGGCGCCAAAGATCTTGTTGCGAGCCGCGTCAATGGTCAGCTTTTGATTACAATGGACCCTTACGGAGCGAGCATCCCGCTCTCAAAAATCAAGGGTGGCACCGTCGGAGGCATTCAAGCTTTCGATGATCAGATCAAGTCGATGGCCGGCCAACTTGATCGCATGGCTGTCGGATTTGCAAAGCGCATTAATGATCAGCATATCAAAGGAACAGATTTAGACGGCAAGAAGGGTCTAGCCGTTTTTTCAACCGATACGCTTTCAATTTCAGCATCGAAATCAAACAAAGGCATTTCGACGGCAACCATCGATTTGGGTCAGATCGGAGCGATCGAAACGGGCGAATATCGTGCAACTTACAGTCAATCAGATGCGAAATGGACCATTGTTAACACGACAAGCGGAGTAAAGGCCGCTGGAACAGACCGCGTTTCGATTGATGGCATGACCGTCAGCTTCTCTGGTAAACCTGCCGATGGCGATCTTTATACATTTTCGCCCCTAACAAAAGCGGCGTCGGCCATGCGTGTTCTCATTGATGAACCGCGTCAACTTGCAGCTTCACTCCCTCAATTGGCGGAAGCCGTAATTGGCAACCAAAGCAGCGCAACAATCGATATCACCAGAACGGGCGGCATCATTGCCGCACCGCCCTTGCCGTCGCTTAACGAGCTATTCACACAATCAAGCATTCCGAACAATCGGATCGATTTCAAGCAGGATGGTGTTGTATCGTCGATTCCCGCAGGAAGTGGCCCACTTTCACTTTACTCCTTTGGCGAAGTATCCGCGGCAACATTCCGTTTTGATCCCAATCCGACCGGCTCATCTCCCGATGTTTCAACATTGTCGGTGCTTGGTAACGCCAAACTTCGATTAACAATTAACGGCGTGACAACGCCTGATTTAGAGCTGTTTCCGCTATCGCTCTTTCCAAATGGGCCGACAGATGCAGCTCTTCAAGGCGATCCCGCGCAAGCGTTGGCCGATGAAATCAATCGAGTGCTCGCTGAGCACACAGGTACAAGCACTGAACTTGATAAGCTCGCTTTTGCAAGTGCTGCGAATGGTTATGTGACAATCAATGCGTTAGGTACAAGTGAAATCGCAGCGGCAACGCTCACCGGATCAAACTCATCTGGTTCAGCGACGGCCGCGATCACACAAAAAGTCGCCGCATCCGAAATTGATCTCGTGACCAGAGAAGGCATCCAGCTTTCGGGCGCTCATGCCATTCCGTCGTCTTCAATCAAGACTTCAAATGGCTTTATGGCGGAAGCGCAGACGCCACAAATCCCTATTATGACACCCGATTCATCGGGAACCATCCGCTCCTTGACCTACCGCTCTGTGCAAGTAACGGAAGTCAAGAGTCCGATCGCCAATCAGCAAAGCATTGCGCAAGGCCTAAGAACAAGTACGGTCAAATTTGATGTGACGGCTGACTCTGATAGCCCAGGTGTTAAAAATGGCTCTTCGTCGAGTTTTACTCCCGGTGCCGTATATTCCCTTTCTGTCGATGGATTAACGAGCCCGATCAGGCTTGCCGGTAAGGCGATCATTGGTAAGTCGTCAGCGGAAATCACATCGCTCATGGCCGATCGCCTAAATCAATTGGCACCGCAGCGGTCACTCATCGGAAGCGCCATCACGCTGCCCAATGATTTAAGCACAAGCTCGTTTAAAGTTACAATTAATGGCGTAGCGTCAGAAGTGACGTTCACGCGGAGCCGTAATGCCGACACGGGTGCGGCCCTTGTCGGGGGAACTTTCACGGTAAAAGGCGATCCGCGTCTGTCGGTGTCTATGGTTCCTTCTGATCCTTCAAACCCGACAGGGACGCAGCGTTTACTCATTTCCTTGCCGAAGGCACTCTCAACGGCCACGCAAACAATTTCGATTACAGGTGATGCCCTCTCCGATCTCGGATTATCAAACGGCGCAGTGACGGAGCAAATTATCGGGTCACAAAAAGCAAGCGTCGACCTCGCCACCAGTCAAGCGACCTTGAATGCGCAATTCGGATTGTCCGCTGGCGCCGTGAGCCTCACTTCAGATAATCGGATTCTCATCACGAAGACTTTATCGGGCTCGCTTTCAAGCTTGACCCTCACAAATCTTTCAACCGACACCGAAAGTCATCGCGATGATATGACGGCGATTGGCTATGTCGGCAGTGACCTAACATTAACCCAATCCGAGACTGCGCTCGGTCTGACGTCGAAAATTTCAGTTCCTGCGGGATCAACACCTAATCTCACAGACACAAGCGAAACGGTGTCCCGTATTGGCCAGAAAATCAAAATCGCATCGACTGTAACTGGTCACGCCATACCGGAAGACCTTCTGGTTTCGATCCAGCAATCACAAACCTCAGGCGCACGAACGCTTGCAGCGACTTATGATCAACCTCTCACGCGCGTAAATCCGACTTTACCGGATATAGAAGCCGATATCACTGCCGCCGGAATCGTTTCACTCTATGCGTTGAAAACAGATTCATCTGGAAACCTGCTACGTGATACCCAAGGCAACCTCATTCGTGGCGATCTCATTGCCAAGCGCGCATATCAACCCGGGATGCCGGTTGATTATATGGGCGCGCAATTCATCATTGATGGAAATGCGACCATCGGGGATAAATTCCGGATTACAACTGATCCAGCACGTACAGGTGACAATCGTAATGCCTTGGCCCTCATTGATGTTGGTCGTAGCGATCTGATTGAAAAAGGCTCTGGCACATTTGCGGATATCTATGCCGCGGCTGTGAGCAAGATTGGCTCATCTACGCAAGCCGCAAAAACCTCGGCGGCGGCAGCAAAGACTGTCGCTGATAATGTGGCAGCTGCATATGACTCAGCCACCGGTGTGAATCTCGACGCGGAAGCGGCCGAGCTGATCAAACTGCAACAAGCCTATTCCGCCTGCGCCCAAATTGTATCGACGGCGCGCGATATGTTCGAAATGATCCTCAAAGCCTTCTGAGAGTAAGCCATGCAAATCGGAACCAAACAATTTTATCAATCTCAGCTGACGGGGATGTCCGATCTCCAAACAAAGATTGGAAGAATTCAGGAAGAAGTATCGGCTGGTAAGAAAATTCTTAATCCCTCCGATGATCCGGGCGCTTATACGGTTGTCGAGCGGTTGAACCAATCAATCTCATCGATGGATCAGTATAATCGCAATATCGGCATGGCGAAGTCACGGTTGTCACAGGAAGATTCCGTTTTGGCTTCGGTTTCAAATATCATTGCGCGCCTGAACGAATTAGGCGTTCAAGGCGCAAACAGTACAAATGATGATGTTGCCCGTGGAGCCATAGCAACAGAGATGGATCAGCTATCGCAACAACTTGTCGCGCTTGGAAACTCTGTTGATGCAAATGGCGATTATCTCTTTGCTGGCTATAAAGGTAATGTGCCCCCCTTCTCAGTGGATAAAGGCATTGAGAAGGTTGTCTATAATGGAGATACCGGTCGTAAAGATGTTGAAATTGCAAAGGGTGTATCGACCCCAACATCGAGTAATGGCTTGGAACTTTTTATGAATGTCAGCCGGAATGGAAATCAGACGGTATCGATTTTTGACATCATCAAAAATGCGACGACAGCTCTAAACACCGGAAATGTTCCTGATACTGTGCTTTCAGACCTCAAAGGGGCGATTGATCATTTCTCGACATATCAGGCAATTTGTGGTGCACGCTTACAAAAGGTTGAGACTGCCGACACGACAAGATTGACGCAGCTCACCAACACAAAAACAACGCTCTCAATGATTCAAGATTCGGATTTGGCAGCTTTGGCAAGCGACCTCCAGCAAAAGACCCTCGCGCTTCAAGCGGCTCAGAGTGTGTTTGCCAAGATCAGCCAGCTTAGTCTTTTCAATTTTATTAAGTAATCGCTTAAGCCCCCGGCGGCGGCGCTGAACCACCGCTTCCTGCTTCACTTGGTGGCAATTCAGTTGGAGGCGGCGAGAAATTTGCAGCCAGAAAGGCACTACGCACGAGAGGAATGCGCTCTAACATCTCGTGCCATTCAAGATCATAAGGCGTGCCGAGCCATTGCTGATTATGCATTAGCTCATCCGTAATGGCTTTGATCCGCGTGCGTCCCGCTTCGACCTGATAAAGCTCTTCTTCGGTAAGCGATTTGTCACTCCGCGACTGGATCGTTGCCTCAAGCATTGTGATGGGATCCATGATCGCCATCCGCTCTGCACGCAAGGCATTCGCTTTTTGCTCACGCAATTCAGCATCGCGAATTTCACGCAATCGTGCCTGAATCTCTGCATATTGACGATTTTGCTGAAATTGCTGGACGATGATCACGAGGACGATCAATCCGATGATGAGAACAAAGGCGCCAATTGAAAAAATACTGTCCATGGGAAACACCGCCCGAAAAAGACCATCAAAGAGAGCCAAAGACCTTGGAACGAGCAACCACCCGGAAGGTCATTTGAGGCCCAATGAGGCACCAACAACGGCTGCAGTATAACCTATCTTTCGTTAAAATTGGTACAGAAATTGCCTAGAGAACTAAGAATATTAGCATCAGATTGGCACCAGTTATGATTGTTAACGAGACCACTTCATCAGGATCTGCGTCACATCCCTTCAGCGATATGATTCGCGCCGCCGCCGACGCAACTGGGGTCAATTTCAATTATCTCTTCAGACAGGCATCGGTTGAGAGCGGGTTCAATCCGACAGCGCAAGCACCCACAAGCTCGGCGCGGGGTCTTTATCAATTTACCAAAGATACCTGGCTAAAGGTGATTGAACAACATGGCGAAGAAGCAGGCTTGACCCGCGAAGCATCCGCCCTTCGAAGCGGCATGACGACACCCGATGATCGTCAGAGAATTCTTGACCTTCGTAACAATCCAGAAATTTCAGCACGAATGGCCGCGCATTTTGCGCTCGATAATGCTCGCGCCTTGCAAGCGCAAGGGGTCCATGTGAAAGGTCCCACCGAGCTTTATCTCGCACATTTTCTTGGATCAGGCGGTGCTGCAAAATTTCTCAATGGATTAAAAGACAATCCGAATGCCCCTGCAGCGTCACTTCTGCCAGCGGCCGCACAAGCCAATAAATCGATATTCTTCTCGAATGGCGCACCCGTGACACTGGCCGCGATCTATGAACGCTTTGATCGCAAATTTAATGACGGTGCAGCCGTGACACCGGGAGCTCTGACTCTCGCAAAGTCGACGCTCATCGCTTCGCGTCAAAAGCCACAATCCAAGTTGGTCGAAGCGCTTTTGGAGAATTCAGGCCAGACCCCGCTTAACAGTCTGCAATCGCCTTTTGGGCGCGTCAAATCCGATTTGCCAAAAATCAATTCTCTGCTTCAAAAGCAAATGCCCCAACTTGATCAGACTCTTGAAAATCAACCCATCGATTTAGAGGCTGGCACCGAGAACGCTTCACTTTCATTTACACCACGGCGTGAATTAAGAACGCAGTCGCAGTCATTTGCGGTCACTCCGTCACAGACGAATGGTCCTGCCGCCAACTTTACAATTGATGACAATAGTCCTGTCAGTGTTGATTCTCTTGCAAAATTTCTTGATCGTGCGAGTCAATGGAGCACCGATGCGGGACAGCTCGAGCAACAATCGAAAAAAGGGGTTCTCACCCGCGCCGCGACAGAAGGTTTAAAGCAGTCGTAAGACGATTAGGACCAATCGTCATCATCATCGTCGGTTTGAAGCAGCAATTTCTCTGCCGTACCACTTGCGATCAATTCTTCTGCGTCTGCGGCATTGGTTGAAACAATTGTACCCTGAGGCAGAACTAAATCGTGAAGTACACCCGTCTTTAAAAGCCTCAAACGGATCATCGTCGAATTATGGTGATGCTCCGGCTCTTTATGGCCTATCTTCAACGCCACAGCATGACGGAGGTCGTCGGAGATCTCTTTAATCTCGAGCAGTGGTTTATCATGGGACGTATCAACCTCTGCAATTTTGATCAATGGCTTTTCAACTTCATCATGTGAAGTCGTCGGTGCCTGTGAAAGATGAATTTCAGAATATTCTCGATCAGCAAGATCGCTGATCACATATTCGGTTCGATGGCTGGTATCTGTTTCTATAATATTTTGCAGAACGGTGTCAGGCTGGACGTTTTCATTCGTGTCGACATCAAATTCAGCGGGTTTAGAAATTGTCTCGCGCTCAACCTCATGTTCGTCGGTCGGAAGTGGATCAAGAACAGGAGTAATTTCCAGCTGTGAGTTTAGTTCCTGCGCATGAATGGGACTTTGCTCAGGTGTTACTTCTTCTGTCTCGTGGGTCTCTTCGTCGATGAACTCCACCTTCTCTCCTTGATCACTCAACTCTGTATGAGGAGCTTCTTCATGGAGACTATATTCAGGATCAGAATGGGACTTCGAATGATCATCATATGCAGATACCGCTGTTCCCGCTTCCTGCACAACCTCTTCTGAGAGGCTCCCCTTTTCTTCATTCACTTCAGGAATTTCTGGATCACTTATTTCTTTGTTATCAGCGTTTGGATCTATACGCGCGAGAACAAGCTCTCCCCAGAGCGCCAAGAGCCTTTGACGCTTTTTATGGACAAGCTCGTCATTGCCCTTACCTTTAAGAGCCGCAAACTCTTGGACGAGCCGAGCTAAAGCCGAGGCTCGCTCGCTCTCTGTCATTCCATCGGTTTGTAAATGCTGATCCATGAAGCCAATGTTTTTTGAGAATATGACTTTTAAATGACAGAGATAATTCAAGTCTAGTGAATTGCAGCGATCACCCCTTCAAGCCTGCTGACCACGCGGTCATCATATTTGTAAGGCTGGTTTGATCCGTTTTTGTTGAATTTAGAATATTCTGCATCGCCGTGAATTGCGCGAGATAGCGCGTATGCAAGGCGGTCATTTGGTTATCAAGCTTTGTTTGATCGTCGGTGATGCTTTGTTCGTCTTTATTCTTTGTCCGATCGAGCAGAAGTGAAAAATCTGAGCCTGTTCCCACAACGATTTTATTCAAAGTTGTCATTTGTTCTAGTGCACCTGTCGGACCAACCCACGCGCTACCATTGCTTTGAGTTGCCGATTTTGAGGTAAGAACGGCCGTAAAGAGCTCTGGCCTCGCTTGTTGGACACGGCTTACTTTGTCAGTATCAATCGAGAGCGTGCCATCGGCTGTATTTGTCTTCACGCCAATATCGGACAACGTGAATGTATTGCCATTGCCATCGGGAAACTCTTTCGTTGTGAGCTTCCGCAATTGTGAAATGAATAATTTCGCAACCGAATCGTTGGCGAGGCCCCCTCGCTTTGTCACGTCGAGATTATACTTTGCTTCGGCCTGAACCGTCGTCAGGAGATTGTTATATCCGGTAACAAGGGTTTGCAGAGCATTCAGTAGGCCCGTTGTATTTTGCTCGGTCGTCAGCGTAACCGGCGCTGTATCCGATGTCGTTGAATAGACATTGATGTTTATGCCGGAAACCAAGTTCGAGAATGTATTGCTCGACGACTGATAGGTGTTTTGAAAGGCAAGCGTATTGGTACCTGGATCTGTATAAGGACCGGTGGCAATTATAGCATTCACACCATTGCTTTGATTGAATGAAGCCGTAGCGTTCAGTTTCAACCCAGTGGTATTAGGTGAGAAATCTGCATTTGCTTGTTTAAAGGAAAGATCAACCGTGAAATTTCGCGCAGAACCGGTTCCGTTTGAAATCACAAGACTCTGCGAATAGGAACCATCGGGCTGAACAGCCGAATTGATGATGGTTGCCGACAATCCTGTCGCATTGGCTTTAGCATTGGCATTTATCTTTGCAGCCAAATCAGACAGTTTTTGTGTGCCAGAGAAATCAATGCTGTCGATCACGGTTCCATCCAACTTGCGGATGGTAAAGGTCCCTTGATCCGCGCCATCGGTACCGATCAGAGCAGCATTAGAATTGATCGTTGGCAGCGTGACTGTATTTTGCGTTGCCAATTGTTTGACGACAAAAGACAGATTGAGCGGTTTTGGTGAAACGAATGATTTGAAAGAAAAATCCGCAGCGGTGGGATTGGTGCTTTGAGGCGAATAGCCGAGCGTGCGGGGATCTCCCAAGCCTTTCAAAGAGGTCTGAAAATCATTTGCAGCCGAGGTGATTTTACCAATCGACGAGATTTTTGACTCCGTGATTTGCTTTCGCTTGTCCAGCAATGACTGGCGCGGCGCTTTTTCAGCTTCGGTCAAATTGTCAGCAAGGGTTTGAATATCGATATTGCCCCCAGTAATGCTGTTGACAATCGTACTCCCAAAATTCTTGTTCGACGTTGTCCCGACGCTCGTGACCATGGTTGCCTCTCCTCAATGGACAACTTTCAAGCAAGACTTATACCATCCGGGCATAAAGGCAGTGTCAAAAGTCAAAAATTATAAGAATTTTTTCCTTTTATGATCAATTTTTCATAGGAAATTAGTCTTTATCCACGGGCGTTTAAGCTCTTCTCAAAGCCCTCATTCAGCACCGGATTCGGCCGCCAGAAATGAAATGAAACGAGGCGAAAGATCGTTTCGCCTCGTTTCTTTTTTATGTGATCGACCTCTTCGCCCGACCACACCCCACCTCGTTCACAGACACCGCGGTGTCCGCTTCGACACCACTCCGTTATGCCTTCAACTTATTGATGAAGGTCTTTACGGCTGTTGCCATTGAATTGATTTGCTCTGCCGAGAATGCATCCGCCTGGTCTCTCGTGAGTGACTTCACTTGATTTGCCCCCAGTTTCGAAGCGCCCGACGTACCTAGGGCAACAAGCTGGTCAGCGGTGAAGCTCGCAAGTCCCGAAGCCGAGATATTGATCAACTGCGTTGTCGACAATGTCTCAATGATTTCCGGTGTGATCGACCTCAACTGCGTGCTTGTCAGTAACTTTATTTGTGCAACCGATAGTGCGCGGATTGAGGATGATGACAGCGTCGAGATCTGTTCCGAATTCAAAGCTACAATCTGGAAGTTCTTCATCGAACCAACTTGAGTACTTGTCAGCGAGTTCAACTGTGTGCTTGTGAGAGCGCGAACCTGACTCGATGTTAAGAACCCGATTTGCGTGGCTGAGAGCTTCGAAATAGCACTTGAAGAAAGAACAGAAATTTGATCCGTCTTCAAGAAACCTATCTGTGACCGATCAAATGACATCAATTGGGTCGATGTCAGAGTTCCGATTTGATCAGACGTCAGCTTACCCAGCTGCTGACTCGTGAGCGCTTTGAGTTGTAATGTGGTCAAAGCTTTCAAGGCGTCAAGCGACAAAGTCGTTACCTGATCTGTTGTCAAAGTACGCAGTTGCACACTGGTGAGCTGTCCAATGTCGACAGTCTCAAAGCTTTGCAGCTGATCAGATGTCAATTGCCGCAACTGGGTAGTCGTGAACCCTTTGATATTTAAGGTCGACAAAGCTGCGATTTGATCAGATTTGAGCGCGCTTATCGAGGCCGATGCAATGCTTCCTATCTGTGTGGACGTGAAGCTATTGATTTGCGTCGTGGTAAAGCTCACGAGTTGATCTGATGTCAACGCTGCAATCTGCGAACCTCTCAATGTTGAGATCAAGCCGGTTGAAAGCGAAGCAATTTGATCAGAGGTCAGAGCCCTCATTTGATCTGTCGACAAAGCAACAATTTGCGCTGTTGTTAGACCCTTGAGTTGCAGGGTTGACAATGAAGCAAGCTGGTCTGTCTTGAGCGCCTTAACCGATCCGATAAAGAGAGAAGTCACCTTATCTGACGAAAGTCCTACAAGCTGATCGGTTGACAAAGCTCCCAATTGATTGGTCAGAAGATTTCGGAATTGGTTGGATGACAAAGCCGAAATTTGATCTGTAGTCAGCTGCGCCAAGTCCTCCGTCTCGAAGGACTTGATCATATTGGTTGTTATCGCGGCAATCTGATCAGTGGTTAATTGTGCAGTCTGATCAGATGTCAAGCTCACAATCTGTGCGCTCGTCATCACCTGGATCGCCGATGTCGTGACAGCCGTTATTTGCTCGTTAGTCAATGCAGCGACCTGTTCGGTGGTCAACGCCTTAACAAAGTTATCGGACAATTTACTGACCTGTGCGGTCTTCAAATTTGCCAAAGCCTCTGTGGTCAGACTTCTTACCTGGGCCGAATTCAGTGCATTGAGATCTCGTGTTTCCATCGCCGCCGCTTGATCAGCCGTGAAGCTTGCAATCTGAGCAGTCGTCAGATTCTGGAATTGGTTCAGCGAGAGCCCAACAACTTGATCCGTGCTCAACTGAGCAAGATCTTCGGTATCAAGAGCTTTGATCACACTTGTCGAGATCGCGGCGACTTGTTCCGTTGTCAATTGTCCCACCTGGTCCGATGTCAAGCTCACAATCTGTGCGCTTGTCATGGCCTGGATCGCCGATGTCGTAACAGCGGAGATTTGCTCGGTTGTTAACGCGGCGACCTGTTCGGTGGTCAACGCCTTAACAAAGCTATCGGACAATTTACTGACCTGTGCGGTCTTCAAATTCGCCAAAGCCTCAGTGGTCAGACTTCTCACCTGAGTCGAATTCAGCGCATTCAGATCGCGTGTTTCCATCGCCGCTGCTTGATCAGCCGTGAAGCTTGCAATCTGCGCGGTCGTCAGATTCTGGAATTGGTTCAGCGAGAGCCCAACAACTTGATCCGTGCTCAACTGAGCAAGATCTTCGGTATCAAGAGCTTTGATCACACTTGTCGAGATCGCGGCGACTTGTTCCGTTGTCAATTGTCCCACCTGGTCCGATGTCAAGCTCACAATCTGTGCGCTTGTCATGGCCTGGATCGCCGATGTCGTAACAGCGGAGATTTGCTCGGTTGTTAACGCGGCGACCTGTTCGGTGGTCAACGCCTTAACAAAGCTATCGGACAATTTACTGACCTGTGCGGTCTTCAAATTCGCCAAAGCCTCAGTGGTCAGACTTCTCACCTGAGTCGAATTCAGCGCATTCAGATCTCGGGTTTCCATCGCCGCCGCTTGATCGGCCGTGAAGCTTGCAATCTGAGCGGTTGTCAGATTCTGGAATTGGTTCAGCGAGAGAGCAACCACCTGATCGGTCGTCAACTGTGCCAGATCGACTGTATCAAGGGACCGGATTACACCCGTTGCGATTTGTGAGATCTGTGTCGTTGTCAGTCTTGAAATCTGGTCCGAGGTCAAGCTGGCGATCTGAGTGCTTGCCAAAGACTGGATCGCCGTTGAAGACACTTTAGAGATTTGGTCAGTGGTCAGCGCACTAATCTGTTGCGTCGTTAGAGCCTTGACAAAATCAACAGATAGGGCCCCAACTTTATCCGCGGGAATTGCAGCAATTGCATCGCTGGTTATTTTCTGAACCTGCGAAACAGACAGAGCATTTAATTCTCGTGTTCCGATGGCTGCAATTTGATCCGACGTCATGTTCGCAATTTGAGTCGTTGTCAAATTCTGAACCTGCGTGCTGCTAAAGGCAGCGATCTGATCGCCCGTCATCTGAGTGAGATCGATCGTTTCCAGGAAGCGGATCATCCCTGTTGCCAAGGCTGCGACCTGACTCGAAGTCAATTTTGAAATTTGATCCGACGTTAAGCCAACGATTTGATTGCTACTCAAGCCAGCAATTGCATTTTCTGATACCGCCGAAATTTGCTCGGTGGTCAAAGCCGCAAGCTGCGTTGTTGTCATTGATTTAACAAAATCAACTGAAAGATTATTCACTTTTTCTGTCGCCAGAGCGGCCAACCCATCAGACGGCAGCCTTTGAATCTGGCCGATCGAAAGCGCGTTAAGATCACGCGTCTCCATCGCCGCAACCTGATCCGATGTCAGATTTGAGAGCTGTGCCGTTGTAAGATTTTTTACCTGATCGATCGAGAAGGCTTCAATCTGCGATGTCGTCATGGCCGCCAAATCCTCAGTCTCGAGGAAGCGAACCAAAGAAACCGAAATTGCGGATACTTGATCAGAGGATAAAGTGGATGCCTGTTCAGTCGTCAAGCCTGCAAGCTGTGCACTATTGAGACTTGCAATTTGACTCGTCGTCATTGCGCCTGTCGAATTGTAAGGCAAGCTACCAATACGCGCAGCAGTGATCGTTGATAATTGATCTGTCGTAACGGATTTGATCTGATCACCGGTTAGCGCACCAAGCTGATCGGTTGTTAGCGTGATGACCTGACCTGTTTCCAGCTTCGAAATCTGTGACGTGCTGAGGTACTTGATCTGCTCGGTTGTCAAACTTGTTAAAAGGTTGGACGACAATCCGTTCAATTGATCAGTTGTGAGTGATTTGATCTGTTCATTTTTGAGAGAGCTTACAAAAAGCGTTCCAAGACCACGGAGCTGCGAAGTCGTTAGCGTGTTTATGGCATCGGTAGTAAACGAAACAACTTGATCCGAATTCATTGAATTGAGCTGCGCGCTCGTCAGGGCACGGCTCTGGTCTGTCGTCAAATATGTTACGAGACCCTGGCTAAAGCCAGAGATGGCGCTTGTCGAGAATTTTGCAATCTGCGAAGGCAGAAGTGCTTTGAATTGTTCAGATGTCAGATAAGAGAGCTGATCTGATGAAAATGCATTAAGCTGATTACCTGAAAGCCAGATCAAATCTTGCGTTTCAATATTGGCAATCTGAGTTGAGGTCAGCGATTGAAGCTGTGTTGTCGATAGGCCCGATACTTGCCCGGACGTCAAGGCAACAATCTGTTCTGACGTGAAAGAGCCAAGTTGTTCCGAATTCAACCCATTGAGCTGAGCATTAGACAGCACTTGAACACCAGTGCTGCCCAGACTCGTGAGCTGATCTGTGGTCAAACCCCCAACCTGGCTAACAGTCAAGATAAACTTGCTTGCGGCAACAAGCGAGGACAACTGGTCGGTCGTAATCGCACTAATCTTGTCAGTCGTAAGTTGGGCGATGTTATAGGACGTCAAGCTCGAGAAATCTGAAGACTCGATGCTTGCGATTTGTTCTGTCGTGAGTGCCGAAAGCTGACTGGGCCCAAAAACCTGAAATTGGTCGCTGGTTAGAGCAACCATAAAATCGGTGCTCAAAGTAGAAACCTGGCTAGTGGTCAACGCCGCGACGTGGAGATTATCAATCGCAACGATCTGGTCACTTGTGAGGCTTGCAAGTTGGTCCGATGTGAGCGCCGCAAATGTATCAAGAGAAATGCTGTTGATTTCTGACGCGTCAAAGAGCGCCACCTGCGTGGTTAAGGCCTGAATTTGGCTCGCGGAAAGATACTGAATTTGATCAGCGTCAAGATCAATTACGTTTTGATCAACTGTTGCAAGCGAAGCAACGTCTTCAGTTGTCAGTTGTGTTATATTCGAAGGAACAGCTGGACCCACCTGAACGTAAGATCCGATACCCGATAATGTAAGGCCCATGTTAGCCTCCTTCGATTATAGGGTTGTTGAAGTGGGCCAACCCTGTCGATGAATTCGTCTCGTCAAACCTAAAAACGGCAGCTGGACGAAAAGTTTAAGTCTTTCGTTTCGGAAAAAAGGGGCGCAAAGGATCAACTTTACGCCCCTCCCCCCACGGCCAGGATTGAAGAAAAAGGCACTTTTCCTTCAAAATTTCTCAAATCATTTCAGCAGTGCCAAAACGATCTGGGGTTGCTGGTTGGCCTGTGCCAGCATCGCAGTAGCGGCCTGCTGGATCACTTGATGCTTTGCGAGGTCTGAACTGGCCTGCGCATAATCGGCATCTTCGATCCGGCTTTTTGATTCTGACAAATGAGTCGAGATATTCGTCAGATTATCGACTGTGAAATTCAACCGGTTAACGTAACCGCCCATTTCTGCCCGAGCTGCATTGAGATCGGTGATCGCATCATCAAGATCGTCAAGCGCACTCAATGCATTGGTTTTGGTATCGACCGATGCATTCGTGAGATTGGTATTTGACGCTCCAAAATCATCACTGGTCAGTTTCGTTGTGGTTACGGAGATTTTGTTGTCCGTGCCGCTCGCGAAACCAACATGATAATCAAACGTGTTGGCTGCATCGAAGAGCGCCATGTTATTCCAGGTCGTAACCGTAGCGATACGATTGATTTCGTCAGAGAGACCTTGAAACTCCGTATCCATCGCTGCGCGGTCGACATCGTCATTGTATGTGTCATTGGCCGCTTGTACCGCCAATTCCCGCATACGCTGGAGGATGTTCGCCATTTCATTGGTGGCACCCTCTGCCGTCTGCAACATTGATATTCCGTCATTGGCGTTACGAACGGCCTGGTTGAGACCGCGGATTTGGCTACCCATACCCGCGGCGACGGCCAGACCGGCCGCATCATCAGAAGCGGAATTGATACGCTTCCCCGTTGATAACTGCTCCATAGCTGTCTGCAGACTACGATGGGTTTTGCTCAAGGATTCTTGAATCTTAAGCGAATTTGGATTCGTATATGTAGTCAGCATGGCCCACTCCTTTAGGGGATTAATCTCTCTCGCTATATGTCCGAGCGTGGAGTGGGGGCCCCGCTCGGACCGCTATTCAGGTTACTTTAGAAGTGTCAACACGCTCTGTGACGACTGGTTGGCCTGGGCCAACATGGCTGTCGCGGCTTGTTGGATCACTTGATGCTTGGCAAGATCAGAACTTGCTTGCGCATAATCTGCGTCTTCAATTCTGCTTCTTGATTCAGCCAAATGGGTCGAGATGTTTGAAAGATTGTCGACTGTGAAGTTAAGGCGATTGATGTATCCGCCCATTTCTGCGCGAGCAGAGTTGAGGTCATTAATCGCGTCGTCAAGATCGTCGAGCGCACTCAGTGCATTGGTTTTTGAATCGACCGCTGCATTCGTGAGATTGGTATTTGACGCTCCAAAATCATCATTGGTCAGTTTCGTTGTGGTTACGGAGATTTTGTTGTCCGTGCCGCTCGCGAAACCAACATGATAATCAAAAGTATTGGCATCGTCGAAGAGCGTCTTGTTGTTCCAGGTTGTTACTGTCGCAATGCGGTTGATTTCCGCCGACAAGCTCTGGAACTCGGTGTCCATCGCCGAGCGATCAACATCGTCATTGTATGTGTCGTTGGCAGACTGAACAGCCAATTCGCGCATGCGCTGAAGAATGTTGCCGATTTCGTTGGTCGCGCCTTCTGCCGTCTGGAGCATCGAAATGCCGTCATTGGCGTTACGGATCGCTTGGTTGAGACCACGAATTTGAGCAGTCATACCCTGAGAGATTGCCAAACCGGCAGCATCATCGGCCGCCGAATTGATACGCCGTCCAGTGGACAGCTGCTCCATTGCATTATTGAGACTACGTGAATTTACTGCCATCGCCATTTGAGTTTTCAACGAAGGCACGTTTGTGTTGATGACACTCATATCTTTACCCTTCTTAAAGATAAACGCCTGATCAACGATGCCTGTGGGGGTCGTTGAACTCTCCGAGACGATGGAACATCGCCCCGTTGATCAGGAAGAACGGGTAAAGCCAGAAAAATTTAGGGTTGAGGCGAAAAATTTTTCAATTTTGTCTTTAAACTATTGAAATATAATAATTTTTTTCTGCAGCTCTGATTATCTCTAGGAGATGTCAGGTTGTTATCGCCCGCAAATTGCCGGACCTTTTTGATAAAGAAGGCAAGCCACCCGGAGCCAAAGCACCGCTCAAGACGACGTGCGGGCGCGAAATTCAAAGCTCCGCAACCGTCCGAGAAGATCGCACGACGACGCTGGGGTTTAAACTAAGCCCCTATTACTGCTTCAAGAGCTGAAGGACCGTTTGAGGCGTCTGGTTCGCTTGCGCGAGCATAGCTGTGGCTGCCTGAGAGATAATTTGACGTTTGGCCAATTCAGAGCTTGCCTGTGCATAATCCGTATCCTGGATTCGACTACGCGACTCGGAAAGATGGGTTGCAACATTTGAGAGATTATCAACGGTAAAGTTCAACCGATTGATATAGCCGCCCATGCTGGCTCGGGCGGTATTCAATTCATTCAATGCGGCATCAATTGTATCCAAAGTGGCCTGCGCGTCCGTCTTGTAAGCAACCGACAGGGCACTCAAATTCAAACCCGACGCCCCAAATTCGTCCGCTTTGAGCTTGGTCGTAACAATTGTTATCTTATCATCTGATGTATTTGAGAAGCCTACCTGGAAATCGAATGTATTGGCTTCGTCAAAAATGGATTTGCCGTTCCATTTCGTCACATTGGCAATACGGTCAATTTCCTGCAACAAGCCCTGCAACTCAGTATCCATCGCATTGCGATCAACTTCGTCATTATATGTGTCGTTGGATGATTGAACGGCCAATTCCCGCATACGCTGAAGCATATTACCGACTTCGTTGGTCGCGCCTTCAGCGGTCTGAATAAGTGAAATGCCATCATTGGCATTGCGAATCGCTTGATTCAGCCCTCGGATCTGGGCCGTCATACCCTGCGAAATGGCTAAACCGGCCGCATCATCAGAAGCCGAATTGATCCGCCTTCCGGTTGAGAGTTGCTCCATGACCTTCTGAAGGTCGCGGTTGTTGCGGTTCAAGGCAGCCTGCCCAATCAGGGAGGACACATTCGTATTGATAACGGGCATCGTACGCTCCTGAAATGAAAGTCATCGAGTTCACAGCAAGTATTATGCCAATAATGGTTTAGTTAGCTGCACGAACAGGAGCGTTGCAAATTTACGAATGAGAGCTTGGAAAAAATGTTCAATGAACATGGTTAACGGCTCTCATCGATAGGAATGAAAGACCGGCGCTAAATCATCCTGAATGATACGCTCTTTATATCTAAGTATAAGAGGATGAAAGATATTCCCAAGAAGCTCAGTCCATCTGAGCGGATATCTTGAAATCGAGCCATCCGGCATCTTTATGCCGAATTGATCTTGAGGAAATTTCGCCGGATGCTGCTTCAACTCTTCCAACTTCGAATCGAGCACATGATGCATCGACGAAATCCACTCAGATGTAAGGGGTGTATTCTTTTTGAAGATGAAAGAACAAAGACCAATGAGAGAAAAGTGATTATTCTTTAACTCGGTTTCAAGGGAACCGCCAACGGGCGCAACGCCTTGCGGGCCTATCTCCTGATATCCCAACGCCCATGAATCGCTCGCATTCAAGCGGTTAAAACTTGTCGTCCAATCTTTGTAAGTTAGCTTGATATCAGTATAGCCCCCACCATAATGGTGCATCAAATAGGTTCGAAGATAATCGGATTTATGGGTAGCACTAAGATATTCGAAGGCGGGATGGAACGGAAACTCCGGCAGCTGCCAATTCTGAATCGACTGATGATTCAAAAATGCGACAGGTCGTCCGATGTTATAAAAGATGGAAAACAAAGCGCGCAATCGATCATCGGACATCGGCGTGTTATCCGACCAGATACAGAAAACGATATTCGATGATTGAGCGTCTGCGATATTTTGCATTTAGTTGAATATTCCCGATTGCTCTTCCGTCAGAGATATTCGGACGAAATCTGAAGACCAACTTGCTTTAACAAGTGGGCCCGCTTTTCCTGAATCTGAGGTGAAACAGGATGACGACGATAGATATAAAGATAATCTAAAACTGCGTGAAAATTATTCGCATTTTCCGTACTGCCGCGACGATCCGTTGTTGAATCACGAACTTCATGAATAATCGGTCCGACAATTGGTTCATAAACGGGCCGCTGAACCTCACATGCTGACAGGAGAAAATCCCAATCCTCATAGGCATGAAGATGAGGATCGAAGGTCAAATTCCTAATTCTTGCGATCGGATACGCAATGCAAGAGTTTGAAAGTTGATTTTTAACATAGACTTCGTCGGTTAATCGGTTGCAATTAGAGATGAGTTTCTGCTCATGAATTTCAATACGGTCTTGATAGCGGGATTCTGTTACAACAGTACAATCAAAATATGTTATTCGTCCCTCCCGGATAGAACGGCTTGCATCGAGGGATTCTAAAAAATTGTTATTCCATTGATCGTCATCATCAAGAAAAAGAACAACGTCACCTTTTGCGAGCTTCAGACCAAGATTACGGCTTTCGGAAGGACCACAGCGCCCAGATCTCCGAATATAGGTATCAGCGGGCGTCAAATTTCGCCTACAGACGTCGTCGGTAGCATCGTCGACGCAGTCCGAGACAACAATAATCTCACAACGTTCCGCTAAGCTTTGACTTTTGATTGATTTCAAATTGCGCTCAAGTAACCGAGCCCGCTTATGAGTGGGAACAATCACAGAATAATGCAAAGACGAGTTTTCAATACCCTCGGAAACTCTTTTATCATTTGCCAATTCCAATGCGTCGATGAGTTTTGTCACCCGTGGATCTTGTGAGTCAATTTTTTGCGCACGCAGAGCATAGTCGGCAGCTGAATCATTCAATCCTAATTCCCGAAATCGCAAAGAAATATTGATGAGTCCGTCTAGATAATCGGGAACACGTTCTAGTGCCTGGTTCAGAAGATCAATTGCTTCCTGGGCCGACACCAAGAGGGAAAGATTGTTTAAGGCAATTGGATGCGAAGGACATTTTTCAAGAAAATTGCGATAGGCATTTTGCGCTTGCTCGGCGTTTCCCGTCTGATGGTATGTGATTGCAGCTTGTAAATCCTGAATAAAAGTGACATCAGAAATATCATTCATGATCAATCACTCCGCTTCAACAAGTTTTATCAACTTGTTCTCAAGATCTTTCGTAATTGCCGCGATATCAAAGAGTAGATCGCGTTTTGCTTTTATCTTCTCTTTGCAAAAGGTTAGAAGATCTCTGTCTTGGGCAAATTCACACGCGGCCGCCTTGTATTGCTCTAAGTCAGTTGCGATCAACTCAGGAATTCCTAACCGGTTGACAAGGGCGCCCGCCATTCGCGATACATAAGTCTGACCGGAGAGCGTTAAGACCGGCAACCCTGCAAAGAGCGCATCATTGGCTGTTGTGCCCGCGTTATAAGGATAAGTATCAAGAAAGATATCAGCTGCCTTAAAGCGTGAGAGATAATCACGCGGATCGATTCGGCCAGCAAAGTAGATCCGGCTTGGATCCACGCCTCGGCTCTCAAAATCGATTAGGATATTTTCCTTTGACCAAACATTATCTTCTAGGAGCCACAGTATCGAATCGGGAACGTTTTGCAAAATCGATGACCATATCTCGATCATTTGCGGTGTATATTTGTACGCATTGTTAAATGAGCAAAATACAAATTTGTTCTCGGGAATTCCATAGAATAAACGGGGCCGCTCCGGTCCAAACTGCCGATGAGAATCGCTTACCTGAAATACCGTTTCGAGATAAACAGGGGTTTCAGAAAAGTGCGGCTTGAGGTTTTCTGGAAAAAGGAACCGATCAGCGATTACATAATCAACATGCGGCAAACAGGTCGTGCCGGGAAAGCCGAGATAGGCAATTTGAATGGGCGCCGCTCCTTGGGCAATCAGGTTGGGCCGTGCCCGACCACTTAGACCCTGAAGATCAAAGAGGATATCGATCTCTTCCGCTTGAATTAAATCAGCCGCTTCATCATCTGAAAGCGCGCCGATTGGATGGAAATGATCAAATGCCGATTTTACACGTTGGCGGAACGGCGTTCCATCTTCTGGACTCCAGCAAAAAGCATGAATTTCAAATTTTGACCGATCATGTTTTTCGAACAATTCGACGGTTAGAAGTGAAACCGCATGCATGGAGAGGTCAGACGAGGCATAACCGATCTTTATTTTGTCATGCCTATAACGGTGCGTACGGGCTACTCTTCGTTCGTAGGTTTTAACAGTATCGCGAACAAAACGTTGCGAGGAAGCTCGTTGTGTAGCGGGATCTTGAACAAAGGCGAGGCTGGCCAAAGGAGAAATGATAGTCTCGATCGGCTTTTTGCAGAAGTCATCGTTCGTAAGAATAGGCCATTTATACTGTTTTTGGCGGAGATGAAACCAATGCTGTAAAGGTGGAGATTGGGTAGGATCAACCTTTAGGCTCTCAAACAGATAGGCCTCGGCCTTATCGTATTGTCTCTCGATCTCAGATAGCCTTCCAAGATTGTTTAAAAATTTCAGTTTTTCTTCGGTGTTTTTCGGCAGTGAAATATCAGGCAGAGCAAGGGCTTTGCTCCAAGTTTCAAGTGCGAGTTTGGGTTTTGAGGCTTTCTCGTAGATTGTACCTAAATTCATATAGGCCGGCACGAAATTTGGAGCGGCTTTTATAATGTCCTCATAGCATGCGGCAGCTAAGCCTTGCTCGTTAAGGCTTGAGTATATCGCGCCCAAATTGAATTTGGCTAAAAATGAGTCTGATTCATTTCTGTGAATATAATCCCGATAGAGAAAGATTGCATGTTCAAGCTTTCCGGATTCGAGGAATTGATCGCAAACGGAAACAACTTCGGAGAGATTTTTAACTTTGTTGCGATCTAGCGTGATCGAGAGAACCGAATTTTCGTTGTTTTCACCATATTGCGTTGCCGAAACGACTTCAGGATAAGCCGATGGTATGGAATTTGAACTCTGGGGAATATTGAATTTGGAACCTTTGATTTTTGTTGTTATCGCTCTCTTTGTTTCATAAAAATAATCGACATCACCACGAAGGCTAATTGCCTTTTCGATATAGGCAAGCGCTTCATCAGCTTGATCTTGATTATACAAGAGAACAGCCAGAGAATAGAGTGCCGCAACATTTGTCGGCTCAAGCGCAATGATGCGATGGAAAATCTTCTTCGCTTCGTCGGGCGATCCGGCGTTCTGCAAAGAAATGGCTTGCTCCAAAGTGCCTAAGGGCGTGATATCATTCATAGACATTTCCCCTTTCGAGCAGATAGTCGATATAGGCGCCATAGGCCGTTTTTGAGAAAAGCGTCCGCCGCGCCATCAATCGGTCACGAGATATGAACCCGTTATTGAATGCAATTTCTTCAAGACATGCGATCTGGATGCCCTGTCGTTTTTGTGTTGTTCTTACAAATTCCGAAGCTTCAAGCAGCGATTCATGTGTTCCCGTGTCAAGCCACGCAAAACCACGTCCAAGGCGCTCAACTTGCAGACGCTGACGTTCAAGATAAATTCTATTCACATCGGTAATTTCATATTCACCGCGGGCAGACGGCTTTAGATGACGTGCTATGTCGAGCACTTCATTGTCATAAAAATAAAGACCCGTAACGGCCCAATTTGATTTCGGTTTTTTAGGCTTCTCTTCAATAGTTTCGGCTTTTCCGTCACGATTGAAAGATACAACACCATACCGTTCGGGATCATCAACGTGATAGGCAAAAACGGTCGCGCCTTCTTTTCGCTCGCCTGCCGACAGTAATTTGTCGGTTAAATTCGCGCCGTAAAAAATATTGTCACCCAAGATCAGCGACACGGACTCCTTGCCGACAAATGAATTACCGATCACGAAGGCTTGAGCGAGCCCGTTAGGACGCTCTTGGACAGCATATTGTATCGATAAGCCCCAGGCCGACCCGTCACCCAATAGATGGCCGTAATTGCCAATATATTCGGGGGCTGAGATGACCAGAATCTCGCGGATGCCGGCCAACATCAGCACCGACAGCGGGTAATAGATCATCGGTTTGTCATAAACAGGCAGAAGCTGCTTGTTAATGGCAAGCGTGGCCGGATAGAGCCGCGTCCCGGCACCTCCAGCCAGTATTATACCCTTCACGGTTAGACCCTTCTGCCAAGATCCTTAACAATATTCGCGACTGCCTCTTGCCAATTTCGTGCCAAGAGTCCGTAGCTGTCGCGAATTTTTTGGGTATCGAGACGGGAGTTCCGCGGCCTGCGGGCTTTAGTGGGGTATTCGACCGATTTTATGCGCTCAATACGGGCATTTACGCCTCCGAGAGCATGAGCACAGGTCATAACGGCTTCGGCGAGATCGGCCCAACTCGCGACGCCCTGGTTCGAAAAATGGAATATTCCGGCCTCGAGATCGGCCGTTCGGACATGGCGGTTGATAATGGTTAACAGGGCCTGGGCGAGATCATCGGCGGAGGTGGGGCCTCCGATCTGATCGTCAATCACCCGGATCACGTCCCGATCAGCCGCCAATCTCAGCATGGTTTTGATAAAATTCGTCCGAAACGGGCTCACAATCCATGAGGCGCGAATGATCACATGTGCGGGATTGAGTTCAGCAATAACACTCTCGCCGTCTAACTTCGTTCGGCCATAGATATTGATTGGACCCGTGGGGTCGTTCTCTCGATAGGGGCGGTCCAATTCGCCTGAGAAAACATAATCGGTCGACACATGGACCAAGGGCACACCTAAGCGGGCCGTCTCTCGTGCAAGGCAGGCGGGCGCTTGCGTGTTTATTGCCGCGCATCGCTCAGGCTCATCTTCAGCAAGATCAACAGCCGTATAGGCGGCAAGATTGAGAACGAGATCAGGCTTAAGCACCCGAATGGCCCCGCTCATCGATTTTTCGTCGTTCAGGTCAAAGGCCGACCGGTCGGGAAACAGAAACTCGTTTGCGTCACCGCCGATCTGCCGACGCAAAGCCTGCCCGACCTGCCCGGCACCCCCCGTGACGAGTATTCGTTTCATGTCGACTTCAATCCCCGACGAGCGGTCGCTTGACCTCTTTCAAGAAGAGGACGCCACCACACTTCATGGGCGAGATACCAATTCACCGTTTGTTCAAGACCTTGCTCGAATGACACCGTTGGCGACCATTCCAAGTCGCGACTAATCTTTGTGCTGTCAATCGCATAACGATGATCATGACCCGGACGATCAGTCACAAAGCGAATCTGTTCTTTGTATGATTTACCATCAGCGCGCGGCTTTATGCGATCGAGCAATGCGCAAATTGATGTGACAACATCAATATTTTTTCGCTCGGAATTGCCACCCACTGTATAGGTCTCGCCAGCAACACCTCTTTCAAACACCACCCGAATAGCGCGCGCGTGATCTTCAACATAAAGCCAATCGCGAATATTATCGCCCTTGCCATAAACAGGCAGGTCTTCACCATGTAGTGCGCGCAGAATGATAAGGGGAATCAATTTCTCGGGAAAATGATACGGGCCGTAATTATTTGAACAATTCGTGATCGTTACAGGCAATCCATAGGTATGGAACCACGCACGTACCAAATGATCCGATCCCGCTTTAGAGGCCGAATAAGGCGATCGCGGATCATAGGCCGTTGTTTCGCTGAAAAAGCCAACATCGCCAAGTGATCCGAATACTTCATCAGTTGAAACATGATGAAAACGAAACCGCTTGGCCCGCTCAGCAGACAATACCTTAAAATGCGCCATAGAGGCTTGTAACATCACCAATGTGCCGACAACATTCGTGTCGATAAAGGCCTGCGGCCCTTCAATTGATCGATCTACATGCGACTCAGCAGCCAGATGAACAACAATATCGGGATCAAAAGAAGCTATCGCTTTGGACACAGCCGCATGATCGCAAATATCGCCTTTAACAAAGGAGAAACGCGGATCAGCAGCCACGGGATCAAGCGATGTCAGGGTCGCGGCATAAGTCAATTTGTCAAATACGAGAACCTGATAATCCGTCTTAGAAATAAGATGTCGCGCCAGGCATGACCCAATAAAGCCTGCGCCACCGGTCACAAATACGCGACGGCCTTGTGTCTGAGACTGAGACATAATGTTCAAACCTCGATCAACGACAAGGGCGTGCCATCATAACCAAAAGGCGACACGAATTCTTTGAACGGTTTAAACTCAAGATCTTTGGGCGATAGCTGAATATCCAATGATTTGTTAGGCCATTCGATAGCGAGTTGTCGGTCATTCCACATGAGCCCATCTTCACATTCGGGAGCGTAGAAATCGGAAACCTTGTAATGAATTTGAGTTTCCGGTTCGAGCGTCATCAGGCCGTGCGCAAATCCCGCAGGGACAAAAAGCTGTTTACCATTGTCTGCAGAAAGGATGGCGGAGACATATTTTCCAAAAGTGGGGGAGCCAACGCGAATATCGACAACGACATCAAATATACTTCCCCGAAGACAAGAAACGAGTTTAGCCTGAGCGTGAGGAGGTCTTTGAAAATGCAAACCCCGAACTGTTCCTGCACGGGTAGAATAAGATTGATTGTCCTGAACGAAAGTCAAAGAAGCAACTTGCTCATTAAAGCGACGTTGATTGAAGGCTTCAACGAACCAACCACGCTGGTCGATGAATTTTTTCGATGAGAGTACTTTGATCGCCAAAATCCACGCCCTCAACTTCCTGATTTGAACTGTAATTAATTGAGCTTAATTAAATTTATACAGAAGTGCCATATGCCGATATAAACTATATTATAAAAAATTTACTAAAATCCTTTATGTTAACAAAACCTTAAAAGGAACATCTATCTTGAACCGAGTGGATCAGAACGGTCGTGACAATCGCCGCCAATTGGAGAGCATATTTAATTCACTCAAAGAAGACAATTACTCGAAAGCAATCAGTTTATGCGAATCATCTAATCTTAAAAAAAATCAAGATCCGGAATTTTATTTACTGTACTCAACGGCATTAAGAAAAGCAATTAGAAGCCACGAGGCGATCGAAATCATCAGAACCGGCCTACGGTTTTATCCGTCAAATCATAAATTCCTATATGAACTTGGATTAAATCAGCTTATATTGAATGACTATACCAACTCGCTAAATGCTTTTTTGCTTTCTGATAAAATTTCCCCAAGCAATAAAAAGACATTATTCCAGATCGGAATGTGTCATTATCGATTAGGGAATTATATCGATGCGATCAATAAATTCATCGAGGTTTTATCGCTAGATCCGCAATATTATTTAGCCTGGCTTAATCTAGGCGCATCTTTCACAAATTTGAAAAATATTGATGCGGCCATTGAAGCCTTTTCTATGATTCCGAATGACCATTCAAGCGCACCCACGGCATATTATAATAAATCATTATGTTTTTTACTAAAGCATGATTTAAACAATGGCTGGAGAGAATATGAGTGGAGAAGAAAAATCAAAGAAAGTCCGCTAGACAGCAGTAAATTTTCAATTCCCGAATGGAATGGACTATACAATGAAAAAAATAAAATATTGATCTTAAATGAACAAGGTATTGGAGATGAAGTTTTTTTTGCAAGATGGTTATCCGCATTATCAATGATAGACAATGACTTTACAGTGATTATCGACGATCGACTGCTGAACATATACCAGAGAAGCTTTTCTAAAATAAAATTTATACCGAAAAGTCATAAGTTTCTTTTGACTGAATTCGATAGTTATCTCCCACTAGGAAGCCTCCCGCTTAAGATAAACGGGGAAGCTCATCAAAAAGAACCTTATCTTATTGCAAATAAAAATGGCGTCGATGAATTTCAAAAAATTCGTGGTTTTGGAAAAAGAATTAATGTCGGCATATCGTGGATCTCGAAAAATTCTGAAAGCGGAATATTTCGATCTATTCAACTCCAAAAAATGCTCTCGATTTTCAAGGATCTAGATGTAAACATCATATCACTTCAATATGGTGATCTTGGCAGCGATCTTCCTTCAATCGCCAAAGTTGATGGTCGCATACAGTGCCTCGAGTCGATTGATAAATTTAATGATATAGACTCAATAGTTGATCTCATTGAAGCATGTGATTTGGTCATATCGGTCGATAATTCGATTGTACATTTCTCCGGCGCACTTGGAAAAACGACATTCGCTTTGCTGAATTATTCATCTGATTGGCGTTGGGGTATTTCCGGAAATACAACCCCTTGGTATAAGTCGATAGAATTATTCAGACAAAATACCCTAAATTCATGGGATCAAGTTATAGATCGCGCAAGAGAGAGACTCATCAAGATTACAGATTTATAAAGCTGTTTTTATTCTAAGCGATTAGTTACGGTTTATTGTCTTTATAAATTATGTTGGGAATAAAAATTCTGGTTTAAAACATTGAATTCACGCAACCGAAAAAATTGAATAAAACTTTGATTTCCGCTGTGCAGAAAGATCTTCCGACGGATAAATCAATTTGCCTATTTTCGAAATGATTTTTGCTGCTTCTCAACCGCGATTCTCCACATCCGTCCATCCGCCGAACGCGGACCCGTCGAGTGATTACCTCGGATATTTACAAAGAAAATTCTATCCGTTTTTATGCATTTGTATTTTTTCCAGCAGGCAAGATAGAATTTAAAATCTTCGCCAGTATCCATTTCTTCGTCAAACGGATTTGCTAGAGCGATCTTCGTTTTTATAAAAACACCCATTTGAAGCGTTAGGAAGGGGTCAACGTTCAAAATGTCCTCAATCGAATGAATTTTGCGAAGCTGTCTTTCCCTGATCTTGGCTGCAGCAAAATCATTGAACGGTGCTTCGCAGATTAAACCCCAAATCGCGTCATATTCATTAATCAGTTCATTTACATTCTCGAAAGCATCTTCAAACATTAGATCATCTGCATCGAGAAAAAAAATCCAATCGCAACCCGCGTCTTCCGCTTGCTTCACGCCCAGGTTTCGTGCGCGCGAACGGCCCAATTGCGCCCGTTGATCATCAATCGGGAAAAGTTCTACGGAGCTAAACGGCCCCATACCGCGCTCTATTGCAAACTGGATTGACAGTTTGCAGCTCCCATAGGCTTCAGAATGCCCGGGTCCTATCGGAGTTACAATTCCGCACTTCATGAAAAAGGCTCGCTTCTCTAGATTCCTCCGCACTGCAGCAAAAAGCATACCAACGGTGCCGAGGTCATATAAAGTGCTTCGCGCAATTGGAATTGAGATCCTCTACACTCGCCGGTTATCAAAATCTCGCTTAGGGAGCTATGATTTGCAGTAGAAAAGATCACAAATCGAGAGATTTTGGCTCAACTCATTTATTGCGGACCAATTCAGTGGTCGATCTTGAATATGGCTTTTCCAGATCCTGCGGTTCGTAAGACATCTATATGGAGACAGCACCGAGTTCTTTTGGACAGATGGATCTGACATAAAAACCTTTACGCGCTTACTCCGTCCCGATCATGGGAGGGCCGATTGCCAATACCCCCCAATGACCCTGGTACGCCATTGGATCGAGTTCGCGCGCATTGCGCTTACCGTCGGAAAGTCTCCGTCATATATTCATTAACCCAATCCAAAAGAGGAAATCGATTGGCGTATCCGGACATAGAGAATTCAAGGTTCACGAAAAAGCTCGCGATAGGTTTGATTAGGACTGTTTGGGTATAAAATAGGCCCAACTCATTAAAAAGGCCTCGCCCATCGGCACAAATTAACTACCGGTCTTCATCGCCAATATTGGCGAGCTCCTTGAACGTTGAAAGATCTATCGATTCCATTTTCATTATTTCGATGTGATGAGTTGATTTGCTTTCACTTATAAACCGATCCTTCATCAATATAACATTGTCCGCATTTTCCTCATGAAGTTCGATGAATATCGGGAACTTGAAGAATTTTCTAAAGATATTCCGATCGAAGAGCGCGAATTCATAACCCTCAATGTCAACATATAAAAACGAATTTTTATTTTGCTGAGGTTTCGTAAAAACGCCGTATCACGATCCGGCAGTAATATATAAGAATGTCTCCCGAACGGCATTGCTGAGTAATGATCGTTAAATCAGACCCACTTCAAATCAATCGAGAGGGAGCCTGGACCGGCCGGCTCATTGAGCCAAGTTTATGATGTGGCTTGTAACCATCGGCCTTACGCTCGTGTCGGGGTGCCGCGAGGGGTCAGCCCAGAACAAAGCCACCCGACAAAAAATAGACCACAACTAAAACGTGTGTTAACCAAATATAAACGCAGCTTTGACGTGTCCGGCGAAATTGCCTATGCTTAAAGTTGTTGAAATCTTGTGATTTCAGCGCAAAAGACGACCAACCCCTCCGGCTTGAAAAGGGCCCGTTTATGCGGAAAATCATCGATATTCTGTGGAAACGAGAGGCTGAAACGCCCAGTTTAGCCGCTGGACAGGCGGCGGAAGCCGCTTTCGCCCTTTTGGACACCGGAGACCAACAGCTGGCCGATCTGCCTACGGGTCTCGAATCCGTCCAGAAGCTTGGTCAAGAAAACGAATCACTCCGCCTCCTCTTCCTCGAGGCGCAGCGGAAGGTGGATGAACTCGAGAAGCTCAAGGCCAGTTTCTACGCCATCGGTGAGCCACTTGGCCGCAGCCTTCTGAACCACGAGTCATTGAAGGTCGAGAATGCGGGCTTCCGCTCCGGCCTTGCTGAAGCCCGTAACACCATCACCCTGCTCCGCAATGAAATCGCCGCCTTCGAACGCCGGGTCGATGAGTTGCAGAATGAGCGCCTCTCGCTCGGGCAAGACATTCGTCTGGCGCGCGAAACCATTTCGAGCCTTGAAACGACCCGCGCCGAGCAAGAAGAAGAAATTACAGAGGCCCGTAGCCGCCTGCTCGAATTCGAGCGGCAGATGCTGCATGCGGAAGAATATCAGCGTTCACTTGAAGCCGACCAGCAAGTCGCGCGCGATATGATTGTTACCAAAGACACGCAGATCGCACAATTCAACGCTGATATCACACGCCTCAATGAATCAATCGCGATGCTTGAAGGCGAGAATACCAATCTGAGCCAATCACTCGCCTCGCGCGTTGATGACTTCAATCGCACTTCCCGCCGCTTGGCCGAAGTTGAAAGTGAATTGGACGCAACCAAGAACCGTCTCAACCACACACGCCAATTGCTCAACGAGACGAAGAACGAGCGCAAAGCGCTGGCCGATCAAATCGACGAAATCACTGCCCAGTCGCAGGCCGAAAAAATCTCGCTCAATATGAAAATCGATGCGCTGCAATCGCGCGCAACATTGGGTGAACGCCTGCTGACGGAAGCGCGTAACGCTCTGATCGCGAAAACAGACGAATTGCGTACGGCCGAGCGCCGCATCGTTGAACATAATGTGGCGGTATCCAGCTTCGAGCAACGACTCTCGAAACAGAAATCAACCATCGACGGTCTTGAGCGTCAGGTGCGCGAACTTGAACAATCACGCGTGACATTGATCGAGCGCGCCAATTCGCTCACCAAGAATTTAAAAGCCCGCGACACCGCGCTTGCGAAGCTTGATGATCGTATTCCTGTTCTCATGGGCCGTATCGATCAACTCGAAAATCAGGCAGAATCTAATCGTGCCACCTATCAGGCCCGTATTGATGAATTGACCGCCGCGCTCGAAACCGAACGCATGGCGCGCGCGGTGGCTGAAGGTGCATTGGAAGCTGCCCGCAAAGAGCGCAGCGCTCTCCAACGCGAGCTTATCCGCTCGGAAGGTGCGCCGCGGATTACCGAAGTTGCCGATACCGTCCTCGACCTCTCCGGCAAGCTCACGCCGTCATCGCAAAGCGCGGATGGCACAACGGGCTAAAGGGCAAAAACAGGCGCGGTTGCGAGCCAACGCCCGCTATCCCCAGGGCGTATATTTTTTATCAAAAAAATTATTTTGACCCTTCGGGGGCCCTTAACAAATCGGCAGGAAATGAGGCATAGACTTTAGAGAGTTTGGTCAAAGCTTTTTTCGTACGTCCCGCCCATGTATTCGGTTGCTGAAAAACGTCGTCGTAGCGGTCGCATTTATTACGTGGTTTATCTTGGAAGCCGCGTCGTCTTAATGACTTATCATCGGCACACCGCCATGGCCTATCTCGAACTCAATCAACAGGCTGAAACATCCGCCGCCTAACGCGCCTTTGTCATTTCGGCGCTTCCAACCGCGGTTGCTTTTTGACAGCGCTCGGCTTCTTATAGGCGCCAATTTATTAAAAATCGAAAGGAGCCGCCAATGTCCAAAGCCTATGTGATTTCTTGCTATCGCGAGGTCAAAGATCCTGAGCGGCTTCAGGCCTATGCCAAACTCGCGGGCCCCGCGATCATTGCGGGAGGCGGCACATTCCTCGCCCGTGGCACGGCAGCACGAGCGATGGAACAAGGCGTCAAAGACCGCACCGTCATCATTGAATTTGAGTCGCTTGAAAAAGCGATGGCGGTCTATGACACGCCCGCTTACCAAGAAGCGTTGCGCGCTTTGGGGCCTGATGCGGTCAATCGCGATATGCGCGTTGTTGAAGGCGTCTAACCGCCTTCACAGATCATTGCGCGAGCACGGTGATGCTGATGCGGCGATTACGCGGATCAAGCGGATTGTCGGGATAATAAGCTTCACGGTCGGCCACGCCTTCAATTTTGACAAAGCGTTTTTCATCGATGCTTTGTTCAATCAAAAAGCGGCGTGTTGAATCCGCACGTTGCGCTGACAAGCGCCAATTATTCATTTTGTCATTCTGGTTATAACCAAAGCCATCTGTATGGCCGCGAATGGCCACTTTATTCGGCAGATCTTTGATTGATGCCGCCACACCCGCCATCAACTCTTGTGCCTTAGGCAAGAAATTAGTTGTGCCAATTGCAAACATAGCAAAATCAGCCTGGTCGATGATTTCAATGCGCAAGCCCTCTTTGTCACGCACAAATTTCATCTGGCTCGCAATTTTCTTCAAATCAGGGTTCTGCTCGAAAGCGGCTTTCACATCTTTTTCAATCTTCTCAAAAGTCTGAGCGTCAGCCTGCGCAGCAGCGGCTTTCTTTTGCTCCTCGCTCATCTCTTTGCCGTCACCGGCTTTTGTATCTTTTCCGTCTGCTGGTTTATCAGCTTTGCCTTCGCCTTCAGCGTCACCGGTCTTTGCAAGACCTCCTTTGTTTTGATTTTCAGCAGTCTTTACGCCTGAACCTTCATCCTGTGTTGAGCCACCCGCTTTCTTACCTTCGGTCGAACCGGATTTACCGACCTCTTCATCATTTTGGTCGGTTCGCGTTTGCACTCCTTCGGGCGCTTTATTGCGATCAGTTGATTCTGTTGAAGCAACAGGCACGACGGTTTGCAAAGTGCTGTTCGAAACAGCGACTTCAGGAAAACCATCTCTTTCGCTGGGAACCTTACCCGCCATAAATCCACTGGTGCCCGTTTGGTCGCTCAATTGCAAAAGACTGGTCTTCTGTCTGAAATATTCACCAATACCTTTGCGACGCTCGGCATTGGTTGAACCCAACAACCACATCAACAAAAAGAACGCCATCATCGCAGTCATCATGTCAGCGAGCGCGATCTTCCACGCGCCACCGTGACCACCGCCATGACCGCCGGCAATCTTTTTGATGATGATTTCTGGTTTCTGTTCGCCTTCCGGTTTATCGCTCACTGTATCGCTCCCGTAAGGTTAGGAGCCGCTTTTTCGCCGTCCCGGAATAAGAGTGTCATACTGATGCGCCGGTTACGAATATCAAGCGCATCTTTCGGATTATAGGGCTCAGTATCGGCAACGCCTTCAACGCGCGCGATCTGCCCTTCAGGGACGCCTGCTTTTTCCAACAATTGCCGCGTGCTTTCGGCACGTTCTGCTGAAAGCAGCCAATTATTCATCTCGCTATCAAGCGCATAAGCAAGACTATCGGTGTGGCCGCGAATAACAACTTGATTGGGTAGCTCGGAAATCGCTTTAGCCAATTCGCCAATCAAAGCGGAAGCGCGCGGTAAGACGCGCGTCGTCCCGACGGAGAACATTGAGAAATCGGCTTTATCCACGATCTCGATACGCAATCCATCTTTGACTTTTACGAATTGAACCTGATCAGCAATTTTTGAAAGCATTGCGTCTTTAGAAAGCGCTTCTGATACCTGTGCCTGTAAAGCGTCGAAGTTTTTCTGATCGACTTCAGCCGCAGCTTTCTTTGCTGCATCATCAGAAACGCCGCCTGCACTTTTCGTTGATGCACTTTCTCCCCGTTTAGGTTGGCCTTCTTGAACGGTCGCATCAGAACCTTGTGCGCCCAATTCAGCATCATCAACCATACCGCCCTCAGCCGGACCTTTCGCCATACCGGAGCGGCCTTCGCCTTCTTTGCTTTTACCATCGGGCGATTGTGAACCGGCAGGGCCTTCATCACGATCATTGCCGCCAGTGGCTTGAGTTGGCGGCATGACATTCACAACACTTGTTTGATTGATCGAGTCCGGCAACCCTTCAGGGCTGATCATTGAACGACCACCAAAGACGCCATTCGAGCCCGCATTATTGCCCATCTTCAAAAGAGGCGTCTGCTTGAAATAATCAGCAATCGATTTCCGCGCGTCCGTGTTTGTTGATCCAAGCAACCACATCAACAAAAAGAACGCCATCATCGCGGTCATCATATCCGCAAGCGCGATCTTCCATGCGCCGCCATGACCGCCGCCATGTCCGCCAATATGTTTTTTGATAATGATCGGAGCCGGCTTTTCGCTTTCGCCAGCCGACTCCTTATCTTTATCTTTATCGGCTTCCTTTTTGGCGGCCATTTTTCATGCGCCTTTGATTACTTACCGCGCAGGCCGTCGAAGACTTCGCCGAAATCAGGCTTGTTCGCGTGGCTTGAAATACCAGCGCGTGCAGCTTCGATCACGAGCGGCTGCGGGTGACCGTGAAGTGTTGCAACGATCAATTGCTTCACGACGAGATAGATCTCGCTATCCTCGTCGATGACTTGTTTCAAACGATTGCCAAGCGGCTCAATCACGCCATAGGCCAACAACACGCCCATAAATGTACCGACGAGCGCTGAACCGATGAGCGCGCCAAGAACGGCGGGCGGTTGATCGATCGCACCCATGGTTTTCACGACGCCCAACACGCACGCAACAATCCCGAGCGCCGGGCAAGCACCTGCGGTTGAGGCCAACGCTTCAACCGGTTTCATTTCATGGTGATGATGCGCTTTCAACGCTGTATCAAGCACTTCTTCAACCGCATAAGGATTAAGGTTGCCCGATGAGATGACCATCAAACGGATCGTATCCGTAATCATATGGATCAGGGTGTGATCCTTCATAAGCTTCGGATATTCGCCAAAAATCGGACTGCCTTCCGGGCTCTCCACGTGAGATTCGAGCGCAACAGGGCCATCCACACGAAGGATCTTCAAAAGCTTAGACACAAGAAAGATCGTATCGAGATAGTCCTGCTTTTTGTATTGCGGCCCCTTGAACACTTTACCAAAACCGCCAGCAACACCTTTGATGGTATCGATGCCGTTCCCCACCAACATTGCCCCGACAGCAGCTCCACCTATTGTGGCCAATTCAGCTGGCGCAGCATGTATAACCGGCTCAAGATTACCACCGTGAAGAACGAACACGCCGAACACGCAGCCCATAACGACCACAAGGCCAATAATACTAAACATATAGAGCCCCACTTTACCCGGAAACTGACTTCGACAGGTTAATCCTGCCGACCAACCGACGCACAACCATAGGCCATACGCACTTCTCCAGCGCAACCTTTACAAGAATTATGCCATTATTGTGATAAGTCCAGCACCCGCATGTCTGTGCCAGGCGAGAAACCTGAGGGTCTCGACCCAATCACACCGCCGGAGGCGCCTCTTTCGGCATGATCAGCTCGAAAATAGGCTGGAATTCCTCTTCCTCGGCAGGCGTCCAAGTCTCAGGCTTCAAAGGCGAGGTGTTCGCGCGCATGCCATAGACATAAACCAAAAGCGCTTTGGAGGCTTTATAGACGCGCAGCTTGTCATAGTCCTGACCTTTGAGAAGGCTGCGAAAAAGCGGCTTCTTGTTCCGCTTTGTCTGCAAATTCTCATAGTTACAGATGTAATACTGATAGGACTCGAGCAGCAAATCAACATCCGAGATTTCAACGGATGCAATGAATTTAAGCGTATTCTCGATGTAACGGATGATGTCTTCGGTCAGTTCGGCGGTGTTGTAGAGCGGATCAAGCGCGTTGGCATAGATCGCCGCGATGTCTTCGGCCTGCGCGTCAATCGCCAAAAATTTTCTCACCGCCTGCACCGCAGTCAGTTCGAAAACATATTGCGGAGGGGTGTTGCCGACGGCCGCCATTCAAAATTCCGAACAATGCCCTAGCCGGGCGGCTTCCCTGATCTAAACTTCTCGATCCACGCGGCAGCCCGATCTTGGGCTTTTGCGGCATCCGTTATCGGTAGCTTCTTGGTTAACTCATCGCGACGTTTGCGCGCAGAGGTATCGCCAATTGCAACCGCAAGACTAGCCCAATAATACTCTTCAACCGGATTTTCAAATCCGAAGTCCGGAGAATAGCTCTTTGCCATCGCAAAAAGTGCAGGATTAAATCCAGATTCGGCATTTTTCTGGAGTCTTTGACGGGACCAATCAAGAACTTTGGGCCAATTTGGCGCGTCGACGGTCGGTAATATAATTTTACGCGCGGCAAAGGCCTTTTCATGACCTGAAAGGGCTGCAAGCGTCGTCCACCGCAAGGCTTCAAGATAGTTCTGCGTCAAACCGACGCCATGCCAGAAGAAGACCCCTAAGCGGAATTGCACTTCAACATTACCGGCTTCCGCTGCCTCACGCGCGACTTTGACCGCATTGTCGAAGTCTTTGGCAAGAATCATTTCATCTAGGCGCGCCACCGGATCATCGGACGCGCGCGCCAGATTCGGCAGAAAGCCGAGCCCCGCCACAAAGACCACCACTAAAACCCATCTCAGCATCACGCCACGCAACCTAAAAACTGAATTTCATCCGAATCTCAGCATAAAGAGTGCCAGTTTGAAGCGGAAGGGAAAAAGGTCACCGAAGATAAAGGGATTGGGCCGGAGCGCTCCTTTAATTGTCAATCATGCGCATCATAGCGTCAGAGCGACTTTTGAAGTGTCGCACCCGTGCTGGCGAGGCTAACACCACTGGCCGTCGCGGTTTGCGAAGGCGAAACGGATGACGCGCCAGCGCCCGCCGCGGCGTCACCTGAAGCCGCGGCTTGAGCAGGTGCGCTTTTCGACGGGCCAGCAGACTGTGCGGTCGATTGTGCTTCAGCACCCGCTCCGGCCGCCAAAGTCCCAGAACCCGTCGCGGCCCCACCAGTCGCACTTGCAGTTGCTGCTGCGGTTGATGGCGTTGAAGGCGCATTTTTTAGATTTGATGAAGCTGCGGTGTTCCCATTTGGCACGGAAGCTTCAAGAGCGCTGGGTGAAGTGGTTTGTTTTGCAGGATCAGCCGAAGCTGGTGTTACTTTTTCTTTTTGCATTTCGTGAGTCTGCTCTTTGCCATGAGCATCTTTAGACGGCTCTCCATTTTGCTTGGTGTCTGCAGATTTCTTTTGATCTGCACCTTTGTGAGATTGCTCAGACAGAGCCGATTTATTTTTCTCAACGTGATCGACTGATTGATTTGAAATTGAAGTAGCTTGTGTGTCCGTTGTGCTTGTTCCTTGGGCAACCGTTTCAGCATGAACCGGTGGAGTGGTTACAGGCGTCACACTGCTATTTTGCGGAGGCACTGGCGACGAAACCGCAGACACAGCAACAGTCTGTGTCGGTTGTTCGATTTTTTTATCCGCCGTATTTTGTTGTTGTGGAATTTTTGCCGTATCGGCGATAACCGTTTCTGCTTTCACTGTGAGCGTCTGATTGATTTCAATCGGTGTCGTACCAGCACTTGATGGCGTCACCAGCGAACCAGGCGCCTGCGTCGTTATGAGTCCTGCCCCTCCTGCCGTCCCGACTGCGTGAGCCGTAACGGGTGTGATGCCGGCACCTGCAATGACCGTTGTTGAACCTGTTAAGGCAACCGCGCTGACAAGAGCATCAGATGAATTTTGCCCAAGCGTCGCATTGACGCTCAATACGGCTTGATCCGTTGCAACCACGGCCTTTGTGGGTGCAGGAGTCGGACTCTCTGTCACAGTATGAGGAGAGTTTTTCTTCTCGTCATTTTTCACTGTATTTGATTGCGTGTTTGTATCAATCGGTACCGTGTTTGTAACGACGACAGAAAACATTTGACTGACTTTGATCACTTCACCGGCTGTCGGTGTCGGCAAAGGCGCCGTGAAGGCGTAAGTAATGCCAAGTCCTTGCCCTGAAGACACGGCGCTGGCTTGAGTCATATTTGTTGATGTAACTGTTGCTGCAAAAGCTCCACCGACCGCCACGAGAGTCGTCTCGCCATTGGTCGCAACGCCAATGCCAATACCATAAGTGACATCGGCAGCCGCGAGAGGATTGGTCACAGAGAGATGATGAGAATGTGAGTGTGATGATGGGTTTGAATTTCCAAACGAAAATCCAATCACACTCATCCGATAGGTCACTGAAAAAAACTGCTCAACAATCAACCGACCGGGCAGTTCAGGCGGCAGGGGCGGCGAAACACCACCACCTGATGAACCACCACCTGATGAACCACCACCTGATGAACCACCACCTGATGAACCACCACCTGATGAACCACCACCTGATGAACCACCACCTGATGAACCACCACCTGATGAACCACCACCTGATGAACCACCACCTCCACGATTCAATGTCCGCGTATTTAAGGATGATGTTTTGCGATCATCACAGATCCGAGTCTCTCGTGTCTGATCAATTTGATTCTGAGTCAAATCAATCCTGCATGGGGTCAATTCAAGACGTGGTTTTGAATGTCCAGTAACAGGCGAGAAGATCAGCGCTGCAGTGATGATTGTTAATGCAAGACATGAAACGCGAAATGAGGAGTAAGACATCGCAAAGCCTTTGGAGGTGATGGCAAAGCGATCACTCGGCAAAACTCTACCGATGGCGCGCGCGGCATCGCGCGCACCCGATCGAACTGCCTAAAAAAGAGAAGATGTCGTCGGTCTGAAAAGACCGACGATTATTTTGTGATCATTGCATCAGGGAGACGCTGTTGCCGTTGCTGTTGCACCACCACTGCCTGTGCCTTGTGCCGATTGTCCGGGTGTTGAAGCCGTTGTTGTTGTGCCTGTTAGTGCAGACGCATCGGACTTCGATGATGCAGAATTGATTTGCGTATGAGCATTAGCATTCGCACCGGAAAGAGACGCAGCTTGGCCATCACCTGTGGTGAGGCTTTGACCACCCGATTTACCTGATGCTGCTGAAGACCCACGACCCAAAGATGTTGTTGTTGGATTGCTGAAACTTGCTGAACCCGACTGACCCGTACCGCTTCCCCCTGCGGCCGAACTTGCGGTCGTGTCCGTCGAACCGGCAATTGCATAAGAGCCCGCAGCGCCAGCAGCCATCGTGGCTGTTGTTCCCGTTGATGAAACTCCGATTGCCGTTCCATAGCCCGTCGCCTCAGCAAAATTTGGTTTTGATGACGCCGCAAAACTAAAGCCGGTGGTTGTTAAAAGAAGAAGAGCAACAATCGATAACTGATTGACATGACGTGTCATGAGATCGGCTCCGCATTGAAAAGGCGAGATTCAAACCGAACAAAGATTTCGGATTGGGTGAGCATCACTCCTGCATCATGCAAAAACATGATGCAGGAGCGCTTTGATCAAAGACTCAGAGCTTGCCTGCGACGGCTTCACCGCCACCGGCTGCGCTGCTTGAACTTGATGCTTTACCGCCATCTGCCGAAGAGGCTGACGACCCCGACATGCCGCCACCGCCGGCAAATGTCATCGTGCCATAACCGCCCGAAGACGCACCGGCCATGCCCATGCCGGCACCGCCTGCATCAGCCGCTGCATTGCCACTGGTCTTCGATTCAGCTTTTGCTCCCCCGCCGGCATTGGTATCGGCAGCGTTTGCACTATGCGACGTCACATTCGTGCCACCTGCCGAACCTTCACCACCAGCAGCAGCTTTCGCACCGGCCTTGCCGCCAGACGTGCTGCCAGCTGATGTGTCAACCATACCGCCGCCGCCAGAAACACCTGCAGCATAGCCAGTTTGTGAATAGCCGAGGCCACCGCCTGCGCTTACAGCAGATGCGCCGGCAGAGCTGCCCGATCCATGGGTCCATGCTTTTGTTTTGTTGCCTGAATCACCACCGCCATAGCTCGTGCTGATATTGAGACCATTGGCCGATGCTGCCGTGATGCCGAATGCCAATGCGGCAACTGTGCCGACCGCAACCAAGTGAGAACGGGATATAATCGTCCGGGACATAGAAGATCTCCGTTGTTAGGACAGCCGCCCTCATTCCCGATTTGATCGAGGTCAAAGTCGGACTGCCAGTTGATGTTAGAAAGGGGTTCTTATTGTCTCAGAACGGCTTCCTGATTTTGAAGCCGTCTTGTTTCGATATAGCTTCGAAGCGAAATGAGATCATGATCGTTTCACTTCGTAACCAGATCTCCTGACCGTTCATCTCTTTAAGGAGAACGCAGATCGCTCCAACAGCGCCGATTTGATTGGAGTATGACTTACAGTATACAATATAGAATCTTTATTCGTCGAAGAATGAGTGTCGTGGTTGTGGAGTGTTAAGATGATGAAGCGTCTATTCTTCTTTGCTCTCTTGTTCCTATCGCTTCCAAAACAAGACGTTTTTGCTTTTGAAGATCGTCGTACAGTTGAACTCATGTTGGTTGGATGCCGCTTTCAGGCGCAAAGGCCTGCGCCCGTGCGTGACGCTGAATGGAGCCAGTCTTTTGAATGCCGTGACGCTCTGAGAACCATCGTTGCTGATGGGCGCCGACAACCTAAATTTCTGTCCTCGTGTGTTCCCGATAGCGTTACAGAACATGAGATTGCGCGTGCCGTCGTGCAAATTCTTGAGCGCAATCCCGAACGGTTCAAGGAACGTTTTGATATTCGCGCAACAACGGCTTTGCACGAGGCATGGCCGTGTTCAAATTGAGATAACCACTCAGATCTTATCAACCTGGCTGCATCAAGCCGAGATTGACCAATTGCGCTTTCAGATCTGTCTGATCGACCAGATTATTATTCATGTCGGACAAATCAATTTGCGGAGGCATGACAAGACGCCCTTTACCCGCCAAGGCCGACAAATCACCTAAATTCGGGAAGTAATATGGACGTTGCTTGGTGACGGGCGGTTCGGTTGCAGGACCGAAATCAATGCCGATCGCACTGACCTTCATGGGCAAAAGTTTATTGCCAAGACCAATCGAGTCCAAAATTGTCGAAAGAGCGGACGCATTCGATATGGACAAGCTTGCAATTTGACCTTGATCGACCGCGTAAATTGACTTGAGTAATCCTGTCGAATCCAACCGCTTTAAATTTGTAAGAACATTTTGCTGTTCTGTTGCATCCGATTTGAGCAATGCCAAAATCGAATCGGCCACTGACAAGGATAGAGGGAAATCAGATAGATTGTTGTCTCGCAAATCTTTCTGGAAATTTGTAACATCAGTCGATGCAAAATCAGCGGGCACGGCAGTGTTGATTGAACGCAACTTACCATCGGAGGCTAGTTTTGCCACACGCGCAATTTGCCCCGAGATTGATTCCGGCGAACCAGACACTTCAAGACCCGAGAGAAGTTTCGCGAGCACGTTCCCTTTACCCGGATCAATGACCGGAGTCTGGTTGGTGATTGTTGGATAGATTGTCGACAAGAGCGACACATCAAGCGCTGATGTCACTCGGATACCACTAATCTTCGAATTGAGAGTGGTATGAGTTGGTGGACTCAAATCCAATGCCAAAGCATTCTCAGCCGTATCGACAATCCTAAAGGAATCGAATTTTGTAAGAGTCGAACCAAGATCTTCAAATTGCGCAGCCTGCCCTGCATTCACGTCACCACTTATTTTAACGGAACTAATCGCAGGCGCGCCCGAGCCGAACAATGCATCTTTCGCTACAAGAATCGCTGCTGCATTATCTGAAATTTGAAGCGGCCGCGCCAAGCTGACATTGGTTCGCCCTTGCAGAAGTGTTGCGATGTCTTTCGCCTGCTGCGCTGTAACCGTTCCCGAATTGTCCAAGACAAAGGGACCCGGATTATTGAAAAGAATGCCAAGAGCCTTCGCATTTCTTGCGATTTCAACAGACGACAAGCTCAATGTGCCACTTGGTAAATCTGTTAAACGCAGACTATTAAGTTTATCGGCATCGGCCAAAGATCCAATTACACCAAGATGCGACTTCAAATAGGAAAGCGGCTGCGCAATATCAATCGGTGCCGAAGTTGTCGTGATCGTTCCTAATTTTTGTTCATTCGATATTTTTTGAATATTCGAACCCAGGAACATAATGGAATCGATACTGTCTCGTATGTTAACGCGCCTTACATTTGCGAGAGACGCCACCGAGTTGGCATTCGCAGCTGTCACATCACGCACTGCGACCTGATAACTTGTACCAATTTTCGATAAAACCGAGTTCCCTGCCCTCAACTGGCTATAAGTCAGCTGCAATTCAGTAGAATTTGTGCCGGTTAACTGCAGAGTTCTCAAACTACCGGCATTGGTCATTTGGCCGAGCTTTGCCCACACATCGCCTTGTGACAAATTCAGCGGGTCATCGGCAACGGTTACGGGATAGGCGAGCTTTTTCATCATATCCGTCGTGATGGATAAAGCTTGCGTTCCGGAAATACGATCCGCTGTCAATGTGAATGAAGAGGGGGATGCCAGCTTCGGAAGGAGCTTTGTCAACGCCTGCATTTGGGTGAAGCTGATCTTGATGATCGCCGGGTCGACCGCAGGTTTGACGGAGACGATCACACCAATATCGACAAGCCTATTGAGTTTTGTAATCGCATCAGAAGAAAGCGACGTGATACTCTGATTGAGGTTGAGGTTAAAAGGGACCTTCAGGGCGGCCTTATTATTCGGGTTGATCGCTAAGGCTTCTTCTAGGGTTTTGACCGGCACTTGGGCTTGAAACAATCTGGCCAAAGCAGACACATTGACCGTCGGCGTTGACGTGCTTTTCGCCGTCGTCGCCACCTTTGACGCCGTTGTCTTCATAACCGAACTACTGCTCGAGACGCCCGAAACAGACGTGACCATGACCACCCTCAAAGCTTATGCCCGGCCGTCGCCGGACATGGATATCCGCCTTTGGAACTGCAAAACTGGTGCCATGATCCGGAATCTTGAGATCGCGGTTAAAATCCCCCAAACAAGAAGATAAAACTTAGATTTTCCCTCGATTTCAGCCCATTTCAAGAGTCTGGGACCCGAACAGTGCCGCAGGCCGGACTCCCTGGTTCGAACTTTTCCAAACTATAAGCGCCTTCATTGACAAGCCTTCTTGCCGACCGATAGGAGAGGTTCGTCATCGGCAAAATCCATACGGATTGATCGCAGGCTCCCCAGGTGTTCATGTCCAACTCTGACAAAGACGATCACATCATTCCGCTCGGCCACGGCCATAAAGGACTGAGAGGCATCGTGGCATCGGTAGGGGGAAACGATCCTGCCACGATTCAAAATGACGATCCTTTTTCTCAAGAACTCGAACGGCGTCTTCTCGAAATTGGATTTGTCGAAGGGGCCGAAGTCGAAATTCTTCATGAAGGCTTTATTGGAAAAGATCCGATTGCCGTTCGTGTTGATGATATGAGTGTGGCGCTACGTCGGCGTGAGGCCAACGCGATCTTAATTCGACTCGTTAAGGCGTAGGGCGCTAACTAAAAATTGGAAAAGCGGGCAAGAAAAAACCCTCTGAGTTTTTCCCAGAGGGTTTTGTTAAGCTTGAATGAAAATCAGACTACCGCGCCAATGGCAGAAGTGCCTCACGAATTTCACGCGCCGATCGCCGCGCAATTGTTGCGGCTTCTTCAGGCGTAAGAACGTGATCTTTTTCTAATAAGACGATGGCGGTGGCACGCGGATTATCGCGTGCTTGCGCTCCCAGTTTTTGATCAGCTGATGCATCTTTCTGCTCTTGATTGTCGAGTGTCTCTCCGAATAACAAAATCATGATTGTCTTGCCGACAATATTCATCAAGATCGAGAACAAGATCAAACCGGCAAACATTGTGAATGCCGCCACGACACGCCCAAGTACGGTCGTGGGATACATGTCACCATAGCCGGTTGTCGTGAGCGTGACCACACACCACCACATCGCAGTTGGGATGGATGTAAAAAAGCGCTTGTCTTCAGGGATTGGATTTCCGCTGATGGGATCATGCGGCATAAAAATTTGTGGCTCGTCACCGGGTTGTAAACTTGCGTCGAGTGCTGCCTGACCTTCGATGAGAGAATGAGGAGCGTAAAGCTCCCCTTCAGCATAATACATGAGGCTTGAAGACATCATCATAACGGCAAAGAGCGTGATGAGATAGATATTCAAATTGATCAGCAAAGGGTTACGATTTTTTGCAATCTGCGAACCCAACATTTCCAAAGCTTGCCGCGCGAGTTTCAAAACACGCATCACACGAAGTACGCGCATCACGCGAAGAACTCTTGTGCCACGCAAGGCCTGAGTATCTGCAAACAACAAAAGCGATGGCAGGATCGACAAAAGATCGATGATACCCCAGAAACTGAAAACAAATTTCAATCTGTTTTTGGCAAAATAAACATTGCCAACATATTCAAGTATGAACACGCCAAGCGTTACGTTTTCTACGATCTTCATCAATTGATGATGATGCTCGGCCACATCAGAAAGCGTTTCAACCGCAATGCCAATGCAAGAAATGAAAATGAAAAAAGCGATGAAATTTTGAAAATGGCGGTACCATGCGAAAGCAACATCGGTGAACATCCGCTCAAGAAACAACAACGGCCCGCTACGCATAACTCTACTCCACTTTATGAACGCGGGACGCACTATTGCCGGGCCGGCCCAATTTTGTCAATTTTGTGGCACGACGTCTTAAATCATTCAAACTATTGCCCAAATCAGCAATCATTCTGTAACCCTTGATGCGGTAACTCTTTGGCACCCGCAGCGGAAACGAGGTTCAGAGCCGATGGCTGATGATGATGCAGCTCGGATCGAAAAACTGGAGAGCGAAATCGCTCGCCTGCGCCGTCTGGTTGCCGATTATGCGGCTGAAGCCGCCCGCTTACGTCAAAATGATCAGGCTCGTGCCCGTCAGGATAATATTTCGCAAGCAGCCCGTGTGACCGCTGAGGAGGCGGATTTTGCCTTGATGATGGGCAAAAAAACGCCGCGCCCGACGGGTCGCAAATCAGCCTGATCTCCTAAGACGCCCCGTCTCTCTATGCCTCATTGATTGACAAGGATCGTCCGCGTCTTCTAGGTCGGGGTTTCTTGGTGACGCCCGAGGCCTTGATGTCGATGTCTTCTGTTCTGCGCGACGTCCGCTTGGGTGTCATAGGAATCCTCCCTATCGCTCTCGCCGCCGTGCCCTTTGGCCTTCTTTTGGGCAGCGAGGCCGTTAGGCGAGGGTTGAGCCCCGCCGAGATCAGCCTCATGAGCATGATCGTTTTTGCAGGCTCCGCGCAATTTCTGACCGTCAGCATCTGGTCACATCCCGCGCCATGGGCTGCACTCGCGATGGCGGCTTTCCTGATCAATCTTCGTCATGTGCTGATGTCGGCGTCGCTCTCACCGAAGCTCAAACATTTTCGTAGCTCACAAAAAGCACTCGTCGCTTTTCTCCTTGCAGACGAAATTTGGGCGCTGAACGAAAGGCGCGCGATGATTCATCAAATCACGCCAGGCTTTTATTTTGGCACGGCGCTCGGCCTCTATGTCATTTGGCTGGCCGCGACGATTGCGGGCACCGTACTTGGTGAAACCCTGCCCGCCCCCGAGACTATTGGTTTCGATTTTGTTTTTGCAGCCCTCTTCATCAGCCTCGTGACAGGCTTTGCGAAAACATGGCGCGCGCTCCCCGTCGTTACATCAAGTCTCGCAGCGTCGCTTCTTTTCAAATCAGTCTTCGGCGGAACCGGCTTTATTGTTGCAGGTGGGCTTGCAGGCATGATTGCCGCCGCGCTTCTACCTCCCGAGCAGAAGGAAGCGCCATGAATCTTGATCCCGCAACCGTGATTGCCATCATCGCAATGGCCTTCGCGACTTATGCCACGCGTATTTCTGGCTTTATCATCGGCCCTTATCTCCCGGAGCAAGGACGCTTGAAACAGGCACTTGATGCTGTACCTGCAGCCGTTCTGACGGCAGTGATTGCGCCAACTTTGTTCAACAGCCCAGCCGAGTTATTCGCCGCCGTGGTGACCGCTATCGCGGCGCGAAGACTACCCGCTTTGGGAGCGATCGCGGTGGGAGTCTGCGCCGTTCTGCTTGGGCGCCAATTCTTAGGACACTGGTAAAAATGCCAATTCGCGCAACACTTGCAGACCTTGAGCCCATTCTGGCATTCCAGGAACGGGCCTATCACGAAAACCGCGCCATCAAAGGCGTTGAACCTCTTCCTTTGAGCGTCGATTACACGGGACTCTTCGACTTCATGGAATTCTGGATTGAAGGGCCAAAAGATCATCCTGAGGGCCTCGTCATTCTTGATCCGACCCATGAGCCGCCTGGGGATGCGCTTTTCATCTGGAGTATCGCGACAGCCCCCGATCAGCGCGGGAAAGGACTCGGCAACAAGCTCCTCGATTTCGTCGAGGCACGAGCGAAAGCGCTCAACCGGCGCGCCGTCACGCTGGTTACCAATAGCCGCCTGCCCGAACGGATCGATTGGTATCTCCGTCATAACTTTGTCATCATGAGGCATGAGACACTCAGCGATCGCACAGTCGTACATATGCGAAAAAATATCGCATCCGATTGAGAAAATTTCGCGTAGACGGATTAAGTGTCTGATTTTTTTGCCGAAGCATTACGGTGTGCCCTACAAAAACAGAAGGGAAAGCCGTTAAAAATGCATGGCGAAACCCATTGGACGCGGGCCGCCAAGTTTGGTAAAGCCCGCCCATCGATCCCGGAACGGATGCTGAGTTTGTTTTCAACCCTGTAAATAATGAGGACCAAAATGAAGAAGATCTTGATTGCCGCTACCGCACTTCTCGCACTCGCGATTGCTCCGGTGGAAGCAAAGACAAAAGCCCCAGCGAAGGCTGCTCCGGCTCCTGTCGTCAATGATGCAACCGACGGCTTTCTCCTTTGCGGCCTTCTCGTTGTTCCGGCCCGCTGCACGATGACTGAACGCGTTATCGGTGGCGTTGTGTTCGGTGCGGCAATCGGCGCGGCTGTCGGCTCAGTCTACACCACGGTGGCCGGCGCGCAGACTGTTGCTCAGAGCATTCAGAACGCCGCACTCATCGGTGCTGGTGTTGGCGGTCTCGGTGGCGCCGCCATCGGCCACGCCAAGTAATTTTGTTTGATTTAGGCCCTAATTTTTTGGGCCCAAAACGACAAAAGCCCCGCATCATGCGGGGCTTTTTTTAAACGTCAACGCTTCCCCTTTTTATGCCGTTGAGAGCTTTTGCGCATGATGATCTCGTTGTCTAACCTCCGATTGATCTCGATCCATCAAAACGTCAAAATTTTTATGTCTGTTTTGTCGATCGCCTTCATGCTTTTTGCGCATGATAATACTTTCGCGGCACAAACACCCGATACCGTGAAAAAGGCGCGCCAAGCCTGTAGCCGCCTGGCTGAAAAAATTGCCAATACACGCAAGCTGAAAAATAACACTGTCCAATCCTCAAGCAACTATAATGTTGATAAGGATACATGCTTCGCTCAAGTCGAAATTTCGCAAATCTTGCAATCAAAAAACACAAATGAAAATCAAAATGAAAGCCAAGGCGAAGGACAGAGTGCAGAGCAAAATGAAAAACGGCATCGACAAATTATCTTGATGAACGCAACTGAGAATAAAATTCTTGCCATTGTCATGTGGGAAGAGCCGAAAGGTCTTCGCGTCGGTCATGTCTATGACCCAAGCTATGATGGTCCACGCGATGAATATGAAAAAGTCGAAGCCTATATGCGAAAAAAAATGGCGCTCAATCTGCGCTAAGTCTGATGTGTTATTGCGGAGCAACGATCCATGAGCCTTGAGTCTGTTCGCGATTTTTTTGCTCAATATGCTCCCGATATCGAAATTCTCGTCACAGAAGCAAGCTCGGCTACCGTGAACGAAGCGGCCGCCGCTCATCAAGCACGCCCCGAGCAAATCGCAAAAACATTAGGTGTATGGTTGAAGAATGAAGTGGTGCTGATTGTGATGAGCGGCACGGCGCGTCTTGATAACCGCAAATTCAAAGACCGCTTCAGTGAGAAGCCGCGCATGGTGGATGCTACGGAGATCACTCTACGCACAAGCCACCCAGTCGGCGGTGTATGTCCTTTCGGCCTTGAGGAGCCCCTAAAAATCTATGCTGATGAAAGCCTAAAAGCGTTCGACATTGTTATACCGGCGGCGGGCGCCACCAATGCGGCCGTAAAGATTGCGCCCGAACGCCTTGTATCGCTTGTCAATGCTGAGTGGATCGATCTCGCCAAACAAGATTTGTGAAATCTATTTTGATAATCCCGATAGATCTTCTGAACGCTGCTGTTTCAGTTGATCATTGGACTCGTTGTCGACCTTACTGCTCGACGTCGAAGGAAAATTCCCATTCAGGCCTTCGCGTGCAAGATGATTGACATGACGCAAAGTACCATGCGCGAACGGATCGGTAGCGCGCCTGATGGACTCAAGTGCTGAACGAAGCGTACGGATTTCTTCAACCGCTTCCATAATCAAATCATCTTTGATTTCACTTTGATGGTTCACACGCTCGATCAGAGATTTTTTATGATTCTTTGGAATACCGATAAGGCGAGTTACAAAATCTCGCAAAAGATCATGGTGGCGGCCATGATGCCACTCCGGAAGCAAAGAGGGTGTGTCATACCAATCTTGCGCGCTTTCCGGATGGCACCCGATTAACCCGATACGATCTTTGATGATCGCCATCGGATCGCCATTGCTATAATGAGCAACAACATCAAACCGATCGATGTCACTTAAAAACGTACACCCATCATAGAAAAACATTGAATCGGAAGCGCCTTCCCACTCAATCCGTAATGTCGTCTTGAAAGAGCGTCTGATCTCGGCGCGTGGTCGCGTGATATATTGAACGCACTCCGTATAAGGCAGAAGACCAAAATAGTTGCGCCCGCCCCAATATGCACCCATGCAGATGCCTAGATAGGCGCCACCCTGCTCGACAAAATTGCGCACATGATCGCGGCGCAGAGCAAAGAGAGATTGAAAACGATCCGCATCGCCATCACCTCCCGGCATGACCAAAAGATCGATGCCCTCAAGACCTGCGGGTGTGATATCCGTGAGGCCAATGATCCGAACTTCATGATCACGCGACAGGACATCAGCAACGGCCGAAGCGCATTGACGAGAGCAAAGTGGATGATGTTGAAAAATTGCAATTCGGGACATGCGCTAATCTTCACGCCTTCAGCGCGTCGGATCAAGGACTTTGCGGCGACGTTAGCAAATTTACCTGCGGATTAATTCGGACAATTCGTAAAATGAGAGCCTCATACGGGCCCATTTCGAGGGGTCAGATAAAATAACTTGCGAGAATAAAAAGAGCTGCCGCGCCAATCGTGTTCAACGTGAACATCATCCCGGCAATACGAAATCGAAAATTTTCTACGTCACTCGAGACGCCCCAAGCGTGCATGAGACGTCCGCTTAAAAGGGCAAGACAAAGCAGATGTATGATCACAGAGGGCATACCCCGAATTTCTGTGAAGGCAATCAGCAACAAGCCGAAGGGAACATATTCGGCAAAATTAGCGTGAACGCGTGAAGCGCGTTCGAGCCGCTTATCCCCGCCAGTTCCAATGGCAACTTTTGCAGAGCGACGCGCCCTGATTGTGCGGGCGGATAAAAAAATAAAAAGCGCCGCAAAGATCGTAGCATAGGCGGGGACAATGATCATAACGTCTATCCTAGCGGAAAGTTTGGGTCGATTAATGGTTTAAGCGTTAGACGCGATGATTTAAAAGACTTTTTCACGCGTCATCATGATCTTTAAGAGCGCGATAGCGCGGCAAACTCAACCCCCAATAGAGCCCCATCGCACGTAAACCGAACGCAGCCAGAAAGCCCAAGAAAATCGTGACATCTTCGTGAATGCCTGCGCGTGACAAGAGAACATAAACAAGAGCGCCTGCCAGAGCGGCGGTGATATAGATTTCTTGACGTAAAATGATGGGGCTACCTCCTCCAAGAATATCTCGGATGATGCCGCCAAAACTCGCGCTCGCCACACCCATCGCCACAGCAATCACCGGACTCGCCCCGTGCGCCAAGGCGCTGCTTGATCCCGTGACGGTAAAAAGCGCCAAGCCCACAGCATCAAGCCAGAGAAGCAGGCGATAACGATGATGCAAAATATGCGCGAAGAAAAATGTAGCCGTTGAGATGATGATGCAAGCAACGAGATAGGCCGGTTGCTCAACCCAAAAAATCGGTTGCACACCGAGAATAAGATCACGAATTGTGCCGCCACCAATACCTGTGACACTGCCAAGCAAAGCGAATCCTACGAGATCCATCTCCTTGCGCGATGCAACCAATGCGCCTGTTGCAGAGAAGACAAAAATCCCGAACCAGTCGAGAAGATGAATGAGCTGCTGAATCATTAGTAAGCCATGACACGATTTTTTCTAAGCCGACCGATATTCATCCTGTTCGACCAGAATGGAAGAGGCAAGTAAAAAGCCCCGCATCACACGGGGCTTTTCATAGATCTCATTGAAAAAAGATCAACCGAGAAAATCGACAACGCCCGTATCAAGATCATAACGCGCATAAACGATTTTCACTTTTCCTTCATGCGCGAGTTCTTTGACAATGTTGCTTTCCGCTTTGACTTTTTCAGCGTTAAGACGAGCATTTTCACGCACAGACAAATCGACGAAATCGCCGCTCTTGCCCTTCATGGCTTTCGCAGCCGGAACAATCGCATCAACCATCGGCTTAATTGAACCTGGAAGCTTGGCGTCCTTCTCGACGACATCACAAGCGGCTTGAACGGCACCACAACGACTATGGCCCATCACCACCACAAGCGGCGAACCCAAATGTTCGGCGCCATATTCGATCGTACCCATCACAGCGGTATCGGCGACATTGCCAGCATTCCGGCACACGAAAAGTTCACCCAAACCGACACCGCCAAAAATCAATTCCGGCGACACGCGGCTATCCGCACAGGTCAAAATGGTGGCCCAGGGTGATTGACCCTTGGCAACCGCGGTTCGGTTATTGGTCAATTCAGCCGCACAGAGTTGCGGTGAACTCACAAATTTCTGATTGCCGGCTTTGAGTTTCGCGAGAGCCTCATCAGCACTGAGGCTCGTCTTCGCAAAACTCGGGCTAAGTGCTCCCCCCATGGTCCAAAGGCCGGCTGCTGCCGCTCCGGTCGCCGCAAAACTCATAAAGCGACGCCGGCTCACATGTACACATTCAAAACACATAACAACTCCTCTACCTGACTATTCCCATCACGATACTTTGATCTTGGCCGCTTTGTTCCATCCCTGAGGATCAAACAAGAGACAGCATCAAAAGCGTATCGGAGTGTTGTCAAAAAGTCCAAGCCAACCCGTTATCGGCGAGGTGAGGCGTTGTGCAATGCATCAAAAAGCCCCGCAGACGCGGGGCTTTAAAAGGATCGGCTTCACGGATGCGCTTTGAGATAGGCCTCTAATTCGGCAATCTCCGCACTTTGTGAGGTAATGATGTTTTCAGCCATCTTACGCAAAGCGGGATCGGCTTTCGGATCTTTGAGAAGTGTCTTCGCCATATCCACCGCTGCTTTGTGATGCGGTATCATGGAGGCGGCAAAATCATGCGAAGCGTCACCATTCATGGGATATTTATCCATGTCTTCCATCATGTCGCACATGGCTTTCATATAGGACTGTGTGAATGGCGACATATGCGCGGCATGCGACATGTGATTCATATCCATCGCGCATTTTGAATCAGCCTGAGCGACTGACAAACCCGTACCAACAAAAATCAATGCAACGAGAACCGTCTTCACTTTCATCGAGGTGATCCTTTAGGAGAGATGGGTGGAGTCATCAACCACTGCAGATTCTAATAACATACAGATCTTATAAGAGAGCGAATATTGTTTTTTTGATGATTGAATTGATATCGTAATCCTGATGTCTAATCCCCCAACGCAAAAAGCCCCGCTTGCGCGAGGCTTTGAGACATTTCAGTAAAAAATCAGGAGTGTGGCAACGCTCACAAGAGCGTTGGAATCATCACTCAGCCCTGACGCGCCTTGTAGCGCTTCTGGGTTTTATTGATGATGTATACACGGCCTTTGCGACGCACGAGCTGATTGTCGCGATGACGCTCGCGAAGGCTCTTGAGGCTGTTGCGAATTTTCATGGCCTTAATCCCTATTCCGTTTTGATGCGGTCGCCCGCACATCCCGTTCAAAAATCGAGAGCCACACCGTCGCCGGCATCGAACCCGAAGAATTCTTTCACCAAATGGTGGGCGCGACAGGGATCGAACCTGTGACCCCTACCATGTCAAGGTAGTGCTCTACCGCTGAGCTACGCGCCCGTCACAGGGGTTACCCCCAAGAAGGTGTCGGGTGGCTATAACGACAGAGCTTTGCCGATGCAAGCGGGCGGACGTCAAAAAAAGCCGCTTCCGGCCGCTTAAGCTGCCTCGAGCAATTTTTCGACCTCATGCACCAAATCCTTCAAATGGAAGGGTTTGGAGAGGATTTTGGCATCTTTCGGCGCTTCTGAGTCCGGGTTTAAGGCCACGGCGGCGAATCCGGTGATAAACATAACCTTGATATCCGGGTCGAGTTCGGTCGCGCGGCGCGCAAGTTCAATCCCGTCCATTTCCGGCATGACAATATCGGTCAAAAGCAGCTCGAAAGGCTCCTCGCGCAGCCGATTATAGGCGGAAAGCCCATTATCAAAGGACGCCACCTGAAAACCGGCCTGTTCGAGTGCCCGAACCAGAAACCGGCGCATGTCATTGTCGTCCTCGGCTAAGAGGATGCGCCGCGTTAGCGCGTTATCGATCATCATCTGCCCCCGTCATCTCGCCTGCATCAAACCCAAAACCGGTAAATAACCCGTGAAGGCCGCAGACCGGCGCGACGTTTCGCCTGTATGGACAGGGAAGAAGACTAGGCGCAAATTCATGGAGTTCCAAGCCGAGGCGTTTCGAGCCGAGGCGTTTCGGGCCGATACCTCGGCCCAGCCGTAGGATTTTTGAAACCCATTATGACATCCGGTTTCGACGCTCATTTCGACCCGCCTTTCCGGATCCTCAATCCGAAGAGCGGCCCCTCGGCGTTATTGTTCAATTCCCCCCATTCGGGTCGCGTTTATCCTGAGAGTTTTTTGAACGCATCGCGTCTTGATCCGCTCGCGCTTCGCCGCTCGGAAGATATGGATGTCGATCATCTTTTCAGCGATGTCATTGAAGCCGGCGCGTCTTTTATGTGTGTCGAATTCCCGCGCGCGTTTTGTGATGTTAATCGCGAGCCCTATGAGCTCGATCCAAAAATGTTCTCGGAACGTTTGCCTCCATACGTGAATTCTTCCTCGCTCAGAGTTGCGAGCGGGCTTGGCACAGTTCCGCGAACCGTGGGTGATGGCCAAGAAATTTACAAAGGCACACTTCCACTTGCAGAAGCCTTTGATCGCATCGAATGGCTTTACAAACCCTATCACCGCGCACTCGCGCGGCAATTAACAACAGCGCATCGTCGTTATGGTTTTGCGCTGCTCATTGATTGTCACTCGATGCCCTCAGCGGCAGTGACGCGCTCAGAAAGCTATCGCTGTGATGTTGTGATTGGCGATCGTTTCGGCTCGAGTTGCGATGCGGATATTACAGATCGCATCGAAGCCTCTTTGCGTGCTTCAGGTTATCAGGTGGCCCGCAACCGGCCTTATGCGGGAGGCTTCATCACCGAACACCACGGCGCCCCTGGCAATGGCGTTCATGCGCTGCAGATCGAAGTTAATCGTTCGCTCTATATGGATGAGCGTCGGATGACGCGACTTCCGCATTTCGAACAGTTGAAACAGGATCTCGGTGCGATGGCGCATGATCTTGCACTTTTCGTTGAAGATTTTATCCGCCCGGAACGGCTCGCTGCGGAATAGCGCTCGGGGTTTAGCGGCCCAAAACAACCCGACCAAAAAAGAGGCCGCCTTGATGGCGGCCCAAACAGACCCGACAAAAAAAGAGGCCGCCATGATGGCGGCCCAAACAGACCCGACAAAAAAAGAGGCCGCCATGATGGCGGCCTAAGTCTAGGGAGGAAACGCCCAAGAAGGGCAGGCGAAATCGCTGTTTCAGCGATTTCGCACCGCAACAATATGAATGTGCACTGCACAAAAAGCAAGGGCGATGTTTACATATTTAGTCGAATTATATGACAAATCAACGCAGGTCTTGGATTTTAGTTAATTAAATCATAAACTTAGCCTATCTATGCAAAAATAAGATGACTGTATTTCATGGCCTGTCCCTGGGGCATGAGCCGCGTTTCGCGCCTTTTCGCCCTCTCGATTTGCCAGAAAGGCGATTGACCGCCTAAATAGTACGTCTTTCGCTCATCAGGAGACCGATGATGACCGCTGTCGATTTTTCGGCCTTTGTTGACGAGCTCGCCACTTTGTCGGGCGCCGCCATTCTCCCCTTTTTCCGGTCTTCTCTTGCCGCTTCCGATAAAAATGAGGGCGGCCTTTTTGATCCCGTCACCGAAGCCGATCGCGCGAGCGAAGTTGTGATGCGCAAACGCATTCACGAAGTCTTTCCGCATCACGGGATTGTGGGCGAGGAATTTGGCTCTGAAAATGCCGATGCTGAATTTGTGTGGGTGCTTGATCCGATCGATGGAACCAAAGCCTTTATCTCGGGCTTGCCTTTATGGGGCACATTGATTGGCCTCACGCGCAACGGATCTGCTGCCTACGGGATGATGAATCAACCTTTTACCAAAGAACGTTTTTTTGGTGACGGTGGCAAAGCCACTTTGAAAACACCCCAAGGCGAACGCACGCTCAAAACACGTGCCTGCGCATCGTTAAAGGACGCCACACTTTCAAGCACATCGATGACGATGTTTAACGCGAAAGAGGCTGACGCTTTTCGACGTATTGAAGCCGCCGCGCGTCTCACGCGTTTCGGTTATGATTGCTATGCTTATTGCATGGTGGCGGCGGGCTTCATGGATGTTGTGATCGAAGCCAATCTCAAACCCTATGATGTTGTGGCCCTCATTCCGATTATCGAAGGTGCCGGCGGCATCATGACCACATGGGATGGCAAGCCCGCAACCGAAGGCGGACAAATCATTGCCGCCGGCGATAAAAGGGTTCACGCCGAAGCGCTTGAGCTTTTAAATCGATAAGCGCTTCAAGAAACAAATTCATCAAAAGCCTGCCAGAATTGATGCCTTAACGCATCGCGCTCCAGCAGAATTTCATGTTCTGCATCTTCAAGCTTAAGCAATTTTCCATTCTGAAGATTTGCAACAAAGCGCTCAGTCGCCTTGGTATCGGTAACACGATCCTCTGGTCCGGCAACAAAAAGAAGCGGTGTTGAAATCGATTGAGCGGTGCGAGGATCTTGCAGTCGTATCATCGCATCAAAACTTGTTTTGACCCATCCAATCGTTGGACTCGCAATCGCAAGATCAGCTGCCTCAGCCATAATCATTCTTGAAATGCCAAATCGAACCGGATCGGATGTGAGAGGATTATCTTCGAAATTCATAAAAGGATTGTCGTTCCCGCCTGGCACATAGGATCCACGAAAACCAAGCGCCGAAAAAACATTCGCGAACAGGTGCGCGACGCGTGGTGCGCGGATCATCGAAAGGCCAATCATCGGTGCAGAGAGAATGCCGCGCTCAATTTTTATGTGCCCCTTACTCAACTCGTTCAATAAAATCGCGCCACCCATCGAATGAGCGAGGGCATAACGCGTTTTTAATGACGATATTTGCGCGGCTACGGAGAGGATTGCTTCAAGGTCACGTCCATAATCGTCAAAAGACTCGACATGGCCTTTTCTGAAATTGGGCAGAAGGCGTTGAGAGCCGCCCTGCCCTCGCCAATCAAAGGCCATAACGTCAAAACCACGCGCCAAAAGAAGACCGATGGTCTCGCCATAGCGCTCCATAAATTCGGTCCGCCCTTGCAGGATGAACACGAGGGCCTCGCGGCGTGGCGCGTCCGCTCGCCAGCGCGCATAGCGGAGCGCGACACCATCAATCGTCCGCGTAACCCCGATCTCAGCGCCTTGAGGCACCGGAAAGGGGCCGGCGTGGACAAGATCCGCTCGCGCTTCCTGCGGCAGACGCGTTTTTTGAATCATCAGCGACACCCCTTGAAGCCACGCTTTGGGCTTCCTAACTCTTGCTCAGGACGGACCATGATGGTCGTCCTGAAACCGGTTCGGCCCCTCGGGCGAACCACATATTCATGTCGCTTCTATTGGAGGATATGCGATGCGTCACTTTGATCTTTCCCCCCTTTATCGGTCAACCATTGGCTTTGATCGGATTTTTCAGCTTCTTGACCAGGCCACGGCGCCGGAAGCCACGAGCTACCCGCCCTACAACATCGAACGCACCGACGAGAATGCCTATCGCATTACGCTTGCGGTTGCGGGTTTTGCCGAAGCCGATCTTTCAATTGAAGTGAAAGAGGCCGCACTTACAATTACCGGTGAGAAAAAGACTGAAGGCGAACAAACACGCCGCGAAGTCTTGCATCAAGGCATTGCGGCGCGCGCCTTTGTGCGTCGCTTCCAGCTTGCCGATTATGTGCAGGTCACTGGTGCAGCCCTTGAGAATGGATTGCTCCATATCGATCTGGTGCGTGAAGTGCCTGAAGCGAAAAAGCCGCGCCTCATTCCAATTGCGGCCAATTCATCTGCGAAAACGATTGAAGCCACTGCGGCTTAATTTTTTCGCTATGAAAAGCATGGGCGGTCTTATGCCGCCCGTGCTGTTTTCAGAATCGTTTCAATTTCTTCCGCTTTCGTCGCATAGCTCGTGACGAAACGCAGGAAGTGTTCATCTTCTTTAATGTGCTCATGATGCGGCAGGCTGATGCTCTCTTTATACCAAGGAGCTGCAAAAATTTTTGCCTGTGAAAACGCGTCTGAAACACGCTTCGGCATGATCGCAAAAACTTCATTCGCTTCGGTCTTCCAAGGCATTCTGATGCTGTTCATCTTTGCGAAGCCGTCGGAGAGTTGCTTTGCCATCGCATTGGCGTGCCGTGCATTTGCAAGCCAAAGATCTTTTTCAAGATAAGCGAGCAATTGCGCGCCAAACAGACGACCCTTTGAAAGAGTGTGACCTGAACGTTTGCGGCGGAAGTCAAAATCTTGTGCTTTCTTTGGATCAAAGAAAATCACGGCTTCACACGCAAGCGCGCCATTTTTTGTGGCGCCAAAAGACAAAACATCAACACCTGATTTCCATGTCATTTCTGCAGGCGAACAGCCGAGCGATAAAAGCGCATTGGCAACCCGCGCCCCATCCATATGGACGGCGATGTCATAACGTTTCGCAACGGCTGCAAGCGCTTTGATTTCATCAAGCGTATAGAGCGTTCCGCATTCTGTCACTTGCGAGAGCGAAACGAGCGAAGGCTGCACGGCCTTGGTCACACCGCGCGGAAATCTTTTAAGCGCATGTTCGAGATCATGCGTTGAAAATTTTCCCGCCTCACCCCGAATGCCCACAAGCTTGGCGCCGGCCGTATACATTTCTGGTGCGCCGCATTCATCATCCGCGATGTGACTTTCTTCATGGCAGAACACCGCCCCCCAAGGTGGTGTGAAAGCCGAAAGGGCAAGCGCATTCGCCGCTGTGCCCGTCGCCACCAAGAACACTTTCACATCGCGTTCAAAAATCTGGCCCAAACGCGCTTCGGCTTCGCGCGAGAACCGGTCCGCGCCATAAGAGGCTTCCGGCGCTGCATTGGCTGCAGCAATCGCATCCAAAATTTCACGCGACGCACCCACCACATTGTCACTCGCCAGATTGATCATGTCCGCCTCCAAAAGCGTGCCCAAGCCCCCTTGGCGATAGCGGCTTTGGGACGCGCCGTCACATACGAAAAATAGAGTACCCCACCTCTTGTGTGCGGAATAAAAAAATGCAATTGTCGGCTCAATTAGGACAGTGATACTGTCCTTTCTGTCCGCGATATTTCGTTTCGTTCTTCTAAGGCCGGGTCTTTGATGGTCATGCAGGCAAATAGACTTTTCCGTCTGTCGGTTACCAAGACGCTCACCGGTTTTGGCAAGAAGAAAACGGCCGCCCGCCAAAAGCGGGCCTAGGGCGTTCGACGGCATAGTCCCGAGGCGCCCGACAAGGAACGGGTGCAAATCGGGGCGCTACCCTCCTCCTGAAACACGCTAAACAGCCCCGAAAATGTCAAAACGGACCTCAAAAAGGCTCGTTTTTAGGGAATTTGGCTCAGGAGACGCCTATGGCACGCGTGGAACAAGACGGGACCGACATCCTCACCGGATCGCTCGAGTCTAAAACGCCACTCGTTCGGGACCCCGGCCTGCCGGCCGCGCAAGGTCTTTATGACCCGTCTCTGGAGAAAGACTCCTGCGGCGTCGGCTTTGTCGCCGACATGAAGCGCGGTAAGTCGCACGACATTGTCGAAATGGGATTGCAGATCCTTTTGAACCTCGACCATCGCGGCGCGGTGGGTGCCGACCCCAAGGCTGGAGACGGCTGCGGCATGTTGGTGCAGATCCCCCATAGATTTTTAAGCGAAGAATGCCAAAAGCTCGGCTTCACTTTGCCGGAACCCGGCCATTACGCCGCAGGCCATGTGTTTTTGCCGCGTGATCCGGAAGGTCGCAAATTATGCGAAACCATCATTGAAAAAGTGGTTGCGGAAGAAGGCCAAACCTTCCTCGGCTGGCGCGATGTTCCCGTTTATACAGCGTGCCTTGGCGAAAGCGTGAAGCCGACAGAGCCTGTGCATCGTCAAATCTTCATCGCGCGCAACAAATCGATCAAGGATGTCGATACATTCGAACGTCGTTTGTTTTTGCTGCGCAAGGTGATCTCGAACACAATTTATAATCTCAATAATCCAGCAACAGCGGGATTCTATCCCGTTTCGCTTTCCGCGCGCACACTTGTTTACAAGGGCATGTTGCTCGCCACACAGCTTGGTGATTATTTCCCGGATCTCAAAGACAAGCGTCTTGAGTCAGCGGTTGCGCTTGTGCATCAGCGATTCTCAACCAACACATTCCCGACTTGGTCGCTCGCGCATCCCTATCGTATGGTCGCGCATAATGGCGAGATCAACACGCTGCGCGGTAATGTGAACTGGATGGCCGCGCGCCAAGCCTCTGTTGCGTCGCCGCTCTTCGGCGAGGAAATTTCAAAGCTCTGGCCGATTTCCTATGAAGGACAATCGGACACCGCTTGTTTTGACAACGCGCTCGAATTTCTTGTGCAAGGCGGTTACTCGCTCGCGCATGCCGTAATGATGCTCATCCCTGAGGCGTGGGCTGGCAATCCCTTGATGGATGAACAGCGTCGCGCTTTCTATGAATATCACGCAGCGTTGATGGAACCATGGGATGGTCCTGCAGCGATTGCCTTCACAGATGGTCGCCAGATTGGTGCCACGCTTGATCGCAACGGTTTGCGCCCGGCTCGTTATTACGTGACCGATGACGGCCTTGTCGTCATGGCGTCCGAGATGGGCGTGTTGCCGGTTCCAGAAGAAAAAATTGTTACCAAGTGGCGTTTGCAACCGGGCAAAATGTTGCTCGTCGATCTTGAACAAGGTCGCATCGTTTCTGACGAAGAGATCAAGGAATCGCTTGCGAAAGCGCATCCTTATACTGAGTGGGTTGAAGCCACGCAGATCGTCTTGGAAGATTTGCGCCCGGTCGAACCACGTGCTGCACGCACCGATGTGTCCCTGCTCGATCGTCAACAAGCCTTTGGTTATACGCAAGAAGATTTGAAAATCTTGCTTGAGCCGATGGGCGCAAAAGGCGAAGAAGCCATTGGTTCGATGGGTACGGATACGCCGATCTCGGCAATGTCCGACAAGTCAAAGCTGCTCTACACTTATTTCAAGCAGAATTTCGCGCAGGTTACGAATCCGCCGATCGATCCGATCCGCGAAGAACTCGTGATGTCGCTTGTGTCCTTTATCGGACCGCGGCCAAATATTTTTGATCGCGACGGCAATTCACGTCGCAAGCGTCTTGAAGTACGCCAACCGATTTTGACCAATGGCGATCTCGAAAAGATCCGCTGCATTGGTCACTTCGAAGACTCCTTCGATACAAAAACACTCGACATCACCTACCCTGTCGAGCAAGGCGAAGCCGGTATGCATGATGCGCTTGAGCGCTTGTGCGAACGCGCAGAGGCGGCCGTGAAAGGTCGCTATAACATCATCGTGCTCTCAGATCGCATGATCGGACCGGATCGCATTCCGTTACCGGCGCTTCTTGCTACCGCAGCGGTTCATCATCATTTGATCCGCAAGGGCTTGCGCACATCTGTGGGTCTCGTTGTTGAAACGGGCGAAGCGCGTGAAGTGCATCATTTCGCGTGTCTTGCCGGTTATGGTGCAGAAGCGATCAATCCCTATCTCGCTTTTGAAACGCTTCATGCGCTTTCAAAAGATATGGGCTTGAAGCTCTCGCACTATGAAATCGAGAAGCACTACATCAAATCCATCGGCAAAGGCATTTTGAAGGTCATGTCCAAGATGGGCATCTCGACCTATCAATCCTATTGCGGCGCACAGATTTTCGACGCGATCGGCCTCTCCGATGAATTCATCGCGAAATATTTTGCGGGCACTCACTCACGCATCGGTGGTGTGGGCTTGGGTGAAATCGCGCGCGAAACTGTAACGCGTCATGCAGACGCGTTCGGTACAAATCCTGTGCTGCGCAACGCGCTCGATGTCGGCGGTGAATATGCCTATCGCTTGCGCGGTGAAGCGCATGCCTGGTCGCCGCAATCGGTGGCGTTGCTGCAACATGCGGTGCGCGGCAATGCGCAAGACAAATATCGCGACTACGCAAAGCTCCTGAATGATCAGAGCGAACATTTGCTCACCATTCGCGGGCTCTTCCGCATCAAGTCGGCAGAAGAAGACGGCCGGAAGCCTGTGCCGTTGGAAGAAGTCGAATCGGCAAAGGATATCGTCAAGCGTTTTGCAACCGGTGCGATGTCCTTCGGTTCAATCTCGCGTGAAGCGCATACGACGCTTGCGGTCGCAATGAACCGCATCGGCGGCAAATCTAACACAGGTGAAGGCGGCGAAGAATCAGATCGCTTCAAGCCTTTGCCGAATGGCGATTCGATGCGCTCCGCAATCAAGCAAGTGGCTTCGGGTCGCTTCGGTGTAACGGCAGAATATCTTGTCAATTCCGACATGATACAGATCAAGATGGCGCAAGGCGCAAAGCCCGGCGAAGGGGGCCAATTACCCGGTCACAAAGTGGACTCGACGATTGCCAAAGTGCGCCACTCAACACCGGGCGTCGGCTTGATCTCGCCCCCGCCGCATCATGACATCTATTCGATCGAAGATTTGGCGCAGCTGATTTACGATCTCAAAAACGTCAATCCTTCAGCAAATGTGTCAGTGAAGCTCGTTTCCGAAATCGGTGTGGGTACAGTTGCCGCCGGTGTGTCGAAGGCGCGTGCGGATCATGTGACGATTTCAGGTTTTGAAGGCGGCACGGGTGCGTCACCGCTCACCTCCATCAAACATGCCGGTTCGCCATGGGAAATCGGTTTGGCTGAAACACATCAAACGCTTGTGCTCAATAATTTGCGCTCGCGCATTGCGGTACAGGTTGATGGTGGTATCCGCACGGGTCGTGACGTTGTTGTTGGCGCGCTTTTGGGTGCTGATGAATTTGGTTTCGCCACCGCACCTTTGATCGCAGCAGGCTGCATCATGATGCGCAAATGTCATTTGAACACCTGCCCTGTCGGCGTCGCGACGCAGGATCCCGTGTTGCGTAAGCGTTTCGTTGGTCAGCCAGAACATGTGATCAATTTCTTCTTCTTTGTTGCCGAAGAAGTACGCGAGATCATGGCCGCGCTTGGTTATCGCAAATTTGATGAGATGGTTGGCCAGATGCAGATGCTTGATCGCGATCGTGCGATCAATCATTGGAAGGCGAACGGCCTTGATTTCTCGAAACTCTTCTCAAAGCCACGCGCAGCGAAGGCTGAAGATATTCATCATTCGGCAACGCAGGATCATCATCTTGAGGCTGTTCTTGATCGCACATTGATCGAGAAGTCAAAGGATGCGCTTGACTCAAAGAAGAAGGTTTCAATCGAAGCGACGATCAAGAGCCTCAATCGCACAACGGGTGCGATGCTTTCTGGTGAAGTGGCGAAGCGGTATGGCCATAAAGGTCTGCCAGCCGACACGATCCATGTGAAGCTCAATGGCACTGCGGGCCAGAGTTTTGGCGCTTGGGTCGCGCAGGGCATTACGCTTGAGCTTGAAGGCGAAGCGAATGACTATGTCGGCAAAGGCCTCTCGGGCGGTCGCTTGATTGTTTATCCGTCTAAGAACGCGAAGAAGATTGTTCCGGAAGAATCAATCATCGTCGGCAACACGGTTCTTTATGGCGCGATCTCCGGTGAGTGTTATTTCCGTGGTGTGGCGGGTGAACGTTTCGCCGTGCGCAATTCCGGCGCGATTGCCGTTGTTGAAGGCACGGGCGATCATGGCTGCGAATATATGACAGGCGGCATTGTTGTTGTGCTCGGTAAGACGGGACGCAATTTTGCAGCCGGCATGTCGGGCGGTGTCGCCTATGTGCTCGATGAAGATGATACATTCAGCAAGCGCTGCAATCTTTCCATGGTTGAACTTGAAACGGTTCAACCAGAAGAGAAAGGTTCAACAGAACCATTCGAACTGATGGCGCATATGACGCGTCAGGATGCAGAACGTTTGAAGCTTCTCATCGAAAATCACGCGCGCTACACGGGTTCCACGCGCGCGCAGATGATCCTTGATAATTGGGCGAGCTATCGTGGCAAATTCAAAAAGGTGATGCCGATTGAATATCGTCGTGCGCTTCGTGAATTAATGGCCGAAAACGAGAACCGTCCTTTGGCGGTTGCGGGAGAGTAATATGGGCAAGGTCACAGGATTTCTCGAAATCGATCGTCGCGACCGGAAATATGCTCCGGCGGCAGACCGCATTCGCGCATACAAAGAGTTCGTGATTCCGCTTTCAGAAGAAGCGACGCGTGATCAAGCCGCGCGATGCATGAATTGCGGCATTCCCTATTGTCATAATGGTTGTCCGGTAAATAACCAGATTCCGGATTGGAATGACCTTGTCTATCAAGGCGATTGGGAAGAAGCCGCGCGCAATCTTCATTCGACGAATAACTTCCCTGAATTCACGGGTCGTGTGTGCCCCGCGCCCTGCGAAGCGAGCTGCACACTGAATTTGAATGATCAACCTGTGACCATCAAAACCATCGAATGCGCGATTGTTGATCGCGCATTTGCTGAAGGCTGGGTCAATGCCGAACCTGCTCCACGCTTGACGGGCAAACGTGTCGCGATTGTGGGCTCAGGCCCTGCGGGTCTTGCCGCCGCACAACAACTTGCACGCGCAGGCCATGAAGTTCACGTATTTGAAAAGAATTCGAAGCCCGGCGGCTTGTTGCGCTATGGCATTCCTGATTTCAAAATGGAAAAGCATCTGATTGATCGTCGCGTGAAGCAGATGGAAGCCGAAGGCGTTGTGTTCCACTGCGGCGTTCACGTTGGCAAAGACAAGGCGATTGCCGATCTTACGGCCGCTTATGATGCTGTTGTTCTTGCAGGGGGCGCAGAAAAGCCGCGCGATCTTCCGGTGCCAGGGCGTGATCTTTCGGGCATTCATTTCGCGATGGATTTTCTGCCTCAACAAAATCGTCGCGTCGGACATGAACCGTTGAAGTCGAATATGCCGATCCTTGCCAATGGCAAACATGTTGTTGTGATTGGCGGCGGTGATACGGGTTCGGATTGCATCGGCACATCGGTACGCCAAGGCGCACTCTCGGTAACGCAGATTGAAATCATGACCAAGCCGCCAGAGAAGGAAAACAAACTTCTCACATGGCCGAATTGGCCGATGAAACTCAGAACCTCTTCAAGCCATGAAGAAGGTGCTGAACGTGATTTCGCCGTGAACACAGTTTCATTTGATGGTGAAGATGGCAAAGTCACATCACTCACTTGCGTGCGTGTCGATGAAAAATTCCAACCGATTCCGGGCACGGAATTCAAACTACGCGCCGATCTTGTGTTCTTGGCGATGGGTTTCGTTTCACCCGTGCAAGACGACATGGTGAAAGATTTGGGCGCCAAGCTTGATGCGCGTGGCAATGTTGCGGCGGATACAGTCGCGTACAAAACCAGCGTCGAGAAAGTCTTTGCGTGCGGAGATATGCGTCGCGGTCAATCGCTTGTGGTGTGGGCCATTCGTGAAGGCCGTCAGGCAGCGCATTCAGTTGATAAGCATCTCATGGGCACAACCACGCTTCCGCGTTAACGAAGCAATCGCTCAATTCACTTTGAGCGCTTCGAGCACACGGCGATTGGGATATCCATCAGGTCTCAAGCCTGCGCGCTCTTGAAAATCGCGCAGCGCTTCTCTTGTGCGCGAACCAATACGGCCATCGGCTTTACCCACATCATAGCCAAGGCGCGTCAAAGCACGTTGCAATTCAATCCGTTGCGAAAAAGCTAAAAGCTGATCCTCAGTGGGCCAGGCCGCCTGAATGCGTGATCCGCCCTGCAGAAGATCGCCGAGATTCGCGACGCCGAGTGCATAAGCATCAGACGCGTTGTAGCGTTTGATGACGTTGAAATTCGATGTCACAAGAAAAATCGGACCGTCCGCGCCCGCAGGATAAAACACTCTCGCTTGTCCATCTTGCGGCAAAGCCTGCCCATCGGCACGTGTCACACCGCGTGCGCGCCATTCGGCAAATGATGCATCATGCACACGATAATCAAAGCCTTTTGGCAGCGCTACTTCAAAGCCCCAAGGCTGGCCCGAACGCCATCCATTTTCTTTCAAATAATTTGCAGTTGAAGCGAGCGCGTCGGGAACGGATTTCCAAATGTCTTTATGTCCGTCACCATCAAAATCTTCTGCAAAGCGCCAGAAAGATGAAGGCATGAATTGCGTTTGACCCATCGCGCCGGCCCAAGAGCCTTTGAAATCCGCGCGCGCAACGTGACGCTCTTCAAGAATGCGCAAAGCATTGATCAACTCATCGCGAAAATATGTGCCGCGATAGCCGATAGAGGCCAAAGTGGCCAGCGAGCGGATGACATCTTTGCCGCCCGTATAACTGCCAAAATTCGTCTCCATCCCCCACACACCGAGGATTACCGAGCGATCAACGCCGTAACGCGCTTCAACAGCGGCCACCGCTTGCTCATAGTCACGCATGACGCGCTGGCCGCGCTCTAGACGGGCGGATGACGTCGCACTCGCGAGATAATCCCAGATGGGCTTTACGAATTCGGATTGTTTCTTGGTAAGAGCGATCACCTCGGCATCGGGTGTCATACCCTTAAACGCCGCATCGAATGTCGCTCGCGACACGCCCCGGGCACGCGCTTGCGGCCATAACCGCTCAATGAACCCTGAAAAGCGGTCATTTTTTTTCGCAGATGATTTTGCCTGAAGCGCCGCCTCGGACTTGGAAGGGCCCGCAAAAACAGCCGGGCTCACCACGGTTAGGGCCACAATTACTGCAAAAAAGAGACAAATCCGCCGCATCACTGTCAGATCCTGATGAGTTTCGCTCCCAATCTCAGGTGATTTGGTTAAATTTTGTTGACCATTTAGCCCTCATTTCTTCGAAACTGGGAACGATTTTGGATTTCGGACCATTTTTGCTAGGAGAAAACCGTGAATAATGTTTGGCGTTGCTCAGCCATAACCGGAACAGATCAGGCATGAAACCGATCCGCAAGGCCGTCTTCCCCGTTGCCGGTCTCGGCACGCGCTTTCTGCCTGCCACGAAAACCATTCCCAAAGAAATGTTGCCGGTCGTCGATAAGCCGGTCATTCAGCACGTCGTGGAAGAGGCGCGCGCGGCGGGTATCGAACATTTCATCTTCGTCACCGGACGCGGCAAAGGTGCGATTGAAGATCATTTCGATCATGTTTTTGAATTGAATGCGACGCTTCATCAACGTGGCCGAGATGAAGATCTCGCGCGGTTGAAAGACAATACACCACTTCCAGGTCGCACAAGTTTTACGCGGCAACAAGAACCTTTGGGTCTTGGTCATGCTGTTTGGTGCGCGCGTGATCTTGTTGGCGATGAACCCTTTGCGGTACTCTTGCCTGATATGTTGCATGAGGGCGTCACACCGTGTCTTGCCGACATGATCAAAGAACGTGCTCAGCATGGTGGTCAAGTGATCGCGGCCTATGAGGTGCCTGAACACGAAACTCATCGTTATGGCATTCTTGATCTTCATGGTGAGACGCAAGGAACACCGCGGATTCATGCGATGATTGAAAAGCCGCAAAAGGGCAAAGCGCCGTCAAATTTCGCAATATCGGGACGCTATATTCTATCGCCTGAGATTTTTGATGTTCTTGAACATCAACAACGCGGTGCCGGTGGTGAGATTCAGCTTACTGATGCGATGGTCACGCTGATGAATACCGTACCCTATCATGCGCATCTCTTTCGGGGACGTGTTTTTGATACAGGGCATCAACTTGGCTTCTTAACAGCCAATATTGCTTATGCGCTTAAGCGGCCAGATATCGGTGAAGAATTGCGCGCCATAATTAAAGAGTTAATGTAGTTTCATGACGCTTTCCAACTCTGATCATCCCGCACTCGCCTCCGCTCTTCGGACCATCGTCACAGAAGGCGAAGGCTTATCGCACCTCGCTGAAGCTTTGCGTGGTTCACTCGGTGCTGCCTTCACGCAAGCGATTGATAAAATCATCGCCACACAAGGGCGTGTGATTATTTCAGGCATGGGTAAATCGGGCCATGTCGGTCGCAAGATTGCCGCGACACTCGCTTCAACCGGAACGCCTGCGCACTTTGTTCATCCGAGTGAGGCCAGTCATGGTGATCTCGGCATGATTCAAGATGATGATGTCATCATTGCCATGTCGTGGTCTGGCGAATCTGTCGAACTTGCGGATCTCGTTGCTTACGCAAACCGCTTCAACGTCACTTTGATCGCGCTCACATCGAATGCCGAAAGCGCGTTGGGTAAAGGCGCTGATATCTGCCTCACTTTGCCTAAGGCTAAAGAAGCTTGTCCCAATGGTTTAGCACCAACAACATCAACCACAATGCAGCTCGCGATGGGTGATGCCATTGCCATTGCACTGCTTGAAAGTCGCGGCTTCACATCGAATGATTTCCGCCGCTATCATCCGGGCGGAAAACTCGGCGCACAATTGCGTCAAGTACGTGCGGTGATGCATTCAGGCGATCGCCTCCCGCTTGCAAAACCAAAAGACAGCATGGCCGATGCGGTTGTTACCATCAGTTCAAAAGGCTTTGGATGTGTCTTGGTGATTGGCGCTGAAGGTCAACTTGCCGGGCTTGTCACCGATGGTGACTTACGTCGTCATATGTCACCGGATCTTTTGAGCCGTTCGGTTGAATCCGTGATGACACGCAATCCGAAAACAGTGCCCCCTGAAACGCTTGTGGCCGAAGCGCTTGAGATCATGGAAAGCCGGAAGATTAGCGCCTTGGTGGTTGTAGAAAACCAAAAACCCGTCGGGCTTATTCATCTCTTGGATTTGTTGCGGATCGGCGCGGCGTAACGGATCAGATCCAACCTTGCAATTCACGCAAGACGACAGATTGGATGACATCCAATCCTTCTTCTGAATCATTCAAACACGGCACATAGGCAAATTTTTCACCGCCATGATGCATGAAATGCTCGCGGTTTTCGCCTTCGATTTCCTCAAGCGTTTCAAGACAATCAGCCGAGAAGCCTGGCGCGATCACCATGACTTTCTTGATGCCTTTTGCAGGCAACTCACCCATCGTATCGATAAGATAGGGCTTCAACCATTCTTCATTACCGAAGCGTGATTGGAAGCAAACCATAAATTTTTCTTTTGGTAATTGTAACGATTCGCGCAGCAACCGTCCGGTTTTCATACATTGACAATGATAGGGATCACCTTTGAGCAAATAGGATTCCGGTACGCCATGGAAAGACGCGACAATCATATCGGGTTCGAAATCGATTTCAGCTCTTTTCGCTTGAATCGTTTTCGCAAGCGCATCGATATAAACGGGATCATCATGCCAAGGTGGCGCGACACGGATTGCGGGTTGCCACCGCATCTCCATCAAAGATTGAAACGCTTTGTCACACGCGGTCGCGGATGTCGCCGCGCAAGATTGCGGATAAAGCGGCACGAGAAGAATACGATCACATCCTGCAGCTTGCAGCGCTTTCAACCGATCAGGCGTTGAAGGGTTGCCATAGCGCATACCCCAATCAACAATGATGCGGTCATCCATCAGTGATAATTTGCTTGCAAGCTTTTCGGCTTGCGAACGGGTGGTGGTTTTAAGCGGGCTTTCATTCAGTTCTTTGTTCCAGATCGAATCATAGTCCTTGCCTTTGCTGCCCGGACGAACTGTTAAAATGATAAGATTCAGAATCGGCCACCACAAAAGGCGCGGCACTTCGATCACGCGACGATCCGACAGAAATTCTTTGAGATAACGCCGCATCGACCAATAGTCGGTCGCGTCTGGTGTTCCGAGATTGAGAAGCAAAACACCGATCTTGCCGGCATTCACCTTCGGATGATCAGAAGGCAGGCGGATGTCCGCACGGCGGGCGGCGGGGCGGAACATCGCGGTCATCAGCAAGCCTCTTTCAAAGATCCAATGGCAAGATTACGATCCATAAAGCGTCCCGGATTGCGGGAGAAGCCTAATTTAGACCTCAATCCTCCTTTGAGGGGACTAAAATATTGGCGGCGATTAAGAACAAGGATTGCGCGCCGCCCGGCTTCGCGCTAGCCGGAAGAGACCAATCATAGGGATTGGACACCGAGGATCGAAGTCATGGCCAAACGCGGCATCAATTTCAAAAACCTCCTGACGCTGGTGAGCGTCGCCATTCTGGTTGGTGTAGAGTTTTTGGGTGTAGCCGTGGCCGCCGGATGGGCTCTTGCGGGTCTTTTTGGCTTGAGCCAGACGCTTGAGACGGTTCTGATGACCGCTTTCGGGGTTTTAGGCGTCTATGCGCTTTTCGTCTTTATGCGCCGCGCAGTCACGGTCGAGCCGGTTCGTGGCTGATTTGTAATGTTATAACATTACATTTTTCTGGATTGGGGCCTGAGCCGATGCTAGAAGGGCATCGGAAAAAGAGCCCCAAAATGTCCTCCCTTAGCCACCACCATGATCATCATCATCATGATCATCACCACCATGATGATCACCTCGGTCACCATGATCATGATTCGCAAAAAGGCGTGGCCTTTGGTGTAAGCCTCATGAGCCACTCAGCGCTCACCCGCTGCATCGGCGTGGCCGCTATTCTTGTGCCGCTCTGGATCGCTGTTTTGTGGGTCATCCGCTCATGACGATCGGCGCACCTATTACACTTACCAATCTGACTTTGGGCTATGATCGGCATCCGGCTGTTCATCATATCAGCGGCACATTTGCTTCGGGCAGTCTTACCGCCCTTGTCGGACCGAATGGCGCGGGTAAATCCACATTGATCAAAGCGCTTGCCGGAGTACTCACTCCGATTGATGGGCAATGCATCATCGATCGATCTTTGCGCCGCGCCTATCTGCCTCAACTTGCCGAAATTGATCGATCCTTTCCGATCAGCGTTTATGATTTTGTTGCGATGGGGCTTTGGTCAAAAAGCGGAGCGCTTGACGCGCTGCCGGCTTTCGGCGCGCATCGTATCACTGACGCGCTGACTCTGGTTGGCCTCAAAGGCTTTGATCATCAACTCATCGGTACGCTTTCGGGCGGTCAATTTCAACGCGCACTCTTCGCACGCCTGATGCTGCAAGACGCTTCAATCATTTTGATCGACGAACCTTTCTCGGCTATTGATAGCGCCACTGTGGATGATTTGATGCAGCTTGTCATGCGCTGGCATCATGAAGGCCGCACCATCATCACGGTCTTACACGATCTTGCGCTGGTAAGATCTTATTTCCCAAAAACGCTTCTTTTGGCGCGTGATGTGATTGCTTGGGACGATACGCATTCAGCATTGACACAAGACAATCTCAAAATCGCTCGGCAAAAAATCGAAGCGCCTGATCCACATGCGCCACTTTGTGAGCATGATGCATGATCAATCTATCTCTCCTCTATGACGCGCTGATTGGGCCTTTCATTGAATTCTCATTCATGAGACGCGCTTTGATCGGCGCTTTTGCGCTGTCTCTCGGTGCGGGACCTGTAGGTGTATTCTTGATGCTTCGTCGCATGAGTTTGATCGGTGATGCGATGGCTCATGCGATTTTACCGGGCGCAGCGATCGGTTATCTCATTGCGGGTCTCTCTCTTGGCTTTATGACTGCAGGAGGTTTGGCAGCCGGTATGATCATTGCTCTCGCTGCAGGCCTTGTTACGCGCTTCACCGTGTTAAAAGAAGATGCCGCGCTTGCTTCCTTTTATCTCATTTCTCTCGCTGCGGGCGTTGTTCTTGTGTCACTTAAAGGATCGAATATTGATCTCCTCCATGTTCTCTTTGGATCCATTCTGGCGCTCGATGATGCGACATTGATTTTACTCGCCGCTGCGACAAGCATCAGTCTTCTGGCACTGGCCGTGATCTTCCGAGCCCTCGTTCTTGAAAGCGTTGATCCGACTTATGCGCGCTTAATGAATGCCGGCGGTGCTTACACAAATATTCTTTTTCTTTCGCTTGTTGTGATCAACCTTGTTGCGGGCTTTCATGCCCTAGGGACATTGCTCTCGGTGGGTTTGATGATGTTACCCGCTTTCGCCGCTCGATTTTGGACTGAACGACTAGCGAGCCTCATGGGGATTTCAATCGGCTTTGGGTTTCTTTCAAGCGTGATCGGCATCATTACGTCATATCATCTCAACACGCCGACAGGTCCGACCATTATTTTAGTGAGCGGCGCTCTCTATCTTTTCTCGATTCTATTTGGTCAACGCAGTGGCCTTATCGTAGCCAAAATTCATCGCCCGCATCTGGCACGGTGAGCGGAGAAAGTGCCCATGCGCATGCTCGTAAAACGTCTGAGCCTCGCCCTCCTCATCGTGATGGGATCATCCCAGACTCATGCAGCTGAAAAATTAAAGATCATCGCGAGTTTTTCTATCCTCGCCGACATCACAAAAGCGATTACTGGTGACGCGGTTGACGTCACGAGTTTGGTTGAACCCGAAGCTGATCTTCATCACTTCGAACCACGGCCCCATGATATCAAACGCCTGTTGGAAGCCGACCTTGTGATCGTGAACGGTTTGGGTTTTGAGCCATGGCTTGATCGTGTGAAACCAAAAGCCAAGAAGACTCTCCTTTGGGCGGTTGCTTCCGATGGTGTATTACGGCTTCCCTTTGACCATCATGATCATTCAGACCATAGTGCAAGCGAGGCCGAAGCGGTTGATCCCCATGCATGGCAGGATGTAAACAATGCTAGGCTTTATGCGAAGAATATTGCTACAGCATTGATCACGCTCGATCCGGATCGCAGCGCGCTCTATCTCGAAAATCTCGCACGCTATGACAATGCGCTTGAAAAACTTGATCGTGAAGTCAAACAGGCGATTGCGGCAATTCCACCGGGAAAACGTAAAATCGTCACGACCCATGACGCGTTCGGCTATTTCGAAACCGCCTATGGGCTAAAAATGATCGCCCCTTTGGGCGTCGGCATCGAGGCGCAACCCTCAGCCAAAGACATTGCCCGGATCATCAGACAAATTCGTGATGAAGCCATTCCCGCAATTTTTCTCGAAACCGCGATTGACCCCCGCTTGGCCGAGCAACTCGCCAGTGAAACGGGGGTGAAAATTGGCGGAACGCTTTATGCGGACACGCTATCCCAAAAAAATGGTCCGGCGGGGACTTACATCACGATGATGGAAACCAATATAAGGACTCTCACAAATGCCCTTGCCCCCTAAGGGCCTTCTTTTTCCGCAGCTGTGGAGCCTGACATGTCCGAGAAAATTCCCGTTACCGTTCTGACCGGCTATCTCGGCGCCGGAAAGACCACTCTACTGAACCGGATTTTGACGGAACCGCATGGCAAAAAATTCGCGGTGATTGTCAATGAATTTGGCGAGATTGGTATCGACAATGATCTCGTGGTCGGCGCTGACGAAGAAGTCTTCGAAATGAATAATGGCTGCATCTGCTGCACGGTGCGCGGGGATCTCATCCGCATCATCGAAGGCTTGATGAAGCGTAAAGGTAAATTCGACGCCATCATTGTCGAAACAACCGGCCTCGCCGATCCGGCACCTGTCGCACAAACCTTCTTTGTTGATGAAGATGTGTCCTCAAAAGCGCGGCTTGACGCTGTCGTGACTGTTGTTGATGCCCGCTGGCTCAAAGAACAATTACATGATGCGCCAGAAGCCAAGAATCAGATCGCCTTTGCGGATGTCATCATCATCAATAAGACCGATCTTGTGACGGCAGAAGAGCTTGCTGACGTCGAACGTCAAGTTCGCTCTGTTAACGCCTATGCATCCATCCACAAAACCACGAAATCCGCTGTGCCGCTTGATGCGGTTCTTGGCAAAAACGCATTTGATCTCGATCGCATTCTTGATATCGCGCCAGAGTTTCTCGAAGACGTTCATGTCCATCATGACACAAACATAAAATCGATAGCGATCAATATCCCAGGCGACATCGATCCTGATAAATTTATGCCTTGGATTTCGGACTTTACGCAAAAAGAAGGGCCAAATATTTTGCGTTGCAAAGGCATTCTGTCTTTCAAAAATGAACCCAAGCGTTTTGTTTTCCAAGGCGTTCACATGATCCTTGACGGGGACTTACAGCGTGAATGGAAGCCGGATGAAACTCGGCAATCGAAAATGGTCTTCATCGGTCACAAGCTTAATCGTGCAACCATCGAACAAGCCGTTGAGGCCTGTCGCGCATGAATGATGCGTCGCAATCTCTCACAACACGCGTCGAACCACTCAAAGCCGATGCGCATATTGTGTTGGCGACATTCTTGAATGATGAACCCACACTCGTTGCAGCTGATGGGCAGATTCTTATTGGTTCTGATCAACTCACACCTCATGGCGAGAATGCCATTCTCGTGGCTGCTTGTGACGGCACTCGGCTAATCACCGGTGGTGACGATGGCAAAATCTTTTTACTGAGTGGCAAAGAGAGCGCGCTCGAGGCAGGAAATGAAAAAGGTCGATGGATTGATGCGTTAGCGCTCGGCCCCTCGCAAAGCCTAGCCTGGTCAACAGGTAAAAAAGTTGTTGCGCGTGATGGCAAAGGTCAACTCAAAGAATGGGCCGCGCCCTCAACGGCCCAAGGTTTAGCATTCGCGCCAAAAGGCTATCGTCTCGGGATCGCTCATTACAATGGCGCGAGTTTCTGGTTTCCGAACACGGAAGGCAAACCCGAATTTCGTGAATGGAAAGGCTCGCATCTCGACATCACCTTCTCGGATGATGGCCGCTTTGTTGTAACATCGATGCAAGAAAATACACTGCATGGATGGCGTTTGGCTGATGGCAAAGATATGCGCATGTCCGGCTATCCCTCAAAGACTCGAAGTTTCTCATGGTCGCATGACGGACATTGGCTCGCGACTTCGGGTGCTGATGCGGCCGTCATTTGGCCCTTTAAAGACAAAGACGGGCCTATGGGCAAAGCGCCGCGCGAATGCGGTGTGAGACACGCAAAAGTCTCAAGCGTAGCCTTTCATCCGCGCGCGCTTGTCGTAGCAATTGGCTATGAAGACGGGTGTATTCTTCTTTGCCGCCTTACTGATGCCGCGGAGCTTCTCGTGCGCGCGGCGGATAAGGATGATGGCAAAATCACATCTATGGCTTGGGACAAAACTGGTGCGCGTATGATCTTTGGATCAGAGAGTGGTGCAGCGGGAATTTTGACACTGCCCTAATGAAAAAGGGCGAACCGACAAGCCCGCCCCTATATCTTTATTCCTCAGAACGCGATCTCATTCTTGTTATCGCACAAGAACATTGCGGAACTGCCAAGGATCGCTTGTGTCGATGTCTTCAGGAAATAGGCCCGGGCGACCAGTAAGCGGCGTCCAGTCGGTGTAATGACCTTCAACCGGTCCGAGATAGGGCCTCTGCACTTCGAGGCAGCGGCGGAAATCGAGATCATCCGCTTCGACGATTCCGGCATTCGGATTTTCAATCGCCCACACCATGCCCGCGAGCACGGCTGACGTCACCTGCATGCCTGTTGCGTTCTGATAGGGCGCGAGCTTTCGCGTTTCTTCAATCGAAAGACGTGAGCCATACCAATAGGCGTTTTTCTTGTGACCATAGAGAAGAACCCCGAGCTCATCGACACCGTCGACAATTTCATTCTCATCAAGAATTTTCCATTCGGGCTGGCGCTCACCCGCGCGTCCGAACATTTCATGAAGCGAGAGCACCGCATCATCAGCCGGATGATAGGCATAGTGACATGTCGGGCGATAAAGCGCTTTGCCGCCTGCATCACGCACTGTGAGATAATCAGCAATCGAAATTGCTTCATTATGGGTAACAAGAAAACCAAACTGGCCTTGCGCTGTCGGCGTCCATGAACGGACGCGTGTATTCGCTCCCGGTTGCAACAAGTAAATCGCGGCGCCACAACCGCTTTCATGCGTGCGCCCATTCTCCGGCATCCACGCTTCATGCGTACCCCAGCCCAATTCGGCCGGTTGCAACCCTTCTGAAACAAATCCTTCGACCGACCATGTATTGACAAACATGCCGCGTGGTTTCGGGTTTTTCGAGCGTTGCGTATCACGCTCTGCAATATGAATGCCTTTCACGCCGAGACGATGCGCCAAAGACGCCCAGTCTTCGCGCGTTTTTGGCTCACGACCATCAAGACCAAGATCACTTTTGAGATTCAAAAGAGCCTGCTTCACAAACCATGACACCATGCCCGGATTGGCCCCGCAGCAGGAGATCGCTGTTGTTCCACCCGGAGAACGACGACGCAAATCGAGAATGGATTCACGCAATGCATAATTTGAACGCGCGGCCGGACCTTTTGATTGATCGAAGTAAAAACCGATCCACGGCTCAACGACAGTGTCAATATAGAGCGCATTGATTGAACGGCAGAAATCCATGATGTCATGGGACGATGTGTCAACCGAGAGATTGACGCAGAACCCTTGCCCCCCGCCTGCAGTCAAAAGCGGGTGCAGCACTGTTTTATAATTCTCACGTGTCACTGCCTGCTGAATAAATTTGATGCCGCGTTCATCAAGTAATTTGCGATCCGCATCAGAAGGATCAATCACAACGAGACGCGATTTATCGTGACCAATATGACGTTCGATGAGCGGTAACACGCCGCGGCCAATGGAGCCGAAGCCGATGATCACAATAGGTCCGTCAACACGCGCATGAATGGTCGATGATGTCACGATTGGGTTTCCCTCCAACTCTGCTAAATGATAAAAAGTTCCGGGTGCAAAAAATCTCGTTTATGGTGGCGCGTCAAGAGGCCGAAATCAGGCGGCCTGTGCAACCGCTGACAAGCGGTTTTTCGCCAAAAGACGCGTCCGGGCACCTAAATAGTCTCCGGTAGGCACAACCATCCCACTTTGTTCGGAGAGTACACCCGCTTCGAATTCAAGGCCCATGAAACGATCACGATCCACCGGCCCGGGAAGATCAATGCCTGTCATCACGTTGGTCGAAAAGCCAAAGCGAGAATAATAGCTTTCATCACCAACAAGAATAATGGCTTTGTGCCCCTGCACGCTTGCACGATTGAGCGCAGTACGTGCGAGACGTGAACCAACACCATGCGATTGATGCGAGGCCGCCACGGCGAGAGGCCCGAGCAGCAGAACCGCTTCATTATTGATTGAGACATGCCATAGCCGCACGGTGCCAACAACTTGACCCTGATCATCAGCGATCAGCGAAAGACCTTTTGCGGGCATTCGGTTTTCGCGGATTCGCTCGCAAGTTTTTTCATGGCGATCAATACCAAAGGCTTCATCAAGCAAGGCTTCGCGATGCGGAATATCGCGCGCCAATTCAGAGCGAATTGAAATCATCGCAAACTCCTTCCCCTTGCTCTCATGGGAGAGAAGGGCGTTTCAATGGTCGATATGTGACATTAAGAAACAGGAGACCGGCTTACCGGGCTCCGAGGATTAGAGACGTTCTGATATGAAATCAGATGATGTATGAGCGCAATGGCGGAAAGCCGTTAAAGGCCACCGCTGAATAAGTGGTGGTATAAGCACCGGTACCCTCGATCAAAACCTTGTCACCAATTTCAAGCGTGACAGGGAGAAGATAAGGCGTCTTCTCATAAAGCACATCGGCAGAGTCACAGGTGGGGCCTGCAAGTACACAAGGTGTCATCTCTGCGCCGTCATGAAGCGTGCGGATCGGATAGCGGATGGCTTCATCCATGGTTTCAGCGAGACCGCCGAATTTACCGATATCGAGATAAACCCAACGCACATCGTCTTCTTCCGACTTTTTCGAAATCAGAACAACTTCCGCTTCGATGATGCCCGCATTACCCACCATACCGCGACCGGGCTCGATAATCGTTTCCGGCATGTGATTGCCAAAATGCCTTACGAGTCCGCGATAAATCGCATCACCATAATTTTCAACGCCGGGAACGGGTTTGAGATAACGCGTGGGGAAACCACCGCCGAGATTAACCATCGAGAGATGCATGCCGCGCTCGGCGCATTCTCTGAAAATCGCGGAAGAAGAGGCAAGCGCTTGATCCCAGGCTTCAACATTGCCTTGTTGCGAACCGACATGGAACGACACGCCATAGGCTTCAAGACCTAAGCGATGTGCATGTTCAAGCACGTCCGTTGCCATTTCAGGAACGCAGCCGAATTTACGCGAGAGCGGCCATTCAGCGCCCGCACCGTCACAAAGGATGCGGCAGAACACACGCGAGCCTGGAGCCACACGCGCAATCTTTTCAACTTCTGCTTTGCAATCGACAGCGAAGAGACGCACGCCCAGCGTAAACGCCGTTTCAATATCGCGCTCTTTCTTGATCGTATTGCCGAACGAAATGCGATCAGCCGTTGCACCAGCCGCAAGCGCCATTTCAATCTCGGCGACAGACGCGGTGTCAAAGCAAGAACCGAGCGACGCGAGCAACCGCAAGATCGCCGGATCAGGATTGGCTTTCACAGCATAAAACACGCGCGTGTCAGGCAGTGAGCGCGCGAAAGCTTCGTAATTGTCACGAACGACATCGAGATCGACAACGACACAAGGACCGTCCTCGCGTCGGGTGCGTAGAAATTCACGGATACGTGCGGTCATGGCACGAACTCCTCCACTGTGAAGCCGTCAATGGCTTCAGGTTGCAAAAGCCCCGGCTGTTGCATCGCCACCCCGACGCGTTGGAGACGCGAGGTTTGAATGGTCTAGCCGCTGTTGCTGCCGTGGATTGGAAGGAGTTCCCTCCGCACGCCTGGCAAAGATGGACAAGCCTCTTCGGATTCCATGCCTTTGGAGGGCACAGAGAGACCAAAAAAGCCCGCTCCGTCGTTGCTTTAAGTCGCGTCCCTCGGGGAGAACGAGGTACGCCGGTTTCGCCTCCGGCTGCCGATTGATTATCGGATCCATCGAGAAGACTGACGGATCCGGGCGGCTGTCCGGCCTCTTGTCCGGATGCCCACCAACCGACACACGACCACAGGCACGTGCGAAATTGGGCAATTCCGCCAATAGGAGCATCTCACCCCCATTGCAAGAATTTTTTTCGTCATAAATCCTTTGATCTGCAAAAAGTTCGGGAAAGAGCGAGCATAATAAGTCTGAAGGTGATGACGTAAGTCATCGGCCGAAGCGGAAATCGACTCACCCCGCCGGATGAACCTTGCGCCAATGGCGGGCGATGTCGATTCGGCGCGTCACCCAGACTTTGTCATGGCTCTGGACGTAATCGAGAAATTTTTCGAGCGCGAGTGCGCGACCGGGGCGACCGACCAAGCGACAGTGAAGGCCGACATTCATCATCTTTGGCGCGCCTTCTGCCCCTTCGCGGTAGAGCATGTCGAAATTGTCTTTGAGATAAGAATAGAAATGCTCGCCGGTGTTGAACCCCTGCGGCGTGGCAAAGCGCATATCATTCGCATCAAGCGTATAGGGAATGATAAGATGCGGGCCCTTCGGGCCTTGAACCCAATAAGGAAGATCATCCGCATAAGTGTCGGACGAATAGAGAAAGCCGCCCTCTTCCATCACAAGCTGTTGCGTATTCATCGAGCAGCGGCCCGTGTACCAGCCGAGCGGACGCTCGCCTATAAGCTCGGTGTGAAGCTTGATCGATTCGGCGATTTGCTTGCGCTCTTCCTCAATCGGCATGTCTTTATGCTCAACCCATTTGAGACCATGCGAAGCGATTTCCCAATCCGCTTCCATCATCGCTTTCAACTGATCGGGCGAGCGCCTCAAAGCGGTTGTCACGCCATAGCAGGTGACCGGCATATTGCGTTTGGTGAACATGCGATAAAGCCGCCAGAAGCCTGCGCGCGCGCCGTATTCGTAGATTGATTCCATGTTCCAGTGACGTTGGCCGGGCCATTGCGCAGCACCCACAATTTCGGAAAGAAACGCTTCGGATGCGGCGTCGCCATGAAGAATATTGTTCTCGCCGCCTTCCTCATAATTGACGACAAATTGAACACAAATATTTGCACCACCGGGCCATTGCGGATCGGGTGTGTGACGGCCATAGCCTTTCATATCGCGCGGATAAATCTCTTGGGCCATGACATCACTCCCTTAGGTCTTTCTTGTGCGGACGTTGTTTAGATGAGGTCCATATAACCAAGGCCCCATCCGGCAAATATAGTGATCATAAGAACAGCCCATAAAGGCCATCGCAACAGAAAAAACATCAGCGCCGCGAAAGCTGAAAGCAAGACCGCTTCAAGTTGAAAGCTCGCCCAGGAAACAAGCGGTATACGAACAAACCCCGTTTCATAGGTCGTCACCGCGCTAAAGAAGAGATGGAGCGCAAACCATAAGCCCACCCACGCGATGACACCCACCACAATGGCTGTGATCGCTTGGAGTGAAGCCGCGAGCCTGTGATTGGCCTTGATCCGCTCAAAGAGAGGCGCGCCTGCAAAGATGAAAAGAAAGCTTGGCGCAAAGGTCATCCATAAAGTGAGCAATGATCCAAGCATTGCAGCGAAAAGTGGAGACAGGGGATCAGCAGCACGATAAGCGGCAAGAAAGCCAACAAATTGTGTGACAAGAATTGTTGGTCCCGGTGTTGTTTCGGCAAGACCTAAACCATCAGCCATCTCAAATGATGAAAGCCATGATTTTGTTTCAACGGCTGTTTGCGCAAGCCAAGCCAAAAGCGCGTAAGCGCCGCCAAAACTGAGACTCGCGAGTTTCGCAAAAAACAAACCAATATCAAAAAGACGATGCTCAACGCCAAGACTAAGAGCGATCACTATGAGCGGGCTAAACCAAATCACTAACCAAAGAAGTGAACGCCTTGATAAGGCAATCCAATTGATCGGTTCAAGAGAATGACTACTTGTTTCGCGCACGCCGAAGAGTGAGGGCCATATCGGATTAATAAAATAAGCGAGAAGCGCTGCGGTCAGTATCAGAATGGGAAAAGGAATTTTTGTTAGTGCCATTGCAAGGAAAGCGAGAAACGCAAAGAGAAATGAAATTTTATTGGTGAAGGCCCGCTTTGCAATCCGCATGACCGCATGAATAATCAAAGAGAGAACCGCGCATTTCAAACCGAAAAACAAGGAAACAACCGAAGGATGCGTGCCAAGATAAACATAGAGAACAGAAAGGCCGAGCATCACCAAGGCGCCGGGCAGCACGAACAAGATGCCCGCCAAAAGACCACCTCTGACGCCCGAAAAACGCCAGCCAAGATAGGTTGCAAGCTGCTGTGCTTCAGGTCCCGGCAAGAGCATGCAGAGATTGAGCGCATGAAGAAAGGAGCGTTCATCAATCAAGCGACGCTCTTCGACAAATTCACGATGAAGAAGCGCAATCTGTGCAGCCGCCCCTCCGAAAGACAGGCAGCCGATTTTAAACCAGGTTTTTACCAAGGGTTCGGCTACAAAAGACGCGTGACGGCTTTGAGTTAGGTCTTCCACGTCAACACCCGATTCGCCCTGATAGAACTCATGAATTTCATATCCACTATTGCCAAGATGTGACAAAGCTGCAACGGGGCTTTGTAGAAACAGGGGTCGTCAAAGCCGATCGCGCTCGCTATGAACCCTCATCTCTTCACGAATAAGATTCCATGAGCCCTCACGCCCTCCTGCCCCGCGACGAAAAAATCAACCGCTTGATCGGTATTGGCCTGATGTGCCTCACATTCTTGTGTTTCACCGGGCTTGATACGACCGCTAAATGGTTGAACCACTCCATTCCTACGATACAAATCGTCTGGGCGCGTTATTCATTCAGCGTGGTGCTCGTTCTTCTCATCATCAATCCGAAAACCAAACCGGGTGTCCTGACCACAAAGAAGCCTCTCGTTCAGATCATCCGCTCCTTGCTGCTTTTGTTGTCCACCCTCGCGAATTTTGTGGCTCTCAATTATTTGCAGCTCGCGCAAACCACCACAATCGCTTTGGCAACGCCGCTTCTCGTCTCCGCGCTGAGTGGCCCTCTCTTAGGTGAGTCAGTTCCACGTGATCGATTTATTGCCATCGGCATTGGTTTTCTCGGCGTCGTCAGTGTCGCGCGCCCGGGTTTTGGTGGCATCCATCCCGTTGCCATTCTTTCAATCTTAGGCATGTGTTGTTATGCAGGCTACGCGTTGATGACGCGCTTCCTTGTTGGTCACGATCAAACAGAAACAACGCTGGTTTATTCAGGTCTCGTTGGCGCCGTCATTCTCTCTTTCGGACTGCCGTTTTTCTGGGAATCCCCGCCCGATCTGGCAACATGGGCATTGATGCTCTCTATGGGGCTCTATGCAGCCGTCGGTCATTTCTTTTTGATTACAGCACATCGCTTCGCGCCCGCCTATGTACTCTCGCCTTTTATGTATACACAACTCGGTTGGATGACCCTTTCAGGTTATCTCGTCTTTGGTGATGTGCCCGATTCATTCACCATCGCAGGGGGCGTGATCATTGTGTTGTCCGGGCTTTACCTGATTTTTCAGGAAAGCCGCGGATTCTCAAAACAATTTGAATAAAGCGAAATCAAAATTTCACTTCGGTCTTTCGCCAAGCTTCGTGCCATTGAGTTCAGCAACGAAATCACCAAGCATCGGCACAAAATCATCACCGCGCCCTTGATTAAGCGCTAATGTGTAAATGTTCTTGATCGCGTTACCGAGCGGATTAGAAACACCCGCATCATCCGCCATGGACTCAAGATAACGTGTGTCTTTATAGGCGTTGGCCAATGTGAATTTATGCGCGTTGATATCGCGCTCCAGCGTATATTTCATAAAGGTTTGATAGAAACCGCAATCCATGCGGCCGCCACGAATGACACTATCAAAACGATCCGGCGTGATGCCCACTTTACGCGCCACAACAAGCGCTTCCGAATAAAGCGCAGCATAGCCCAAAGACAGGAAATTATTGACGAGCTTCATGCGATGGCCGTCACCCGGTCCTCCGACATGAATGACGCGGCCTGCCCATTTCTCCATAACGGGCTTTAACCGCGCAAAAACGTCATCGGTCGCACCCACCATCGTATCGAGTGTGCCGTCCCATGCTTCTTTCGGTGTACGGCCCAGAGGCGCATCGACAAGCGTGATGCCACGCGCGGCGCATTCGTGAAAAAGCTTCATTGTTGAGACAGGATCGGATGTTGACGTATCAACAATGATCGAACCGGCAGCGAGGTGTTGCGCCAAACCATTCTCGCCCAATGTAACGGCTTCAACTTCTTTGGAACCTGTCACGCAAAGAAAAACAATGTCAGACGCACGAGCAAGCTCAGGGATCGACTTCACCTCTTTGGCACCGCGCTTCACAACATCCTCAATCGGCGCGCGGTTGCGATGGCCGATCACAGTGAGCGGAAGTCCCTTTTCAACGATGTTCTTCGCCATGCCGTGGCCCATATAACCCAAGCCAATAAACCCGATCTTTTCCATTGCTTTTACCCTTCTTGTGACCACCCGATGGGCGGCCTCCCCGAGAACCACTTTCCACATGCATTGCATGAAAATCAAGAATTGGTCATATGCGTGTGATCATCAGCCGCAAGATTCGGGGGCGGGCGCGAATCCGCTTCCTCAGGAGGAGAGACATCACCATGAAAGCGACCGGCATTCTTGCCCCCACCCGTATGATGCCTCTTATCGTCGACGGTTTGCGCGCAACGGGCAAACTCCATTGCTTATGGGAACAGGCGGATCCTGAGGCCTATCTTTCGGCCCATGCCGATCAGATCGGCGCCATTGCTACAGGCGCTCATCTGGCCGTTGATGGCGCCTATATGTCGCGCTTTCCGAATTTGAAACTCGTTGCCAATTTCGGCGTGGGCTATGACACGGTTGATGCGAAATGGGCCGGACAGCACGGGATCATTGTTACCAACACACCTGACGTGTTGACTGAAGAAGTGGCTGACACGGCTTTAGGTCTTCTGCTCATGACCATTCGCGAATTGCCGCAATCAGAACGTTGGCTGCGCGCCGGTCATTGGGTTTCAAAAGGACCTTATCCTTTGACTGCCAATACAATGCGCGGAAAAAAGATCGGCATTCTCGCACTCGGTCGCATAGGCAAAGCGATAGCCACACGGTGCGAAGCCTTTGGACTCACAATCGCCTATCACGGCCGCACAAAACAGGATGATGTTTCCTATCATTATTATGACTCACTCATCGACATGGCGCGTGATGTCGATATTCTGATGAGTGTGGCTCCAGGTGGCGCCTCAACCAAACACATCATCAATGCGGATGTTCTTAAAGCACTCGGCCCCCAAGGCGTATTGATTAATATCGGGCGCGGCAGCGTGGTTGATGAATCGGCTTTGGCAAAAGCTTTGCGTGAAAAGATTATCTTCGCGGCAGGTCTTGATGTGTTTGAAAATGAACCGCATGTGCCAGCAGATTTGATGGCCTGCGAAAATGCCGTGCTGTTACCTCATGTTGGATCAGCGTCGATCCATACACGCAATTTGATGGGACAATTGGTCGTTGATAATGTGGTGGCCTATCTTGCCGGTAAACATCCACTCACACCCGTTGCCGAGACACCCTTCAAAAGCTGGTAACAAAAAAGCCGGCGCGTGGATAACGCGCCGGTCTTGATATCATATAAAAGATCTCGCGAATTAGGCGATTTTGCCGTGAAGCTCGTCTTCAATGTGAACGCGGATGATCTCTTCGAATGTCGCTTCAGATGTGAAGCCTAAAGAGCGCGCGCGTTTCGTATCAAAATTCATCGGCCATCCTTCAACAATTTTGATAATGGTCGGATCGGGCACATGCTTGATCCGCGCGACAACTTTTTCACCCGCAACATTTCTGAGTGCCGCAATCTGTTCGCCCACTGTCACAGAAAGACCCGGCATAGAGAGATTGCGTCGCCATCCCAAAAGCGTTGTGTCCATGGTTGCGGCATGAAGGAGAAAGCCAACGGCTGAGCGCGGGCTTGCGTGCCAATGGCGCACAGTTTCAGCCACCGGCAACACCGCTTCATGACCGGCAAGTGGTTCGCGAATGATGTTCGAGAAAAAGCCGGATGCGGCTTTATTGGGCGTGCCGGGACGCACACAGATTGTGGGCAAGCGAATGCCGACTCCGTCGAAAAAGCCTTTGCGCGAATAATCCGAGAGCAGCAATTCGCCAATCGCTTTTTGCGTGCCGTAAGAGGTAAGCGGCGTTGTGAAAAATTCATCACCAATCGCTTCCGGAAATGGTGCACCAAACACCGCAATCGACGAGGTGAAGACAACACGCGGTTTGTAACCATTGCCGATTGCACGGATCGCTGCAAAAAGCTGCATCGTGCCATCAAGATTGATGCGATAACCTTTGTCGAAATCTTGTTCGGCTTCGCCGGATACAATGGCGGCGAGATGGAAAATCACGTCGGGCTTTCCGGCAACAAGTTTCGCCGCCTCACCGGGCAATGAAAAATCGGAGGCCAGCGTTGTTGATGTGAATTTTGCCCCTTGAGGCGCTGTGGGCACAACGACATCATGCAGAGTCGCTTTGGTGATTTCGCGACCGCCAAGATGTCCATCTTTCGCCAATCGCTCTGCCAATTTGCGACCGACCATGCCCGCCGCACCGATGATAAGAATATGCATGTGAAAGATCCTCAATGAGAATTAAAGCGCAAAGCCACCATCAGCGAGATGGATCTGGCCTGTTGTATAGCTTGATTCATCGGAGCCGAGATAGACAGCAAGCCACGCGATCTCTTCCGCTGTACCGAGACGACCCATGGGTTGGCGATCAATGAACATTTGGCGCGCTTCTTTTTTACCGATGCCCTGCAATTTGGCGAGTGCGGCGATGCGTTGATCGAGCGAGGGGGATTGGATTGTGCCCGGACAAATCGCATTGGCGCGAATGCCTTTCTTGATAAAATCAGCGGCGACCGCTTTTGTTAGACCAATCACCGCCGCTTTCGACGCACCATAAACATAGCGATTGGGAATGCCGCGCACGGAGCCAGCACCAGAGGCGATGTTCACAATCGAGCCTTTGCCTTGCGCCAACATGCCCGGAATAAAAGCGCGGATCATGCGGTGCATGGATTTGACATTGAGATCCATCGAGAAATCCCACGCCGCTTCATCGCATTCGAGCACGCTGCCATGATGCACATAACCGGCGGCGTTAACGAGAATATCAATCGTGCCCACGTCTTTGGCGAAGGCATTCACGGCATCAGTTGATAAGACATCGAGCTTTGCGCGTTTGGCGCGCTTGATGTCCGCCAGCGCTTTGTCATTGATATCGGTGGCCCAAACCGTTGCACCTTCAGTCACGAAAAATTCCGCAATCGCGCGCCCAATGCCATTGGCTGCGGCTGTCACAACTGCGCGTTTACCTTTCAATCGACCTGCCATTTTATTTCCCCTTTATTTGAATGCGTTCAGATTTTTTATTTGGCGGCCATCGCCATCAAAATTTTGCGGATGAAGCCAGGCTTCAAAGGCGCGCTTTTGCTTTGGCCATTCGGTACCAAGGATTGAATACCATGCCGTGTCACGGTTTCGTCCACGCACGATCATATGTTGGCGAAAAATCCCTTCGAATGTGAAACCGAAGCGATCCGCTGCACGCCGCGAGGGTGCGTTCAGCGCATTGCATTTCCATTCATAACGGCGATAGCCAAGTGTGTCGAAAACATAGCGCATCAGCAAATACTGCGCTTCGGTCGCACCGGGCGTTTTTTGCAACGGCGTGCCATACATGATGTTACCGACTTCGATCACTCGATGTATGGTGTCAATGCGCATCAAGGTGGCATAACCCACCGCTTTACCAGACGCTTTATCAATGATCGCATAAAAGAGCGGATCCTCAGACTGCGCTTTACGTTCAATATGCGCTTTGAAGGCGGCATGATCTGCAAAGGGCGCTTCAAAGAGATATTGCCAGATTACATCCTTATCAGCGCCATGTGAGGCGGCATAAAGATCATCGGTGTGCTTTCGAGGATCAAGGGGTTCAAGCCGAACATAACGACCTTCATGCACAATGCGTTCAGGACGCGGTGCGGCATGCGTATCCACTTCAACGCCAATAGGCAAATGCGTGATCGGATCGGGTGTTGATGTGGGAGTAAAAGAGGACATTATATTTCTTCATCTAACCACTCACCCTCCCCTTGATGGGGAGGGTCGCGACCTTTGGCGCAGGGTGGGGTGTTATTGATAAATCACCCCCCACCCCTTACCCGCCCCCTCAAGGGGGAGGGGAAAAGTGAGAGTTGAATCACTCACTCAGTGATTATCTCTCGCCACACCAAATTTCTGTGCGACGCGTTGATATTTCACGGCGGGTTTGAGCACCATGCCGTCCGACAATTGATCGACCATCGAACGTTGGATTTCCTGCCATGGTGTCTGGCTTGCCGGATATTGGAAGCCGCCATGTTTCATCAAATCCGCACGACGCTTTGCAAGCTCTTCTTTCGAGATCAGAATATCGGCCGTGCCTTTTTTCAAATCGATGCGTACGCGGTCATTGGTTTTCAAAAGGGCCAGGCCACCATTCGCCGCTGCTTCCGGTGATGCGTTCAAAATCGAGGGCGAACCGGATGTGCCAGATTGGCGACCATCGCCAATGCATGGCAATGAGGTAATGCCCTTTTTGATCAAAGCCGCGGGCGGTTGCATATTCACAACCTCTGCCGCACCGGGATAACCGATCGGACCCGTGCCGCGAATGAAAAGCATGCAGTTTTCATCGATTTTCAGTTTCGGATCATCGATGCGGTGGTGATAATCTTCCGGCCCTTCGAACACGATCGCGCGGCCCTCAAAAGCTTCCGGATCTTTCGGATTGGAGAGATAGCGCTTCCGAAACTCTTCCGAGATCACGCTTGTTTTCATCACAGCGCTATCAAAGAGATTGCCTTTAAGCACCAAGAAGCCCGCATCTTTCTTGAGCGGCTTATCGATTGGATAAATCACATCATAATCGATGACTTTGGTCTTTTTGCAATTCTCGCCCATAGTCTTGCCATTCACGGTGAGCGCTTTCTCGCGAATGAGTTTCTTTTTCATGAGCTCATTCACTACGGCCGGCACGCCACCAGCGCGGTGATATTCTTCACCAAGATATTTGCCTGCCGGTTGCAGATTGACGAGCAGCGGCACTTTGTGACCAAATTTCTGCCAGTCCTCAACTTTCAATTCTACACCGATATGGCGCGCAATCGCGTTGATATGGATAGGCGCATTGGTTGAGCCGCCAATCGCCGAATTAATGATGATTGCGTTTTCAAACGCTTCACGCGTCATGATGTCGGACGGTTTCAGATCTTCCCACACCATTTCAACAATGCGCTTACCGGTCTCATAAGCGTTTTGGCCGCGCTCGCGATAAGGCGCTGGAATTGCAGCGCCGCCTGGCAATGTCATGCCCAGCGCTTCGGCAAGTGAATTCATGGTTGAAGCGGTGCCCATCGTGTTGCAATGGCCAACGGAAGGCGCTGATGAAGCGACAATATCCATGAACTCGTCATATTCGATTTCACCCGCGGCGAGACGCTCACGGCTCTTCCACACGACAGTGCCCGAGCCTGTGCGTTCGCCATGATACCAGCCATTCAACATCGGGCCGCCAGAGAGAACAATTGCCGGAATGTTCACAGTCGCTGCGGCCATGATGCAAGCCGGTGTTGTTTTATCGCAGCCGGTGGTGAGCACCACACCATCAAGCGGATAGCCATAAAGCACTTCGACCAAGCCGAGATAAGCGAGGTTGCGATCAAGCGCAGCGGTGGGACGTTTACCGGTTTCCTGAATCGGATGAACCGGAAATTCAAAAGCGACACCACCCATCGCGGTGATTCCGTCACGCACGCGTTTGGCAAGTTCGAGATGATGGCGATTGCACGGCGACAAATCCGAACCCGTCTGCGCGATGCCGATGATCGGCTTGCCGGATTGAAGCTCTTCACGTGTGAGACCGAAATTGAGATAGCGCTCGAGATAGAGCGCGGTCATGCCCGGATTGTCGGGATTGTCGAACCAAAGCTTCGAGCGCAATTCGCGCTTTTTCCCGCTCGCGGCTTTGCTGCCTGTCCCTTTACCGGTTGTGGACTTTGCCGCACCGCTCTTTTTCGAAGCTGCCATTTCGTTCTCCCCGTCGATTATGAAAGGGCCTTTCCCGTTTTTGGGTGGCCCAGCGTTGATTTCCTTCCTAGCATCGCCCTAAATGGATGTCGAAATCAATAAGCGAGAGACCTCGAGAGGGGCGGAGGAGCACTGTCCATGCTGCACATCACTGACGCATTTTCGCGCATCGGCGAGGAAAACGCTTTTGCGGTGCTGGCCCGCGCCACTGAATTGCAGCGCCAAGGCAAAGACATCATCAATCTCGGTATCGGCCAGCCCGATTTCCGGACGCCAGAAAATATTGTTGAAGCCGCCATCAAGGCGCTCAAAGACGGGCATCACGGCTATACGCCCGCGACAGGCATTCTGCCGCTGCGCGAGGCGGTGGCGGCCGATCTCCATAAACGTTTTGGCGTCGATGTGTCCCCCGAGCTTGTGATGATCGTGCCGGGCGGCAAGGTGACGATGTTCATGGCGATCCTGATGTTTGGCGAACCGGGCGCGGACATTCTCTATCCGGATCCAGGATTTCCGATTTACCGCTCGATGATCGAGTTTACGGGCGCGCGCGCCATTCCCGTTCCGATCCGCGAAGAAAATGGTTTTGCCTTCTCGGCGGAAGAAACGCTGTCTTTGATCACGCCGAAGACAAGACTTCTCATCATCAATTCGCCCGCGAATCCGACCGGCGGCGTGACTCCAAAAGCCGAGATCGTCAAGCTCGTGAAGGGGCTCGAGCGCTTTCCCGATGTCGCGATCATGTCGGACGAGATTTATGCGCAGATGACTTATGATGGTGAGAAGCATCAGACGCTGCTTGCTTATCCGGAAATTCGTGATCGACTTGTTCTGCTTGATGGCTGGTCAAAAACCTATGCGATGACCGGATGGCGGATGGGTTATTCGGTCTGGCCGAAGCCGCTCTATGACGCCGCGCGCAAACTCGCGGTGAATTCATTCTCCTGCGTGAATGCATCCGCACAATATGCAGGGCTAGAGGCGCTTACAGGTCCGCAAGATGCGGTTCATGCGATGGTTCAGGAATTTGATCGCCGCCGCAAAGTTGTGATTGAAGGGTTGAATAAATTGCCGAACGTATCTGCGGCAACACCGAAAGGCGCGTTTTATGCATTTCCGAATATTTCAAAAACGGGATGGCGCGCCAAGCCGCTTGCCTCTGCTCTATTGGAAGAAGCAGGCGTAGCAACCATCGGCGGGCCCGATTTTGGTGTTTATGGTGAAGGCTTTATTCGACTCTCTTACGCCAATTCAACCGAGAATATTGTGCGCGCGCTCGAGCGGATTGAAAAATTCTTGAACGAACACGCGCAGAAGTGAATATCGCCGTTATTGCGAGCAAATCACCGCAAAGACGCGCAAGCTTTTGCAAGTTCCGTGATGCGTTTCCATTCACCCGCTTTCACAGCATCGGCGGGCGTGATCCATGAACCACCAACACACACAACATTGGGAAGCGCGAGATAGGATTTCGCTTTCGTTTCATCAATGCCGCCTGTTGGACAGAACATCAGATGCGGCAAGGGCGCCGAAAGTGATTTCAGATAGGCAACGCCGCCGGCCGGTTCTGCCGGAAAAAATTTCAACACGTGATAGCCAAGCTCGGCCATCGCCATGGCTTCACTCGCTGTCGCTACACCGGGCAGCAAAGGAATACCGGCATGGGTCGCCGCGTCCGCCAATTTAAGTGTTGAACCGGGGCTCACAAGAAAACGCGAACCAGCCGAGCGCGCTTCTTCAACCTGGCTGGCGGACAAAACCGTACCGGCACCGACAATGGCATCAGGCACCGCATGAGCGATCGCTTCAATCGCTTTCAATGCGCCTCCGGTTCGCAATGTAACTTCAAGAACCGGCAGACCGCCGTCAACCAGCGCCTGAGCGAGAGGCACAGCATCATCAGGACCGTGAACGGTGAGCACCGGTATCACCGGTGCGCGTTTCAAGATCGCAAGAAGACCCGCATTGTGATCCATTAATCTGATCCTACTCGGCAGGTTTTGCTTCAAGTGAAGCTGCGGTGGCTTTTGCTTGCAGCTTGGCTTCTTTCTTTGCCGCCCGCGCTTCGCGACGACGCTGACGCGCCTCCGACAAATTGGCAATCAGCATCAACGCGGCAGGCGTCACAACCAGAGTCAGAATGGTTGCAAAGCCCAAACCAAACACGATCGCTGCAGAGAGATGCGTCCACCATTGTGTTGACGGCGCGCCGATCGCGATGTCACGATTGACGAAATCGAGATTGATTCCGAAGGCAATCGCCAACACACCGAGAATCGCTGTGACCGCCGTCAAAACGACCGGCCGCGCGCGTTCGCGACAGGTTTCAATGATTGCATCATAGGCATTCACACCCTCATGCCGTAATCGATCATAAGTATCGATGAGCACGATGTTGTTGTTCACAATGACGCCCGCATTCGCGATGATACCAATCCCCGTCATCACAACGCCGAAGGATTGCCCCATAATCATCAAACCAAGCAACACGCCGATGGTTGAGAGCACAACTGCGGAGAGCACCAGCAACACGCTTGTGAATTTGTTAAATTGCGCGAGCAGAATCGCGAAGATCAAGAACATCGCGGTGCCGAAAGCTTTCGATAAGAAGGCACCGGCTTTGGCACGCTCTTCATCTTCACCTTTCAGCTTGAAGGTGACACCCGGTCCAAGATCAATCTTGGCTAAGGAGTCGACAACCTTTTGCTGAACCACCGCCGACTGCACACCTTCAGCGACATTCGATGAAAGTGTGATCACACGGCTGCCAGCCACGCGATTAAGCTGACCCACGCGCGGGCTTGGCGTGCGGGTTACAAAATTGCCAATCGGCACGGAGCCAACTTGCGTGTTGATCCGCAATTCTTCGATATCATCAAGCGTGCGCTTATCTTCTGGAAAACGCAGAATGAGATCAACGGATTTATCCGTATCATTCGGACGATATTCGGAAATTTTCACACCATTGGTGACAAGCTGCAATGCTGCACCGACGCTTGTTGCACTCGCACCATATTTTGCAGCTTCTGCCTTATCGACATTGATCGTCCAATCAATACCGGGCAGAGCCAGACCATTATCGAGATCGCGAATATCAGGATTGGCCTCAAGCACCGCCGCAACTTTCTTTGCCGCTGGAATGAGATAGGCAGGATCAAGCGCTGAGAGTTGCACCTGAATGGCTTTACCCGTCGGAGGCCCGCCTTTCGGTGCAGTAACTTCAATCGAAACACCCGCAATATCCGCAGTCTTCGTACGGATTTCTTCCATGATCACATGGGCGGGACGACGATGCTGCCAATCGATGAATTCAAATTGAATTGATCCGATTGTATCTTCAGAGACTTCGCTTGAGCCTTTCTGGCTTTCCCCCGAACGCGCATAAACCGTTTTCAATTCATTCATCGGCAGAATGCGCTCTTCAACTTGGCGAACGAGCTGATCCTTTTCGGTGATTGAAAGATTACCGCGTGCATGAATTTGCACAATGCCGTAATCAGGCTCGACATTCGGGAAAAATTCGACGCCTTTACCAAACACACCATAGGCCTTGATCACAGCGACAAGCATGAAGAAAGCGGCAGCAAGAGTGAGGCCCGGATGCTGCACACAAAAGCGCACGAGGCGCATATACAGACCCTTCTCGCGGGCGCGATCATCATGAGGATGATCAGCGGCCTTGCCGAGAAGCGCACCGAGAGTCGGCGTGAAAAACAAAGCCACCGCAAGCGAAGCTGAAAGCGTCGCAATCAAAGTGAGTGGCATATATTTCATGAATTCGCCGACAATGCCCGGCCAGAATAATAGGGGCGAGAACGCAGCAATACGCGTCAATGTCGCAGAAATCACCGGACCCGCCATACGCTTTGCCGCCAAGGAGAAAGCCTGTTTCGGATCCATGCCTTCAGCCAAACGGCGCTCGGCATATTCCGAAACGATGATCGCATCATCGACGAGCATCCCCACCGCGAGAATCAGCGAGAACAGCACAACAATATTGACGGTGAGGCCTGCCAATTGCAGGGCGAGAATGCCTGCCAAAAACGATCCGGGAATCGCAATGCCGATAAAGAGCGACGGGCGTCCGCCCAAAACCAACATCATGATTACGAGGACGAGCAGAACTGCGGTTACAACGCTGTTTTGCAATTCATGCAACATATCACGAATGGTCTTGGACTTGTCCTGGCTGAATGTCACAGAGACAGTTCCCGGCCATGAGGCCTGTAACTTGCCGACAACATATTTGACGGCATCAACTGTTTCGATGAGGTTTGATCCCGTCCGCTTCGAAACTTCAATCGTGATCGCGGGCTTACCATTTACCCGCGTAATCGACGTTGCATCTTTGAAAGTCGGCCGCACTTCAGCAACATCGCCCAAAGTCACACTGGCACCTGCCGATGCCGTCACCGGCAATTTCAAAATATCTTCCGGCTTTTCGATGAGAGCGGGAACTTTCACCGCAAAGCGACCTGTGCCGCCTTCGAGCGCGCCTGCGGCAACAAGACTATTTGATTGCGAGACACCACCAATGAGGCTGTCGAGGCTGATGCCATAGCTCTTCATCAACATCGGCTCAGCGATGATTTCTACCACTTCATCGCGCGCGCCTTTAAGGTCCGCCGATAATACACCCGGAATGGATTCAATTGCATTTTTGGTACTGCGCGCGATGCGCAACAAAGTCCGTTCCGGCACATCACCAGTTAGACCAACAACAAGAACTGGAAAGAGCGAGAGATTAACTTCGCGGACTGTGGGTTGATCCGCGTCTTTCGGTAAATCCCGTTTCGCGTCATCGACTTTAGCGCGCACATCGGCGACCGCCTTTGTTGAATCAAATCCGGCTTGAAATTCGAGAAGAACAAAGCCGCCGCCTTCATAAGCGGTTGAGCGCATTTCTTTAACATTGGAAACGGATTTGAGTTGCGTTTCCATGGGACGCAACAACAAACGCTCGGAATCTTCAGGGCTAATGCCCCGTTGCGAAAGTTGCACATAAACAATCGGCACGCGCACATCGGGCTCGGCCTCTTTCGGAATTGTCGTATAAGCGACAAAACCGGCAATCAGCAAAAATGCCAAAAACGCAAGCGTCAGTCGCGCGTGTGAGATGGCAAAATCAATAGGATTTTTCATAAGGGTCAGTCCCTAATCCGAATGCGTCAACCGAGTTTCATCGGAACAGGTTCAACAACCTGTCCCTCTTTCACAAAATCCTGTCCCTGCACGATGATTCGCGCGCCGGACTGAATGCCTGAAACGAAAAGATAATCTGTTTGGTCTTCAACCAAACCTACCGGAACAAAAGCCACTTTGTTGTCTTGATCAACCACGCGCACACCAAGCTTGCCTTCAGCTGAGAAGGTCAAAGCGGATCGCGCAACTTTTGTGGCATCAACGGGCGCGAGATAGAGCGTGACTTCTGCCGTCACACCATCCGCAATTTTACGCTCGGGATTCGCAAGACTCACATCGATGCGATACGTGCGCGTTTGCGGGCTCGCGCGGTTCGAAATGAATCGCACTGTGCCCGAAGCTTCCTCGCCGCCGATCAATCGCACATCCGCTCTGTCGCCCACTTTCACACCGGACAAACGGCGTTCAGAAATTTCAACAACCGCCAACATCGGATCAAGCGACATAACTTCAGCCACAGGCGCACCGGGTTGCAGACTTTGTCCTAAAGTCGCTGGCACTTCATTGATGATGCCTGAAACCGGCGCCAAGACTGTACCGCGATCGCGTTCGGCTTGAGCCGCGGCCAATTGTGCCTGCGCCGCTTTCAAATCGGCTTCAAATTGCGCAATGCCAAGCTTGGCAAGATTACCACTTTCAACGAGCACGCGCTTGGCTTCATATTCTTTCTGACGTTGTTCCACACGTGCTTGCGCCTGTTGCACATTTGACTCGCGCGCCTCATCCGAGAGAACCGCAATCACATCGCCCTGCTTGACGACCGATCCACGACGCACCGTCAATTCGGTAACAACGCCACTGGTGCGGGCGATTGCCATGGTGCGAACATCCGCCTCGGTGCGGCCCGACAAAGTCAGTTTGCGCGAGCGGGGTTCAACCGACGCAGGCAAAACCGAAACCTGGAACGGCTTAGTCTCCACCACTTTCGTATTGGCGGGCGGCGCTTCTTTTTTTGTCAAAGCCCCTGACGCAATCCAGACAACTGCACCAACAACAAGAAGAATGGCGGTGATACGGCTCCAAAGCATAATTAAATTCCTAGCGAGAAGGTGTTTGGGTAACGGCAGAACAAGGAGGAAGAGACACAGCGCCGCATAAAACGGCACCGATCAAATCAAGAAGAGTCGCGACTTCGGTCTCACTTTCAAAATCGGGATCAAGCGCCCGTCGGCGAATGAGCCCATCGGAGAGGGTCAGGATCAAACGGGCTACCGCATCGAGATCAATCGATTGGGGGATTTCGCCCTTGGATCGCGCTTTTTCACATACGGCAATGATGCCGCGCCGGACTTCCGCTTGAACGCCTCCCATGACATCGGCAATCGCGGGATTGCGTGCGGCTTCGCTCCAGATTTCGAGGGTAAGAACGGCTTTTTCTCTTGGCTTTTCAATAAAATGTCGTCGACCGAGGGAGCGGAATGCCCCCATCAGATCGACCGTATCCACTAAAGCGGCGAAATCACTGGCGATTTCGGCCCGATCACGCTCGATGAGCGCCAGGATCAGCGCGTCTTTTGACGGGAAATAGCGATAAAGATTGCCGGGAACCATGCCGGCCTCGCCCGCAACATCCTGCATGGTCGTCCGGTGGAAGCCAGAGCGTGTAAAGCAAGCTTCCGCCGCATCAAGGATCTGCGGGCGTCGGTCCAAATAACGAGGGGCGCGGGCAAGGGACATAGCAGCTCGCAATTAGTGAATGAACGTTCATTCGTCAACCAACTGGCGGTTGTTAATGCTTACGGGTTTTGCGCGCTATCGCCCCCCCCGGAGGCGGTCTAGCTTGACCTGATCGACACGGGCGGGCGGCGGCGCGGCGCCTTTTTTGGAGATATTTTTATGCGGTGGTCCCTTGAGCTTGGCCGAATTGCGGGAACGGCGGTGCGGGTTCATGTCACATTTCTCTTATTCCTCGCATTCATTGGCATTCTCGTTTACCGCGCCAATGGACCGGAGGCGGCATGGGATGCCCTCGCCTTCATCATTTTAATCTTCATGTGCGTTGTCGCGCATGAATTTGGTCACGTCCTCATGGCGCGCCGGTTCGGTGCACGAACGCGCGATGTGACTCTGTTCCCGATTGGCGGGGTCGCGAATATCGAACGCCTACCCGAAAAGCCCGGCCAAGAAATTTTGGTGGCGCTTACGGGGCCGCTGGTTAATCTTCTCATCGCTGTTGCCGTGATGCTTTGGTATGGTCATTCATTAACCCCACAAGATTTCAACGCGCTTGGAGACTCTCAAACAAGTCTCGCGCTTCGCATCGCGGCAGCCAATCTCATGCTCATGGCGTTTAATCTATTACCGGCATTCCCAATGGATGGTGGCCGTGTGCTGCGTGCTTTGCTCGCTCTCAAATGGGGACGTTCACGCGCGACCAGAATTGCTGCCGGCATCGGACAGATTTTTGCTTTTGCACTTGGCTTTTTGGGTCTGTTTGGAAACCCTTTTTTGATCATCATCGCGGCGTTTATCTTTATTGCTGCGGGTGCTGAAGCGGATGCGGCAGCATTGCATGACAGCGCACGCGATCTCACGGTCGGAGAAGCGATGCTCACGGATTATTCAACCCTTCATCCAATGGATACAGTTGGAAGAAGCGTCGAAAAACTCATCCGCTCAAGCGATGAAGTTTTTCCTGTGATTGATGAAACCGATCATGCCTTTGGCTTCGTCACAAGACTTGCCCTTCTTGAAGCTTTGACCAATCAAGCCGACGCAACACCGATATCATCCCTCATGACACCGAGCGAAAACACGATCAAAGAAAATGATAATCTTGAGCAGGTGCTTTCACGTCTCGAACATGACGAACAGCCAGGTTTCATCGTGGTCGACAATGACGGACGCGCGATAGGATTGCTGACACGCGCGTCTATGGCGCAAGCGATTTTGATCCATACTGCACGTCCCGGATGGCACAGTCATCGCGGCGGTTTAATCGCCGCGAGTTTGCCGGGATTCAAAAAACGCGTGCTGTAAAATCAACCACGTCCAACGAGTGGCATTTTAGTAGCCATAACTGTCAAAGTGAGGACATTTGCATCAAGCGGCAAGCTCGCCATATAGACAATAGATTGCGCGACATAAGCAACGTCCATGGTGGGCTCGGCTCGAATTTGCAAATCCGCTTGCAACACGCCTGAATTCATTTTCGAGGTCATATCGGTTGCCGCATTACCGATATCAATTTGTCCGCAAGCAATGTCATATTTGCGACCATCAAGTGCGGTTGATTTCGTCAAACCGGTAATCGCATGTTTGGTTGCGGTATAGGGTGCAGAATTCGGACGCGGTGTTTGCGATGAGATCGAACCATTATTGATGATTCGACCGCCGCGTGGATTTTGATCTTTCATAATCCGAAACGCTTCTTGCGTACACAAAAAGGCCGAAGTGAGATTGGCATTCAGAACCGTTTGCCATTGCTCAAATGTCAAATCTTCCAGATTGATCGGCGGTGCGTTCGAGCCTGCGTTGTTGAACAAGACATCAAGCCGTCCAAAGCGCTCTTTCGTTTTGGCAAATAAGGTCGCAACAGCCTTTGGATCACCAAGATCGGTTGAAACCGCGAGCGTCGGTACACCATATGAAGCGCCAAGCTTTACTGTCTCATCAAGCGCATCTTGACGGCGGCCTGCCAAAACAACGCTATAGCCTTCTTTCATCATCGCAAGCGTTACGGCCCGGCCAATGCCAGAACCCGCGCCCGTGATCATCGCAATTTTACCTTGCCCACTCATCAGCCTATCCAATCTTTATGAGAGTTTATTCAATCAATCACGCTGCCAGTCGTGCCAATGCACGGCCAAAACGATCAAAGACATCGTCAATTTGCTTTTCGGTGATGATCAAAGGTGGACAAAAGGCGATGATATCGCCAATCGCGCGAATGATTAGTCCTTCTTCATGACAAAGTTCCGAAAGCTTCAATCCGGTTGCTCCCGGCTTTTCAAAGGCTGCCTTTGTTTTTTTATCAGAGACGAGTTCCATCGCACCGATCATTCCCACACCGCGCGTTTCGCCAACAAGCGGATGATCCCTGAAGGAATGCAAACGCTCGAGGAAACGCGGGGTCAATTGTGGCACGCGCTGCATCAAGCCACGCTCTTCAATGATGTCCAAATTTTCATTCGCAACCGCCATCGCGAGCGGATGCCCTGAGGTTGTGAAGCCGTGACCAAAGACACCAATCTTCGCTGTGTTATCTGCAATCACATTGTAGATTTCATTGGTAAACACAATCGCCGCCAAGGGCACATAAGAAGACGTGATCTGCTTCGAGCAAACCATGATGTCTGGCTCAATTCCGTATGTCGTGCAGCCCCAAGTGCTCCCTGTACGACCAAAGCCATTAATGACTTCGTCTGCGATAAGCAGCACATCATATTTGCGACACACCGCTTGAATCTTGGGCCAATATGTACGCGGGGGCACAAACACACCTCCAGCGCCCATCACCGGCTCGCCGATAAAGGCGGCGACAGTTTCCGGACCTTCGGCGAGAATTTTATCTTCCAATTCTTTCGCCAGCCTTGTTGCAAAATCTTCTTCGCTCTCACCCGGTTCGGCATAGCGCCAATGATGAGCGCAGCTGACATGTTTGAATTGTGGGAAAGGCACATCAAAATCGCGATGATTATTCGGCAATCCGGTCAAGCTCGCAGAGACCAATGTAATGCCGTGATAGGCTTTAATGCGTGAAATGATTTTCTTCTTCTGCGGACGACCGAGTGCGTTGTTGTAATACCACACCATTTTTACAACAGTGTCATTTGCCTCAGAACCTGAATTGGTGAAATGCGCTTTACCCATTTTACCGGGCGCCATTTTCACCATACGCTCAGCAAGCGCGATCGCTTGCGGATGCGATTTGTGAGAGAAAGAATGATAATAAGGAAGCTCGCTCATCTGCTTGGCAGCTGCCTTCGCAAGGCGCTCTTCACCAAAACCAACGGCCACACTCCAAAGGCCCGCCATCGCTTCGATATATTCCTTACCCGCGTCATCATAAACATGGATACCCTTTCCATGCGTGATGATCATCGGCCCGACTTGTTCGTGACGACGCGCATTGGTGACGGGATGAAAATAAAATTCGATGTCGCGTGCTGCGAGTGAATTCGGATTGGCGGTCATCATCTGCTCCAGAACCGGAAAAAACGCGATCACGATAGCGTGCTACGCGGCTAAAGAAAACCGCCGAGCCCTGCAGGAACGATCAGGCCGCCGTGCCAAACCGACGCAGCACTCGCAAAAATCCGCCCGCGACCAAACCCCAAAAGGCACCGCCAATGCCAAACAAGGTCAGCCCCGAGGCTGCAACCAGAAATGTGACAACGGCCGCTTCACGTTCGGACGCATCTTGGACCGCCGCCATCAGCGCGGCACCAAAGGCCCCCATCAAAGCAAGCCCCGCCACGGCCTCAATCAAAACAGGCGGTGAAACCGCGATCAAAGCGGTGGCACCCCCCGCCAAAAGACCAAAAATGATGTAAACCACACCAGCGGTAACGCCCGCCACATAGCGTTTTTGCGGATCAGGGTGGCAGTCAGGTCCTGCGCAAATCGCAGCCGTAATCGCGGCAAGGTTGACCGCATGGCCGCCAAAGGGCGCTGAGAGCGCCGACAACAATCCCGTCACCGTGAAAAGCGGTCCGGGCTCGGGCCGATAATGATGCGCCGCCAAAACCGCCATTCCTGGAATATTTTGTGAAGCCATTGTGACGATGAACAAAGGCAAAGCGATACTGATCATTGCGGGTAATGAGAAATGCGGTTCGATCAACACCGGTTGCGGAATGAGAGACGCCAGGCCGAGCGACGGCGCGGTGCCTGTGAGATAGAGGCTCACAATCAAAACAAGAACAGCGGCTGGGACCGCGAGCACACGTTTGAACCGCGCAACAATTGCCCACACCACGATGATGGATAAAGCGGCACTCGGCATTTGCGCAACGGCCGTAACAGGCGCAACACAAAGATGAAGCAAAATGCCCGCAAGCATCGCATTAGCCAAAGCAGGCGGGATCGCATTCACAGCGCGGCCTAAAGGTTTCCAGAGACCTGCGATCACCAGCAGAAACGAGGAGAAAAGAAACGCACCGACTGCTGTCGAAAATCCCCCCGGCAACAAGCCTGTTGTTGCCAATAATGCAGCACCCGGTGTTGACCAAGCCACGCTCACGGGCATCCGTGTTTTCAGGCTTAAGATGATTCCGCCAAGACCCATCGCAATGGATAACGCCATTAAGCCGGAAGCGGCTTCGGCTTCACTTGCGCCCACTGCTTTTAACCCATGCACAACCACCGCGAATGAACTGGCGCAGCCAACAAAAGCCGCAAGCAACCCCGCAATAACGGCATGAACCGGAAAGACGGATTTTTGAAGGGCGAGAGCATCAAAAGACTGGGGTGAAGAGTTATCAGCGGTCATCAGCAGAGATCATTTTCCAGGGCGATCATCATCTCCCTCTCGCATAAGAGCGACGTCCATGTCGAGTGGCGAAAGCCGACAAGATCAGCGTTTTTACTGACATCGCGACTGATCCTGATCAACGCCAAGCTTAACAGCATGATCCATGGATGAATCCCTCTCACTGTTGACGCTTAGATGTTCAGGAGCTTCTCGATGTTATCTTTCTCAAATCTTCGCCGCGCATCTCTCATCGCGCTTGTTTTCATACCCACTCTGGTATTGACACCCGCCCACGCCAAAGACGAGGGCTGGGGCCCGGGACACGCGATGATGTGGGGTGGGCCCACGCGCAACTGGTTTGGCTGGGGAGAGTCAGAACATTTCTGTGGCGGCACCGGCACGAAGAATATTGAACGCTTCACAGCGCTTGTGGAACGTCAACTCAAAGTCACCGAAACACAAAAACCTGCGCTCGACACGCTCAAAAATGCTTTTCAAACGGCACTTGCTGAGTTGCAACCGCTTTGTGAGAAGCCGCACACCGGACGATGGTCACCGCTTGAGAGGCTCACTGTAGCTGAAGCTCATATGAACTCCATGATCACCGCCATTCGTACGGTGCGCGGACCGCTTGAGAGTTTTTATAACCTTCTCGATGACAAGCAAAAGCAAACGCTCGATGAGATTCATCCGGATTGGCGCTCACGTTTGCCGTGGAATAAATGATCGTGCCACGAGCGCATCTCAATGAAGGGAATGAGAGTGCGGTCCTTGACCGCATTCTTCATGCCGCAGTTGGTCGAATGACAGGCGGCACTTCGCCGATCGGCCTATCGTTGGCTGTTCTGGATTGGGCCACTCATCTTGCCGCTTCACCGGGACGAATGACCGAATTAATGCGCTGCGCCACGCTTGAAGCCTTGCGCGGGTTCGATCTCACATTGAATGAATTGCGCTCGCAAAATCAGACTGCACTTCCAGAAAGCCATGACCGGCGTTTTGCGAGTCCCGCATGGCATAAACTCCCTTACTCAGCATGGGTAAGGCAATTCGCTGCCGCACAACATTTTTGGGATGAGGCGGTTAAAGTTCATGGCGTGAGTCAACGACATCAAGCGCTTTTGGCTTTTCTTGCACGCCAAGCGCTCGATATGATTGCGCCGAGCAATTATGTTTTAACAAATCCCGATATTTTGAAACGCAGCGTCGAGAGCCAAGGCCTAAATCTTTTTAATGGCTGGCTAAATGCGCTTGATGATTTAACAGCCATAAGTTTCGGACACCGCGCTCCTCAAGAAGACCGACTTCGAGTCGGTGTTGATGTGGCAACGACGGAAGGCGTTGTTGTTGCGCGCACATCCATTGCAGAAATAATCCATTATAAGCAGCGCACCGAAGCCGTTCATTCAACGCCGGTTGTCATCGTGCCCGCCTGGATCATGAAATATTACATCCTTGATTTATCGCCGTCTAATTCACTCATCCGCCATCTGGTTGATCAGGGCTTTTCTGTTTTTGTCGTGTCTTGGAAAAACCCAACCGCAGAAGATCGAAATATCGGTCTTGATGATTATCGTATTCAAGGCGTCAATGCGGCCATTGACGCGGCAAGCGCAATTACGGGAGCGGAGCAAGTTCACCTCACGGGCTATTGCCTCGGCGGCACATTAGCCGCAATCGCCGCCGCTGCTATGGGACGCGATGGCAACAATTACCTCAAAAGTCTGAGTCTTTTTGCCTCTCAAACTGATTTTCACGATGCTGGTGAATTACGTCTCTTTATTAGCGAGAGCCAATTGGCTTTGATTGAAGATATGATGTGGATGCGAGGCTATCTGCAAGCTGATGAAATGGCCGGAACTTTTCATATCTTAAGATCCAATGATCTTATTTGGTCACGTATGATTTCAAATTATGCGATGGGTGAACGTGAAAAATCAGCGGATCTGATGCAATGGTCAGATGATGCAACGCGCATGCCTTATCGCATGCACAGCGAATATCTTCGATGGCTTTATCTGGAAAATCGTCTGGCTGAAGGTCAATTGATGATTGATGGTTATCCGGTTGCCTTACGCGACATCACGGTGCCTATCTTTTTGGTGGGGACCGAATGGGATCATGTCGCGCCTTGGCGTTCCGTATATAAACTCCATCTTGCTGCTGAAAGCGAAATTACTTTTGTTCTCGCAAAAGGTGGGCATAACGCAGGCATTGTCAGCCCACCCGAACAACACGATCGTCACTTTCGGATCGGAACGCAAGCACATGATGCTGCCTATATGGATCCTGAAACATGGCTCTCGACGCATCAACCAAAAGAAGGATCTTGGTGGCCGGCTTGGTTTTCTTGGCTTCATGATTTGGCACCTGAGCAGATCACTCCGCCACCGCTTGATCACGCCGCACTTGGTTACCCGTCTTTAGGTCCCGCACCGGGACTTTATATCCATGATTGATCCTCTTGATCTTTATCAATGAGAGTCTCTGCATTTCACACTAATGTTTTTGCATCATTGAAATTCAACTCGTGAAGGAGCCCGCGCTATGACCGACAGCGATCTTCGTCAATTAATCATCGATGAACTTGAATTTGAACCGTCGCTTGATGCTTCGAATATCGGCGTCGCCGCCAAGGATGGCATTGTGACCTTGTCAGGCCATGTGACGAGTTACGCTGAGAAAATGGCCGCGGAACGTGCTGCGCGGCGCGTCAAGGGCGTTCATGGTATCGCGCAGGAAATTGAAATCCGTTATTCAACGGATAAGAAAATCAATGATGATGAAATCGCCCGCCGCTGTGTGAACATCATCACGTGGGACACGACGCTGCCTGAGGGAAAAATTACTGTGAAGGTCGAGCGCGGTTGGGTAACGCTTTCAGGGGAAGTGCCCTGGCATTTCCAGCGCGTGGCTGCTGAATCGGGTGTCAGAAAAATATCGGGCGTCACAGGAATCACAAATCTCATCACCATCAAAGCCCGTGTCCAACCCGGTGATGTGAAGCAGAAAATTCAGGATGCATTAAAGCGGTCCGCCGAAGTGGAGGCTAACGCCATCCGCATTACCGTCACCGATTCAGGCGTTCGGCTTGAGGGGAAGGTCAATGATTGGCGCGAGCGCGAGATTGTTGAGAAAGCAGCCTGGAGTGTTGCCGGTGTGATGGCGGTCGATGATCGCCTCACCGTCTGAACGCTGGTGTTTGAGAGCCTAAACGGGCGCTTTCACCCCAAAAATTGACAAAGAACGGGCGTGGCGATTACCGTCTCGCCCGTCATGTCAAACATCGCATCGCTTCATTCGCTTCATCACGCTCCCGAGCTTGGGGGGCGTCCGATGCCGCGTCCTTTCGATGCGGATTGGATCGATGAGATTCGCGTCAATCTCTCAGCCGTTGAGCGCCGCACGGCGACATTGCCGGCTAGGCGCAGCGTGAAAAAAGACGCGCAGGCGGCGTGGCTTTTGAAAGCCGTCTCGTGCATTGATCTCACCACATTAAATGGAGATGATACGGAAGGACGTGTGCGGCGGCTTTGCGCAAAAGCGCGACAACCCATTCGTGAAGATCTCCTTCAAGCGCTCGGCATGGGTGATCACAAAATCACAACGGGCGCGATCTGCGTCTATCATCGATTTGTAGCCGCTGCCGTAGATGCTTTAAAAGGCTCGGGAATTCCCGTTGCCGCCGTATCAACGGGTTTTCCTGCGGGCCTTGTGCCGCATGATGTGAAATTGCGTGAGATCGAAGCCTCCGTGAAGGATGGGGCACAGGAAATCGATATTGTTGTTACGCGTGAATATGTTCTGACCGGGAATTGGAAAGCGCTTTATGATGAAATGCGTGATTTCCGACAGGCCTGTGGGGACGCACATGTGAAGGCCATTCTTGCGACAGGCGATATCAAAACGATGAAGAACATCGCCAAAGCCTCGATGGTATGCATGATGGCCGGTGCTGATTTCATCAAGACATCGACCGGCAAAGAATCAAGCAATGCCACATTGCCCGTCTCACTCGTAATGCTGCGGATGATCCGCGATTATTATGAGCGAACCGGTTACAAAATTGGATTCAAACCGGCAGGCGGAATTTCAGCTGCGAAAGATGTTTTGAATTATCAGATTTTAATGAAAGAAGAATTGGGTCGCCCCTGGCTTGAACCCTCTTTGTTCCGTGTCGGCGCATCAAGTCTTTTGGCCGATATCGAACGGCAACTCGAACATCACATCACAGGTCGTTATTCGACCTATAATCGCCACCCAGTTGGATAAGAGAATGAGCGTCGCGCATTATTTCGAGACCATGGATTATGGCACGGCGCCAGAAGCGGATTCAGAAGCGCGCGGCTGGCTTGCAAAACACAATCATCGCTTCGGTCATTTCATTGACGGACGCTTTGTTACCTCTACATCAAAAGCCACTTTCGAAACCAGAGAACCTGCAAGTGGAAAATCGATCGCGGCCATCGCCAAAGGGACCAAAGCCGATATCACCAAAGCGGTTGCGGCAGCAAAATCCGCTCAGACAAAATGGGCGAAACTTGGGGGCGCTGCGCGTGCACGTCATCTTTATGCGTTAGCCCGCATGGTGCAGCGTCACGCGCGTTTATTTGCCGTGCTTGAAACGCTTGATAATGGCAAGCCCATCCGCGAGACCCGCGATATCGATATTCCTCTTGTCGCGCGGCATTTTTATCATCACGCTGGTTGGGCGCAGGTCATGGATCGTGAATTTCCCGATCATGATCCCATTGGTGTTGCGGGACAAATCATCCCGTGGAATTTTCCATTATTAATGCTCGCATGGAAAGTGGCTCCTGCGCTCGCTTTCGGCAACACAGTGGTTGTAAAGCCTGCGGAATTTACACCGCTCACGGCATTGCTCTTCGCCGAACTTGCGCATGAAGCGGGTTTGCCAAAAGGCGTGCTCAACATCGTTACGGGCGATGGCGACACTGGCGCTGCACTCGTCGACGCGCCGGTGGATAAGATTGCTTTTACGGGCTCAACCGAAGTCGGTCGCATCATTCGCGCGAAAACAGCGGGCAGCGGCAAGAAACTGACTTTGGAGCTTGGCGGTAAATCGCCCTTCATCGTCTTTGATGATGCGGATCTTGATGGCGCGGTCGAAGGTGTGATTGATGCGATTTACTTTAATCAAGGGCAAGTCTGCTGCGCCGGTTCGCGTCTCTTGGTACAAGAAGGCATTGCCAATCGCTTCGTTGATAAGCTTAAAACGCGCATGGCACATTTGCGCGTCGGTGATCCGCTTGATAAAAGCATTGATATCGGCGCGATCATAGATCCCGTACAACGCACGCGGATTGATGCGCTTGTGAAAAAGGGCGTGAGCGAGGGCGCTTCACTCTTTCAACCCGATTGCAAACTCCCGAAATCTGGATGCTTCTATCCCCCGACCTTGCTCACCAATGTCGCGCCTGCTTCTACGGTGGCGATTGAAGAAATATTTGGCCCCGTGCTTGTGAGCATGACTTTCCGCACGCCAGAAGAAGCGGTCGCACTCGCCAATAATACACGTTATGGGTTGGCGGCGAGCGTATGGAGCGAAACACTCTCCCTCGCCCTTGATATCGCACCAAAACTCAAAAGTGGCGTGGTCTGGGTCAATGCAACCAATCTCTTCGATGCATCGGTTGGCTTTGGCGGTTATCGCGAGTCAGGCTTTGGTCGTGAGGGCGGACGCGAAGGCGCATTCGCTTATTTGAAGCCCAAAAGCCACACAAAGCAAAAACTTCGAAAAGCGCTAGTCCCTCTTCGAGAAGCTACAAGCGTAACGGCACCCAATGATGCAGTGGCGATTGATCGCACCGCGAAACTCTTCATTGGCGGCAAACAAGTGCGGCCTGATGGAAATTATTCGCGTATCGTTCTTTCAGCGAAGGGAAAACGACTTGGCGAAGTGGGTGAAGGCAATCGTAAAGATATTCGGAATGCCGTGGCGGCGGCGCGAGCAGCTGAAGCCTGGTCGAAAGCCACAACACATAACCGCGCGCAAATCCTATATTATCTTGCTGAGAACCTTTCAACCCGCGCAAACGAATTTGCCGCCCGTATTGCCGCATCAAGCGGTGTCACGCCTTCGATGGCTAAGCGCGAAGTGCAGTCTTCCATTGAACGGCTTTTCACTTATGGTGCCTATGCTGATAAATTTGAAGGCGCTGTTCATCAACCACCTTTGCGCGGCGTGGCACTCGCCATGAAAGAATCAATCGGTGTCGTCGGAGTCATTTGTCCTGATGAAGCCCCTCTTCTTTCACTCATCAGTCTTGCAGCACCACTCATCGCCATGGGCAATCGAATTGTCTTGGTGCCGAGTGAGCGCTCGCCCCTTATCGCCACAGATTTCTATCAAGTGATTGAAACGTCCGACGTGCCTGCAGGCGTCATTAACATTGTGACCGGATCATCACTCACGCTGGCTAAGACGCTTGCCGAACATGATGATGTTGATGCGATTTGGGCGTTTGGCGACAGGAAGCTTTCAACACTTGTTGAAAGCTCTTCGATTGGAAATCTCAAAAGGACTTTTGTTGATGGGGGCTATGCAACCGATTGGTTCACACCGAAAATTGCAGAAGGACCGGACTGGCTAGACCATGCGGTCGAAATTAAAAATATCTGGATCCCCTATGGGGAATAAATAAGTCACTCTCGGGAGGTAGATGATGCTCAAGAATATCAATCCGCTTTTAAATGCCGACGTGCTTTATGCGCTGAGAGCGATGGGACATGGCGATGATCTCGTTATTGCCGACACAAATTTTCCATCGGACTCCGTGGCGCGTGAAACCAAGCTTGGTAAATTGTTGCGGATTGACAATACGACCGCGGCTGAAGCTGTTCGTGCCATTCTCTCTGTGATGCCGCTTGATACATTCGTAGATCACGCCGCGCACCGGATGGAGATTGTTGGCTCGCCCAATGAAATTCCAAATGTTCAACAGGAAGTTCAAAAAGAGATTGATCGCGCAGAAAAGAAATCCATGCCCATGGGTACGATCGAACGCATGGCTTTTTATGAGCGGGCCAAGAAATCATACTGCGTAATTCAAACGGGCGAGACACGATTCTACGGCTGCTTTATTTTCAAAAAAGGCGTTATTCCGCCAAAACGCTCGTAAAGCTTCAAAGCGCACGCCGATCAAGCGACGCGAAAACCGGCGTGCTTGTCTCAAGCTTTGTGAAGGTGACGCCTTGATCCAAAAGCGCGCGGACGCCGTTTACAACGCCCGCGCCGCTTGGGCGATGGGGCTGATTCATATGAGCGATAATCACATCGCCATGCCGCGCGCGTTTCATGCGTTCCGCAACAGCGCCTGCTGAGAGTGACGCGCCTTCATCTGCATTCAAAGAAAATCCCGCGATAGAAAAGCCAAGCGATTGGATGAGCGGCAAGGCCGCAGGACTATAAAGCGCGGTGGCGCCGCGATACCATTTCGTCGCGAAACCGGTTGCTTTTTGAATGGAGTCTGCACCGCCGATCACCTCGGCTTTGATCGCGTCTTCATCGCCCGCTGTGCGAACACCAAAGATTGAGGATGTGCCAATTACGGCTGCAACATGCTGAGCACCATGATTACCAATCGCAAAAAGATTTTGATGATCAAGAATGATTTTGAGTCCTTCGGGATTGGATCTGATCCACCGTGCCGTCAAAAACATTGTGGTAGGCACCTGCCATGAGATAAGCGCTTCAACCACTTTGCGATCAAAGCCACCAGAACAGGCATCAAGCGTAAGGGCCACAATGCGCTCGTGATCCGAAACGAGAGACAATTTCAATGAGGGCTCAATCAATGACGAGCGATCTTGCGCGCTCGCATGTCCTCCAAGTTTCGCGGAAAAGGTACCCACACTTAACGCCAGAAAAGAACGCCTCGACCAGTGCGCGCCACCACAACAGGTACAGAAATTGTGCAGCGCAACATCAGTAAGTCCATGGCACTTTATTCGCGGCAAGGACGACACTCCAAAAAGAAGACGAAAAGCCAAAAATGAGACCGGTGTCTCTTTGACATCCTGCGATAACGCCAAAAAGCGAAGATTTCGTGAAAATTTGACGTTTTTAATGCGTTTTTGATGAAAGTTCGGGCTTGATCCGAAATGCAACAAATGTCTCAATCAGGAAATCAAAAAGCCGCACCGGAAACCGGGCGGTGCAAAGACCAACAGGGAGGACTGCGCGATGGCAACCAACATCAAAGGACCGGCTATTTTTCTGGCGCAATTTGCAGGCGACAAAAAGCCATTCAACTCATTCGATGCGATTTGCAAATGGGCGGGTGGTCTTGGTTACAAAGGCGTTCAAATTCCAACATGGGATGGTCGACTTTTCGATTTGAAAAAAGCCGCGTCATCGAAGACCTATTGCGATGAAATCAAAGGCATTGCCAAAAAGCATGGCGTCGAAGTCACAGAGCTCTCAACCCATCTTCAAGGTCAGCTCGTCGCTGTAAATCCAGCCTTCGATGAAGCTTTCGATGCATTCGCCCCCAAAGAAGTGCATGGCAAGCCAAAAGCGCGGCAAGAATGGGCTGTGGATCAAATGATGCTTGGCGCGAAAGCTTCAAAGAATTTGGGTCTTCATGCGAGCGTGACGTTCTCCGGCGCTTTGGCTTGGCCTTTTGCGTATCCTTGGCCGCAACGTCCAAATGGTATGATCGATGCCGCTTTTGCAGAACTCGCAAAACGTTGGAAGCCGATTCTGAATGCCTATGACGAAGTGGGTTGCGATGTCTGCTATGAAATTCATCCGGGTGAAGATCTCTTTGATGGCACGACCTTCGAACGTTTTGTTGATGCCGTGAAAGACCATAAGCGCGCCTGCATCAATTATGACCCTTCGCATTTTGTTTTGCAGCAGCTCGATTATCTCGATTTCATCGATATCTATCATGAGCGCATCAAAGCCTTCCATGTGAAAGATGCTGAATTTAATCCGACAGGTCGCCAAGGTGTTTATTCGGGCTATTCAAATTGGGTTGAACGCGCAGGTCGCTTCCGCTCACTTGGTGATGGGCAGGTGGATTTCGCCGGCATCTTCTCGAAGCTCGCGCAGTATAATTATTCGAGCTGGGCTGTGCTTGAATGGGAATGCTGCCTGAAACATCCCGAAGATGGTGCAAAAGAAGGCGCGCCTTTCATTCAAAGCCATCTCATTCGCGTCACTGAAAAAGCATTCGATGATTTTGCCGGTGGTGGCACCGATAAGGCACAAATCAATCGCATGTTGGGCATTCGATAAAAGAGAGACCTCTCATGGCAATCACAGGAAAAGATGACGGCAAAAGAGATGGCCGTATTCGCTTAGGTATGGTGGGCGGTGGTGAAGGTGCCTTTATTGGCGCGGTTCACCGCATCGCCTCGCGCATCGACGATCATTATGTTTTTGTGGCGGGTGCACTGAGCTCGACCGCCGAAAAAGCAAAACGTTCAGGTGCCGCGCTTGGACTTGATCCAAACCGCGCCTATCCCGATTTTGAAACCATGGCGCGTGAAGAAGCCAAACGCCCTGACGGGATTGAAGCGGTCTCCATCGTCACACCCAATCACATGCATGCAGGTCCCGCGCTCGCTTTTTTGAAAGCGGGTATTCATGTGATTTGCGATAAGCCGCTCACGACGTCTTTGAAAGAAGCGAAAGCGTTGCAGGCAGCTGCCAAAAAATCCGGTTTGATTTTTGCAGTCACACATAATTACACAGGCTACCCCATGGTGCGCCAAGCGCGTGCCATGGTGAAATCGGGAGAGCTCGGCGAGATCCGCGTTGTTCAAGTTGAATATCCGCAAGATTGGCTTGCCGAACCACTTGAAAAAACTGGACAGAAACAGGCTGACTGGAGAACCGATCCCAAACGCTCAGGTGCAGGCGGCTGCATAGGCGATATTGGAACGCATGCCTATAATCTTGCGGATTTCATCACTGGACTTTCGGTTGATGAACTCTCGGCCGAACTCACCACCTTTGTGAAAGGCCGCAAGCTTGATGACAACACGCAAATTCTTTTGCGTTATGCGAATGGCGCGCGTGGTTCACTCTGGGCGAGCCAAGTGGCTATTGGCAACGAGAATAATTTGCGCATTCGAGTCTATGGCACAAAAGGCGGCATCGCCTGGAGTCAAGAAAATCCGAATTATCTCCATGTCTCACCGATTGGAAAACCCACTTACACTATCACGCGTTCGGGTGCGGGATCAGGCCCGGAAGCCGGTCGCGTTTCGCGCATTCCGCCTGGTCATCCAGAAGGCTATCTCGAAGGCTTTGCCAATATCTACACCGAAGTGGCGCATGCGATTCATGCCGCACGCAAAGGCAAGAAAGCGGATAAGGCCGTGACCTTCCCCACCGTTGATGATGGCGTGAAAGGTTTGGCCTTAATCGAAGCCGCAGTGTCTTCATCACAGAAAAACGGAAAATGGACAAAAGTGAGACCGTGAAATCAAAAGAATAAAATCAATTCAAAAAAGAAAATGGTTCAGAGAGGATATACGAAGATGACAAATAATTTTCCGAAACTTCATAACGCGATGTGGCCAGGCCTTGTCGGTAAAGGTGGCGATTCTGAGCCGCCGATTGATCTCGACACCATGCTCGACATGACGGCGAAGGCGGAAGTGAATGGCGTAAAATTTGACGGCGTTGATCTCTTCTTGGCTGATCCGCATACGAGCATTGATTCATCTGAAGATGACATCAAACGCTTGGCCGATAAAATCGCCGGAAAAGGTTTGGCTGTCGGCTCGCTTGTCGCGCCGGTTTGGCCACCTGTGGGTGGTGGCTCTGCTATGGGCTCTGCCTCAGATCGCAAGCAATTTGTCGAGATGATCCGCAAATCCTGCGCGATTGGTCAACAACTCAAGAAACATGGCGTTCGTAAATATGGTCTCGTGCGCATCGACTCCGCAACCGGCGTCGAAGACTGGGCGAAAGATCCTGTTGGCAACACAAAACTCATCGCGCAGACTTTCCGTGAAGCGGCTGATGTCGCTGAATCTTATGGCGAGCGCCTCGCCGCAGAAGGTGAAATTTGCTGGGGCGGCATGCATAGCTGGAAAGCGATGGTGAATACGTTAGAGGAAACCAATCGTCCAAAAACGGTCGGCTTCCAAGCGGATATGGCACATACACTTCTCTACACGATGGGTTACAACGCGCCTGAAGCGCGTATCCTGCCTGAAAATTATGATTGGAAAGACAAGAGCCAACTTGATGCCGCGTTGAAGAAATTGACCGCGGCACTTCGTCCATGGACCTTTGACTTTCACGTCGCGCAGAATGATGGTTCGGTTTTCGGATCAGGTTCCCATGATAAAACCGGACGTCATTGTCAGGTTGGTGATCCGAACGGCAAATTGGATGTCACACATCATGCGGGCTTCTGGTTACGCGATGAAAATGGCGCATTGACCAAAGCATTTAATCATATCTGCTGGGATGGATGCATGTTCCCGAATGCGGTGATGATGAAGCAGCAGACATGGAATGACATTCTCGGTGCCATGATCAAAGTGCGCGATGCGCATGGTTGGCAAGCTTAATTTGGAAAGAGTAGACAATGAGCAAGAAACCTCTCAATGTGGCTGTCGTTGGCTATGGATTTATGGGCCGCACCCATTCCAATGCCTTCAAGCAAGTGAGCCAATTCTTCAATCTCGAACACAAACCCGTTTTGAAAGCGGTGTGTGGTCGCAATGAAGCGAACGCGAAATCATTCGCTGATCAATGGGGATACGAATCTTACGAGACCGATTGGCGTAAACTGATCGAACGCAAAGATATTGATCTCATCGATATCGCCACGCCAAACGACACCCATGCTGAAATCGCCATTGCTGCGGCAAAGGCGGGCAAAATGGTGATGTGCGAAAAGCCGCTCGGTCGTGATCCAGCTGAAGCCGAGGCAATGGTGGCGGCGGTTGAATCCGCGAAAGTTGCCAATATGGTTTGGTATAATTATCGTCGCGTTCCGGCGGTGACACTCGCCAAGCAATTGATTGACGAAGGCAAGCTCGGCAAGATTTTCCATTACCGCGCGAAGTTTTTGCAAGATTGGACGATCTCGAAAGATCTTCCGCAAGGCGGTGCAGGCTTGTGGCGTCTTGATGCAGCCGTTGCAGGAAGCGGCGTGACAGGCGATCTCCTCGCCCATTGTATCGATACCGCAATGTGGCTCAATGGGTCGATATCCTCTGTCACAGCAATGACCGAAACCTTCATCAAAGAACGTCAACACAATCTCACCGGTAAAGTCGAGACCGTGTCGATTGATGATGCAAGCGCTTTCCTGGCGCGTTTTGATAATGGCTCACTCGCCACTTTTGAGGCAACACGTTATGCACGTGGTCACAAAGCGCTCTATACGCTCGAGATCAATGGCGAACATGCCTCAATTTTCTGGGATCTGCATGATCTTCACCGCTTACAATATTTCGATCATCGCGATGAAGGCCGCACGCGCGGTTGGCGATCAGTTCACATCACCGATGGCGATCATCCCTATATGAAACATTGGTGGGTGCCGGGCTTGCAGATTGGCTATGAGCACACTTTCATCCATCAAGCCGCCGACTTCATCGAGGGACTTGAAACCGGCAAGCCGGCATCGCCAACATTCCGGTCGGGCCTTGCCACGGATTATGTGACAGACGCGGTTTTGGCCTCCGCCAAAAGCCGCGCTTGGCATGATGTCAAAAAAGCTTGAAACACAAAATCACGGGAAGCATCTCCGGATGCTTCCCGCTTCGCCCAAATTGAGGTAAGACGCGCCTCGATCCACAGGGCACTTCTTCGGCGTGACGCGTTTTTTTCACAATCTGACCCCCGGGCAATTGGTGGGCTTTCTGGCAGGTCTCCAGATACTCATTCTCGTCACCCTGCCCTATGCGTTTTCATCCGCGCCGCCGATTGATGTTGTGGAAGGATTGGTGTGGGCGCCACATTGGCTGATTGGAACCTATAAGCATCCGCCTCTTCCTTCATGGATCATCGAAGTTTCCGTCCTCATCACACGTGATGTGATCTTCGGTCCCTTCCTTGCATCGCAGATCAGCGTCGCAATCACTTATGGACTTGTTTTTCTTCTTGGCCGTTTGTTGATGGATCCCGTGCGCGCCGCAGCTGGCACGGCTCTGATCGCAGCAAGTTTTTATTTCACCGTTCCAACGATTGAATTCAATCACAATGTTATTCAATTACCGCTTTGGGCAGGAACGATTTTCATCTATGCGCTCCTGCGTAAGACTCCAACCTCGTGGTCAACATGGATTCTTTTTGGATTCATTTGTGGCTTAGGTTTCTATGCAAAATATTCTTTTGTGCTTTTGATTGGCGTTCTCCTGCTTGCCAATCTCGTTGAGCCCTCGATGAGACGCGTATGGTTTTCGCGAGGTCCCTATCTCGCAATTGGCGCAGCAATCATCGTGATCGCACCTCATGCAACATGGTTATTCGCTCACAATTTCGAACCATTTTTTTATCTAGCGGATCGCGCTGGATCACCAACTGCATCAGAGCCATTATGGTTCTTGGGTGCTCAATTCGCTGATCATCTGCCGATGATCGTTCCATTAATGTTTGCAGGACTAATGGCGCTGAGACGGGCTCCGAATAGCTCTGCTCGTGATTCTGATAAGATGTTTCTGCGGATTGTCACTCTGGCGCCTGTTACCCTCACCGTGCTCTTCGCGCTCATCAGCAACAACCGCATTAAGGATATGTGGGGTATGCCGATGTTCACATCGCTCGGTCTTTTGATTGTGATGGAAACGGGACGTGAATGGTCGATCGCGATGGCAAGGCGCGCCATTCTGGCGTCCAGCAGCCTGATCATTCTTGTTGGTATTGGCTTTGTGCTTCACTCCTATTTTATCTTTGGTGGACAAGTCCCCCGCACAAATTGGCCGATGCGGGCTTTGTCGAATGAAACTCATGCGCTCTGGAGAGAGTCGACGAATTCACCCTTGGGAATCATCGGGGGAATGCCCTGGCTGGCTGGATTGGCGGCAGTTGAAACACCGCTTCGTCGTCATGTTGTGATTGGTGAAACACTTGATCATTCGCCCTGGATTACTGCGGACGATATAAAAACAAAGGGTGGTTTATTTTTGTTTTCCGGCGCGAGGGAGACCGCTCCGTCTCTCTGCAAAGGGCCTGTCAATAAAAACATATTAAAAACGCAAACACCTGATGGTCAGCCGATCACAGTCTTTTTATGCTTACCATCATCATGATGTTGCGTGCGTCACACGTGGTAAAATGGGTTTGCCCGTTTTGAGGTCCAAAATCATTTCAAGTTGATGCGCGGCGGGAAGCAACTTTGCCTCTCCATTCGCCGGCCCGATCATTTGCAATCCCACCGGAAGTCCGTCCTTTGTGAAGCCACACGGCAATGATAGAGCCGGACATCCGGCAAGCGTTGCCACCGCGACAATCAAGAGCCAATCGACATAAGTCTCGAAGCCCTTGCCCTCACAAGACATAACCGCACGCTCTTCCACCGGAAAAGGTGGAACAATCGTCGCCGGACAGAGCAGCACATCATAATGCTCAAAGAAATTTGCCACGCGCTGCATCAAAGCGGTGCGTGCCAATTCGGCATGGACAACATCAGCCATGCTGAGCGCAAGGCCTTTCTCGGTGTTCCAAATGACTTCGGGCTTCAGGGCATCACGATGATCGCGCATCAAATCACGCATGCCGATGGCGTAGCTTTGCGCGCGCAATGTTTGAAAAATAGCATAGGCATCCCCAACATCGGGATGTGCATCGTCAACGCGTACACCCGCCTTCTGAAATTGCTCTGCAGCTTCGCGCGTAATCCTTCTAACCTCACGATCAACCGGCGTGATACCGAGATCTTCCGAATAAGCGACACGCAGAGGCTGTGTCTTACCACGAGCCGCATTTAAGAATGAGCGAATAGGACGTGGTTTCGACATCGGATCGCGCGGATCATCGCCGCTCATCGCATCAAGAAAGAAAGCAAGATCTTGGACCGTGCGTGCCATAGGCCCTTCAACCGACAGACTTGAATCAAAGCGCCCGCCGCGCGTGAAAGCGACACGTCCCGGTGTCGGACGCAAGCCGACAATGTTATTAAAGCTCGCAGGATTACGAAGACTACCGCCAAGATCGGAGCCTTGCGCAAGCCAGGCCATGCCGGTTGCCAACGCTACCGCCGACCCCCCCGAAGAACCTGCAGCGGAGAGCGCGGTATTATAAGGATTGCGTGTTGCACCAAAAACGGGATTGAACGTATTTGCGCCCGCTCCGAATTCCGGCGTGTTTGATTTGGCGTAAATGATACCGCCTTCATCTTCAATATGTTCAACCATCAAATCCGAAGCATCTGGAATATGGTTCTCAAAAATGGGTGAGCCTTGCGTGGAGCGGACGCCTGAAACATTGGTAAGATCTTTGATTGCAACCGGAATGCCGCCCAACACACCACGCTCTGCAAAGGGTTTACTCATTAAGCGCTTTGCATGATCGCGCGCGCGATCAAAACATAATGTCGGCAGCGCATTCACATGAAGGTCAACTCGAGCGATGCGAGCTTCGAGCGCATCAAGACAATCAAGCGGCGTAATCTCGCCTTTTTCAAGAAGATCATGAAGCGCGAGAGCGGTGTGATCAATCAATTCCGCATTGGCCATATCAATGCCCATCCTCTATCAATACGACGTCTCTAAATCTCTCACGTCTTCCCTATGCCTTGCAAGCCACGCAAGGCAGACGCGGCAAATGAACGCTTGGCGAAAGCATGACAGATCGACTAAACATCAAACTTCCGCAAATCCTTTACAGAAATGATCCGCAGTGACAAAGATTCTGCTCATCCGGCATGGCCAATCAACTTTCAACGCCCATTATGAAGCCACTGGTGAAGATCCAGGCCATTTTGATGCGCGTTTGACCGAGCTTGGCCATCGTCAGGCCAAAGAGGCCGGCAAACGCCTCGAGAATGAACAAGTCGATCTTGTGATCACTTCACCTTTGAGCCGCGCGATCCAAACCGGCCTCAATATATTCGGCCATCGGACAATTCCCTTTCATGTCACCTGCCGCCATCGGGAGCGACTTGAAAGTTCTGGCGATGTCGGCCGCCCACCGCATGAATTAAAGCAAGATTTCCCGCATCTTGATTTTGAACATCTTGATGACCCGTGGTGGCATCATGAGCCGGATATGCGTGGCCGCTTTGCGGTTGAGCCTTATGAGGCATTTCAAAAACGCGTGGCTCATTTTAATGAATGGTTGAAATCTCATGCAGGACAAAGCATCGCCGTAATTGGGCATGCGACCTTCTTTCATGCACTGACAGGACAATGGCTACAGAATTGCGAAGTTTTGCCTTGGACACCGAAATTGTAAGCGACATGTCTATTTTCTCTATCTGACGTCTCATTTTCTGAATCTGAGTAAAAAAAATCCATGTCGTATGCGCCTTTGCCTTCAAAAACTATTTGGACGATTCTGACCGGCACGATGATCGCCATGTTTTTGGGTGCGCTTGATCAAACGATCATTGCCGCCGCACTTCCAACCATTGGACGCGAATTAGGCGATTTTGATTCCATCTCGTGGGTTGCGAGTTTGTATCTTCTCGCTACGACGGCGGTTACACCGCTCTATGGCAAGATCAGCGATATTCATGGTCGTCGTGTCACTATGCTTGCGGCGATTGCGATTTTCACAATCGGCTCGATTGCCTGTGCCTTGGCGCCCACAATGTTGGCGCTGATCATTGCGCGCGGTATTCAAGGATTGGGGGGTGGCGGACTGATCTCGCTTTCGCAAACCATTATCGCCGATATTATTGCGCCGAAAGAGCGTGGCAAATACCAAATTTTCTTTGCAAGCGTCTATCTGCTCGCAAGTTTAATGGGGCCGATGCTTGGCGGCTTTCTGACAGAACAGCTTCATTGGTCTTTTATCTTCTGGATTAATCTACCCATCGGTTTAATCGCATGGGTAATGACCACGAATACGTTGAAACTTTTACCTCTTCATCATCGTCCGCATCGACTTGATATTCCGGGCGCTATTCTGATTGTCCTCGCAACAATTACACTGATGCTCGCTTTGGATGAAGGCGGCGTGCGCATGCCATGGTCATCGCCGATCATCATTGGAACTCTTATCGCTTCTTTTGTACTGTGGATTTTGTTTATCATGCGCATTCGCGCAGCAGAAGAACCCCTCATTCCGATTGAGATTCTTGCCGATCCGGTTGTTTCAACCGCAACCATTGCTGCCCTTTTCAGCATGGGCACTTATGTCGCGACGACGATTTTTATGCCGGTTTATTTTGAATCGGCACGCGGTATGAGTGCCTCGGACTCAGGACTCGCTCTCATGCCCTTTATGGTCGGCACTGTCGTGGGGGCGACTCTTGCGGGGCAGACCATGGGCCGCCTCTCGCATTATAAACGTTTGCCGCTCGGCGGGACCTTAATCGCCGCAATCGCTGCACTCATCATCGCCTTTTACCAGAATCATATATCGATTGTGGCGCTTGAGGCCCTCTTCACTGTGATTGCAATTGGTCTAGGCACAGTCTTGCCTACAACGACGGTTGCCATTCAAAACGCCGTCAAGCCGCATCAATTAGGCACTGCAACAGGGGCGATGAATTTCTTCCGCCAATTGGGTAGCGCATTACTTGTGGCCGTTTTTGGTGCGATCCTTATAAACGCCGGGCAAGGAGCACCTGAAACCGCAAGCGAAGCGGGTGATCGATTCTTTGTGATGTTTCTCGCAACGGCTATAGGTTTTGCGATTTCATTTGTGGCTCTTCTGTTTATGGAAGAAAAACCCTTACGTTCTTCTGCCAAAGAAGCCGCTGATGCGGTTATTGTCGATTAAGACCCGATCCATTTCGTAAAACAGACAGGCCGATCTCTGCGAAACGCTTGGCAAGTGGCGCGATCTCATGCGCGTTTTTTCCAACCGCATTACCACGCCGCGCGCGATCCGCAATGCCTACAAAAATGACCGCAAAGCGAAAAAGCGCAAAGGCAATATGAAAAGGCTTGAGCGTGAGCGCGTATTTGGACACGCGCATATAGACTTGAATAAATTCGTCTTTATCAGGAATACCTAGAAGATCTAAATCAAGACCCAAGATGCCGCCATAGTCCTTGGGTGTTGTGTGCCAAGCCATTGCCGCAAAACCGAGATCCGCAAGTGGATGGCCGAGAGTTGATAACTCCCAATCAAGAATGCCGATGATGCGCGGCTCTGTTGGATGCACCATCAAATTGCCCATACGATAATCACCGTGAACGATAGAAACACATCCATCATCGACTGGAAGATTGTGGGTGAGGTCATCGATGAGATGAGCAAGCGCTGGAATGGAATTGGTATCGGATTCGTTCCATTGCTTGGACCAACGCGAAAGTTGGCGCTCAAAATAATTTCCGGGTCGTCCGAAATCAGAAAGCCCGATCATATGAGGATCAATCGCATGAAGCTGCGCAAGTGTATCCGCCATTGAATGATAAAGCGCATGACGCTCTTCGCGCGAAAGATTTGGCAAAGCTGCATCGTGAAAGATGCGGCCCTCAAGACGCTCCATCACATAAAATTGCGTGCCGAGAACAGTCGAATCCGCACAAAAGAGAAGTGGTTTCGGCACGGGGACATTGGTTTTCGAAAGCGCTTCTAAGACGCGATATTCGCGATCAACCGCATGCGCGCCTTTCAAGATCGGTCCATGCGGTTGTTTGCGTAAAACAAATTGTTGCGCACCAACTGTAATGAAATAGGTCGGGTTAGATTGCCCGCCGCCGACATGCTCGATTTTCTCAAGCGCGGCACCCAGATTCTTTCTCACAAAAGCATCAAGCGCCTCATGCGGGAATGTGTCTGTCATGATCTACCCTTGACTGACAGGCCAAGACCAGAAATTTTCTCCCTCTTCCTGAAGAAACCGATTGAGCACCATTTTATGCACTTCATCCGCTCCATCAACGAGGCGCGCTTGTCGCGCATAGCGATAAATCCATTCAAGCACTGTATCGGTTGAATAGCCGCGCGCGCCATTGATTTGAATGGCGACATCGGCGGCATCATGAATAAGTTTTGCGACATGCATCTTCGCCATTGAGATTTCTTTTCGAGCGAAGGAGCCCTGATCAAGTGCCCATGCCGCTTTCATCACAAGAAGGCGTCCGATCTCGATACGCATCGCGATGTCACCAAGCATCATCTGAACGCTTTCACGATCAGCAAGCTTGATTCCAAATCCTTCACGCTTTGAAGCATAGTCGCGCGCAATTTCAATCGCGCGTTTTGAAAGACCGAGCCAGCGCATGCAATGCGTAAGGCGCGCGGGACCCAAACGGGCTTGCGTGACCTTTAACCCCTGCCCTAAGCCGCCTAAAATTTGATCTTCACTCACAACAAGACCATCAAATTTCAATTCACAATGACCGCCATGCTCCTCTGGCCCCATAATGCCAATGCGGCGCACGATCTCCCAGCCGGGTTGATCTTTATGAAAGAGAAAGGCCGTGAGTCCATGACGCGAATCATCCGATGTGCGCGCAATCAAAATGAAATGTGCAGCTTCTTCTGCGCCGGTGATAAACCATTTGTGACCCGTGATCACATAATCTTTCCCGATTTTTTCAGCACGCGTTTGAATCATTCCGGGATCAGACCCGCCACCGGGATGTGGTTCGGTCATCGCAAAAGCCGAACGCACTTGGCCGTCTATAATCGGCTTCAACCATTTCTCTTTTTGTGCGGGTGTACCGAGTGCTTCAAGCACCATCATATTGCCATCGTCGGGTGCGGCGGAGTTAAAGACAACCGGTCCAAAGATGGAACGGTTCATCGCTTCGTAACAAACGGCCATTCCGGTTTTGGTGAGACCCTTGCCACCGGTCTCTGGTTTTAATTGCAAACACCAGAGTCCTTCATCACGCGCCTTTGCTCGAAGGCGTTCAAGTACAGAAAGAGCAATATTGCCGTGCCCGTCATAGGCAGAAGGATCGCTCTCAAGCGGCAGAAGATGCGCGTCAACAAATGCAGCGATACGCGCGCGATAGGACTCAATCTGCGATGAAATATGAAAATCCATAAAAGAATATCCTGCCATCCTGGAGAGGGGGCAGGATATCATGAATTTTTAAAATGCAAGAGCATGAGCGCTCTCGAAAGAGCGATCAGATCGATGCGTGGCGTTTAAGCGCGCAAACGCTCGTTTTTTGGATCCCATGCACAATCGGCCAAGACCCGCATTTTGCGGGTGTTGCCCATCATCAGCACATCAAATTCGGTGCCGGGCGCCGACAGTTTCGGATCCACATAGGCAAAGGCGAGCGACTTGCCGACGGCATGGCCATAGGCCCCGCCTGTCGTAATGCCAACTAAAGTGCCGTCTTTATAGACGGGTTCGTTGCCGTAAGAATCATTATCAAGCGCGTCAATTTCACAATAGACGAGCTGAATGCGCGCGCCTTGCTGTTGCGATTTCAACGTGCCGGGCTTACCGATGAAGTCCTTGTTGAAATCAACAAAACGATCCATGGCACCTTCAATCATCGTAACTTCGTTTGTCAGTTCGGAACCCCAGCCACGATAGGCCTTTTCCATGCGCAGCGAATTCATCGCATAAGTACCGAAAAGGCCAATGCCATGCGCTTTTCCAGCTGCCATCAAAGACTGATAGACCTTCGGCATTTCTTTCATTGGGCAGTGTAATTCCCACCCCAATTCGCCGACATAATTAACACGCACGAGGCGTACACCCTTCACGCCAGCGACAATCGCTTCTTTGCCTGTGAGCCAGCGGAAGCTTGCATTGGTCAAATCAATATCGGTTGTTTGCGAAAGAACATCGCGTGCTTTCGGACCGGCGAGCACCAACACACCATAATCATCAGTGATATCCGTGATGGTAACCTTCTCGCCCTTTTCAAGACGCCAGTTTAGTTGATCAAAATCATGCAATTGCGCCACCGCAGCCGAGAGCACATAGAAATGATCTGAAGCTAAACGCGTCACAGTGATTTCAGAGTCAATAAATCCATTTGCATTCAGAAGATGGCCAAGAATGACACCGCCATCTTTGGTTGGAATTTTATTGGCGCAAATGCGCGAGAGAAACGCATAAGCATCCGCTCCTTTCACGTCATATTTCGAGAAAGTGGAAAGATCCATCAAGCCGACGCGATTGCGCACCGTCTCGCACTCGGCTTTCACTGCATCCCACCAATTCGAACGCTTGAAGGAGAACACTTCGCCTTTGCCGCTTGTGTCATACCAGCGCGGACGTTCCCAGCCGAAGATCTGGCTGAACTGCGCACCTTCATTTTTCAGCGTATCATAGAGGGAAGATTTACGGAGTCCGCGACCGACCGTGTGTTGTTCGCCAGGCTTATAGCAGTAATACATATGATGATAATCGGCGATGGAGACTTCTTCTGTGTAGTCTTTATCCGCCCAATTGCCGAAACGACGCGGATCAAATTCGCGCATATTGATTTCAGCCTGACCATGCACCATCCATTGTGCGAGATATTTACCCGCACCGCCGCCTTGGCAGATGCCAATCGAAGCGCCGCAATGCATCCAATAATTTTTCGGCCCCGGAGCCGGACCCGAGAGATAAACACCATCAGGCGTATGCGTGATCGCGCCTGAGATGACGCTCTTCACACCGGCTTCACCAAAAAGCGGGAAGCGTTCGATGCAACGCTCGAGATAAGGCATCAAACGTTCAAGTTCAGGCGCAACAAGTTCGCTTTCAAAATCCCATGCCGGTGGTTTGCCATCCCAACACACATGGGCAGTGCCGGTTTCATATGGGCCAATCAGAACCCCATTGGTTTCTTCACGCAAATAGGCATGAGACCAAGGATCACGAACCACAGGCAATTCCGGCTCATGATCAATCAGAGCCTGCAAAGGTTCAGTGATGAGATAATGGTGAAGCATATTTGAAATCGGCACATTATGTCCGGTCCATGAACCCACCACATCGCAATATGAGCCCGCCGAATTCACAACATGTTCGCAGACGATATCGCCTTTATCGGTGATGACCTTCCACTCCCCTGAGGGGAGCAATTGAATATCGGTCACAAGCGTACGGCGATAAATTTCAGCACCGAGTTTACGCGCACCGGCCGCCATTGCATTTGTAATATCCGCAGGCGCGACATGACCATCGGTCACAGTCAGGAATGCCGCCTTCACACCATCGAGATTGAGAAAGGGATGAATCTTACGAATTTCTTCCGGGCCGATGATATGAGCTTCATACCCGGCGAGCTTTGAAACGCCATAGACTTGATTGAGCCAATGCACTTCTTCATCAGTGCAGGCGAGACGCAGGCCGCCACAACCATGCCAGCTGACTGCATGGCCAGTAAGCTCTTCAAGCTTCGGATAAAGCTCGGTGCCATAAAGATGTACTTTGGTCATATTGAGCGAGGAATTGAAATGCGGGCATTGCCCAGCCGCATGCCAAGTGGAGCCCGAGGTCAGCTCACCTTTCTCAACGAGGACAACATCGCTCCAGCCTTCAAGCGCGAGATGGTAGAGGAGACCAACACCCATAACGCCGCCACCGACAACCACCACCCGTGCATGAGATTTCATCACCCGTCTCCCCCACAATCCTTGTTCCTGATTTGACGAAAAGCTTAGCGTGGATGCAAGGGGTCAATTCCGTCGAAGCGACAAAGATCATCCTTGATTCGCCCGAAAACATGCTGCGCTCATGTCTCAACCGGGCAAAGTTTTGTCGGTATCGCCCATCCCGCATTGAAAAGAACGGCCAGCAGGCGTGCGCGTCCCATAAGGCTTTAAGCAAGACATGAATCGGAATCATGGGTTTTGAAAAGACTCGCGTACGGCTCCAAGAGCGATTTGACCGTAACCCTCTCGACAAGATCGGTATGATCAGCGAGTTTTGCGTCGAATAATGAACCCTCGACGGAGATCAAAAATGGCTGACTCAAAGCGGACTCGCATTGGCCTTATTGGCTGCGGGTTCTATGCCCAAAATCATCTTCATGCTTGGGCGGATCTTCATGCTGAGGGTGCGGATCTTGTTGCCGTATGTGACCTTGACCCCATAAAGGCCGAAGCGGCAGGTAAAAAATTTGGTGTCAAGGTCTATCGCGAAGCTGAGACGATGTTTGCTCACGAAAAAATCGATCTCGTTGACATCACCACGCAAATGAAAAGTCACAAAACGCTCGCTGCATTAGCCGCGAAAAATGGAATTGGCGCGATTGTTCAAAAACCCTTCGCCCCGAACTGGACCGACTGCATTGAAATCGTTGAAACAGCAGAACACTATGGCACGTGGTTAGCGGTTCATGAAAATTTTCGTTTCGCGACCGGAATGCGCCGCGTGCGTACCGTAATCGATTCCGGCGCAATCGGCCAACCGAATTGGGCACGGCTCAGCTTTCGTACCGGCTATGATGTCTTCAAAGGACAACCCTATCTCGCAGAAGAAAGACGACTCGTCATTCTTGATGTTGGCATTCACGTGCTTGATCTCGCGCGGTTTTTCTTAGGTGAAGTGAAACACCTCTCTTGTGAGACGCAGAAACGTTTGCCGCATGTGAAAGGCGAAGACACGGCGACAATCATGATGCGGCATGAAACAGGTGCGGTGTCGATCGTGGAAGCCACTTATGCAACCCGCAAAATTCCTGATGCCTTCCCGGAAACGCTTCTAGAAATTGAAGGCTCTGAAGGCGCCATTGTGGTTGGACGCGGCGATAAAATGCAAGTGACGACGCAAGGCATCTCCTTTGAAGAGCAAATCGGTAGTCCGCTTCTTTCTTGGACGAGCCGACCATGGCATAATTCGCAAGAAGCTGTGCTTCATACAAACCGGCATATGTTGCAACGGTTTCGTTCAGGCCAAGTGGCAGACACGTCCGGCATTGACAACCTAAAAACCTACGCCTTGGTCGAAGCCGCCTATCAGGCGCATGAAAGCGGTATGGCGGTTAAGCCACCGCAATGGCACCCAAAAAGTTAAGGGCGAATCTTGATCTTATCGACCCAAGCCAATAGCCTCTCGATTGACCACAAGCGCCGGATCTAAACGTCCATTAAAGCAATCAATCGCATTTTGAATCGATTTCACGGCCATCCGAATGGCCGACTCTGTCGTGAGCGATGCGGTATGTGGGGTGAGATAAACATCATCGCGCTGAAGCAAAGGATGAGTTGATGAGGGTGGTTCGTCGGCGAACACATCGAGGCCAACGCCCGCAATCTTCTTATGATTTAAAGCATCAACCAAAGCCACTTCGTCAATAAGACCACCGCGTGCCGTGTTTACGAGCAGCGCGGTTTGCTTCATCGCGGCCAATTCCGCTTTGCCGATCAAGGGATGATCACCTGTTTTTGGTGCATGCAGGCTGACAAAATCCGCGCGCTTTAATCCATCAAGTAATTGAGCGACGGGCTCGGCGCCGAGCTTTGTGATCATTTCTGCCGATAATACCGGATCATAAGCCATAACAGTCATGCCAAGGCCACGCGCCATGCCAAGTAGATGACGACCAATCCGCCCGAGCCCAACAATCAGGAGAGCCTTTTCGAAAAGCTCGACTGAATCGAATTTATTCCGCAACGCCCACTGACCATCACGAACCGCGTGGTCATAATGTTTTATTCTTTTAGAAAGCGAAAGCATCATCATCATCGCGTGCTCGGCCACAGCGCGCGAATTGACATCACCAACAATCGCTAACGGAATTTTTCTTTTGGTAAGCGCCTCAACATCGACCGCATCATAACCCACGCCATGACGCGATACGATTTTCAAACGAGGTGCGGACGCGATGGTCTCAGCGCGCACCGGTTGTGTACGTACGACAAGACCATCGGCATTGGGCATGAGAGCGGCGTAAGACTCATAAGTGAGGTCGGCAACATAGTCATAAGTAACGTCACTTTGCTCTTTGAGGAGTTTAAGTCCAGCCTCATGTATATTGCCTGCAACGAGCAGATGCGGTTTCATCGAAATGACTTTCTCATGAATGACTGCAGAGTCACCAAGACGTCCGCATCTGCCGCTTAGAAAAATTACCAAGCCAAGGCCGGTGTTTTCACAGGCGCATCCCAAAGACGAATTGACTCATCATTGAGTGCCGTCAGCGTGATGGAACAACCTGCCATTTCGAGTGAAGTGACATAATTGCCCACAAGACTACGCGCAACGGTGATGCCGCGACCGCCCAAAATCTTCCGGACCGAATTGGCCATGAGATAGAGCTCCATACCGGGCGTGCCGCCAAAGCCATTCACAAGCAACAAAACCGGCGCGCCTGATTTTAAAGACATGTCGCTCAAAATTGCGCCTGTCATCTCAGCAGCGATTTCATCAGCGCTCGCAAGCTTCACACGACGGCGGCCCGGCTCACCATGAATGCCGACACCCATTTCCATCTCATCATCGCCAAGCGTGAATGTAGGCTTGCCCGCTGCGGGCACCGTGCACGATGTCAGCGCAACGCCCATGGAGCGTGTGCGGGCATTGACATCTTTACCAAGCGTATGAAGCGCTTCGAGGTCGCGACCTTCTTCGGCGGCGGCACCGATGATTTTTTCAACAATCATGGTGCCCGCAACGCCGCGACGACCGGTCGAATAAGTTGATTTTTCAACCGCCACATCATCATCGGTGATCACAGAAAGCACTTTGCCGGATGTCATTTCGGCAGCCATTTCGAAATTCATGACATCGCCTTCATAATTCAAGACGATGTAAAGAACGCCCGCGCCTGTATTCACATTTTCGGCAGCGGCGAGCATCTGATCTGGCGTAGGCGACGTGAAGACTTGACCAGGGCAGGATGCATCCAACATGCCATGACCCACAAAACCCGATTGCAAGGGCTCATGGCCTGAGCCGCCACCAGAGACCAGTGCCACCTTACCTTGTTTCAAAGTTTTGCGACGAACGAATTTATATTCGTCTCCCAAAGACAAGATATCGCTATGGGTCGCGACAAACCCATCAAGGGCTTCGGTCAAAATTGTATCGGTGCTGTTGATAAGCTTCTTCATAACGTCCCTTCCTCTTTCACGCTTTCGACTCTGAATCATCAAGAATTTTTACGAGATGACGAGCCATGGTTTCAAAAAGTGTTTCTAGCATTTGATTACGCGTAGCATCACCAAGATCAGGAAGCTCAACACTGATTCGCCTCGTCGCCGTTCGCGAACTGACAAGTCGCAAACGACCCGGATGTGCCTGCTGATAAAGATCCAGAAATTTTCGCTTCTCCTGATCTGAAAAGCGACACACTTCGAATAGAGTATCAAGATGCGTTACGGGGATCGGCATTGGATAGGCGGGATTCGCAATTTGCGAAATAAAGGAGCGATTTTTTCCAAGTGCTGTTGCAAGCCTTTGCCGTGTTCCAGAGGGGCGAACATCAAGCACTTGCTTTAAAATCTTCTTGTATTCGGCAAGGGCTGACGGATCGCTACGAAGAGGAACGTTCTCAGCCATGACCCGCCCCCGCCTTTTCAAAACGAAACTCGGTAATCGCTAGCTTGGCCCGACCGACCAAAGATGGTGCTGCCGAAAGAGAGCGAAGTCCCGCTTGAAGCAAAAGCGGAATGAGTTCAGGATCTCCACCCGCATCACCACAGAGGCTTACGTCACATCCGCTCTTCTCTCCATGCGCGGTAACAAGCTCGATCAGTTTCAAGACAGCCGGATGACGAAGGTCTGCAAGTGAGGCGACGGCGCCAATATCGCGCCCGGCGGCCGTTGTGTATTGCACGAGATCATTCGAACCGATTGAAAAGAAATCGGACTTGAAATGTGAAACGGCAAGCGCTGCAGCAGGAACTTCAACCATCATGCCGATACGTGGCATCATAACTTTTACACCGCGCGCCTTGAGCGACTCATATTCCTCGTGAAAGAGCGCACGCACCTCGTCAAGCTCTGAAGGCACGGTGATCATTGGCACCATCACTTTGAGCTGCCCATGAGGCGCTGCGCGCAACAAGGCGCGAATTTGAACTCGGAACACATCAAGCCGTTGGAGCGAAAGCCGCACGCCGCGAATGCCTAAAAATGGATTACTCTCGCCATCAACCGTAAGGCCCTTAATCGGCTTATCACCACCGGCATCCAGCGTGCGGATGGTGACAGGGCGCGCACCCGCCCATTCAAGCATTTGACGATAGGCTTTATATTGTGTGTCCTCATCAGGCAGCCCTGGCCCTTCGCCAAACAGAAATTCAGTTCGAACCAAACCAATTCCGTCGCAAATCTTGGGATCAAGATGAGCAAGATCTTCAACGCCTGCGATGTTGATCAAGACAGAGATTCTTGTGCCATCTTTTGTGATAGCGGCCGCCGTTTCAAGCGCGGAGGCTTTGAGCGCAAACTCTTCGTCTGCTGATTGTCGTTTTAAGAATTCTGCGCGCGTTTCATCATGAGGTGAAACAATCACCTGACCCAATGCGCCATCCACCAAAATGAGAGATGAGGCGGAGTCGGGGATTTCACCCAAACCCACAATCATGGGAACACGCCGGGCACGCGCCAACATCGCGACATGGCTCGTGGGACTTCCCTCAGACAAGAGAATGGCGCCACCACGAGACCAGTCAACGGACAAGAAACGCGAAGGTGCTAAGTCACGCGCCGCAATGATTGCCCCAGGCGGAACAGAGATTTGTGAATGTGATCCATAAAGATGATCGAGCACCGTATCTCGAATATCTTCAAGATCAGCCGATCGCGCGCGAAAATATTCATCATCGCCATTACGATAGAGTTCGATCTCGGCATCTAATGCATGACGCCATGCCTGATCTGCTGCATTTCCCGAAGCAATCGATTGAAAGGCGGTCTCTGACAACGCGTCATCTTCAAGCATCGCGAGTTGAAAGCCGAGGATCTCTGCGGCTTCACCTTCTGCGCGATCCGCTAATGCAGAGATTGATAAAAGTGCATTGGCGATGGCTTTTTTCAGATCATCGGCTTCGCGTGCTGGATCGCCTGATGACACACGATGCGCCTTTTGTTCGACAAGGCGCACGACAGGACCAGAAGCAAAGCCCGGCGAAGCGGGGCGACCGGCGAGCCGAAGCTCAGCCATGATCATCCCCATCGGCTTCATCAAAACGGCGCTCAACAAGATCAACAAGCGCCACAATAGCGTCAGCGGCATCATCGCCCGATGCTTCGAAGTAGAGCGTCGTTCCTTTTGGCGCTTTCACACGCATGATTTTGACTGGGCTCTTGGCATCAATCCACGGTCCAGCCGCGTCCGTTGCAACAGAAATGACGGATGAAAAAGTTTTCGCCAGCTGCGTGAGTTTTACCGACGGGCGCGCATGAAGACCCACGGCATTCGTTAGAAGAGCTGAGCCCGTAACAGGCGATGTTTTTGATAAAGGAGGCGCGTTCATTGCGGCGAAAGCTCCTCGGCCGTTTGTTTGACAATATCAAGCGGCGACCCGCCTGAGGCTTCTGTCGCCGCAATGACCGCGCCTTCAACAATAGGCGCGTTGCAAATCACAATACGCTGCTGCTTTGTTTCATCAATCATCTCGATGGCCATTTCAGTATTGGTTTCAGCGCCCCCGAGATCCACAAGCACAGCCACTCCCGCATCCGACCAGGCGCGATCAATCGCTTCCATGATGCGACCAACATCCGTGCCCAATCCGCCTTCGCTATTGCCTCCGGTAAAAGCGAGTGGCACCGCATCGCCTACCATTTGACGCACCATATCGGCCGCGCCTTCAGCGACTTTTTCGGAATGAGATACGATCACAATGCCAACATTCGCCATGGTCGTTTGAACTCCTCACGCGTCGAAATGTTTGGCAATGGTTGCAATCAAGAGCGACGAAGACCGCGCGCCAGGATCCATATGACCGATCGAGCGATCGCCCAAGAACGACGCACGACCACGAATCGCCTTCATCGGTATTGTTGCGTCGGCAGCTTGGCGCGCCGTTTCGGAAAGATGCGCTGCAAGGCCTGCGCGATTATCCCACGCGGCAAGAACGGGGGCCAACACATCGAGCATGGTCTTCTGACCCACTTCCGATTTACCGCGCGCTTTTACAGCTTCAATCGCTGATGCAAAAGCAGCGCGGGCATTTTCAGTATTGGGTGCTTCCCCAATTTCCTTTGCGAGAGATAAAAAGAGCGTGCCGTAAAGCGGACCTGAGGCGCCACCCACTTTCATTACAAGCTGCGTGCCAATGGCTTTTAACATATCGGGTAATGGTCGCGCCGCGAGAGCATCCGCATCAGCGAGTAATGACTCAAAGCCGCGTTTCATATTCACGCCATGATCGCCATCGCCAATGGCTTGATCAAGAGATGTCAATTCATCCGCATGCGCGGTAATTACCTTTGCGCAATCTTCAATCAAAGCTTTTTTCAAAGCGACATCCATGACCATTTCCCTATCCGCGAATTCGCTCGCCATCGGCCGCAAAAAACAATGGCGCCAAGGGCGTGAGATGAACATGATCGTCTTTTTCGAGACCGGAATCAGGCGGGCTCAACACGACCACGTCCTGACCTTTCATCTCGATATGGAGATGATTTTGATCGCCAAGGTGCTCAACCCAGGTGACAACACCATTGCCATCAGAGCGTGATGATTTTTCAATCGAAAGATGTTCAGTACGCAAGCCCATGATGCTCGCAGCTTTAGGTGCAGCAACGGCAGGGAAATGGCTGGTTGGAACAAAATTGATCGAAGGCATGCCGAGACGCGACGCCACATACATATTCACCGGATCCGTATAGATTTCGCGCGGCGTTCCGATTTGAACGAGATGCCCTTTTTCCATCACGCCAATACGGGTGGCAAGAGTCATCGCTTCAATCTGGTCATGTGTCACATAGAGAATGGTCGCACCAAGATCACGTTGGATGCGCTTTAATTCAATCCGCAGATCTCCACGCAATTTTGCATCAAGCGAGGATAAAGGTTCGTCCATGAGATAGATTGAGGGTGAGCGCACCAGCGCTCGCGCAATCGCCACGCGCTGCATTTGGCCACCGGACAGACGCGTCGATTGATTTTGCAATTTGTCGTCAATGCGAACGAGCTCCGCAATCTCGCGAACTTTCTTATCGATCTCCGCTTCCGAAAGTCCACGAATGGGCGAACGAAGAGGGAAGGCAAGATTTTCATAAACCGTCAAATGCGGATAAAGCGAATATTGCTGAAAGACGAAGGCGACATCGCGTTCGGCTGGCGCGGCCTTCGTGGCATCCTGTCCGTGTATGGTTACTGTGCCATGATCAGGCTGTTCAAGACCGGCAACAAGACGCAGCAAAGTTGTTTTGCCCGCACCCGTGGGGCCGAGCAACACGATGAATTCGCCATCACCAATCGAGAGCGACACATCCTCAACGGCGCGCGTTGATCCAAAATTTTTTGTCAAGCCTGAAAGAACAACCTCAGCCATGGAGCGCTCCTTCATGCAGTACGCTGCGCAGCGCGCGGCCGGAAGCCTTATCGAATATTGAAAGCCTGTCAGCGCGGAACGAGAGGCCGACATGGTCACCAATTGTTGCTTTGCGGTCTGCCCCTACGCGCGCGCGGACCATGCCACGTTTTGTTGTGATCGTGATGATTTGCGTGGTGCCCAAATATTCGACGCCGAAGACTTCACCGCGAATGGCGGATTGATCATCGAGCCTCACATGTTCGGGGCGAACACCGAGAACGAGATCAGACTCGGCAATCGCTTCACGCGCTGCGGGTATTTCAACGGCAACGCCATCAAGCGTGAGGCGATCGGCGCCGAGTGTGAGCCCCCCACGCGTTTCAAGGAAGTTCATCGCGGGTGATCCAATGAAATCGGCAACAAAGAGAGACGCCGGCCGTTCATAAATTTCGCGCGGACTGGCCAGTTGCTCAATCACGCCCTGATTCATGACGGCGATCGTATCCGCCATTGACATCGCTTCAAGTTGGTCATGCGTGACATAAACAGTGGTCGCTTTTAAGCGATTATGAAGCGCGCGCAATTCGCCGCACATCACATGGCGAAATTCGGAATCAAGCGCGCCCAAAGGCTCATCCATCAAAAAGGCTTTGGGTTGGCGTACAATTGCACGGCCAAGCGCCACGCGTTGACGATCGCCACCCGACAAGGATGAAACTGGCTTATCGAGCAATTCTGTAATTCTCAGAATTTGTGCGGTCTCTTCCACGCGACGACGGATTTCTTCGCGCGCGACGCCATCGCATTTCAGCGGAAAGCCGATATTGGCGCGCACATTCATATGAGGATAAAGCGCGAAAAGCTGAAACACAAAAGCGATGTCCCGCTCGGATGCACGTTTAAACGTCACCGGATCACCACCCAAAAGGATTTCACCGGCGGTCGGCAATTCAAGCCCTGCGATCATACGAAGCGTCGTTGTTTTGCCGCAACCCGAGGGACCAAGAAGGCAAAAGAACTCGCCATCCTTCACGGTGAAAGAAGAATCTTTCACGGCGGCGAAGTCACCGAAATATTTCTGGAGTTGTTTGACCTTAATTTCAGCCATCATTCACTCCGGAAATTTCGTAACAATTACGAAGAGCACCACACCAATGAGTGTGGTGATGAAGGACATCGTATAGAGAACCATCGCGAAAGGTTGCAGCAACATAAGCACACCCGCTGCAATGAAGAGTGTCGCAATCGTTTCCCAAGGGCCACGGCGGAAGAGGCGCGATAAAAAGCTTCGTTCGGATTGAGGAGTCATTTGCGCACCGCTCCGAAAGTGATGCCTCTCAAAAGATGCTTTCTGAGAAGGATCGTGAACACAAGAATCGGGATCAGGAACAAAGTCGTACCCGCACCCACCGCCGGCCAGTCCATGCCCCCTTCGCCGATGATGGTCGGGATGAAAGGCGGCGCGGTTTGCGCTTCGCCCGATGTCAACAACACCGCGAACGCATATTCATTCCACGCAAAGATCATGCAGAAAATTGCTGTTGCAACGATGCCCGTTGTGGCTTGCGGCAGAACCACTTTGCGGAAGGCTTGCAACCTTGTGTAGCCATCGATCATCGCCGCTTCTTCATATTCACGCGGAATCTCGTCAATGAAACCTTTCAAGAGCCATACGGCGAGCGAGACATTAACGGCCGTATAAAGCAATATCATCCCGAGCTTCGTGTCGCTCAAACCCAGTTCGCGATACATGAGATAGATCGGGATCGCGACGGCAATGGGCGGCATCATGCGCGTTGAAAGAATAAAGAAGAGAAGATCGTCTTTAAGCGGCACTTTAAATCGCGAGAAACCATAGGCCGCAATCGTTCCCAAGAGAACCGACAGAGCGGTTGATCCAAAGGCGATGATCAATGAGTTGGCAAAACGCTTTAAGAAATTCGACGGACCGACAATCACCATATTGCGTTCGCGCGTGACCACTTCGCAATCATTTTGCGGCGGTGGAAGCGTCGCGAGATATTCAGGTGTTTGACGCGTCTGGTTAGTAAAGAGATTGCAATAGCCTTCAATCGACGGCTCAAAAAAGATTTTCGGCGGATAGGAAATTGAATCCGGCGGCGACTTCATGCTGGTAATGACAATCCAGAATAAGGGGATCATCGTGATCAGCGCGTAGAGAATGACAGCACCCAAAGCGATGCGCTTTGTGAGCGTGCTTGGCTCGACAACGGAATGGGCGGTTGAACGTGACGCGCTCATCGGCTTTTCACCTGGTTGAGGGCTTTGACATAGATATTGGCGAGGCCAAACACGGTTACGAAGAGAATGATCGCGAATGCGGATGAAAATCCGGTACGCCATTTTTCGAAGGCTTCACGTTTCAACGTGATCGATGCGACTTCCGTTGTTGAACCCGGACCGCCGGAGGTCAGCAAATTGACCATGTCGAACATTTTGAAATTCTCGATGCCACGGAACAACACCGCAAGCATGATGAAGGGCAGCGCCATCGGTACGGTGATCGACCAGAATTGCCGCCAATTTGAAGCGCGATCTACTTCAGCCGCTTCATAAATATAATCCGGGATAGATCTTAAACCCGCAAGACAGATCAACATCACATAGGGCGTCCACATCCATGTGTCGACGATGATGATCGACCACGGTGCGAGCTTCACGGAACCAATCATCTCAAAGGACGAGGGTTCAACGCCGGTAAAAAATGCAATGATGTAATTGAACAAACCGATTTGCGGTTGATAAAGAAAGCGCCAGAAATTGCCGACAACTGCGGGAGACAACATCATCGGGATCAGAATGATCGTTGTCCAAAATCCATGTCCCCGAAATTTCCGATCAAGTAACCATGCGAGTGTGAAACCGATCACGGTTTGCAAGACGATTGTCCAGAACACGAAATGAGCCGTCGATTGCATCGCTGCCCAAATATCCGGATCATTCAGAATGGATGTGTAATTATCAATGCCAATATTTTTAACCGCTGCATTGGTGCGGTTTGCGCGATAATTTGTAAATGAAAGCTGGATCGTCCAGATCAGCGGGAAAATATTGATTGCCAACAGCAAAAGCATGGTTGGCGTTATAAAAATCCATGCAATCGCGCGATCAGAAAGGCCTCGCACTTTTTTGGCAAAGGCTTGCGGCGTTTTTTGCGCAACGCGCTCGGCAAGCTTTTCAGGCGTTGATTGACCCGTCATGTGGCGATCCCGCGACACAGTCGATCCTTAAAGTGGATCAGTGGTGAGAAAGTGCCGGGGCGATTTTCATCGCCCCGGCGAGGAGGACTCTTAAAGTAGCTTAGAGCTTACCATCGTCTTTGAAGACTTTGGTCCAATCCTTGATCATGCCATCGAGTGCTTCTTTGGCTGTGCCTTTGTCAGCAACGACATAGTCATGAATGCGCTTCTGCTCAGCAAGGAGAAGCTGCGCATAGGACGGGTCAGCCCAGAAATCGAGGACCTGGCCCATCGCAACAAGGAAGTCAGCTGCGAAGGGAGCAGTCTTCGGGAAGCCAGGGTCGTTCAACACGGCTTTGTGAGCCGAGTAACCGCCCATAGCCCACCACTTCTTTTGGACTTCGGGATTGGCAAACCACTTGATGTATTCAAGCGCTTCTTTCTGGTTGGGCGAATAAGCAACAACCGAGATGCCTTGGCCACCGAGCTGCGAGCCATTGCCTGCAGGACCTTTCGGATTCACGAAGAAGCCGATTTTGTCGCCGCCAACTTTCTCGTCCTTATAAAGGCCGGGGAAGAAGGCAAACCAGTTCATTTGAAGCGCTACCTGACCTGACTTAAACGCGTCAAGACCTTCGCCCATATAGGCGTCGGTGTAGCCCGGAGGTGTGCAGCACTTATAGAGTGCCTTATAGGCTTCAAGGCCCTTCACGGCACCATCAGAGTTCACGAAACCTTCCATCGCATAAGGCTTCTTGGGGTCCTGATATTTGAAGCCGTAAGGATAGAGGAAGTTCGAGACACCCATCGTGATGCCTTCCGAACCACGCTCAGTGAAGATCGCTGCGCCATAGACTTTCTTGCCGTCAACTTCACGGCCTTGGAAGAATTTGGCAATGTCGACGAGTTCATTGAGAGTCTTCGGCGGCTCGAGATCGCGATTATATTGCTTCTTGAACGCATCGCGGAGTTCTGGCTTTGCGAACCAATCCTTACGATAGGTCCAGCCGAGCGCGTCGCCCATTGCGGGCAGCGCCCAGTAATTCGGTGTGCCCTTCGGCCATTCCGAATAACCGGTGACGGTTGCCGGCATGAAGTCATCCATCTTGATGCCTTCTTTGGCGAAGAAGTCGTTGAGCTTCACATAGTGGCCGTTTTCAGCCGAGCCCCCGATCCATTGCGAGTCACCGATGAGGAGGTCGCAAAGCTTGCCCTTCGAATTCAATTCGTTGAGCATGCGATCGGCGAAATTCGGCCACGGCACGAATTCGAATTTCATGTCCACGCCTGATTTCGCCGTATAGTCTTTCGACAATTCGACGAGCGCATTGGCAGGGTCCCACGCGGCCCAGCAAAGCGTGATGGTCTTGGCATTGGCCGACACCGGCGCCATGGCCATCATGGCCGATGCCGCGAGCGCGGTTGCGCCTGCAATCAATTTCTTCATGAGGAGTATCTCCCGGTTTAGTTCCACACGGCTCCTTCCCGATTCTCCCCCGCCCAGAGCCCTAAACAGGCCCCGAAATCGTCAGATTGGGCAAAATCCATGCAGAAATTCGTTTCCTACCCCCTTTTCAATGCGTTTTTATTGAGGCTGGCATTGACGGGTATGTTTAGTGAAACCCAATTTACTAAACAAAACAAGTGGAATTTTCGGGCTCCGGTTTTACGGTCGGGCAATGCTCTAATCGCGCTTTTCAGGACACCAAGCGGGACGTCGTGCCGCATAATCATAAACCGCGAGCTCTTTGCGGAGGGGAGATGAGGCAACACCCTCGGCACGCAATAAGGCGGCTTGGCGCTGAACGCCCCCGGGCAATTTCGGATTAAGCAACCCGCCTTTGCGCAATACACGCCACCAAGGCGTTAGCTCGGCAACAGGCACATCACGCTCGCGCAATTCTTCAGCCGCACGCGCAACCATATTGGCGAAAATCGCCGTCGAGACGGGACAAGCAACCGCAACATGATGCCGATCAGCAAGGACCGCACGCAAATCATTCAGCGTGATGACTTCGGCGGGCTTTATCTTACGTATGATCTCATTCACTTCCGAAGGGCTTGAAACGACCATCGCACCGCCACGCGCTTCAGCGTAACCGGGTGCGCCTTTCGGGATCATGTGAACAATATGAGGAATACGCCCCGCATTTAAATGATCGAGGGCAGATTTTCTTTTCGGCATGATCGAAACCTCACCATTAAGGGACCACGCGAAGAATTTTACTAGGCAACCTGCCCCAAGGGAATAAGATGATTTTGTTCTCTTTCTGTTTTTACTTCATGAAATTGACACAAAGAACAAAGATTTTTTGAGTGTGTTGATGGGAGCGCGCTCTATGGCATCCACTTCCAAAAAATCGACCCGCTATACGGGTGGTTGTTTATGCGGCGCTACGCGTTTCGAAGCACGCGGTATCGCGAAATATCCTCATACATGTTCATGCACGCAATGCCGCCGCCATACTGGCGCATTTACCGTCGCGTGGGTCGAGTTCGATAAGGATGAAATTCAATGGACGGGTAAAGCAGAAATGCCTGCGACCTATCGTTCTTCAGCCGGATCGTCTCGCGCATTTTGTAAAACATGCGGCACAAGTCTTGGTGCGATTGATGATGCGCCAACCATCGTTCTCTTACTGGGCGTATTTGATAAGCCGAATTCAAAAGAGCTTCGCCCAACAAAACATTCTTATAGGGGACAGCGACCAAAATGGTGGTGCGTCGAAATCGCTACATGAAGCGATACCTCAACCATCCAAGCGATGTCACCCAAACATGATTACGCAGGGGAAGCAGGTTTCAAGCCTCGGCCTGAAGGTAAATACATTCCACGAGACTTTTTTAAATTCCGAACGGCTAACACTGAAAATGAAAACCCCAAAAACACAAAAGCCCTCCGCGAGGAGGGCTTGTTGTAAAGAATTTGGTTGCGGGGGCCCGCAACCCCCGAAAATTTTCGCTATTTTGCTGGATATGGCTTACCGGTGATCGGTATCCTTGGGAGGTTACAAATTGAGCGGCACCTTCCGGGTTCGGATGGCTCATTTTATATTTTAACCGTCACAGTTTTACTATGTGAATAGTGATGAATGGCTTCAATGCCTTTTTCACGTCCGTAACCGCTGTGTTTATATCCACCGAATGGCGTTTGGACGGACATCGTATTCCAGATATTGATAAAGATCTGACCCGCTTCGATTTCATCGGCAACACGCATTGCTCGCGAAATATCACGCGTCCAGACAGAGCCAATGAGGCCATAGGGCGAGTCATTCGTGATCGCGACCGCTTCAGCCTCTGTATCAAACGGGATGGCAACGAGGACAGGCCCGAAGATCTCCTCCTGCGCGATCCGCATGGAGTTATCGACATCCTTGTAAATTGTCGGCTGAATATAAAATCCGTTTTCCTGATCTTTGACCTTGGCAACCTTGCCGCCGGTTAATACATGTGCGCCGTCCTCATCAGCAATCTTGAAATAAGATTGCACACGTTCAAACTGCGCGGCTGTGATGATGGGTCCAAGATTTTGTCCTGGCACAACAGCCTCGGCAGCCTTTGCGACTTTTTCGAGAAATCTCTGATAGACGGAACGTTGCACCAACAAGCGTGTTCCGGCGGAACAGACTTGACCGGCATTAAGCGTGAAGCCCTTCACAGCTTCCGCTGCAGCGAAATCAAGATCGGCATCTTCAAACACAATATTCGCAGACTTTCCGCCAAGTTCCAAAGTAAGCGGAATAATTCGCTCTGCCGCTATATGACCGATAGCGCGACCAACACCGACAGAACCCGTAAACGCAACTTTGCGAATGTCATTATGACGGACAATGGCTTCACCAACGACAGGGCCGGTTCCGAGAACAACATTGATCACGCCATTCGGAAATCCGACTTCAGACGCAAGGCGTGCGAGCTCAACGGTTGTTTGTGATGTGATTTCCGATGGCTTTGCAACGACGACATTGCCGGCAACAAGAGCGGGTGCGATGGCGCGCGCGGCTTGATTCATCGGTAAATTCCAAGGTGTAATCACGCCCACGACACCGAACGGCTCACGCTTTGTGTAGACATGCTGCGCCGGCGCAACATCAAGGACATCACCGGTCGGTAGATAAACAAGTGATCCGTAAAACTCAAAATAGTTTGCGGTGCCGTCGATTTCCGCAAGCGCGAGTGCAAGCGGCTTACCGGTGTCAATTCGCTCAAGTTCAGCCAAACGATCTTTGTTAGCACGAATAGCAGATGCCAAAGCCAACATAAGGCGTCCACGTTCAACATTGGAGAAATGGCGCCAATCACGTTTTGCCCGCTTGGCGGCCGCAACCGCGAGATCCACATCGTCTACAGTGCCAGCCGCAACCCGTACAGAAACTTGCCCCGTAATGGGATTAACATTGTCTATATAGGTGCCCCCTGATGAGTGCACGGTCTTACCATCAATGAAGTGATCGACCTCTTTAAGATTTGTCGTGTTTTGTTTGGTCGTTGAATGGGACATGTCAGTTCATCTCGCGATATCGTCAGATCGTTTCATCAATTTCATACCAACAAGTTTTTGTCTTGTTGCAGTGTATCACAGGACTTCGCGGTAAATCCGCATCGCGTCTGCATGCGTAAGCTCACGCGGATTATTGGCAAGCAATCTTGTGACTTTCATCACGCCGCTCGCCAATCCGGGAACATGTTCGTCGCGGACGCCAAAATCGGCGAGGTGTTTGGGAATTTGAATATCTTCTGCAAGCCGCTTCATGAAAGCGATCGTGTCTTCTGCAGACGCATTGGCGGCAAGGCCCATGGCAACACCGGCTTCTGCGAACTTCTTCGGATTACCCGGCGTGTTGAAGGTCAAAACAGGGCCCATCATAATACTGTTGGCCACACCATGCGGGATGTGGAACTCGGCCCCAATCGGATACGCAAAGGCGTGAACAGCCGTCACACCGGCATTGGCAAAGGCCATTCCGGCGAGCATCGCCCCTTCAAGCATCGCGCTGCGGGCCTCGACATCTCTGCCATTTTCAAATGCGGCCTTGAGATTATTCGCAATCAAAAACATCGCGCGCTTGGCGAGCGTGTCCGTAACACTATTGGCATTCTTTGAGGTAAAGGCTTCAACCGCATGAAGCAGCGCATCCATGCCGCTCGCGGCTGTGACAGATTTTGGCACACCGAGCGTGAGTTCAGGATCGACAATCGCAACGGCAGGAAAGAGCTTCGAACTCACAATGCCTTTCTTCAGATGCTCTTGTTCATCGGACAGAATGGCGATGTGTGTGACCTCGCTTCCTGTACCTGCTGTTGTAGGAATCAAGATCAGCGGTACGCCTGCGTCTTTCACCAATTCAATGCCGAACATCTCAGCAATCGGTTGCTTTGCATGCGCAAGAATTGACGCGACTTTGGCCGTATCCATCGCGGAACCACCGCCAACACCGATGATCACGGACGCTTTCGCATCACGCACCGCTTTTGCGCAAGCCAAAGCCGTGTCGATGCTCGGATCTGGTTCGATGTTCGAGAACATGATGCAGTCCCGACCCGAAGCTTTGACAGCCTGTTCGGCGATGCCAACTTTCAAAACACCGGGATCGGTAACGATGAGAACAGGCCCTTCGGCAAAGCGCTTTAGCTCATCGCCAAGTCTTTTCAAGGCACCAAGACCAAAATGAATGCGCGGCGTGGTTTGATGAATGAACGACATTAGTCGTAATACGCGTTGGGCGCATGCTTGAACGTGCGCCAATGATCAGGATCATGACCGGTCACCACCAAAGCTCCGGTTTGATTGGCGATTGTGTGAAGTTTTGCCACTGATTTGGCCGCATCGGATGATGATGTGACAAGCCCCGGCAGAGCGCGATTTTCCCAATGGTCCATCGTATATGCCGCATCAATGCAAAGCAGGATCGGACCCGTGCTTTGAAGATTGATCAGGAAGGATTGATGCCCCGGTGCATGGCCTGGTGTAAAAATCATTCGAATGGTGCCATCGCCGAAGAGATCGAAATCATCCGTCTTTTCGCCGTCAAGAAAATGCCATTTCAATTTCGGTCGATCAAAATCAGACCGAATATAGGCGCCCGCTGAAAACCAATCGGGATTGAACGCGTAGTCATATTCAGCGCGCTGCACATAGTGAGTGGCATTAGGGAAGCGACCAATGGCACCCGTATGGTCCAAATGCAGATGCGATTGCAGCACATGCGTGATTTCATCAGCGCGCACGCCGATCGACTTCAATTGTTCTACGCAATTTTCATCACGCCGCATTTTGGGCGAATAGGCATCAATCACTTGTCCCCAATGGCGACGCGCGTCGATCGCAACTTCTGCGGCATTGCCGCCATCAATCACCACATTGCCTTTTGGGTGTCTGATGAAAAACCATGGCACCGGGATTTCATAGTCAGCGCCATCACCCTGATTCATCTTGATGTATTTTAGCTTGGTCCTAAGCGTGCCCGTCTGAAACATGTAGAGTTGCACGGCATTGACAGGGCTTCGTGAGCGCGGCGATGCTGAGAGTGCTGAAGCCGGTCGGACTTCAATTCCAAATACACCCGACTTCAACGGCTCCTTTGGTTTGAAACCTGTGACGGGCTTAAACCCTGGTTCATTTTTGCCAAACTCGACAATCTTGATGTCCGACACCGGCACATTTGCCGCTGTCGCACTGCGCCTAATCTCTGTCTGCGGTTTAAATCCCGGTGCATCATCGCCAAACTCGACAATCTTCACCTCACCGGCTTGGGGCAGGTTCGCGGATGGCGCGGTATGCCGCATTGCAGGTTGAGGCTTAATGACAGTCTCGTCATTGCCGAATTCGACAATTTTCACATCGGTCACGAGCGGGCTCGCGACATGAGCTGCGCGCTTCGTCTCTTTCTGTGGTTGATAGGTTGACGGAGTCTTTGATGCTGAACGCATCTTCGACTCTAGCGGTCTATCGAACCCCGGTTCATCTTTGTCGAATTCAATGATTTTCACGGGTTAACCTCCGGTCCTTTCGCGGATGATGCGAAGGGCTTCCTTCAGATAAACGCGGAACAATGGATAGTTCTCGCTCATCGGAAAGTGTCCGATATCGGTCATCTCGATATAGACGCCATATTTGATCTGCCGTGCAGTGTCTTCAGTCGCATCCGGCGGCGTCAAGTAATCATAAGTGCCTGTCATCATTACAACGGGACATTTCTTTCCGTCGATATTCCGCAACTCTTCGCGCAGATCATGATCAACGGAATAGAAATACAAGTCGCCCTTAAAGGCTTCCGACCCTTGCGTGTAATAATGCCAAGTCAACCAACGATCCATTTCTGGCGATTGCGGTGCCATCAAGTCCCAAACACCGGAAGCGCAAACTTGCGCGGCATTGGCATGGGGATGCCGCCACCAATCTAGGAAGAAGCCCGGCGCGTAATGTGCCGCTTCAACCGGGATAACGGCTTTGAATCGATCCGGCCTGCGCAAGGCCAATTGCAAGGCGACATTGCCACCGAAGCTTGAACCCATGAAAATCGGGTCGTCCAGCTCCAACGCATCACAAAGGGCAACGATGAAATTGACATAGTGTTCCTTGGTGAGTTTGTACTCTTCTGTCCACCATTCATAATTATGCGGGGGATCTGATTTGCCGTGACGCGGCAAATCATAAGCAATCACATTATAGTGTTTGGTTATCTCTTCATCTTCCAAAAGCCCGCGCCATTGATGATTGTGACAGCCCGCCGTGTGCTGACAGATCAAAGGCTGGCCTTTGCCATTGTGAAGGTAGAAGACTTTGTATTCCATGCCATCGACTTCGATGGTCACGTAGCGTCCAGTAACAGGTGAGTGGCGTGCCATTATTCTATTCCTCTAAATCAAACTGGAACGCCGCATTTGCGCAGCAGCTCGAATTGCAAAGTGAAGTTTCTTAGGTTCTGCATCATTATCAAATGATTGCCTTCAATCTTAAGATCCTCGCGGAAGCTTGCAGCCCAAATGCCGTGGAACATGGGCCGAGGCACGGGCTGGCCAAATTCGCGCCATGATGCAGCGCTCGCGCGCAATGCAAAGTCATATGGATCCAAAGGCTGCGGGTCCGTATTGATATGCTTCACCTTGCCGTCATGCATCTCGATGATGACTTTTCTGTCTGTCATATCCCACATATATGTGCAGGTGTAATATTTGCCCATGGAGGCAATTGCGGGGTCGCTGTCTGACAGACTTTTGAACTTATTCGCCCAGCTTTTGATGTCTTGCGCCATTGCGTCACTCCACTTTTTAATTCGATTACGATTGCGAGGCATGAAGAAGCTTGGCGAGGTTCGCGGCAGAGAGTTTTTCGATCTCAGCAATTCCTGTCCAAAGTTTTTCAGCCTGAATTCTTCCAAGCAGTCCTTTAGCTTTATTACGCAAGCCAGCTTCGAGTTCGAGCATTGGCACGCGATCCGAGAGATCGTGCCGGATCGACTCTGACTGACCTGATTTCATCTTGATCACAACACTTTGTGTCGTGTCATTATAACTCTCATCTGTCACAACCTTCACACTTTTTGCGAGATTGATGAGCTTCTTGTCTTTGGCCAACGCATTGGTGAATGTTTTTTCCGACGATGTATCAACGCCGTAAGCCACCATCGCCGCAAGATGAACATACGAGAACTTCACTTCAAGCCCCGTGCGCGGTTCTTTGATATCACACACTTTCAACCAACGAGGATGTGTGGTGACCGTGATGCTCTCAACATCACCGCGGGAAATCTTCGCTTTCTTAAGCGCTTCAATCATCGCATGTGTGCCGTGGCAGCACGCGTGGAGCTTGTATTGAACATCTTCAAAGATGAATTTACGCGGCGGCGGATCTTGCCATGGTGCGACGTGATCAAACGTCTCGGCATGCGTTTCCACAAATCCTTGTGGGCCACCCACACCATCATCAGCTGATGTGAAGCCAAGCTTTGCAAGTGCCGCTGCTTCAACGCCATTGGAGGCAGAAATGCCTGCATTAAAAGGTTTTCCCATAGTGCCGAATTGTGACTTGAGGCCTGAAGCGCGGGTTGCCACTAGGCTAAGTGCGGCACGCATCTGCTTTTCGTTAAGACGATAAAGCCTTCCGGCAGCTACCGTTGCACCAAATGCGCCAGCAGTTGCTGTTTGATGAAACCCTTTTTGATAATGCCCGCGACCCAACACCATACCAATACGACAAGCCGCTTCCGCACCCAGTAAATAGGCGTCACGAATGGCAGAGGCTTTTGCCTTCACTTCCTCTCCCACAGCAAAAGCTGCGGGATAGATGCCGACAGATGTATGGCCAATATGAGCGAAATGCGTGTCATCATAATCAAGCGCGTGGCTGATTGTGCCATTGACAAGAGCTGCGGCGCGCGAGGGAACTTTGCTCTTAATGCCGAAGACGGAGGCACTCTTACGGCCCGCATCTTCCAAAACATATTTGCGAATGATCTTACTCAAATCCTGCTGCGCGCCCGCGCGGCCACACATGATCCAATCGAACAGTGAAAGCGTCGCATAATGGCGTGCCGATGCCGGAATGGATTTGGCCGGCACGGCAGCAAGGGAGATAAGATGTTCAATGCTTGACATCAGTATGACTTCGGCAGGCCAAGCACGCGCTCGGCGATGAAACAGAGGATCAAGTTTGTGGAGATCGGCGCGACTTGATAAAGCCTTGCTTCGCGGAATTTGCGCTCAACATCATATTCTTCCGCAAAGCCAAACCCACCATGAGTTTGTAAGCAGGCTTCTGCCGCTTCCCAAGAGGCATCAGCCGCGAGCATCTTCGCGCTGTTGGCTTCAACACCCGGATCAATGCCGTCATCGTAAAGCCCTGCAGCACGATAGACGATGGCTTCCGCCGCGATCATATGCGCATAGGCTTTCGCAAGCGGGAATTGAACACCCTGATTCTTGCCAATCGGATTTCCGAAAATCACGCGTTCCTTTGCGTAGGCTGCGCCCTTCTCCAAGAACCACTTGGCATCGCCGATACATTCAGCGGCAATCAAGATGCGCTCCGCATTCATTCCGGAAAGAATATATTTGAATCCCTTGCCTTCTTCGCCGACAAGCGAGCTGGCGGGGATCCGCACATTGTCGAAAAATACTTCCGTACTGTTATGATTGATCATGGCGCGAATGGGTCGGATCGTCACGCCTTTGCCAACCAGTGATTTGAGATCAATCAGGAAGACAGAGAGACCGTCGGTTTTTTTCTCGACCTTGTCGCGCGGCGTTGTGCGGGCAAGCAACAACATAAGATCTGATTGTGCAGCGCGCGATGTCCAAATTTTCTGTCCCTTGACGATGTAGTGATCAGCGTCACGCGTTGCTGTTGTTTTTAGCGCAAGCGTGTCGGTACCGCTTGTCGGTTCCGTAACACCAAAGGCTTGCAAACGCAGCGAACCGTCAGCGATCTTGGGCAGATATTTTTTCTTCTGTTCATCGCTGCCATGGCGCAGCACCGTACCCATTGTGTACATCTGCGCATGACAGGCCGCTGCATTGCAGCCATGGCGATGAATTTCTTCGAGAATGACGGACGCTGCCGTTAGGTTAAGTCCGGAGCCGCCATAGCTCTCAGGGATCATGGCAGCGAGATAGCCTTCTTTCATCAGCGCGCTGACAAACTCTTCAGGATAGAGCTTACCAGCATCGCATTGCCGCCAATATTCGCCGGGGAACCCAGCGCAAACCTTGGCCACGCCATCACGGATTTCAGCGAGATCTGGATTGATGTCAGTAAAGTTCATATCACTTCTTTTCTTACTTTGGACTGTTGCTTGGCGTCGTCCTCGCGGAGTTCAACGAGGGCCTGTTCAATGGCTGCCATATGCGGCTTAATCCGTTCCATCAGATGCAGCGCCGCATCAGTCGGTTCAGCGCTACGACCAGAACGACGGAAAAGTTGGGTATCGAGCTCCTGTTCCAAGAGCTTGATTTGCCGAGTAAGCGCCGGTTGGGCGACGCCAATAGCCGAAGCCGCTTTGGAAATACCAGAATGTTCACACACGGCTAAGAAATAGCCGAGGCGCCGCGCATGATATGGCAAGGGTCCGTAGCTCATCGCGCCCTCGCGGTTTGCGCCGGACGGTTTGATACACGATCAACCAACTGCTTGAGCCACTGTGGCTGGCGCTGACTGGTAACAAGGCGCGGATCTTCAGCAAGTTCTCCGAAACGCAAGCGTTCGGTATCAATGACTGAAAGCTGCGTTCGGTATGCAAGCCACCACACCAGAAACACGCCGATAACCCAGAACAAGATTTCCCAAACCCAAAGAGAGGGTATGCCAAGTTTGACATCGATATCGCTGAAGATCGGCTTCGAGAAAAAATTATTGCCGAGAACAGCCCCGGGGCCAATAGCGAGAAAGGCCCATATGAGCGTCAGTGACCATTTGGCACCTTGAGCCGCGCGTCCACCAAAATCGGTCTTGTGATCACGCGCAAAAATGTCATGCAATTGATCACGGTGAGAACGTTCAGCACCCTTGCGATTAAAGATGGCAACCAGCAGACAGAAGAAGATGTTGACCAAGAGCCCCCAAGCCGCGGAATGAACCGTGAGCGGCCAACGTCCCCAAGGCAAGGACACAAAAAGTTTGTCGAAAAGAATGAGGCCTGGCACCTCAGTAAAGAAGACGACCAGCGCGCCAAAACACATTCCCACAAGCACAGCGCTTCGACTGAGCCAAGGCATCCAGCATAGGCCAAGATAGGCCATGAAAAGCTGCGCAGATATTCCTGCAGCCAGCGGCGCGAAGCTTGATCCCAACGCAGGCACAAAGCCGCTAATGAAGATGATCAAGGCGAATGTGACAGCGAGCACGATGCGCGATGATAGGCGCTGTGCATCGCTGCTTAACTTCGGCAGTAGATAGCGATTGACCACTTCCATCGTGAAAATATTTGCGCCCGAAATCGCGAAATAGGCAAAGCCCAACAAGAGGCCAGAGAGCAGCATGAGCATGAGTGCCGCACCCGCCATGCCATCAAGATCAGTCAGCTTTGTGAAGAGGGTATGGAACGCATCTGGCTTGGCGCCTTCCACCTCAGCGGCGATGAAAGGGGCTAAACACATAAGTAGGCCGGCCCCAATGCCCGCGACGACCCAAACTTGTGAGAACGCAAAACCACGGCCAGGTTTGGTTGTCAGGCCCAAGAACGAAAAGTTCGGACTGATAGCGATGCCCACAGCCGATACGGCAAAAGATAAAATCGCGAGAGCCGTGAACAAGCCACCCTCTGCCGGCGTGCGACCCAATCCGCCAGAGAATTGAATAACGCCAGGAATCGCATCAACCAAAACACCCTGAGCGACTTTCAACCCACTATGGAACAGTGCGACATCACCCAAGGCTGTTGTGATGAGGCCACCCAGAAATATGAAGAGCAAACCCATAAGAACAGAGAGTGCCGCAGTGACATAGATGACAGCGCGCCAACCACCGAGAGCTGCGAAAATAAAAGTGAAAATGCCAATATAAAAAACCGCAGACAATCGGCTGATTGCACCTGAGCTTGCTGAGGCCAGAAGACCAGCCGCTTCACTCAGGAGATACGAAGCCAGCGGAACGGCGAAAAGAAACGCAACGCCAAGCATATAGATGCGGATCGAGGGACTATCATAATAGCGCGCAAAAACCTCGCCCGGAGATTTCGCATCTAAGATCCGCGAGGCAAGCCATAGTCTTTTTTGAAAAAGAGCACCGGCAAGGCCCATGCACACAATCGACAAGAACAGCATATTGGCCTGAAAGCCATAGCTGGCCACAAGACGCAAATGATCAAAAGGACCAAGCCCGGCTATGAGCACTCCCGCTGCCGCAAAAATATAAGTCCAATTTGTAAGCGACGCGCCAGCATCGAGATGATCTGACCCATTTGTCACACGCCGCGATACCTGCGCAGCCATGTAGAGAGCATAAGCCGCAGGCAAAACCAGAATGGTGGTTAAAAGCCCTTGCATCAGCGCTTCTTCTCCGGGCCAAAGCGACGGATAATGTCAAAGCTCTCAAACGCACCGCGAACGCCGAGCCACGTAATCATGGTGAAGATCACTGCGGCAGTGAGCACCACGAAGCCCACAGCGATTGGCAAGAACAGACTGAAGCGATGTTGCGGATAGAAGAAGACAGCAAGCCCAAACCACAAAAGACATATTGCGAAGACAAAGAGACCTAAGGCCACTTCTTTAGGTGTGAAGAGCGTTTTAAAAACGATATTGATCAGAACATGGGCAATGAACCCAGCCAGCACTGAAGCAAAGCCAAAGCTCAAAGCCCACCAATTCGCGTGATCAATACCAAGCTTCAGCAACGTGACCGCCAAGAAAGCAAAGCCAAGCCACAACGCCATAACGAGGGCGTGTCGGTCTAAGGATTTAAGTTCACGGTCAGTCATGGGCTAGCCTCAGCCTTCAGAACTCTCAATCATCGTCTTTTGATTTCTTGCGCGGTGCTGGCGAAGAGCCATCAGCCGGCTTTTCTGGTTCCGCAAAATTACGGAACTGCATACCGCCAGCAGCGCCGAGTTGATTGATCGGCAGGCCAAGATCCTTCATCAGCCCGTCAACGAAAGCCACTTGAGTGCGGTATTTCATCGCCGAATTGACAACACGATCAGTCATATTGCCATCGTTACTGCCACCTTCAATGACGCCGCCCGAACCGCCAGAACGCTCTGACGGACTGTTGATGCCGGGCACGCCGTCAACTTGCAGAATCTTGATCGACTCGATGTTTTCCATCGGCTTGACCGTTTCACGGATAATCTCCGGCAGATTCTTGACGAGGTTTTCATAAATGGCGCTGCGACGCGAAGCATCATTACGCGTGTTCTCGGCAGCATTGATCGCCAGGGCCCCCTCAGCTTCTTTCTCATAACGCACGGCTGCGGCATTGGCTTCCGCAATCTCGGCAAGCGCACGTTGCTCAGCAGCATCCTTAGCCGCAGCTGCAGCAACCGTGACACGAATCCGCTCACGCTCTGCTTTGGTCTCTGCGTCAAGTACTTCGACGATCTTCGCACGATTGGCCGTTTCGACTTCGCGCGCCGTGTTCACTTGCTCTTCGATTGACGCCAGCTTCCTGAGGGCTTCAGCGGCTTCAGTCTTGGCGTAAGCTTCTTCGATGGACTTGTTGATAACCGCGATCAAGCGCTCCTTATCAATAATCTCGACTTCTTTATTACGCTCGATCTCGAATTTCTCGACAAATTTACGCGCAGCAATACGAAGCTCATCCACTTCGCGATGTGTCGCGATATTGGCATCCTCGATCTTACGAAATGCTGTCGTCTCAGCAAGTTTGATATTTTGGTTCTTGGCGATCTCGAAATGAACGATTTCCTCGTCCTTCTTCAAGCGCTCAATATCCACATCATAGCGCTTGAGGATAGCGGCCTTCTCCTTCTCGGCATTGGCTTTCTCAGCAGTCACGCGGACATGCTTGTCCTTCTCCACCGCAAGCGTTTCAATCGCCTTCTCAACTTCGATGCGGCTTGCTTCTACGATCTTCTCGCTTTCAAGCTTGGTCTTGTCGATCGTCGCCATCGCATTGGCTTCGGTGACTGAGATCGCCTCACGCGACTTGATCTCGAATTCCCTGATTTCGCGCTCCTTCTCAATGCGCTCCGCATCAATGTCGCGCTTGGAATTGATGCGCGATGTCTCGATCAGTTTGGTTGCGGTGATTGAGCGCTCTTCATTGTCTTTGTTGCGATCAATAGACAGGAGACGGATTTCGGTTTCGCTATTGATACGCTCGGCACTGACCAGTTTTTCCTTCGCAATGCGGATGCGCTCAGCCTCTTGCTCGGCCTTGATTCTAGCCTGGCTGATGGAAATGGCCGATGAGGATTTTTCCTCTTCGATAAGTGCAAGCTGTGCCGCGCGACGCGATTCAATATCGCGTTGCTGATCGATACGCGCGAATTCAAGATCACGATCGATTTCAATCGCGCGTTGCTCGGTCTCATAATCTTTCAATTTAATGTCAATCCGCGATTCATTTTCGATGCGGTTGCGCAATTTGCGACGCTCTTCGATTTCCTGTGTCAGCTGAGTGAGACCTTCAGCGTCGAAGGCGTTGGCTGGATTAAAGACAGAAATATCGGATTGATTGAGGCTCACCAATGAGGCGTTTTCGAGCTCGAGTCCATTCGAAGCAAGAGATGTCGTCACTTGTTGAGCAACGCTTTGGATATAACCTTTACGGTTCTGATGGATCTCATCCATCGTCATCATTGCTGCAGTCGCAGCCATAGCGTCAACAAAACGGCTTTGTACAACTTCTTTCACGCGCTCGGGCGATCCTGTCTGGCCACCAAAGGTACGGGCTGCAAGAGAAACATTCTCTTCAGTCGGAATCACGCGCACCGAAAATTCTGCAACGGCATCAATGCGCATTTTGTTCTTAGTGATGAGCGAAGTTTCCCCCGCCCGCTTGATCTGAATGGGGATGGCATTCATGTTTACCAAGGTAATGTCATGAATGATCGGAATGACGAGGGCGCCGCCGCCCATCACGACTTTTTCACCACCTGAGCCGGTGCGGACAAAGGCCTGATCCTTCGACGAATGGCGATAGAGCCAATGCAGCAGGTAGACACCCACCGCGATCAGAATCGTTAGCAGAATGATGATAGCAATTGCGTCTGCTGCGGTAATGTTCATGAGCCTATTCCTTCCCGAACTAGTAACGTTCCCTGCCGGCGACCGCGATATAGATCAGCGACAAGGTAATGAGGTTGATGGCATCTGCTGCCGTATAAAGAATGACGATGGGCGCGACATGGCCTGTGCCAATGACGACATCGACGAAGTGCAGAATTGGAATGATGGCCCAGCCGATCGTCATGATCAGTCTGATCCAGAAATAGCCAAGCCGAACGGGCCGCGTGGCCTTGCGAACGGTTTCGCTCATCTTGCCGAAATACATCTCACCCAGAATGTAGAGCCAGAAGGCAATGGAGAGAAGAACGCCAAGAGTTGGATTGAAGATCTGCGCATCGCCCAGATAGCGTGAAAGCGTCATCAGAAAGGCGGCAACCGTTGCCCGCCAAAAGACGCCGGGCGGCACGCGGTCTGTGACATTGGCGAAGAAGTAAGCCGCAGCAACAAGCAACGGATGGACAGCCGCCCAGGTTGCAAAGCGTGGCCCTGCAGAGGCTTGACCCGTTGCGATCCACACCTCCGTGGCGCCCAAATAATAGAGGCCGGAAAGTCCCATGGCCACGGCGCATAAAGCAATTGAGATGCGCCAGCGTTCAGCTGCCCATGTGAGGCCGAGAGCCAGCAACCCTGCTGCTGCAAAGCAGCCCATGGTTGCCGTTGCTAATGCACTTGATGTGATGTCGCTGGTATTGAAGAGCGTTGTAAACATATCAGTTTCCTAGACCTGTGCACGGATCGATGGCTGGCGGCTGTAAAGCGCCACCATCGGTAAAATGAGAATTCCGAAAATGAATTGCTGCCACTCATATTTGAGGCCGATGCCGATCAAGAATGAGCTGAGAACCTGCAGCACGAGAACACCAATGACGGTGAATCCATAGCCGCCATAGCCACCGGCCAATGATGTGCCGCCGATAACGACAGCCGCGAGTGTGGTGAAAAGATAGGGATCACCAACGCCAATGAAACCGCCACCACTCCAGCCAAGGAGCAAAGCGCCGGTCAGCGCGGCACAACCACCGCTGATGATATAGGCCAAGAGCCAATATTTGAGTTCGGATATGCCAACAAGCTTCGCCGAGCGCCTATTTCCACCCAGAGCGTAAACATAGCGACCATAGGCGGAGTAGCGAAGTGCGATGACGACAATGATCGAGAGAACGATCCATAAAAGAATTGTTGGCGGTACAGCGAGACCGAAAAACTTGCCATTCATTGCCGCGAGATTGGCGAGCCATTCAGGCACCTTACCAAAGACGTTGCCCGCGAATGCCGAGCCAATCGATGTTATGATCTGCACTAAGCCCGTGATCGTGAAGCCAGTACCCAACGTTATGATCAGAGCCTGACCCTGCAGTTTGTAGCTCATAATGCCGTTAAGGAAACCAATGCCACAGCCTAGAACAATGACAGCCACAAAAGCAAACCAAGGCGGAACGCCAAGACCCACGAGATAGAGCAAGAGAATATTGGCCGCACCAATCAGGAACGGGATCGAAAGATCGAGACCGCCCATCAAAGCGACCATGGTCTGGCCAATACAGGCGATCCCCAAGAAGGAAGCGAAGAGCAGAACCGCACGGATATTCGCAGGTGACAGGAAGCCATTGATCGTGAAGGCGCTGATCACAACGAGCGCTAATAATACGATCAAGCCAATAAAGGCGCTGCGCCCATGGACAAAGACATTCGAAACCTTGAAGGCAAAAACAAGAATGACTTCGAGGACCAAAAAGCCGATCAGATTATAAATCGAACGGAACGGCGGATAGGCGCCTGTAACGATCAAGTAAATGACGAGAAGCAGAACCATCGCAATGATCAAAACGCGATTGTTCCGCCAAACCGAACCAACACCGACCGCACTCTCGGTACCGTCCGCAGGCTTATCGGATTGCAAGCGGCTTTCAAAAATCGCCGCTATATAATTCAATATCCAGAATAGAACCGCAGCTGAGATGATCGTGTAGAGGATCACCTCTTGGGCAAGCATTCCTTGACCAAAGCCCACGCCAAAGCCGATCGCCGCAATCACAAAAGTGATGATGAGGTTGAGCGTGACTAAGGCTGTTGAGCGGGGCACGAAATTCATTTGAGCAAGCCCCCGGTGCTTGGAAGGCTATAGAGTGCAACAACCGCAAGGCCCAGAACCAGCATGCCGGCAACCAATGCATGGCCAAATACGCCGAAGCGGCGCGCGGAAGCTTCAACCACAACGACGCGCATCATGATTGTGCCCAATGTAAAGACGGCAAGCCCTACCAAAATCACTTTCTGGATCGGCGTGAGCACAAAGCCCTCAACATCTGATGTCCACGCAGGAGGCAGCAGATCATAACCTGTTGTTGCGACGGGCAGAGCGCCCTCGGGCATGGAGATGCCGACCGTCAGCATGATCGCAACCACCACCACACCCAAAATCATAAAGGCAGAGAAAGGTGTGATAAAACTAATGTGCCGACCGACGACCGGGACAAGTAGCGTGAGCAACAAGGACGCAATGAGGATGAGGCCATAGCTCATCTGTGTGACAAAGGCCTGCACAGAGCCGAAGTTGAATGTGGCGAGCACATAACCGATCAGGAAAAGATTGATGGCACCAAGCAATGCACCGAGCACATTGCCGCGTCCGCCCGCGAGCGAGATACCGCCCAACACGACAGCCGTAACAGCGGTCAATGAAATTGTTGTGCCTTGCGTTGGATCGCCTGAGGCAATGAGCGCAGTATAACAAATGGCCGCAAGCGCTACGAAGATTCCGGAGATAACATGCGCGCCAACGCGTACCAAATTGCCACGGACACCGGCAGTAAAAGCAGCGCGTTCATCATAGCCCATCATTCTGAGGTGCTTGTAGAAGGGCGATAGCGTGAACAACAACCAGCCACCGGTGGCGATCACGAGAAGAAGCAAGATGGGTGAGAAAATCGTACTACCACTGCCCCACGTGCTCATCCATTCCGGTGCGGTTCCGCCAGGACGCTGCATGATCACGCGGTTGATGCCCGATAGGGCGAGGAACCCCGAGAGCGCCACAATAATCGGCTGCACGCGTACGATGATGATGACGAGAGCAAAAAGAACTTGATAGGCAATACCAATCGCTAAGGCGAGAACGAACACGCCCAGAGGCGACGTCACAAGATCAAGTTCGTTCAGCGAAACGATGATCACATTAATGAAGGCGAGAAGCGGACCGACAGCGAGATCAACCGTGCCACGACCCGCAATAGCAACGGACATCAGCGCATAAGTTGCAAGGCATAAAGGTGCCGCCACAGTAATAGCACTGCCTAATCCCTCTAGCGTGACAATGGCCGGACCGCGAATGACCGCGATGCCAAGCAGTATGCTCAGGAGGAGAATGGGAATGAGCAGATAGGTGCTCTGCGCGCTGCGGACTTCAGCCATAGCGCAGCCCCTTGAGAACCCCGCCAAGAGTCGTTCCCGCTTGCGCGAGGACGACAACTATTATGGCGGGGATCAAGTTCATGTTTTTCACAGATCAATCACGCGACGGCCGCTCGTCGGCGCACTGCGAGAGCTGCTATGTGACCCAAGTTGCGACTGCGAACGATTGCTGTTTGAGCCGGATAGCGAAGAGCCCGAACGCCATTCGGGATGATCAAGCGCCAAGATCTTCTTCAGAACCGGTGTAACGACCTGCTTGAACTTGACGGGATCTTCCGATGTCGGGAAATGGCCACCGTCAAAGATGATACATTCGGAATTCTTCACTTTCTCCGCCGTGCGTTCCGTCATTTCTGGCGTGCACGCGAAGTCATAAGTGCCGGTGATGAAATAAATCGGCAAACGGCCCGAAAGCTTCGATGTGTGTTCACGGAAATCAGAGTCGACAGAATAGAAGTAGAGATCGCCCTTGAAAATGCCGGGGCCACCATTCGCGTAAAGCCACCAAGTTTCCCAACGGTGTTCATCTGGGCTTTCCGGCGACATCAACCCAAAGGTGGACGTGGCCACAACTTCGTTTCCGTGAATATGCGGATGATGCAGCGCATCGATCCACCAGCCAGGCGAATAGTCGCACGCTTCGAGCGCAATCAAGGCACTGAACTCATTCTCGTAGCGCAACGCCAATTCGAGACAAATATTGCCCCCCATCGATTGACCCATGATCACGGGCTTTTTCAAATCCAGCGCGTGGCAGAAGGCGACAATGAATTCTGCGTAGAACTTCGTCGTGAGCTTGTATTCATCTTCCATCAAATAGAAGTCTTTTGGCGGAAGCGACTTTCCATGCCACGGCATGTCAAACGCGATCATGCGGAAATTGTTGTAGTAGTCAGGATCGCAAACCTGATGACGGTATTGGCGACCATCGGTGCCAGCCGTGTGGAGGCAAACCATCGGCACGCCTTCGCCGCACTCTTCGTAATAGGTGCGATAGGTCTTACCTTGGCACTGAACGTAAACGTAGCGGCCAACAATTGGATCATGTTGATTCATCGAACTCTCCTTATGCCTTGCGCATGAGCGAGAGCATGTGCGTAAGAGCTCTCAGATTTTGCCAGAACGTCATTGCATTGCCGTCGATGCGCAAGTGACGGTGAAGCGGATGCGCCATGGCCCAGATGTCATTGAACATGGGCGGTGGAATTTGTTGCGCAAACTTGCCCCATGTGGCGCTCGATGCACGCAACGCAAATTCAAAACCAAAATCATTAGGTGCTAGACCTTCGGCAATTTTCTGCACCTTGCCTTTGTTGACTTCGATCAGATAGTCCGTGTCATCAATGCCCAGCACAAAGCGGCCCGAGAAAAAGCGACCAATGACAGGCAAGCGGCGGTCTTCGTTTACTTGACGCGCCCAGCGCTCAACCCATTCAAGGTCAAAGGCCTTGCGGCCACCCATGCGGCTCATGATTTCCTCCTGAAAGACATTTCAAAACTCCAATTCATTGTGGCAATCGTTTCTCTATGGGACCACCATTGTCCCAGTGCTTAGGCGGCGTTGACAGCGGATCAAAGCCCGCTTCGACGTCTTCATGATGGACGTCGCCAACAAGATCATCACTGTCTTTGCGTCCAAACATGGCGTTCAATAATCCATGACCGCTGTAAGGGGGTGTGAACTCCGACGAAATCACACCATTGCGGAAGACGATCACGCGTGTGCATAGATTGAGAAATTCCTCGACTTCAGACGAGAGAAACACAACCGACTTACCCTTCGAAGCAAAGTCCCGAAGGTTACGGTAGAGATCAAGCTTGGCACCAATATCAATACCGCGCGCGGGGTCATTAAGGATCAGCACTTCCGGCTTTTCAGCGAATGCACGTGCGATCAAAACCTTTTGTTGATTGCCGCCCGACAACGACGTGATGAGATTGTCTTGTGATCCCATCTTCACGGCAAGCTTTTCTGCTTCCCACTCGAAAATCGGCTGCAACTTGCTGCGATTAATAATATTGAGCCAACCACCTAAGCGCGAGGCTTGATAGATTGGCATCAGCAAGTTTTCGAAAATGCTGAGATTGGGAAAAATACCTTCCTTCTTACGATCGCCCGAGACGTAGGAAACAAGATGCTCTTTTGCAGTGGCGAGATCATGCACCTCTTCTGTACCAATGCCGTCAAACATGTTGATCTTGCCGGAGATCAAGGACTGCACACCAGCAAGGCAGCGCGCAAAATCAGCTTGTCCCTGCCCATCAAGACCTGTGACACCAACGATCTCGCCGGGATAAAGCGAGAAATTAATTTTGCCGCCGTCGTTCCAGACGCGCGCATTATCGACGCGCATAACCGCGCGATCACTTTTTCTTTCGGCAACCTGCTGTGTGCTCGCGGTCTTACCGCGCTCGGTTCCCGCGATCAATTCGAGAATGCGCGCTTCAGTAATTTCTTCCTTTGCAAGCGCGCCCACATCAACACCGTCGCGCAAAACAGTTGCGCGGTCGGCGATACGAACAAGCTCCGCAATACGATGCGTGACGATGAAAATGCTGCAGCCCCTGGCTTTCATCTCACGAACTTTTTTGAACAACCGCTCTGTGGAATCGAAATCAAGCGCTGCCGATGACTCATCAAGAATGAGAACTTTGGGATCCGTGAGCAGCGCACGCGCAATGGTGATCCATTGCTTGAGGGACAAAGGCAATTCGCCAACAGGCGTTGAAACATCAAGATCAAAACCAAGAAGCTCGTAGAGGAGCTTCTCTGCCTTTTCAATTTTGTCGGCGTTACCGATGTTGGCGCTGAAGAGATTATCCGAGCCGAGATAGAGATTATCGAGCACTGAGCACTCATCGGCGACCAGGACTTCCTGGTAGACATTCGCAATCCCAAGCGCTTTCGCTTCGACGGGTGTTGATGCGGATTTTCCTAGGATTGAAACTTGACCGCTATCAGGGATCAACACGCCGGACATCACTTTAGCGAGCGTGGACTTGCCAGATCCGTTGCCGCCAACAATGGCGTGCACTTCCCCTTCGTAGGCGCGGAGGTTTGCTCCTCCTAACGCCACGGTAGGACCGAAGGTTTTTCTGACAGCAGAAATTTCGACGGTTGCAACGGCCATGAAAGTTAACTTGGCCCGCGCACATTTAAGTACGCGGGCCCCTTTTCCAATGTTATGGCTTGTAGGCTTCTGGATCTGCAGGACGCAGGAAGAAGTTGTCGAGATAGGCCTTGGAAGCCCAGGTCTCAACGCCTGGCATATGCCAGCCATCAGAGTCTTCGTTGCAGTCTTCCTTCATGATCTTCTTCAGATCTTCGATGTTCATCGAATAGGGCGAGGTCAGGATCGACGCCACTTTCGGGCCTTGACCCTGAAGTGTGCGCATCATGATGTTCCAGGCCATTTCGAAATCATCGCCTGGAGGCCAGGTTTGAATGGCTGCCGAAATGAAGTCAGGATTCTTGCGCCAGTAGCAGAGCGCACCCAATTCACCACCGATGGTGATCTTCGGCATCTTGCGGCCCGACTGTTTCAAAGCGCGAATCGCACCCAATTCCGAAGCTGACTGGATGAGAATGCCATCAAGTTCGCCTGGGTTGGTCGCAAGCCACTTCTGGATTTCGGCCTGGGCAACTTGGTCCGTCCACATGCCGGCAATTGAGCCAACAATTTTGATGTCTGGGTATTTCGCGAGCGCTTTCTTTGCGCCACGGTCCTGTGCATCCGAAGCCGAAGTTCCCGGAATGCCTTCAACGATCAAGACATTGCCCTTGCCACCGATTTCTTTCGCAAGCCATTCGCCCAACATGCTGCCCGCGACCGAGTAGTTGGACGACGAGTTCATCGTGTTTTTCGAGGTGAGATAGCCAGTCGCCGAGAACACAGGGATACCCTTGCTCTTTGCGTAATCAACCGTCTGGTTCAAAGCGGTTGGGTTTGAACAGCAAACGATAATGGCATCGACACCTTGATCAACAAGCTGACGCATTTGCTGGATTTGTGTTTTGTCGTCGAGGTTCGACTGCGTGATAACCACTTCCGATATCAAGCCGAGCTGCTTCCACTTCGGAATGATGGTGTTCTGCAAGCGGTCCATGACGCCGGCGCGCCAGGTGTTACCAGCGTAAGATGAGGCATAGCCGATCTTCCATGGCGGCCCTTTTTTGGCTTTAAAGTCGCGGTACGCACTTGGTCCGAGCGGCTGGGCTGGGTCCATAAACTCTTTATTGTAAAGTTTGTCTTGAATATCCTTCGGCAGCTCGTCCACGCCCGCCGCTTTGGCGGCAGGGGAGAATGAGAGTAAGGCAGCCGCAGCAAGTGCGGCCAGGCTGGCTTTGAATAACTTCACGTTTGCTTCCTCCTCGAATATGCAGAGGCTCTGACAGGCCACTTCTGCAATGAACCGTTTTTGGTTCAGGCTTGGAGATTGTTTCTTTCAGGAAAGAGCGAAGTAATAGAAAATTGTTATGTCAGGCATATCATTACTCTATACTGCCCTAATATATTGATATTAAAAGATAAAATACGTCTCCTTCAGCGGATAACTTGCGCACAAAGAGAAGTTTTTAAGTTGAAGTCTGAAAATTCTTTTCAAAAAATCTGGCGAAGGTCCGATTACGCTCGACTTTTCCATTCGCGAATTTGACTTGGAAGAGCTCGCCCAATTTTTATGGCAAGGAGGCCTGCCTCGGATGCTCTCAGGAAAGCAAATCAAGGCCGTAAAGCCCGTGATCAAATCGAGTTTGCTCTGGCCAAAATGCGCTGAGCGGACTGAACGACCGGCCTGTCGATCATCTTTCCATCGAGCGCAACAGCGCCGTGCTGGCTATTGCTGGCGGCGATGACCTTTTCCGCCCATGCAATTTCGCTGGTCGTGGGCTTAAAGGCAGCAGCCACGGGCGCAATTTGATTGGGATGGATCAGAAACTTGCCACCAAAACCTAGGCGGCGGGCCGCCGCAGCGTCCACTGCCGCCGCTTCGGCATTCATATAGTCGGTCGTGACGCTATCAATCGGTGGAAAGGCCCCCGCCAATCGTGATTGAAACGCCAGCTGCGAACGGACAAAGAGCAGTGACTCCCAATCGGTCGAGCAGCCAAGATCGAGGGCGAAATCTAAATGACCAAAAGCCGCGCGCCGGACACCCGGTGCAGACAGAAGCGATGGCAGGTTGGCCAACCCTCTTGCCGTCTCAATCAATATGATGACCTCGACATCGCGCGCGCAAGCCGCGCGTATCTGTGCCACAGTGTGAGGATTTTCTGCTTTAGGCAAAATAATCGTGGCCGCCGCGCACATCCGAAGAAACTGCCGATCATCCTCAAAATGAAGCGAATTGGCATCGTTAATCCGCACGGCCACCCGCGACCAATCAATATCGGCGGCAAGGATGGCTTGGCGCGCCTGGGCCTTTGCTTGGGGCTGTACAGCATCCTCTAGATCGATAATGGCGCAGTCTGCTCCAGCGGCTAGGGCTTTTGCAAAGCGATCCGGCCTGTCGCCCGGCACAAAGAGGAAGGTTGCCGCACGCATCATGGATCAGATGGCCCGCTTATGGTGGCTTCTTCCGGAAAACTCAGCACGCAATTTCTCGTCATCCGCGCCCAGTGAAGGCACCGGACCAATGGCGGATATTTGTCCCTGCACGATCGTCCCAGGCGCCAGCATTTCAATCTCACCTGCATCCGTCTGTACCGTGACATACCGATTCTGCGGATGCGCCATCAGATCATCCATGTCTGACAAGCGCCCAAAGGCGATGCGTGCTTGATCGAGTCTTTCAATAATGGTCTCGCGTGGCAAAGCGGCAAAAACGGGAATGATGATGGCCTCGAGCGCGGGTCGATTGGCAACGCGCAATGAATTGCTCGCAAAGCGCGGATCGGTTGCGATCGCCGCATCGGCCAGAACGTCCTGACAGAACTGAGCCCATTCGCGTTCATTCTGGATGGAGATCAGAACCGCTTTGCCATCCGCGCAGGTATAGGCACCGTAAGGCGCAATGGTGGGATGTTTGAGGCCCATGCGCGCCGGCTTTTTCCCGCCATAACGCGATTGCAAATAAGGAACATTCATCCAGTCCGCCATTACGTGGAAGAGCGAGACTTCGATAATCCGACCCTTGCCCGTACGTTCGCGCGCAAAAAGCCCCTGCATAATCGCCTGATAAGACGTCATGCCCGCAGCAATATCGCACACTGAAACCCCGACCCGCGCCGGGCCTTCTTCCGTGCCGCTGATCATGCACAGGCCGCTCTCGGCCTGAATCAAAAGATCATAGGCTTTTTGATCGCGATAAGGCCCGTCTTCCCCATAACCCGATATTGAGACATAGATCAGGCGCGGATCACGTCGCGTCAGCTCTTCGGCGCCAAAGCCAAGACGCGCTGCCGCACCAGGCGCCAGATTCTGGATAAACACATCGGCTCCAGCGATCATATTTGTAAGGATCGCGTGATCTTCCGGATTTTTGACGTCAAGGCGTATTGATTCCTTGCCGCGATTGAGCCAGACGAAATAAGCGCTTTCGCCTTTGACCAGCGCGTCATAGCCGCGCGCGAAGTCGCCTTCGGGGCGTTCGATCTTGATCACCCGCGCACCTGCCTCGGCAAGCCGGCTCGAGGCATAGGGTGCCGCGACCGCCTGTTCCAACGCCACAACTGTAATGCCGTCAAGGTCTTTCATGGATCGCGTCCTGTTCGCAATCACGAATCTTCCACATCGAACGAGGGCTTCGGAAATACACAGTTGTTAATTTGGGTATAGGAATTTGCTATGGCCTGAAAATCAGGGCGCTAAGCCACCACTTGTCCCGCCATCGTGACGACGCCGGATGATGATATCGTCTGTACGGCAATAACTCCGTCCGTTTTCACAGCATCGACCAGAAACGGCTCACCAAGAATAAGGGGTGAAACACCCCGATAGGAAAATGTCGTGGGGGCGCGACCCAATATCGTGGCTGCAAGGTTCAACATCAACGTTGCCTGCAAGGGGCCATGAACAACCAGGCCCTCATAGAATTCAACATTCCGCGCATAAGGATCATCATAATGAATGCGATGACCGTTGAATGTCATTGCGGAATAGCGGAACAACATGGTTGAGGTCGGCGTAACACGCCAGACCTTCCCCTGCGGGCTTACGGTAGGTTGGGCGGCCCCCGCGCCCGCAATGCCAGCCTCACGATAAACGATATCTTGTCGCTCAGCGACGATCAGCCGATCATCGACAGAATAATGATGATTGATCTTGAAGAAGCAGAGCTTTCCGCTCTTGCCCTCCTTGAAGGACACATCGACAATCTCACTATGCTTTTTAACGACGTCACCAACATTGAAATGTCCGTGGTAAGTGACTTCGCCGCCCGCCCACATACGGCGCGGCAGGCCAACATCGGGAAGAAACGCACCGAGCTTGGGATGGCCATCACTGCCAATCTGATCCGCCGCGACGATATCCGGCGAGAGGCACCACTGAGCACCGAGCGGCACCGCGCCATTGGCGAAAAGATGAGGTGAAAATGTCGCCTCAAATTCCGCAATCCCCCGCTCGCTGATTATATCGCTTCGCTCAATTTTACGCCCAATGCACTTGTTCAACTCTTCCATGACTTCTCAGCTTTTCCGATCTTAGGTCGCATTCCAAATCTTTCGCTTCACAAGATCATTGACAACATCAAGTGTAATGCGCTCAACAGCCTTACAGGCCTCAGTGATCGGTTTAGCCTGGTTGCGCACGAGATAGATCGGTCGAGACATATGCTCATCGAGAATGCGTGACGAGACCAACTCTCCGCGCTGAACACTATCATAAGCCGCTGCGCGCGCTAAAATGGTGAAACCGCTACAGCGTGTCACAAGTTCTTTGATCTGCGCTAATGAATCCATTTCTATAATCACATTCAGTTGTGAGTTAATTTCACGCGCGCAGCGTTCAATCCGCTGGCGTAGGCCATGGTGTTGCGAAGGCAAAATCATATCAAGGGCAAGAAGATCAGCGAGCCTCACCGGGGTACCCGGCGCTGTCTTGAGCGGCCAGTTATCAGAAGCTGCGAAGAAATGCAGATCTTCTGTCATGAGCTTCTGAACATGACAGTTCTTTAGATTATCAACCTCGTAAAGAAATGCGAGATCAATGGTTTGGTCCTCAAGCCAGGTCTTTATAAAGCCACTCATCGCTTCAATAGCGCGAAGTCTTACCTTGGGTAAATCAACAAGCACAGTTTCAGCGAGTGGCACGGAGAGAACCATCGACACCGAACTCGGCAAGCCAATCGATACGGAACCGTGGGGCACGCCGCCCGATTCACGCACGGCAGCGCGGCAAATTTCCATGCTTTTGTAGATATCGCGCGCGTGCTTCAAAAGAATTTGTCCTGCCTCTGTCAGCACAATGCCGCGCGGCGAACGATCCAGAAGTTGAACTCCCAATTCCTCTTCGATCTTGATCACATGCTGTGAGAGCGATGGCTGGGCAACATGCAGACGCGCCGACGCCGCCGAGAGTGAGCCTTCTTCAGCGATAGCGACAAAATATTTGAGCTGTTTGATGTCCATCTGTGCACGCTTTACTTTACTCTTATTTCAGTAGTTCATCGATATATACTAACGCAAATTCGTTGCTCTGAGAAAATTCACACGAAATCTTTTCTCCTCGATTCAAATTTACGGCGCAACCTACTTTGACCTGTTACAAGGCCGAGATAATGAACTCTCAGCTTACCTCGACTTGTCAGCCAAAGAAGCACGATGACCAGCCGCCACCGCAACAGAGAGAAAACGATATCAGCTTTCCCTATTTTTGAAAGAGGGCTGACAGAGGTCCCGATGGCCACGAAGCCTCTGCGTAACAGGTCCGCACTCCTTCAGGGATTGCTGGCGCTTCCAGCATGCGGGGCGTTCACCCGAAAAGGGCTATTCTTTTTGGGCAAAAGAATAGTATCAAAATAGGCTCCGAAATCATGAGCTTAATCTGCTCCCGTTCACTCAAGCGGAAGAAGCGCACGTCCACCCCAACATCCGCAATCTCCTGATGAAATTTGCAAGCGGTCAACGCGCGAGTCGATGTTGAATTGGTGAAGATCTTGATGTTTACTCAAATCATTCGTTCATAAGATGGTCGTTTGACAGGGTCATAAACCTGAACCGTGGAAGACTTTTATCAAAGGACCATTCAATTTTTATAACTAACGCGCGGTTATTCTAAGCATTCAGGATTTTAAATGGTACGACCACTTCGACATATGCGCAATCAATATCGTTATTTTCGTCCAATTGATCTTCGTTGGAACGATGTTGACCGTTTTGGGCACGTCAATAATGCGGTCTTTTTTGAACTATTTGATACGACAGTGAATCTATGGCTTGCAGATGTTGGGCTCTTCCAAAATGATCATGATCCGATGTGTGTCGTTGCTCGACATGCTTGTGATTATTTTTTCGAAATCAAACAGTCAGATAAAGTTGAAGTTGCCTTAGCGATCGAAGCAATCGGAAGGTCAAGCCTTACTTATCTACCCGCGTTGTTTCGTGTCGGAGAAGATCGACCCGCTGCTCAAGGCACATATGTGCATGTTGCAGTTGATCGAGTGGCGCGGCGCCCAACACCGATTGGGCCCGAGGCAATAAAGATTTGCGAGACTTTGATCATCACAACGGATGAGTCAAAAACATCCTGAATAATCGTTCAGTGTCTAATTCATTTCTTGAACGCACGAACGAATTTCTTTCACCAGATTCTATATAATCTGCGCTGCTTAGAACAACGATAGTGCTCGGGCCTTACAGAAAAACAATGCGCCTGAAACGGAGTCAAAGTCGGCAGAAAAATTGATCGAGATGATCGCTACTGCGCGAACACGCTGCTCCGAAAACACAAAAGCCCTCCGCGAGGAGGGCTTGTTGTAAAGAATTTGGTTGCGGGGGCCTGCAACCCCCGAGAGTTTCGACTGATTTGTTCAATTTAGTTTCCAACTTTGTTGAAATCTAGGGATCAAAGCTGCCTATCGACGTTTGCATCGTCACAAACATGCCGCACAAAATCTCAAATCCAGATACACCAAATTCCCGTTTCGAATAAACATAAAAACGTCTCAAAGTATCTGTCGATGGAAACTACACGATGATGTCAATATTGTTCGATAATACGCATCTAAGGCGCGTCAGAAATAAATTGACCGCGATACATTTTTGGGCGTGGCGGTGAATAGGAACGAACTTTTGATGTACGTAGCCCAGCGCGCACAAGCCCTTCTGCGATTGTGACGGCCGCAGCAACACCATCGACAACCGGCAAGCCGTGCTTGTCTGACAAACGCGCGGCCAGACTCGCCATGCCGGCACAGCCGAGCACAATCGCTTCCGCGTGATCTTCCGCTTTCGCGCGTTCAATCTCCGCACTGATGCGCGATGTCGCGTCAGATTTCGGATCATCAAGCTCAAGCACAGGCACATCGGATGCACGGACCCGTGCACAACGTGCCATCAATCCGTATTTCATAAGATTCGTTTCAATCGCCGCGATCGAACGCGACAAAGTGGTGACGACCGTAAACCGATGTCCGAGCATTGAGGCAAAGTGAAATGCAGCTTCACCGATACCGATAACGGGTGCCGATGCGAGGCTTCTTGCAGCTTCAAGACCCGTATCGTCAAAACAGGCTATAATGTGGGCATCGATCTTGTTCGCCTCGCCCTTGCGGATTTCGGCAAGCAGACCTGGAACAGAGAAGGCTTCATCATAATAGCCCTCAATCGACACAGGGCCATGCTCCGGATTGACCGCAATGATCTCGGTAGACGACATCGCAATAGAGCGCGCCGCATCGGCAATACTTTTCGTCATGCTCGCTGTTGTATTAGGGTTGACGATAAGCACACGCATTAAACTTCCCCGCCAAGATAAAGCGATTTGACACGATCATCATTCAACAAATCTTGTGACGCACCGGATAGAGCAACTTCGCCCGTCACCAATGCATAAGCATGATGCGAGATGCGCAAGGCCATGCGGGAATTTTGCTCAACGAGCAAGACGCTGACTTTCTCGTCACGATTGATTGAAACGATGGAGCGAGCAATTTCCTGGATAAATTTTGGTGCAACGCCAAGAGATGGCTCATCAAGCAAAAGGAGTTTTGGTCGCGCCATCAAAGCGCGACCAATCACGAGCATTTGCTGCTCGCCACCGCTCATCGTCCCGGCTGCTTGATTAAACCGTTCTTTCAAACGCGGGAAGCGTTGCAATACGCGATCAAGCGTTTCGTTAATCTCGCCCTTTGACGTGCGCGTGAAGGCGCCCATCAGCAAATTATCGCGGACGGACATCAATGGGAATACGCGGCGCCCTTCCGGCACCATTGAAATACCGCGCTTCACAATCGCGTCCGGCCGTTCGCCATCAATGCGCGCGTCTTGATATGTCACGGTACCGCTCGTCACACGACGCAAGCCGGTGATGGCGCGCAGGATAGAGGATTTACCGGCACCATTGGCACCGATGAGAGCAATCGTCTCACCCTCTTTGACACTGATCGACACGCCTTTCAGCGCGTAAACCTGATCATAGTGCAAATGCACATTATCGAGTTGAAGGATCTGCGTCATGGTCAAATTCCTAACGTCTCGTCTTCAACACCGAGATAGGCCTCGATGACGCGTTCATTTGACTGGATTTCTGCGGGCGTGCCTTCGGCAATTTTCTCGCCGAAGTTCAGAACGACAATGCGGTCGGAAATTTTCATCACCGCCGCCATATCGTGCTCGACGAGGAGAACGGTGACCCCCATTGCACGTACCTGCCGCACCAGCTCGACGGCTTTCATCGTCTCGTCATGGTTCATGCCCGCGAAAGGTTCGTCGAGCAGCAGAATTTTTGGATTGGTTGCTAAACCGATCGCCATGCCGAGTGCGCGCAAATGGCCTTGTGGCAAACTTGCTGCCTTTTCTTGAGCAAGTTCGGCCAGGCCGAGCGTTTTCAAGATCTCATCTGCTGATTGGCCAAAACGGAGATTGTCGTCGCGCGCAGATGCCGAATTGATGAAGTAGCCAAAAAGGCTAGCGCGCGAGCGCAAATGATGCGCGACAATCACATTTTCGCGAACGGTCATTGTCTTGAAGATTGTCGCTTCCTGAAATGTACGGACGACCCCTTTGCGCGCGACCTTATGCGGCGCAAGGTTCGAGATAAGCTCACCTTTGAAGCGCACTTCGCCACTCGTGACACGCAAGAATGAACAGATCAGCTTGAAGAGCGTGGATTTGCCTGCGCCATTCGGTCCGATGACGGAGAGGATTTCACCTTCCCGCACATCGAAGGATACATTGTTGACCGCGACCAAGCCGCCAAAGCGTTTTGTCAGGCCAGAGACCGTCAGAAATTCAGACATGTGACGATCTCCGGAACAGTTGAGTTGGTCTCAGACTCAGAAGTCCGTTCGGCAGAACGAGCATCAATGCGATCAGAATGATGGAGAAAATCAGCAGCTGATATTCGGCCGTCTTGTAAAGAAGATCCCAACCAAAATAGAGAACAAGCGTGCCGAGCATTGGCCCGAATACATAGCCAAGACCGCCAAGGAAACAGTTCAGCATAAAGTTGACGGAGTCGGCGACGGTGAAGCTCGACGGATAGATCGACTGTGAGATGGCGACGAAGATCGCGCCGCCGAGCCCGCCAAGGAACGATGAAATGGCGTAAGCCAGAATACGCAGCGCAGTAATGTTCACACCGATGGATGAGGCCAATTCTTCATTCTGCTGCAAAGATACGCAAAGCGCACCGAGACGGGATTGCGTCAACCGGTAAAGACCCGCGTAGCAAAGGATCATCAAGATTACAGAGAGAAAATAAAATCCCTGTTTGAGATTTGTTAGCGTCGTAAAATCGGGAATAAGCGTAAGGCCGAATACCGTGAGAGCGCCGGGTAATGGGATGCTAACCATGCCCTTCGCACCATTGGTGATCGGTAAAGCCAGTGCGATGAGCGACATCACTTGCGTCAAAACGAGTGACGTCATGGCGAAATACACGCCGCGCAAACGCAAAATCGGCAATCCAATCAGCACGGCAAAAGCCGCGCAAGCCAAACCAGCAATCGGCAAAGTCAGCCAGAACGACATACCGTATTCGACAACAAGAATCGCCGACACATAACCGCCGAGCAGCGAATACGCCCCCTGCCCGATATTGATGCGCCCTATATAGAAGGTCAGCCAGACACCACCGCTCGCGATTGCAAGCAAAGCGACCGAGGTGAATGTGAAATATAGATCGGCTCTGCCGGTCGCCTGAATTACAATCGGCACACCGACTAGAACGATAACAATAAACGCCAATGCACCGAGGATTGAAGTGCGTGTCATGGTCAACCCCAAGGCTTGCCGACGAGACCTTGCGGCCTGATTGAGAGAAAGATCATGAGCGATGCAAAAATCACAAGATATGTGATATCGCCGTAGGAATGGAGAAGCGCCAACAGAAGCGCTTCCACAATACCCAGAATGAAGCCGCCGAGGATCGCACCGGAAATAACACCCGCGCCGCCGATCATCACCATCATGAAGGCCTTGATAGAAATAGGGCCGCCGATGCCGGAGTTAACTCCGGTAATCGCAACAAGCAAGCCGCCTGCAACGCCGGCAAGCATTGCACCAAGAGCAAAGCCAAGCATGGAATAATGATCCACATTCACGCCCATAAGCTGCGCAGCCATCCGGTCTTGCGCAAGGGCACGCATGGCACGGCCGGGCTTTGAATATTGCATGAAGAGAATAAAGGCTGCGATCAGCAAGATTGCGATAACGCCGATCAGAATGCGGTCATACGGAATGATGACGACATCAAGATCGAGAATGCCATTGATGATTTTCGGCACACCGCGCTGCTTTTCGCCGAACAGAATCAAAATGGCTGCATCAAGAAAAAACGCGGTACCTGCAGCAAGGAGCATTGTGCTTTCATCGCGGGAACTTCGTTTGAGCACGGTTCGAAACAGAAACCGCTCAAAGAGCGCGCCGACAATCGCAAGTGTTACAGCAGAGGCGAGAAGGCCAAGCCAATAGGGCAATTTCAACTGGCCATAGATCAGATAGGTCACGAAACCGCCGAGGACGAACATTTGCCCATGGGCGAAGTTCAAAACATTCATCAACGCAAAGACGAGCGTTAAGCCAAGGGCGATGAGCGCATATTGCGCGCCGAGATAGAGACCATTCGCGAGCGCCTGTTCCATAGCCGACCATTTTTTCGAGGAGAGAGCACTCCGGAGCAAAATGCTCCGGAGTATAAGGCGTATAAACTTTAGCGTTTATCAATCAACTTCGCCGACGAACAAAGTCTGGAATTTTCCGTCCTTGAATTCGTTCACGACCATCGGAACAGAAACCTGACGCTTCTGGCCGAAGGATGTCGAGCCAACATATTTCAGCTGCTTGTCACCCTTGAGATAGGGGTTCGGAGCGGTGAACGTATCCATCGTCTTCTTGAATTCGTCGACGCTGTCGATGGCCTTCGGATTGGCCTTCAAAGTGTCGAGAATATATTGCAACGCATATACTTTGGTGTTCGACTCGTCGTTATATTCGCCGAATTTCTTGGTGTAGCGATCGATGAAATCTTCCATAGCCTTTGAGCGGATTTCCGGCGTCGACGCGCCACCGACCGAGATGAAGCCATTTGCGAGATCGCCAGCACCTTCTTGTAGAACCTTTGCGTCCTGCGCCGTCTCAGTAGAGATCAAACCTTTGAATCCAAGTTCGCGTGCTGCACGGATAAGCAACGGTGCATTGCCCGGCGCAACACCGGACAGAACGAGGAGGTCAGGTTTCTGCTTCACAATCGGTGTCAGCACCGGTGTGAAGTCACGCGTATCATTCTGATACGTATCTTTTTCGGCAACGATTGTGAGGCCGAGCGCTTTTGCTGCAGCAACGCCGCTGTCGCGCTGGCTCAACGGATCGGATTCATTTGCCGCAACGAAGGCAATCGTCTTCACGCCTTTGTTTTCTTTCAGATATTTATAAATCGCGGGACCGGATTGGTAATTCGCGATCATGCCGAGAACCGCATTCGAAGCGGGCTTTGTGTAAAGCTCTTTCGGAAACGCGTAGGGGAAATAAATGATATTGCTCTTCTCGGCGACCGGACGAACGGCGGCCGCGCCGTCGTCAACATTCGGGCCGACGACATAGTGCACGCCTTCTTGGGCCATCTTTTCCATGCCCGCGATTGCGCGCTTCGGATCTTTCTGGTCGTCGAAGGTCAAAACATTGACCGTGTATTTCTTACCGCCGATTTCAACCCCACCTTTTTCGTTGATCATATCGGCGAGTGTCTGCATCGAGCGGACATTCGACGTACCCCATGCGGCCGCCGGGCCGCTGGTCACGCCAACGAAACCGATTTTCAATTCTTCAGCCAAGGCGATAGCTGATGATCCGCCCAATATAACAATCGAAACGGATGCTGCGAGAGCAGCCTTCATAAGAACCCGTCTTTGCATTTCCCACTCCCTTTTTGTCGCGCGTTCCGGTTGCCCCTCCGGCTCCAGACGCTATCAAAAAGTTAATGATAGATCTCTAAATTGTCAACAATTCTAAATTGAATTGTTTGCTATTTTTTGCTGTGATTTTTGAGAATGTCTGGTAAAAGATCGTTCAAATGACTGATCTCACTGCAAAACAGAAAAAATTGTCAGCTCAGCCTGCAAATGTAGGCGTTCAGCGGCATCAGGCGCTCAAGCCGCATTCCGTTACCAAGTTGGATTCGGACGAGTTTTCGACGGCGGCGACGGTCGAAGATAGGATTTGCGAGGCGATCTATTCGGCCATACTCGAGCAGCGGCTTCCGTCTGGAACAAAATTGTCAGAAGCGGCTTTGTGCGAAGCCTTCAACACCGGACGACAGCGCATTCGACGCGTCTTGCTTATGCTTTCAAGTCGTGAAGTCATTCAGCTCCACGCTAATCGTGGCGCATTTGTTGCCGAACCTTCGGCGGAAGAAGCGCGTTCAATTTTTGAAGCTCGACGCACGATTGAGCCAACGATCATTCGCAATGTCTGTCGATTCTCGACGAAAGACGATATCGTTCATCTGAAAAGACTATTTCAGCGAGAAAAACTTGAACGTATAAATGGCAACCGGCATCAAGCAATCCGACTTTCGGGCGAATTTCACGCTTCACTTGCCGGCATGGGTCGCAACCAAGTATTCGAGCGAATTGTAAATCAATTGGTTGCGCGGACATCGCTGATTATTGGACTATATGGCAAACGCGATCAATTTCATTGCGCAGAAGATGAACATGAAGAATTGCTTCATGCCATCGCCGAGCGTGACCAAGATAAGGCCAGCGCGCTCATGCTTAACCATATTCATCACATTGAACATGAATTAGATCTCAGCCGCCGGGACAAACCGAAGATCAACCTTACAAAATTATTTTCCTAGGTAAGTGAAAATTCCGAATCTGTTTTATATTCAGAATTTTCTCAGAAGTTGTTATATAATTTCTTTTCCTAGCCAAATGCTATTGGCTGAAGAGGCTACAAATTAACCGCACATCCTCATTTGATTGGTAAGCTAATTTAAAATTGTAAAAGTACACTGAGGCAAGAACGCCCACCGATACTTTTTTGTTTCTTTGAAAGCTAGGTTTCTTCGAAAGCTAAATCAGTATGCCGATTTTATCGCGTCCTTGTATCCACCAATAACAAAATAGACAACGGAAGTAATCATCACACCAAGAATGGGGCCCACAGCCGAACCAATAAAGTTAACGAAGTTTGCCGCTCCCGTTTCGCAAGATGCAAATGGGTAAAGCAGAAAGGCTATGGGTGCAGCAGCACTTCGCCGTAGACTTTGTAAGCCGCTAGCGTAGTTATGTCAGCAACAAGCGTGAACCGAATCAGATTAACAGGCAGACTCTACAATTTACCAATGCGCAATTCCTGCTCACTTTTCGGATAACGTGAGAAGTCACGAAAATTCAAATAGAGCGCACCTAAATAGGTGATCGATGTTGTTGCCACCTCAAACAGCGCACCTAGTGATTTAGGCCCATCGAAACGGCCTGCATCCTTGGTTTTGTCGATCAGAACTGCTACAGGAAATATCGGAACCAAAAGAGATACGGCCCGCTTGAATGGTCAACGCGATTGCGAGGATAACATCATCACCCATACCGCAGGACCGGCCCAGTTTTGAAATTTGCGCACCGTTTCCAAACCGCGTTGGATAATGAGGAGCTGCAAGGCCCAAATGATCACATAGCAAATGACTTCAAGTGTCGAATGGCCCAAAAAGTAGCTTGTTTGATGGAAAGCAAGAATACCTTCATTGCAAATAAGTAAGGCTACAATTGCGCCCCATACTGCACTTGTTTACGCGCCCTACCAGAAGCAAGCAACGACTGCGCGAACACGGGTTGGAATATCGGCTTCCCAAATTCCGAACGAGGCCCGCGCCAGAACCGGATAAGGAACACCGTATGCACACCAGCATTGCCGACCCAATTCATCAAGAAAAAATCACAATCGAGCCAAGCCCGATCGCAATCACAAAATTAACAAAACTGCCGCAAATCAAGAATAGACTAGCGGCAAGGTAATAGCCCCAAAGGCTATGAACATCTGAGTTCCAGACGTTGAAGAAACTGAAAGCGCCCCAGTTGCGCTCTTTAGTCGGCGCCAAATCTTCATTGTATAGCGCGGGCGATGCATTTTTAATGTCCATACTCGTTTACTCCCTATAATTTCATGCGTCGTTTATTTTTCGTATTTCGGTTTCGTTGACGCTTTGTCGATTCAAAATTCAGCCTTTGATCACGTCATCGCTTAAAGCGCTTTCACGGTGGCCTCCGGCGCACCAAATGCCTGATAGAGGCCTTACAGCCACAGAAGACCAACTATGAATTTTGAACCAGCCAAACCTGACTTGCGCGCTCCCTTGGTCGCAAGCCAGCCTTTCTGCTTGGTTTCTTGACATAGTTCTATTATCATCTCGAATATATTGTTTGGCTATATTTATAGCTTAGGTATATGGAACTGCGACATCTCCGATATTTCTTGGCTGTGGCTGAGACCCTCAATTTCACCGAGGCCGCCAAGCGGCTGCGGATATCGCAGCCGCCGTTGAGTCAGCAAATCGCTGATCTTGAAAAGGAGCTTCAGGTCAAACTATTTGCGCGTCACAGCCGCCGGGTTGAATTGACTGTGGCAGGTCGGTCTTTTTTGCGTCACGCGGAATCTATGTTAACACAATCGACAAGCGCAATCGATGAAGTTCGCGCTATCGGCGCGGGGCGTGCCGGCATGATCAGGGTTGCCGCCACCAGCTCAGTATTACATTCAGGTCTAGCCTCTCGAATTTCAAGTTTCCGACAAAAACATCCGAAAATTGAATTTGTTATACTTGAGTTGTCACCGCAGGAACAAATTGAGCGCATTCTCGATTACCGCGTCGATGTTTGCTTCATACGTTTTACCCCAAACGAACCTCAACTTGTTGTGCATCGTGCGTGGAGTGAACGTGCTAAGCTGGCTGTACCATTATCCCATCGTCTCGCACCACGCAAATCGGTGAAGTTGATTGACTTGGCATCCGAAGATTTTGTTTTTTATCGGGTTCGTGAATCGACATTTGCCTCACACCTTTACGCATCATGTGTTGCGGCCGGATTCTCCCCACGCATTGTTCAAGAAGTTGTTGAGGCATTCACTCTTTCGAGTTTAGTTTCAGCGGGTCTGGGAATTGGGTTCGTCCCAGAATTCATGGCGAAGCTGCCAGATGTGCGCTACCTAACCATTCAGGGAACGGCACCAACCGCGGATGTCTATGCACTAAGACATGAGAAAAGCCACCCTGTCGCCACCCAGTTTTTTGAATGGGCTTGTCGTTAGATTAACATTTATGCAATCCAGTTGGAGCCTACGCATCGAACTTTACCATGCCTCTATCGTGGATTGTTTGATATATGAGCCGTTCTCAATATAAGATCTAATATTTATCAGAAATTTTCGAAAATTGAACCGACAGGTTGATGTTGTAAAAAAATTTAATACGCAAATATCAAAACGAGTCGAACAGTTGCGATGTCGTTTAATTAACAAATATTTGAGGCGCGGTTGCAATTGCAACTTCTTCCAAATTATTTCCTGGACCCTTCCTATCGACCACAATAAAACGCGATGGTTTGAAGACAAGCAAGGGATAATGCCAAATATTGCGGGCATAATTAACGCCTTGGTTCCCACTTGCACGAAAACAGCGAAACGATTTGGCGTCGTGTGGATCTGTGCAGACGACGATAAGCCAGTCTTCCATTTGCAGCGGATAAAAGGCCTGACTTCCAAGCGGATGGCGTTCCATCAATTCAATGGATATAGGAAGAGGACGCGGGATCGCTTCAAAAATCGAAATTTTTATCTTACCTCCATCAATCGCCTCAACTTTGCAAAGATCATCAAATCGGGTCGCGTAACCTTGGTTGATCGAAATTTTTGTTGTGCCCTGAATTTCAATGACATCGCCGAAGGGAGAAAAAGAATCGCGGGTGAGAGGTGTTACAATCAAGTATGTTCTCCCCAAATCAATTGCCAAGAAACATTTGAACACTCAATGTCAAAAAAGCGTCGCCGAAAAAAGATCATTAGACATTTGCGTCAATCGGAACACCATCTTCCTACCGAAGGCGTACCCGTCTAACGATAACGCAAACGAGCATGGCGGTTTACATCTTTGTAGAGCAGATAACGGAATCGGCTTGGGCCTCCGGCGTAACATGCTTGCGGGCAGAAGGCGCGTAGCCACATGAAATCGCCCGCTTCAACCTCGACCCAGTCATTATTGAGCCGGTAAACGGCCTTACCTTCGAGCACATAAAGTCCGTGCTCCATAATGTGTGTCTCGGCAAAGGGAATCACGCCACCTGGCTCGAAATTTACAATGTTCACATGCATATCGTAGCGTAAATCAGTAGGTTCTACAAAGCGAGTCGTGCTCCAAGCGCCATTCGTATCGGGCATGGCAACCGTCGTGGCTTTACTTTCATGCGTTACAAAAGATTTCGGTTTTTCAATATTCGGTGCCACTTCATAAGCTTTACGCACCCAGTGAAACCGAACATGACTGGCGCTCGAATTATGAAACCGCCATTGCTCTCCCGCGGCTATATAGGCGTATGAACCGGGCACAAGGTTATTGTCCTGCCCGTTAAGATGCAATTTGCCAGAACCCTCCACAACAAAAATCACGCCTTCCGCATCCATATCGGATTCAGGTTGGACAGAGCCACCGCCAGGCGCAACCTCCATGATATATTGTGAAAACGTCTCGGCAAACCCCGAGAGTGGACGGGCAATAATCCAAAGGCGCGTATGTTCCCAGCCCGGTAAAAAGCTCGTTACAATGTCCATCATCACGCCTTTGGGGATGACCGCATAGGCATGTGTGAAAATAGCGCGTCCCGTCAGGAGTTGTGATTGCGGAGGGAGACCACCATGTGGAGCATAATAATTCAAAACGGTTTCAGGCATCACATTTCTGTTCCTTCAATCAGAATCGCGCGGAAATCATTCACATTAGTTCTTGTAGGGCCAGTAATAATCTGATCTCCTAACATTTTAAATAATGAATGACCATCATTGCTTGCCAATGACTTTTCTACGTCAATGCCAAGTGTCCGAGCGCGCCGCAAGCTCGTTGGATCAATGATCGCGCCAGCAACTTCGATAGAACCGTCAACACCATCCGTATCCGCACTCAATGCATAAATGCCTTCTGCACCCTGAAGTTTAAGGGCCAACGACATCAAGAATTCGACGTTACGTCCGCCAACACCATTACCCCGCACAGTTACGGTTGTTTCTCCGCCTGAAAGCAAAACGCATGGAGCAAGTGCAGGCTGACCGAAACGTCTTACTTGTAAAGCTATTCCGGCCAGAATTGAGCCGAGTTCACGCGCTTCACCTTCAATCGAATCGCTCAAAATCACAGGTGTCATACCAGCTTCGCGCACAACTTTCGCGGCGGCTTCCAATGATTGCTGTGGTGAGGCGATAAGGATCGCCGACGCACGCGAGAGCCTTAGATCGTCCGGTTTAGGTGTTTCAGATGCAGGAGAGTTTAAAAATTCTAATACTGCAGATGGCACATCGAGCTTGTATCTATCAATTATGGCTAATGCGTCGGCGGCTGTCGATTGATCTGCACACGTCGGACCGGATCCAATTAAGGATATATCGTCACCAGGAACATCCGAAATCACTAAGCTTACACATCTCGCTGGAAATGTCGCGGCAGCAAGTCGTCCACCCTTGATGGCCGACAAATGCTTACGCAAACAATTCATTTCAGAAATAGGTATCCCATACCTGAGTAGCTGGCCATTTACAGCCTGTTTGTCTTCTAGCGTCAATCCAACACCAGGAAGCGCAAGCAATGAAGACGCGCCTCCAGATATTAGTGCAATCACAAGATCATCTTCCGATAGTCCTTTGACCATTTCTAGAATACGATGAGCAGCAATTTCACCATTCCTGTCCGGCACCGGATGTGAGGCTTCAACGACTTCTATTTTCTTACATGACATGCCGTGTCCATAACGAGTAACGACAAGCCCTTCTAAAGAACCATGCCAATGCTGCTCAAGCACTGACGCCATAGCGGCAGAAGCCTTACCTGCACCTACAATAATTGTTCTGCCATTTGGAGGTTTTGGTAATGCCTTCGGAACATGGAGATGCGGAGACGCTGCTGACACAGCCGCATCAAACATTTGTCTTAAAAGATGACGTGGATCCAGCATAATCAAATTGAATTTACGATTTAGGATTTAGGATTTAGGATTTTGATTTTATTTCCCAGCCGGCGAGCAATTCAATTGCCTTTACAAGACCGGAATGATCCAGCTTTCCAAAGCCATTCGCGCTGCAAGCATTAAACAGCTCTTGCGCCGTAGCGGTGTTCGGCAGCGATACGCCCATTTGTCGTGCACTTGATAGGGCCACGTTGAGGTCTTTTTGATGAAGTTCGATTCGAAATCCAGGATTGAATGTGCGGTTGATCATACGCTCACCATGCAATTCAAGAATTCGAGAGGCGGCAAATCCTCCCATTAGGGCTTGACGGACTTTTGCAGGATCCGCTCCAGCCTTAGACGCAAAGACTAATGCCTCACTCACTGCTTCAATTGTAAGCGCCACAATAATTTGGTTAGCTACTTTCGTTGTTTGCCCGTCCCCGTTGGCGCCAACAAGTGTGATATTTTTTCCTACAAGTTCAAGAAGCGGCTTTACGCGTTCAAAAATATGAGGCTCGCCACCAACCATGATTGTAAGCGTAGCCGCTTTTGCTCCGACTTCACCTCCAGATACCGGAGCATCCAAATAATCCGCACCAAGTGCATTGATTCGCTTGGCGAATTCTTTCGTTGCCAAAGGTGATATGGAACTCATATCAACAACAATCTTGCCGGCTGACATTCCTTGCGCTACGCCACCATCTGCGAAAAGAACGGCTTCGACATCAGGCGTATCCGGAACCATAATGAAAATAATGTCAGATTTTTGCGCAACATCTGACGCATTTAGACACTGATTAACCCCAGCAGCGATGAGTTCTTGCGGATATTTGCTGCGCGAATGAACAAACATTGTGTGCCCACCTGCGCGAAGGTGTCCCGCAATTGGGGCACCCATGATTCCTAATCCAATAAATCCAATGTTCATCTTACATCTCTTTTAAATGAGTTCATTGATCCAGTGAAGACCTTCTTCCGTGCCTCCGCGGGGCTTATACTCGCACCCTACCCAGCCGCGATAGCCAATACGGTCCAGATGCTCGAAAAGAAAGCGATAATTCAGTTCACCTGTTCCCGGTTCATTGCGGCCGGGATTATCCGCAATCTGAACGTGACCGATTAACGGCAGTAAACGTTCCAGTGTGGCGGCAACCTCACCTTCCATACGTTGCATGTGGTAAATGTCATATTGAAGTTTTAGATTGTCGTCTTTAACGGCATCAATAACGGCTAAACCATCGGCAGATCGGTTTAGAAAAAATCCCGGTATATCAAAGCTATTGATAGGCTCGACAACAAGCAGAATGCCTTCCTTACTAAACTTAGATACTGCATAGATTAGATTATCAACCAAAGTCATAAATGCTTTTTCTGGTGCAACATCGTGCGGCTTTATACCAGCTAAAACATTGATTGTTTTGCATCTGGTTGCCTTAGCGTAGAGAATAGCGCGATCTACACCCTCCCGAAACTCAATCTCTCTACCTGGAATACAGGCGATACCGCGCTCACCCGCAGACCAATTGCCGGACGGCACATTGAACAGTGCTTGTGTCAATCCATTCTTGGTTAGGCTATTTACAACCTCATCAACAGGAGTTTCGTAGGGCGAAAGAAACTCAACAGCTTTAAATCCGGCCTTAGCTGCTGCGGCAAAGCGTTCAATGAAGGGAAGATCTGTAAATAACATTGATAAATTTGCACAAAAGCGTGGCATGGTCATGTTCCCTAATCGAGCAATACAATGGCTGTTGGCGCATCTTCTGATGTTGTGGCGAGTTCTTCGAATTCTATTATTTTGTCGATATCCGTACCCATCGAAATATTGGTGCTACGCTCCAGAATAATTTCGACTACTATTGGAACCCGGTACTCATCCATGAGAATTTTTGCTTGCTTAAGAGCAGGTAAAATCTCTTCTGGATCTGTTACACGAATAGCTTTACAGCCCAAACCTTCAACAACTTTAATATGATCCACACCATAGCTCCCCACTTGTGGTGAATTAATATTATCGAATGACAATTGTACGCAGTAGTCCATATCAAAACCACGCTGTGATTGCCGGATGAGACCGAGATAGGCATTATTCACGAGGATGTGGATATAGGGCAGATTAAATTGTGCGCCGACAGCTAATTCCTCGATCATGAATTGAAAATCATAGTCTCCTGAGATTGCAACAATTTCGGATTCGGGGTCTGCGACTTTGACTCCAAGTGCGGCGGGTATTGTCCACCCCAACGGCCCTGCTTGACCGCAATTGATCCATCCACGAGGTTTATAAACATGCAGAAATTGCGCAGCCGCAATTTGTGACAAGCCGATGGTTGAAACATAAGTTGTGTTTCGGCCAAAGGCACGATTCATCTCTTCATAAACACGCTGTGGCTTGATCGGCTTTTCCGTAAAATGTGTGCGGCGTAGCAAAGATTTTTTGCGACTTTTACATTCGTCAAGCCAGTCGTTACGATTTTTTAATTGGCCTGCAGATTTCATATCGGAGGCAATTTCAATGAAGAGCTCCAACGCCGCTTTCGCATCTGATGTAATTCCGAAATCTGGCATGAACACGCGACCGATCTGTGTCGGCTCAATATCAATATGCGTGAATGTTCTTCCCTTTGTATAAACTTCGATATTGCCTGTATGTCGGTTTGCCCAACGATTACCGATCCCTAAAACATGATCGGAGGCGAGTAAATTCGCATTGCCATATCGATGACTAGTTTGCAACCCAACCATGCCCACCATGAGTGGGTGATTATCAGGAATAGAGCCCCAGCCCATGAGTGTCGGAATGACCGGAATACCAACAATCTCTGCAAATCGCACAAGGAGTGAGCTTGCATCAGAATTGATGACGCCACCGCCTGCAACGATGACAGGTTTTTCCGCTGCATTCAGCAATTCCATCGCTTTTTCAATTTGCGCATGCGTTGCTGAAGGCTTGTAAACGGTGAGGGGTTCATAAGTATCAGGATCGAACTCAATTTCTGACATTTGAACATCAAACGGCAAGTCGATCAAAACCGGCCCCGGTCTACCGGAACGCATGAGATGAAATGCTTGCTGGAATGTTCCTGGAATTTGTGCCGGTTCACGCACTGTAACTGACCATTTGCAAACAGGTCGGGCAATAGACTCGATGTCAACCGCTTGGAAATCTTCCTTGTACAGGCGCGCACGCGGCGCTTGTCCTGTAATGCAAAGGATCGGTATGGAGTCGGCCGATGCCGAATAAAGGCCAGTGATCATATCTGTGCCTGCTGGACCCGATGTGCCGATACATACACCGATATTTCCTGCCTTGGCTCTCGTATAGCCTTCGGCCATATGAGATGCGGCTTCGACATGTCGTGCAAGTGTATGCGAAATCTGGTTGCGCGGACGCATAGCCGCATATAGCGGATTGATAGCGGCCCCCGGCACGCCAAAGGCCTGACGGATTCCTTCGCGCTCCAAAATACTGACAATGACTTCCGCGCCAGTCATTCTTGCCATCTGCTTCCCCCATTGATCGGAAACTTGATACTTTGGCAGGAGTCATGACAGAGCTTGACTATTATCTCCAATATATTGTTCGAGATGATTTATAGGTTAAATGTATAGAATAGCAAAGTTTCCGATTGTTCTTAGTCGCGGATGAAGCGCTCAATTTCACCAAGGCCATGACCTGCGCCCCTGATTTCCCTCCAATTTTTGGTAGAGTCCGTCACCTGGAGGCGGACGATGAAGCGATCACGGTTTACGGAAGAACAGATTATAGGGATCCTGCGGGAGCAAGAGGCGGGGATGAAGACCGCCGATGTGTGCCGCAAGTATGGCATCTCCGAAGCGACGTTTTATAAGTACAAGGGCAAATATGGTGGGATGGAAGTCTCAGACGCTCGCCGATTAAAGGCGCTGGAAGACCAGAACGCCAAGCTGAAGAAGCTGTTGGCTGAACAGATGCTCGATAACGCCATTTTGAAGGATGTAGCCGCGAAAAAATGGTGACGCCCGAAGCTAGGCGGATAGCCGTGGACCACGCCAGCAAGGAATACGGCGTGAGCCAGCGTCGGGCGTGCAAGGCTCTTGGAGTAGATCGGTCAAGCATTCGCTATGCGAGTGTTCGTCCTGACGACGGCGACTTGAGGATTGCCATGAAGAAGGTCGCATCCGAACGGCGCCGATTTGGCTATCGACGCATCCACATCATGTTGGAGCGACAGGGCATTGTCATGAACATGAAGAAGCTTCGCCGGCTTTATCGGGAAGAGAAGCTGCAGGTAAGGCGCCGTGGCGGCCGCAAGCGGGCTTTAGGCACTAGGAGGCCGATGCTCGTACCAGACCGCATCAATAGCCGTTGGAGTCTCGATTTTGTCAGCGACGCCTTCACAGATGGGCGTCAGTTCAGAGTATTAGCTGTTGTTGATGATTATAGTCGGGAATGTCTCGCTTTGGTGGCTGATACATCTCTTTCTGGCATTCGGGTTGTACGTGAACTCGATGCACTTATAGCGACGCGAGGTCGACCAGAGATCATCGTATCCGATAACGGTACCGAGTTTACGTCAATGGCCATCCTGAGTTGGAGCCAGACGACACGAATAAATTGGCATTACATTGTTCCTGGCAAGCCCATGCAAAATGGTTTTGTCGAGAGCTTGGCCTGACCCCATGAGGCGATCCGGTTGTTATGTTAGTTTAGGATTGCGGTTGACGCCAGCCGTTGAGTGGCCGGCGTAGCTGGTTTGAGTTGCGAAGCCGGCCACTGCAGAACCGCAGGTGCCGGCGGTTGATATCGCAGTGATGAGTGCGGCCTGATGGTGTTGTAGTGCCGCCGCCATGTTTCAATCACGATCTTGGCCTCTTTCAGTGTGTAGAAGATCTCTCCGTTTAGAAGTTCATCACGAAGTTTCGAGTTGAAGCTTTCGCAGTATCCATTTTCCCAAGGGCTGCCCGGCATGATGTAGGCGGCTTTTGATCCGACGGCTGATAGCCAATTGCGTAACGCTTGTGCGATGAACTCGGGACCATTGTCAGATCGAACATGTGTCGGGATACCCCTCATGATGAAGAGGTCGGAGAGAACATCGATCACGTCAGCGGATTTAAGCTTCCGGTTGATCCGGATCGCCAGGCACTCCCGTGTGAACTCGTCGATGACGTTCAGCATGCGGTATTTTTTCCCGTCATGCGTCCGGTCTTCTACAAAGTCATAAGACCAGACATGGTTTGGATATTCAGGTCGCAATCGGATGCAGGATCCATCGTTGAGCCATAGTCGCCCACGCTTTGGCTGCTTAGCTGGTACTTTAAGCCCCTCCCGTCGCCAGATCCGCGCCACCCGCTTCGCGTTCACTCGCCAACCCCTTTGCCGCAGCATCGCCGTGATGCGACGATAGCCATAGCGGCCATATTGAGTAGCGAGTGATGTGATGTCGGCAGTTAATGCCACTTCATCATCGGGTCTTGTCGGTTTCTTGCGCTGTGTTGATCTATGCTGCCCCAGAACACGGCATGCAAGCCGCTCAGAGACGCCGTGCTTTGCAACCACAAGCTCCACACATGCACGGCGACGGGTGGGGCTTAGAAGTTTTGCTGGCGCTGCCCTTCGGGTCCCTGTGCTGCTTCCTTCAAGATGAGCTTTTCAATGGTCAGATCGGAGACTGCTCGACGGAGCCGATTGTTCTCCGCTTCAAGCTCTTTCAAGCGCTTCACCTGATCACCCTTCAGGCCGCCATACTCGGACCGCCAGCGGTAATATGTAACTTCCGTTACGCCTATCGATCGAATGGCTTCTGAAACGGGTCGCCCTTGCGCCGTCAGAACTTCAACCTGCCGCAACTTGGCGACAATCTCTTCAGGCTTGTGTCTCTTCTTGCTCATTCTTCGGTCCTCCATCGGCTCAAAAGCCATACATCAGGGAGGATCACTTTTTAGGGGGCAGGCCAGTCAAAAAAGTATGGGCGTGTCTGAGGGGACACGCCCACACCCCTAAACTTCTGGAGGAAGTTTATTCTTAGAATAGTATTCAGTAATTTTCAGAGGTCAAAAGAAAAAATCGGCACAATCAAAATGACTGTGCCGATGAAGTTTTTTGTCAGGGGTTAGTTCATCCTGATGTCAGTTTGAATAACCAATACCAACGGTATCTCCTGTGCGCTTGATGTCAATTGAATTTAAATTTTGTCAAAAAAACTAAATCTACAAAAATAATTAGTAATACCGGCCCACTGAATGTAACGAAAAACCCACTACCCTCTTCGTCAATTTACCGCTTTCCTTCAAACGTCGAGCGATTTCAGAGGGGCATCATTGAAGCGTCAGAAATCTGTTCAAAAAAATATTTCCTAAACCGCTCCTTCTCTTCTTTTTTCCTTTCCGCCAATACCCTTCCGTTCCTTCCTAACTCCACTCCTCTCTTTTTTGCTTGTTGAAGTGCCGCTTTAACCTAATCTTCAAAACGATCGCTTATTTTTTTAATTTCAAATCTTCTTTATAAAGATTCTATTTTGTGTATATAAATCGCATTCTGAGTTGATATATTTCCCTTGCCTAATCAATCATAAAATTTATAAATTGATCGATACATATGTAATGATGAATTCTATAAAAAAATTATCATACGATCAAAAAATTTATATTCGATATTTAATTCGAAGCCTATCGTTTGGCGGTCGAAATTCAAAAAAGCAAGTTCGATTATTTATTAGTCTTGGCGCCCAAGCCTTTTCCCTCTTCGAAATTGAGTTAACCGCCGAACAGACTAGAAATCAGCTTAATTCTAAGACAGAAGAGCTCAAAAAGCTCAAACGCCTCGCTCTTATATTAAACACGGAACCGCTCAACTTTGTGAAAGTGCGGGCTTGTCTTCAAGACCTTCACGCATCGACGCGTCAGGTTTTGACATCAACAATACAAGCCTCCTTGGAGTCCGAAGTCCAATGGGATTTTGACTATTATATTGAACACAAGACTGATCTTGCGATCGCTACCCTTGAGCGAACACGGGCCTTATTTCGTGAACCAACAGGACATCGGCATTCAGTAGCAAAACTCAATCTGGTTCGTTCGCTTATACGGATCTATGAAATGGCTTCAGGTAAGAAGTTCGGTTTAGGGTCGAGCGCTTCATTGTTTGGAACGTCTTATATGACCCCAAGCGAGCATCTCCTTTACCATACCTTGAAGCTTATTGATAAATACACAACGATTGATGGCATGCGCGAGCTATTCCGGGCAGCGTGTCGGTCAGGGCTCAGCACACCCCGCAAGAAAGCTATAAAGAAAAAGACACGCAAGGCCTTTTGAAATCAACGTAATATTCCTCGCATCCAGATTGCATGTGCTAACAATTTCGGGAGCTGGAAAAGCACGATCCTCGTCTCATAGGCGCTTACGCTCAAACACCGGAAGCTATCCTCTGTTGGCGCCCTTGTCAGGCGAGCGTTAATGCCGACGACTTTGAGACCGACTGCTTCTGAATCGATAATGAACCAGTGATTTCGATGGCCTCGTTTAGGGTACGGTCGCGGCCATGTCGAACCGCCGAATTTCTCAAGGTCGTGCAAATACCTCGAGCGCCCACCCGGCGCTGATCGCACTTGCGCGGCTCTTGGGGCGACAGGCGGCATTGGAAACCATGCGAACAGGAGCTCTGCTCGATGACCCAGAAGCCCCAAGTGAATTCCTCAACGCCGGATCCAGAGGCACCGAGAAACAAGTCGGCGAGCCAAGCGCTAACACGTCTGTTGAAACCGGAAGAGGCCGCAGCTTATCTCGCAATCTCGAAGAAGACGCTGATGCGCCTCGTCGCACAAGGAGAGGTCCGCGCAAGGCGGGTAAGTAAAAGCATGCGCTTCGAGCTGGCTGATCTTCAAGCCTATGTCGCGCGGAGCCCGTGGTGATGAGGGTTTGTAT
>Ga0315899_10000032_pt1 | contig 214790 bp, 231 predicted proteins | sample LakEriMetagenome_2_FD_203518 | JGI IMG/M metagenome (GOLD analysis project Ga0315899, IMG submission 203518) | Freshwater fungal communities from buoy surface, Lake Erie, Ohio, United States - Buoy 4 MA112 | ecosystem: Environmental > Aquatic > Freshwater > Lake | place: USA: Lake Erie, Ohio...
TCTGCTTCTCTTCGAGGCGGATGGCGTATTCGGAGCGCTTGCGACGGGCTTGGCCGTGCTGACCGGGGGGATAAGACCGCTTGGCGGACTTACGGGTGAGACCGGGAAGGTCTCCCAAGCGCCGCGTAATCCTCAGACGAGGGCCGCGGTAGCGAGACATGGAGATCGGGTTTCGGGTTGATCCGGTGCGGCGGGCCTGAGAGCATGGGAGTGGCGATGCATGGATCGCGTTTCCCTCGCTCCGGCCGATGCCGCGCCAGTTGGCGATCCTATCGTTTGGCATGACCCGCGTTCTCCAGACCCTGCTCCTGGCCTCGATCGGCTTCTACCGGCAGTGGATCTCGCCCCTGCTCGGCCCCCGCTGTCGCTTCATCCCCAGCTGCAGTGCCTACGGCCTGGAGGCGATCGAGCGCCACGGCCCCTGGCGCGGGGGGTGGCTGACGCTCAAGCGCCTGCTGCGCTGCCATCCCTTCAGCCCCTGCGGCTGTGATCCGGTGCCGGATTGATGGCTCCGCTCGGTTTGCTGCTGTACAGCCGCCAGGGCTGCTGCCTGTGTGAGGGGCTGGAGGAACGGCTGCGGGCGTTGCAGCTACCGGCGCCCCTGGCGGTGATCGATGTGGACGGCGATCCGGAGCTGCAGCAGCGCTATGGCCTGGAGGTGCCGGTGCTCGTCGTGCGGGATGGTGAGGGGCAGCTGCGGCCCCTGCCGCGGGTGTCGCCGCGGCTGGCGGGGGCTGGTCTGGCGGATTGGTTGCAAAGGAACGGTTTTCCAGCCCAGTCCGTCTAGAACGGGCCCACGCTGCCCTTCCCGCTGGCCATGACCCAGCTGCTGCACCCGCTGTTGCGTCAGATCGGTCTGGCCATTCCCCCGGCCCTGGAGAACGGCGTGGTGGAGGCCATCAGCTGCGATTCGCGCCGGGTGGGCAAGGGCACCCTGTTCGTGGGCCTGCCGGGCACCACGGTGGATGGCGGCGATTTCTGGCCCGAGGTGCTGGCGGCCGGCGCCGTGGCCGCCGTGATCGGCCGGGCCGCGGCGGAGCGCACCCCCCCGGCGGAGCGGGATCCGGTGATCGTGGTGAGCGAGCCGGTGGCCCGCTGGGCCGGCCTGCTGGCGGCGGAGTTCTGGCAGCAGCCCAGCCAGCGGTTCTCCTTGCTCGGGGTGACGGGCACCAACGGCAAAACCACCACCACCCACCTGATCGAGCACCTCAGCAGCCGCTGCGGCAAGCCGGCGGCCCTGTTCGGCACCCTGGTGAACCGCTGGCCGGGCCAGAGCGTGACGGCCCAGCACACCACAGCCTTCGCCGATGTGCTCCAGGCCCAGCTGGCCCAGGCCGTGGAGGCTGGCGCCCAGATCGGCGCCATGGAGGTGAGCTCCCATGCCCTCGACCAACAGCGGATCAGCGGCTGCCACTTCGCCGGGGCGATCTTCACCAACCTCACCCAGGACCACCTCGACTACCACCCCTCGATGGAGGACTACTTCGAGGCGAAGGCCAAGCTGTTCGCAAGCCCGCTGCTCAGCGATGGGGCCCTGGCCGTGGTGAATGGCGATGACCCCTGGGGCCGGCGCCTGGCGGAGCGGCTCGGATCGCGCTGCTGGCGCAGTTCCCTGGAGCCCGACAGCTCGGCGGAGCTGCGCATGGAGAACCTGCGCTTCAGCGCCGATGGCGTGAGCGGCACCCTGGTGAGCCCACTGGGCAGTGGCCCCTTCCGCTCGCCGCTGCTGGGGCGCTTCAACCTGATGAACCAGCTGCAGGCGGTTGGGCTCCTGCTGCACCAGGGTCTGCCGCTGCCATCGCTGCTGGCAGCCCTCGGCGAGTTCCGCGGCGTTCCCGGGCGGATGGAGCGGGTGAGCCTGAACGGAGCCCTGCATCTGCCCGCGGTGCTGGTGGACTACGCCCACACGCCGGATGGTCTGGAGAGTGCTCTCAACGCCTGCAGGCCCTTCACCCAGGGGCGCCTGATCTGTGTGTTCGGCTGCGGGGGCGACCGGGATCGCAGCAAGCGTCCCCAGATGGGCGAGATTGCCGCCCGGCTGGCGGATCAGGTGGTGGTGACCTCCGACAACCCCCGCACCGAAGACCCCCAGCGCATCCTCGACGACGTGCTGGCGGGCATCCCGGCCGGGATTTCGGTGCAGGTGGAGGCCGATCGGGCCGTCGCCATCGCCGGCGCCATCGCGGCGGCGAGCCCGGAGGATCTGGTGCTGATCGCCGGTAAGGGCCATGAGGACTATCAGATTCTGGGCACCCGGCGGGTTCATTTCGATGACCGCGAGGAGGCCGAAAAGGCACTGCGGGCGCGCCCCCATTGACCTGGGGCTTGGGCTGAAGAGCAGGCCTGGAAGAGGACTGGGCCTGCCGGAATATTGCGGTTCTGCCGTTATTGCGTCAAAGCCTGATCGTCTGCTGGGTTGTTGTTTGCTGGGGCGATGTTCGCCGCTACGGTGCCGGGGTGTTTTGGCTGTGCAACGGATTCATGGCGCAGGTTCATCCCATGTCCAGGAGATTCCTGGCTGAACTGATCGGCACCTTCGTATTGGTGTTCGGTGGCTGCGGCAGTGCTGTTCTGGCTGCGGTGTTTCCCTACGCCCAGGCGGACTCCAACCCCCTCGGCCTCGGTTTTCTCGGGGTGTCGTTGGCCTTCGGCCTCACCCTGCTCACCATGGCCTATGCCATCGGTCATGTGTCCGGCTGCCACATCAACCCGGCCGTGAGTTTCGGCCTCTGGGCCAGCGGCCGCTTCCGCGGCTCTGAATTGCTTCCCTACATCGTGGCCCAGGTGCTGGGCGGTGTGATCGCCGGTGGCGTGATCTACGGCATCGCCAGCGGCCGTGCCGGCTTTGAGCTCGCCGGATCCAACCCCCTGGCCACCAATGGCTTCGGGGCCCACTCTCCCGGTGGCTATGGCCTGATCTCGGCCCTGGTGATCGAGGTGGTGCTCACGTTTGTGTTCCTGCTGGTGATCCTGGGCGCCACCCACCGGGATGCGATCAAGGATCTGGCCGGTGTGCCCATCGGTCTGTCCCTCACGCTGATCCACCTGATCAGCATTCCTGTCACCAACACCTCGGTGAATCCGGCCCGCAGCACCGGCGTGGCTCTCTGGGTTGGTGGCGATGCCATCGGCCAGCTGTGGCTGTTCTGGCTGGCACCGATCGTGGGGGCGCTGCTGGCCGGTTGGGTGCAGCGCCACCTGCTGGAATCCCGTTCCAGCTGAGGGCTAACGCCTCAGGCGTCGCTGCTGCCCTCCTGGGCCCTGAGGGCTCCATAGCTCACCGCAGCCAGGCCCACCGGCAGCAGCAGCCACCACAGCCGCCCGCGCTTGGCTCGCAAGAGTTCGTTGGCGGTGGTGTCGCTCTCCTTGGCCCCGGCGAAGGGGGAGCTCTTGGTGCTGCCGGCGGCCCTCGTGCCACCCATCTGCTCCACGGCATCCTTCACGCCGGCGCTGGTTTCATCCTTGGCCCCGGCGAAGGGAGAGGCCTTCTGCGTGGTTGTGGCCGCATCGGCGGGAGGCTGAACCATGCCACCGCCGAGGATGGCGGCGCAGCTCAGGCCGGCGCCGCAGGCGCTCAGCAACAGTTGTTGACGAGTGGACATCGGTGCGGATGAGGCAACATCCGCAGCCTGGTGCTGCAGTGGCCTGGCACCGCGGTTCGTCGGTCTTTTTTTGGGCCAGGGCCGCTGTTCGCTGCCGTTTCAGTGCAGCTTTGCCAGCGCCATCAGCAGGCGCTCCACCTCCTCGGCGGTGGTGGTGATGTGGGTGCAGGCCCGCAGGCAGTCGGGATCGTCGAGGCGGCGGATCCAGATGGCTTGCTCTCCGAGCTGTTTCACAGTGGAGGCGGTGTCGATGCCGTGCTGGTTGGCTCCCGACAGGCTGAAGCTCACCAGCCCCGCCGGAGGTGGCTCCGGCAGCAGGGTGGTGGCCCCCGGGATGGCCTGCAGGCCATCCCAGAGCTGGTGGCTGCGGGCCTGGATGCGCTGGAGGCGCTCGCTCTCACTGCCTGCGGCGGCCAGCAGCTCCAGGGAGGTGGCCAGGCCGCTGCAGAGGGGAACGCAGGAGGTGGCCACCTCAAAGCGGCGAGCGTCGCCGTGCCAGGCGCTGCCGGCCACGGTCTCGTTGTGCAGGCTGCGCCAGCCGATCAGGGTGGGCTGGGCCTGTTCCAGCACCCGCTCCGAGAGGGCCACACCGCCCAGGCCTTCGGGGCCGCAGCACCACTTGTGGCCGGTGAAGGCATAGATGTCGGCGCAGCGGGCCGCCGCGGCCGCCGGGATGCTGCCCAGGGACTGGGCAGCATCCACCAGCAGCCAGGGGGAGCGCGGGTGCTGGCCCAGGCGCTCGGCCACCGCGGCAATCGGCATCACCGCGCCGGTGTTCCAGAGCAGGTGTGAGAGCACCACCAGGCGGGTGCGGGGGCTGAGGCTGTTTTCCAGGCTCTCCAGCACGGCGCTGCTCAGCTCGGCGGCGGGGGTGCACCGGCAGAGCTGCTGCACAGGCAGCACCGCCAGTTCCAGACCCTCACGCCGGGCCAGCTCGCGGCAGGCGGCCACCACGCCGGGGTGTTCGCAGTCGCCGATCAGCAGTTCATCGCCCGGCTGCCAGGGCAGGCCCCAGAGGGGCAGCACGCAGCCGCTGCTCACGTTCTCGGTGAGGGCCAGGCGCTGGGGCCCCACGCCGCAGAGGGCCGCCAGGGCGTTGCGCACGCGGCTGGTTTCCCGCTCGATGTATGGCCACACGGCCCCGGTGAAGGGCCCCAGCTGCTGGATCGTGCGCCAGCTGGCGGTGATGGCCTCCAGGGAGGCCTCCGGCAGGGGGCCCTGGCCCCCGTAGTTGAAGTAGGTCTTGTTGGCGAGGGCGGGCATCTGGGCCCGCAGGCCATCGGCGCCGGAGCGCTGGGAGATCGGATCCATCTCCTCAGCATCTCAGCTGCGGATGCCTGGCGCTTGATGGCCAAGTGTGGCGATGGGATGACGCCGAGCAAGTTGATCTTCTAGACCATCAGCGCAGTGCATTCTTTTCTGCGTGGACCTCACCGTGGCAACGGCCGTTGTCGTGCCGTTTTTATTTAAGCTTGCCGGCGCAATCGCCCTCTGGATACTGGGCGGCTGGCTGATTCAACTGGGGATGCGCGTGTTGCGGCGCGCCTGCAACAAGAGCAGCCTTGATCCCACCGTTCTCACCTACCTGCTCAACATCCTCGCGGCTGTGCTGCGGGTGATCCTGGTGGTGGCGATCCTCGGCTTCTTCGGCATCCAGACCGCCAGCTTCGCGGCACTGCTCGCCGGCGTGGGTGTGGCGATCGGTGCGGCCTGGAGCGGCATGCTGGGCAATTTCGCCGCCGGGGTGTTCCTGCAGATCTTCCGCCCCGTGAGTGTGGGCGATTTCATCAGCGGTGGCGGTGTCACCGGCACGGTGGAGGAGATCGGCATGTTTGTGACCTCGATCCTGGCGCCCGACAACGTGCGCAACATCGTGCCCAACGCCAAGTTGTTCGGCGACACGATCCAGAACTTCTCAGTGCATCCCTACCGCCGGGTCGAGCTGTTGGCCCAGCTCGATCACAGCGCCGACGTGGCCAAGGCCATCGCCCTGCTCAAGCAGGGCCTGGAGCGGGTGCCCAACCAAGCCGAGGGCATGGCCGCCGATGTGGAGATCCTGGAGTTCACCGAGCGCGGTCCGAAGCTGGCGGTGCGGCCCTACACCCACACCAACCACTACTGGCAGGTGTACTTCGACACCAACCGCATGATCGTGGATGTGCTGGGCCGGAACGGCTTCCCCGTGCCTCGGATCCCCGTGGCGATGGCCGGCTCCACAGCGGCCTGAACCGGCTCAGGCCGCTGGCCCTGGCTCAGATCACCTGGCCCAGGGCCACCGCGGCCACCGCGGAGAACAGGGTGATCCCCAGGGCCGTGAAGGGATTCTGGCCCTGGGCCACGGCGAAGGTGGTGATCACGCCCGCCCCGAGGCAGGCCACGGCCAGCTGGGTGGTGATCGCAGGGCGGCTTTCCACGGGGCGACGGGCAGTAACCCGAGCAGCTTGGGGGCGGTTGCCTTGGCCCCCAAGGGCTTCGGCCCCGTTCTTTACCTGACGTTGGCCTTCGTTACGCCGCGCAACGCGTGGAGGCCGGCCGGGCCCGGCCGCTGCTGGCCCACTGCAGCAGGGCCTCCAGCTGTTCGCGGGCCGTGCGGGCCAGGGGCACCAGCTGGGCGGCGGCACTGATCAGGTCGGCCTCGCCGAACTCGCGTCGCTCGCTGAAGGCCTGGTGCATGGCCTCGATCACCACCTGCTCCAGCTCGGCGCCGGAGAAGCCGGCGGTGCGATCCACCACCACCTCCAGGGGCAGGCCGTGGTCGGGGCGGCGGCGGCGCAGCTGCAGGTCGAGAATGGCGCGCCGCTCGGCGGTATCGGGCAGATCCAGCAGGAAGATCTCATCGAAGCGCCCCTTGCGCAGCAGCTCCGGCGGCAGTTTGTCCACGCCGTTGGCGGTGGCCACCACGAACACGGCGCTGGTTTTCTCGGCCATCCAGGTGAGCAGGCTGGCCAGCACCCGCTGGCTGGTGCCGCCGTCGCTGCGGCCGCCGTCTGCGCTGCCGAAGCCCTTGTCGATCTCGTCGATCCAGAGCACGCAGGGAGCCATGGCCTCGGCCCGCTGGATCATGTCGCGGGTGCGGGCCTCGGAGGCGCCCACCAGGCCGGCGAACAGGCGGCCCACATCCAGCCGCAGCAGCGGCATGCTCCAGCTGTGGGCGATGGCCTTGGCCGTGAGCGACTTGCCGGTGCCCTGGGGCCCCACCAGCAGCACCCCCCGGGGGAGGGGCAGGCCGTAGCGGCGGGCCTCATCGCTGAAGGCCAGCTGGCGCTGCTCCAGCCAGCGCTTGAGGGCATCGAGGCCGCCGATGTCGGCGGGGGTGGCCTCGCTGGGGCAGTACTCCAGCAGCTCACTGCGGGCGATGGCCTGGCGCTTCTCCTCCAGCACCTCCTCCAGATCCCCAGCCCCCAGCTGGCCGCGGCGGGCCAGGCCCCGGGCCGCCACCTGGCGGATGCGCTGCTCGCTCAGGCCGCTGCAGCTGTGGCTGAGCTGCTCCAGCAGCTCGGGTTCCAGGGGCTGGCCGCTGGCCTGGCCGATGCTCTCCAGCAGGGCCCGGATCTCCGCCTGGTTGGGCAGGGGCAGATCCAGCAGGGTGATGCACTCCTCCAGTTCCCGTGGCAGCTGCCATTCGGCGGCCGTGATCACCAGGGTGTGGGGCTGCTGGCGCAGACCCGTGGTCAGGTTGCGCAGCTTGCGGCAGATGCCGCTGTCGTCGGCGTAGCGGTGAAAGTCGTGCAGCACCAGGATCGCGGCCTGATCCGCTGCCAGGGCCTGGAGGCTGTCGAGGGCGGCCAGTGGATTGCGGGCTGCCTCCCCCTCGCGCCCCGGCAGCCCCACCAGGCCGCTGATGAAATCCCAGCGCAGCAGCAGCCGGTTGCCCAGCCGCCTGGCGGCCGCCGCCAACAGGGCGGCGATGCGTTCCTCTTCCTGGCTGCGGATCCAGAGGATGGGGGTGCGGGCGCGGATCAGCAGATCGAGGTGGTCGGCCCAGGCCTGGCTCATGGTGGAGGGAGCGGGCGCGAGGGTTCTAGCGCTGAGTGAGGCCCTTGAGGGCGGCCCAGCGGGGATCGCCGAGGTCGTGCTCGGCGTTGGCCTGGAGATTGGGGCCAGGGCAGGCGCTGCCGCAGCGGTTCACCAGGGGCAGCTGCAAGCTGAGCTGCTCAAAGGTCCAGTGGGCGGGGTCGAACGCGCCCCGGGGATCGAGGCTTTCGGTGAGGGCGTCGGCATCGAGATCGAGCACCGCGCTGCCGGCCTCCATCACCGTGGTTTCGCTGATCCCCGCCTCCCTGGCCTGTTCCCCAAGCCAGAGCACCTCCTTTGTGGAGAAGCGCAGGGGGTGGTTGAAGTGCTGCAGGCAGCGGTCGCAGCAGAGGGTCACGATGGTTTCGGCCTCGCCCTCCACCTCCAGCACGTTGCCCCGGTGCTGGGCCTTCACCTGCCCGCGTACAGGGGTGAGGCTCTCCAGTTCCTGGAGATGCTGATCCACGCGCCAGCTGCGGCCGTCGGCCAGGAGTTTGAGCTCCTGGATGGGCACGGGTCGCAGATCGTCGCCGCCGGGGTTCGGGGCCGGGACGGAGCCGGGCTGGCGGGAATCGGCCATGGCCCTACTTCTTGCCCTTGGGCTCGAAGGGCAGGCGGTTGCCACCGGCGCTGGTGGCCGTGGCGGTCACCGTCTGCTGGGCCAGCTGCTGATCGAGGATCGCCTGCAGGTTGTCGGGCAGGGCCTCGCGGGTGAGCAGGAAGGTTTGCAGCGCCTGGAAGATGTTGGCCACCACCATGTAGAGCAGCACGCCCGCCGGCAGGGGGAAGAACAGGAACATGCCGGTGATCATCACGGGCGTGATCTTGTTGGCCGTGGCCTGCTGGGGGTTGGCGGGCATGCCCATGCCCGACAGGATCTGACTGGCGAACAGGCTGGCGCCGAAGGCGGCCACCAGGATCGCGATGTCCCAGTTGACGGCGCCATCGGTGTAGAAGCCCACCTGGCCCAGGGCCTTGATGAACAGGAAGCCGCTGCGGGCCGCCAGGCCGGGGATCTTGGCCTCCACCACGGCATCGCCGGGCGCGATCGCCCTGATGGTGCCGTTCTGGTCCACGCTCACCACCCCATCACCCTTGGTGACGCTCCAGCTGGGGTTGAAGCTGCTGCCGTTCTCCACTCCGGAGAGCACCGAGGCGAAGCTGGCGCCGTCCTTGGTGTGCAGGCTCACGGTGGCGGAGTCGCCCACCCCCAGCTTGTTGCCCTGCTGCAGGGTGGCGATCACCGGCACGTGGTTGGTGGCCGTAACGAAGATCGAGTGGCTGGCGCTGTTGAAGGGCTTCGGCTCCACGGTGGCGATCTGCTCGGCCGGCAGCACCTTCAGGTTGAGGGTGTAGGGCACATCGGCGAACGGTGAGCCCCGCAGGGTGGCGAACAGCGCGAACAGGATCGGCATCTGCACCAGCAGGGGCAGGCACCCAGAGAGGGGGCTGCCGAACTCCTTCATCAGGGCCCCCAGCTCCTCCTGCTGCTTCTGGGGGTTGTTGGCGTACTTGGCCTTGATCTCGGCCTGGCGCTTCTGCATCACCGGCTGGGCGATGCGCATGCGCCGGGCGCTGCGGATCGATCCGGCGCTCAGGGGGAAAAGGGCCAGCCGGATCACCACCGTGAGGGCAATGATCGCCAGCCCGTAGCTCGGCACCAATCCGTAGAAGAAATCGAGGATCGGGAGCAGCAGGTTGTCGGAGATGTAGCCGATCACGGCGTGGTGGCGTCGGGGAGGAGGGTTGGTGGGGCCAGTGTGTCAGGCGGGGAGGCTCAGGCGGCGGCGCTGCCACCGAACCCTGGCTTGGCGGCCGCCTTGGCGGCGGGGCTGGCGGCCATGCGCTCGAGGATGTAGGCCTCGGTCTCGCGGTAGCGGGGCACGGCGCGCATCTCCAGCTTCATGCCGTCGTTGAGCACCAGCACCATGTCGCCCCAGAAGCCGAAGCCGCGGGCCACGGAGCGCACCTCGCGGATCTGGCTGTACACCACCTGGGTGCGGTCGCGCCCCAGCCAGCCACCGCTCACCGACACGCGGCGGCTGGTGATGGTGAAGCGCAGCCAGAGGGCCCGCACGATGGCCCCCACGGCAAAGGGGATGCCGATCAGCGTGAGGCCGAACAGCAGGTTGGTGATCAGATCACCCTTGGCGGGGCCGCCTTCATAGAAGACGTCCTCATGGATGCTGGCGCCGGGGGCGACAGGTTCGGAGTGTCCTGCAGCGGTCATGGGCGCAGCCCTGCCTTCTCGAGGAGTTGGGAACATTCTTCCAGCAGGGCCTGATCGGGGGCTTCAGCGCTGCCGGGCTTGAGGGAGATCAACAGCCAGGTGCCGCTGCCCCGGGCCGGGTGCGCCGCCGCCGCCGCCACCAGGTGCCGGTGCAGCAGCCGTCGCAACCGGTTGCGCACCACCGAGCGCTTGCTCACCTTGGTGCTCACCACCACCCCCAGCCGGCAGCTGCGGGGCTGGACATCGCGGGGGTCGGGCTTGAGCAGCTCCGGCTCGGCGGCCAGGGTGCGGAGCACCATCCAGGTGCCGTGCAGGCGGCGCCCCTTCTGGTACAGGCGATCGAACACAAAGCGCCCCCGCAGCCTGTGTTCCCGGGGAAGAACCATGGAACAGCAAACGGCGGAGGCGTTGGGCGGCTGGTGGATGGGGCCGGCGAGGAACCGGGATTCAGACCGCCAGGCGGGCGCGGCCGCGCTTGCGGCGGGAGCGGATCACGCGGCGACCGGTGTGGCTGCGCATCCGCACGCGGAAGCCGGAGACCCGCTTGCGCTTGCGGCTGGTTCCTTCGAGGGTCCGTTTGGTCATGGCTCCGGCTCGGCTACGCCTTCAACGTCGATCGCCCAACCTACCAGTTGGCGGTGGGGGCTCCAGGCACCCCCGCGCTTCAGTTGCTGGGGGGATCGATCTGGATCAGCCAGCTGCCCAGGTAGCCCGAAATGGGCACATCGCCGGGGGCCTGGGCCAGGGCGTTGAACTGATACATGCCCGCGTTGAACGGGTTGAAGATGTTCAGGTACACGCCGATGGTTTTGCCCACGGGTACGGGGGTTTCCGGGAAGATTTCGATGGCGGTGTTGTCCTTGCTCACCTCCACCACCGCCGGGATCTGCTTGTCGCAACGGGTGCGCGACAGCATGCCGCCCTCCTTCATGTAGCAGAGCTGCACGTTCTTGGGCTGGATCTCAACATCGAAGCTCTTGGGGATGCCAATCGTGAGCTTGAGGATGGCGGTTTTGCGGTCTTTCGGTTTGAGCAGCAGGTAGTACTCCGACCGCTTCAGCCGAGCGGTATCGGTCATGAAGAAGTAGAGCTTGCGGTAGTCCTTGGTGTTGTCCCAGCGAAACTCCACCAGGCCCGGCGTGCCCTGGGCGATTGCGGGTTGTGGGGCGACCAGGGGGCTGAGGCCGGCGGCAACGCCTGCCAGGCCCAGGGCGGTTGCCGCGGCTGCGGCACGAAGGATTGACATGGCTGTGTGTGAGGAGGGCTCTCGCCTGTCTTGGATTCTCAGCAGGCGCCGGATCCGGCGGCCCGGCAGGTGGGCGGCAGCCGAGCTGGCAGTTGTGACCAGGTGTAACTCAGGCCGGACCGCCGGCCAGGTCTGGCCGCAGCAGCGCGGCTTCACGCAGATAGGCGTGGCGGGGGTTCTGCTGCTCCTCAAGCCAGGCGTGGGCCAATAGCCGGATGCAGCGGGGCAGATCGCCCTCCACGGCCATCTGCTGGCAATCGAGCAGGGCCACCCCATCCCAGCCCGGGCGCCGGCGGGCAATGGCGGCGGGAAAGCAGGCATTCAGATCCGCCGTCACCGAGAAGGTGACCGAGAGCAGCTGACTGCCCTCCAGGCCGTTGCGCTGCACCAGGGCATCGAGCAGTTCGGCCACCGCTTCGGCGATGGCCTCGGCGGTGTTGGCCCTGGCGGTGGTGGCCCCCCGCAGGGAACGCAGCGTGCGCGTGCTGCTCATGGGCGGTGCAGCCACAGGGGTTGGCCGCTCCAGCCCAGTTCCAGTTTCAGCTGATCGCTGAGCCGGCCCAGCAGGGCCCGGCCCGGAATCAGCCCGGCGAAGCGCCTGGGGGGCTTGCCGAAGGTGATCGGCCGGGTGGTCTCCTCATCGAGGTTCGCCAGGCGAGCGGCCAGGCGGCGGGCGCTGTCCTCATCGCCCAGTTCGTCCACCAGTCCCAGCTCCTTGGCCTGGGCGCCAGTGAACACGCGGCCATCGGCGAAGTCCCGCACCGCCTCTTCGCTCAGCCCCCGTCCCTCGGCCACGGCAGCCACGAACTGGTCGTAGCTGGAGTCGATCAGGTTCTGCAGCAGTTGCCGCTCGGCGGCGGTGAGGGCGCGATCGGGCGAGAGGATGTCCTTGTAGAGGCCACTCTTCACGGTTTCGAACTGGATGCCGATGCGCTCCAGCAGCCGCGAGAAGTTGTTGCCCCGCAGGATCACGCCGATCGATCCGGTGATGGTGCCGGGGTTGGCCACGATCTGTTCAGCCGCCACCCCCACATACACGCCTCCGGAGGCGGAGATGTTGCCGAAACTGGCCACCACCCGGCAGCCCTTGGCCCGCAGGCGCCCGATCGCGGCGTGGATCTCCTGGCTGTCGCCCACGGTGCCACCGGGGCTGTCGATGCGCAGCAGCAGGGCGGGACACTCCCGCTGTTCCACCTCCCGCAGGGCCTTGAGCACGCGGCTGCGGGTGGGGCCGGCGATGGGCCCTTCGATGGCGATGCGAGCCAGTTTGCGGCGGGATTTGCGGCGCCAGGGCCAGGCCATCGATGCAGTGTGCAGTGCCTGGATCTTAAAAAGGTGGTTGTGGGCGACTTGGGCCGGTGGTGCTGCGCTGGCTGCTGATGGTGTTGCCCTTTGCCCTCTGGGGCACGGCGATGGCGGCGATGAAGCCGTTGCTGGAGGGCTCTGGCCCCCTCACCCTGGCCTGGATGCGCCTGCTGCCGGCGGGGCTGGTGCTGCTGCTCACCGCGGCGATCTGGAGGCGCTCGCCGGGGGTGGACCCTCGCGATCGCCTCTGGCTGCTGCTGTTTGCCCTGGTGGATGCCACCCTTTTCCAGGGGCTTCTGGCCCGGGGCCTGGAGGGCACCGGTGCCGGCCTGGGCTCGGTGCTGATTGATTCCCAGCCCCTGGCGGTGGCCCTGTTGGCCCGCAGCCTGTTCGGCGAGGCGATCAACCCGGTGGGCTGGCTGGGGCTGCTGCTGGGCCTGGCCGGCATCCTTTGCCTGGGCCTGCCGGCGCCTCTGCTGCGCCAGTGGTGGCTGATGGGACCGGAGGCCCTGGGGGAGCGGGCCTGGAGCCACGGGGAGCTCTGGATGCTGGGGGCCGCCCTGGCCATGGCCCTGGGCACCGTGATCAGTCGCTACGCCTGTCGCCACAGCGATCCGGTGGCCGTGACCGGCTGGCACATGCTGCTGGGGGCGCTGCCCCTGCTGGGGGGCTCGGCCCTGGCACCGCTGCTGGATCCCACGGCACCGGCCTTCTGGCCCCACTGGAGCGGGTTGGACTGGACCCTGATGGCCTACGCGGCCCTGCTGGGCAGTGCCCTGGCCTATGGACTGTTCTTCTGGTTCGCCAACCAGGAAAATCTCACCAGCTTCAGTTCGCTCACGTTCCTCACGCCCCTGTTCGCCCTGCTGTGCGGCCTGGCGCTGCTGGGAGAGCAGCTCCGGCCGCTGCAGTGGCTGGGAGCTGCCCTGGCCCTGGTGAGCGTGGTGCTGATCAACCGGCGCCAGCAGCTGTGGGAGGCCCCCTGATGAAGCTGCTGGTGGTGAGTACGCCCGTCGGCCCCCTCGGCAGCGGCCGTGGAGGCGGGGTGGAGATCACCCTCACGGGGCTGGTGGCGGGCCTGCTGGGGCGGGGTCATCAGCTCACGGTGCTGGCGGCCGAGGGCTCCCAGCTGGCCCCGGCCTGCGCCGGCGCGGCGCTGTGGACCTGCCCCGGCAGTCCGCAACCCAGTTGCCAGCACCAGGGCCGGCAGGCGCCGATCACCATGGCCGCCGATGGGCTGCTGCCGCACTTCTGGAGACGGGCGCTGCTGGAGGGACCCGCGGCGGGGTTCGATGCGGTGCTCAACCTGTCCTACGACTGGCTGCCGCTCTGGCTCACCCCCTCCGCGTCGCTGCCCCTGTTTCACCTGGTGAGCATGGGCTCGGTGAGCGAGGCCATGGATGCGGTGATCGCCGATGTGGCCGCCTGGGACCAGCGCCGCCTGGCCTTTCACACCCGCGCCCAGGCCGCCGATTTCCGCCTGCCCCAGCCGCCGGTGGTGGTGGGCAACGGCTTCGATCTGGAGGCCTACCGCTTCTGCGCCGAGTCCGAGCCGCTGCTGGGCTGGGTGGGGCGCGTGGCGCCGGAGAAGGGGCTGGAGGACGCGGCGGCGGCGGCGGCCCAGCTGGGCCAGCGGCTGGCGGTGTGGGGGCTGGTGGAGGATCCGGCCTATGCGCGGGCCGTGGAGGCCTCGGTGCCGGCCGGCACGCTGGAGTGGCGCGGCTTCTGGCCCACCGAGGCCCTGCAGGCGCAGCTGGGCCGCTGCCGGGCCCTGCTGAACACCCCCAAGTGGAACGAGGCCTACGGCAACGTGGTGGTGGAGGCCATGGCCTGTGGTGTGCCGGTGGTGGCCTACCGCCGCGGTGGCCCCGGTGAGCTGGTGCAACCGGGGGTGAATGGGCTGCTCGTGGAGCCCGACGACGTGGCCGCCCTGGCTGAAGCGGTGGGCCGCGTGGGCGCGATCGACCGGCGTGGCTGCCGCCAGTGGGTGGAGCGGCAGGCCTCCCGCAGTGGCTTCGCCCAGCGCCTGGAAGCCTGGTTGCTGGCGGGCCTGGAGCGGGGATGCGGGAAGGGCTGAGGTCTCGGGAGATAGTGTCCACACCAGCGGGTCAGGCGGTGGTGGCAGAACAGCAACTTCCGCCGCAGCGCCTCAGGCGCCAGCAGCAGCTGGTGCTGTTGGCGCTGCTGGTCTGCGGCCTGGGGCTGTTCGTGTGGCAGCTGGGCGACACCGGCCTGGTGGATGAAACGCCGCCGCTGTTCGCCGCCTCCGCCCGTGCCATGGCGGAAACCGGCGACTGGCTCACCCCGCGGGTGAACGGCCTGCCCCGTTACGACAAGCCCCCTCTGGTGTACTGGCTGATGGGGCTCGGCTACCTGCTCCCCGGCCAGGAGCTCTGGAATCCGCTCGGCACCTGGGCAGCCCGGCTGCCCTCGGCCCTCAGCAGCGTGGCGGTGATGCTGCTGCTGGCGATCACCCTCCTGCGCTGGCCCCAGCGCAACCCCTCGCCGCGCCAGGCGGCCATCACCGCCTCCTGTGCCGCCCTGGCCTTCGCGCTATCGCCTCTGGTGTTGCTGTGGAGCCGCATCGCCGTCAGCGATGGGCTGTTCAGCGGCACCCTGGCGATGGCTCTGCTGCTGTTCTGGTGGCGCTTTGCCGGTCAGTCCCAGGGCCAGGGCGACCTCGGTTGGTTCTGGCCCTGGTTGCTGCTGGGATTGGCCGTGCTGGCCAAGGGGCCGGTGGCTGTGGCGCTCACGGCTCTCACGCTGGGGCTGTTCGCCTGGCGGCAGGGGGATCTGCCTGGCCTGGTGGCGCGTCTGCGGCTTTTGCCGGGGTTGGCGATCACGCTGCTGGTGGCGCTCCCCTGGTACCTGGCTGAGCTGCTGGTGGAGGGGAAGCCCTTCTGGGACAGCTTCTTCGGCTACCACAACCTGCAGCGCTTCACCGGGGTGGTGAACAACCACCTGCAGCCCTGGTGGTTCTTCGGCCCGGTGCTGGTGGTGGCCAGTGTGCCGTTCACACCGCTGCTGCTGCAGGGGCTGCTGGGTGCCGTTCGCACCCGCCGGGCCAGCCTGGCGCCGGAGCAGTCGCTGGGCCTGTTCGCCGCCTGCTGGCTGCTGGCGGTGCTGCTCTTCTTCACGGCAGCCGCCACCAAGCTGCCCAGTTACTGGATCCCGGCCACCCCCGCCGCGGGGGTGTTGATCGCCCTGGCAGCCCAGGATCTCGCCGCAGCTCCCACCGGCAGCGCCAGCCGCTGGCTGCGCGGCAGCACCCTGGCTCTGGTGGCCCTGTTCACCCTGGGCCTGGCGGCATCGCCCCTCTGGATCCCACTGATCAACGATCCCGAGCTGCCCACCCTGCCGGCCCAGCTGCTGGCCAGTGGCCTGGTGATCCGAGCAGCCCTCTGCTTCGGCCTCAGCCTGGCCCTGGGCGTGCTGCTGCTGAGGCGGCCATGGCGCCCGCTCTGGCTGCTGGGCCAGCAGTTGCCGCTGGTGCTCTACACCCTGGTGGCCCACCTGCCGATGGTGCAGCTGGGGGATGGGGTGCGTCAGCTGCCCGTGCGCCGCATGGCCGCCGAGGTGGTGCGGCAGCGCCGGCCCGCGGAGCCCCTGGCGATGGTGGGGATCCTCAAGCCCTCACTTCACTACTACACGCGCCAGGTGGTGCTGTTCGAGGGCATTCAGCCCAACGGCCCGATCAACCTCAACGATCGTCTGGCCCGCGAGCGCCGGCGGGGCCTGCAGCCCTCGCCCCCACGCTCCGGCGCCACGCTGCTGCTGGTGATCGATCAGCGCACGGCCCAGCTGCCCCAATGGAGCGGCCTGCCCCACCAGCCACTCTCCAGCGAAGGGCTCTATCGCCTCTGGCGGGTGCCGCGTCTGGCGCTGGAGCAGCAGGCACGCGCGCTCCAGCGCGCCGGTGTGGAGGGTCCTGATTGGCAGCGGCCCAGACCCGAGCGCTACTGAGGCGCAGGGGGCGCTGCCGGATCCGAGCTGGCTGTGCCCATGGCCACCCCGGCATCCATGCGCATCCGTTCACAGAAGCTGCAGTGCTCCCAGCGCAGCAATTCACCACCCGGGGCCGGTCGGCCGCAGCGGGGGCAGGTGGCCATCCCATGGACATCCACCCGGCTGGGGTGCTGGGCCCAGGCCTGGGCCTCCAGCTCGGTGCCTCCGGCGGGCAGGGGCGTGGCCACGTGTTGCTGGAATTGCAGGTCTGTGATGGAGAAGCCGGCGCCCCGCAGGGCCCCCAGCAGCTGGTGCTTGTTGAAACGCAGGGCCTGCAGCCATTGCGGATGGCTGGCCCCCACCAGCAGACGCCCGCCCCGCATCTGCAGGGGTTGGCAGTGGGGAGCCAGCTGTGGGCCGGCGATCCTCGGCCAGGCGTTCCAGAGCGCGGCCAGGTTCCCATCCCGGCGCCACTCCCCCTGCAGCTGCTCCAGGCAGCTGGCGATGCCCCGGATCGGCGGCCGCGGCGGCGGCACCAGCAGATTCACATCCCCCTGCCGGCGTGTCTGGTTGCGGGGGGCGATGGCCATCGGGGCACCCTATCGAGGGTGCGGCAATCCCGCCGTTTCAATGCGGCGGGCGCTGGCTAGCCTCAGACCTTGCCCCTTCACTGATCCATGGGCTTTTTCGATCGGCTCAGCCGCCTGGTTCGTGCCAACGCCAACGCTGTGCTGACCAAGGCGGAAGACCCCGCCAAGATCCTGGATCAGTCGGTGGCCGACATGCAGGCCGACCTGGTGAAGCTGCGCCAGGCCGTGGCCACCGCTATCGCCAGCCAGAAGCGCATCCAGAACCAGGCTGAACAGGCCGAAGCGCAGGCCAAGACCTGGTACGAGCGCGCTGAGCTGGCCCTCAAGAAGGGCGAGGAGGACCTCGCCCGCGAGGCCCTCAGTCGCCGCAAGACCTGCCAGGACACCGCCACGGCCCTGAACACCCAGCTGCAGAGCCAGGCCAGCCAGGTGGATCAGCTCAAGAAGAGCCTGGTGGCCCTTGAGAGCAAGATCGCCGAGGCCAAGACCAAGAAAGACATGCTCAAGGCCCGCGCCCAGGCGGCGCAGGCCCAGGAGCAGCTGCAGAGCGCGGTGAGCGGTCTGGGCACCAACAGCGCCATGGCGGCCTTCGAGCAGATGGAGGAGAAGGTGCAGGTGCTGGAGGCCCGCAGCCAGGCCGCGGCCGAACTGGCCGGCGCCGATCTCGAGAGCCAGTTCGCCTCCCTGGAGGGGGCCCCGGAGGTGGATGCCGAACTGGCGGCCCTCAAGGGCAAGCTCGCCGGCACTCCCGCTGCCACGGCCCTGCCGGCCCCCGGCCAGCCGCTGCCCCAGTTGGAGCCGGTGCAGGTGACCGAAGTGGATGCCGATCTCGAGGAGCTGAAGCGCTCGATCGACAAGCTCTGACGGCCTCCCGGCAGGGCAGGCCTCCATACAATCCCTCCATTGCTCCCTGTTGCCGTGTCCGTCGTTCACCTCACCGACGCCAACTTCCAAGCCGAGGTGCTGGAGGCCGGCACGCCAGTGCTGGTGGATGTCTGGGCTGAGTGGTGCGGGCCCTGCCGGCTGATGGCGCCGATGATGGACTGGGCCGCCGACGCCTTTGCCGGTCGGCTGGCGGTGGGCAAGCTGGAGGCCGATCCCAATCCCACCAGCCGAGATCAGCTGCAGATTCAGGGCTTGCCCACGCTGATCGTGTTCAAGAACGGCAAGGAGGTGGCCCGGCACGAGGGCGCCATGGCCAAGCCCCAGCTGCAGGCCTTCCTGGATGCCCATCTCTGAGCGGCTCTCGGAGCAGCTGTCTGAGCGGGTTGGCCGGCTGGGCAGTGGCGTTTTCGCCCGCAACGACCAGCGCAAGCAGCTCTACACCTCCTTCGCCTCGGCTCAGGGCCTGCCGCCTCTGCTGGATCTGTCCCTGGGGTCCACCGATCTGCAGCCACCGGCGGTGGCGATCGAGGCGATCCGCTCCGCCCTCTCGGCTCCCGGGAGCGCGTCCTACTGCCTCCACGCTGCCACCCTCCCCTTCCGTGAGGCCGCGGCGGCCTGGGCCCAGCGCCGCTTCGGCGTCGCGGTGGATCCCGAACGGGAGGTGCTGCTGCTGGTGGGCTCCCAGGAGGGCACGGCCCATCTGCCGCTGGCGGTGCTGAATCCCGGCGACGCGGCCCTGCTCTGCGATCCCTACTACCCCTCCCACCTGGGCGGCCTGCACCTGGCCTCCGCTCGCCCGCACCTGTTGCGGCTCTCCGCCGAAAGCGGCTTCGCCCCCGATTTCAACCAGCTCAGCACCAGCCAGTGGGAGGCGCTGCGGCTGATGGTGCTGGGTTTCCCCCACAACCCCACCGCCACCACCGGCCAGCAGGCCTGGGTGGATGAGGCGGCGGAGCGGGCGGTGCGCCACGGGGTGGTGTTCGCCCACGACAACCCCTACGTGGATCTGGCCCTGGAGGGGGACGCTCCAGCGCTGCTGCGCTCGCCCCATTGGCGCGCCTGCGGGATCGAGTTCTTCTCCTTCTCCAAGAGCTGGTGCCTGGGCGGCTACCGGCTGGCCTTCGCCATCGGTGCCGAACCCCTGATCACCGCCCTGCGTCAGGTCAAGGGGGTGGTGGACTTCAACCAGTCGCTGGCGTTGCAGGCCGGGGCGATCGCCGCCCTTGAGCAGGCGCCCCACTGGCCGGAGCAGCTCAAGCGGATCTATCGCGAGCGGCGCGACCGCATGGCCCGGGCCCTGGAGGCGGTGGGCTGGCCGGTGCGTCTGCCTTCGATGGCGCTCTACCTGTGGCTGCGGCTGCCGCCGGCGGCGGCGGCGGCCGGGCTTGATTCGGAGCGGTTCTGCGCCCAGCTGTTGGAGCACACCGGCGTGTGCCTCACCCCCGGCCATGGCTTCGGGGCGGCTGGCGAGGGCTATGCCCGCCTGGCCCTGGTGCACCCCAGCGAGCAGTTGGAGGCCGGAGCCGCGCGGCTGGGGAGCTGGCTGGCGGAGCTGTGAAGGGGGCTGTGGCCGCTGCGCGCCGCCGACTCACGGGCGGGCCGGCGCCACTCCCCTGGCAGCTGCATGCCCTGCCGGTGTGTGCCAGCACGGAGCTGGAACTCGATCGCCTGCTCTCCGCCGGGGCCACGGCTCCCGTGGCGGTGCTGGCCCGGCGCCAGACCCGTGGCCATGGCCAGCAGGGGCGGCCCTGGTGCTCCCCGGCCGGGGGGGTGTGGCTGAGTGCGGCCCTGCCCTGGCCCGAGCAGCCGCAGGGCACGGCCTCCCTGGCCCTGGCGGTGGCCGTGGGCCTCGCCCTGGAGCTGGAGCAGCTGGGGCTGCAGCCGCGGATCAAGTGGCCCAACGACCTGCTGCTCAACGGCCGCAAGCTGGCGGGTGTGCTCCCCCGCCTGCGCTGGCGCGGCGGCCGCATCCTCGGGGCACGGGTGGGCCTGGGCATCAATGGCCGCAATCCGGTGCCCCGCGTTGGCATCAACCTGGCTGAGGCCCTGGCGGTGGCTCTGCCGGGTCTCCACCACCCGGAGGCCCAGCCCCAGCGCCTTGCCGGCCGGGTGCTGCGGGCCCTGGAGTGGGCATCGGCCCAGGCCTGCCAGCCTGAGCGGGTGCGGCTGGAGGCGGAGCGCAGGCTGTGGCGGATCGGCACGATCGAGCATGGGGGGCTGCAGTGGCAGCCCCTGGGCCTGCACGTCGACGGCAGCCTGCTGCTCCAACGCGGCGAACAACGGGCCTGCCTGCAGCGCTCTTTCTAGAGTTCGCAACAGTTTCCTCCTCCTGGCTTGCTCCACCCGGTGCCGCGCTCCCGATTGCTCACCCTGCTGCTGGCCCTGCCGCCACTGCTGGGGGGTGGTCTGGCCTGGGGGCAGCTGGAGGCCTCCACCCCGGCCGTGTCCGCTCCGGCCCCGGTTCCCCCGGCACCCGTTCCTCCCGTTCAAGTGCCCCAGCTACAAGCCCCCCAGGCACCGGTGGAGCCCGTGCTGCCCCCTCCTGCCGCCAGTGCGGCGCCGCGCCGCTTCGATCAGTCCCTTGACGACCTGGTGCGCCAGGGCGTGGTGACCCCCTCCGAGCGCAGCCTGATGCGCGGTGGCTCGGACCTCCAGCCCCTGGATGTGGGGGCCTTTCAGCAGGCCTGCCGCAAGGGGGCCCTCTCCCAGCGGGAGTGTGGCGGTGGCCTGGCCCTGCGCTGGGGCCGGCGCCTGGGATCGGGCAGCGAAGATCCCCTGGCTGGTGGCGGGCGCATCGGTGCCGATGGTCAGCCGCTGCCCCCGCTCACGGTGCCGGTGTCGGCGCTGTTGGCGGGAGCGGGGGGAAGCTTCAATCTGGCCAGTGTGTTCCGGGTGACGCCTCGCCCCGCTCCCCTGCTGGGCAACGGCAACCGCCGGCTGCTGATGCCGCTCATCGGCGCCGCGGTGAACACCAGCGGCTTCGGCTGGCGGCTGCACCCGGTGCTGGGCTACTGGCGCCTCCACGCCGGCGAGGATCTGGCGGCCCCGGAGGGCACGCCGGTGGTGGCGGCCCTCTCGGGACGGGTGGTGAGCAGCGGCCTGGCCGGCGGCTATGGCCTGGCGGTGGAGGTGGAACACCAGCGCCCCCTGCGCCGCACCCTGTATGGCCACCTCTCGGAGCTGTATGTGAAAGCGGGCGAGTGGGTGCGCCAGGGCGAGGTGCTGGGCCGCGTCGGCAGCACGGGCTTGAGCACGGGGCCGCACCTGCACTTCGAACTGCGCCAGCCCGCCGATGGCGGTTGGGTGGCGATGGATCCCGGTGAGCTGGATCCCGGCAGCGGCTTCAAGGGCCGCGATGCGATCGCCCTGTTGATGGGGCAGCTGCTGGCCAGCCTGGAACGGCCCCAGGGCTCGGCCCCTGGCCGCGCCGGCTAGAGCTGGGAACCCGCGCCGCTGTCCACCAGGCGGCCATCGTGGAAGTGCACGATCCGCTCGGCCCGCTCGGCCACGTCGTGTTCGTGGGTCACCAGCAGCACTGTCATGCCGGCGCGATGCAGCTCGTCGAACAGATCCAGCACCTCCTTGGTGGTGCGGGAATCGAGGGCACCGGTGGGCTCGTCGGCCAGCAGCAGATTGGGCTGGTTGATGATGGCCCGGGCCACGGCCACCCGCTGTTGCTGGCCACCGGAGAGCTGGTTCGGCTTGTTGTACAGCCGATCCCCCAGCCCCACCCGCTGCAGGGCCGCGATGCCCCGCTCCCGCCGCTGTTCGGCCGGTACACCCGCGTAAACCATCGGCAGCATCACGTTCTCCAGGGCCGTGAGCTCCTGCAGCAGGTGGAACTGCTGGAACACGAAGCCCAGCTCGCGGTTGCGTAGGTCGGCCAGGGCGTCGTCGCTGAGGCCTTCCACCGCCGTGCCATTGAGGCGGTAGGTGCCGCTGCTGGGCCGATCCAGGCAGCCGAGGATGTTCATGGCCGTGCTCTTGCCGGAGCCAGAGGTGCCCATCACCGCCAGGTATTCCCCCCGCTGCACGGTGAGGCAGAGGTCGTCGAGGGCTTTCACGGCGGTGTCGCCGCTGCCGTACACCTTGCGAACGTGTTCGAGTTCGGCAACCGGTTCGCCCATCAACCCAGGGGCAGATTCACCGCGGTGGCCAGGGCTTTCTGCAGCATCGGCGTGCCGGCCACGGCGCCACTGGCCCAGTTGAACAGGGGGTTGGAGAGGATGCCGCCCACGGCGGTGACCACAACGCAAGAGATCAGAGCCACCCGCAGAGGCTGCAGGCCGGCGATGCTCCAGCTCACGGCCGGGTAGGCCTTCACCACATCGGAGGCCTCCTGGGGCTCCTTCACCACCATCATCTTGATCACCGAGATGTAGTAGTAGATCGAGATCACGGAGGTGAGCAGGCCCACCACCACCAGCAGGTACTGGTGATCGGCCCAGCCGGCGAAGAAGAGATAGATCTTGCCGAAGAAGCCGAGCATCGGCGGGATGCCACCCAGCGACAGCAGGCAGAGGCTGAGCCCCAGGGTGATCAGCGGATCTTTCTGATAAAGACCGGCGTAATCACTGATCCGGTCGCTGCCGGTGCGCAGGGAGAAGAGAATGATGCAGGCGAAGGCCCCCAGGTTCATGAACAGGTAGGCCGCCATGTAGAGCACCATCGCGGCGTAGCCGTCCTCGGTGCCGCACACGAGGCCGATCATCACGAAGCCCGCCTGGCCGATCGAGCTGTAGGCCAGCATCCGCTTCATCGAGGTCTGGGCCAGGGCCACCACGTTGCCCAGCACCATGCTGAGGATCGCCAGCACGGTGAAGAGCAGCTTCCACTGGGCCTCAAAGGGCTCAAAGCAGCCCACCAGGATCCGCAGGGCCAGGGCGAAGCCGGCTGCTTTGGAACCCACCGAGAGGAAGGCCACCACCGGCGTGGGGGAGCCCTCGTACACATCGGGGGTCCACTGGTGGAAGGGCACCGCCGCGATCTTGAAGGCCACCGTGGCCAGCACGAACACCAGGGCCAGGGCCGCCACGGGGGTGGTGCTGGTCTGCAGGGCCAGGCCCACGGCCTCCAGGCTCGTTTCGCCGCCGGTGAGGCCGTAGAGCAGGGAGGCTCCGTAGAGGAACACCGCAGCGGCGGCTGAGCCCACCAGCAGGTATTTGAGGGCGGCCTCGGAGCTGCGGGCGTCGCGCTTCATGTAGCCCGACAGCAGGTAGCTGGCCACCGAGAGGGTTTCCAGCGACACGAAGATGCTCACCAGGTCGGTGGAGCCGCACAGCAGCATCGCCCCGAGGGTGGCCGCCAACAGGATCGCCGTGTATTCGCCCACCGGGGTGCCGGCCCGCTCCACATAGCGCCAGCTGATCAGCAGCGACAGCAGGGTGGAGGCCGCCACCACCGCCCGGAAGGCGATGGCCAGGTTGTCCGCCAGGAAGGAGCCCAGGAAGGAGGGCTCCAGGGGAGCGGTGTTCCACTGCAGGGCCAGCAGCCCCAGGGCCCCGCCAAGGCCCGCGTAGGAGAAGAGGGGAACCCAGCGGCTGGCGGCCTTCTCGCCGGCCAGGTCCACCAGCAGGCAGGCCACCATGGCCAGCAGCACCGCACCTTCAGGTGCGATCGCGCCAGCGTTGAGCTGCAGAGAGGTGATCGCACCCACGGCGCTTGCGGGATCGGTCAGGGATGCAGCGGCCGCCAGGAGGGACATCACAGCTGGGAAGGGTCGCCCGGTCCGGTGGACTGTAGCCGCGCTGGCGCTGACTTTCGGGCACCGGCTCACGATGGATGCTCGCCAGGGTTGACCGCCGGTGCGATAAAGAGGGAAGCGGTTTCCCGCCTGCCTGTGGCTCACACGCTGGTCATCGTCGAGAGCCCCACGAAGGCCCGCACCATCCGCGGCTTCCTGCCGAAGGACTTCAAGGTGGAGGCCTCGATGGGGCACGTGCGTGACCTGCCCAACAACGCCAGCGAGATCCCGGCGGCCCACAAGGGGGAGAAGTGGGCCAACCTGGGCGTGAACACCGCCAACAACTTCGAGCCGCTGTATGTGGTGCCGAAGGACAAGAAGAAGGTGGTGAAGGAGCTCAAGGACGCCCTCAAGGGCGCCGACCAGCTGCTGCTGGCCACCGACGAAGACCGGGAAGGCGAGAGCATCAGCTGGCACCTGCTGCAGCTGCTGCAGCCGAAGGTGCCCGTGAAGCGGATGGTGTTCCACGAGATCACCAAGGAGGCCATCGGCCGCGCTCTGGAGCAGACCCGCGAGCTCGACATGGAGCTGGTGCACGCCCAGGAAACCCGGCGGATCCTCGATCGTCTGGTGGGCTACACCCTCTCGCCGCTGCTGTGGAAGAAGGTGGCCTGGGGGCTCTCCGCGGGCCGGGTGCAGTCGGTGGCGGTGCGGCTGCTGGTGCAGCGGGAGCGGGCCCGGCGGGCCTTCCGCAGCGGCAGCTACTGGGATCTCAAGGCCCAGCTGGAGCAGGCGGGCAGTGGCTTTGAAGCCAAGCTCACCCATCTCAAGGGCGAGCGCATCGCCGGCGGCTCCGATTTCGACGAGAGCACCGGCGGCCTCAAGGCCGGCAGCAAGGTGAAGCTGCTGAGTGAGGCCGAGGCCAGGGCCCTGCAGGCCCAGGTGCAAAGTGCCGCCTGGACCGTGGCGGAGGTGGAGGAGAAGCCAACGGTGCGCAAGCCCGTGCCCCCCTTCACCACCAGCACCCTGCAGCAGGAGGCCAATCGCAAGCTGCGGCTCTCGGCCCGGGAAACCATGCGCACGGCCCAGGGCCTTTACGAGCGCGGCTTCATCACCTACATGCGCACCGACTCGGTGCACCTCAGCGACCAGGCCATCAACGCCGCCCGCAGCTGTGTGGCCGCCAGGTATGGCCAGGATTACCTCAGCCCCGGCCCGCGCCAGTTCTCCACCAAGGCCCGCAACGCCCAGGAGGCCCACGAGGCGATCCGGCCCGCCGGTGAAGCGTTCCGCACCCCCAGCGAGACCGGCCTCGATGGCAAGGATCTGGCTCTGTATGAGCTGATCTGGAAGCGCACCGTGGCCAGCCAGATGGCCGATGCCCGGCTCACGATGCTCTCGGTGGAGCTGAAGAGCGGCGATGCCAGCTTCCGGGCCTCCGGCAAGCGCATCGACTTCGCCGGTTTCTTCCGGGCCTACGTGGAGGGCTCCGACGACCCCGACGCCGCCCTCGAGGGCCAGGAGGTGCTGCTGCCGGCCCTGAAGGTGGGCGACAGCCCGGCCTGCAAGGCGGTGGAGGCCCTCGGCCACCAGACCCAGCCCCCCGCCCGCTACAGCGAGGCGGCCCTGGTGAAGATGCTGGAGAAGGAGGGGATCGGCCGGCCCTCCACCTATGCCTCGATCATCGGCACGATCGTGGACCGCGGCTACGCCACCCTGGCGAACAACGCCCTCACCCCCAGTTTCACGGCCTTTGCGGTGACGGCCCTGCTGGAGGAGCACTTCCCGGACCTGGTGGACACCAGCTTCACCGCCCGGATGGAGAACACCCTCGACGAGATCTCCCACGGCCAGGTGCAGTGGCTGCCATATCTGGAGAGCTTCTACAAGGGTGAGAAGGGCCTGGAAACCCAGGTGGCCCAGCGCGAGGGCGACATCGATCCCGGCGTGTCACGCACGGTGGAGCTGGAGGGTCTGCCCTGCGTGGTGCGCATCGGCCGCTTCGGCGCCTACCTGGAAACCAAGCGGGTGGCCGACGACGGCAGCGAGGAGCTGCTCAAGGCCACCCTGCCCCAGGAGATCACCCCCGCCGATCTCGATGCCGAGAAGGCCGAGCTGATCCTGCGGCAGAAGGCCGAGGGGCCGGAAGCGCTCGGTGAAGACCCGGAAACCGGCGATCAGGTGTATCTGCTGTTCGGCCAGTACGGCCCCTACGTGCAGCGGGGCCAGGTGAGTGAGGAGAACCCCAAGCCCAAGCGGGCCTCGTTGCCCAAGGGAGTGAAACCGGAGGAGCTGAGCCTCGAGGATGCCCTGGGGCTGCTGCGGCTGCCGCGGCACCTGGGCGAGCATCCCGATGGCGGCAAGGTGGAGGCGGGCCTGGGTCGTTTCGGCCCCTACGTGGTGCACCACAAGGGCAAGGGCGAGAAGGACTACCGCTCCCTCAAGGCTGAGGACGACGTGCTGATGGTGGGCCTGAGCCGGGCCCTGGAGCTTTTGGCCATGCCCAAGAAGGGCCGTGGCGGCCGCACGGCCCTCAAGGACCTGGGCACCCCCGAGGGCGCCGACGAGGCGATTCAGCTGTTTGATGGGCCCTACGGTCTCTACGTGAAGCAGGGCAAGGTGAACGCGTCGCTGCCGGAGGGCACCACCGCCGACACCATCACCCTGGAGCAGGCGGTGGAGCTGCTGGCCGCCAAGGCTGCAGCGGGCAAGGGCAAGGGCCGCAAACCGGCCGGCACCAAGTCGGCCGCCGCCAAGAAGCCGGCGGCGAAGAAGCCCGCCGCCAAGAAAGCCCCGGCCACCACCAAGACCGGTCGCCTGCGGGCCAGCTCGGTGCGGGTGATCAAGCCCGCGGGCAGCTGATGGCCCGAGGCCTGCGCTCTGTGGCGGTGCTGCTGGGCAGCCTGGGCCTGGCGGGCTGCAGCGGCACCCCCTTCGGCGACCAGCTCTCCCGCAGCTTCTCCTCTCCCACCACGGTTCCGGCACCGGCACCCGCGGCCAGGCCGGCACCGGCAGCGGCACCCACGGCAAGCCGGCCAGCCCCAGCCGCCAAAGCGCCGGCGGCAGCCCGGCCCGCTGAGCCGGCCGCGCGTCTGCCGGTGAAGCCCAGGCCCCCGGCCCAGCCCAGTGCGCCCTCCCCCTACCGGGTCACGATCAAGCTGCCGGCGGCGGATCCCTCGGCGCCGGCGGAAGTGGTCACCCAGGCCCTGCGGGCCGCCGGGGTGGCCTTCGAGGTGGAGACGATCGAGCGCATCCCCGCCGCCGCCGAGGCCCCCGTGACCCCGCTGCGCACTCCGGCACCCCCAGCGCGATGAGCCTCAGCCGCCGCCAGGCCCGCCAGCTCACTGAAACGGCCTACCTGGCCGCCGCCACGGCGCTGCTCTGGGTGGGGCTCTATTACCTGCCGGTGGGAGGTGCCCTGTTCCGCCTGGCCCTGCCGCTGCCGCTGGCCCTGTTGCAGCTGCGTCAGACCTGGCGCTGTGGAGTGGAAGGCGTGGCCGTGGCCTCGCTGTTGCTGGTGGCGCTGATGGGCCCGATCCGCGGCCCGCTGGTGCTGTTCCCCTATGGCCTGCTGGCGCTGTGGCTGGGCTGGGGCTGGCGGCGGCGCCTCAGCTGGTGGATCACCTGGGGCGTGGGGCTGCTGATCGGTTCGGCGGGTTTCCTGGTGCGGGTGGCGGTGCTGTCTGTGCTGCTGGGGGAGAACCTCTGGGTGCTGATCACCGCCACGGCCGCCCAGCTGCTGGAGAAGCTCAGCGATCTGCTGCAGCTGGGCGGCGGCCCGGATCTGTTTCAGGTGCAGCTGATGGCCCTGGCGCTGGTGGTGTTCCAGAACCTGATCTATGTGCTCGCGCTGCACGCCGTGGCCTACTGGATCTTCCCCCGGCTCCAGGCGCCCATCAGTGAGCCGCCCCAGGCCCTGCGTCCGCTGGTGGCCCTCGATCCGCTGTGATAGTGGCTGGCCGGCGGCTCAGCGGGGATCCGGCCCTGGCCGGCCGCTGGTGTGAGCGGCTGGCGGCCGGCGCGGCGCAGAGTCGCCTGCTGCTGTTGTTGGCGGGCACGGACACCGCCGCCGTTCCAGGCATCTCAGCCGCCGGCGCCACCCCGGAGGCGCGTCGCTGGACCGCCGCCGCCGATGCTGAGTTGCTGCTGCTGGGGCCCGGCCGCCACCGGCCCCATGCCCTGCCGCCCCTGCCGGCTGGCGTGAGCCCGGCCCTGATCGCCCGGGTGGTGGTGGAATACCTGGGCCTGGATCCGCTGGTGGTGGACCTGGGCTGTCCGGTGGCGCCGGCGGTGCCCCACCTGCAGCTCGGCCAGCGTCCGGCCGCCTGCCTGAGCACCGGCGCGGCGATGGCCGCGCCGCGGGTGCGGCAGCTGCTGGCCCTGGGGCGGCGCTGGGGGCAGCGGCTGGCGATGCGGCCGGAGCCGCTGCTGCTGGCGGAATGCGTGCCGGGGGGCACCTCCACGGCCCAGGCGGTGCTGCAGGCGCTGGGGGTTCAGGCGGGCGGGCTGGTGAGCGGCAGCCTTCGGGATCCCGTCCATGGGCTGAAACAGCAGCTGGTGCAACGGGGCCTGGCGGCGGCCGCGCTGGGCCCGGACCCCTCGGCGACGGCGGTGCTGGCGGCGGTGGGGGATCCGATGCAGGCCGTGGCGGCCGGGCTGGTATTCGCGGCGGCCCAGGCGGGCCTGCCGGTGATGCTGGCGGGCGGTAGCCAGATGGCGGCGGTGCTCGCCCTGGCCCTGGCCCTGGCGGAGCCCGGTCAGCGGGCTGTCCTCAGTTCCCGGGTGGCCATCGCCACCACCGCCTGGGTGGCCGCCGAGGCCGGCAGTGATCTGGCCGCGCTGCTGCGGCGGATCGCGGCCCGCTGGACCTATGAGCCCCTGGCCTTTGCGGCGAGCCTGCGCTTCAGCGGTTGCCGCTCGCCCGAACTGCTGGCCTACGAGCAGGGCTACGTGAAGGAGGGTGTGGGCGCCGGCGGACTGGCCCTGCTCTGGGAACTCTCGGGCCGCAGCCCTGGGGCCCTGGCGGCCGCCTGCGATCAGGCCTGCGATCAGCTGCGGATCGAGGTCTAGGGTCGCGCCATGGTGCCGAATGCTTCGCTCTCCCGCCGCCAGCTGCTGCGGTTGGCTGCCCTGGGGGGCGGCGCGGCGGCCGGCGGTCTGCTGGGGGGCTGCCGTGCTTTGGGCGGCAGGTGGGGTGGTGGTGGAGCTGGCGAGGCCCTGCTGCTGAGTGCCCGCGGCAGCCTGCCGCCCGCCTGGATCAAGGGTCTGCCGGACCCCTGGCGCGCCCAGACCCTGGATGCTCCAGCCGCTGTGGTGCAGGCCGCCGGCCGGCCGGCGGCCGCGATGCTGCAGCTGGGCGATGGCTGGGCCCTGCAGCTGCCCGCGGCGGCCCTGCAGCCCTTTGGCGCCGAGGCGCTGCTGGCCCAGCTCGATCCCCTGGCCCAGCCGGTGAGCCGCCTGTTTCGGCCCGAGGGCGCTGCCGCCCTCGCCTTCCCCTGGGCGTTCGGCACCTGGGTGCTGCTGCTGCGCAACCGCCCCGACCTGCTGCGCCGCCGCTCCGAGGGCTGGACTCTGCTGCTGGAGCCCAGTCTGCGCCAGAAGCTGGTGTTGCCCTCCAGCCCGCGGCTGGTGATGGAGCTGGCCCTGCGCCAGCTGGGGCTCGCCAGCGGGGATCCGGCGGCCCTCGATGATCCGCGCCTGGTGCCGCAGCTGCGGCGCCTGCGGCAGCAGGCCCTGGCCCTCGATGAGCGCGATGGCCTCAATCTGCTGCTGGCCGGCGATGCCGAGGCCGCCGTGGTGCCCAGCCATCGGGCGGTGGCGCTGCTGCTGAGCGATCCCCGGCTGGCGGCCCTGCTGCCCGCTTCCGGCTCACCGCTGTGGTGGAGCCTGCTGCTGCGGCCCGCCGGGGCTTCCACTCCCGTGCCGCTGGAGTGGCTGCGCGATGGTCTGCGGCTGCCGTTGCTGGATCGGCTGCTGGCCGGCGGCTGGGTGCCGCCCCTGCCCCGGGCCCGGCTGGCGCCCGCCCTGGCCCGCTGGCCGGAGCCCGTGCGGCAGCTGCTGCTGCCCCCCGAGCCGGTGCTGGCCCGCTGCAACAGCCTGCCGCCTTTCACCGCGGCCCAGCAACAGCGCTGGCAAGCGGTGTGGGATCAGGCCATGGTGGCCTGAGTGCGGACCGAGCCGCTGGCCTGATCAGCCCCAGAGGCGCCGGCGGGGAGCGGCCGCCAGGCGCCGGTGGGTGTCGGCCAGCAGCTCCGGGATCGGCAACTGGTGCGGACAGCGGGGCAGGCACTCGCCGCAGCGCTCGCAGGCCGCCGCGTTGATCTCCTCCCACCAGTGGCCGGCCCGGCCGATCAGGTTGTAGCGCTCCTCGGCGAAGGCCCGCATGCCATGGCCCACGGCCAGGTTGCGCAGCCGCAGCAGCTCGGGGATCGGCACCGACCTGGGGCAGGGCAGGCAGGCGCGGCACTGGCCGCAGCGCTCGCTCCCCAGCCGAGTGCTGCCGGCGGCCCTCAGGCGTTGCAGGGCTGCGTGTTGCGCGGCGCTCAGCCAGGGCGCGGGCCCGGTGATGGCCCTGGCCCAGGCCAGATCACCGGGATGGGAGGCTCCCAGGCTCAGGGTGGAGATCCCCTGCTCCAGCAGAAAGCGATAGGCCAGCTCCAGGGGGTGGAACGGGGCGCAGTCGGCCAGCAGCTCGGGCGGCGGGTCGTAGAGGCGGCCGCCCTTGTCGGCCGGCGAGATGGCCAGCACGCCGATGCCTGCAGCCAAGGCGGATCGGGCGATGGGCAGACGCGTCTGGTCGAACAGGTGCACATGCAGGCTGCAGAAGCCGAAGCGGCCCGAGGCCAGGGCGCTCTCGATCAGCCCGTTGTCGCCGTGGCTGGAGAAGCCCACCTGCTCCACCAGCCCCTCGCCCAGGGCCCAGGCCAGCAGCTGCGATCCAGGGCCGCGCAGGGCCCACTCCAGGTGCTCGGGCCGGTTGAGGCCATGCACCGCCAGGTTGTGGAGCCGGGGGACCCCCAGGCGCTCCAGGCACTGGAGCAGCTGTTGTTGGGCCTCGACCAGTTCCGTGCCGGGCAGCAGCTTGCTCGTGAGGATCAGCTCGGCCCGGGCCCGGGGATCGCGGGCCGTCAGGGCTGCCAGTGCCTGCCCCAGGTAGGCCTCCGCCGGGCCGTAGGCCGGGGCGGTTTCGATGTGGTTGATGCCGGCCTCGATGGCCGCCTGCAGCACCGCGGCCATCTGCTGGGGGCTCTCCAGGGCCCGCATGGTGCCGAGGCTGAAGGCCGAAACGGGCCGCCCCCGGCCGAAGGCGCGCCGCTCAGCCAGGGGTGTCGTCCTCGTGGCTGTCGGTGTCGGTGTCGGTGTCGGTGTCTGCTTCGCCGTCAGGCTCGCTGTCGCTGGGGGCCTGCTGCTCCACCTCGGCCTGGGCCTTGCCGATCTGGCGCACCAGCTCGGCGGGGCTGATGCGCTCGAGGAAGCGGCGGAAGTCGGCCGCATCCTCGGCATCGGCCTCGGCATCCACCGGAATCGAGGCGCTGGCCACCACCTCCTCCAACATCCAGATGCCGCTGCCGGTGCGCAGCGCCAGGGCGATGGCGTCGCTGGGGCGCGCGTCGAGCTCGTGGGTTTCGCCGTCGGTTCCGCTCAGCTTGAGCACCGCGCGAAAGGTGGCATCTTCGATCGTGGTGATGATCACCCGCTCCAGGCTGAGCCCGCCCGCGCTCATCAGGGCGGCCATCAGGTCGTGACTGAGGGGCCGCGGCGGCGGCGTCTCGCTCAGCCCGGCCATGATGTTCTGGGCCTGGGCCTGGTCGATCCAGATCGGCACCTGGCGGCGACCGGAGGGGTCGCGTAGCAGCACGATCGGGCTGCGGCTGGCCGCATCCAGGGCAATCCCGGCGACGCGCATCTCAACCATGGTGTGCCCGTGGGGCCCTTTGCCCGATTATGGCCACCGTGGACGGGGAGGCGGCATGTTTACCGGGCTGGTGCAGGCCGTGGGGCAACTCCAGCGCCGCGCCGGTGGAGTGGAGCTGCTGATCCCGGCGGGGTCGGCCCTGGATCCGGCCAGCCTCGCCCTGGGCGACAGCGTGGCGGTGGATGGCGTCTGCCTCACCGTGGCCGAGCGCTCGGCCACCGGCTTCCGGGCCGATGTGAGCGAGGAGACCCTGGGGCGCACCACCCTGGCGGCCAAGGCCGATCGGCGCGGCTGGGTGAACCTGGAGCCGGCGCTGCGGCTGGCGGATCGCCTGGGCGGCCACCTGGTGAGCGGCCACGTGGATGGCCAGGGGCGGGTGGTGGCGATCGAGCAGCGTCCGGCCTCCTGGCATCTGGCGATCCGCTGGCATGACGCCGCCTACGGCCGCTACATCTGCGAGAAGGCCTCGGTGGCGGTGGATGGCATCAGCCTCACGGTGGCGGGCTGCAGCGCCGATGGCGCCGAGTTCTGGATCGCCGTGATCCCCCACACCTGGGCCAGCACCACGCTGCAGCGGCTGCGGATGGGCGATCCGGTGAACCTGGAGGCCGATCTGCTCGCCAAGTACACCGAACGTCTCCTCGCGGTCGCCAACCCCACCGCGATCAGCTCCGAGATCAGCTCTGCCTGGCTCGCCGAGCACGGCTGGGGCTGACGCCATTGCCGACCATCCCTAGCGTCGGGAGGTCTGTGTTCGCCTGAACACCCCATGGTTTCCGATAAACCGGAGCTTGATCTGGGCTCCCTGCGCAGCTTCACCGTGGCCGAGGGCATCCTGCTACTCGTGCTGGGTGTGCTGGCCCTCAGTTTTCCCGTGGTGGCCTCCGGCTGGGTCACCGTGGTCGTGGCCATCGCCTTCCTGGTGGGAGGCATCGTGGGCTGGGTCAACAACCTCAACCGCGCCCGCCGTCTCAGCCGCTGGCACTGCTTCTGGCGCCTGGTGGTGTCCACCCTGTTCGTGGTCACCGGGGCCTGGATCCTGCAGCAGTGCGGCTCCGGCAAGTGCCTGATTCAGGTGGCGGCCCTGGCCTTCGCCATCGGCATCGTGTTTCTGGTTGAGGGGGTGGTCACCAGCATCGTGTCCCTCTCCCACACCGACATGCCACGTTGGGGTTGGGGTCTGGCCAATGGCATCGTGACCTTCATCCTCGGCCTGCTGATCGTGACGATGCCGGGCCTGGGTCAGCTCACGGTGCTCGGCATCCTGGTGGGGATCAGCTTCCTGTTCAGCGGCATCGATCTGCTGGTGTTCAGCGCCGCCTTCCACGGCCCCGACGACCGATCTGGCTCCTAGAAGGCTGCTGCGCCAGGGGATGGCTCAGATCGGCACTGGCCTCTCATCCCTCCCCTTCCCGGTTGTCGCCCTCCAGGGGCAACAGCCAGATGGCGCCGGTTTCCTGGTGAATCTCGATCTTGAATTCCTGGCCGGGTTCCAGGCCCATGCGGCGGGTGTAGGCATGGCCGATCAGCAGATTGCCGTTGCCGTGCACGCGGGTGCGGAAATCCGCCTGGCGGCCCTTGCCACCAGCACCGCCGCCAGCGCCGGATGCTGAGGAGGGCAGGGTGTAGCCCTTGGCTTCAATCAGGGCGCGATAGAAGCTCTTCTTGAGCACCCGGCCACTGGGACCCACATAACCGCAGGCTCGAGCAATCTGATCTTCCGGGCGGTTGCTCAGCGAGCGTGCCTTGTCGAGCAGCGCCTTGCCCTGCAGCATCTGCGGTTGGGCAGTGACCTTCTCTTCAACGAACACCTTTGATCTGGCCCGGGGACAGTGCAATTGTGCCGATCTCTGGCCATCAGCCGCAAGGGCCTGGGCATCAGAGCAAATAGAGAATTGCGTAGAGCACCACCCAGATGCCATCCACGAAGTGCCAGTAGAGCTCCGTGGCCTCCAGGGGGAATAGATTGCCGGCCGTGACGCGGCCCCCCGGACGGCTCTGCCACCACACGATCAGGATCATCAGCCCCCCCAGCGTCACGTGCAGCCCGTGGAAGCCGGTGATTGCATAGAAGGTGCTGGCGAACAGATTGTCGGTGAGGCCGAACGGCAGCGAGAAGTATTCCTTCATCTGGCCCCCCAGAAAGGTGAAGCCCAGGCCGGCGGTGAGCAGCAGCCAACGGCGGCAGCGCGGGTTGTCGCCGGCCTTGAGTGCGCTGCCGGCCCTGTGGAAGGTGAAGCTGCTGAGGAGCAGCAGCACGGTGTTGACGGTGGGCAGCAGCAGCTCGAGCTCGTAGATCGCGCCGGCGGGGAGCGGGTTCACGGCCCGGAAGGTGAGATAGGCGGCGAAGAAGCCGGCGAAGGTCATGCCGTCGGCCACCAGGAAGGTGGCCAGGCCGAACAGGCGGTGGTCGGCGTGCTCCAGCTCGGCGTGGGGGGCGGTGCTGCTCATGGCGTGCTGGGGGTGGGGTGGACGCCGTAGCCGTAGGGCTCGCGCACGAGGGGGGCTTCGCCCTTCCAGTTCTCCACCGGTGGCGGCGAGCTGGTGAGCCATTCCGGCGTGAGGGCATTCCAGGGGTTGTCACCGGCGATGGCACCGCGGAAGGCGCTCATCACCACATTGATCAGCAGGGGCAGGGTGCTGATGGCCATCAGCAGGGCACCGGCGCTGCTGATCTGGTTGATCAGCTGGAACTGCGGGTCGTATTCGGCCACCCGCCTGGGCATGCCGTTGAGGCCCAGCCAGTGCTGGGGCGCGAAGCAGAGGTTGAAGCCCACGAAGGTGAGCCAGAAGTGCAGCTGCCCGAGCGGCTCGTTCAGCATCCGGCCGGTGAACTTCGGATACCAGTGGTAGAGGGAGGCAAAGATCACGAACACCGTGCCGCCGTAGACGATGTAGTGGAAGTGGCCAACCACGAAGTAGGTGTCGTGCACGTGGATGTCGAACGGAACCTGGGCGAGAGCCACGCCGGTGATGCCGCCGAACACGAAGTTCACGATGAAACCGCAGCAGAACAGCATCGCCGTGTTGAGGGCGATCTTGCCGCCCCAGAGGGTGGCGATCCAGTTGAAGAACTTGATGCCCGTGGGTACGGCAATGAAGGAGGTGGCGATGGTGAAGAACAGCCGCATCCAGGGCGGGGTGCCGCTGGTGAACATGTGGTGGGCCCACACGATCAGGCCCAGCACCACGATGCCCATGATCGAATACACCATTGTGGTGTAACCGAAAAGCGGCTTGCGGGCGTGGATCGGCAGGATCTCGCTCACCAGGCCGAAGGCCGGCAGCACCATGATGTAAACCGCCGGGTGGGAATAGAACCAGAACAGGTGCTGGTACACCACCGCGTTACCTCCCAGGGCCGGATTGAAGAAGCCGGTGTGGGCGATGATGTCGAAACTGAGCAGCACCAGGGTTCCCGCCAGCACCGGCGTGGAGAGCACCACCAGGATGCTGGTGCCCAGCATGGCCCAGCAGTACATCGGTAGCTGCATCAGTTTCAGACCCGGGCGGCGCAGCTTGAGGATGGTGGCAATGAAGTTGATGCCGCCAAAGATGGAGCTGCCCCCCAGCAGCAGCACGCTCAGGATCCAGAGCACCTGGCCAGTGGCGGGGGTGGTGAGACTCAGCGGCGGGTAGGCGGTCCAGCCGGACTGGGAGGCGCTGCCGATGAAATAGCTGCTGATCAGCAGCAGGCCAGCCGGTGGGATCAACCAGAACGCCACCGCATTCAGACGCGGGAAGGCCATGTCGCGGGCGCCCACATAGAAGGGGATCAGGTAGTTGCCGAAGGCGCCATTCACCACCGGCACGATCCAGAGAAAAATCATCACCGTGCCATGCAGGGTGAGCACCTCGTTGTAGGTGTCGCGCGGGAGGAAATCGGAGATCGGCGTGAGCAGCTCCGTGCGAATCGCGCCGGCCAGGGCTCCGCCCACTAGATAGAAGAAGAAGCCGCACACCAGATATTGCAGCCCGATCACCTTGTGGTCGGTGCTGAAGCTGAGATAGCGGAGCCACCCCTGGGGTTGCAGCGATTCGGTGGAACGGGGTGGAAGCAGGGTGAGGGTCATGACGCTACCGGGGCGGGGCTGGAGGGAGCGGGCGCTGGGCTGTTCCTGGCCACCCAGTCGGCAAAGGTTTCGGGTTCATCCACGACCACGGTGGAGCGCATGCCCCCGTGGTACGGCCCGCAGAGCTCGGCGCAGACGATCGGATAGCTGCCTGGCCGGGTTGCGGTGAAGCTCAGCAGGGTGGGCTGGCCGGGAATCACATCCTGCTTGAGGCGGAACTGGGGCACCCAGAAGGCGTGGATCACGTCGTTGGCCTGCATGCGCAGGGCGACGGGTTGGCCCACGGGTACATGCAGTTCTCCGCTGATGATGTTCGAATCGGGGTAGTGAAAGATGAAGGCGAACTGCATCGCCGTCACGTCCACGGCCAGGGCGTCGAGCGCGACCTGGCCGTCGATGGTTGCAGGGCTGATGCCACCCCAGGTGCGGCCTTCATCGCCGGAGGCGTGCATGGCGTGGCTGCTGTGGTCGTTGAGCGGCGTCATGCCGCCCATGCGCTCGTAGATGTCGTAGCTGTAGATCCCCACGAACAGCACCACGATCGCCGGAATGGCCGTCCAGAGGATTTCCAGCGGCAAGTTGCCCTCCAGGGCGATGCCGTCGCCGAGGTCGGAGGCGCGGCGGCGGAAACGCAGCAGGCTGTAGCCGATCAGGCCGACGATGCCCAGAAACAGGATGGCGCCGATGCTGAACAAAACCTTAAAAAGTTCGTCGTAGACCGGTGCATTGGCGCTGGCATCCACAGGCAGCAGATTCACGTTCTGGCCCAGCCAGAGGCCAGTGAGAATGAGGCTGCTGCCCACGATCGCCAGGGAGAGGACGGCGGATTTCTGCATCGTCCTGGAACAGTTGTGCTCCAGCCTATGGAGATTTGCCCGCACTGGGCTACCGCGGGTTGTGGCTGGAGGGATTTGTGGTAATTCCTGGCCCTTGGGGTGTGGAATTGCTCACGCAACAATCACTGTTCATGTCGCTGTTCACACGGCTGGCAACAGTTGCCGGTGCCACGCGATCACTCTCGTTACCGTGATCGCCATGGCCCCCGGTGGGAGACATGGAGGCATCAGCTCTGGCCCAGGTTCACCGCTCCGGCGGCACCATGCCGATCGCGCCGGAGCGAAGGTTGCGGGAACGGCTCGCAGCCCTGGCTGGCCATCTCCTGATTGCCCTTGTGGCTCTCGTGGGCATCGGTGGGGCCACCCGCGTGATGGAGGCCGGGCTGGCCTGCCCGGACTGGCCCCTCTGCTACGGCTCGCTCCTGCCGGGCCGGCAGATGAACCTGCAGGTGTTCCTGGAATGGTTCCATCGCCTCGATGCCTTCGTGGTGGGGGTGGCCGTGCTGGTGCTCGCGACCGCCAGCTGGATCCACCGATCCCGGTTGCCCCGCTGGCTGCCGCCCGTGGCCGGCTCCACCCTGCTGCTGGTGGCGGGACAGGGCGTCCTCGGCGCTCTCACCGTGACCCAACTGCTGCCCTTTGGCGTGGTGACGGCCCATCTGGCCACGGCCCTGGTGCTCGTGGCTCTGGTGAGTGGTTGCCATCAGGGCCTGAAGGGCTCGGGCTCGATCGCCGTGGTGCTGGCTGATGGCTCCTCCGGGTTGTCGTTCTGGTGGGCCTGGGCCACTCCAATGGTGACGTTGGCCGTGTTCGGCCAGTGCCTGCTGGGGGGACTGATGGCCAGCCAGTGGGCGGCGGGCCGCTGCTTCAGCAGCGGCAGTGGCTGTGGTTGGCTCTATGCCCATCGCCTGGTGGCCACGCCCGCCGCCGTGGCCGTGCTGGCTCTGGCCGCCCTGGCCTGGTGGCGGGTGCGCTCTGAGCGGCCCCTCGCTTCGCTGGCGGCGTTGCTGGTGCTGGTTCAGATCGGCCTCGGCATCGCCAGCCTGCGGCTCAGCCTGGCGGTGCCCGCCGTCACCGTGGCGCACCAGCTCAGCGCGGCCCTCTTGGTGGCCGTGCTCTCCGCCCTCACTGCCCGTAGCTGGCTTGGCCGCGGCGAGCAGAAACCATTGTCTCTGGAGTTGGCCCGTGGTTAGTGCATCGCTTCCGGCATCGACAGCCCTCAGCCGAGATCAGGTGGTGCCCTCCCGGGCGCGGCTGCGCCTGCCCCCCTGGCTGGAGATCGCCAAGCCGCGGCTGATTCCCTTGCTGCTGGCCACCACCCTGGGCGGCATGGCCCTCTCTGAAGGCTGGCCTCTGCCCCCGGCCCGGTTGGCCTGCACCCTCGGTGGCGGCGCCCTGGCCGCCGCCGCCGCCGGGGTGCTCAATTGCCTCTGGGAGCAGGAGCTTGATGGCCGCATGCAGCGCACCAGCGGCCGCGCCCTGCCTTCCGGTCGCCTGTCGGTGCGCAGCGCCTTCGCGATCGCGGTGGCCCTGGCCCTCACGGCCTCCACCCTGCTGGTGGGGGGCGTGAACTGCCTGGCGGCGGGGTTGGCGTTGCTGGGGCTGTGCAGCTACGTGCTGCTTTACACGGTGTTGCTCAAGCCGCGCACCAGCCAGAACATCGTGATCGGCGGCGTGGCGGGGGCCATCCCACCCCTGGTGGGTGCCGCCGCCGCCACCGGGCACCTGGGGCTGGGCAGCTGGTGGCTGTTCGCCCTGGTGATGGTGTGGACCCCCGCCCACTTCTGGGCCCTGGCGCTACTGCTCAAGGACGACTACCGCGCGGTGGGCATTCCGATGCTGCCGGTGGTGAAGGGAACGGAGGCCACGGCCCACGCCATCGGTCTTTACGCGCTGCTCACGGTGGCCCTCAGTGCGGTTGGCATCTGGGCCCTGCCCTCCGGTGGCTTGCTTTATGGCCTGCTGCTGCTCCCCTTCAACGGACGCCTGCTGCAGATGGCCTGGGCTCTGCAACAGGCCCCCGACGATCTGCAGCGGGCCAAGGGACTGTTCCGCTGGTCGATCCTCTATCTCTTCGGCATCTGCCTGTTGCTGCTGCTGGCGCGGCTGCCCGCCGGCGACCAGTTCAGCCACCAGGGGCTCGAGTTGCTGGGGCTGGCCGCCCCCCCTTGGGGGATGGGTTTCTAAATTGGCGAATCCCTACGGCTGAGCGGAGTTCCCCGGCGGTGCCAGAAGCGGTGATCGAGCTCCACGACGTGTGCAAGCGCTACGGCAAGGGCGACCAGGCCGTTGATGCCCTGCAGGGCCTCAGCCTGGCGGTGCCCCAGGGCAGCCTCTACGGGCTGCTGGGCCCCAACGGCGCCGGCAAGACCACCACCCTGCGGATCCTGGCCACCCTGCTGGCCCCCAGTTCGGGCCGGGTGCGGGTGGCTGGCCTCGATGCCCTGGCCGATCCCCGCGGTGTGCGGGAGCGCCTCGGCTACGTGGCCCAGGAGGTGGCCCTCGACAAGATTCTCAGCGGCCGCGAGCTGCTGCAGCTCCAGGGCGACCTCTATCACCTGCCCAAGCTGGAGCGTGATCGCCGCATCGCCGAACTGATCGAGCTGCTGGCCATGGGCGGCTGGATCGATCGCCGCTGCGGCACCTACTCCGGCGGCATGCGGCGCCGGCTCGATCTGGCCTCCGGCCTGTTGCACCGCCCCCAGGTGCTGGTGCTGGATGAGCCCACGGTGGGGCTCGACATCGAGAGCCGCGCCGCGATCTGGCAGGTGCTGCAGCAGCTGCGGGACCAGGGCACCACGGTGTTGCTCAGCAGCCACTACCTCGAGGAGGTGGATGCCCTGGCCGACCACCTGGCCATCATTGAGGGAGGTCGGGTGATTGCCGAGGGGCAGCCCTCGGCGCTCAAGGCTGCCCTGGGGGGCGATCGCGTGACCCTGCGGGTGCGGGAGTTCAGCGATGAGCCCGAGGCCCTGCGGGTTCAGCAGCTGCTGCAGACCTGTCCTGGGGTGCGCCAGGTGGTGGTGAACCGGGCCCAGGGCTACTCCCTCAACCTGGTGGTGGAACACGACGGCGTGGTGGAGCAGTTGCGGCGCCAGCTGGCGGAGGCTCAGCTCCCGGTGTTCGCCCTGGCCCAGAGCCGCCCCAGCCTCGACGACGTGTATCTGCAGGCCACCGGCCGCACCCTGATGGACGCCGAGCTGGCTGTGGCCGGCAGCCGCGATGCCAAGGCGGAGCGCAAGCAGGCCATGCGCTGATCGCCCATTGGCGCCGGCGTGATCCGGTGCTTGCCCATTGAGTGTTCTTCTGCCACCCCAGCCGCCATGACCAGCGCTTCCCCCTCCCTGCTCAGCCCCGTGACCCCCGACACGGGCCAGCACTCCGCCCTCGCTGATCTGGCCCAGGAAACCCTGGCCCTCACCAAGCGCCTGTTCCTGCAGTTGGCCCGCCGCCCCTCCACCCTGGTGGCCGGGGTGCTGCAGCCGCTGATCTGGCTGGTGCTGTTCGGAGCGCTGTTCGCCAAGGCCCCTGAGGGGCTGCTGCCCGATGGCATGAGCTATGGCCGCTTCCTGGGGGCCGGCGTGATCGTGTTCACCGCCTTCAGCGCCGCCCTCAACGCCGGCCTGCCGGTGATGTTCGATCGGGAATTCGGCTTCCTCAATCGGTTGCTGGTGGCGCCGCTGCGCTCCCGCAGCTCGATCGTGCTGGCCTCGGTGCTCTACATCACCTCCCTGAGCCTGGTGCAGAGCCTGGCCATCATGGGCACCGCCGCTCTGCTGGGGTATGGCTGGCCGGGAGGAGCCGGCCTGCTGCTGGTGCTGGTGACCCTGCTGCTGCTGGTGTTCGCCGTGACGGGTCTCAGCCTCGGCCTGGCCTTCGCCCTGCCGGGCCACATCGAGCTGATCGCGGTGATCTTCGTGGCCAACCTGCCGCTGCTGTTCGCCAGCACCGCCCTGGCGCCGATTTCGTTCATGCCGGCCTGGCTGGGCTGGCTTGCGGCCCTGAATCCCCTTACCTTCGCGATTGAACCCATTCGTGCCGCCTACGCCGGCAACCTCTCCCTCTCGGCCGTGGTGTTGCAGGCCCCCTACGGAGACCTCAACGCCGCCACCTGCCTGGGCGTTTTGACAGCCCTGGCGGCGGGCCTGTTCCTGCTGATCCGCCCCCTGCTGGATCGCAAGCTCTCCTGACCCTGTTCCGCCCTCCGCGCCCGAGCACCCCTTGCCTTCCCGTTCCCCCGCCATCCCCTCGCCCCAGGCGCGCCGCCAGGCCCTGCGCGAGGGCCTCGCCCTGGCCCTTGCTCAGCGGGATGCCAGGGGCCTGCAGCGCCTCACGAGCCAGTGGGTGCACCGCCAGGGGGTGGAAGCCCTGGAGCCCCTGATGGCCGAGTTGGCGGAGGGGGAGCTCCTGCTCTGGTGGCAGGAGCAGCTCGAGGCCTCGCTTCTGCAGGAGGCGCCGCCCAGCCGCTTGGAGCGTTTCAAGGCCCTGGTGAAGGAGCAGGTTCAGGGGGTGGGCCAGGCGCTGCAGTTACCGGAGGCAGATGTGCCGCCAGCCCCTTCCGCGCTGCCCGCCGCCGCCCCTCAGACCCGTCCGGCTCCGGCCCCCAGCCATCCGGCGCTGGCTTCCCTGCGGGCCTGGCTGCCAGATCCCCCGGAGAACAGCTTTCCCCCGGAGAACAGCTTTCCCCCGGAGAACAGCCGTGCCGCTTGATCGCAGCCAGCTTCAGGGCGGACTGATCGTGTCGGTGCAGGCGCCGGAGGGCTCGCCGATGCGACATCCCGATGTGATCGCCGCCATGGCGGAGGCCAGTCTGGCCAAAGGCGCTGTGGGGGTGCGTCTGGAGAGCCCCGAGCACATCGGTGCCGTGCGGCGCCGCTGCCCGGAGGCCCTGATCGTGGGCCTGTGGAAGCGCACCTTCCCGGACAGTGCCGTGTACATCACCCCCGGCTGGGAGGAGATTCAGGCCGTGTGGGCCGCCGGGGCCGATGTGATCGCCCTCGATGCCACCGCCCGCGCCCGCCCGGCTGGCCAGGATCTGGCCGAGCTGATTCAGCGGGCCACCGGCGATCTGGGGGCTCCCCTGATGGCGGATGTGGATGGGCTGGCCAATGGCCTGCGGGCTGCCGAGCTGGGCTGCCAGTGGGTGGGCACCACGCTCTACGGCTACACCGAAGCCACGGCCGCCCTCCAGCCGCCGGCCTGGGAGCTGCTGGCACCGCTGCGGGCCCAGCTGCCGCCCGCCACCACCCTGATCTGTGAGGGAGGCATTGCCAGCGCCGATCAGGCGGCGCGTGCCCTCCAAGAGGGTGCCGATGCGGTGGTGGTGGGCACCGCGATCACAGGGGTCGACCTGCAGGTGGCGGCCTACGTGCGGCGGATCGCGAGCGGAAAAGCTTTCTGAAGCTTGTGGCGCCTGGGGGGTGCCAGTGCTCAGACTGGCGTTATCTCAGTTGTCTCACCGGAGGTGTGCCCATGACCTCCCCGCGCCTGTTGTCGCTGCTGCCCCTGGCGGTGGGTGGGCTGCTGCTCACCACGCCGGTGCCGGGGCTGCCGATGGCGGAATTGCAGGCTCTCAACCGAGAGTTGGGGCGGCTCTGCAGCAGTGATCCACCCCGGGAGGCTCTGAGCGTCTGCCGCCTGCACGCGCGCCTCATCCGGGCCCTCTGAGGGGAGGGCCCGGATGAGGCCCTGCGGCCTCACATCATGCCGGGCATTCCCATGCCGCCCATGCCGCCCATGCCGCCCATTCCACCCATGTCGCCGCCGGCTGCCGGTGCGGGGGGCTCAGGCTTGTCGGCGATCACGGCCTCCGTGGTGAGCAGCAGCGCGGCCACTGAAACGGCATCCTGCAGGGCCAGGCGCACCACCTTGGCGGCATCGAGGATGCCGGCGGCCAGCAGGTCTTCGTAGCGACCGGTGGCGGCATTGAAGCCCTTGCCGCTGCGGCGCACCTCCTCGGCCACCACATCGCCATCGTGCCCGGCGTTGATGGCGATCTGCTGGAGCGGGGCCAGCAGGGCGCGCTGCACGATCTCCACGCCGGTGCGCTGATCGCCGCTAAGGCCCGCGGCCAGGCCATCGAGCTCGACGGCCAGCTGGGCCAGGGTGGTGCCGCCTCCGGCCACGATCCCCTCTTCCACGGCGGCGCGGGTGGCATTGAGTGCGTCTTCGATGCGCAGCTTGCGGTTGCGCAGTTCCGTTTCAGTGGGGGCGCCCACCTTGATCACGGCCACGCCGCCGGCCAGCTTGGCGATGCGCTCTACCAGCTTCTCGCGGTCGTAGTCGGAGTCGGTGGCCTCCAGCTCACGGCGGATGGCGGCCACCCGGTCGGCCACGGCCGCCTGGTGCTCACCGGTGGCCACGATCGTGGTGCTGTCCTTGCTGATGGTGATGGTGCGCACCCGGCCCAGATCCTCGAGGCTCACCTTGTCGAGAGTCATGGCGCGGTCTTCCGACACCATCGTGGCGCCGGTGAGGATGGCGATGTCCTGCAGGGCGGCCTTGCGGCGCTCGCCGAAGGAGGGGGCCCGCACGGCGGCCACCTGGAGCACCCCACGGTTCTTGTTCACCACCAGGGTGGCCAGGGCCTCGCCCTCCACTTCCTCCGCCAGGATCACCAGGGGCTTGCCGGCGCGGGACACGGCCTCCAGCACGGGCACCAGATCGGTGATGGCGCTGATCTTGCGGTCGGTGACCAGCAGCAGCGCGTTCTCGAATTCGCACACCTGGCGATCGCCGTCGGTGACGAAATAGGGGGAGCTGTAGCCGCGGTCGAAGGCCATCCCCTCGGTGATCTCCAGCTCGGTGGCGAGGCTCTTGCTCTCCTCCACGGTGATCACGCCATCGGCGCTCACCTTCGCCATGGCCTCGGCCACCATGTGGCCCACCTCCTCATCGCCGCTGGAGCTCACGGTGGCCACCTGGCGGATCGCGTCGCCGGCCACCGCGCTGGAGCGGGCCTCAATGCCCTTCACCACCTGGGCCACCGCCTTGTCCATGCCGCGGCGCAGGTCGACGGGATTGGCGCCGGCGGCCACGTTGCGCAGGCCTTCGCGGGCCATGGCCTGGGCCAGCACGGTGGCGGTGGTGGTGCCATCACCGGCCTTGTCCTTGGTTTTGGTGGCCACCTGCAGCAGCAGCTTGGCGCCGATGTTCTCGAAGGGATCCTCGAGCTCGATCTCCTTGGCGATGGTGGAGCCGTCGTTCACCACATCGGGGGCGCCGAACTTCTTCTCCAGCACCACGTTGCGGCCCTTCGGGCCGATGGTGACCTTCACCGCATCGGCCAGCGCATTCACGCCCCGCTCCAGGGCGGCGCGGGAGGCATCGGAGAAGGAGAGCAGCTTGGCCATCGGCTGGGCTGAGTTGGCTGTGGGGCCTCAGGCTCCCATGGCCCCGCGCCCGCTGGCTGGTGGGGAAAGCCGAATCCTGCGCGCCTCGATAGGGTGCGGACCATGGATGACAGCTTCAGCGACGCCCTGTTGGAGAGTCTCAACGGGCCCCTCACCGAGGCCCTGGCGGACCCCAGTGCCGGCAGCAACGTGATGGCGTTTCTGTTGGTGGCGGGCCTGGGCCTGGGCATGGCCCTGATCTACGTGCCGCTGCGCTTCTATCTCACCCTCACGGCTCGCAGCCGGCGCCTGAAGCTGCTGCAACGCATCCGCCGGCTGCGGGAGGAGCTGGCCCAGCCGGTGACTAGCGCATGACCATACCGCCATCCACCTGCAGCACCTGGCCGGTCATGTAGGCGGCGGCGGGATCAGCGGCCAGGAAGCGCACGGCGCTGGCCACCTCGGCCGGCTGGCCCATGCGGCCCAGCGGGATCGCCGCCAGGATCGGCTCCTTGTTGAGATCGGCGGTCATGTCGCTCTCGATGAAGCCGGGGGCCACGGCGTTCACGGTGACGCCACGGCTGGCGAACTCGGCCGCGCTGCTGCGGGTGAAGCCGATCAGGCCGGCCTTGGCGGCGCTGTAGTTGGCCTGGCCGGGGTTGCCCATCAGGCCCACCACCGAGGTGATGTTGATGATGCGGCCGGAGCGGGCCTTGAGCATCGAGCGGCTCACGGCGCGGGTGCAGAGGAACACGCCGGTGAGGTTGAGATCCAGCACGCTCTGCCAGTCGGCGGTCTTCATCCGCATCAGCAGGCCATCGCGGGTGATGCCGGCGTTGTTCACCAGCACATCGAGCCGGCCTTCCCGCTCCAGCACCGCCTTCACCAACGCCTCCACCTGCTCCTCCTCGGCCACGTTGGCCCGATGGGCCCAGGCCTTGCCCCCGGCCGCCTCGATCTCCGCCACCACCGCCTGGGCGGCGTCGGGCGAGCTGGCGTAGTTCACCACCACCGTGGCGCCGGCGGCGGCCAGCTCCCTGGCAATGGCGGCACCGATGCCCCGGCTGGCGCCCGTGACCAGGGCAACCTGGCCAGCGAGGGGGGTGGGGTTGACCATCGGCGGCTGAGACGTGGGTGGGGGCGAGCCTAGGGCGGGCCCTGAGCCCGGTTTCTGCGTGGGCTTCAGGCCTGCATGGCCTCCATGCTGACCAGCCCGGGGCCCAGCAGCGCGGCCATGCGGTTGAGTTGCTCCTTGCTGCCCAGCACCACCAACTGCTGGCCAGGGGCGAGGCGAACGTCGCCGCTGGGGTTGGCCAGCAGGCTCGGCTGCACGGGGTTGCGAATGGCCAGCACCAGGGCCCCGCTGCGGCGCCCCAGTTGCAGCTCCGCCAGGCTGCTGCCGTTGAGGGGGCCCAGTCGCTGCGGGTCGCTGCTGAGCTGGAATTCCTCCACCTCGCAATCGGAGCCGGCCAGCAGCTCCATGAAGTTCAGGGCCAGGGGCCGCAGGGCGGTGGCGGCCATGGTGCGGGCACCGGCCACATAGGGACTCACCACCTGGTCGGCGCCGGCCAGCCGCAGCTTGCCCTCGGCCTCGGCGCTGTCGGCCCGGGCGATCAGGCGGCAGCGAGGCGACAGGCCGCGGGCGCTGAGAACCACGTAGAGGTTGGCGGCATTGCTGGGCAGGGCGGCCACCAGGGCGCGGCAGCGGTGAATGCCGCCCTCCTCGAGGGTTTCATCCAGGGTGGCGTCGGCCTGCAGCACCGTCAGGCCGCGCTGCTCGGCCTCGGCGCTGCGGTCGGGGTCCATCTCCACCACCAGCAGCGGCACCGCCTCGGCCATGAGCTGATCGGCGATCTCCCGGCCGATGCGGCCGTAGCCACAGAGGATCACGTGGTTGTTCATCGTGCGCTGCAGCTGTTGGCGATAGCGGCGCTCGCTCAGCAGCCGAAAGTAGCCGGAGTTGGTCAATTCCAGCAGCCTCTGGATGGTCTGCTGCACCACCACCAGGCCCCCCACGATCAGAAGGGCGGTCACGATGCGGCCGCCGCTGTGCACCACAGGCGTGTTGGCGTCGCTGAAGCCCATCGTGCTGAGGGTGATCAGCACCATCCAGTAGCAGTCGCCCCAGTCCCAGCCCTCGCTGAGGCGATAGCCGATGGCACCGGCATTCACCACGCCGGCGAGCACCAGCACGGGGCCGGCCCAGGGCCGGTGGTTGAGGAGAGCCATGACGGCCAGCTGCAGGGGCCGTCGCGGCCGGCCGCTGGGTCGTTGGCGGCCCATGGCCCCGGCTCAGGCCAGTCCGAGGGTCTGGAGCACCTCGGCGGGGTTCAACTGGCTCAGCTGGTCGTGGCTGCCGCATCCCTGCACCCCGGCACGGGCCGGCAGGCTGCCGGCGTTGCGGCCCAGGGCCACCACCGGCGTGCCGCAGAGCAGGGCCAGTTCGGTGCTGATCGCATCGCTGCTCAGCACCACATCACAACTGGCGATCTGGGCGGCGCGCTGCTGCAGGTTGGAGCCGGCGGCGGCCCGCACCACCCGAAGGTCGGGCAGGCTGCGGCGCACCTGTTCGGGCAGGGCCTGCCACTGGCTGGCGGGCCAGTCGTTGGGGTCGCCGGACGGGGCCAGCAGCAGGGCCGGACCCTCGCCGGCGGGCAGGTCGGCCGCCGCCTGCTCCAACACGGTTTTGGGCAGGGCCAGTCGGAAGGCTGCGGCATCGAGGCTCACCCCCAGGGGGCGCAGGTAGGCGGCCATGGCCTGGGCTGCCCAGCCGCCTTCGGGCTGCACGGTGCTGGTGGCTGAGAAGCCAGCGCGGGCCACGCGGTTGGGGATGTGGCTCATCGACAGCATCAGGTTCACCTGGCGGCCACTGGCCAGATTCACGCAGGCCTGGAAGTCGGGCTCGCGCACGTTGCCCAGCAGGTTGGCCCAGTCCGCCAGGCTGGGGCTGGCCTCGAAATCGAAGGGGATCAGCTTCTCCACCGCCGGCAGCAGCTTCCACACGGCCGCGGCGGTTGGGGCACAGGCCACCTGCACCTGGGCCCCGAGTTGCTCGGCCAGGGCCGCCACCGCCGGCACGGCCTGCAGCTGGCTGGTGATGCCGCCCGGAAGCAGGAAGAGAACGCGCATGGCGGCGGGCGGCTACAGCGGATCGCGGGCTGATTGTATGGAGGGTGGATTCCTGGGGCCCTGCACCTGTGCATTTGCTGATCGCCTGCGCCGGCAGCGGCCGCCGCATGGGAGCGGAGCGCAACAAGTTGCTGCTGGAGGTGGCGGGCCGCCCGGTGCTGGCCTGGACCCTCGATGCCGCCCTGGCCTGTGGCGCCATCCGCTGGATCGGCATCGTGGGCCAGCCGGTGGATCAGGCCGACATCCAGGCCCTGGTGGCGACCGCCCAGCCCGACCGGCCGGTGCAGTGGATCGCGGGGGGCGACACCCGCCAGGACTCGGTGCGCAACGGCCTGGCGGCGCTGCCGCCGGAGGCCAGCGCCGTGCTGATTCACGATGGCGCCCGCTGCCTGGTGGATCCCGACCTGATCCAGCGCTGCGCCGCCGCCGCTGCCGCCGGCACCGCCGTGATCGCCGCCGCTCCGGTCACGGACACGATCAAGCGGGTGGATGGCCAGGGCGTGATTCAGGACACGCCGGATCGCTCCGTGCTCTGGGGGGCCCAGACCCCCCAGGGGTTCCCGGTGCAGCAGCTGCGGGAGGCCCATGCCCGCGCCAGGGCAGAGGGCTGGAGCGTCACCGATGACGCCTCCCTGTTTGAGCGGCTGGGCTGGCCGGTGCGGGTGATCGAGGCCTCCCCCTCCAACATCAAGATCACCACCCCCTTTGATCTCACGATTGCCGAGGCGGTGCTGGCGGCGCGAGGCTGAGCAGGCCACGCTCGCCATCGAGCCGGGCCCTGGCGCCGATCGGCAGGGCGGCATTGCCGGGGATGTGACCCACCGGCAGCCCCGCCAGCACGGGGATGCCCAGGTCGGCGGTGCGCTCCCGCAGCACCTGCTCCAGGGAGAAGCGGCGGCCGGCCTGCTGCTCCCCCAGGGCCTCCGGATCGTCGTCGTCGTTGCAGCCGCTGAAGCTGCCGAAACCGATGCCCGCAAGCTGTTGCAACGCACCGGCCAGGCGCCAGTGGGTGAGCAGGCGATCGATGCGGTACGGGGCCTCGCCCACGTCTTCCAGCACCAGCACCGCCCCGGCCAGGGACGGCAGGTGGGCGGTGCCCAGCAGGTGGGTGGCCACGGTGAGGTTGCCGGCCAGCAGTGGCCCCTCTGCCACACCGCCGCACCAGCCCTCGCCCTGCAGGGGGGCCAGGGGCTCACCGAACAGCAGCTGCCGCAGGCGTTCCTGGCTCCAGGCCGGCTCGGCGGCGAGGGTGGTGAGCAGGGGCCCGTGGATGCCGCCCCAGCGGCCCTGGGCCCGCTGGGCCCAGAGCAGGGAGGTGACATCGGAGAACCCCAGCAGCCAGCCGTCGCGCAGCGCGAGGTGAGCCGGGCCCTCCAGCAGCCGGGCGGCCCCCCAGCCCCCGCGCACGCAGGCCGTGAGGGGGGGCGTGCTGCTGCCCGAGGCCTCGAGATCGGCCTGGCGCTCGCCATCGGCCCCGGCCAGATAGCCCCAGCGCCGCAGCGGCTGGGGGTGGGGCTCCACCCGCAGGCCCCAGCCCTCGAGCAGGGCCACACCGGCCTCCAGTCGCTCCAGGCCATCCAGGGCGGAGCTGGCCGCCACCAGCTGCACCCGATCGCCGGCCCGCAGGGGCCGGGGCCAGCCTGGATCCCTGGCCGTCACGAGAGTCCTGCCGCGGCGCGGCCCAGCACCAGGCCCAGCAGCAGCAGCGCTCCAATCAACACCTGGTGGCGGAAATGCAGGCCGTAGGCCGAGCGGGGCAGGTTGGGGCGGCGCAGCAGCAGCGCTTCCCGCAGCCAGCCGCCGCCGGCCACCAGCCATAGCAGCCAGAACGGCCAGCCCGCCCCCGCCAGGGCCGCGGCGCTGGCCAGCAACAGCGCCGTGGCGACGTAGCAGAGGCCCACGGCGGTGGGGGCATGGCGCCCGAGGCTGAGGGCGCTGCTGCGCACCCCCAGGGCGGCGTCGTCGGGCCGATCGGCCATGGCGTACACCGTGTCGAAGCCGAAGGTCCACAGCAGGGTGGCCAGCCAGGTGGCGGCGAGGGGCCAGCCCCCCGCCAGGGTTCCGGTGGCGGCGGCCCAGGGGATCAGCACCGCGAAGCCCCAGCACAGGGCCAGCACCGCCTGGGGATAGGCGAACCAGCGTTTGGCGGAGGGGTAGAGCAGCACCGGTGGCACGGTGGCGCAGGCCAGCAGCAGGCAGAGGCCGCGGCTGGCGGCCGGCAGGCCCCAGAGCACCACCGCCAGGGCGGCCAGCAGGCAGATCACCAAAAGGCCCAGAGCGGCGGGCACCCCAAGCCGGCCGCTGGCCAGGGGACGCGTCCTGGTGCGTTCCACCAGCGGATCGATGCGCCGGTCCCAGAGGTCGTTGGCCACGCAACCGGCCCCACTCACCGCCAGGCCCCCCAGCACGATCCAGCCCACCAGCGACGCCGCCGGCGGACTGGTGGGCAGCAGCCACAGGCTCCAGCCGGCGGGAATCAGCAGGATCAGCCGGCCGCTGGGCTTGTCCCAGCGCAGCAGGGCCAGCCAGGGCTGCAGGGCCTGGAGGGCGGTGGCGCGATGAGCTTTGGGGGTGGCGGCCACGGAATGCGGCTGGCGTCCAGTGTTGGCCGGCACCCTAGGTCGCCTGGAGTGGCAGCCAGGGCTACGGCCAGTGCTGCGGGCAGTGGTGCGAAAGTGCCCCCGAACCCGCGTGCCCGGCCGCGTGACCGAGACCCCTACCGGCCCTTCCAGCACGGCGATCCGGCATGTGGCCGGCATCGACATCGGCACCAATTCGATCCATCTGCTGATAGCGGCGGTGGATCCCGCCCTGCGCAGCTTCTCGGTGCTGCTCACGGAGAAATCCACCACCCGCCTGGGGGAGCGTGATCCGGACACGGGGGATCTCAGCCCGGATGCGATCGAGCGGGCCTTCACCACCCTGCGCCACTGCGGCGAGCTGGCCGCCAGCCACGGCGTGGAGCCTGGGGATGTGGTGACGGCCGCCACCAGTGCCGTGCGCGAGGCCCCCAACGGCCGCGAGTTTCTCCAGTCGATCCAGGAGCAGCTCGGCCTGGAGGTGGATCTGGTGAGCGGTCCGGAGGAGGCCCGCCTGATCTATCTGGGCGTGCTCTCGGGGATGGCCTTCGGTGAGCAGCCGCACCTGATCCTGGATATCGGTGGCGGCTCCACCGAGCTGATCCTGGCCGATGGCCGCGATGCCCGTGCCCTCACCAGCACCCGGGTGGGGGCGGTGCGCCTGCAGCGCGATTTCATCCACGACGATCCGCTGCCCCCCAAGCGGGTGGAGTTCCTGCGGGCCTACATCCAGGGATCGCTGGAGCCGGCGGTGCTCAAGGTGAAGCAGCGCCTGGCCCCCGGCGAGCTGCCGGTGCTGGTGGGCACCAGTGGCACCGCCATGGCCCTCGCCGCCATGGCCGCCGCCGAGGATCCCCGCCCGCCCCTGCGGATGCAGGGCTACCGGGTGTCGCGGGATCGGCTCAACCAGCTGGTGAGCCGGCTGCTGGTGATGACCCCCGAGCAGCGGCGCGCCCTGCCCTCGCTCAACGAGCGCCGGGCCGAGATCATCGTGCCCGGCGCCCTGATCCTGCAGACGGCGATGGCGATGCTGGGCGCCCAGGAGCTGGTGATCAGCGAGCGGGCGCTGCGGGAGGGGCTGATTGTGGACTGGATGCTGCGCAACGACCTGATCGTGGATCGTTTCGCCTTCCAGAGCAGCATCCGCCAGCGCACCGTGCTGCACCAGGTGCAGCGCTACGGCGTGGATCAGGCCCGCGCCGAGCGGGTGGCCGGCCATGCCCTCAGCCTCTACAGCCAGACCCAGGGCCTGCTCCACGACGACCCTGGCCCTGGCCGCCAGCTGCTCTGGGCAGCCGCGATGCTGCACAGCTGCGGCCAGCACATCAACAGCGGCGCCTATCACAAACACAGCTGGTACCTGATCCGCCACGGCGATCTGCTGGGCTATTCCGAGTCCGAACAGTTGATGGTGGCGGCCATCGCCCGCTACCACCGCCGCAGCCTGCCGAAGAAGCGGCATGAGGCCTGGCAGTTGATCGAGAGCCGCGAGCAGCGCCGCACCGTGGCGGCCATGGCGCTGTTGCTGCGGCTGGCGGTCGCCATCGATCGCCGTCCGCAGGCCTCTGTGGCCGGCCTTCAGGTGCGCCGCGATGGCAGCAACGCCCTCCAGATCCGGCTGGAGCCCATGGCGGCCGATCTCGACCTCAGCCTGGAGCGCTGGAGCCTGCAGGCCTGCGCCCCCGCGGTGCAGGAGGCGGCGGGGCTGGAGATCAGGGTGCTGGAGCCGGCGCTGCCGCTCCGAAGCGCACCCAGGTGATCTGATCGATCCGGCCGAGGGGTTTGGCGGGGCCTGAATCCAGACTGGCCCGCACCAGGTCGGGGCGGCCGGCGCGCACCTTCAGCCCGGCGCCGATGGGGAAGCTGCGGTTGCCGTTGAACAGGCCCTCATAGAGGGTTTTGCCGCTGGCATCCTCCACCGTGAGCCAGCTGGGTTCGGGACTGCTGAGGCGCAGGTTGCCGGCGGCGGGAACCGCTGCCGCTGGAGCCGCCGCCGCATGGGCTGGGGGCTGGCTGCTGCCGCCGCGGCGGCTGATCAGGCTCCAGCCCCACACCCCTGCTCCCGTAACAGCGGCCAGCAGCACGAGAGCGCTCAGCCAGGGCCGAGCGCGGCTCGGGAGCCCAGGCCGCTGGGGCACGATCGGCTGCGGGGGCGCCGGGGTCGGCTGGATGCCAGCCCCGCTCTGCTTGAGCGGGGCGATCAACGGATCGATCTCCAGCTCCAGGGCCCGGGCCACCCGCCGCGACTGGGCGATCACGAACACCAGTTCCGGCAGGCGCGCGGTGTTGGCCTCTTCCAGCGCCTGCAGCTGCTCCTCGCCCATGTGCAGCTGGGCCGCCAGCGCGGCTCGATCGATGCCGCGGCTGACGCGCGCCTCCCGCAGGGTGTTGCCCAGGCGTTCCAGGGGGCTGGTGGGGCTGGCGTTCAGATCAGGGCTGGCGCTCACGAAGTCAGGCCGTTGTGGCGTGGCGGCATTCTCCCTTGCCTGGCCCGGTTCTGCATCGGCCTGGCTCGATTGTGCGTTTGCGAAACGCGTTCCCAACCCAGGCTCGATCTGCCAACGGTGGAAACCATTGGGGAACCCCTTGGCGCGCAAGGGGTTTGGATCATTCAAGTGGGCGATACTGGATTCGAACCAGTGACCCCTTCCGTGTGAAGGAAGTGCGCTACCGCTGTGCTAATCGCCCGCACCCCCAGAGAATAAACCACCGCCGGGCCCCCCACCGGGGGCTCAGCTGGCCCCGCCGCGGAAGAGGTGGGTGTGGCTGGCGGAGTAGAGCTTGGAGCGCGCCTCACCGGGGGCGGCCAGGGCCGGACTCACCACATAGAGCGTGGTGCGGATCAGCTGCCGCTCCTGGCTGACGCGGGCGATCTCGCTCAGGGGCACCACCGTGAGCCACTGGTCGGGCCAGCTCACCCGGTAGCCGATGGCCACGGGGGTGTCGGGCGGGTAGTGCAGGAGCAGCTCCGCCTGCACCTCGTCCACATGGCGGGCGCTCAGATAGAGGCAGAGGGAGGCGTTGAGGGCGGCCAGCCGTGCCAGGGCCTCGCGCTCCGGCACGCCGGTGCGGCCGCCGGCGCGGCTCAGCACGATGGTCTGCACCAGGCCGGGAATGGTGAGCTCGCTGCTCAGGGCGGCGGCGGTGGCTTGATAGGCGCTCAGCCCGGGCACCACCTCCACCTCCAGATCGGCATCGAGCAGCCGGCAAAGCTGTTCGTTGAGGGCGCTGTAGAGGCAGGTGTCGCCATCGTGGAGCCGCACCACCCGCTTGCCGGAGCGGGCGCGATCGAGCATCAGCTCCATCACCTCCTCCAGGGTGAGGGTACTGGTGCGGATCCGTTCGCAGCCCTCCGGGGCAAGGGCCGCCAGTTGCGGGTTCACCAGCGAGTCGGTCCAGATCAGCACCTCCGCCTGCTCGATCACGCGGGCGGCCCGGAGGGTGAGCAGGTCCGGTGCTCCGGGGCCGGCTCCCACGATCCACACCTGGGGGCCGCTCATGGTTGTTGTACTCCGCTGGGGTCGGGCAGCAGCCGCTGCTTGCCGTAGAGCCAGTAAAGACCAAGGCCGCCGGCGGCCATCAGCAGCAGGCTCACCAGCTGCGCCATGCGCAGGCCTCCGGAGCAGAAGGGTGGGGCGCCCACCAGGCAGAGCGGATCGATCCGCAGCCCCTCGATCCACAGCCGCCCGGTGCTGTAGGTGAGCAGGTACACGCAGCTGAGGGCCCCTGGCGGCAGCCGAAGCTTGCCCTGGATACCGCGGCGGAACAGCAGCAGCAGCAGCGTCAGCACCCCCAGATTCCAGAGGGATTCATAGAGGAAGGTGGGGTGGAAGGTGGTCTGATCCAGGAACTCCAGCGGTCGGTTGGAGAAGGGGATCGTGAGTTTCCAGGGCAGATCGGTGGGCAGGCCGAAGGCCTCTGAATTGAAGAAGTTGCCCCAGCGGCCGATCGCCTGGCCCAGGGCCACCGATGGCAACAGCACATCCAGCAGGTTCCAGAAGGCGAGGCGCCGCCAGCGGGCGTAGAGGATCACGGCGAGGGTGCCGCCGATCAGCGCGCCATGGATGGCGATGCCGCCACGCCAGATGGCCAGGGCATCCAGCCAGTTGAGCTGGTATTGGCGCCACTCGAAGATCACGTAATAGAGGCGCGCTCCGATCACCGCCGCCAGCACCAGGATCGGCAGCAGATCGGCGATCAGGGCCGGATCGATCCCGCGCTGCTTGCCCAGCCGGGTGGCCAGGAGCAGGCCCAGCAGCACGGCGATGGCGATCAGCAGGCCATACCAGCGCAGGGAAAAGGGCCCCAGCTGAAACAGCAGGGGCCCTGGAGAGGTGAAGACAGCGAGGCTCATCAGACGCCTTCGGCGGCCTGCACTTTTTCGACCTGCTTCTTCTTCAGCACCAGCATGATCTGGGCCAGGGCCACGGCGGCGAAGAAGGCCAGCATGCCGTAGATGCGGGCAGGGTTCTGAAGCACCACCTCGGCGTCGAGCTGGCCGAAACCACCCACGTTGGGGTCGCTGGTGAGGGGGGCGCCGGCCGCCACGGCTTCACCAACCTGGGCGGTGATCGCAGGGCCGGCGGGGATGGTTTCGCTGACGCTGCTGCCGTCTTCGGCGTTGATCACCACCACCGAGCCGCCGTTCTCAGCGGGGGTGATGGAGGCCACGGTGCCGGCCACCGAGGCGTTGAACACGCTGTTGTTGCTCTTCTCGCCCGTGGGGTACACCTGGCCGCGGCCGCGGTTACCGCCCACGTGCAGCTGGTACTTGCCGAAGTGGATGGCGCTGTCGGTGGCGGGATCAGGCGAGAGGATCGGGAACACGATCTTCTGGTGCTGATCGCCAGGCAGGGGGCCCACCAGCAGGATGTTGGGGTTCTCGTCGTTCCAGGTGGTGACGTAGACGCCCTCGGTTTCCTCCTTGAGTTCGTCGGTGAGGCGATCGGCGGGGGCCAGCTTGAAGCCGTCGGGGAGCATCACCACGGCGCCCACGTTGAGGCCGGTGGCGCTGCCATCGCCAGCCACCTGCTGCACGCTGGTGTCGTAGGGGATCTCCACTTCCACCTTGAACACCTCATCGGGGAAGACGGCCTGGGGCACTTCCACGTGGGTGGGCTTCTTGGCCAGGTGGCAGTTGGCGCAGGCCAGCTTGCCAGTGGCCTCCCGGGGGTAGTCGTAGTTCTGCTGGGCCCAGAAGGGATAGGCCCAGCTGGCCTGGGGGGCGACCAGCAGGGCGCCGAGGGCCAGCAGCGAGCTCAGCAGCAGGGAGAAGGAACGACGCATGGGGCGAAGGGGGCGAGGAGGAAACGAGGCGGAGGAGATCAGGCCCACCAGGGCTTCTCGCCGGTGCGGAAATCGGTTTCGGTCCACTGGCTGAGGAACACGTTGTCGTTGTCCACCGACACGTGGGCCAGGGCCAGGGAGAGGGGCGCGGGGCCGCGCACCACCTTGCCGGTGGCGTCGTACTGGGAGCCGTGGCAGGGGCACATGAACTTGCCGGCACCCTCGTTCCAGGGCACCACGCAGCCCAGGTGCGTGCAGATGGCGTTGATGCCGTAGCTGCCGATGGCGTCGCTGCCCTCCACGATCAGATAGGTGGGATCACCCTTGAGGCCCTGCACCAGGCTGCGGTCGCCCTCCTTGTGGGTGCTCAGCCAGCCGCTGGCGGTCACCGCGTTGCCCAGTTCGTCCTTGGCGCTGGTGCCACCGCCGCCGCCGGCGGCCTTGGGGGGGATGAAGTAGTTCACCACCGGGTAGAGGGCACCCAGGGCCACGCCCGTGACGGAGCCGAAGGTCAGCAGGTTCATGAACTGCCGACGACCCATTCCGGGAACATCACCGCTCGAGGGGCTCGCTGGGATCTGGGTCATACGGGGCGGCGTTGTGGCCACAGCAACGTGGCGCCCATTATGAACCTTGCCCTATCCCGGCCGGCCGGTCCCGTCAGGCCTCCGCCCAGACCCTGCAACATGCTGTTGCGCACCCTCCCTGCCGCCCAGGCTCGCCACCTGCCTTGCCGCCCGCTGACCCCAACCCCGCCGCTCCCCTGAGCGCCACAGAGCTGCTGGAGATCCTGCGCCGCCGCTGGCAGGCCTCCTACGACGTGCAGCTCATCTCCCGGCGCGGGCGGCTCTACCTGCAGGTGATGTGGGCCTACCTGGAGCAGCAGTCGTTCCCGCTGGATGCCGAGGGCTATCGGGCCAAGCTGGAGGAGCTGGTGGCCACCCTCAACGGGCTGGGGGTGGCGCGGCAGGTGCGCGACTGGCTCACCAGCACCGGCGACAAGCCGCGGCTCGGCAAGGCCATGACCCTGCCCCTGGAGCTGCCGCCGGGCCGGGCCAGCGAGTTCCTGCTCTGAAGGTTCAGGCAGGCTGGGGGCGCTGCACCAGCGAGGCCAGTCCCACGCCCACCAGATAGAGGGCGGTGATGGCGCCGCTGAGCAGCAGCATCGTGATCGGATCGGTGGACGGTGTGAGCACGGCGCCGGCCAGGGCCGAGGCCAGCACCACCCAGCGCCAGGCCGCCAGCATCACGCCGGCGCGCACCACCCCGAGGGCGGCCAGCAGCAGCTGCAGCACCGGCAGCTGGAAGGCCAGGGCCGTGGCCACCATCAGCAGCAGCACGAAATCCAGATAGCGCTCGATCGACCACAGCGGCTCCACCACATCGGCGCCGTAGCTCACCAGGAAGTTGAGGGCCGCCGGCACCAGGGCCCACCAGGCGAAGGCCAGGCCCGCCAGGAACAGCACCGCCGAGCCCGCCACGGCCGGGGCCACCAGCCGTTGTTCGCGGCGGGTGAGGCCCGGCAGCACGAAACACAGGCCCTCATAGAGCACATAGGGCAGGGCCAGGGTGAGGCCGGCGTAGCCCGCCACCTTCAACGACACGAACAGGAATTCACCCGGTGCCAGCTGCAGAAAGCGGATGCCGTGGGCCGGCACCTCCAGCAGCCGCACCAGCGGCTTCACCACCAGCAGGCAGCCAGCGGCCCCGATCACCACCGCCAGCAGGCTGCGCAGGATGCGGCGGCGCAGCTCCTCCAGGTGGTCCACCAGGGTCATCTCCACCTCGCCCGGGAATTGATCGTCGGGGTGGGTGCTGGCTGGTGCGCTGTCGTCGGCGGTGCTGGGCGGCACGCGGATCGGCGGCGGCGGCGCCAGGGCCGCGGCCGCGGCGGGCTGGGGGTCGTTCTCGCTCATGGCAGTGGCTCCTCCCCGAGGCTAGAGACTGCCGCATCCAGCAGGGCCCTGGCCCGCTCCGGCTCGGCCCAGAGCAGTTCACCGCCCCGGTGGCGCACGGTGCCCGGCCCCGCCCCGGGGATGCGTTGCAGGTCGTCGGTGGGCACCATCACCACCGCCACCCGGGCATTGCCGCGGGCGCGGCTGAAGTGGGCGGCCAGATCCGCGCCGGCCTGCAGATCGGCTTCGGTTGCCGGCGCCTCGGAGGCCTTCAGCACCACGTGGCTGCCGGGACATTCCTGGGCATGGAACCAGAGGTCGCCGCGGCGGGCCTGGCGCAGGCTGATCCACTCGTTCTGGCGGTGGTTGCGGCCCACCTGCAGCCGCAGGCCGCCCGGGGTCCGCAGCTCCAGGGGGGCGGGGGCGCTCGTGGTGCCGTTGCCTGCCCGGCCCCGGGGCCGGCTCCCGCGGCGGGGCTGGAGCAGCTGGGCACTGTCGTCCTCCAGGGCCTCCAGCTGTAGCGCGTCGTCGCTGGCCAGCTGCTCCAGGAAGGTGAGGCTGGCCTCCAGCTGTTCGATGCGCTGCTGGTGCTGCTCCAGCCGCGGCGTGATGGCCGCCACGGAGCGCCGCAGTTTGCGGGCCCGCCTGTAGAGCGCCTGGGCGTCCGCCACCTGCTCGCGGCTGGGCTGGGGCAGGCAGAGCAAAGCATCGGCCTGGCGCTGCAGGGCCTCGCTGCTCTCCACCTGGCTGAGCAGCTCCTGCTGGTGCTGGCTTTGCTGGCGCTCCCGGTCCAGGGCCTGCTGCAACCGCTGGCGCAGGGCCTGCAGGCGCTGTTGGCGCTGCCGGCCATCCAGCTCCTGGTGGTAGTAGGTGGCCAGGGCGCGGTTGATCGGCAGGCTGGCCGCGGCGGCGTGCTGGGGTGGCGGCTCGGGATCCCAGCAGCCGTAGGCCGTGGGGCCACCGCTCTGGAAGCGGAAACGCCGCTGCCCCATCGCCGTGAGCCAGTCCTGCCAGCGCTGCCACAACCGCTGCCACTGCTGGGGGCTGAGCTGGTCCACCGGCTGGGCCAGCAGCGCCTCGGCGCCGGCCCGCTCGGGCCCGCACAGCTGCAGCGCTAGGGCGGGGCTGATGCCCTGATAGGCGCCTTGAAGGGCCTGTTTCAGGGGCACCGGCAGCAACCGCAGCTGCCCCTGCCAGTGCTCGAAGCTCTCCTCCAGGGCGGGCGGCCGCCCGGCCGGCGGCGGCGGTGGCGTGTAGGGATCGCCGGTGCCGATCGGCCGCAGCCGCGACTGCTGTTCGCGCACCTGGCGGGCGGCGGCCACCACGCGCCGCTCCTGATCGAGCAGGAACAGGTTGCTGCGGCGGCCCATCAGTTCCACCACCAGCCAGCGGCACACGGGTTCTCCGGGCCGCGGCGCGAAGCCCAGCTCCACCACCCGCTCCCAGCCGATCTGCTCGAGGGCCACCAGGGCCAGGCCGCCGAGGCCATGCTGCAGCTGCTGGGCCAGGGTGCTGCCGTCGCCTCCCCGTGGCGGTGGTGGGATCGCCAGCAGCCGCGGCGCCTCCGCCAGCCAGCTCAGCTCCAGCCAGGTGCGGCCCTCCAGGCTGCGGAAGCCCAGCTGCAGGGTGTGGGCATCGCTCTGCTGGGCTTTCTCGAAGCGGCTCGGCACCAGCACCGGCTCCAGCTCCGCCAGCACAGCCCGCAGGCTGGTGAGGTCCATGGCCTGGAGGGGCAGCGGGGCCATGGCGGCAGCTCTTGATGCTCCTGGGGCGCCCCTACTCTGCAGGCCCGTGCTCGATCCAGCGATGGCAGCCCCCGCCGGCAGGCTCTTTCTGATCACCGGCCCCAGTGGCGTGGGCAAGGGAACGCTGGTGAGCGCCCTGTTGCGGCGCCACCCCCAGATCTGGCTCTCGATCTCCGCCACCACCCGTGCTCCCCGGGCCGGCGAGGTGGAGGGGCAGCACTACTTCTTCATGGCCCGGGAGGCCTTTGCGGCCACGGTGGCCCAGGGCGGCCTGCTGGAGTGGGCCGAATTCGCCGGCAACTGCTACGGCACGCCCCGCCAGCCGGTGGAAACCCAACTGGCCGCGGGCCGGCCGGTGCTGCTGGAGATCGAGCTCGAGGGTGCCCGCCAGGTGCGCCAGAGCTTCCCCAGCGGCTTTCAGATCTTCGTGAAGCCCCCCAGCTTTGAGGAGCTGGAGCGCCGAATCCGTGGCCGCGGCACCGACAGCGAGGAGGCGATCGCCAGGCGCCTGGAGCGGGCCCGGGTGGAGCTGGCCGCCGAGGCGGAGTTCGATGCCGTGCTGGTGAATGCCGACCTCGATCAGGCCCTGGTGGAACTGGAACAGTTGATGGGGCTGGCCTGACACCGGGCCCCGTAGCGGCGCACAAAAAAAGCGGCCCGCTGGGGCCGCCTGCTGGATGAAAAAGCGATCAGGGCTTACTTCGGGTGGAAGAGCAGATCGGGGAAGAAGCGGTTGAACTCGATCAGGATGCCGGCCGTGGCGGTGAACCAGATGGCGGCGAACACCGGTGCGGTGGTGAGGAATTTCTTCATCGGAGGTGCCTGGGTGGAAGGGCCTGAGTTGGGGAGAGGTCGCGCCGCGATCAGCGGGGAGACACGGTCACCTTGTCGTCGGATTCCAGCAGCTTGCCGCTGGTGAGTTCGCCGAAGGCGGCGATGGGCCAGGTGGCGGCGGCCAGGGTGCTCTTGAAAGCCAGGGGCAGATCGATCTGGATCTCCTTCATGGCGGCATCCTTGTCGCCACGGATGGCCTTGAGATAGTTGCGACCAGCCCAGCCGATGGTGCCGGCGATGTAAAGGAAGGCGATGCCAGGGATCATGAACTCACCGGCGTGGCTCCAGCGGCCGTCCACGATCAGGTGAGGCAGGCCATCGGTGCCGCAGAGGGCCTGGCTGTAGAGCTCGAAGCGGGCCTTGGCCTGCTCAGTGGTGGCCGAGCTGGCGCGCTGTTGGAAGCGGGCGCTCTCAGCGCAGGGGGTGAGGCCTGCCACATCGGCCTTGGCCACAGGGGCGAAGCCGAAAATCAGCAGGGCGGAAATCAGAACAGCGAAAAGGCGGCGCATCGGGTCCAGCAGCTGCACGGCAGGATGTCACGCTCGGACACTAAGGGAGCTGCCCAGAAGCGATGCCCACGGTTCTGGCCCTCGAAACAAGTTGTGACGAGTCCGCGGCAGCGGTGGTGCGGGATCAGCGGGTGCTGGCGAGCGCCGTGGCCTCACAGGTGGAGGAGCACGCCCGCTTCGGCGGGGTGGTGCCGGAGATCGCCTCACGCCGCCATGTGGAGGCCCTGCCGGCGCTGATCGAGCAGGTGATGGCCGAGAGCGGTGTGGCCTACGGCGAGCTCGATGCGATTGCCGCCACGGCGGCGCCCGGGCTGGTGGGGGCGCTGCTGGTGGGCTCGGTCACCGGCCGCAGCCTGGCGCGGCTGCACGCCAAGCCCTTCCTGGGGGTGCATCACCTGGAGGGGCACCTCTGTTCGGTGCACCTGGGGGAGCCCCTGCCGGCGGGGCCCTACCTGGTGCTGCTGGTGAGTGGTGGCCACACCGAGATGATCCGGGTGGATGGGCCCGGGGCCTACACCCGCCTGGCCCGCAGCCGCGACGACGCCGCGGGAGAGGCCTTCGACAAGGTGGCCAGGCTGCTGGGGCTGGGCTATCCGGGCGGTCCGGCGATCCAGGCCGCGGCGGCCGGGGGCGATCCGGGCCGCTTCCCTCTGCCCAAGGGCCGGGTGTCGCTGCCGGAGGGGGGCTTTCATCCCTACGACTTCAGCTTCAGCGGCCTGAAGACCGCCGTGCTGCGGCTCGTGACCCAGCTCCAGGCCGAGGAGCGGGCCGGCGGCAGCGGTGGCGCTGGCGGCGGCGACCCGGCCCCCTTCCCGCTGGCGGATGTGGCGGCCAGCTTCGAGCAGGTGGTGGCCGATGTGCTGGTGGAGCGCACCACCCGCTGCGCCCGCGACCAGGGCCTCGGCACCGTGGTGATGGTGGGCGGCGTGGCCGCCAACCGGCGCCTGCGCGAGGGGATGGAGCGGCGCTGCTCCGCGCTGGGGTTGCAGTGGCGGGTGGCGCCGCTGGCCTATTGCACCGACAACGCGGCCATGATCGGCGTGGCGGCGGAGCAGCGGCTGCTGGCCGGCGGCGTGAGTTCGATCCTGCTCGCGGTGGCGCCCCGGCTGGCGCTCGACGCCGCGGCTGCGCTGTATGCCCCGCAGGCTCCCTTCTGAGCCTTCTAGGGTGTTGAGACTGATTGGCAGTTGCGATGGCCACCGCCCAGACCAGGGAGACGGTTGAGGCCGCGCCCGAGGAGCTCAACCAGTGGAAGCGCGGCTTCACCCCCCAGGCTGAGATCTGGAACGGGCGGATGGCCATGCTCGGCCTCTCACTGGGCCTGGGGACGCTGCTGGTGGTGCGCCTGTTCGGAGACCTCTCCGCGGCCCACTAGGTCTTGCCCCGCAGCACCATCGACAACTCGTTGGGCTTGAGGCTCTGGGCGATGGCGTCGTCGGCGCTCACCCGGCCCTCCTCCACCAGCTTCGCCAGGGCCTGATTGGCGGTCTGCATGCCGTCGAAGCCACTGCGCTCCATGATCTGCTCGATCTCCTCGAGTTCGCCGCGCTGGATGTAATCGCGGCACGCATCCGTGTTGATCAGGATGTCGTGGAAGGCCGCTCGCTTGCCGTCGGTGGTTTTCAGCAGCCCCTGGGCGATCACCCCCAGCAGCGATTCGGCCACGGCCCGCCGCATCGCCTCCTGTTCGCTGGGGGGAGCCATCCCCAGCACCCGCTCCACCGTGCGCACCGCTGAATTGGTGTGCAGCGTGCCGAACACCAGGTGGCCGGTCTGGGAGGCCTCCAGGGCCGTGGTGAGGGTTTCCTGGTCGCGGATCTCGCCGATCAGGATCACGTCGGGGTCTTCCCGCAGGGCGGCCCGCAGGGCGTTGTGGAACAGCTTGGTGTGGTGGCCCACCTCCCGGTGCCGCACCAGCGATTGGCGGCTCTCATGCACGAATTCCACCGGGTCCTCGATCGTGAGGATGTGGCGGGCCATGGTGCGGTTGATCCAGTCGATCATCGCGGCCAGGGTGGTGCTCTTGCCCGATCCGGTGGGGCCGGTGATCAGCACCAGCCCCTTGGGCCTGCTGCACAGCTGCTTGAGGGCCTCGGGCAGCTTGAGGTCCTCCAGGGTGAGGATCTTCTGGGGGATCAGACGCAGCACCATCGCCGGCCCGCGCAGGGAGTCCATCAGGTTGATGCGCACCCGCACGAAGGGGAAGGCATGGGAGCCGTCGAACTCCTTCTCCTGCAGGAAGGCATCGATCTGGCCGGGGCTGAGCATCTCCTTCAGCCAGCGATGGAAGGTGGCCTGATCGGTGATGGGCCAGCCGGTGCGCAGCATCTCGCCGCGGGCCCGGTAGCGGGGCTCCTCACCCACCCCCAGGTGCACATCGGAGTAGTTGTTCTGGTTGGCCAGCCGCACGATGTCCTCGAGGTTGGCCGGCATCGCACCGCCCACGGCTCCCACGGCTGCCACTGCCTGGGCCGCTGGAGGCAGCGGTGGGGCTGGCGGCTTGGCGGCTGGGGTCGTTGGAAACAGGCCCGGCGGGAAGAGCGATTCGGGGCTGGCCATCGGGAAAGGCGCGGGAGGGGAGCGGGGAGCCGTGTGCCCAGGATTGCGGCAAATGGGTCGCTTGCGGGGGGGCCGTGGCCGGCATCTTTAGGATCCGCCCGGATGCAGCTGCGCCGTGACCACCCTCCACAACGTCTGCATCGTGTTGGGCACCCGACCCGAGGCGATCAAGTTGGCGCCGGTGATCCGGGCCTTCCAGCAGGCCGACGACTTCCACACCCGCGTGGTGCTCACCGGTCAGCACCGCGAGATGGTGGCCCAGGTGATGGAGTTGTTCGGGCTGACGGCCGATCGGGACCTGGCCCTGATGACCCCCAAGCAGACCCTCACCCATGTGACCTGCGCTGCCCTGCAGGGCCTGAAGGAGGAGTTCGAGCAGCACCGCCCCGATCTGGTGCTGGTGCAGGGCGACACCACCACCGCCTTCGCGGCGGCGCTGGCGGCCTTCTACGAGCAGATCCCGGTTGGGCACGTGGAGGCCGGCCTGCGTACCGACAACATCTTTGATCCCTATCCGGAGGAGGCCAACCGCCGCCTGATCTCCCAGCTGGCCCTGCTCCACTTCGCCCCCACCCACGTGAGCGCTCGCAACCTGGCGGCCTCCGGCGTGGTGGGGGAAACGGTGACCACCGGCAACACCGTGATCGACGCCCTGCTGCTGATGGCGGAGCAGGCGGCGCCGTTTGAGCTGCCGGGCCTGGATTTCGAGCGCCAGCGGGTGATCCTGGCCACGGTGCACAGGCGCGAGAACTGGGGTGAGCGGCTGCAGGAGATCGGCCGCGGCTTCCTGGCGGTGCTCGAGCGCTTCCCGGACACGGCCCTGCTGCTGCCGTTGCACCGCAACCCCACCGTGCGTGAGCCGCTGCAGGCCCTGCTGGGGGATCATCCGCGGGCGTTCCTGGTTGAACCGCTCGACTACGACCGCCTCGTGGCGGCGATGCGCGGCGCCACCCTGCTGCTCACCGACTCCGGCGGCCTGCAGGAGGAGGCGCCAGCGCTGGGCAAGCCCGTGCTGGTGCTGCGCCGCACCACCGAGCGCCCCGAGGCCGTGGATGCCGGCACCGCGAAGCTGATCGGCACCGATGCGGCCGACATCCTGCGGGAGGCCAGCCTGCTGCTGGAGAACCCCGAGGCCTACGAAGCCATGGCCCGCGCCCACAACCCCTTCGGCGACGGCCAGGCCAGTGCCCGCATTCTCGACACCAGCCGCAGCTTCCTCAACGAGCGCCGCCGCGCCGCTGGCTGAGGGTCGTCCCTCAGTCCTTGCCGCGGGTCTTCTTGGCCCAGGGCGGCAGGTCGATGAACACCCGGGCGCCCGGCTTGAGGCCGGAGAGGATCTGGGTGTCGCGGCCACTGCTGGCTCCGAGGCTCACCGGTTGGAAGGTGGGCTGGTTGCCCTTGCCCACCAGCAGCACGCCCGGCTTGCCGTCCTCGGTGACCACCGCCACCGTGGGCACCAGGGTTCGGGGCGCCAGGGTACCGGTGTTGAAGTCGATGTCGGCGGTCATGCCGATGCGCAGCTCCGGCGGTGGATTCACCAGCAGCAGCTTCACCTCGAAGGAGGTGACGTTGTTGAGCTTCTCGGCGCGGGGCGCGATCTGGCGCACCCGGGCGGCGAAGCGGCGATCCGGGAACGCATCCACCCGCACGCTGGCCGTCTGCCCCAGCTTGAGCCGGCCGATGTCGCTCTCGGGCACCTTGGCCACGGCCTCCAGCCCCTGGGCCAGTTCCACCACCGAGGAGCTGCTGGCACCGGCGCTGGCGCTGGCGGAGGTGGTGGGGGTCACAAAGGCGCCGGGATCGGCGAAGCGGGCGGTGATCACGCCGGAGAAGGGGGCGCGCACGGTGAGCTCGCTGCGCTCCATCCGCCGCTGCTCCAGCCGCTGCTGGGCCGCTCGAGCGCTGGCCAGGTCCACCAGATACGCGCTGCGGATGCGGTTGTAGTCGTTCTGGCTGATGGCCTTCTGGCGGTAGAGCCCCTCGTTGCGCTGCAGCTCACTGCGGCTGCGGGTCAGCTGGGCCTGGGTGGAGTCCAGCTGCGCCTGCAGTTCCTGCAGGCGGTCGGTGAGATCGCCGCTGTCCATTAGGGCGATGGGCTGGCCCGCCTGCACCCTGTCGCCCTCGTCCACGTAGAGCTCCTGCAGCACCCCCTGGCGCTTCGGGCTCACGTTCACCCGCCGGTAGGCCCCCAGCTCGCCGCTGGCGGTGATCACCCCGGGCAGGGCGCCCTCGCGGGCCACCACGGTGTATTCGGCCAGGGAGCGCTGCTGGCTGGCGCTGCGTCGCTGGGTGAGCATGGCGCCGCCACCGCCAACCACCAGGGCGCCGGCCAGCAGGCCAGCCCAGAGCCGGCGGCGCTTGTGCCATGGACGGGAAACGGCCCCTGGGGCGAGCCGGCTGCCGCCACCAGCCGGCTCGGAGCCCTCGCGGCGGGGAGCGGGTTGGAGCATCGTGGAAGAAATGGGTCTGCGCCGGCGCTGGCCACAGTCTTCCTGGTTGCCGGGGCCTCTGGGGCCCCGGCGAAGGGCGGATCACCGGCGCCACTGGCCCGGCGGCCTACATTCCCAGGATGCTCAAAGCCGGAATCGTGGGTTTGCCCAATGTGGGCAAATCAACCCTCTTCAACGCCCTGGTGGCCAACGCCCAGGCCGAAGCCGCCAACTATCCCTTCTGCACGATCGAGCCCAACTCGGGCGTGGTGGCCGTGCCCGACGAGCGGCTGGCCAGGCTCTCGGCGATCTCTGGCTCCAAGGAGCTGATCCCCACCCGGGTGGAGTTCGTGGACATCGCGGGCCTGGTGAAGGGAGCCAGCCAGGGCGAGGGCCTGGGCAACAAGTTCCTGGCCAACATCCGCGAGGTGGACGCCATCGTGCACGTGGTGCGCTGCTTCGAGAACGACGATGTGATTCACGTGAGCGGCTCGGTGGGGCCGGCCCGTGATGCCGAGGTGATCAACCTGGAGCTGGGCCTGGCGGATCTGGCCCAGGTAGAGAAGCGGCGCGAACGCCTGAAGAAGCAGGTGCGCACCAGCAAGGAGGCCCAGACCGAAGATGCCGCCCTGGAGCGGATCCAGGCGGTGCTGGAGCAGGGTGGCGCGGCCCGCTCCGTGGCCCTCAGCGATGAAGAGGCCCAGATGGTGAAGCCCCTGGGGCTGCTCACCGCCAAGCCGATCATCTACGCCACCAACGTGAGCGAAGACGACCTGGCCAGCGGCAACGCCTACTGCGAGGAAGTGGCGGCCCTGGCCGAAAAGGAAGGCGCCGGCACCGTGCGCATCTCCGCCCAGGTGGAGGCCGAGCTGATCGAGCTGCCGGAAGAAGACCGCGCCGAATTCCTGGCCGGTCTGGGGGTGGAGGAGGGGGGCCTGCAGAGCCTGATCCGCGCCACTTACACCCTGCTGGGCCTGCGCACGTATTTCACTACCGGCGAGAAGGAAACCCGCGCCTGGACGATCCAGGCCGGCATGACTGCCCCCCAGGCCGCCGGCGTGATCCACACCGATTTCGAGCGGGGCTTCATCCGCGCCCAGACGATCGGCTACCAGCAGCTGATCGAGGCGGGATCCCTGGCGGAGGCCCGCAACAGGGGCTGGCTGCGGGCTGAGGGCAAGGAGTACGTGGTGGCCGAGGGCGACGTGATGGAGTTCCTGTTCAACGTCTGAACCGGCTCAGCGCCACCGCCAGCAGCCAGCTGCCCGCCAGGGCGCCGCTGAAGCTGAGCAGGAACTTCAGTGGTGCCGGCAGGGCGCTGGCCAGCAGGGCGAACTGGATCCAGGTGACCAGCGGGTAGTGCAGCAGAAAGATCCCGTAGGAGTGGCGGCTGAGGCTGCCGGCCAGGCGGCTGGGGGCCCCGAGATGGCGGCGGCACCGCTCAGGGCCAGGCCCAGGCGCAGCGGCAGGGGTGGAAGGGGCGCCAGCCCAGCCGGTTGGGCCCGCAGCACCACGGTGAGCAGGTAGCCCAGCAGGCCCAGCAGCGCCCATTGGCGCCAGGGTTGGAGCCGCTCCGGCGCCAGGCTCTGCTCCAGATCGCCCGCCCCCAGGGCCACCCCCACCAGGAACCAGGCGCCGTAGAGCAGCAGCCGCGAGGTCTGCGCCGAGAACGGACCCATCAGGGTGAACCAGGTTTCGGCTCCCACCACCAGGGCCATCCCGCCGCTGGCCAGGCCGCTGGCCACCAGGCAGGTGAGCAGCAGCTCCTGGGGGCTGCGGGCCCGCCAGCTCCAGCTGCGCAGCCACGGCGGTGCCAGGGCGTAGGCCAGGGCCAGCAGCAGGCTGTAGGCCAGCAGCAGCCACAGGAACCAGGCCGGCCCCGGCGACCAGCCATCCAGGGCGAAAAAGCGCTGCCAGTAGGGCGGCCCCGGCGGCCGCGGTCCCTGCAGCCAGGAGGGATAGAAGGCCAGCGGGCTCAGCAGCCCGGCTGCCAGCAGGAAAGGCAGCCCCAGCCGCTGGCAGCGCTCTCGCACAAAGCCCCCGAGCCCCTTGTGCCGGATCGCCGGCAGCACGAACAGCCCCGAGAGCAGGAACAGCAGGGCCATGAAGAACTGGTCGTTCCAGCTCACCAGCAGATCCAGGGGCCACCAGCGCTGGGGATCCACCACCGGCGCCGTGGAGCGCATGTAATGCAGCGGATCCCGCTGGGCGTGGGGGATGTAGGCCAGGGCGGCGTGGTGGGCCACCACCAGCACGATCACGGCGCTGCGCAGATCGTCGATCGCCCGGATTCGGCCCACCGCTCGGTGCTACTCGGTTGCAGACTTGCCTGAGTGTGCCTGGGATGCCCCCCGGCTCGGCTGATGCCGGTCAGGGCAGGCGCAGGTGGCTCAGATCCAGAAGCGGCAGCAGGGCGCGCCGTGGGGCGCTATGTGCTTGAAAATCAGCCTTTGCTTGCCATGCTCCGCCTTCGCACTTTTTGTGAAATTGGGCCCATTGCTGCTACTGAAAAGCAGGCAACCTGTGTGGACTGCTTATAGTTAACTAACCGCTGTTGAGTGGATTGGTGTGCTGGAGGTGCTGACGCCGGTGCTGCTGTAGGCGCCTAGTATTGCGATGTCGAACTCTGTTGCTGGAGGGGCGGCATGGGTGCCTCAGCCGCGCTGCGGCGCTGTTGGCCGTTGGCGCTGGCCGCCATGGTGCTCGCGGCTGCGGTGCTGGGCTACCGCGGCTGGCGCCAGCGGCCGGTGCTGGTGGCCGTGGGGGTGGACATGCCCCTAGTGAACGGGGCGGCCATCGATCCCACCGATCGCTACACGGCAGACCTCTACCTCGAAGAGCATCCGCGCAGCCGCATCCGCCTGGTGAACATGGTGAACCGGCCAGACCCGGCCAGCGGCCCAGCCACCATTGCCCAGTTGAAGCGCGAGGGGGTGCGCTTGTTCATCACCACCCAGGCTTCCAACCTTGCCGTGCCAAGCCTGAGCCAGTTCAAGTCGGGTGATGCCCTGGCCATCAATGTTTCGGCCGTGAGCCCACGGCTCAGCGGCCAGGACGACTATTTCTTCCGGCTGGTGCCCGATGTGGGCCAGGAGCAGCGTGCACTGGCCCGCCAGCTCAGCCGCCGGCCGGGAGGGCGGTTACTGGTGCTGCAGGACAATGGCAACCTGGCCTACAGCGAACCGGCCTTCGCGATCGTTGCCGCCGAGCTGCAGCGCTCCGGCCGCTGGCGGATCACGCGCCACAAGCTGGATGTGGCTGCCTTCAACCCCCAGCGTGATCGCGCCTTGATGCAGGGCCACTTCGATGGGCTCTATCTTCTGGCCGGCGGGTTCCTGCCGCTGCTCGGCAACATCAGCCAGCTGTTTCACCAGCTCCATCCCGAGGCGCCGATCTGGCTCACGCCCTGGGCGAGGTCGGAGGCAATCGTGGAACACGGCGGCGCCGCCAGTGCCCACAGCTGGGTGCTGAGCCCCTACCCGGCACGCGGCCAGGATCCAGCGGTGGCCCGCTATTTCGATCGTTTTCGCCAGCGCTTCGGCTACACCCCCTATGCGATGGGCATCGGCACCCGGCAGGCCCTCGAGCTGCTCGATCAGGCCCTGGCCAGTGGCGCCACAACACCCGCCGAGGTGAAGCGCTACATGCTCTCCCGGCCGGTGCATCACACCAGCCTCGGGCCGATCCGCTTTGATGCCAATGGCGATGTGCGCGCGCAGTTCCACCTGTTTCCGGCCACGGCCGATCGGCAGCCATGAAACGCCCCCAGCCCGGGCACGCGCGGGAGCTGGTGAGCTTCTGGCGCTTCAACCTCGGCCATGAACTGGTGGCCGCCGCCGCGGCGGGGCTGGCTCTGTTCGCGGGCAGCAGCTTCACCCTCGATCAGCTGCAGCGGCGCTACATCCAGCTGCACCGGGCGGATGCCGAGCGAGTGGGCCAACTGCTCGAGGAGCACCTGCGCGAGGCTCGCCAGCAGCTCAACCTCTTTCACGCCCTACCTCCGGCCCGTCAGGTCGATGCGGCCGATCTGCTGCTGAATGCCTTTTCGGATCTGTATTGGCTCAATGGCCGCTATGAGGTGGAGCAGGTGCTCAAGGCCAGCGCCGAGAGCCGCGTGTTCCCGGGTTTTTCCTTTGCTGGCAGTCGCATCCGCCCCTATCTCGATCACCCACAGCGCCACCGTTTCAGTTCGTCGGGCATCACCCGTGGCCTGGAGGATGAGCTGGCCAGCGTGTACTTCACCACTCCCCAGCAGGCCACTCCCCAGCAGGGCATGCCCCAGCAGGCCCTGCCCCCGGTCGAGCCCCGGCGCCTGCTGGCGCGACTCAATCTGCGCTATCTGCAGTTGATGCTCGCGCGCTACAGCAAGGCATCGGGAGTCCCCGTGCTGCTGGTGAGCCGCGATGGCTTTGTGATGCTCTCCAGTGATCCGCGGCTGAGCGTGCCGGCCGTGAATCTCCGCCTGGCCAACGCCACCGATTCCACCTTCTACACCCTGACCCTGTCGCGTCGCAGTTGGATTCCGATCGTGGCCCACGCCGATGGTGTGGGCGGCCACATCGTGACCTTGATCCCCGCGGAGCGGCTTGAGGCCCAGCGGAGCCTGGTGATCTGGACCTCGCTGGTGGTGGTGGGCCTGATCCTGGTGGTGTTTGTGTGGAAGAACCACCGCCTGAACCGTTTGCTGTTCACCCCGGTGGCCCACTTCACCCGCCAGATGGAAGCAGCCCGCTGCCGCTATGCCGGCCTGGCCACACCAGAGGCCGCCAGGGAGGCGGGGGATGCGGAGGTCCCGAATGAGGCCAGCAGCCGTTTCCTGGAGTTGGCCCAGATCCAGGCCGGTTTTGAGGCGCTGATGCAGGCCATTCGGGAGCGTGATCTCTCGCTGCAGCAGAAGCTGCGCACCAGCCTCACCGCCGCCGCCATCGCCCATGAGATCAACCTGCCGCTGAGCACGATCCGCTTCAGCTGCCAGCGAGCCGATCAGCAGCTGGCCGAGGGCGAGCTCGACGCCCGGGAGGTGCATGAGCTGGTGCACAGCCTGCAGAGCGAATCGCGGCGGGTGAGCGAGGTGATCGAGCGCATGCGGATGTTGCTGCGCAATGTGGAAACCACCCTGGAACCGGTGGATCTGGTGGGCGTGGCCCATGGCGCCCTCGCCCGGTTGAAAGGGCTGCTGCGGGAGCAGCAGGTTCGGCTCCGCACCGAGGGGCTGGAGGCTGGCCCATTGCTGGTGATGGGCGATGCCGTTCAGCTGCAGATGGCCCTGGCCAACCTGCTGCGCAATGCGATCGAGGCGTCGGCCGAGCGTCCGTTGGCTCGGCGTCGGGTGGTGCTGAGCCTGGGCCGCCGCGAGGGCTGGGGCGTGCTGAGCGTGGCCGACAGCGGGCCCGGTTTCGCGCTGGCGCCCGACGCCGACACCCTGCTGCGCAGTTCCAAGCCCGGCGGCACAGGTCTGGGGCTGTTTGTGGTGCGCACCACCCTGGCCAACCATCGCGGGCGGTTGCGGATCGAGCGCTCGCGCCGGCTGGGTGGCGCGAAACTGCTGCTGGAGTTGCCGCTGCTGCCCGCCCCGGCCCCAGCTCCAGCTCCGGCAACGCCTCGCCCGAACTACTCACAAGTGCCGATGGTGTGACTGGCTCGTGCTGCCTAGCGTGGCTGGAGTGAAGAGCCCAGCCGCCACCAGCGCCAGCCGCTCCCTCGCCTGCGTGGTGGTGGAAGACCAGCTGATGTTCATGCAGCTGCTGGTGGGCATGCTGAACACCCATCAGGGCCTGAGCGTGGTGGCCACCGCCACCACCGCCGCCGCGGGCGTTGAGGCCTGCCTGCAGCACTGGCCCGATCTGCTGATCCTCGATCTCTCCCTGCCCGATCGGAGCGGTGAGGTGGTGGCCGAAGCGCTACTGGGCGTGAATCCGAGTGCCCGCCTGATCGTGCTCTCCGCCCAGGCCAATTCGTTTGTGTGCCCGCCTGCATTGCAGCCGATGCTGCATGCCGTGATCGATAAAATCGAGGCCTACGACAGCCTCAGCGGCGAGATCGCCGACCTGCTGGGGGCCCAGCCGAGCCTCTCGGCGAAGCTCACTGGCCGTGAGCGCGAGGTGTTGCATCTGATCGGCCAGGGCCTGAGCAACAACCAGATCTCTGAAGTGCTGCAGCTCTCCGTGCACACCGTGGAAACCCACCGCCGCAACATCTGCGGCAAGCTGGGCCTCAAGGGCGCAGAGCTGGTTCGCTACGCCACCCTCCAAACCCTGCAGGCCGGCTGATCCGGCCTCATCCCCGCCAGCTGCTTCACAATGGGGATCCCGGACCCTCCTGCAATGACCGCCCAGCAACCCACCAACCCCGCTGGCGACAACCCGCACCCCCACGACTTCGACGTGCAGAAGGAACTGCACCAGAAGATCCGCAACGACCCCGACTACGACGACTGGGAGTACGGCACCGAGCCCCTGCCCCACGAGGCCTGGGTGGCCAAGCCCAGCGGCGAGAACGCCTGAGCGCTGGGTCAGGAGCAGATCAGGCCTTGAATCTCCTGCCGGAGCTGCTCGATCATGCCCAGCAGTTCCGTCTTGCTTGCCGGTAGGGGAAAAGGACCTTCCTCGTAGCGGGCCTCCACCGCAAATACCTGCAGATCCAGCAAGGCCTCGGCCATGGCCACGCCGGCTGCGCTGGCGAGCTTGTCGAGGTCGTGACTCCGTGGTGGTGCCTGATTCGCCGCCACGATCACGGCCTTGAGGAGCTTCTCAGTGGCCTGCTGGGCCAGGAAGCCCCATTCCTCTTCGGGAAATTCGTCGCCAAGTCCCAGGCGCAACACCACCAGGTGGCGCTCAACGATCCCCAGCAGCAGGGCGGCGTCCTCAGCCGGCGACATACAGCACCCGCCCCCGCTCGGCCACATCTCGCATCACATGCCAGCGGGAGCCGCTGAGCCGCTCGGCGTCCTGCCAGCCCTGCACCACCAGGTCGATGCCCACGGGCCGGTTGGTGATCAAGCGGTTGCAACGCCGCCAGAGATCCAGCTTCTGCTGGGGCGTGAGGCTGGGGGCCTGGCTCAAGACAGCCAGGTCGAGGTCGGAATCCGGCCGCGCTCGACCCTCCGCCCTGGAGCCGAAGGCGATCAGCGCTCGGATATCTGGGCAGTGGGCCAGCGCCTGCAGTACCGAATCGAGCCAATCGCCATCGAGCCCGGGGCCCAGGTTGATCCCCGTGGCCAGGGGCTGCGGCTGCAGACGCCCCAGGCCTCCAGCCATGGCAGCGGCCGCTTTACCCATACCCCAATCTTAAGCAGGGTGAGCCCGGCGGCGGATCGGCCCCACCAGCCCCAGGGCCAGCGCGCAGATCACAGCCACCAGCAGCCACAGCAGGGCGCCATTGCCCTGGCTGTCGAGCAGGATTCCCGCCAGCAGCGGCGCCCCGAAGGCGCTGACCGCAAAGCACTGGGAGAACAGGGCCATCGCCAGGCCGCCATGGCCCTCGGGGCTCAGCTCCACCACCGCCTCGGTGGAGGTGGGCAGGAAGGCCGCCTCCCCCAGGGCCAGGGGGAGCATGGCCAGGATCACCAGCCACAGGCCATGGTGGCTGAGGGCCGAGAGGGCGAGCAGCAGCGTGCCTCCCCCGAAGCAGACCAGGCTCAGCCCCAGCCCCACCGCCACCGAGCGATCCGCCAGCAGCCGACCCACCGGCCACTGGATCAGCGTTAACAGTCCCAGGTGCACGCCGATCAGCAGGGCGCTGATGGCCTGGGGCTGGGCCGCCCGCGCCAGCCCGCCCCGCACCAGGTCCAGCGGCAGGGCGCTCTGCATCAGCGCCGGGATGGCCGTGGCCACCACCGACACCCCCAGCATCGGTAGCAGGGGCAGCCACCAGCGGCCCAGCGGCTGCCCCTGCCCCCGTTCCGGACTGCGGATGGCCCGCGGCAAGGGGCGGGCCAGCAGCAGCCAGGCCAGCACCAGCACCGCCAGCATGTCCACCAGATAGATCCCCCGCAGCCAGCCCTGGCTGGCCAGCAGGGCGCCGCAGAGGGTGCCGGCGGCCACCCCGAGGGCATCGCCGCTGCGCACCAGGGCGTAGCCGCGGGCCGAGCTGATCGGCGGCGAGCACAGCGGCACCGCCAGTTCCACGGCGGGCCAGTAGAGCCCGCCGGCCGTGCCCAGCAATAGCTGGCCGGCCACGTAAGTGGGGAACTGCTGCGCCCCCAGCAGCAGGGCATCGCCGAGGAAGCCGCTCAGGGCCGCCAGCAGCACCGGCAGCCCGCAGCTCAGGCCGCGATCCAGCAGGGCGCCGCTGGCGAAGCGGGCCAGGGTGCCCGCCAGGGCCGCCAGGGCCAGCCCTGCTCCCACCGAAGAGGCACTGAAGTCCGCCTGGTGGAACACCATCGGCGTGAGGTAGAGCACCCCGCCCGCCCCGAAGCTGGCCACCAGGCGCACGCTGGCCAGTTCGCGCAGCGGCGCGGGAAACTGGAACCACCAGCTCCGGCTTGCGGCGTCTCTCATTGGCTGTCCCAACCCGCTCTCGCCGCTTCGCCGTGATGCTGCGCAGTCTGCTGGCCTCGCTGCTGCTGGCGTTGCCCCTGGCACCGGCACGGCTGCGGGCGGCGGAACAGCTGGAGCTGCGGCTCGATGGCCTGCAGGTGCCGCTGAACCTGCGGGAGCTCGACGATTGGACCCGGGATCCGCTGCATCCCCAGGGCGATCTGGGGGCCTGGCTGGATCTGCTGGAGCCCGTGAGCCGCGCCAACCTGCTGCGGCTGCTGCGGGCTCCCCTGGTGCGGGATCGCTCCCTGGCCCAGCAGCTGCTGCAGAGCTGGGCCGGCCAGAGGGTGCTGGAGGAGGTGGGCGATCTGATCCAGAGCGAGCAGGGCAATGCCGCCCCCCAGCTGCTGGCCAGCCTCCGGCAGCTGCTGGAGCGGCAGTCGCAGGTGAGCACGATTGAGCTGCTGCGGGCGGTGCCGGTGCAGCGCCTCAGCCTCAACCTCGACGGCCTGCTGCAGCTCGCCGGCCAGTGGCAGCGCCAGCTGCAGCAGCAGCAGCGGGCCCTGCAGGCCCTGCGCCAGCTGCCCCTGCCGCAGCGCACGCCACTGCTGCCGATCACCGATGGGGTGGCCCTGGCCCGCGGCGCCCCGCCCCTGGAGCCAGGCCTCGCCAGGCCCCAACGCCTGCGCCTGCCGGTGGGCCATCGCGCCGAGCCCCTGGAGCTGCTGGTGTGGGCACTGCCTCAGGCCCGGTCGCCCCGCTCGGGGGCCTGGGTGCTGCTCACCCCGGGCCTGGGCGGCAGCAGCACCCAGCTGGAGTGGTTGGCGGTGGCCCTGCGCCAGCGCGGCTGGCCGGTGCTGCTGCTCGATCATCCCGGCAGTGATGAGCGGGCCGTGCGCGAGCTGCTCGATGGCCGCAGGCCGCCGCCGGGGGCCGAAACCCTCAGCGATCGGCTGCGGGATCTGCAGGCGGTGGTGGCCGCCGAGCAGGCCGGCCGGCTGCCGCAGCTCGGGGATTCGGTGGTGTTGATGGGGCACTCCCTTGGGGGCCTCACGAGCCTGCTGGCAGCTGGTCTGCGGCCGGAGCCGGGGCTGCCGCGTCGCTGTGAGCGGGCCCTCGATGGCATCCCCCTGATCAACCTCTCGCAGCTGCTGCAATGCCAGCTGCCCCAGGTGTCGCTGCCGCCACCCATGCCCCTGGCCCAGCCCATTGCGGGGGTGGTGAGCTTCAACGGCTTCGGCAGCCTGCTCTGGCCCCAACGGGGGCTGCAGGGGCTCAACGCACCCGTGCTGCTGGTGGGCGGCAGCCTGGACCTGATCACGCCACCCCTCAGCGAGCAGCTGCGGCTGTTCCTGCCCGCCGCCCACGCCGGCAGCCGGCTGGTGCTGGTGGAGGGGGGCAGCCACTTCTCGCCGGTGCGCATCCGCCAGGGGGATCAGGCCCTGTTTCAGCTGGGGGAGGAGCTGGTGGGGGTGGATCCGGCCCGGGTGCAGGCGCTGATGCTCAGTCTCAGCAGTGAGTTCCTGCAGGGCCTGCAGCGGCCGCGGCCGTTGCCCGTGCAGCGGCGCCTGCTGGCGGGCGTGACGGCCTACGTGCTCGATCACGCGGCCGCCGAGCGCTGGCGCTCCGCCATCCGCAGCGCCCCCTAGGGGCTGCCATCAGAACTGGATGCGGGGATCCAGCAGGGCCACCACCAGATCCACCAGCACACTCACCGCCACCACCAGGGCCGCCACCACCACCACGATCCCCTGCACCACCGGGTAGTCGCGCTGGCCGATCGCCTCCTGGAGCCGGAAGGCGATGCCGGGCCAGGAGTAGGTGACCTCAATCAACAGCGCCCCGCCGATCAACGACGCCACCGTGATGCCGGTGATGGTGAGCACCGGCAGCAGGGCATTGGGCAGGGCATGACGCAGCACCACCCGCGTTTCGCTCAGGCCGCGGCTGCGGGCCGCCTCCACGTAATCCGAATCCAGGGCGCGGCGCAGGTTGAGCCGCAGGGCATTGGCGAACACACCGCTGAGCAGCAGCCCCAGGGTGCTGGCCGGCAGCACCAGGTGGCGCAGGGCTCCCCAGAACTGCTGGCCGTTGGCCTGCAGCAGGCTGTCGAGCAGGTAGAAGCCGCTGCCGCCGGGGGGCACCAGGGTGGGCGGGAAGCGGCCCCCCACCGGCAGCCAGCCCAGCCACACCGCAAACACCAGCTGCACCACCATCGCCGCCCAGAAGGGAGGCAGGGCGTAGGTGCCGATGCCGTAGATGCGGCCCGCCAGATCCAGGCGGCCCTCCGGCCGGGCGATGCCGCTGAAGCCCACCGCCAGCCCCACCACGGCGGCGATCAGCAGCGCCACGAGCCCCAGCTCCAGGCTGGCGGGCAGGCTGCGGCCGATCACCGCCGCCACCGGCTCCTGGCTGGTGAGGGAGCTGCCCAGCTGGCCCCGCAGCAGATCGCCCAGGTAGTGGCCGTATTGCACCAGCAGCGGCTGATCCAGCCCCAGCTGCTGCCGCAGGGCCTCGCGCGCCTCCACGGGGGCCCGGGTGCCCAGCAGCGCATCGATGGGATCACCGGGCGCCACCCGCAGCAGCAGGAACACCAGGCTGGCGATCAGCCACAGCATCAGCGGAACCAGCGCCAGCCGGCTGGCCAGGTAGCGGAGCAGGGCGCGGCGGCGACTCATGGATGGCGGTGGCTCAGCGCCTGCAGCACCAGGCGACCCGAGCCATCAAACACCGGTGGGGTGAGTGCCGGCTGGGCCCAGGCCCGGGGGGCCACCTGCCACACGGGGATGTAGGCGGCGCCGCTGGCGGCCCGGTTCTGGATCGTCTGCAGCAGGGCCTGGCGAGCGGGGCCCGCCAGGCTCTCGGTGGCCTCCAGTTGGCGCTGCAGCCCAGGGGCCGTCCAGAAGCTGCCGAAGGCGGAACTGCTGCCCGCCAGGCAGCGGTGGCCCGAGGCCTTGGCGCAGGCCAGCATCGGCAGCAGGTAGATGTCGGGATCGGGATAGTCGCCGGCCCAGTCCAGCAGGATCATCGGGAAGGCCCCCTTCTCCAGCTGCCGGTAGGCGGTGGTGGATTCCACGCCGCTGATCTCCAGGCTCACGCAGTCGCCCAGGTCGCGCTGCAGCTGGGCCTGCCAGGTGAGGGCGAACAGGCGATCCGCCGGCACGTTGGAGCGGAAGGTGAGGGGCAGGCTGAGGCGGCGACCCTGGCAGTAGCCCGCCTGCCGGTAGAGCTCCCGGGCCTGGTGGGGGCTGTAGCCCGGCCAGGGTGGCGGATCCGACGACGGCAGCGGTGGCGGCACCAGCGATTGCAGGGGCGCGCGCATGCCGAAGCTCACCCGCTCGCTGATCAGCCGGCGATCGAGGCTGCGGGCCACCGCCTGGCGCAGCAGGGGGTTGGAGAGGGGAGCGCGATCGCTCAGCAGGGTGAGATAGCCGATCTCCACCGCCGGCCCCACCCCCTCCACCAGCTGGCCGCGGCGGGCGCGTTGGGCCAGGGCCCGCTGCTGGTCGCTCTCGAGGCCCTGGGAGATCAGCACATCCACTTCCCCGCTCACCAGGGCACCGAACAGGGCGGTGGAGTTGCTCAGGGTCACCAGGTGAATGCCGCGGTTGCGGGGCGGTTCGCCCCAGTAGCCGCGGAAGGGCAGCAGCTTCTGCTGCTGCGGGCTGTAGCCCGCCAGGGTGTAAGGCCCGGTGCCCACGAAGCGGTTGGCCAGGGAGCGGCGGGCGTGCGAGCGGTAGGCCGCCGGCGACACCGGCGTGAGGTTGATCGAGCTCAGCAGGGCCGGCAGGGCGCTGTAGGGCCGCTTCAGCCGCAGTTCCAGTTCATGGGGGCCGCTGGCGCGGATCGCCGTGATCCGGTCGTCGAGCAGGTAGCTGAGCTTGCCCAGGGCGCGAAAGCGCTCCAGGTTGAACACCATCGCCGCCGCGTTGAACGGGGTGCCGTCGTGGAAGCGCACATCCCGGCGCAGGGGAATGCGGGCCAGGCGGCCTCCCTCGCTCAGCTGGGGGAAGGCCGTGGCCAGGCGCGGGCTCAGGCGGCCCGCGGCATCACTGGCATAGAGCGGATCCCCGATGGCGCTCAGCAGCTGGGTGCCGGCAAAGCTGGTCACGTCGACCGGATCCACCGAGTCGAGACTGCTCTTGTTGGCAACCACCAGCTGGCCGGGGGGATGGACCGGCTGACAGCCCAGCTGGGACAGGATCAGGGCCGTGAGGCCCAGGACGCGAGCGTGGCGAGGTGCGGAGCGGATGGCGGCAGGCCAGTCCAGGCCGATCGACGGGTGACGCCGGTATTCAAGCCCCCTGGAGCTTGCGGGGCGGGTGAACGTGGCTGGTGGCGGCCACTTGCTGCAGGGAAATTTCAAACACCGGTGAGCCGTGGCGGGCGAGGGGCCAGCGGCGCACCCAGCAGCGGTTGTGATGGTCGTCCACGCCGATCACCTGATACAGGTTCTCGTCGCTGGTGAGTGTGATGCAGTCGCCCTGGTGCAGGGTCATGGTGGAGGAACGGTGGAGTTGTGGGTCTCACTGGTCTGGGCCCAGGCTTCCGCGTCGCGGAGCTGCTGAGTGTTTGGGCGGATACAAAACGGCGCCCCGGTCAGGAGATGGCCACGGAGTGCGGAGCTGAGAGGTGTGGGGGAGCCCCTTTCGATTTGCTTCCACTTTGCCTCAGTGCCGCTGCGTTCTGCCAGTGCCGGTTGTCCCTACAGGGTGCGCAGGCAAGCCGCCACGGCCCGCACGTCCGGCAGGGCCTCAATCGCGGCCAGGGCCCGGCGGAAGTTGGCCTCCGGCACATCGTGGGTGAGCACCACGATCTCGGCGTCGCTGGCGGCCTCGCTGCTCTCGAACTGCAGGATCGAGCGGATCGAAACCTGCTCATCGCCGAAGCAGCTGCCGATCTTGCCGATCACGCCGGCCTGGTCGGAGGTCTGCAGGCGCAGGTAGTTGCGGTGCCGGGTGAGGCCCGCCTCCACCAGGCGGCACTGGCGCCAGCGGCTGGCGGCCAGCAGCGGGTCGAGGCCACCATCCGGCCCGCTCGCCTCGCGGATGCCGGCGATGTTGAGGATGTCGGCCACCACCGCGGAGGCGGTGGGTCCAGCACCCGCCCCCGGCCCGTAGAACATCACCCGACCCACCGGATCGCCCTCCACCAGGATCGCGTTGTTCACCCCGTGCACCCCCGCCAGGGGATGCTCCCTGGGCAGCAGCGTGGGGTTCACCCGCACGTCGAGCTGCACGGTGCCATCGGCATCGGTGCCCAGGAACTGGGCGCTGGCCACGAGCTTCACCACGTAGCCCAGCTGGGCGGCGTAGTTCACATCCCGTGCCTGGAGCCGGTTGATCCCCTCGGTGGGGATGGCGCTGCGCTCGATCGAACCGCCGTAGGCCAGGCCCGAGAGGATGGCGATCTTGTCGGCGGCGTCGCCCCCCTCCACATCGGCGGCGGGATCGGCCTCGGCATAGCCGAGCTTCTGGGCATCGGCCAGCACCGCCTCGTAGGCCGCACCCTCATCGGCCATGCGGCTGAGGATGTAGTTGGTGGTGCCGTTGATGATGCCGCTCACCCGCTGGATGCGGTTGCCACCCAGGGATTGCTTGAGCGGTTCGATGATCGGGATGCCGCCGCCCACCGCGGCTTCGATCAGCACATACACGCCCTTCTCGGCTGCCGCCGCGGCGATCTCCTCGCCGTAGCGGGCGATCACGGCCTTGTTGGCGGTGACCACCGGCTTGCCGGCGGCGATGGCCCGCAGGATCAGGCTGCGGGCGGGCTCCAGGCCGCCCATCACCTCCACCACGATGTCCACCGCCGGGTCGTCCACCACGGCTTCCGGGCTGGTGGTGAGAATCTCGGCGGGCAGCTCCACCGGCCGCGGACGATCGAGATCCCTTACGGCCACGCGTTTGAGCGCCAGCCCTGCCACCAGCGGGTGCCTGCCCTCGGGGCTGGTCACGATGCCGGCAACGCCAGCCCCCACCGTGCCAAGCCCGAGCAAGCCGATGCCGATGGTCATGCGCGCCTGTGCGTGAAGGCCGCGATCCTAGAAATCAGGCGGCCAGCGGGCAGGCTGCCCCGGGGATGGGGTTCTCCAGCCTTGCTCCTTCGGCAGTGGCTCACCAGCTCCCTCCCTGATTCTGTACATGCTGTACAGAATCAGGGAGGCGGCCGGCGCAAGGCAGCGGAAGCCTCTGGAGCTGCCGTGCCGCAAGCGGCCCGGCGGGGCGGGGCGGGGCGCTCAGCCGCTTGCCAGGGCCTTGGCCTGGGCCTGCATCATCCGCAGGATGTTCAGGAAGCCATTGGCCCGTGAGGGGGTGAGGCTGGCCTGCAGGCCGGTTTCGCCGATGAAGGCCGGATCGATGGTGGCGGCCACGGCCGGGTCGAGCCCTTCGAGCCCCTCGATCAGCAGGGCCAGCAGGCCCTTGGTGATGGCGGCGTCCGAATCCCCCTGCCAGTGGAGCTTCCCCTCCAGCAGCTGGCCCACCACATACACCTGCGACACGCAGCCTTTCACCTTGAAGGCGTCGTTGCGGAACTCCTCGGGCAGGGGCTGGAGTTTCTTGGCCAGCCAGAGCACGTACTCGTAGCGGCGTTTGGGGTCGGCGGTGGTTTTCAGCCGTTCAACGATCTGATCGAGCTTCTCGCTGCCGGTGGCCATCAACGGGGACGACGGATGCGCTGGAGTCCGAGCAGCATGGCAGCCGCACCGAGGCCGCTGAGGCCAGCCAGCAGCTGCAGTCCGCCCAGTGGACCACCGGGATGGTGCTGTTCGCTCAGCTGATCGAGCTGGGCCTGGCCGCGTTGCACGGGCATCTCCAGGTAGTCGCGGTGGCCGGGGCCGCCATCCACCTGCACTTCCCACGATCCACTGGCTCCCCTGGGAAGGGCGAAGCTCAGCTGCCCCTGGGCGTTGGTGCGACCCACCTCGATCGGCTGGCCCCCCGGCGGCACCAGGCGCACCACGGCATCGCGGGTGGGTTCGCCGCTGGAGAACTGGCTCTGCAGCATCAGCTCAGCGCTCAGGGCCTGGAGCCGGGTGAGGCTGCTCTCGATCCCGTGGGCGCGGGCCGTTGCCGGCAGCAACAGCAGGCAGAGGCCCAGCAGGGGAGCGGAGAGCTGGCGGGTCATGGCGAAAGGTTGAGGGGAGATTCAAGAGGCCGACCAGCGGCTGCCGGAGGTTTTCGTTTTACCGGCCTGCACCATGTGCACCATCGAGCTCACCATCATCGAGAGGGCATCGGAGGGCTGGTTGCGGTTCTTGAGCTCGGAGGCCAGCACCTGCTCGGCGGCGGTGCCGCGACCGAGGCTGATGCTGGGGCCTCGCTTGGCGGCGGGGGTGGAGGCGGCGCGCCCGGCGGCGGTGGCGGACAGGAACGCATCGTTGGCCTGAAGATCCACTGCTGCCGAGCTGTTCAGTGGCTTGATCCTGCCAAAGCGCCGCGGGCGGCGCGTGATTCCGGCCGGCCCGTTACACAGCTTGCAATCAATCCGCCTGCCATCAATCCGCCGCCAGCCAGTGCAGGCCCGTTTCGTCCAGCCAGCCCTGGAACGGCACGTCCCAGGGATCACGCGGCAGCGCCTCCACCAGGCAACCACTCGGCAGCACCGCCACCGCCGGGATCGCCCGCCAGGCCGGATCGGCCCGCCGCCGATCGAACCAGCCGCCGCCGTAGCCCAGGCGGATGCCCCGGCGGTCGAAGGCCAGGGCCGGGGCCAGCAGCAGCGCCAGGGCTTCAGCCGGCAGGGGCGGTGAGGGCGCCCTGCCCGGATCAGGGCCCGGATCAGGTGCGGGGATACCACAGGCATCCGGGCGGAGTGGCCTGTGCGGATGCCAGGGGCGGTAAACCATGCAAGGGTCACTGTCCTTGCTGGCTTCAACCGCGGGCAATGCCAACCGCCCATTCAGGTGGGTGGTGAGGCACTGCAGGTCGATCTCTCCGTTCAAGGGCCAATACATCCCCAGGAAACGCTCCTCCGGAACGAGAGGAGGCAGCGCAACCTGGGCGATCACCTCGATACTGGCCTGGATGCCATCCAAGCCACGGAGCCGGAGCTGGCGGAAATGCCTCCGCAGGTCGGCCTTGGTCTCGGAGTTCGGCAGCGGACTTGATGATGAAGGTTGTGCAAGTCTGCCGTTCGAAGCTCTGGCGGCTGGTGCGCTCCCTGGGGGCTGGCGCCTACCTGAGGAAGGCGGGATCCACGGCGTTCTGCACTTTGATCGGTCTGGGGATCAGCTTCAGCTTGGCGAAGCTGTCGGCGATCTCCTGTTGCTCAGCCACCACCTTGGGGGTGAAGGGCACGAACGAGAAGTCGCGCCGTTTCACGACGACTTGCAGCACCGACGGGTCGATCTTGAGCAGCGGCGAGAAGAACGCCACCACCTTGTTGTCGTTGCGGTTGGCCCAGCGGGACACCACCTGGGCCTCCTTGCGGAGCCCCTTGATCACATCCGGGTTGTCCCGGGCGAACGACTTGGTGGCCAGGTAGAAGTCGCGGTTGGTCACCAGCCCCTCGCTGGTGATCAACACCCGTACGTCGCTCTGGGCGGCGGCGGAGGCGTTGAAGGGGTCCCAGATCGCCCAGGCATCCACGGAGCCCTGGTTGAAGGCGGAGCGGGCATCCGCCGGGGCCAGGTAGACCGGCTCCACATCCTTGAGGGAGAGCCCCGCCGATTGCAAGGCCTTGATCGTGAAGTAGTGGGCGCTGGTGCTCTTGCCGAAGGCGATCTTCTTGCCCTTGAGATCAGCGAGGCTGCGGATCGGCGCGTTCTTCTTCACCAGGATCGCCGAACTCCTGGCCTTCGGTTCACTGGTGCCCACATAGACGAACGGCACCCCGGCCGCCTGGGCCACGATCGGCGGCGTGTCGCCGGTGCGGCCGATGTCGATGCTGCCCACGCTCAGGGCCTCCAGGATCGGCGGACCGGAGGGGAATTCCACCCACTTGACTTCGGTGACGCCGAGCGGCCTGAGCTTCGCCTCCAGATCCCCACGGAACTTCACCAGGGTGAGGGGATCAAACTTCTGGTGGCCGATGCGCAGCACCACCGGCTTGGCGGCGGCCCGCGCGCTGCTGCCAAGCTCGAGGCCGAGGGGAACGCTTCCGGGCAGGACTGCCGCAACGCCAAGCATGCCGAGGCCCAACATGGGCGCGATTCCGATGGAGGCTTTCAGGTGCGTCATGGCGGGTTTGGCTTGCAGTGGAACGGGACAAATTGACGTCAGCTGCTTATGCGTGAGCCTCACATCTTCTTTCCGATCATTGCAGCGATTCTGCCGGTGGAGGGTTGCCGCCACTACACCGCGGAATACCGTTCTCCGCGTACAAGAGCTATCTCCCGCCGGCTTGTCTTGCCTGCTCCCCAGCACCTCGATTCCCCCGACAGTGGCGCCGTTGCCAAGTCCGAGCCCTCGCGCGTCGGCTTCGGCAACGACAGCGACGCCCTGGCCCGCGGCTATGCCCGCTCCAACGGTCCCCAGCTGCTCCACGGCCGCGTGTTGCTGGAGCGGCTGGCCCTGCAGCCGGGAGAGTCGGTGCTCGACATCGGCGCTGGCACCGGCGAACTGGCCCGTGAGGCGGCCGCCCTTGTGGGGCCGAACGGCTCGGTGCTGGCGCTGGAGCCGCTGCCCGAGCGGGTTGCCCTGGCGCAGCAGGCCGGCAGTGGCGTGCCGGGCCTGCGGGTTGCGTTGGCTGGATCAGCGGATCTGCATCGCTATCCCGACGCCCGGTTTGACGTGGTGTTCCTGAACAGCGTGCTGCACTGGGTGGCGGATCAGCCGCAGCTGCTCGCCGATGTCCGGCGGCTGCTCAAGCCTGGTGGACGGCTCGGCTTCAGCGCGGCCCGGGCCGATCGGCTGCACCAGCAGGTGGGGATTCTGGAGCCGCTGCTGGCCGATCGCCCCGGATCGGGGCTGCTGGTGCCGCCGCACGTCGTCACGGAGCCGCAGGTGCGGCAGTGGTTTGCCGATCTGGATCTGGTGGAGGAGCAGGTGGAACTCCACACCTTCGTGGATCACTTCACCGATCTCGATCACCTGCTGCTCTGGAATGCCAGCTCCTTTTTCGGCAACTTCAGCGCCGAACTGGCCAGGCCCGAGAATGCCGATCTACGGGCGGAGGCCGAGCGGCGGCTGGCCCCCTTCCGGGAGGCGGAGGGCATCCGCCTGGAGCGCTATCTGCTGCTGGCCACGGCCCGTAAGCCCCATTGATGGTTCGCTAGCTGTAGAAACCGGGAGTTGGCACACTCCCCTCGATCACGTAGGCGCCGATCTCCTGCAGCTTGGTTTCGACGGGATCGTGCAGGCTGAGGGTGCGGATGTTGCGCCAGTAGCGATCCAGGCCGTGGCTGGCGGCGGTGGAGCGGGCACCGAGCCGATCGAAGATGGCCGAACTGATCACCAGGGCGGCCTCGGTGGCCAGCACCTTGGTGGTGGCGATCGTGATCGCGGTGCGGCCCCGCTGCTCGGCGGAGAGGGCCGGGCCCTGCTGCCAGGCGGCCTCGAGCTCCTCCAGGGCGCGCGTGTAGTGGGCATCGGCGGACTGCAGCTGCACCCACAGCCGGGCGAAGCGATCCCGGGCCAGCACCGCCTGGGTGGGATCCTGCGGCTGATCGGGCGAGCCGGCCTGGCGCCCGCGCACCTGATCCACGGCCTCCTGCAGGGCCCCTTCGGCCACACCTAGATAGATGTTGGCCAGGTTCAGCTGGGCCAGCAGCGTGCGCATGGTGGAGAAGGCGGAGCCCCCCTGCCGGCTGGGATAGACGATCTGCTCGGGCAGCACCACCACCTGCTCGAAGCGCACCGTGCCGCTGCTGGTCTGTCGCTGGCCGATGGCGTCCCAGTCGTCGAGCAGCTCTACCCCCGCTGTGTGGGTGGGCAGGATCACGATCACCAGTTCCCCGGTGCTCTCCAGCACGGCGGTGGTGGGAATCACGTCGGAGTCGTGGCTGCCGGAACAGAAGCTCTTGAGGCCATCGAGGCGATAGGCATCACCCTCGGCCCGCAGGCGGGAGCGCCGATCGCGGGGGTTGAGGGCGTTGCACCAGAACAGCTGCTCGCTCGCGGTGCGTCGCAGGAGGGCTTCAGCCACGGCTGGGTCGCCGAAGATCAGCGGGATCGTCAGTCCGAGGTAGTGGTAGGAGAGCAGGTGGGCCACCGAGCTGTCGACCCGGGCGACCTGGCGCACCAGGGGCGAGATCGCCGACCAGCTCCAGCCGCTGCCTCCCCAGGGCGTCGGGATGCTGAGGCCCAGCAGCCCTGTGTCGCGAATCCACTGCCGGGCCGCCAGCGGCACGCCCCCGGCACGATCGCGGGCGACCGCGTCACGGGCCAGGTCCCGGCAGAGGCAATCGATGGCCCCTTGCGGCGCTTCAGCCATGGACGCTCTGGGCGAAGGCGATGGGTGCCGGGTCGGTGTCGGTTCGGGCCGTGTCGCCGCCGGGCTGGCGCAGACTCTGGATCAGCCGCTTCTTGAGGGCCTCGAAGCCGGGCTCCTCGCGGCGGTTGTCCAGGGGCAGATCCAGGCGCAGCTCCTCGGTGATGCGGCCGGGGTGGGGTTGCATCACCAGGATGCGGTCGGCCAGCACGATGGCCTCCTCCACGTCGTGGGTCACGATCAGGGTAGAGAGCTGCTCCGACTCCCACAGCTGCAGAAAGTGCTCCTGCAGCTCGGCCCGCTTGATGGCATCGAGGGCGCTGAAGGGCTCATCCAGCAGGATCAGCTGCGGCGCACTGGCGAGGGCCCGGGCGATCGCCACCCGCTGGGCCATGCCCCCCGAGAGTTGCTTCGGGTAGTAATGCCCGTAGGCCGACAGGCCCACCCGCAGCAGGGCCGAGGCCACGCTGGCGTGGCGCTGCCGGGCGGAACCCCGCAGGCCGAAGGCCACGTTCTGCTCCACGTTGAGCCAGGGCATCAGCCGCGGCTCCTGGAAGATGAAGCCCACGCTGGGCTCCGGCCTGTGCACGGGGTTGCCATGCAGCAGCACCCGGCCGGTGCTGGGGGGGCACAGTCCCGCCGCCAGCCGCAGCAGGGTGGATTTGCCGCAACCGCTGCTGCCCACGATCGCCACCCGCTCACCGGCCTCGATCCGCAGATCGATCGGTTCGAGGGCGGTGAAGCCGTTGCGGTAGGTCTTGCTGACCGATTCGAGCTGGAGCATCTCAGGCGGCCTGGAGTGAATGGGAGTCCTGCCACTGCAGGAGGCGCTGGGAGAGCAGGCTGAGCAGCCCGTCACTGAGCTTGCCGAGCAGGGAGAACAGCAGGATGCTGGCCAGGATCAGGGAGGCTCGACCCGTCTGCTGGCCATCCACCAGCAGGAAGCCCAGGCCTTTGCTGGCGCCCATCACTTCGGCCGCCACCACGAACATCCAGGCCAGGCCCAGGCCACCCCGCAGGCCGGTCACGTAGGCCGGAAGGGCGGCGGGGATCAGGATCCGCCGCACCAGCTCCAGCCGGTTGAAGCCCACCATCCGGCCCACCTCCACCAGTTTGCGGTCCACATCCAGCAGGCCCTGGGTGAGGTTCAGATACACGGGGAAGAAGGCCCCCACGGCGATCAGCGCCACCTTGGAGGGCTCGTAGATCCCGAGCCAGAGGATGAACAGCGGCACCCAGGCCAGCGAGGGGATGCTGCGCAGGGATTGCAACAGCGGATCGATCAGCTCCCGCGCCGTGCGGGAGACGCCGGTGATCGAGCCCAGCACGGTGGCGGTCACCGCCCCGAGCAGGAACCCCTGCAGCACCCGCCAGCTCGTGATGGCCACGTGCTCGGCCAGCTCGCCGCTGGAGGCCAGGGTGCCGATGGTCTCCAGCACGCTGGAGGGGGTTGGCAGCAGGTTGGTGGGCACCACTTCGCGGGCCTGCACCACCTGCCACACCAGCAGAATCAGCAGCGGCAGCACCAGGGCGCGGGCGCCGCGGAAGCGGCGCAGCAGCGCTCTGCTCATGACGCCGTTCGTGGGGATCGTCACTTGCCGCCCTTGAGCTTGTTGATGTAACTGGGGGCAATCAGGCTGTCGACCACCACCTTGGTGTTGGTGGAGGGGGGGATCACACCGGCCTTCTTGAGCACGTCGCCGGCGGCCAGGATCGAGGCCTTCTGGGTGGCGCCGATGCTGGAGTTGCGCAGGTCGGTGCGCTCCAGCTGGCGGGTGGCCACCGCATCGGAGAGCTTCGCCTCCCTGATCAGAACCTTCTTGAGCTCCTGGGGATTCTTCAGGGCCCACAGGCGAGCCTGTTCATAGGCGCGCAGCACACTCAGCACCGTCTCGGGGTTCTGGGTGGCGAATTGCTCTCGCACGTTCAGCACCCCGTAGGTGTTGAAATCGGGGTTTCGATAGAGCAGCTTCGATTTGGCCTCGATCTCCGACTTGGCTGTCAGCGGATCCAGGCCGGCCCATGCATCCACGTCGCCCTTCTCCAGGGCTGTCTTGCCATCGGCGTGGGCCAGCTGCACGATTTCCACATCGCGGGGACGCAGGCCGTTGCGATCCAGGGTGCGCAGCAGGAAGATGTAGGGATCGGTGCCGCGGTTGGCGGCCACTTTCTTGCCCTTGAGATCCTTCACGGATTTGATCTTCGATCCGTTCGGCACCACCAGGGCAGCCCACTCTGGCTTGGAATAAACGTAGATCGCCTTGATCGGATTGCCATTGGCCTTGCCGATGAAGGCTGCGGCGCCTGCTGTGGAGCCGAAGTCGAGGCTGCGGGCACCGAGGTATTCCAGGGCCTTGTTGCTGCCCTGGCTGAGCACCCACTCCACCTGGATGTTCTTTTTCTTGAGTTCCTTCTCCAGGATGCCGCGCTCCTTGAGCACCAGGCTCACCGGGTTGTAGTAGGCATAGTCGAGGCGCACGGTGCCAGCTGGCTTGGCCTGGGCCAGGGCGCTGCTGCTGGCGGAGAGACCCAGGCTTCCCGACAGGGCCAGGCCGGCGGCCAGGGCGAGGCGGAGCACAGTGCGGCGGGACACTGTGCGGCGGAGCGGTGTAAGGGTGGGGAAAGCCATGGGCATGGTGATGGTCAGTTGCAGGCGCCAGGGTGACGCAGAGCAATTCAGCAAGTGTGCGGGGTGCTAGTGCTAACGGGGGTGGCAGCTTTCACTCCCGCTTGTAATCAGAGAGCTGGACAGCACCATCGCGTGCCGGATCTCCAGATCGGCTGCCCGGGTGGCTACGGCAGCTGGGCGGAAAGGGCCGCAGACGGCTCGCCGATGCCGGTGGTGTCCGGACGGTTTGAGTCGGCCCGGCTCGAGGGCTGGAGCGTTGAATGGCTGCTGAACCTGGGGGATGGCCTGAGCTGGCCTGCAGGCCGCTGGGCAGGCTGTTGGTCCGCGTGCTGATCGCCCTGGTTGAGGATCGTGTCGAGGATGTCGGCGGTCAGTTGAGCGAAACCCGGATCGCCGCGGCGGCGCGGGCGCTGCAGGTCGTTGTGGAAATCGCGGGCGATGCGCCCCTCCTCCAGCACCAGAATCCGATCCGCCAGGGTGACGGCTTCCTCCACGTCGTGGGTGACGAGAATCGAGGTGAATCCCTCCTCGAGCCAGAGGTTTTCGATCAGCTGCTGCATCTCGATACGGGTGAGTGCATCGAGGGCGCCGAGGGGCTCATCCAGCAGCATCAGCCGCGGCTGGGTGATCAGGGCCTTGGCCAGGGCCACCCGCTGGCGCTGGCCACCGGAGAGCCGGGCGATCCAGTCGCTGGCGCGCTCGTGCAGGCCCACGTGGCGCAGCACCTCGAGGCCGCGGGAGCGCCAGTCGCCGCGCAGTCCAAGGCCCACGTTGTCCAGCACACTCTTCCAGGGCAGCAGACGGCCGTCCTGGAACATGATCCGCGCGTGCAGGTTCACCCCGCGCAGCGGCTCACCGTTGACCAGAACGCCGCCAGCACACGGGCTTTCCAGGCCACTCAGCAGCCGCAGCAGGGTTGACTTGCCGCAACCGCTGCGCCCCACGATGGCCACGAAATGTCCGCCATCGATGGCCAGATCGATGGCGCTGAGTACGGGCCGGCCCGCGTAGGTCTTGGTCAGCTCAATCAGCTGCAGGCTGGTGCCAGGGGTAGGGGTACTCATGGCGGCTCAGGAGAGGGCGGGGTCGCGGCGCAGCACCTTGGTGGCGCGCTGGAAATTGGGATGCCAGGGCAGCAGCCGGTGCTCCAGGCCGCGGGCCAGGCTGTCGGAGAACTTTCCCAGCAGGGCATACAGGATGATGCTGAAGACGATGATGTCCGTCTGCATGAACTCACGGGCATTCATCGCCATGTAACCCACGCCGCTGTTGGCGGCGATCTGTTCGCCCACGATCAGGATGATCCAGGCAATACCAAGCGAAAAGCGCACCCCCACAAGAATCGAGGCGGTGGCTCCAGGCAGCACGATGTGGGTCACGATCTGCCAGGGGCTCAGGCCGTAGACCTTGCCCATCTCGATCAGGCCCGGATCGATCGAGCGGATGCCATGGAAGGTGTTGAGATACACCGGGAAGAACACGCCCACGGCCACCAGGAACACCCGTGCTTCCTCGCCGATCCCGAACCAGAGAATCACCAGCGGAATCATCGCCAGGGGGGGCACATTGCGCATCATCTGGAAGGAGGAATCCAGCAGCAGCTCGGCCCGCGGCAGCAGGCCATTGATCAGGCCGAACAGCAGTCCCAGGGAGGCCCCGATCAGGAAGCCCACGCTGGCCCGGCCGGCGCTCACCGAGAGATGCCCCCACAGCTCGCCCGAGCGCGCCAGCTCCACCGCCGCCAGGGCGATCGCCGAGGGGGCCGGCAGGATGCGGGTGGGGATCACGCCGCGGCTGGCCAGCAGCTGCCACACCACCAGCAGCAGCAGCGGCACCAGCCAGGGGACGAGGCTGCGCTTGAGCTGGGGGTTGAGCCGGAAGGGTTGGAAGCGCGCCATCAGCCCTGCACCTTCGCGGCGGTGGGAACCTGGGCGTTGGCGATGATCTCGCCGAAGGGCGCCAGCACCAGCTGACCATCGGGGGCGGGAGGCAGCTGCAGCGGCAGCCGCGGGAACAGCAGTTCCGCTACCCGATAGGCCTCCTCCAGGTGGGGGTAGCCCGAGAGGATGAAGTGCTGGATCCCCAGCTCGGCGTATTCCTCCAGGCGCCGGGCCACCGTGTCGGCATCACCTACCAGAGCCGTTCCTGCCCCGCCACGCACCAGGCCGACGCCGCTCCACAGGTTCGGACTCACCTCCAGAGCGTTGCGGTTGCCGCCGTGGAGCTGGGTCATGCGGCTCTGGCCGACCGAATCCATGCGGCTGTAAACCTTCTGGGCCTCCGCGATCGTGGCGTCGTCCACGTAGCGGATCAGGTCGTTGGCCGCATCCCAGGCCTGCTGGTTGGTCTCGCGCACGATGATGTGCAGGCGGATGCCGAACTCCAGCTCGCGTCCCTGACGCCGGGCCCGCTCCCGCACCGCCTCGATCTTCTGCTGCACCAGCGCTGGCGGTTCGCCCCAGGTGAGGTAGGTGTCCACGTGGCGGGCCGCCACGTCCTGCCCAGCCTCTGATGAGCCGCCGAACCAGAGCGGCGGGTGGGGCTGCTGCACGCCCCGGTGGATCACGCTGCCGTCGCGGATGTCGAGGAAGTCGCCCTGAAAATCGGTGCGCTCACCCCGCAGCATCGCGCGCCAGACGGTCAGGAACTCGTCGGTGAGCCTGTAGCGATCGTCATGGCTGAGGTGAAAGCCGTCGCCGGCGTTCTCCACCGGATCACCGCCGGTGACGACGTTGATCAGCAGCCGGCCATTGCTGAGGCGATCGAAGCTGGCCGCCATCCGGGCGGCTACCCCCGGCGACATCAGGCCGGGCCTGATCGCCACCAGGAACTTGAGTCGCTCGGTTGTGGCCGCCAGCATTGAGGCCGCCACCCAGGCATCGTGGCAGGAGCGGCCGGTGGGCAGTAGCACCCCGGTGTAGCCGAGGTGGTCGGCGGCGCGGGCGATCACCTGCAGATAGGGGAGGGTGATCTGCCGGCCGCCGGTCGATGTGCCCAGGTATTGGCCATCGCCATGCAGGGGAATGAACCAGAACAGCTGCATCGGGGATCCTGTGGGCAAGGGGCTGGTCAGTCAGGGGGTGTTACTTGGCCTTGAACACCGGATCGCTGTAAACCTTCTCCTTGACATTGAGCTTGCTGGGAATCAGCTTCAGCTCCCTGAAGGTGTCGGCCACGTTCTGCTGATAGCTGACGATGGTGGGGCTGATCGGCACGATGCCGCTGGGGCGCCGATTCAGAACTTCCACCAGGGTGGGGGCATCGATCTTGAGCTCGGGGGAGAGCTGGTTGGCCACCGCTCTCACGTTCTTCTTGGCCCAGCTGTCAGTCTTGTCCAGTTCAGTCAGGATGGTCTTTGTGTCCTTGCTGCGGCCCTTGGCGAAGTCGCGGCTGAAGATGAAGAACTCCCGGTTGGCCACCACGCCTTCGCCATCGGCCAGCACCCGCGAGTTGGTGGCCCGCCTGGCCTGGGTGAAAAAGGGATCCCAGATCACCCAGGCATCCACCGAGCCGGCCTCATAGGCGGCCCGGGCGTCAGCCGGAGGCAGGAACACCACCTTGACGTCGCTGTATTGGAGGCCGTTCTTCTCGAGCAGCTTGACCAGCAGGTAGTGCACGTTGGAGCCCTTGTTCAGGGCCACCTTCTTGCCCTTGAGATCCTTGACGCTGCGCAGAGGGGAGTTCCTCGGCACCAGGATCCCCTCGCCATGGGGATTGGGGGTGCTGGAGGCTACGTAAACGAAGGGATTGTTGGCCGCCTGGGCAAAGATCGGCGGCGCCTCGCCGACGCTACCCAGGTGGATGCTGCCGGTGTTCAGCGCCTCCAGCAGGGCTGGACCGGACGGGAACAGCAGCCAGTCCACCTTCACGCCCTTGGCGGCGAAGGCCCGCTCCAGACTCCCGCGCGACTTGAGGATGCTGAGGGTGCCGTACTTCTGGTAGCCGACCCGCACGCTCTTGTCGCTGGCCTCCGCCGCTACGGAGCCGCTGGGTGCCAGGGCCGTGATCGTGCTGGCCAGTCCTCCGGCCAGCACGAGCGCCGAGCTCAGCAGCACCTGGCGACGGCTGGTGCGCAGGAGGCCAGTGGGACGTGGGTTGACGGGCATCGCGCGCAGGGGCTCCAGCTGACCCGACCACCCTCGTCCCGGCCTGGGTTTGCCGGTGTGGGTGCAGCCAAGGGGTGATGTGCCTGCTTGGCTTGACAGGGCTCCAGGAGCCCTGGGCTGCTTCCAGTCCCTGGCTCAGCGCTGAAACCAGCCGGTGAGCGCCACCGCCAGGGCATCGGCGGCGTCGTCGGGGCGGGGAGGTGTGTCGAGGTTCAGCTCCCGCATCACGGCGGCCAGCACGTCGTCCTTGTCGGCGTGGCCATGGCCCGCCAGGGCCAGCTTGATCTGCATCGGTGGGAACTCCACCACCGGCACCCGGAAGCGGGCCAGGGTCATCATCACCACCCCCCGGGCCTGCACCACGGCGATGGTGGTGCTGGAGCGATAGAAAAAGAACTTCTCCACCGCCGCTAGCTGGGGCCGCCAGGTGCGGATCAGCACCCGCAGGTCGCGGGCGATCTCCACCATGCGCTCTCCCTCGCTGCGGCCGGGATCGGTGCGGATGATGCCGCAGTCGAGCATCTGCTGCTGCCCCCCCGCGGTATCGATCACGCCGTAGCCCACCCGGGCCAGGCCCGGGTCGATGCCGAGGATGCGCACTAGGCGGCCAGGGCCAGTTCGAAGCCGCTGCGGTCGCTGGCCTCGGGCCGCTCGAACACCTTGCAGAACACCTTCACCACCCGGTCGCCGGAGTCGATCTGCTCGAGGGGGTCCTTGCGCAGGCGGTGGCGCAGGCAGCAGGCGGCCACCCGGGCCACATCGTCTTCCGTCACCTCGGTGCGGCCCTCGAAGGCGGCCAGGGCGCGGGCGGCGCGGTTGGTCACGATGTCGCCGCGCAGGCCGTCCACATCCAGCTCGCCGCAGATGGCACTGATGCGGATGCGCAGGTCGTCGTCGATCACCACGTGGGGCAGGCGGTTCTGGGCCTCCACCACCCGGGCCTGCAGGGCGTCCTGAGTGGCTTGAACGCCGTTGTTGAAGCCGTCGGGGTCGTTGTCGAAGCTGGTGCGCTGATCCACCACCTGCACCCGCAGCTCGGGATCGCGCACAGTGCGCACCTCCACGCTCATGCCGAAGCGATCCAGCAGCTGGGGCCGCAGCTCGCCCTCCTCGGGGTTGCCGGAGCCGATCAGCACGAAGCGGGCCGGGTGGCGCACGCTCACGCCCTCGCGCTCCACCGTGTTCCAGCCCGAGGCGGCCGAATCGAGCAGCACGTCCACCAGGTGGTCGTCGAGCAGGTTCACCTCGTCGACGTAGAGAAGGCCGCGATTGGCCTTGGCCAGCAGGCCCGGCTCAAACGCCCGCACGCCCTCGCTGAGGGCCTTCTCGATGTCGATCGTGCCGCAGAGGCGATCTTCCGTGGCGCCCAGGGGCAGGTCCACCATCGGCACCTGGCGCTTCTCGGTGGCCAGGGCTTCGCCGTGCTCGGCCCGCTGGCGCACCTCGGCGCTCTGCAGATCGGGGTCGCTGGGGGAGCTGTTGTAGGGGTCGCCGGCCACCACGTCGATCTCGGGCAGCAGGTCGGCCAGGGCCCGGATCGTGGTGCTCTTGCCCGTGCCCCGGTCGCCCATGATCATCACGCCGCCGATGCGCGGATCGATCACGTTCAGCAGCAGGGCCAGCTTCATCTCCTCCTGACCCACGATGGCGGTGAAGGGGAAGACCCTGCGCTTGCGGGCTGGCGTCACGGACGGGGGCTGGCTGGAGATGCTGGCGATTGTTTCACAGGCAGCAGGGTCAGCACCTGTGGTGGCGTGGCATCGGCGGGATAGATCAGCCGCACCTGCAGCTGTCGCTGGGCGCCAGGGGCCAGGCTCACCGTTCCCAGGGCGGGGCCCTGCTGGCCGGCCCGCTGGATCAGGTGGAAGCCGCGCCGGCCCATGGGCTTGCCGGCCTCGTCGTCGAGGCCGCTCACCTCCACCGTGCCGCGGAACATCACGGCCCGCGCCGGGCTGGCGTTGAAGCGCAGGCCCCCCAGGGGCTGATCGGTTTTCAGCGGCGTTTCCAGGGCCAGTTGCAGTTGCAGCGGGGCCTTGCTGTCGTTGCGCAGCGGGATCGAGAGGTCGTACTCCACGCCGTAGTTGCCGTGGGCCGCCCAGGCGGTGCCTGGATAGAGGGCCTTGAGCTCGGCGGTCTGCACCTGGCCGCTGCCGAGGGTGCCGCGCTCCAGGGAACTGATCGGCCAGGAGATCGGCGCCCGGCTCGCGCTCAGCCAGCTCTGGCCAGGATCGGTGAGGGCCGCGCGCCAGACGCTGCCGATCTGCACCCCGCTCACCCGGGAATACACGATCGCCCCCTTGCCGCCGCGGGGGGTGGGGCTGTGCTCCTTCGGGCTCAGGGGGCCATCCAGCAGCGCGGCCCAGCTGGCCGGCGCCGGCGGCTGATCGCCGCTGCCGAAGGCCGCCAGGGTGGCCAGGCTCACGGGGCCGCTGCTCTGCAGCCGCAGCTGCAGGTTGCGGCCGTTCAGCAGCGGATCGAGGCCCTTCACCGGCAGCGGCAGCACCAGCAGGGTGGTGGGACTGCCGGGCTGCAGGGTCCACTCGCCGGGCAACAGGGGGTTGCGCTGGCGGGCCAGCAGTTCCGTGGCCACGCGGCTGCCGGGGCCGGAATAGGTGCTGCCGTCCTGGGGAAACAGCTCAGGCAGCGGCAGGAAGGGGGCCGCGGGCTGCAGCTTGTCGGTGGCCTGGGAGAGGGCGGTGGAGCCGGCCAGCAGCTTCAGGCTGATCGGCTGGCTGCCGCGGGGCTGGGCCAGCACCGCCAGCCAGAGGGTGGAATCGAGGCTCTCGGGCTTGCCGGCGTAAACGTGGTGGCTGAACAGGTCGAAGCGACCGTTCAGGGCCACATCCAGATGGGCCGCCGGAACGCCCCGCCCCGCCGCTGGGAAGGTGGAGAGCAGGATCCCCGGGGCGGTGATCAGCTCCGGGTTGTTGTCGTTCACCAGCAGCACCTGATCGAGGCCGCCCGGCAGGGGCGCCACGGTCTGGGGGCGCAGCACGGGAGCCGGCGGCGCTGCTGAGGCTGGCGGCGTCGGGGCTGGGGGGGCCGCGGGCAAGGCGGCCAGGAGCAGCGGCAGGGCGAAGGGCAGCGTCATTGGCCTGCGGGGCGGGTGGCGGCGGAACTGCTGGGGCCGATCAGGGCCTTGGCCACTTCGCCGGCCATGGCGCGGATCAGGTCGGTGGAGCGGGGATCGTTGAACGGGCCCTTCACCATGAAGGCGGCCACGGCCCGCTGGCCGTTCGGCAGCTGAATCAGGCCGCCATCGGCGTAGGCGATGCCGATGTCGCCGGTCTTGTTGTAAACCGTGATCCCGCGGGCCTGCAGTTCGCTGTCGGGGTCGGGGGAGTCGCCGCCGAGGCCCATCAGCAGCCCCAGGGGAATCAGGGTGTTGGTGCGGGAGCTGCCCATGATTTCGCGGAACAGGTCGCGGGCGCGCGGGCTGAGGGTCTCGCCGGTGTCCACCAGGGCGATGGTGCGGGCCAGATCGTGGCTGCTGGTGGTGTTGGTGCCATCCAGATCCGGCAGCCAGTTGTTGATCACCGTGCCGCTGAGTCCCATGGCCTGGAAGCGGGCGTTGAGGGCGGTCTTGCCCCCCAGCCGCTTGATCAGCAGGTTGGTGGCGCTGTTGTCGCTCACCCGGATCATCTCGGTGGCCGCCTCGTAGAAGGGGAAGCGGGTGCCGATCGGCTTGTTGCCCATCCAGCCGGCGCCGCCGCCCACCACCTCCTTGGTGAGGGGCAGGGGCTCGTTCCAGCGCAGCTTGCCGGCGTCGAGATCCTCCAGGCCCGCCAGCAGGATCGGGGTCTTGATCGAGCTGGCGGCGGGCAGGGGCCGTTCGGCCTGGAGTTGGGCGAAGCGGCCGTCGTCGAGCACCAGCAGGTAGGCGCTGGCCTGGAGGTCCTTCTGCGCCGCGGCCAGTTCGGCCCAGCGACGGCTGAGTTGCGTGAGCTCCTTTCGGGGTTCAAAGCGGCCCAGGGAGAGCCCCCGCTGCAGGGGCTGCAGAGGCGAGGCGGAGGCGGAGTTGAGGCGCGGCACCGCCACGCTGCCCTGGGCCAGCCGTGGTGCCAGCACCTTCAGCACCGTGCCGCTGATCACCCCCAGGCCGAGGCCCATCACCAGCAACCGCAACAACAGCCGCAGGGGTGGTCCCCAGGGGGTGCCGTTGCCAGGGCGTGGGGAGCGACTGGAACTCACGGGGTTCAGGGTGGACCGGGCCAGACCCTAAGGGGTCCCTCTGGTGGCTGCCCAGCGCAACTGGCGCACCATGCCGCGCAGCAGGGCCACCTCGGCGTCGTTGATCTGGGCCCGCTGCAGCAGGGCCCGCAGCTTGGCCATGCGGGCGTGGGCGGTGTGGGGATAGAGAAAGCCCACCTGCAGCAGCAGCTCCTCCGCATCGGCCAGGGCCGCCTCCAGGGTGCCGCGGGTGCTCGGTTCATCGCTCGCGGCACCGCCTGGCTGGAGCGGCGAGGGTTCCGGGGTGTTCAGCTGCTGCAGTTCATGCAGGCAGATGGCCACGGCATGGGAGAGGTTCAGGGAGGCGTAGGCCTCTCCGGTGGCGATGCGCAGCACCCGGCCGGCCAGCAGCAGTTCGTCGTTGCTGAGGCCCCGGTCTTCGCGGCCGAACACCAGCGCCGCGGGCTCCTGCCGCAGGCTGGCGGCCGGCGCTGGCGCCAGCAGCCAGCCCAGGGCCTCGGCGGGCCCGCTCAGGGGAAGCTCCTCGCGCTCGAGCCGGCCACTGGTGGCCACCACCCGACGGCAGTCGGCCAGGGCTGCCGCCAGATCCGGAAACAGCCGGGCCGCCTCCAGCAGGGCGCCGCCATGCACGGCCATGCGCCGGGCCTCCTCCCCCAGGTGGTTGCAGCGGGGGGCCACCAGCCGCAGCTCCGCCACGCCGAAATTGGCGCACAGCCGGGCCACGCTGCCCACGTTGAGGGGGCCGGCCGGCTCCACCAGCACCAGCACCAGGCTCATGCCAGCGCTTGCAGGTAGGCCAGCAGGTCGGCCATGGCCTGGGGTTCGGGCTGGAAGCGGGGCATGGGCGGGGTGCGGCCGCTCACCACCTGCTGGATCAGCTGGCGGTTGTTCTTGCGGCTCGATACGCCGTGCAGGTTGGGGCCCACCAGCCCCTGGGCGGCGATGCCGTGGCAGCCGGCGCAGTTGATCAGAAACAACTGCTCGCCCCGCTCGGCCGAGCCGCTGAGCTGCAGGGTGCTGCGGCTGTAGGGGTCGCTGCGGGCTGCCGGCAGCACCAGCGCGAGCACCACCACCACGCAGGCCGCCGCCAGCAGCACCAGGGCCGAGATCAGGCCGCGCCTGGGGGTGTTGAGGGTGGCGTCTGGGGGCTGGGCGGTCACGGTTGGTGTGGCTGGGTCACGGAGGCCGCCGGGGCCGTGGGAGAATTGTGCAACGCCCATCGGTTTCCCCGCACCCATGATCGAACCCCTGCTCTGCGGCATCGTGCTCGGTCTGATTCCCGTGACCCTCACCGGCCTGTTCGTGGCGGCCTGGAACCAGTACCGCCGGGGCAGCGCCCTGGGCGGCTGACGCTCACCGCGGTTCGGCAGCCGCGAACACCAGCACGGTGCTGCTGCCGTAGCGCTTCTGCTTCTCCAGCGTCCAGCCAGGCGGCACCGCCGGCACGGCGCTGGACGCGCACTCCCACAACATCCGGCCTTCCGGCCTGAGCCATCCCCCCTGGGCCACGGCCGCGGCAATTCCGTCGTAGAGGCCGGCGGTGTAGGGGGGATCGGCGTAGATGAGCTGAAACCCCTCGGCCATGGGCGTGCCGCCGCAGCGTGCGGCTGCTCCCGCAGCCAGCCAGCGCAGCACCTCCTGGCCCACCAGCTGCAGCTGGGCCGGCTGGGCCAGCCCCCGGTTCACCGCCTCCAGGTTGGCCCGGCTGGTGGCCAACATGTGCCGGTCCTGGTCCACCGCCACCACCGCGGAGGCCCCCTTGTGCAGCGCCTCGCAGCCCATCACGCCGCTGCCGCAGAACAGATCCAGCCACAGGGCCCCCGGCAGCTCGGCCGCCAGCATGTTCATCACCGCCAGCCGCACCCGCGAGGGCGTGGGCCTGGCCACGCTGCCCGGCGGACTCTGCAGCTTGCGGCCGCCGCTCAAGCGCAGGCTCACGGCCGATCCGCCACCCAATCCAGCCAGCGCCGCAGCATCTGCTGGCCCGCCAGGCTGGATTTCTCCGGGTGGAACTGGCAGGCGGCCACGGCGCCCTGCCACACGGCGGCGGTGACCGCCACATCGCCGAAGGCCACCCGCGCGGTGATGCAGGTGGGATCAGAGGGTTCCGCGGCAAAGGAATGCACGAAGTACACCCAGGCCTCCGCGGTCCCCTCGGGCAGCAGAGGACTGGGGGTGGCGGGCAGCAGCGGCGCCCAGCCCATGTGGGGGATCGGGTGGCCGGGGCTGCGGGGCAGGGCCTTCACCCGACCTGGAATCAGGCCCAGCCCGGCGGTGCGGCCCTCGTCGCTGGCGTCGAACAGCAGCTGCAACCCCAGGCAGATCCCCAGCAGCGGCTTACCGGCAGCGCACCACTGGTGGATGGCGGGCACCAGCCCCGAGGCGTGCAGCCGCTCCATGGCGGGATCAAAGGCGCCCACCCCCGGCAGCACCAGGGCGGCGCAGGTCTCCATATCGGTCGGGCTGTGCACCGCCACCAGTTCGGCCCCAAGCCGCTCGAAGGCCCGCTGCACCGAGTGCAGGTTGCCCATGCCGTAGTCGATCAGGCCGATGCGGCTCATGGCTGGATGGCGTTGCTGAAGAGGCGCTGGCCAGGTTGCTCGATGGCGGGGGAATCCGGCAGCTCCAGGTTGTTGAGGCGATCGATCAGCTGGTAGAGCAGTCCGATGCGGCGCTTGTCGAGATGGAAGCGCAGGCAGGGGCGCAGGATGCCATTGGCATCGCAGCTCTCCCCCTGGCTGATGTTGCCTTCATCGGCGAGGTCATCGAAATCGCGGTTCAGCTGGCTGAGCAGCTCGGCCGGCACGGGGGCATGCAGCAGGAGCTCCAGCAGGTTCTCGCCCTCCCCGAACTGGGCGGTGTGGAACACCCGGTAGAAGTGGCAGATGTGCTCCATGGCCTCGGCGGCACTGCGGGCCTGCTTCAGCAGCGCGGTGTCGTCGGTGGAGATCAGGCCGCGGCTGGCCAGGCCCTGCTGCATGTGCTCCAGCCAGTCGGGCCAGAACGGGTCGTCGGCGGGGGCGAGCATCACCAGGGGGATCGGCGGGGTGCGGCCGGTCTGGATCAGGGTGAGAGATTCGAACAGCTCGTCGAAGGTGCCGAAGCCGCCCGGCAGCACCACCAGCGCGTCGCTTTCCCGCAGGAAGAACAGCTTGCGGGTGAAGAAGTAGCGGAAGTGCAGCAGCCGGCCATCGCAACCGCTCACGTAGCGGTTGGCGTGTTGCTCGAACGGCAGCTCCACGTTGAGGCCGATGCTGTTCTCGCAGCCGGCGCCACGGTTGGCGGCCTCCATGATGCCGCCGCCGGCTCCGGTCATCACCTCGAAGCCATGGGCCACGGCCTCGGCCGCCAAAGCCTCGGCCATGCGGTAGGTGGGCTGGTCGCTGGCGGTGCGGGCTGAGCCGAACACCGCCACCTTGCGGGTCTGGCGATGGGGCGCGAACACGTTGAAGCCATCGCGGATGTCGGCCAGGGCTCCGCTGATCAGGCGCCACTCATCGAGATCGCGGCTGTTGCGCGCAATCTCCAGCAGGCTCACGATGCTGCGTTCAATCGCCCGCCGCTGGGGATGGCCCTGGAGCTGGTGGGCAAGGGCTTGCAGCGGGCTCTGGCCCGAAGAGGGCGCAGGTGAGGCGGTGGAACTCAGCGGACCGATCTCAGAGGTATTTGGCGATGGTGCCCGAAAGGGTGGTCTTGGGCACGGCGCCCACAACGGTGTCCACCTTCTGGCCGCCCTTGAACACCATCAGCGTGGGGATGCTGCGGATGCCGTACTGGCTGGCCACGTTGGGATTCTCGTCGGTGTTCAGCTTGTACACCTTGATCTTGCCCTCGAACTCCTTGGCGATCTCGTCGACGATCGGAGCCACCATGCGGCAGGGACCGCACCAGGGCGCCCAGAAGTCCACCAGCACGGGCACATCACTCTTGAGCACGTCTTGCTCAAAGGAAGCGTCGGTGACGGCAGCGGCGCTGGACATCCGAGGGGGGGTCAGGGTTTTGGGAATCTAGCAATGGCGTTCCGAATTGGACTGCGCCGGCTACCAAGTCGTAACGGCAGCCAGAAAGTCGTAACGGCAGCCGCCAGGTCGTAACGGGTTGGGCGATGGGGCCCGGCGTTGGCAGAGGCCAACGCCAAAGACAGAAAGCCCGGACGCGCCGGGCCAGGGGGTGTGAGGAGTGTGAGGGCCGAAGCCCACACACTCCGGAGGCTAACGCCGACCTCTACTTGCCCATGCCCAATTGCTGGGCCTTTTGGTACACCTTGCCTTCCGTGAGCAGAGAGGGGGCCACCACCACGTCCACCTGCTGCATCTCCTTGAGGGTGCGGGCCCCCAGGGTGCCCATGGAGGTGCGGATGCAGCCCAGCAGGTTCTGGGTGCCGTCGTCGAGGGAGGCGGGGCCGCGCAGGATCTTCTCGATGCTGCCGGTGGTGCCCACCTTGATGCGGGTGCCGCGGGGCAGCACCGGGCTGGGGGTGGCCATGCCCCAGTGGAAACCGCGGCCGGGGGCTTCGGCGGCACGGGCGATCGGCGAGCCGATCATCACGGCGTCGGCGCCGCAGGCCAGGCACTTGCAGATGTCGCCACCGGTCACGATGCCGCCGTCGGCCACGATCGGCACGTAACGGCCGCTCTCCTTCTCGTAGTCGTCGCGGGCGGCGGCGCAGTCGGCCACGGAGGTGGCCTGGGGGATGCCAACGCCGAGCACGCCGCGGCTGGTGCAGGCGGCGCCGGGGCCGATGCCCACCATCACACCGGCGGCGCCGGCGCGCATCAGCTTGAGGGCCACGTCGTAGGTGACGCAGTTGCCGATGATCACCGGCACGCCGAAGTCGCGGCAGAGGGCCTCGAGATCCAGGCTCTCCTGGCCCTCGGGGCCGATGTGCTCGGTGCTCACCACCGTGGCCTGCACGAAGAAGAGGTCGGCTCCGGCCTCGGCGATGGCCTTGCCGAACCTGATGGCCGCCACGGGGGTGGCGCTCACCGCCGCGATGCCGCCCCGCTCCTTGATTTCAGCGATTCGCTTGCGGATCAGGTCTTCGCGAACCGGCTGGCTGTAGAGCTCCTGCATCAGCGGCACGAACTCGTCCTTGCCCACCGCGGCGATGCGGTCGAGGGCGGGGTTGGGGTCGTCGTAGCGGCACTGCACGCCCTCCAGGTTCAGCACCCCCAGGGCGCCCTGCTTGGTGAGCTCCACGGCCATGCCCACATCCACCACGCCGTCCATGGCGCTGGCGATGATCGGGATTTCGCGGGTGATGCCGCCCAGGGTCCAGCTGCTGTCGGTGACCGCTGGATCCACGGTGCGACCCCCCGGAACCAGAGCGATCTCGTCGATGCCGTAGGCGCGGCGGACGACGCGGTTGCGGCCGAGCTGGATGTTCACCGGAACTGTGCGTATTCGGGCCAAGCTATCAACCGGGCCGCCGCACTCTCCCTCAGCGGTTGCCGCGGAACGCCTTCCAGCGGCTCTGGAGGTTGGCGATCACCTGTTGGCGGTCGCTGCTGCGCACCAGGCGGGTGAGGCCGAAGCGCACCACTGTGATCACGCCCACCAGCTCAAGCAGCCCCGGCACCAGCGGCAGGCTGTCAATCACCCCCAGCAGGGCGGTGTAGATGCGCAGCACCAGCAGCAGGCCGATCAGGGCCGCCAGGGCGGTGAGCGGGGTGCGGGACTGGGCCCAGAGCTGCTCCAGCTGGCCGCTGGCGAGCCACTGGCGCAGCTTGTCCACCAGCAGGTCCCACTCGCCACCGCCGTCCTCGCCCGCCGCAGCTGCTGGCGCGCTCTCCAGGGGCGGCACCTCAATGGTGGCGGCCACCAGGGGCTCTGGCGCGGGCACGGCCTCTGGCGCGGGCGCGGCTTCCACCACAGGCGTGGGTTCCGTCGCAGGGGCGGGAGCCGGTTCGGGTGGGGCTGTGTTCTCGGCAGCCGCGGCTACAGGGGTCTCTGCGGTGCTCTCTGGTGCGCTCTCCCGAGCGGCTTCCGCTGGGGCATCGGCAGCTGCGGAAGCAGGGGTGGCGGCAGCTGCGTCGGCAGCGGTGTCTACGGGGGAGGCTGCGGTGGTGTCGTCGGCCATGGCAGGCGGCCTGGCGGCTGCAACGGTTTGGCAGGAGCTTACGCGGGTTCCGCGGCCCCGTTAGGGGTCGAGGGGGATCAGGGTGGGCCGGCTGGAGAGGGGCTGCACGGGCAGCCGCAGGGGGAACCGCTGCCCCTGCAGGCGCTGCACCAGCTCGGCGGCCAGCTCGGCGGCCAGGCGCGGGCTGTGGGCCGGGGCGCAGCGCAGGGCCCGCTCCCCCAGGTTGAAGCGGCCCGTGGCGAGTTCGGCGTAGCTGACGCTGCCCAGGGCGGGCTTGATGCGCCGGGGGATGGCCAGATCGAGCACCGGGGCCTGCAGCTCCGCGGGGCCGGCGGCGGCCTGGCGGGCCGCACTGAAATCGAGCAGGGGCACCGGGGCGGCGATCGCCACCAGCAGGGCGCTGTCGTGGCCCTCAAAGCGGCAGGCCCGGATCCAGCGGGGATCGAGCTGGTGCAGGTCCACGGCCACCGCCGCCGAGGCTCCCGGACTGAGGGCATGGCCGCTGGCCTGGCGACGCGGCTGGGGCTGGTGGGCGCTGCCGCTGCCGATCACCCAGCCGGTGGCCCCGGCCACCAGCACCGGCGAGCCCGGGCCGAGCAGGCCCAGGCCCGGCATGGTGAGCCCGATGCTGCCGGCCCCGGGGCAGGTGTAGAGCGCATTCACCAGCGGGCCGAGCACGGCGCCAAAGGGGGTGTGGCAGAGCCCCTCGGCGCTGCTCACCGCCACGATGCCGTTCTCCTGGATGGCGCGGTGCAGCAGCAGGCGGGCCCCGCCGAGCTGCGCCAGGCTGAAGTCGCCGTGCAGATTGCGCCGGGGGTGCTGGGGCGTGGCCTGGCCGCGGGCCACCAGGGGCACGCTCTGGCCGGCCACCAGGGCCTCCAGCACCTGGGCGCCGCCGGCGCCGATCGGCAGCATCAGTTCGCCGGGGCCGCCGCTGGCCAGGGCCCGCACGTTGCCCAGGCGCAGGTCGCGCAGGCGGATCGGCGGGTCGGTGGGGCCGAGGCTGAGCTGCAGGCTGGCCTGGTCGGTGAACAGGGCCTCGGCGGCCACCACCACGTGGGTGGCGGCATAGGCCTCGGCCAGCCCCACACGCTCCACCAGCTGGCGGTAGTCGGCGGCGGTGCGCACCTGCAGCTCGCCGCGCTCCTGGAGCTGGAGCAGCTCGCCGGCGCCGCGGGGCGGGGGCGCTGGCGTGGAAGCAGGCGGGCGGGCGGTCATGGGGGAGGCCGGGATCAGCCGTCGTTGCCGTTATCGGGGGCTTGGTCGGGGTCGTGGCGCCACTGGCTGAGCCAGAGGCGGCGCCAGCTGCCGCGGGGATCGCGGTGCAGGCGCCGCTCGCTCAGATACCAGAGGCGGTTGAGGGCGTAGCTGGTGCGGTTATGGCGCCGCAGTTCGGGATCGCTGTTGATCGTGGCGCTGTGCTCGCTGTTGAGGGCGGTCATGGCGGCGTGGGCGAAGCGGCCATCGAGCTGGTCGATCTCCGGGCTGGCCTCCAGCCGATCGCGGTAGTCGAGATCCTCGCAATAGGCGGGGTGGAAATTGGCGTCAAACAGGCCGAGCTGATCCCAGCAGCGGCAGGTGAGCAGAAAGGCGGCAAAGGCGTGGGGGCGGGGCAGCAGCGCCAGAAACTGGGGCCGGCCGGCATCGATCCGCTCCAGGGCGGCGGCGAGCACGCCGGGGGCCAGGCGTACGTCGTTGTTGGCCAGCAGGGCGCAGGGAGCCTCGGGGAAGCTGCTGAGGATCAGGTTCCAGCTGGCGGCCACCCCCAGGTTGGTGAAGGGGCGGGCGATCCGGATCGTGGTCACCAGCGGATGGCCGCGCTGGCGCAGGCTCTCGAGCTCGGCACTGATCCCATGGGCCGCGGAGCTGTTGTCCACGATGGCGAGGGTGCGCACCGGGTGATCGAGGCTGTCGAGCAGCCGCTGCAGCAGGTCTGCCCGGTTGAGGATCGGCACCCCGAGCAGGGGCAGGGCCGTCAGCTCACCGGTGGCGGGCGCCGGGCCGTCGAGGCGGTCGAGCAGTTGCCAGTAGCGCTCGATCAGGGAGCGGTCGCCGCTGGTAAGGGCGTGCTCCACCAGGCCATCCCAGAGGTCGGGCTGGCGCAGCTGGTGGCGCTGGGGCCGGGCGGGCAGCTGCAAAGCAAAAGCGCGCAGCCACTGCAGCAGCAGGGCGCGGGCGGTGGGGTGGTCGTTGGCGGCGAGGGCCCGCTGCACCTCGCTCAGGCTGGGCTGGGGGTGCTGCAGGGTCAGCCAGGTGTGTTGGGACCGAAGCGGAGGTCGTCGTTGGGATCGGCCAGGTTCTCCCAGGTGTAGTTGCCCACGTATTTGTAATGGGAGCTGCCGATGATCAGCAGGTCGTCGGCACTGGCGCCCTCGATCACCAGGCCGCTGGTGTTGGCGTTGGGGTCGTAGAAGCGCACCGTGTCGCGACCGCCGCCGAGATTGAGGTCGGTGTTGGTGGCGTCGCCGTAGAAGCGCACCTGGTCGTTGCCCGCGCCGAGCACCACGCGCGAGCCATTCACATCGCCCAGGAAGCCCACGAGGTCGTCGCCCGTACCGGTGTCGACGTAGCTGCCGGTCACCGCGCCTTCGAAGCGCAGCACGTCGCGCTCGCCGCCGCTCTTGATGCCGCTGTTGGTGAAGGCGCCCGATACCACCGCGGTGTCGCGCCCTTCGCCGAGCTCGATCGAGGACGCGCTCACCGCTCCGCCGATCTGCAGGCGGTCGTCGCCGTTGGAGAGATTGGTCTGCAGTTCGTTGGCGTTGGCGTTGATCGAAACGCTTTCGCTGATCGAGCCGCCGTCGATACCCAGCTTGTTAACCGTGCCGGTGGTGCTGTTAACCACGAACACACCCCCGGTCTGGCCCGCCGGGGTGGTCACGGTGACGGGCACCGTGGGGTCGCTGCCAGGAATGGTTGAGAGGTCGAACCCCGATGATTCAAGAACGAGTGTCTGCGCCACGGGTCAGCACCTTTCCTGGCCGGTGGGGCCGAGCTACGTGACGTACTTGTACCAGATTGTCAGGAGATGTGCGTGTGTCTGGGGCTGCAAACATGCGCGCTTTGTCGTGACCCCCACACGGAAACTTCAGCCGACGGGTTCTATGCGTTTGGTGAATATGCAAATGATTGCTATGCATAAACGCGCTGCTGGCCGGTGCGGCTGGGGGATGAACGGGGCCTGGCTGGTGGTGTGGCGGGCCCATGGACTCCACGGATCTGCTGGCCCCCTGGCTTGCGGCAGCTGAGCGCTACGGCCGGGCCGCGGCCCAGGCGCCCGGCGACCATCGCCTGCTGGGCAACTGGGGCAATGCCCTGTGGATCGCCGACCAGCCGCAGCGGGCGCTGGCCCCCCTGCGCCAGGCGGTGCTGCTGGCGCCGCAGGAGTCGCGCCTGTATCGCGGCCTCGGCAACGTGCTGGCAGATCTGCAGCGGTTTGAGGCTGCCGATCGGGCCTATGCCCGCGGCCGCCAGCTGCACGACGGGGCCCAGACGGCGTGGAACCACAGCCAGCTGCTGATCGGCCTGGAGCGCTACGCGGAGGGCTATGCCCTGGCGGAGCGGCGCTGGCAGCTGGCGGCGGCGGAGGCCTGGCGTGATCCGGCCACCGCCTGGCGGGGGGAGGCGGTGGGTTGGCACCAGCCGCTGCTGGTGTGGAGTGAGCAGGGGCTGGGCGACACGATCCAGCACCTGCGCTGGCTGGGGCCGCTGCTGGCGCGGCGCGGCGCGGCGGCGCCACCGCTGCTGCTGGAGGTGGAGGCCTGCCTGGTGGAGCTGCTGCGCCAGGGCCTGGCCGGGCTGGAGCCGCAGCCGCAGGTGCGCGCCAAGCCGGCCGAGGGCGGGGCGCCGCCGTGGACCGGCTGGCATGTGTCGCTGCTGAGCCTGCCGGCGCTGCTGGGGGGGGCGCCGCTGCCGGCGGCGGCCAGCTGGCTGGCGGCCCCGCACTGGCCGCAGCCCCTGGGCCAGCGGCGGGTTGGGGTGCTCTGGGCCGCCGGCCGCAAGCTGGAGCAGCCGCTCACCACTCGGGAGTATGTGCGGCGCAGCCTGGATCAGTCGGCCCTGGCTGCCCTGTTGGAGGGGGTGCTGGCGCTGGGCTGGCGGCCGGTGCTGCTGCAGTTCGGCCCCGATCGCCGCTGGGCGGAGCCCTGGCGGCAGCGGCAGCTGGAGGAGCTGCCCGGCGATGCCGATTTCGCCGCCACCGCCGAGCTGGTGGCCGGCCTGGATCTGGTGATCACGGTGGACACGGCCATGGCCCACCTCGTGGGGGCCATGGGGCGGCCGGGCTGGCTGCTGCTGCCGTTCAGCGCCGCGCCGCGCTGGCTGCGGGAGCGCAGCGATACCCCCTGGTATCCCAGCCTGCGGCTGTTTCGCCAGCGGCAGAGCGGCGCCTGGGGACCGGTGGTGGAGGCGGTGCTGGCCGCCCTGCAGACCGATATGCAATCCGCGATGCAGATGCGGCAAGCCGAGGAATCGCTCGGCGCAGTTCCCGTACATTCGCCACCTCTGTGGCCGATCCGGGCACGATGGCGATCCTGAGGCGTTTGTTCCGCCGGCTCGGACTGGCGGAGGCCCTGGGGGCCGCGGCCGTGGGGCTGGGCGAAGACAGCCTGGTGGAGGAGCCGAAGCCCTCCGCCACCCAGCTGGGGAGCGATCCGCGGGTGCTGCCCTGGTCGGTGACGCGGCTGCTCACGATCATTCGCACCTACGCCAGCGAGCCCAGCGCGGTGTCTCTGCGGCAGGCCCGGCTGGCCCGCCAGGGCCTCTCCCAGTTCTGGCTGGTGGCACCGGTGGACCAGCTGGAGCTGCTCTACGGCTCGGCGATCGGCGAGTGCTATCGGGAGCTGCTGGCGGGCGAGCTGGCGCGGGAGCCGCTGCTGCCCCAGGAGCAGGCCTGGTGCGACCAGCTGGCCCAGCGGCTGATGGGTCCGCTGGAGCGGCCGGAAACGGCCAACCTGCTGCTGGCGGTGTTCGCCTACTTCCCGCCGGGGCGGATGCGGGTCGAGAACCCGCTCACCCAGGTGCCGCGCTGGCTCCAGGAGGACTACGCCCGCCTGTTCGATCCCGAGCTGTTGCAGCGGATCTGGCGGCCGGCCGGGCTGCTGTCGCCCGCCGGCCAGGCCCTGGGCCAGGCCCCCAGCCTGGGGATCGGTGCGGGGCTGGGATCCTCCGCAGCATCTCCCGCCGCACCTGCGGTGGGATCTCAGCCCCTGCAGGTGGCGGGCCAGCGCGGCGCGGCGGCCCTGGCCCTGGTGCAGGACGAGGCCTTCCAGAACCGGATGGCCGGCCTGATCAACCTGCACGTGATCGACCCGGCGGATGCCGAGGTGGCCGGCCAGCTGGCGGGGCTGCGGCGGCAGCTGGCCCAGGTGTGGCTCGACGCCGGGGCCGACCAGCTGGAGGCCCTCTACCGCAGCAGCTTCGGCGAGCTCTACCGCAACCTGCTGAGCAGCGGTTTCGCCCGGGCGGAGATCAGTGCCGACGACCGGCAGCTGCGGCGCCAGCTGGCCCAGCGGGTGGCCGACATGAGCCGCCCCGGGGGAATCAATGCCCTGCTGGCGGTGCTGCCCTTCTACCCGCCGGGCAAGATCTCCTTCAGCGGCGGCGAGCAGCACATGCCGCTCTGGCTGGTGCGGGAGATCACCCGGCTCGATCCGGGCGCGTCGGGCGTCAAGCCAGCCCCGCAACCAGCCGCCCCGACAGCACCGGCCCCGGGCCCCGGGCCCAACTAACGGTGAAACTCCCGCCAGGTGAGCCAGTAGCTGAAGCCGGCCAGGGCCGGTAGCAGCGCCAGCGGCAGCAGCAGGGCCAGGCCCATGCCGCCGGCGCCGCCCACCGCCAGGGCGGCGATGGCCGCCAGGAGCAGCAGCAGCAACAGGAGCAGCCGGCCGCGGCGGCTGCTGAGCCGCTGCCACAGCCGGTGGCGGCGCCGCTGGCGCAGGGCGAGGCGCTGGCTCTCGGCAGGCAGGTGCTGCCACCAGGGGTGCTGGCGGGGATCGTCGCCGGCGGCCATCAGCGCAGCCGCTCGAGGTTGCGGCGCTGGTCTTCGAAGAAGCCGGTGAAGATGTTGATGAAGCGGCGCTCGCGCAGCTTGATGTTGGCGGTGAGGCTCATGCCGGGCTGCAGCGGCGCGGTGCTGTTGGGCAGCTGGATGCTCTGCCGCTCCAGGCGCATCACCGCCGGGTAGAAGAGGCCGGAGGAATCGGTGCCCAGCTCCCGCTTCTGCTCCTCGGCCGGCAGGGCGTCGGAGCCGATGCGCTCCACCACGGCGGGCACGGTGCCGAAGTCGCTGGCGTCGAAGGCCTGGATCTGCAGGTCGGCGCGCTGGCCGCGCTGCACGAAGCCGATCGCCTGGTTGGGCAGGTACACGCGGGCCTGGAGGGCATCGCGGGGCACCACCTTCATCAGCGACTTGCCGGAGGCGTTGGAGCTGGTGCCGGTGCCGAGGGCCACCACGCTGCCGGGGCTCACCTCAATGTCGAACACGGTGCCGTCGGCCGGGGCGGTGAGCTGGCCGAACTGGATCTGCTGGCGGGCCAGGCGGATGTCGCTGTCGAGCTGGGCGATCTGGCGCAGGTTCTCTTCCACCTTGCGGCGCAGCTCCACGTTGGTGGTGGCGCCGGTGTTCACGAGGGTGGATCGCAGCCGGGCAACCTCACGTTGCTCCTGGGCCACGGCGCTCGCGCTCTGCTGCGCCTTCTGGCGGGCCTCGAGCAGCTGCACCTCGCTGGCGGCGCCCTGGGCCACCAGGCCCACGTAGCGGTTGGCGATGTTGCGATAGGTGGCCAGGCTGGCGCGCTCACCGGCCAGGCGCTCCTCCGACTTGCGCAGCTCCTGGCGGGCGGCCTCGCGGCGGCTGGCCAGCTCCTCGGCCTGGCTGGCCAGCTGCAGGCGCTGGTTGGCGCTGAGGTTGCGGATGCGGGCGGTGTCGCCGAGGGTGGCCGCGGCCACCAGGTTGTCGTTGACCAGGCGCTGGCGGATGCTCTCGGCAGCCTGCAGACGGCTGCGGGGTTCGCGCAGGTCGAAGCGCACCAGGGGATCGCCCTTGCGCACGGCCTGGCCCTCCTTCACCAGCACGGCCTCCACCACGCCGGGCACGGGGGCGTCGATGCGCTTGGTGTTGTTGCTGGGCTCGAGCTTGCCCTGCACGGCGATCGTTTCGGCCAGGGGGGCGGTGATGGCCCAGAGGCCGAGCAGGGCGGCGCCGCCGATGCCGGTCCACACCAGCACGCTGGCGCCGCTGCGCTGCTTGCGCAGCAGCACCGTTTGGTTGAAGCTCCAGGGGGCCACGGGGCCGCCGGAATTGGCGGTGAGGCCGGCGTTGCGGAACGGATTGGGGGCCAGGGAGCCGCCGCTGGGCTGGGCTGGGCTGCTGGGGGTGTGGCTGGCGCGGCCGAAGGTGATGGTGCTGCTGTCGCTGAAGGGGCTGGCGCCGGGGGAGCCGCCGCCGCCGGCGCGGGGCCGGCGCAGCCAGCCGAGGGCGCGCTGCAGGGCGTGCTGGAGCGTGGTGGAGGGGCGGAGCATCAGGCGTCGCCCTCCTGGCTCTGGCTGCGGTGGAGGGCGTAATACCAGCCCTGGCGGGCGATCAGATCGGCATGGCTGCCCATTTCCATGATGGCGCCCTTGTCCATCAGCACGATCACATCGGCCGGCCGCACCGTAGCGAGGCGGTGGGTGATGAAGAACACGGTGCGACCGCGGAAGGCCTCGAGCAGGTTGATGCACACCTGGCGCTCGGTGCTGGCATCGAGGGCACTGGTGGCCTCATCGAGGATCAGCAGGCGCGGGTTCTGGAGCACGGCGCGGGCCAGGGCGATGCGCTGGCGCTGGCCGCCGGAGAGACCGGCGCCGCGCTCGCCCACGTCGGTGTTGTAGCCGCGCGGCAGCTCCATGATGAAGTCGTGGGCGCAGGCGATGCGGGCCGCGCGGATCATCTCGGCGGCGGTGGCATCGGGCTTCACCAGCAGCAGGTTGTCGCGGATCGAGCCGTCGAACAGCATCGATTCCTGGGGCACCACGCCGATCTGGCGGCGCAGGGAATAGAGCTCGAGCTTGCTGATGTCGAGGCCATCCACCAGCACGCTGCCCTCGAGCGGGGCATAGGAGCGGGGCAGCAGCTTGAGCAGGGTGGATTTACCGCTGCCGGAGCCGCCCACCAGGCCCACGAAGGCGCCGGCGGGCACGCTGAGGTTCACGGCCTCGAGGTTGAGGGGCCCCTGGTCGCGGTAGCGGAAGCTCAGGTTGCGGAACTCCACCCGGCCTTGCAGGGGCGGCATCGGGATGGCCTGGGCCTCGCTGAGGGTCTGCTCGGTGGGCCGGTCGATCACGTCGGCCACGATGCGCAGGGCCTGGGTGCCGAGCAGCACCTGCTGCCACTTGGCGGGCAGCTGGCTGAGCGGGCCCACCACATAACCGCCGAGGATGCGCACGGCGAACAGGCCGCCGAGGTTCATATCGCCCTGGACGATCAGCCAGAGGGCCACCACGATCAGCAGCAGCTGGCTGAACTCGTTCACGAATCCCAGCAGGTTGGCGTTGGCGTCGCTGAGCACCCGCTGCTTGAAGTCTTCGCCGAGGAAGCGGCTGTAGCGGTCTTCAAATTCCCAGCGGGTCTTGAGTTCGGCGTTCTGGGCCTTGATCGTCTGCACGCCGGTGATCGCCTCGGTGAGGAAGCTGTAGGTGCGGATCGCCTCGCTCTTGCTGCGGGCGATCTGGGCCTTGATCGCCGGGTTGGCCAGCAGGCCGATGGCCAGGATCACCGGTACCATGGCCAGCTGCACCACGGCCAGCAGCGGGCTGATGGCCAGCATCAGCACCAGGTAGAGCGGCACGAAGGCCAGGTCCACCGCAAACAGCACGTTGGGCCCGAGCAGCAGGTCGCGCAGGCGGTCGAGCTCGTTGAAATAGAACACCACCCGGCCCACGGGGCGACTGTCGAAGAAGCCCTGGGGCAGGCGGATCAGGTGGTCGAGCACCGTGCCCTTCACATCGCTGTCGATGCGATTGGCGGTGTCGGCGAAGATGTAGGTACGCAGGCTCTTGAGCAGGGCCTCCACCACGATCGCCAGCAGCATCACGGCGGCGATGCTGAACAGGCTGCCGAGGCCGCTGCTGGGGCTCACCGACATCACCAGCACCATCATTCCCAGCGGGAACACCAGGCGCAGCACGTTGATCACCACCGAGCTGAGCAGCACTTCCACCAGCTCGCGGCGGTGCTCCAGCAGGTAGGGGCGGAACCAGCTCCAGCCGAACTGCACGCTCTTACTGTCGGCCTTGCGCTCGAACAGCAGCAGCTCGGTGAGCTGGCCCTCGTGGGTGGCGAGCTCACCGCAGGGCACCCGCAGGGCGCCCAGTTCGGCCTCCAGCAGGCGGGCCTGGCCGTCGGGGTCGACGCCGTCGAGCAGGCCGATGCGGCCGTTCTGCAGCAGGGCGGCTGGCGTGGGCACCCGGGCCAGGCGGTCGGTGGGCACCCGGTTGAGGGTCACCCGCAGGCCGAGGGTGTCCATGATCTGGCCGAGGTTCACCAGGTTGAGGGCCTCCTGGCGCTCGAGCACGCCATCCACCAGCTGGTGGAGGGTGTCGCGGTTGAGGGGCAGGCCGAAGTAGTCGGCCAGGGCGGTGCAGAGGGCGATGGCGATGGCGCGCTGGCCGCTGGCGGGCTGGAGGCGCAGCTCGCCGGGCTGGGCGCGGGCCGGTGGCGGCTCGGGGGAGGGGCTGTATTCGTCGTCGGCCAGCACCTCGGGGGTCACGGCGCTGGGGGCTGGGGCCGCGGCGGGTGGCTCCGGGCTGCCGTTGGAGCTGCCGTTGGGGCTGCTGGCGGCCGGGGCGGTGAGGCCCACCAGGCGCAGCCAGGGGCTGCCGGCGGCCAGGGGCTGGAGCGGCGGGGCGGGGTCGGGCCAGGGCTCGCCCAGGGGCCGGCCGCTGCTGGCATACCAGCGGTAGCCCGGTGGCAGGGCCAGGCCCGTTTCTTCGCCGGGCACCAGGGAGCGCAGGCAGCTGCTCGCCAGCGGCGCCGGCCACTGCTCGAGCTGCTCCTGGGCCCAGGGGTGCTCGGGGGCCAGGGCCAGCAGCAGGGCGTGCAGTTCGGCGGCGTCGGGGCGCTGCTGGAAGGCGGCGGCCAGGGCGGGGTGGCCGTCCAGCAGCTCGCTGAAACGGGCGGCGGGCAGCAGCAGCGCCTCCACCTCGCTGCTGGCGCGCAGCTGCTCGCAGGGCTGCTGGCGCAGCAGGCCCACCCAGCCGGCGATGGCGCCGGGGCCGAGGCGCTCGATCGTGCGCAGGCCCTGGCCGCGGGGGGCGGGGGCGAGGCTGCGCAGCTGGCCGCTGCGGATCAGCAGCACTCCCGGGGGCGGCACGTCGGCGCGCAGCACGGTCTGGCCCAGGCGGAAGCGGCAGGGCTCCAGCAGCGGGTCGAGCAGCGGTGAGAGCGGCTCGGGCAGCAGCTGAAAGGGATCGAACTGCCGCAGCAGGGGTGGGGCCGGTGCGGCGCTCATGGCTGTGCTGGAGCGGGCGGGATCGGGGCGAGCTCGGGCAGGGGTTCGCCGCTGAGCAGCAGCTGAAGGCGCTGCTGCAGCCAGGCCTCAAACAGCTCGTCCATCATGCGGGTGCGGGTTGGTTCGTTCAAGCGGGCGGGCAGCTGCTCCTCCAGGCGCAGCAGCACCCAGTGCCGGTTGGCGGCAAAGGGGGGCCAGAGCTGGCCGGGCTGGCCCACGCGCAGGCGACCGCTGATCTCCGGGTGGGCGGCGGTGAGCGGCAGCGGCCCGAACAGGCCGCGGCTGTGGCGCTCGCGCCCCTCGCCGTAGCGGCTGGCCAGGGTGCCGAAGTCGGCGCCGTCGTCGCGCAGGCGCTGGTACAGCTCCTCGGCCAGCTGGCGGTCGCCCACGCGCAGCAGGGAATACACGGCTTGGTCGAGCTCGGGCTTGCGGCGCAGGAACTGCACCTCCACCTCGGCGGCGAAGCGCTCTTCGCGGAAGTGGCGCAGGCGCGCCTCGCGGCAGGCCAGCGCCGGCAGATCGGCGGTCAGCAGGCGCTGGCGTTGCAGCCAGGCCTGGCGCTCGGCGCCGTTGCCGGCGCCCTGGCGCTCCATCCAGGCCTCCACCAGCTGCCGCTCGTGGGCGGGATCGAGGGGGATGGCCTGCAGCAGCTGGTCGAGCAGCCAGGCGCGGGCCAGGGCCGGGGCGAGGCCCTGCTGGCGCACCAGGCGGTTGATCTCGCTGAGGGTGAGCCAGGGGTGGCCGGCGCCCAGCTCCACCACCGGCTGCTCGGGCAGGCCGGAGAGGGGTTCGGGCAGCTGGCGGCGCGGTGCGGGCTGACTCATGGGGTGGCTCCCGGGAGCTGCAGGGGCAGGTGCAGGCGCTCGAGGGCGGCGGCCATCAGCTCCAGGCCGCGCTCGCGGCTCCAGCTGCTTTGCGCGTAGCGATGGGCGGCCTCGCTGCAGGCGCGCCAGGCGTCGTTGTGGCTGTTGAGGTGTTCGATCGCCTCCAGCCACTGGGCGGCCTCGCGGGCGATCCACACCTCCTGGCCGTGGCGCAGGCCGGTGGCCTCGGCGGCCAGGGGGCTGAGCACCTGGGGGATGCCGTGGGCGGCGGCGGCGGCCACCTTGCCCTTGAGGCCGGCGCCGCTGCGCAGGGGGGCAATGAACAGGCGATGGCGGGCGTACACCGTGGCCGGATCGGCCACCCAGCCCTCCAGCACCACCCCCTCCAGGCTGCCCCAGCTGGCGCTGAGCGACGCGGGCATGCCGCTGCCATAGAGGTGCAGCTGAAGCTGGGGGCAGCGCCGGCGCAGCTCGGGCCACACCTCGGCCAGGAAGCCCTCCACCGCCTCGCGGTTGGGGGGGTGGCCGTAGCTGCCGAGGAAGGCCAGGCCCCTGCGGCCCTCCAGGGGCGCCGGCTGCTCGGGGCCCGCCACCACCCAGGGGCAGGTGGCGGTGGGGGCGGCGCCGAGGGTTTCGGCCTCGATCACCGCCTGCTCCACATCGGAGTAGCTGAAGGTGAGGTGCACCTGGCGGATCACCGCCAGCTCCTGGCGCTGCACCTCGCGCACCTCGGCCAGGGCCTGCTCGGCGGCCTCGCCCTTGAGGGCCTGGGTGCGGGCGGCGCGCAGCTGGCGCAGGTGGTGCAGGTCTGCGTTGCAGAACAGGATGCGGGCCTGGGGGGCGTGGCGGGCGATCAGGGGTAGGGCCTGCTGGGCCACCGTGTAGCGGGTGATGTAGATCAGCTCGAACTCGGCGCCGCGCTCGCGCAGCAGCTGCTCGAGCGAGAGCGTGAAGGGGGCGTGCAGCACCTCGATGCCGCGGCGCTGCAGCTCCTCGGTGTAGGCGCCCAGCCAGGCCAGGTTGGCGGGCAGGAAGCTCACCTTCCAGCCCAGGGCCTGCACCAGCTCCATCTCCACCAGGGCGGCGTGGCTGCCGGCGTCGCGGTCGGGCCGGGGGGTGTCGTGGTCGAGGAACAGGGCGCGGCCCAGGATGCCGCGATCCTTGATGCGCTCGGCATCGGCCAGGTTGGGCTTGTCCGGGCCCTCGAAGGCGTCGGCCCACTTGCGCTGGAACAGGGGGGCGTTGATCTGCTGGTAGCGCTTGAGGCCCAGGGCGGCCTCGGTGTCGCTGCCGTTGCTCACGCCCTCGTGGTGGATCACCCGGGCCAGGGGGGCGTAGCGCACGGAGAAGCCGGCCTGGCGCACCTTGAAGGCCAGGTCGGTGTCTTCGTAGTAGGCGGGGGAGAACTCAGGACTGAATCCGCCCACCTGGCGCCAGAGCTCGGCGGGGATGGCCAGGGCGGCGCCGCTGGCGTAGTCGATCTGGCGGGCGTAGGCGTAGCGGGGGTCGTGGGGGTTGCCGCCGCGGCCGTAGTTCCAGGGCTCGCCGTTGCCCCATACGATGCCGCCGGCCTCCTGCAGGCGCCCGCTGGCAAATACCAGCTGGGCGCCCACCAGGCCGGTGCCGGGCCAGCGCTGGAAGGGATCGAGCAGCTCCTCGAGCCAGTGGGCGCAGGGCTCGGTGTCGTTGTTGAGCAGCACGATCACCTCGCCGCGGGCGGCGGCGGCGCCGCTGCAGCAGGCCTGGTTGAAGCCGCGGGCGAAGTCGTGGCGCACCAGCCGCACGCCCGGGGCCTCGGCCTCCAGCCAGGCGGCGCTGGCGTCGGGGGAGCCATCGTCCACCACGATCAGCTCGTAGGGCACGGCGGTAGGGGCGTAGGCGATCGCCGCCAGACAGCGGCGGGTGCTGGCGTACTGGCCGTGCACCGGGATCACGATCGATACCCGGGGCTGCTCGCTCACCGGCAGCTGCAGGGGCGGGCGCGGCACCGGGGCGCCGTCGGGGCCGGGCTCGCAGCCCTCGGGCAGGGGGCTGCCCTCGCCGTCGCGGCGCAGGGGCTGGCTGAGCAGCCGCTGCCACAGCGGCAGCTGGGCTGGCAGGGGCCGGCCGCCGCGGTCGGCCTGCTGGAGCCAGAGCAGCAGGCTGCGCTGGCGCTCGCGGGCCAGGGGGGAGAGGTGGTCGGGGAAGGGGGCCTGGCCGTGCTGGAGCAGGGCCGGCCAGGGGGTGAGCTGGAAGGGCAGCAGCTTGAGCAGCTCGTGGATCGGCTCGCCGGCCTCGCTCTCCAGCTGCAAGTGGTGCACGGCGCCGTCGCAGCAGGTGGCGGGCAGCTCCAGCTGGAACGGCCACTCGCCAGCCGGCAGGGGAACGGGGGGCTGCACTGGCAGGGCGGTGGCGCCGCCATCGATGCGCAGCTGCAGGGGGGTGGCGCCACTGGCCCAGCCGTGCAGCTGGTGGCCCTGCAGCCCCACCAGCCGGGCGCGGCGGCCGCGGCCGAGGCGGCAGAGCTCGCGCAGCTCGGCGTAGCGCTCGCCGTCGAGGCGCAGGGGGCTGCCGGGCAGCTCCTGCCAGGTTTCGGTGCTGGCGCCGTTGGCTGTGGTGGGCAGGCGGCAGTAGGCGCGCAGCACCATGCCGCCGGTGTGGGCCGGCAGCTCCACGCCGGAGTGGCCGAGGAAGAGGAAGCCGCAGGCGCGGGCCAGCTCCAGGGCAGGCAGGTCGGGGCGGGGGCGCTGGGCCGACAGCTCGGCCAGCTGCCAGCTGCGGTTGGCCTGGAGCAGATCGGCCAGCACCAGCCGCACGCTGAGGGGCTCGGCGCCTTCGCTGATGGCGGCGGCGGGACACACCCAGCCGGCCACGCCGCCGGAGGGCAGGAAGCCCTCCAGCTCGCCAACCAGGGGACCGCGGCGCAGGGGTTGGAGCTCGCTGGGAAGGGCGGCTGTCAACGGGGAGCCGTGGAAGCTGGCATCTTCGCCGCCGTAATGCGGCCAGCAGCCGAGGCAGGCGCAGCCTGAATACGCCAATCGGTGGCCTGATAATGGGGGCCCTCGCGCCCGCTCCGCTGACCGCCTCCCCCGGCCCCGCTCAGACAGGAGCGGCGGCGGTGACGCTGCCGCTGGAGCAGCTGCGCCAGCTGCCGCTGGAGCTACCCCAGCGGCTGGCGCTGCTACGGCAGCTGGAGGCTGCGGCTGATCCGGTGGCGGCGCTGCCCCTGAAGGCCGAGCTGGCGGAGGTGACCCTCCGCTGCTGTGAGGAGGCCTACCAGGCCCATGGCTGGAGCGGGGCCCTGGAGCATCACGACGCCCTGCTGGCGCTGGTGCGGGAGCTGGCGGCGGCGGTGCCCGACCGCGCCGCCGGCTTCTGGAGCCGCTACAGCCTGCTGCTGGCCTTTCTCACCGCCGAGCTGCACGGCCAGGTGAAGGTGGGCAGCGAGGCGCCGCCGCCGCTGGCGGAGCGGGTGGAGCTGTGCTGGCAGCTGGCCGAACGGCTGCGGCAGGCCGAGGCGCTGCCGCTGCAGCCGCCCGACTGGCTGGCGGTGCTGGAGCAGCAGTTGGTGCAGGACGGCGCCACCCTTTCGATTGATCTGCTCAACGAGGCCGGGCCGGAGGCGCCGCCGGCCACGCGGCCGCGGGCGGTGCGGCTGCTGGCAAGGCTGGAGCGGCTGCTGCGGCCGGCGCCGGAGTGGGTGCTGGTGCTGGCGCGCCAGCAGCTGGAGCAGCAGGCGCAGCGGGTGCTGGCGGTTGAGCCGGCCCCTGAGCCGCGGGCGCTGGCGGAGCTGGCGGAGCTGGTGGAACTGCTGCCGCTGGAGCCGCAGCGGCAGCCCCAGCTGGCGGCGGCGCTGACGCGGCTGCGGCTGGGGCTGGAGCTGCTGGAACCGCAACTGGCACCGCTGGCCGCGCCGCCCCAGGTCGCAGCCCCGCCGCCCCAGGCCGCGACACCCGCCGAGCCGGAACTGGCGGGGCTGGTGCTGCTGGAGCCGGGGGCCAGCGCCGGGCCGCTGCAGCTGGATCTGGCGCCGCTGCTGGCGGCTGAGCCGGAGGCGATCGAGGCCGCCCTCGACGACTTTGTGTGGCACCTGCCCCGCGGCAGCCGGGCGCTGCCGGCGGCCACGGCCCTGCCGGCCCTGCTGGAGCCCCGCTGGCGCCAGGGGCTGCGGCTGCCGGCGGCAGCGTTTGAACGGCTGGCCTACCTGGCGGCCAGCTGGCAGCGGCGCCTGGGCGATCGGCTGGAGCCGCTGCCCGCGCTCGACTGGCAGCACAGCCTGCTGCTGGAGCTGGGCGCCGGCGAACTGGCGGTGCTGCAGCCGCTGCTGGCCGATCCGGCCGGCCTGGAGCCGGCCCTGGCGGAACTGCGCCGCCAGCACCACAACCAGGCCTTCTGGCAGCAGCGCCAGGAGCTGCCCTGGATGCAGTGCCCGCCGCCACTGGAGGCGCTGCGGCGGCTGCACCTGGAGGAGGGCTACTACGCCCGGGCCCACGCGCCGCTGGAGGAGCTGCGGAGCTGGGGCGAGGCGGCGGCCCTGGCTCTGCTGCAGGCGGAGCTCTGGACCGACGACGCCGGCTGCCTGGGCCGCTGGCTGGCGGTGGCCCAGGAGCTGGCGCTGCGCCACGGCCAGCCGCTGCCGTCGCTGGGGGCGCCGCCGGCGCCGGAGCGGCTGCTGGCCGAGCTGGGCGGGATGGAGGTGGTGTATGTGGGCGAGCGGGCGGCGGCGGTGCAGGCCGCCCACCGCCAGGGGCTGTGCTTCCGGGGTGAGCCGTTCGGCCTGCGGGTGGTGGAGATGCCGGCCAGCCGCTGGCCGGCACGGCCGGCAGGGGGCTTCGGCGAGACCCTGGCGCTCCTGCTGGAGGTGGTGGATGGGCTCTACCGGCAACGTCCGTTCGCGCTGCTCCTGGCCGATTGCGGCGCCTACCGGCTGCCGCTGCTGCGGGCGGCCCACCAGCGCTACGGCGTGGCGGCGCTGAGCAGCGGCCGGCCGCTGGCCGGCTGGCTGGGGGCCTGAGCCCTATGGCACGGGAGGTGCTGCTGGGCGCCCTGCTGCGCCACAACAGCCGGCTGGGGGCGAGCACGGCGATCTGGGGCGACAGTGCCGCCGAGGCCGCCGAGCAGGCCGTGGCCGCGGCGGCCGCCAGCCTGCCGGCCTGCACCGCCGATGGCGGCAGCACGGCCCTGCGGCTGGATACGCCGCTGGATGTGGCCTACGCCGTGCGCTGCGACCAGCCGGAGCGGCTGCACTTCCCGGTGCGTGGCGGGCTGCCGGGGCGGGAGGCCAGCCCGCTGAGCCTGGAGGTGGCGCTGCTGCGCCAGGCGGAGGTGAGCGAGTGGCAGGGCTACCACCTGGTGCGGCAGGGGCAGGCGGTGGTGGCCGATGCCAGCAGCGCCTACTGGCCGCTCACGGGCGGGGTGCTGGCGGGGGAGGGGGTGCTGCCGCCGGCGGAGCCGCGGCGGCGGGAGCAGCTGGCTGAGGCCTTTCTGGTGTGCGACGACCTGGAGGCCAGCAACTTCTGCCACTTCGTGTGCGATCTGCTGCCCAGGATCGCGCTGGCGCAGGAGTGCCGGCGGCGCATCCCGCTGGTGGTGGATCCGCTGGTGCAGCCGTTTCAGCGGGAGCTGCTGCAGCGGGCGAGCGAGCGCTGGGGCCACCCGATCGTGGCGCTGGAGCCGGGCCTGGAGCTGGCGGTGGAGCGGCTCTTCTACCTGCGGCGGGCCAGCCACATCCACCCGCTGCTGCGCTGCAGCGGTCTGGCGATGGGCTGGGTGCGGGAGCTGGTGGATGCACGGCCGGAGCCGGCCCCGGCCGGTTCGGTGCTCTACCTGCGGCGGCAGCGGCGCCGGCTGCTGAACGAGGAGGAGCTGATCGGCGCCCTGCAGCGCCACACGCCACGACTGCAGGTGGTGGATGCGCTCGATGGGCTGGCGGTGCGGGCCCAGGCGGAGCTGGTGGGGCGCCACCAGCTGCTGCTGGGGCCCCACGGCGCCGGCTTCACCCATCTGCTGTTTGCCCGGGAGGCGCCGCAGCGGGCGCTGGAGCTGATGGCCGAAGGCAACGGCAGCCTCAGCTTCGCGCTGATCTCCGGCCGGCTGGGGCTGGATCACGCCATGCACGTGGGCAAGGCGGTGCCCAGCGATCACGGGCCCAACTACCCCGACCTGCGGGTGAACGTGGAGGCGGTGATGGCGCTGCTCAACGCCTGATTGCAGGGCGCGAGCAGCCAAGCCCCATCCCATGGGCACGATTTCCCCCAGCCAGCTGGATGAGGTGCTGGAGATCGTGGGGCAGATCCTGGGCTTTTGCCCATGAGTCGCTCGTCCGGCAGGGCCGGGATCGGGATGCCCTGCGGCACGCTCAGGAATGTTGGGGTTGGACACACCAGATGTGGTGTGTGTGGTGCTCAGCCGCCGTGATCCGTCAGCCAGTCCGAGTAAGGAATCCTTACCGCAAGGACCGATGACGGTAGGCTGTTGGAGTGCGTGCGGTAGCCGACGGCGATGGAGCTGGCCACACTCACGGCCAAGGGTCAGGTCACGGTGCCCAAGGCTGTGCGCGACGCGCTGGGGTTGCAGCAGGGCGATCAGCTCAGCTGGGAGCTGGAGGATGGATCGGTTCGGGTGCGGGCGGTGACACCGCTGGATCTGGTGTACCTGCGGGGGCTTGAGGGCAACCTGGCCGAGTGGAACAGCCAGGAGGATGAGGATGCGTTTCGCGATCTCTGAATCCGCAGCGAACGCACTGCTGCCATGACCCCGTTTGAGAGCTTTGCCGTGGTGCGGGTGCCGTTTCCCTTCAGCGATCGGCAAGCCAACAAGCGGCGGCCAGCTCTGGTGCTCAGTGATCCTTCCTTTCAACAACACAGCGGCCATCTGCTGCTGGCGATGATCACCTCGGCCCGCCAATCGGCGTGGTCCTTGGATTGGCCCATCGAAGACCTCAAGGCTGCGGGCCTGGGCCAGGCCTGTCTGGTGCGCCTCAAGTTGTTCACGCTGGATGAACGGCTGGTGCTGGGGGCTGTTGGAACGTTGGCTCCGCGAGATCGTGCCGGGGTGACGGCAAACCTGCGCACTCTGCTGCCCGTGGTGGCATGAGATCCTCCATCAGCATCTTCCGGGTTTCACTCACTTGGAGCATTGAGCAACAAGGCATCGAGCCTGGATTCGAGCTCGGCGAGCCGCTTGTTCTCCGCATCGAGCTGCTTTAAAAGTCTCTCGTCTTCGATCTCTTTCAACTCGAGCTGCCTTGTTCGCTGCTCGATGTCGTAAACGGGTCGCCAGTTCAACATCGCCAAACAGCGCCGCCAGAGCGGCAAGGTGGAGACCCATTCCGATCTGCTCATGGATGGCGAGGGCGCTGAAGTGCTGGAGTTCGCCATAGCTGTAGTTGGTGGTGAACCAGATCACAAGCAGCCCAGAAGGGGCTGCCCAGGCGGCGTGGCAGTGGCTGGCGCGGTTTCCATCAAGGTAACGACACCAAGCCAAGCCCGATCACCTGATGGTGCAGACGTACCACTGCGGAGGGCATCCGTGTTTCCACGGTCAAGGGGCTGGGAGGGGGAAGCCCCTGCGGCACGCTCCGGAATGTCGGGATTGGACACACCAGATCTGGTGTGGGTGCGCTCAGCCGGTGTGTTCAGCCAGCCAGACCGCCAGGGCTTCCAGCAGCTCGAGGGGCAGGGCCTGAATGCGGGCGGTGGTGGTGTCGCTCAGGGGGCCGCAGAGTTGGTTGAGTTGGCGCAGAGCAACAGCAGAGGCTTCGCCCTCTGCCAAAAGGGCCTGGGCAGCGTGGGTGTGGCGCAGATGATCAGTGGGGAGGTTGATCAAGGCCATGATTTCCTCCAAGGTGAGAAGGGGAAACCGTTCCATCAAGATGGTTGCAACGGTGTCGACCAGATCGGGCCGTGGTTCCAGGATCTGCTCGGTGGCGTCTGGGATTTCCGGCTTGGCCAGCACCGGCAGGGTGAGCAGCGTGAGGATGGGGTCCAGCTCGGGCTGCTGGCCGAGCTCTTCCAGGCTCAGCCAGCGCACATTGGCCAGGAACGCCTGCATCTGTACCTCCAGCACCACCACCGGCTGTTCATTCACCGCTTTCAGCTCAGAAGCCTCAAACCGGTACTGCGCGTCGCCGGGAGCATCGGCGCCCAAGCTGGCCGCAGCAGCACCCGGCAATACCAACGTGATCAGATCCGGCGCGCTCTGGAACAGGCCTTAGAACCAATGTTGGGTTTTCACGGCTCAGCCGCCGGCGGCCGGCGCCACGAAGAGCAAACAGCCACAACAGCAACCCCAACCAGCAACGCTCCAATGGTGAGTTTGTACCAGGAACGCCGCCTCCGTGCTTCCGCGGATCCCCGCGCATCACCCCGAGCGCCTGCGGCGGGCAAGTCTCCGCAGCCTGCAAGCACCCACGCACGGGCGCCCACCACCCGCACCCGCAACCCTGCTGCCCCCAAGGCATGCGTCTTCTGCATGGGAGCCGCCGTGCCTACCAATTTGTGGGGATCAGCCAAGACACTGGTAGGGATCGTCTTGCCCGGCCATGCGCCAGCGAACGGCAACCAGGGGTGGCCCATGAGGAGCCAGGCCCTCGAGCAGTTCCTGCAGGCTGTGGAGGCCAATCCCGCCCTCCAGGCTCAATGTGCTGCCGTGCGCAATCTGGCGCAACTGGTGCAGCTGGCCCAGGCCGCCGGGGCTGAGATCAGCGCCAGGGAGCTGCAGCTGTGGGCCCACCACGAGGGGTTTGGGGCGCCCTGGTGGCCCTGGGCCGGCCAGTCGGAGCCGGTGCGCCTAGCCTTTTTCCGCAGCGGCCGGGGCGGCGATGACCCAGCAGGCATTTGAGCGGGGCGACTGGCAGGCGGTGATCGCGGCGCATCCGCTGGAGAGCCACGACCCGGCCGAGTGGCTGCGCTACGGGGCGGCGCTGCTGCACACGATCGAGCCGGGGCCGGAGCAGGGCAAGCAGCAGCAGCAGGCAGCGCTGGCGTTTGTGCAGGCGCAGAAGGAGGGGGCGAGCGCTGACGCGGTGGCTGCTGTGCAGCGACAGGCGGTGCTGGTGAGCCTGAGAGAGGTGCTGCATCTGGGGGGTGTGGATGCCGGTGCCGAGCTGGCTGCACGACAGGCGACCCGTTATCGCCAGCGGATTGCGCGGGCACTGCGCCATCCAGGCAGGCCCTTGATTCAGACCGTGCATCATCTCGCCTGCACTGGTGGCACCGTGATCAGCAAATGCCTCGCTGCCATGCCCAGGGTTGCACTTGTGAGTGAAGTGAACCCACTCAATCGCTTTGGCAGCAAATTCGAACCCACCAACCCGCTGTTGTTGCTGGAGCGTAGCTATCGTGAACTGACCCTCGAAGAGGTCCAGGAAGATTTTCTGAGCCGTATGGCTCAAGCGGTGAAGATCTGCCGCAACGATGGCATGGATCTGGTGATTCGCGATCACAGCCACACGGATTTCTGCATGGGGGCAGCTCCTCGGGAATTCTCACCAATCCGCGATTTTCTGGCTGATCAGTACGAGCTCGTGTCTGTGGTGACCGTACGCCATCCACTCGACAGTTACTTGGGCTTGGTGGCCCAGGGATGGCACACCCAGTTCACGCCGAACACGCTGGAGGAATACTGCCGCCGCTACCTGGCATTTCTGGATCGCTATAGCGACCTGCCTCTGCGGCGCTACGAGGATTTCTGCAGTAGCCCTGAAGCCTTCATGCAGGAGCTGTGCGAGCTGCTGGAGCTGGAGTACAGCCCAACCTTCTTGGAGCGCTTCGGAACCTTCAAGCTCAGCGGCGACAGCGGCCGAGTTTCCACCACGGAGATCACGCCGCGACCACGTCGGGCGATCCCAGATGAGGTGCAGGGTGATCTGGAGAGCTCAGTGAGCTATAAGCGGCTGTTGGAAGAACTGGGCTACAGCCATTAATCCGCAGCCCCATTGGTGGACGTGGCCATGTGCATTCGAGCTGGCATCAACAGTTTTGCCTAGCCCAATGTGAGAGTGTGCGGGAGGGTCTGCTGTAAAAGGTGCTATTGGAAGGTTTGTCAGGCAGCTGCTTGGATTCGGAGCCTCTCACCAAATATCCATCCGCACAGCATAGGTTTGTGGTTATGCGATTTGCGGATATAAAAATGCATGCAGTGGTCTTGCTGTTGTTTAATCGGGTTGAACGTAGGAGAGTTGGCATTAAAGCTATCATCCATGAAAGCTGTCATCCTGACCGGAAGCCTAGGCACACGCCTGGCCGAAGAGACTCACCTGCGGTCAAAGCCGATTGTGGAGGTCGGCGGTAAGCCGATCCTCTGGCATATTCTCAAGACGTATAGCCACTACGGTATTAACGAGTTCGTTATATGCTGCGGCTAAAAGCGTTATATAATTAAAGAATACTTTGCCAACTACTTTCTTCGCACTAGTGATGTAACTTTCCATATGGATCTCAATCATATGGAGATTCGTAGGCTCCAGTCTGAACCATGGAAAGTCACATTGGTTGATACGGGTGATGCCTCCATGGCAGGAGAGTGCATGGCCCGGGTGCGTGAGTATCTGGGTGACACGTTCTGTTTCACTTACGGCGATGGTGTGGCTGATGTGGATGTTGCAGCGCTTGTGGCTCACCACCACCAGGAAGGGCGACAAGCCACCCTCACGGCAGTGCAGCCACCGGGCCGCTACATAGCTTTAGGTCTGCAAGGCCATCAGGTTGTTAATTTTCAGGAAAAACCTGATGGAGACGGGGGGTGGATCAACGGCGGCTATTTCGTGTTGGAACGAACCGTGATCGATTTGGTTGATGGCGATGGCTGCATCTGGGAGCAAGGGCCGCTCAATACGGTGACTTTCAGGAAAGATGTCGCCGATCGGCGCCTATTCAGGCCGCCTGCAGAAAGAGTAACTTCTCCTTGGCTGTTGTGTCATCTGGCGGTTCATTGATCCAGACAACACCGGGTTGTTGTCAGCAGCGAATGGATCGTGACCAGCGTCTGGGATGGCGCTGGCGGGTCTGCTCATTAGTTAATGGTCGTGATAATTGTCCAGGGGTTGTTAAGGTGAGCTACGAAACATTGTCACTTGAAGTGGCAGAGTATATTATTTCGTCGATCAGCCCCGTGCACTTGATGAAAATAGCAAAGACTTACTGGAAAGCTAGCAATGAAAAGCTGTCACTGGATTTGAGGCTAAACTAGCATGGCAGCTCTTAGGAAACATGGCATTTATTCTGTCCTTATCAAGTAATTAAATCCCTGAGCTCATCGATGTAATTTGCCGACTAACTTCTTGGCTCATGAGACGTATCGCCTTGATTTAAGTGCTAATCTTTATGGCTTGGTGGCTTTCCGTCTTTCTTGTTCAGCATAGCACATTAACTGCTGCAAAATGAAACCTTTGGATCTCCTTGCCATTGATCAACACGCGCCTTTCATTCAATATATTAGAAAGGTTGGCAATCGTCATTTTAATGTGGTTGAATCCCCGACAGACCGATACGGAATAGCTCTACATGCTGTAAACTCTCATGAGATCACGAGCAAGTTACTTAACCTAATTAATGCTAACCCACATCTAGGTAAAGCTCTTGAGAGTGGTGCGCCATTGTTGCTCGACTGCTGTACAGAAGGCCCGGCATTTCACAGGCCTACTTGGGAAGCTATTCACTCAGTGCTTGAAGCCGTAGGTATGCGCAGCTCGCAAGTAACCTATATCAGCAACAATCACTCTTTTAACGGAGCTTACTATAAATGGATTTCGGATACCAAGCTAGAAAGCATAAATGTGTTACAATATAACATATTCTTCCGAGCCGTCGCAAATGGCATGCGGCAACGAATTCTGCAAAGAAGTGATCGAAAAGAAGTAATTGAGTCAATCTTTCCTTTCTCTGGGAAGAAAGTCTCTAGATTCTTGTGTCTCAATCATAGGCTAAGAGGGCATCGCCTAGTAGTTCTAGGCCGCATTGTGCGACTAGGAGTTTTTGACAAAGGCTATGTCTCAGTGTTGGGTGGTGATTCAGATAAAGGGTCTGTCAGCTTGGAAGCTTCATTGCGCTCAGCTTTCGAAATGTTTCCACGTTTCGGAAGAGATCTAGAGGCTTTTAAGAGCATTGCCGACCAGATTCCAATAAGGATAGCTGCAGATTCCTCTGGCAATCATATAAGTAGTATTTCACTCCCCATGTATTCACAAACATGGTTTAGTCTGGTTAATGAGACTGAAATGACGCTGGGGGGGGTTAGACGTTTTACCGAAAAAAGTGTCAAGCCATTACTAGCTGGTCATCCAACATTGGTTGCAGGTAATCCTGGTACTCTATCTCTGCTTAAAAGTTACGGATTTGAAACCTTTTCTTCCTGTATTGATGAGGCCTATGACATGATAGCTAATAGAGAAGACAGACTGGAAGCAGTACTGGACGAATTTGAGCGGCTAGTAAACCTACCCGAAGACCAAATCCTGAAGCTTGCAGCAGATCTATGGCCTGTGCACGATTCAAACTTAAAATATTTGGAATCAGGGTTGGCAGCTCGTCTAGAAGAAGAAGATCTCGCTATTGCAAATACAATGCAAGCAGCATTCGATCTTGCTCTCCCATAGCTTGTGGGCATACTTGGGGCCTCCTGAAGAAGGCCAGACCAACTCCGCCGCAACGGATCTGAGGAGTTTTTAGCAGTAGAATGTGTGCAAATGGGTTGATTTGAGCCCAAACGCTGCCCCGAGTTTTCCACATGTACAGACGTTAGCACCGGCATCAGCTCTCGTTCGAAGACTTCTTCCTGCCGTTTGGCGGCAAACTCTCTGGTGGCACCGTCGCTGGATCAAGCTGGCTGAGCTCATTCCTTGGGATGAGCTGGAAGACGACTACGCGGCGCAGTTCTGCAGGGGTTTTGGAGCACCAGCGAAGCCATTTCGCATGGCGCTGGGTGCACTGATCATCAAGGCTCGCCTCGGGTTCACGGATGAAGAGCTGGTTGAGCAGATCAAGGAGAACCCTTACCTGCAATTCTTCATTGGCCTGGAAGCCTTCCAGTACTCGGCGCCGTTTGATCCGTCGATGATGGTGTATTTCCGCAAGAGGCTGCCGGCATCAGTCCTGAATGACTGCAATGAACGGATCGTGCGCCACGGCCTGAATGTGATTCGTTCCTCGGATTCCAATGATCAAAACGATAACAACAGGAGTGGAGGCGGAGCCGCCAGCGCTGGCGCTCAGCAGATGGCATCCGCCAAGACACCACCGAACCAAGGCTCCTTATTGATTGATGCCACTTGTGTTCCGGTGGATATCCGTCATCCAACAGATCTCTCACTGCTCAATGAAGCCAGGGAGGTGACCGAGATCCTGATCGACGCGATGCACCCTCAAGTCAGAGAAGCCTTTGACCGTAAACCACGCACACACCGCAAAAAAGCGAGGCAGTAGTTTCTTGCGGTTGCCAAAAAGAAGCGGCCTCGCATCAGCAAGATTCGCAAAGCCATCAAGCAGCAGCTTGGCCACTTGAAGCGGAATCTGGCGAGTATTGACGCCCTGATCGCCTGCGGCGGATGCCTTCTTGCGGCCGGACGGCATACCTATCAGAGGCTGCTGGTGGTCAGTGAGCTGGTTCGCCAGCAGAACATCCTCTATCACGCAGACAGCAGAAGCATCCCTGATCGAATCGTGAGCCTCGGACAGGCGCACATCAGACCAATTGTTCGTGGCAAGGCACGGTGCAACGTTGAGTTTGGAGCCAAAATCTCAATCTCTGTAACCGGTGAGGGGTTCACCTTCCTTGATCGTCTGAGTTGCGATTCCTACAACGAAGGGGAACTCCTCAGAGCTCAAGCAAGAGCCTATCGCCCGGTGTCAACTACATAGGCGGCCGCTTTGCATCAATCATTTGTTACCTGTTTTGATTGACGCTTGGTAACACCTTTTCTCTCGTCTCCGGCTTGGTTTCCGGCCGCTGCGCTGCGCTCTCCAGGCACAGCTGCACCCTGGCCACGCGCCAATCCCTGATGCGCCGCTGCAGCGTGCGTTTGTGCTGAGGCCCATAACGCTCTGGATCCAGTGCGATCAGCCTGTCCAGGAGCTCCTGGCTGCCCACATCTGCTTCTTCTTCCAGCCATTGGGGGATGAGATCGGCATGGGCCTCAAAGGGATCCACGCGGCTGCGGCGGCCCTGCCGAGGTTTGGGCTTTTTCTGAGGTGGTCTGCTTTGACGCCACAGGGCCTGCAAACCCTGCAGAAACCCGTCCAGCTCTCGCTTTTCTTCCTCCGGGGTTGTCCAGGACAGAGGATCCCCAGCCATGGCGCTGGCACGTTGACCGCTGATCAACAGGGCGAGTCGGCTCTGGCAGCTGCGCATCGTGGCCAGCAGCGCCACCGGGTCACACCGCTTGCTGAGCTCTCTGAGGCCTTGGGCCTCCTGATCGCTGAGCACTCCGGTGCGCAGGAGCTGCTGCAGCGGTGTTCGCGGCGGGTGGTGCAGCCGCTTGATCCGCCCCCCTTCCCGCACGCTGCTTTTGAGCTTGAACGACGGCTGAAACAGGTTGGTGAACAGCCGCAGCGCCGCGTAGAGCTCCGCTAATAGCTGGGCCGCCTCCAGGCCCACCAAGCGCTCATAGCCCACCACCCGCCGGATCAGCATCCCGTTCTTCTGCTCCACCCAGGCCTGATCGTTGCTCTGGTAAGCGCGTGAACGGGTGAGCTCGATTCCCTGCTCTGGCGCATCGCACCACTGCTCCATCAGTGCGTTCATGAAGGCTGGATCGTTGTCCGCATCGATCCCGCGTAAGGGGAAGGGAAGTTGCTGCCGCAGCCGCTGGATTGCAGCCAGTACTGAGGCCCCATCCCGCGTCATCACCGGCAGTGACGTGACCCCCTTTATCGGTCCAGTGCTTATGAGAGTCGGTGGTCGTGGTCATGCTGCAGCTCCCTGTTGAGCTGCCTCCAGGGGCGTACGCCCCTGGAGGGCCGAATGTGGCCTGAACGTGTTGTACTCCCATCGCCAGCGATCGGCCAGCAGTTGAGCCTCGGGAGCCGTGGTGAACAGCTCAGTGTTGAGGAACTCATCCCTGAACCGGCTGTTGAACGATTCCGCAAAGCCGTTCTCCCACGGCGATCCGGGCTCGATGTACGCCGTGCTGGTGGTGGTGCTGGCCTCGCACCAGTCCCGTAGGGCCTGAGCAATGAACTCCGGGCCGTTGTCAGAGCGGATGTACGCCGGTGTCGGGTACACCGTGGTGAGCTCCTCCAGCACCGCCACCACATCCTTGGCCTTGCAGCGCCTGCCCACCCTGATGGCCAGGCAGAGGCGGCTGTGCTCGTCGATCACGTTCAGGAACTTGAGCCTGCGGCCGTCGGCTGTGGCATCGAACTGGAAATCCATGGCCCACACCTGGTGGGGATGCTCAGCCCGGTGGCGTCTCACCGATCGGTCAGCGGGGCGTGCCCGCTTCCTCTTCCTTGGCGTGGGCCGCTGCAGGCCTTCCTCCCGCCAGAGCCGTTGCACCCGTTTGTGGTTCACGCTCCAGCCCTCCCGCCGCAAGAGGCGGTAGGCCATACGACGTCCCCAGCGGATGTGCTCAGCGGCGATCTCGCGGAGACGATGCCGCAGCTTCCCCTCCTCGATTGAGGCGGCCTTGGCCGGATGGCGCTGGGTGCTGCGATGCTGGCCCACCACTCGGCAGACGTGGCGCTCTGACGCCCGGTAACGCTCCCGCAGAACCGCGACGGCTCTCCGGCGACGTTCCGGGCTCAGAAGTTTCCCTCTGCAAGGTCCTTGAGCATTGCCTTCTCCAGCTCGGCCTCTGCCAGAAGCTTTTTGAGCCGGGCGTTCTCCTTCTCCAGCTGGGTCAGCCGTTTGGCTTCCTCCGCCTGCATCCCCCCGTATTGCTGTCTCCAGCGGTGGTAAGTCGGCTGCGTCACCTCGATCACGCGGCAGACGTCGGCGACGGTCTTGCCCTGGGCGATCAGCTGCTCTGCCGTTTTGAGCTTGCGGATGATCTGCTCGGCTGTGTGCCTGGTGCGTTTCATGGTGGAGTCCCCGGCCCAGTCTGGCCGGATGAGGACTCTCAATCACCCTGGACCGATCGCCAGGGTCCACGTCAGCAGGCTCTCGCTCCAACCGGTGGCGATGTCGGTTGCAACGAGGGTCCAGATGAACCGCCCCTCCAGGCGGCCACCACAATGGGCCACCAGGTCGATCTCCAGCCAGCCGGGCTGTTTGTGGTCATCCCAACCTTTGAACGTGCGCACCTGCACGCGCCGCCGTACGCCGCTGTGGGCCCGAGGGGGGCGCCGCCATCCATTGCCTCCGCTGCTCTGGCGGACTGGGGCCAGTAGCCGATCAATCGTGGCGCTGCTCATCGTCAAAACCCGTGCCCTCACGCCTTGCTCCAGCTGCAAATGGCCGTGGTGCTCGAGCGATTCCACCAGCTGCGGCAACAGCGCATGCAGCCGCTTGCCGCACAGCCGGTCGCTGGCTTCCCACAGCGGTACCAGTGCCTCAACCACCTCGGGGCCGTAACGGCGCCGGTGTTGGCCCCGCAGGCTGCTCTGCTGCTGATCCGCTCGGTGGTTCAACCGGCGTAGGAGCGATTTGCGGTGATAACCGGTGAGCACCTGCAGCTCATCCAACAGCCGCTGCTTCCCTGCGCGGCTCAAGCTCCGGTAACGCGCTGATGCCGCGCTGATCGCTAGCGAAATCTGCTCTCCCTCCCTCAAAGACCCAGGCCGGCTTGGCTTCCCGCCTTGCGCAGCGCCCCGTGGTCGGGCCATGGGCAGTTGCCGCTGGTGATGCAACAAGCCTAGCCGGGTAGCAGATCTAAAGATGCAATGCGGGTCAGGACCCAGAACGCCGTGCCCGTTTGCGGCGGTAGCTCTCGCCGTTGATCTGGATGATTGTGCTGTGGTCCACCAGACGGTCCACTGCTGCCACGGTCATGGCGCTGGTGGAAAAGACGTTCTCCCACTCGCTGAACGGCTGGTTGCTCGTCACCAGCAGTGATCGGCGCTCGTAGCGGTGCATCACCAGCTCAAACAGCACCGAGGTCTCGGCCTCGTCCTTACGCACGTAGCCGATGTCGTCAACAACGAGCAGGGCGTAGCGATCCAGCCGGTTGAGCGCCTTGGCCATGGTGTAGTCGGCCTTAGCGCGCTGCAGCTCCTGCACCAGCGTGGTGGCGGAGAAGAAGCGTGCCGGGCGGTCCAGGGCAATCAGGCTGCGGCAGATCCCAGCGGCCAGGTGGGTCTTACCCACACCGCTGGGGCCAAACAGCAGCAGATTCTCGGCCCGATCCAGCCAGCCGGTGTCATGGGCGAGCTGCTCGATCTGGTGACGATCCAGATCAAGGAAGGCACCCCAGTCGACATCGGCCAGGGTCTTGGGCCAGGGCAACTGCGCCTCATGCAACAGCCGCCGCAGCCGCGCCTGGTGGCGCTGCTGATGTTCCTGCTCCGCCAGCACGTAGAGGTAGCTGGCCGGGCTCCAGCCATCGGCTGTTGCCTGCTGCTCGGCCGCCTGCCACTGGCTGCGGAACTGCGCCAGATTCAACTGTTTCAACAGGGCCGGCAGGGCCGTTTCCAGTGCCGACCGGCTGGGGGGCTCCACCCAGGAGTTCGTCATAGCTGCTGAGGGTGTGTTCAGGGATCTGGAGTTGGGGCATGGCCGCAAGCCCCCGTGGAGGGCGCAGGGCGTAGTGATCACGCAGCGCCATCAGGCTCAGTTCGCCGCTACGGAGCTGACGCCGCAAATACCGCTCCACGGCAGCAAGGTCGCCCGTTTTGGCGGCGACATGGAGGGCATCGACCATCACCTTGGCAGCCTCATCTGGCGGCAGGGCCGCAAGTAGTTGGCGCCACAGTTGCCGCCAGCTCTCGCCTGGCAACAGGTCGCTCTGCAGCTGGGCCCTCAGTAGGGCCCTGGGCTTGCGGCGCAGGCTCTCAATCACGTGGCGGAAGTCGATCCGCCTCAGCGGCCCGCTCTGGCCCTTGCGGGCATGCAGTCGCGGCAACGTCTCAATGAACTGGCTGCGCAGGAACAGATCCAGCCGGTCATGGCGCAGGTGCACGGTGAGCTGCTGGCCGATCAGCCGTGAGGGGACGCTGTAGGTGACCTGCCGCACCTCGATCGTGCTGGTGCTCCGCACCCGCACCACCACGGGGTCGTAGTCGGCAAAGCGCTCCACCGGCAGCGGCTGCAGGTGCAGCCGCTCGATCTCCAGCCTCCCGGCCACCTCATAGCGTCCGTTGAGGGTGGCGGTGACCTGGGCCACCAGCTGTCGGTACTCCGCTTCTGTCTCGAAATCGCGGCTGCCGCGCTGGATCAGCTGCTGCTCCAGCCGCCTCTTCCAGTGGCGATGCAGGCCCTCAATGGCGCCGTTCTCATGGGCCACACCGCGGTTATTGCGGGTGGCGATCACACCCAGATGGGCGCAGAGCTCGCGGTAGCGGCTGGTGAAGTCGGCGGCGTAGCTGCCATCACGGTTACGGAAGCAGGCGCTGAGGCTGTCGGTGCGGTGCTCCGCCGGCACCCCGCCGCAGGCCGCCAGGGCGTTCTGCAGCGCTTCTGAAAGGGCGACAAAGCTTTCTCCGCCGTGGATCACCTCCACATGGCACCAACCCGAATACGGCAGGCGGAAGTGGAACAGGCGGTGCTCCAGCACCACTCCAGCGATGGTGATGGGCTGGCCCTTGAGCAGGGTGAAATCGGAGATCCCGAGCACGCCGGGGCAGTGCTTCTGCAGAAACATCACCTCCTGGGCCGGGCCATGCAACGCCTTCCACTGCTCGACGCGCCGCTGCAGGGTGCGCTTGCGCCGGTACCACTCCTGGCCGGGAAAGGTCTGCTCCAGGTGCAGCAGCAGCGTCTGGGGTTCAAGCTGCGGCGCCTTCTCCAACATGGGTACCAGCACGCTGTCCCAGACGTCCGCAAGCGGATCGGCGCGGGTGCGCCAGTGGCGGCCGCGCTGCTGCTGGTTCTGAGGCTGGAGCTCGCCTCGGTCGATCCGCTGGGCACTGCGCAGGGAGATGCCGACGGCATCAGCAGCGATCTGCTGGCTCAGGCCAATGGCCCGTTTCGCCATGTACTGCTCCTTGATCCGCAACGACAGAGGGGCGGGCATCGCGGGGCTCCAGGCCGTGATCGGAGCCCTGTTGTCGCGTCCTGAGACCCGCCTATGTAGTTGCGCGGTCCCGCCTATCTAATCGTCGCCGAACAAGCCTATCGTCGCCGTCACGGCCACTACCCCAAAGTGATCTGTGCTGACCAGATCTACCGAACAAGATCAAACCGTGCATTCTGCCAGCGTCATGGAATTCGTTTGAGCGGCCCGCGTCTTGGGCGCACGAAGAACGATCCGGAGTTGGTGGCTGCAGATAAGAAGCAATTCATTGATGACCAGCGGCAGCGCAATGCTGTTGAAAAAGCAAGAGTGGTCAGGGCAAACGCAGGTTTGGCCTGGGATTGATTCGTGAGAAGCTCGCGGTGCCCCAGGGTTTAACGATTGTCATGAATGTGCTTGTAATGAACCTCCAGAAGCTGCTGGAGCTTCTTTTTATTCTTTTCGCGACCTGCCTACAGCTTCTGATCGGTGATGGAGAGGCGCAAGGGCGGTACTCAGCGGTCTTGAGCTTACAGACTGCTGCTTGATGTTCTCCGTGATACAAGCACATTCAGCACCGCCTGCTCGGCGATCCGCGCTGGAGCTCACTTTCTCGGGAAGCCCTACTTGCACAAGACAAAGGCACTCGACATCCTATTCTGGTTTAACAAAATAGATTGTTATTATAATCTCGAACTAAACAGCTTTCGGCTTAAGCAAGAGAGATTAATCTAGCCATAAAAAGACCGCAAGATGATTGCAACTCTTTCTATAAGCATTCATGGTATCTCTGGGCAATTTAGTGAGACATATGAGTCTAGCATGGCCTCCATCTGTCTAGGTATTAGGAGGATATCTGTATTCCAAACCTTGGATCCTGTCTCTAGATCATCTAAAAGACCGTCAGCATGGGAGACTTGAATAGAGGGTTTGGATGATATCCAGTTTTGAAGATTAAACACATAAAAGTTGTCACACAGGAATTCAGCCCATGACTTCTGGGAGGAAGAGAAATCTCGTTTCCCTTGCCAAGCACTGTACTCGATAATAAAAATGTTACGAAGCAATTCAGGGGTACTTAATAGGCTCTTGAAAGCATTAGGCTCGTGCCCCTCAAGATCTAACTTAATTAGATTTGATGTTCTAATGCCTCCCTTTTTAAGTATTGAAGACAGACTCTTCATCGATGACTCTGCAAACGTCGTACTACTCACATTCGCGCTAGGTATGGCAGAGGCTCCAATAAGGCCATCGTCTCTAAAATAGAGATTAGCCGATTCTGAATCATGCTCTCCAATGCCACACATCTCAAGGCAAACTGGACATTGATGTAAGGAGAAATTTGCAAGTATTGATTCCTTAAGCATTGCAGACATTTCGTATGCTTCAATCATTGCACTTAAAGAAAGCATCTGCGCAATGCCATTTGTTGCAATTGAGAAGACTCCCATAAATACACCTCCATCAATAACATTCAGAACTTCGTCTTCAATAAGATGAGAGTCCTTCATTGCCCGTACTATTCGTGCAAGCTGACTGCGCTCTACTGACTTCAAGAACTTAGAGCTCAGCTTCTGTCGAAGATCAAAACTAGTTTCCAGCAATTCATGTGTTTGGGAAACAAAACGATCTCTGATGTAAGGATCAGGTACCGAGTAAAAACCGCTCCACTTTGAGACAAGAAGTTTCATTGGTAGGTAAGGGGAGTAAAGTGGACATGGCCAATGTTGACCGTGATCTAAGCAACAGAGCTTTATCCAGTAACCGGTGAAGTGCAGCTAAGACTCTTTTTGATTAGAACCTCCTTTTTGAAGCCCGTGGCTGATAATAATGCCGTGCTCTTTAAGAGTGGAACTGAACAGTTGTCCAAGTTGCCCCCTTCTTTGCATATATGTTCCAATCTTCTGTTTGAAGATATGTCGAGCTATGCTTATGTACTCGTGCCGGCACAGGTAATGATAGGCTTCGCTTAATGATATTGATGGTAGTTCCATCGTTTTACATAGTTCCTCAGTTCTGGAGTCATGATAAATCCATACAGATGGAATGCCCATTTGTAGCGAACACATATTCCCATGAAGCCTCAGGCCACTTGACAGGGAGATATCGCGTATACCAAACATCCAAGCCGGAACAGAGTGATAAAGGCGAAGGTAAGAACGAGGCTCATATTCAAGCCCTCTAAAGCCAATATGCTTCATAATACCAATAAATTCATCACTGATGTGACAGCTTTTATTGGAAAACATGTTTCTGATGAGAGGTTCGACGGATTGCACTAAATAGCCTCCCCCTGTAGACAAGAGAAGCGACACTAATTCTCGTTCTACTTCGCGCTTTTTCTCATTCTTGGGCCAAACCTCATCACCAGTTACCAAAAGATTTATCTCGTTATCCTTTAACCCGGAGCAATATTCAAAACCAGTTTGCATTTCTTCTTCGGTGCCGATAAAGTTTGATGGGCATCCGGTAACAACAACTCTTTCAGGTTCAATTCCATATTCAACCAAAATGCTTTTTGTAAATTCCCCTCTAACAAATAAGACTGGAGATCTCTCTCTAAAGATCCTCACAAGATCCTGGATACTCTGCGGAAGATCCGTTAATCTAGGAAACTCTTCGGAAAAAGAATTACTCTGGGCTCCCAAGCCAATTGGAATGATAGGTATCTGAACGCTCTTGAGGTAGCTCACAAGCCCTCCTAGATCGAATTTTTGATTGATAAAGTTTGCCGATGGGAGTATTAAGTAGTCATGTTTTCCGTTAACATAGTCATGCCTATAGGGAATGTCGTGGCCAACATTGCCTAGTGACACATTCTTGAAAATTCTAGTGCAGGCATACTGAAATAAAAGATTACCAGTGTTATTCCCGCAGGAATTTAGGAACTGGGATGAGTCTAGCCTTTGAGGGGAAACAATCTCACCTTTTGATCCAAGGATGCAGACAGTCTTAGAAGTAGGGCTCATCGTGATTATCACCGCAATGGAAATAGTGCCTGGCTGATCGAGATGTTTTGTAGAGTGCAAGGGCACCCTGACCGGTTTGCAATATGCAACAATTAGCTTTATTGCTAGGCAAGTTCAATTAGTTTGTTGTGGTCCAAGCTAGGGAAGTGTTTTTTAATGATTAGCTTTTCGCGTTTCCGCCTTTCATCATAGCTACGCCTGTTGTGTGATTTTGCGTCAACTAGATAAAAACCAAGCGGAATATCGTAAAGGCTTAGCCTCTTTTCAGCTTTTAATGCACGCAGCCAAAACTCCCAGTCAGCCGACGTTCCATACTTGCATTCTTCGAAGAATCCAACGTCATCATGCATCTTGGCGTTCCATATCGGCATACAGTGCATCATATTCTGGCTTTTTGCGCTATTATCGTCCTCAATTAATAAATCATCTTGCCTTATGTCTCTTTCCATCCCGAGATACCAGATGTCCTGCGAAGCGGAATAAGTGGAGTGGGTATCGGCACCGTCAGCAACTAGGGCAGAGGTTGCACCATCAAGCTCGGCGTACTCCATTAAGTAAATCAAATAGTCGGAATGGTAGCGACCGCGTCTATCATCGATATTTGCATTGCCTACATATTTGCTCTTGGCATTTCTGATTGTTGAGTTCCAGCACTCGTAAAGGCCGGGGTCATTGTCAAGGTGCGCAATCGTTACATTGGCATTGTTGCTGAAATGCTCTCTTAAGTAGTTTTCTTGGCTTCTTGACTCGGGACTTGGCGCGATCGTAATCACCACATCTGTGCGTTCAAACAAATGCATCTTGCGCATATTGAGGGCGTAGGCGATCATGTGCCGCGACCCCTTAAAGAGGGCGGTAGCAAGCGTGAGACTTGCCTCGCTAACGCACAGATTATTCATCAGCGTGCTCTGCACAAGAGAAGCTACCTCATCACCAGCGTAGCCACTAATAGCCTTGACGCGTTTGTTTATCCAGGCACAAAATGCTTCTTCGCTTCGAGATGGAAAGATCATCCTGAGAGGCGTCAGTCGCCGTATCATTTCCGGTTGATCGATGGCGCCACGCATAAAGGACTGCACGGTGATGTTTAAAATGACATCATTGGGCCTCCCGCCTTTCTCAACCAACTGATAGAGACTGCGCTTTAGACAAGGCTGCAGTGAATTCATGCAGGCCCAGAAATATGTGTTCTTTCGGCTCTTGAAGAGCGTGGATTCAATGAGAAAGTCAGCTGTTTCCCAAGGGATCACCACCTTGGTGCCGCTGTCAGGTGGCTCTGGATTCAGCCTGAAACTCACTTTCTCTGCTGCCCAATTAGGAAGCAGGCCATTGAGAACTTGTTCTGCTTTCTCGTCAAGAGCCAGTCTGCTGATATCGATCTGGTAGCGGAACTCATTGGTGGTGTGCCCGTAGTAAGAACAGGCAGCAGGAAGAAGTTTCCAGAGCACATCTATAAGTTGCTTGCTTAGGCCAACCGGCAGCGACGACACTGCTTCCTTAGACTGTTTAGCTCCTTCCTTTTTCCTACTTTCGCTTGCATGCGCTCTACCGCGCTGAGATCTAGGCCCTTGGGCTGCTGCCCCTCCGATGGGTTCAAGAGCTTCATGGAGTTCATGAACATCTGACAGAGTTATTGACAAGGGCTTTAATCCATGTTTCCAAGCATAGAGATCGCGGTATGCAAGCAGGTTGGCTAGTTTCAGATAAGTATTATCTAACTGATGGGTTGGGTTGCTCAGCCTATGCATAAAAGCCACGTGCAAGCCATTTTCATGCTGTTCTCTAAGTATTTCATAGTGGGAATGCTCGGCATTGGAGGATTGCCTTGGTAGTACCGCTGTAAGATACATATTGCGTCTGTTCATGAATTCAGTCACGTTTTTGTCAACTGAGACTGCTAGCTGCTCTTCAAGCGAAACTGCCTGCTGTGCTGTACGGCTCTTTTCGTCTTGATCGATGTGCCTGATAGTGCCGGGATCTAGGTAGGCAATGGATGCCCCATTGGAAAAGAGGCTTTCGTGCAGGTAGGTGTCGTCCCAGCCGTAGGTTGTAATCAGTTCATTGAAATAGCCAACATCTCGAATCGACTTGCTGCGGGCAATGAACGCCCCATTAATGTAGGCTTGAGAAGAGTCCTTCGCTAGCCGCCAAGATCCAAGCCGAGCGTCGATGCCCTTTTCCAGTGAATTGACCGCAAAGAAGTTCCTCGTAATCACATGGTCGTTATCTAGCTTGAGGATGCGGTTGCCTTCGCTTCGCTTTAGTCCAACATTGTAAGCGTGGGTGAGAATCCATCGGGATTCGTTTTCGACTCTATAGATGCGTATGCGCTTATCCTTGATGCCTGCTTGGTGAAAGGTCTCAAACAGTGGTACATCGCAGCTCCAATCGACAAAGATTAATTCTTCGCAGTCAGTGCAAAGCCACGAGTCGAGGACCTTCAGGAGGTTTGCCTCACGGTTCTTGCAGGCAGTAACGAGTGATGTTTCGATCATGATAGTAATACTTATTGCCTTTCGTTCGCAAGATCCGCATCAGCCCGCGCGCCCCACACGTCTTGGGTCCAATAGGGATAGTCGTTCAAGTGGAAGCCGGCGTGGCCCGGGTTATAGCGGGTGAGTGCCAGGAAGGTTGCCGCTGAATCGAAGTTGGCCGTCAAGCGCTCCAGCCCCTCATCGAGATAGAGATCGGCATTGAGCAGCAGGCCGATGCCGCTGCCCTGGCGTTTCGCCCAGCGAAACCACTCCGCATAGGTGATCCGCTCATCGCTTTCCACCACCTCCAGCGGCACCGAGGCCTGCGGCAGCGGCGGCGCATCCGCTTCCTTGAACAGCACCACCTTGCTGATCTCGGGGTGGTTCAGGTTGCGGCGCAGGCATTCATCGATCTCCAGCTGGCGATCGGCCGTGCGCGTGCGGTAGTACTGGGTGTAAACAGCGATCTTCATGGCTCAGCGGCTGCTGCTGCCCTGGCGCACGATCTCCTGCTCCGGGGTGCTGTTGGGCGGGTTCTCCATCGAGCCCACCACCGCAAAGCCGTTCAGCCGCAGGATCGCTTCCTTGCGGGCTTCCTCCCGGTCGTGGCCCACCATCTCGGCCACCAGTTCTTCCAGGGTGGTGGTGGGTGTCCAGCCCAGTTTTTCGCGGGCTCTGGTGGGATCGCCGAGCAGGGTTTCCACCTCGGCGGGGCGGAAGTAGCGCGGATCGATGCGCACCACGATGGATCCGGTGTCGACTCTGCGGCCCGTTTCGTGGATGCCCTCGCCGCTCCATTCGATAGAGCCCCAGCCCAGTTCAGTGGCGGCCAGCTCAATGAAGCGGCGCACCGATTCCTGGCGGCCGGTGGCGATCACGAAGTCTTCCGGCTGCTCCTGCTGCAGCATCCGCCACTGCATCTCCACGTAGTCGCGCGCGTGGCCCCAGTCGCGCAGGGAATCCAGGTTGCCCATGAACAGGCATTGATCCAGCCCGGCATCGATGCGGGCCAGGCCACGGGTGATCTTGCGGGTCACGAAGGTTTCACCGCGTCGCGGTGATTCGTGATTGAAGAGAATGCCGTTGCAGGCATACATGCCGTAGGCCTCGCGGTAGTTCACCGTGATCCAGTAGGCGTAGAGCTTGGCCACGCCGTAGGGGCTGCGGGGATAGAAGGGGGTGGTTTCCTTCTGGGGGATCTCCTGCACCAGGCCGTAGAGCTCCGACGTTGAGGCCTGGTAGATGCGGGTTTTGTGGATGAGGCCCAGCATGCGCACCGCCTCCAGGATGCGCAGGGTGCCGAGCGCATCGGAATTGGCGGTGTATTCCGGCGCCTCGAAGCTCACCGCCACATGGCTCTGGGCACCGAGGTTGTAGATCTCATCCGGCTGCACCTGCTCGATGATGCGGATCAGGTTGGTGCTGTCTGTTAAGTCGCCGTAGTGCAGCACTAGGCGTGGATCGAGCTGGTGCGGATCCTGGTAGAGGTGATCGATGCGGGCCGTGTTGAAGCTGCTGGCGCGGCGTTTGATGCCGTGCACCACATAGCCCTTCTCCAGCAGCAACTCGGCCAGATAGGAGCCGTCCTGGCCGGTGATGCCGGTGATCAGGGCCGATTTGCCGCAGCCTTGGTTGGCCAATGGAGCGCTCTCCCGCATCACGGCAGCCCGTTGCCTTCCCTCAACTTATACCAACTACTTGGGGTGCTCTCGTGTCGCCCCGGGCACCGAATCAGGGGGCTGTTCGTATCTGAATATGGGTATCTCTTTTGTGCATTCAGGTGCTCTGTTGGCTGTTCAAGGTGTGCGCGCACCAGCTTGAAAAGCTCTTGCCCAGCACCTGCTGGCTGTAGGGGTTGAGCGGGCTGCTGGCGGGTAGGGCTGCCGCTGCCGCCGCCAGTGTTTCCAGCCAGCCATTGGGGTCTGCCGGGCTGTGCCAGGCCAGCCCCAGTGCCGTTGCTTCCGCCGGCAGCCAGCCTTCCCCGTGGCCCACGCCCGCCACCGGCAGCCCCAGTGCCGTCCGGCTGGCGGCCCACTGCCAGAGCATGCCGCTGCTGCGCTGGGCGTAGCGCTGCGGGTGATAGGCCAGCAGGGCCAGCGGGCAGCGCGCCAGCCACTGGCCCATCGCGCTGCTGCTCACCTCCCCCTCCAGCCACACCAGCCCGAGATCGGCCGCCTCGGTCCGCTCCAGCAGGCTGCGTTCGGCATCCGGCAGCGGCGCGGCGCTGTGGTGCTGAAACAGCCAGCCCCAGCCCGCCAGCGCCGCCGGGCACGGCCCCTCCAGCAGCGCCTGCAGCACCCCCAGGGCCTCGTTGCGGCCCTTGCCAGCTTTCTGGTCGCCCCAGTGCAGCAGCACCAGCGGCGCGGCTCCGGGCGCCGGCGGCTCCGGCCTGCTGCCCGCCCCCACCACCGCCGGGTGCACGCCCGCGCTGGCCAGGCCCGTGGCCGCCAGCAGCGGTGCATAGAGCGTCTCCTGCTGCGCGCTGGGAAAGCAGAGGGTGAGGTGGTGCCCCCGCTGCTGGCAGGCCTTCGCCAGGGCCGCCAGGGCCACGCGGGCCGTGGCGATCGCCTGCGGATCGCCCGCCGGCCCCTCCAGCGTTTCCCCTGGCGCAAACATCAGGCTCAGCAGCACCGCCGCCGGTGGCGCCTGGTTCAGCTGCCGCGCCAGCCCCAGCAGCTGGAAGGGCAGCAGGCTGTGGCCCAGCCAGGCCGCCACTGGTTCACCGCCAGCGGCCGCCAGTGCCAGCTGCTGCTCCAGCCGCCGCGCCAGCTGCAGCGCCCCGCCCAGCTCGCGCCACTGGCGCGGGTCGCCGTAGCCGCAGCCGCTGAACACGCCTCTGGTTTCCGCCGGGTGCTGCGGCTCCCCTTCCAGGGCCAGGTCGGTCCACAGTTCGGCCTGCCAGCCGCCGGCCGTGAGCGCCGCCAGCAGCGGCCGGTTCACTTCGCCGTGGTGCCCCACCGTGCTGGCGTAGGCGGGCTCCACGATCACCAGCCGGGGCATGGGCAGAGCGGGCGGCGCTGGCGGCAGGGTAGGGGTGGCAGCGGCAATGGGGCGTGTGGTTCATCGCTCTCTCAATCGCCGCTAACTCCCTTTCGCGTTTGAAGTGATGCCACGGTCTTGAGCAGCTCCTGGCGCAGGGCGGTGCCGGTAAGCAGCGCTTTCATGCCGCCGTGAACTCCATTGGGGTCAGCGAGGAGAGATCCAGCCGCTGGCGCGCCTGCCATAGGTCATGGCTGTCCTGCAGCGTCAACCAGCTTTCAGCGCTGCGCCCCAGCACCCGCGACAGCCTTAGCGCCTTATCGGGTGAAACCCGGCTTTTGCCAGCAATTAGCCGCTGAAAGGTGGATGCAGACACATCCAACCGCTCAGCCACCTGCCGAATCGAGAGCCCGCAAGGCTGTAATGAAACCCCCTCGATGAACTCCCCAGGGTGGGGGGATTTTGCATCTGCACCAGTGGTAATCCTCGAAATCCAGATCGAACACGTGGCCATCGCGGAAGGCAAACGTCAACCGCCAGTTGCCGTTCACCCAGATCGCCCATCGCCCGTTGTCTGCCCCCATCCCGGCAGCCGCGGCCTTGGCGAGCGTTGCCGCCCAGGCGATCGCAGGCCTTGCTCCAGCTGCCGCGGTACGGGGCTGGGTCCACTTAGTCCACGGCTAAACCGATGAAGCCGTGGCTCGGTGCGTCGTGACGCGTGATCTGGGGGCTCGAATTGTCAACGTGCATCAGGCCAAGACCCATCTCTCCCGGCTGATGGACGACGCCCATGCCGGTGAAACCATCGTGTTGGCCAAGGCGGGCGAGCCCTGGGCCCGCTTGATGCCCCTGGTGCCGCCACCGGTTGAGCGCATCCCTGGGCGTCTGCGTAGCCAGGGTCCCCTGGGCAATCCCAATGCCCTGTTCGAGCCGATCACGGCTGAGGAGCTGGCCAGCTGGGAGGCCGGCGCTCTGCCGCCAGCCCCGCCTCAGGCATGAGGGCTCCCCAGGCCTTCCTGCTCGACAGCCATGTGCTGCTGTGGTGGTGGCTCAATCCAAGAGCGGTTGTCGGCGCCCGCCGCCGCGCTCCTGGTGGATCACTCCACCTGCGTGCTGGTGAGTGCGGCCACGGTGTGGGAGCTGAGCATCAAGCACCACCAGGGCAAATTGCCCGAGCTGGCCCAGGCCCTTGCCGATCTGCTTGGACTGTTGCAGGCGCATGGTTTTCAGACCCTCCCAATCCAGGCTCCCCACGCGCTGCTGGCCGGTGCTTACAGCCAGCCGCATGGCGACCCCTTTGATCGGATGCTCGCCGCCCAGGCGGAAGTGGAGCGTCTGGTGCTGGTGAGCGCTGATCCGCAGCTCGCCAGCTTTCCCTGCCAGCTGCTCTGGTAGTGGCTCTGGCTCAGCGCAACGGCCGTATCCCGCCAACTCCAGCTTGTGATTCCCAAGCGGGTCCGAGAGCAGTTCGGGCTCAGTCCAGGCCAGCTCCTCACGGCCCGCGATCAGCAGGCGCGGTTGCACACGATGCACAGCGATTTCCGTGGCATCGCCGCCGTGGGTCAGTTGGCTGGGCGCGCGGGAGAGTCGCGTCACAATGGCCCTGGCCGTTGGGTGTGCTGCGTGGCGTTTGCCGACCTGCTGGAGCTGGGCCGCCGGGGTCGCCGAGCTGAGCTGGCCGCCGCGGCGGATCGGGCCCGCAGCGCCGCCGGCTGGGATGCCGCCGCCGCCCTTGAGCTGGCCGCCGCCTGGCTGCTGGCCGGCGATCGCCGCCAGTCCGACCTGGCCCTGCTCGAGGCCGACCAGCTCGATCCCTCCCTGGCCCTGGTGCCCGATCCCTGGGGGCTCTGGCCGGCAGCGCCGGCTGAGGCGGGTTCTGGAGCTGATCCCGCCACGCGCCAGCGGCTGCTGGAGCGGGCCGAGCGCGTTCGCGCCTGGCGCCAGCCCGATGGCCAGGCCCTCTGGCAGCAGCTGCTGCCCCAGCTGCAGGCCGATTGGCACGCCGCCCTTGAGCCGCCCCTGCTCGATCAGCTGCTGATCCTCGGCCGCGCCAGCGCCCTGCCCGGTGCCACCCCGCTGCAGCCACCCCTGGAAGACGCTCTGGTGGGCCTGGTGAGCGACGCCGAGATCGCCGCTGAACCCGCCGCCAGCAACCGCTTCTGGCAGCTGCTGGCCACGCTGCGGCCCCAGTGGGGCCTGGCCCGCATCCGCGCCGCCGACCTGGCCCTCGCCCGCGGTGAGCTGGAGGCCAGCGGCCGCTGGCTGGCCGAGCCCCCCGCCGAGGCCCTCACCAATCCCTGGTTCCACGATGTGGCCGCTCGCCAGGCCGTGGCCACCGGCGCCGTGGCTGCCGCCCTCGAGGCCTGGGCCGAGGCGATCCGTACCGCCCAGGCCGATCCGGCCACCGCTGGCCTGGCCGAGATCTTCGAGCAGCGGCGCCGCGAGGCCCGTCGGGGCCCCGGCGTGCTGCAGGTGCGCAGCCTCGCCAACCGCGGCGAACACGCCGCCGCCCACGCCCTGCTGGAGCGCCTGCTGGCCGACGATCCCCAGTGGCAGCCCCTGCGCAGCCTGCGGGAGCAGCTGCAGGCGCCACCGGCTGCAGCGCCGGCCGCCCCGGCCAGGGGCTTTGAGGCCTTACTGGAGCGGGCGGAGGCGCGGCTGGCGAGCCTTGGGGGCACGCCGGCACCGCTTGCCGTGGCTGAGGTTTCAGCGCCGGCCGATCTGGAGGCCCTCGCCACGGAGCTCGGCGCCCTGGAGCGCCGCCTCAGCGACTACGAGGCGCGCTTCGCGCTGGCGTGAGCGAGCGATCGCACCGAACCTCAGGGGGCATCCGTCCAGATGCAGCGGCCTACTCGCTGCACATGGGCCTCGAGATCGGCGGGCAGCTCATGGCGCAGCACCAGATCCACCCGCCAGGGCAGCAGCAGATCATCCACCGCTGCCATCAGCCGTAGCCGATCGCTGTGGGTGAGCCCAGCCCCCTCCAGGCAGAGGTCGATGTCGGAACCAGGCTGGTGGCGCCCCATCGCCCGTGAGCCAAACAGCCACACGGCCTGCAGCTGTGGTTGGCGCACCCACAGCTGCCGCAGCTGCTCCACCCGCTGCTCCGGGATGCCGGGGATGGCCGTTGATTCGGCAGCTGCAGGGGTGCCGCTCATCGCGTTTCCTCCTGCAGGCGTTGCTCCAGCCTCTGGCTCAACTGCTGGAAACAGGCCAGGTAGTGGCCGCTGATGTTGGCGGCGATCGCATCAGCCGTGGAGCGGTTGTAAGTGTGGCTGGTGAGATTGCGGTCCTGAATCATCAGCATCCACACCTCGCCGTCTGTGATCAGCCCCAGTCGAAACGCCTCGCGCAGCGTGTTCCAGGCCAGTTCAAAGGTGTACTCAAACGCCTTGATCAGGCCCTGCTGCTACCGCTCATTCAAGGCCGGCGGCTCGAAGAAGGTTTCCAGCTGCGCCAGGGCCTTGCGGTAGTTGCTGAATCGCTGTTGCCAGCGGATGTCCTCAGTCATGCTGCGCTGGCCTCCGGCCATCGGTTGAGTGTCTGCTCCGACAGGCTCCGCCTCAGCCCTGCTGCTCCAGCCGCTCCAGCAGGGCCTGGATCAGGGCCTCCGCCCGCTGCAATTGCTGCTGCTGGCTCTGCAGCACCTGCTCCTGCTGCTGGTGCGCCAGAAAGTAGAACTCCAGCTCCTCCTGCACCTGCTGCAGCATCAGTAGGTTGAGTTCAGCTTCGTCGCGCGCCTCCTCAAGCTGACTGTTCAGGCTCGCCACCTGCTGCTGGAGTTCGCCGGTTTCGGTGCCGGTTTCAGAGTGGGCCGCGCTGGTGGTGATCGGAGTTTCTAGCCAACGATGGCGATAGTTTAGGGGGTGAAAACGCAACGCTCCATCCAGTGGCTGCAGCGGCTCTACAGCCCCTCGAGATCGGGCCCACCGCCCTGGCGCCCCATGTGGAGCACCGCGTGTTCGCCGATTTCCCGGCCTTCCAGGCCCACCTGCAGCGCAGCCTGCCCCAGTGGGGGGCCGAGGTGCGGCAGGCCCTGCGCCTGATCGCCCTCAACGGCATCGTGGATCCGATCAGCGCCAGCCCGGTGCCTGCCGCTGCCCTCAGCCTCAGCGGCGGCAACTACCGCGAAACCCTCAGCCACAACGGCTGCCTGTCGCGGCACCGCGCCGCGCTGCTGGTGCTGCAGGAGCTGCTCAGCGCCGGCCTGATTCCCCCAGCCGAGCAGCTGGAAATCTACTGCCCCGAGGCGATCACTCCGTTTGCCGCGCTGCTGCGCCGCCTCTTTCCCAACGCGATTGGCAGTGAGTACATGCCCGATCCGGCCGACCCCCAGCGCCGCTCGTTCCCCCACCAGGACCTCTGCGCCCTCACCCTCGAAGACGCCTGCCTCGATCTGGTGCTCTGCAACGAGCTGTTCGAGCACCTCTACGACCTGCCGGCCGCCCTCTCCGAGATCACCCGCGTGCTGCGGCCGGGTGGCTTTCTGGTGTCCACCTGCCCGTTTGCCTACAACCGCACCGACACGATCGTGAAGGCCCGCCACCGGCCCGGCGCCACCCCCGGCGTGGCCGCCGAGGCCGAGCTGCTGATGGAGCCCGAATTCCATGGCGACCCCGTGCACCCCGAGCAGGGCAGCCTGGTGTATCAGATCCCCGCCTGGGACCTGCTCGACCAAGCCCGCAGCGCTGGCCTAAGCGATCCCGCCATCCACTGGATCGCCGCCCCCAGTTACGGCGTGGTGGGCCAGGAGCTCCCCGCCGTGATGGTGCTGGTGGCCCGCCGCACGGCTTGACTGAGCTGGCTCAGGCTTGCCTGTTGGCCGAGTCGCGCAGCCGGGCCCGCAGCTTGCGGCTGGTACGGAAGGCCACGATCGCGCCCAGCACCGGCAGTGGTCCGGGCACCTGGGCGGTGGTGAAGTTGCTCACCGTGGTGGTGGAGCCTCCGAAACGCCCATCCACCGTCGCGGCGTAGAAGCCGAAGCTGTCGCCCGGGGCCACGGTGGTGCTGAAGCTGCCCGCCTGATCACCAGCAAAATCATCGCTCAGCTGGGTGCGGGTGCCGTTACGCACGAACCCGAAGGGATCGTTGTCGGCCAGGGCTTCGTCCTGGCCTATCACCAGGCTCCAGTCGAACGTCACCCGGGTTCGCGTGGCGGGGGCCGTGATCGTGTACAGGCTGGTGCCGGGTTTGGGGTCGAGCACCGTGCCCTGGTTGGGGCTGGTGAGCGCGATGGATCCAGGCGCTCCGCTGGTGTTCACCGACCCACCCACGTTGCCTTCCTGGGTGAAGGTCCAGTTGGCGGGGGCGAAATCGCCGCTGAAGGCGGCATGGGCTGGTGCGTGGACCGCTGAAACGGCCACAGCGACGCCGAACGCTGCCACAACCGGACGAGTGAGAACACGCATGACTGAGTGGGCCTGGAAGGCGGATGGGGCGATCAGCTGGACGACCGGAGGGGGTGATCAGCCCAGTTAGCCAACCCATGGGCGAAATGGGTGGCGTACCGACTTTACGCGATCTTCAAGGCCTTTCTGTATCCGCAGGCTGAGATCAATTCGTGAATGCTCAGCAGAAATACCAGTATCCAATCGGTGCATTGCGGGCGCATGGGCCCATGCGAAGCGCCACGTTCTGGTAACCGAATTCAGGTTGCAATGGCTGCTGTGCCGGGCTTTCCGGCTGCGCCATCGCCGTTGCGCCCCGGGGTCGTTGCACCGCCTGGTCTGTTGCTCGTTTTGATGGGGAAAACCACACCGGATCCACTGCAGCAGGATCGCCCCGTGGCCGGCGTGCAGCTTGCGCCGCTCGAAATTCCGCCAGGCAGCCCGCCAGACATCCTGATTCCCGTTTCGCTGGGGGAGCTCACCGATCGCCTGTTGATCCTTCAGCTCAAGGTGCGCCGGATCCAGGGGCCTGGCCTGGCCCATGTGCAGCGGGAGCTGGCCGCGCTCCAGGCCCGCTTCGAGCCCCTGGCCTCCAGGGTGCCCGAGCCCCTGCGGCTTCAGCTGGCCGCCGTGAATGCCGAGCTCTGGGATCTGGAGGATGGCGTGCGCGGCTGTGAACGCCGCGGCGCCTTCGGTGCCGACTTCGTGGCCATGGCCCGCGGCATCTACCGGCTCAACGACCGCCGTGCCGCCCTCAAGCGGGCGATCAGCGAGGCCGGCGGCAGCCTGCTGCTGGAGGAGAAGGTGTACGCGGGGGGCTAGGGCGGCGGAGGGCTAGCTCCTGTTGTCCGGCGTGTCTTTCAGCCGGCCCACCACATAGCCCGCCAGCGCGCCCAGCAGAAAGCCCTGCAGCTGCCAGATCTGGCGGCGGAAGCGCCAGGGGATGCTGCCGAGCTGCATGCCCACCACCAGCGCCACCACCAGCGCCACGGCCCCGAACCGCCGGGCAAGCGGGCCGGCGGGCTGGTCTGGCCGTTGGAGCGCCATGGCGGCGAGGAATGAAGGGGCCAGTCTGGCGCTGAACGGCCCGGCCTGGTAACAGCCGCGGCGGGCTCAGGGGTTTCCCCAGCCAGCATCGATACAATGGGAGGATCGAAACCCCTCATGCATGGCGGATCCCACCGGACCCGGTGACCTGACTCCCGAGGAAGGTCCAGGCGGATCAGACGGGCGGATCATCCAGGCCGATCTCCGCAACGAGATGTCGCGCTCCTATCTGGAGTATGCGATGAGCGTGATCGTGGGCCGGGCCCTGCCCGATGCCCGCGACGGCCTCAAGCCGGTGCATCGCCGCATCCTCTACGCGATGTATGAGCTGGGCCTCACCAGCGACCGGCCCTACCGCAAGTGCGCCCGTGTGGTGGGTGAAGTGCTGGGTAAGTACCACCCCCACGGCGATACGGCCGTGTACGACGCGCTGGTGCGGATGGCGCAGGACTTCTCCATGCGCATGCCGCTGGTGGATGGCCACGGCAACTTCGGCTCGGTGGACAACGATCCGCCGGCCGCCATGCGATATACCGAATCGCGGCTGCAGGCCCTCACCACCGACAGCCTGCTCGAAGACATCGAGAGCGAAACCGTCGATTTCATCGACAACTTTGACGGCTCCCAGCAGGAGCCCACCGTGATGCCGGCGCGCATCCCCCAGCTGCTGCTCAACGGCTCCACGGGCATCGCCGTGGGGATGGCCACCAACATCCCCCCCCATAACCTCACCGAGCTGATCGATGGCCTGCTGGCGCTGATCGCCAACCCCGAGCTCGAAGATCGCCAGCTGATGGCGATCATCCCCGGCCCCGACTTCCCCACCGGCGGCCAGATCCTGGGGCGCCGCGGCATCCGCGAGATGTACAGCACCGGCCGTGGCTCGGTGACCATGCGCGGTGTGGCCTCGATCGAGACCATCGAGGCCAAGGGCAGGCCCGATCGCGATGCGGTGATCATCACCGAGCTTCCGTATCAAACCAACAAGGCGGCGCTGATCGAGCGCATCGCCGAGCTGGTGAACGACAAGAAACTGGAGGGTATCGCCGATATCCGCGACGAATCCGACCGCGACGGCATGCGGATCGTGATCGAGCTGCGGCGCGATGCCTACCCGCAGGTGGTGCTGAATAATCTCTTCAAGCTCACGCCACTGCAGAACAACTTCAGCGCCTACATGCTGGCGCTGGTGCAGGGCGAGCCGGTGCTGCTCACCCTGCGCAAGATGCTCGAGGTGTTCCTCGAGTTCCGCGTTGAAACGATTGAACGCCGCACCCGCTACCTGCTGCGCAAGGCCGAGGAGCGCGATCACATCCTGCTCGGCCTGCTGATCGCCCTCGACAATCTCGACGCGATCATCGCCCTGATCCGCGGCGCGGCCGACACGGCCACCGCACGCCAGGAGCTGCAGGAGCAGTTCGGCCTCAGTGAGATCCAGGCCGACGCCATCCTGCAGATGCAGCTGCGGCGGCTCACGGCCCTGGAGGCCGACAAGATCCGCCTCGAGCACGAGGATCTGCTGGCCAAGATCACCGACTACAAGGACATCCTGGCCCGTAAGGAGCGGGTGCTGGGCATCATCACCGACGAGCTCGGTGCGATCCGCAGCCGCTACGACTCCCCCCGTCGCACCGAGATCCTCGACCTCGAAGGCGGCCTGGAAGACATCGATCTGATCGCCAACGAGCGCTCGGTGGTGCTGCTCACCGAGAACGGCTACCTCAAGCGGATGCCGGTGAGCGAGTTCGAGGCCACCAGCCGCGGCACCCGTGGCAAAGCCGGCACCAAGAGCCAGGGGGAGGAGGCGGTGCGGCTGTTCATCAGCTGCAACGACCACGACTCCCTGCTGCTGTTCAGCGATCGCGGCGTGGTGTACTCCGTGCCCGCCTACCGGGTGCCCCTCTGCAGCCGTGCCGCCAAGGGCACGCCGATCGTTCAGCTGCTGCCGATTCCGCGCGAGGAGCAGATCACCTCGCTGCTGGCGGTGAGCGAATTCACCGACGACGGCGTGCTGGTGATGCTCACCAGCGGCGGCTATATCAAGCGCACGCGCCTCTCGGCCTTCGCCAACATCCGCTCCAACGGCCTGATCGCCATCTCCCTGGAGGAGGGCGATGCCCTCACCTGGGTGCGGCTGGCCCTGCCGGGCGACAGCGTGCTGATCGGCTCGCGCAACGGCATGACCATCCACTTCCGCCTCAGCGATGAGGAGCTGCGGCCCCTGGGGCGCACCGCCCGCGGCGTGCGGGCCATGAACCTGCGCCCCGGCGACCAGTTGGTGAGCATGGATGTGCTGCCGGTGGAGCTCGCCGATCGCGTGGAGGGCGCCGCCGCCGCCGCCGGCGCCGGCGACGACGACAGCGATGCCGAGGGCGATGAGGTGACCCCGAGCGAGGGCCCCTGGGTGCTGGTGGCCTCCGCCAGCGGCCTGGGCAAGCGGGTGCCGGTGGATCAGTTCCGCCTGCAGAAGCGGGCCGGCATGGGCCTGCGCTGCATGAAGTTCCGCCGCGATGGCGACGTGCTGGTGGGCCTCAAGGTGCTCGGTGCCGGCGAGGAGCTGCTGCTGGTGAGCGAGCGGGGCGTGATCGTGCGCATGCAGGCCGATGCGGTGCCCCAGCAGTCGCGGGCGGCCACCGGCGTGCGCCTGCAGAAGCTGGATTCCGGCGACCGCCTGGCCGAGGTGGTGCTGGTGCCCCCCGCCGCCACTGAGGAGGCCACTGAGGAGGCCACCGATGAGGCCGCCGCCCCAGCTGATGCCACAGCAGAGGGCTGAGGCCGCTGGCGATCTCTGGATCGCCAACACCATTGGCGATCTGATCCAGGGCGATGTGAAGGAGCATCTGCCCCTGGAGGCGATCCCGCTGCAGGGGGATGTGCTGGGCCTCGGCACCACCACCAGCATCGACAACGGCGAGCTCACCTTCCTGCGCAACGACGCCGGCAACACCACCATCTGGAAGTGCCAGGCGGCCGATGGGGGCATCCGCGCCCTGCGCAGCGGCGATGGCAGCTCCCACTTCCCCTACGTGTGCTTCAGCGGCGATGCCACAGCCCTGCGGGTGCTGGTGGATCCGGCCGAGCTCGGCCCCGTGGCTGGCCAGCCCCTGCAGGAGCTGGTGGCGTCAGCCATCGCGCGCCTGCGGCGGGAAGGGCGTTTGGCCGAGGCGCCGATCTATGGCCTGCGGGCGGAACTCGAGTGGCGTTCGCTGGTGATCACCGTGGCCTCCAAGCTGTGCATGGGCCAGCAGCGCCGCAACACCGCCATCGCCAGCAGCGAGGCCAGCGAGGGCACCGCCAGCCGCAGCATCTACCAGCTTCTGCAGCACTACCGGCTGGCCGAGCACGATCCGCAGGATCCTGCCGATCCGATGCGCTATCTGGGTCGCTCGCTGCAGTGGGACTGCTGCGGCTTCTTCGACACCGATCCCAGCACCGGTCGGGTCACCATTCCCGCCGAGGGAGCCCATCTGCACCTGCACGGCTGCAGCACCGATCTGCGCCATGGCGGCCACCTGCACCACGAACACGCGGACACCAGCCTGCGGGCGGTGCGCCGGCTGGCGCTCTACCCGCTGCAGCAGCTGCACCAGCTGGTGAGTGATCTGGCCATCGAGCAACTGAGCGTTGCGGCGGGTGCGGCCCAGTTCAGCGTGGTGAATCGCGGTGCGATGGATGTGAGCGATGTGGGGGTTGCCGTGGTGGTGAACGATCGCTACTCAGACCATCGCTATCTGCGCCTGCCCTGGCTCGCGGCCGGTGCCCGTGAGCGCTTCAGCGTGCCCCTGGATCTGCTCCCCGGCAGCCATCGCATCGAGGTGATCGCCGACCCGGAATCACAGATCATCGAGCCGGATGCTCAGCGGGCCAACAACCGCGCCTCGCTGGAGCTGCGGATTCCCTAGGGCCCTACCAGTTGCTCAACGCCCACACCAGCAGAACGGCGTAGCCCGCAACGCTCGCTAGTTGCAGCCCGGTTTCCAGCCGATCGAACCGCCGTGTGATCACGGCGATCCCCTGATCCTCGAGCCGATGGATGCGGTTGGCGCACCAGATGAACTCACAGAAGAACACCAGCGTCACCAGATACGAAAACGCATAGAGCCCATCCAGCACCGTGAGATACGGCAGTGATGGCAGGGAATCGCGATAGGCCTGCTGCATGAACACCAGCGTGAGCAGGATCACCGGCGGTATGGCGAGGCGCTCAGAGCTGAAGCTGCTGCGCAGGTTTGGCGTGAGCAGCATCACCACCATCGTGATCGCCAGGGGCAGCAGCCACTTTACCAGCGATGCCAGGCCGATCGGGGTGTAGAGCAGCTGCATCTCCACACCGGAGGGTTCATTCACCAGCTTCCAGCCATTGAGCTGGTAGCCGTTCATGTTGGTTTGGCGGCTCACGCTGGAAGCGCGGCTGTTGGCCTGGAGCCGTACGGCGTATGGGCGATTGATCGCCTCGGGCACGTTGGCATCAAAGGGATAGGCCCGAATGGCGCCGTTGGCACTGGAAACGGGCACCAGGCTCAGCCTCAGCGGCAGGCTGTCGAAGGGATAGCCCCGGTAGTTGATATCGTCGGAATAGAAATTGCCGTTGAAGCGGTAGTCGCGGCCCAGGGTGGTGCCGAGGTTGAGCTCACCGCTGGCGGGCTCCAACAGGGAGTTCCACGGCTCCACCATGTTCTGGAAGCGCACCAGCTCAATCGGATCCACGCCGGCCGCCTGCAGGCGCCGCATCTCCGCCGCCGGCGCCGAGAGCCGCAGGCTGCCCTCCACGCTGTAGGTCTTGTCGCGCGCGGAAAAGCGGTGCACGTTGCCCACGTTCACGGCCACCTGAAGCGTGATCGGCGGGTTGGCCTCGGGCGCCGCCGCCCAGGCCCCCACGGCCAGCGACGCCGCCACAACCAGCGCGATCAGGGATCCCAGCCAACGCTGCTGGATGCCACCCATGGCCTCTGATGCAGCATGTGGTGTCACCGTAACGGCGTGATGGCAGCGAGCAACAGCGCCATGGAGGCCAGGCCCACCGACGCTCTCGTGCTCGGGGGTGGTCCGGCGGCGCTGGCCATGGCGGCCGCCCTGGCGGAGCAGGGGCTGCGGGTGGTGTTGCTGGCACCCCATGATCCCCGTGCCCCCTGGGCCAACACCTATGGCATCTGGGGCGAGGAGGTGGATGCCCTGGGTCTGGCCCACCTGCTCGAGCATCGCTGGAGCCACACCGTGAGCTATTTCGGCCCCGGCGATCAACCCACGCCCCACCACCGCGATTACGGTCTGTTCAACCGCCAGGCGCTGCAGCGGCACTGGCTGGCGGCCTGCGACCGGGGCGGGGTGGAGGTGCTGCAGGGCAAGGCCACCCAGGTTGAACTGGTGGAGGGGGGAGCCTGGAGCGAGCTCATCACCGCGGAGGGCAGCCGCCACCGGGCGCGGCTGGTGGTGGATGCCACGGGCCATGAACCCGTGCTGGTGCGGCGGCCCGATGAGGGGCCTGTGGCGGGGCAGGCGGCCTACGGGATCGTGGGCCGCTTTTCGGCGCCGCCGGTGGAGCCCGGCCAGTTCGTGCTGATGGACTACCGCTGCGATCACCTCAGTTCCCTGGAACGCGAGCAGCCGCCCACCTTTCTCTATGCGATGGACCTCGGGGATGGGGTGTTCTTCGTGGAGGAAACCTCCCTCGCCCTGGCACCGCCGCTGCCGTTTGATCTGCTCAAGCGGCGGCTGGAGCAGCGCCTGGCCCATCGCGGCGTGCAGGTGCTGGAGGTGCAGCACGAGGAGTTCTGCCTGTTTCCGATGAACCTGCCCCTGCCGGATCTGCGCCAGCCGGTGCTGGGCTTCGGGGGGGCGGCCTCGATGGTGCACCCGGCCTCCGGCTACATGGTGGGATCGCTGCTGCGGCGGGCGCCAGCCGTGGCCGAGGCGGTGGCGGCGGCGATGGCCGATGGCTCAGCTGGTTCGGCCACCCTGGCGCGGGCTGGCTGGCAGGCCCTCTGGTCGATGCCCCTGCGCCGCAAGCATGCGCTCTATCAGTTCGGCCTGGAGAAGTTGATGCGCTTCCCGGAGGCGCAGCTGCGGGCCTTTTTTGCCACGTTCTTCGGCTTGCCCAATCCGCTCTGGTATGGGTTCCTGGCCAACACCCTCAGCGTGCCCCAGCTGCTCGCTGCGATGGTGCAGCTGTTTTTCAAGGCCCCGTGGTCCGTGCGCTGGGGCTTGATGGCAATGCAGGGCCGGGAGCTGCGGCTGGGGTTGCGGTTGCTCAACACGGAGAGCTGAAACCCAGCGGAGTTGGCGTCACCCAGCCGTGGCCCCGGCGCAGGAGCTGCCCTGGCCGGCGGTGCAGCCGTAGCAGTGGTTGCCCCACTGGATGGCGCGGTGTTGGAGCCGTTCCGGCGTGATGGTGGCGATGCTCTCGCCGAACGGCAACTCCAGCATCTGGTTGAAATCGCAGTCGTAGAGCTGGCCATCGGGGGCCACCGACAGCGTGTCGCGACACATCAGGCCCTCCAGGGCGGCGGGGTTGAAGGCGCCGTGCAGCAGCTTCATGTAACAGGCCACGTGGCCATCGCGTTGCAGCTCCTGCAGAAAGCGGGCGATCGGCATGTTGTTGAGGCCGATCAGCCGGTCGAACCGCACCCCGGCCTCGGCCTGCAGCCGCCGCTTCCAGGCCAGTTCGTCGCAGGGGGTGAGCTGCTGCAGGCTGGTGCCCTTGGGGTTGCTCATCAAGGTGAGCTGCAGGTTGGGGTTGCCGCTGCCGTAGCCCAGGGCGTTCAGGCGCCGGAGGGCCTGAATCGAGGCTTGCCAGGTGCCTGAACCCCGCTGGGCATCGGTGGGCTCCGCTTCTGGATCGGGCAGGCTGGCCACGATCTCCACCTGATGGGCCGCCAGAAAGGCCGCCAGATCCCCCAGGGCCGGCAGCAGCAGCACCGTGAGGTTGCAGCGATCGATCACGTGGCAGCCCTGGCGGCGGGCGGCGATCACCAGCTCGCGGAACTGGCGGTGCAGTTCAGGCGCCCCTCCGGTGAGATCCACCACCGCCGGGCGCAGGCGCTCGATGGCAGCGATGCACTGCGCCACCACCCGCTCGCCCATCTGGGTGTGCCCCTGGTGGGGACCCGCATCCACATGGCAGTGGCTGCAGCGCATGTTGCAGAGCTTGCCCAGGTTCAGCTGCAGCACCCGCAGCGCGCCGCGCCGGGGCAGCGGCAGGTCGCGGCTCCGCAGCTCGGCCGCCAGGCCCTGCTCGGGGGGCAGGGCTGCCGTGAGCAGGGCGTGCTGCTCCTGGGGTGTGGCGCTGCTGGACGCCGTGGGCACGGTGGTCATGGTGGTCCTGGCCATGGGCGGGGCGGGCTTGCCCAGTCCGCCGCGTTCACCAGCGGGAACAGGCCATCTTCCTGGGTCACCGCCGCCAGCCAGTGGGCCGGGGGCGGCGTGCCGCTCTCGATGGCCGCCAGCAGCTGCCAGAAGCGCTGCAGGTGCCGCTCGATCCGCTCGCGGGCCAGCTCGGTGGTGGTGCCGGCCCGCAGGATGAAGCTCCAGTCGGAGCTCTGGGCCAGCAACAGTTCCCGGCCGGCCTGGTTCAGCAGCTCGCGGGCCTCGGCGCTGCCCACACCCCGGTTCACGCGGCTCACCATCGCCCGCGACGCCCGGTGCCACTCGGGGATCACCCAGGCGTTGCTCTCGTTGAGCCAGTAGTGGTGGTAGCCGCCCTGGCCCCAGCTGGAGGGCGAGGGCTGGCACAGCTGCAGGGCATCGCCGCGGCTGAGGCTCTCGCGCAGGGTGATCAGCCCCACCCCGGCGCCGGCGGCCTGGCGGAACAGGTTCCCCAGGAACTGGGGCCCCTCGAACCACCAGTGGCCGAACAGCTCCGCATCGAACGGGGCCACCAGCAACGGCCGGCGCTCCATGGCGCCGGCCAGGCTCTCCAGCTGCTGGGCGCGGCCCTCCAGGTAGTGGGCGGCATCGCGGCCGGCGGCCGCCAGGGCAGCCGCCGGCTCGTAGGGCAGCTTGTGATCGAGCGGGCAATTCCGGCCGCTCACCCGGTGCAGCTTCAGCCCCAGGGGCCTCGGGCCGTGGATCTCCCGCCGCTCCAGCTGCTCGGGCGGTAGATCCCAGCCGAGGTCGCGGTGGAATTCGCGGTAGCTCGCATCGCCCGGATAGCCCTGGCGGGCACTCCACACCGGCAGGGTGGAGCCGCTGTCGCGCCCGAAGAAGGCCATCCCCGCCGGCGAGCAGATGGGGGCGTACACGCCGTAGCGCGGCCGGGGCTGGCCGTGCAGCAGGCCGTGGCCATCGAGGATCGCGTAGCGCAGGCCGCAGCTCACCAGCAGCCGATCGAGCCCCTCGTAGTAAGCGCATTCCGGCAGCCAGATCCCCTGGGGGCGCACCCCCAGCAGCCGCTCGTGCTCCCGCACGGCGGTGAGCAGCTGGGCCCGCACCGCCTCGGGGCAGTCGCGCAGGAGCGGCAGATAGCCGTGGGTGGCGGCGCAGGTGAGCAGATCCAGCACGCCGACCTGCTGCAGGGCGCGGAAGCGGGGCAGCAGATCCCCGTTACAGGCCTCCCAGGTGCGAGCGGCGCGGGCCAGCTGTTGCGCCAGGGCGGCGGCGGCCTCGCCGTGGCTGGCGGGGGCCTGCTCCAGCAGCTGCAGGCGCACCGCCAGCCAGGGCAGGAAGCGGCGGCTCAGTTCGGCGTTGCTCAGCAGCGCCAGCAGCGTGGGGGAGAGCCCCAGGCTCAGCCGCGGCGTCTGCTCTGGATCGGCGGCCGCGGTCTCCAGCACATCCAGCAGCGGGATGTAGCACTCCAGCAGGGCCTGGAAGTACCAGTCTTCCTCCAGGGAGCCCGGCTCGCTCGAGTGCACATAGGGAAGGTGCGCGTGCAGCACCAGGGCCAGATCACCGGCGGCCACGGGCTTCCGTCGCAGTGGGGCAACTTTAGGAGGGCTCCTAGGCTCGGGCCAGTGATGGGGTGCCGATGCAGCTGGCTCTGGCGGTGGATGGCCACAGCATGTTCTACGTGCAGCAGAAGCTGGGCTGGTTCTTTGATCCCCGCCGGCTGCTGGAACTGGCCACGGCCACCCCGGGGGTGGAGATCGGCAGCGCCTTCTGGTACACCGGCCTCAAGGACCCCACCGATCAGCGGCCCTTCCGCGATGCCCTCACCTCCCTGGGCTTCACGGTGCGCACCAAGCCCCTGCGGGAGTTCGGCCACGACCCGGAGCAGCGCCAGTTCGCCCGGGCCAACCTGGACGTGGAGATCGCCATCGACCTGATGGCGGTGGCCCACCGCATCGATGTGGTGTGGCTGCTGAGCGGCAGCCGCGACCTGGAGCGGCTGGTGGAGGTGTTGCGGGCCCGCGGCCTGAAGATCGTGCTGATGAGCACCGATGGCATGGTGCCGCGGGAGTTGCGCAACGCCGCCGATCGCTTCGTGGACCTGGCGGAGCTGCGGCCGCAGCTGGAGAAGGCCGAGGCCCTGCAGCAACCCGTGTTCAGCCGCTCCGGCGCCGCGCCCCAGCCCAGCGCCGCGCCCCACCCCTAAACTGGGGCTAACTCATATCCATTCCGACTTGTAACCGCCATGGCCCGCGATCCCGGCCGGGTATTGATCTTCGATACCACCCTGCGCGATGGGGAGCAGTCCCCCGGCGCCAGCCTCAACCTGGAGGAGAAGCTGGCGATCGCGCAGCAGCTGGCGCGCCTGGGGGTCGACATCATCGAGGCGGGCTTCCCCTTCGCCAGTCCCGGTGATTTCAACGCCGTGCAGCGGATCGCCGCCGCCGTGGGCACTCCCGAGGGCCCGGTCATCTGCGGCCTGGCCCGCGCCGCCGCCGGCGACATCAAGGCCTGCGCCGAGGCCGTGGCACCGGCGGCCCATAAGCGCATTCACACCTTCATCGCCACAAGCGACATCCACCTCGAGCACAAGCTGCGCAAGAGCCGCGCCGAGGTGCTGGCGATCACTGCCGAGATGGTGGCCTACGCCCGCTCCCTCGTCGACGACGTGGAGTTCTCCTGCGAGGACGCCGGCCGCTCCGATCCGGAGTTCATGTACGAGGTGATCGAGGCGGCCATCAAGGCCGGGGCCACCACCATCAACATCCCCGACACGGTGGGTTACGCCACCCCCGCCGAGTTCGGTGCCCTGATCGACGGCATCAACCGCCATGTACCCAACATCGACCAGGCGGTGATCTCGGTGCACGGCCACAACGACCTGGGCCTGGCGGTGGCCAACTTCCTGGAGGCTGTGAAGAACGGCGCCCGCCAGCTGGAGTGCACGATCAACGGCATCGGTGAGCGGGCCGGCAATGCCTCCCTCGAGGAGCTGGTGATGGCGCTGCACGTGCGGCGCAGCTATTTCAATCCCTTCCTGGGCCGTCCGGCCGAGAGCACCGAGCCGCTCACGGCGATCAACACCGAGGAGATCACCAAAACCTCGCGGCTGGTGAGCAACCTCACCGGCATGGCGGTGCAGCCCAACAAGGCGATCGTGGGGGCTAACGCCTTTGCCCACGAGAGCGGCATCCATCAGGACGGCGTGCTCAAGAACCGCCTCACCTACGAGATCATCGACGCCCGCACCGTGGGCCTGGCCGACAACCGCATCTCCCTGGGCAAGCTGAGCGGCCGCAGCGCCTTCCGCGCCCGCCTCGAGGAGCTCGGCTACACCCTCGAGCGCGACGCCCTCGACGATGCCTTCGCCCGCTTCAAGGAACTGGCGGATCGCAAGCGTGAGATCACCGATCGCGATCTCGAGGCGATCGTGAGTGAACAGGTGCAGCAGCAGGATGAGGGCCGCTACAGCCTCAAGCGGGTACAGGTGAGCTGTGGCACCGGCCTGCAGCCCACCGCCACCGTCACCCTGGTGAACAGCGACGGCGCTGAGCTCACCGACGCCGCCATCGGCACCGGGCCCGTGGATGCGGTGTGCCAGGCCCTCAATCAGCTGGCGCGGGTGCCCAACGAGCTGGTGGAGTTCTCGGTGAAGAGCGTCACCGAGGGCATCGACGCCATGGGCGAGGTAACGATCCGGCTGCGGGCCGATGGGGTGCTCTACTCCGGCCACGCCGCCGACACCGACATCGTGGTGGCCGCGGCCCAGGCCTTTGTGAACGCCCTCAACCGCCTGGTGGCCGGCAGCCAGCGCTCCCCCCTGCACCCCCAGAAGGCCCCGTTGCCGGTGGGGGATCTGGCGCCGGCCGAGCGGCCCCGGCTCTGATGGCTCCGATGGCATCCCCTGCTGGCCGCCCCCGCACGCTGGCGGCCAGCGCCCTGCAGCTGGCCCTGCTGTTGCTGATCGCCGTGGCGATGCTGGTGCCGCTGTTCTGGCTGGTGAGCACCTCCCTCAAGGGCCCCGCCGAAGACATCTTCACCACCCCGCCGGCGCTGCTGCCCAGCCAGCCGAGCCTGGAGGCCTACCAGCGGTTGTTCCAGGACAACCCGATGCTCACCTATCTGCTCAACAGCACGATCGTGAGTGCTCTGGCGGTGATCGCCAACCTGCTGTTCTGCTCCCTGGCGGCCTACCCCCTGGCGCGGATGCGCTTCGCCGGCCGCGGCCTGGTGCTGGCCCTGGTGGTGGCCACCATCCTGATCCCCTTTCAGGTGGTGATGATCCCGCTCTATCTGCTGATGGTGCAGCTGGGGCTGCGCAACACCCTCTGGGCCCTGATTATTCCCCAGGCCGCCACCGCCTTCGGCATCTTCCTGCTGCGCCAGAGCTTTGCCGGGGTGCCTGTGGAGCTGGAGGAGGCGGCCCGCATCGATGGCTGCACGCCGGTGGGCGAGTGGTGGAACGTGATGATCCCGGCGGCTCGGGCCGACCTGATCACCCTGGCGATGTTCGTGTTCATCGGCACCTGGAGCGATTTCCTCTGGCCCCTGGTGATCCTCGACGACCCGAAGCTCTACACCCTGCCCCTGGGGCTGCAGCAGCTGGCCAGCAGCTTCTCCCTCGACTGGCGATTGGTGGCGGCTGGGGCGGTGGTGTCGATCCTGCCGGTGCTGGCCCTGTTCATCGGCCTGCAGCGCTACATCCTGCCCAGCGCCAGCGGCGATGCCGTGAAGGGCTGAGGCCTCATTCCTGGCTGGGGGGCAGGGCCGGGACCGTTGGCTGGCGGCTGGGATCGGCGGGAGGCAGGGGCCTGAGATCGGTTCTCTGGCTGCGCAGCTGCTGGCCCAGGGCCTCCTGTTCGCGGCTCAGCTCCTGGATGGCCTTGTCGAGCGTTTCCAGGTTCTGCAGCCGCTGCACGGTGGAGCGCAGCTGTTCCTCCAGGGCGTTGGTGCGCTCCAGATCGTTGTTGTTCTCCAGGGTCTGCACCTTGTTCTGCAGGGCCTGCAGTCGCTGGCCCTGCTCGCGCACCTGCACCAGCAGCACCACGAACAGCACCGCCACCAGGGCCGTCAGGCCGGCCCCCAGCCAGCGCATCCACGACGGCAGGGGGGTGGCGGGCTCTCCCGGGGGGGTGCTGCTACGGGTCATCGAGCCTGGGGCGCTGGGGAAAGTCTGGGGTGTCGCGGCGAGCTTGGCGAGCCGGCAGCGGCCCGCCCCAACCGCTAGGACTGAGCACCACCGCCAGCGCTCCTTGTCGCTCGATCAGCTCGATGCTTTTCTGGCCCACGCCCGCTCCACGCCGGAGCTGCAGGAGCGGCTCCGCCAGCCCCTGGCCCTCGAGGAGCTGCTGGCCCTCAGCGCCAGCTGCGGCTATGCGGTGAGCGAGGCCGATGTGATCGCCGCCCAGCTGCGCGAGGAGCAGCGGCTCTCCGCCCCTGAGCTGCAGCGCCGCGCGGGCGAGGAGGCCCGCCGGCTGCGCAGCTTCATCCCCGGCTGAGCAGTCGGCAGCCGATCTGGATGCGGCCCTCGTCGAGCAGGCGGCCCAGCTTCAGGGCCGTGGCCTCTTCCTGGCGATTGAAGGCGCTCTGGTGGCTGGTGATCCAGGCGATCTCCTCGGCGGTGATCACCCCGCTGCTCACGCTCTCGAGGAACACTTCACCCATGCCCATGGCGGCACGCTCAGCTCTGGCTAGACCGTATCGAGCTGAACCGATTCGGCTGGCCAGTGCAATCTGTTGTTACTCCCGGTGAATGGCCAGGGCGGCCAGCACGCCGCCGCCAAAGCCCGACACATGGCCGATCCAGCTCACCCCCGCCGGAGAGCTGAAGGGCAGCAGGGTGGGCAGGATGCCGCCCCAGCTGATCAGGCACAGCAGCGAGAGTGCCAGGGTGCCCGGCTGTTTCTCCAGAAAGCCGATCAGCAGCAGGTAGCCCAGCAGGCCATACACCACGCCGGAGAGGCCATGGCTGCCGTTGGGCCACAGCAGCCACACCGGAATCGCGCAGGCGTACACCCCCAGCCACACGGCCAGGTAGTCGCGGCGGCTCTTGGCCAGCACCAGCCAGGAGAGGGGCAGAAACAGCAGGCTGTTGCTCAGCAGGTGGGCCAGATCGCCGTGGCTGAAGGGCGCGGTGAACACCCCCAGCAGGCTGCCCCCCTGGGAGGCCGGCAGCATCGGCAGATTCCAGCGGCCCCCGAACAGCAGCTGGTCGATCAGTTCCTGCAGCCAGGGCACCGCCAGGATCGCCAGCGGCACCAGCGTGGCCGCGCGCAGGCGGGAGCGAAGGGGGCGAAGGGGGCGGCCGGTGGCCATGGCGGTGGTTCTCCAGCCCTGTCAGCATCGAGCCAGTTGTAACGCGATCGTGCCGGCTACCGACCCGCGTCAGCGCCTGCTCGGCCCCAATGCCGGCCAGTGGCTGGGCACCTTCATCCGCTGCGGCGCCGATGGCCTGGAGCGGGAGCGCTTCCCCACCAGCCTGCAGGTGAGCGATCAGGCCGGCACGATCGAGGCGGCCCTCACCTACTGCAACACCGGCGAGGTGCGCAGCATGCGCTTTGCGCAGCCGCCCGCGGAGATGCAGATCGCCGAGGCGGGGCACTGGAGCCTGGGGCCTGAGCGCATCGGCCCCTGGCCCTGGTTTGCCGAGCTGTGTGTGGTGCATGGCGATCGGCGCCGGCGGGTGGTGCTGCGCCATGGCAGCGAGCTGCTGGAGAGCTGCGTGCTGGTGGTGGAGGCCCGCCCTGGGGTGGAGGATCCGCCGCCGCCGGCGCCGCTGCAGGCCAGGCGGCTGGGTGAGGGGCACTGGCAACTGGGAGCGGATGTGGAGCTGCGCACGGCGATGCGGCGCCAGCTCGGCGATCCGGTGGCCTGCGTGCTGCGCTGGTGCCCTGAGCCGGGGCTGGTGCTGGAGCTGGAGCGGCGCTACGGAGCCAGCGGGCTGCTGGAACCCCTGGCATAAGATATTGCAACTCACTTGCAATAAGTTCCAGTGGAGGTGCCTCCCTCGCTGCAGCTCGCCAACCTGGCGCCGGGGGCTTCGGCCACCATCGCCTCCCTCTCGGCCGATCCGGGCCTGCGCCAGCGGCTGGAGGCCCTGGGCTTCCGGCCGGGCCAGCGGGTGCAGCTGCTGCGCCGCGCCCGCTGGGCCGGCCCCCTGCACGTGCGCGTGGGCATGACGGAGCTGATGCTGCGCCGCCGCGACGCCGCCCGGGTGGCCCTGGCCGCGTGAGCACCATCGCCGTGGTGGGCATGCCCAATACGGGCAAGTCGACCCTGTTCAACCAGCTCACCGGCAGCCACGCCCATATCGGCAACTGGCCCGGCCTCACTGTGGAGCTGATGCAGGCGGAGCTGCCGCTGGAGGGCCAGCGGGCCCAGTTGGTGGATCTGCCCGGCATCTACGACCTGCGGGGTCACTCGGAAGACGAGGCGGTGGTGCGCCGCTTCCTGGAATCCACCCCCGTGGATCTGGTGGTGGTGGTGCTCAACGCCAGCCAGCTCGATCGCCAGCTGCGCCTGGCCCTGCAGGTGCGGCAGCTGGGCCTGCCGGCGCTGCTGCTGCTGAACATGGCCGATGAGGCCCGCCGCTTCGGCGTGACGATCCATACCGAGCGCCTGGCGGCCGATCTGGGGCTGCCGGTGCTTCTGCTGAGCGCCAAGTACCGGCGTGGCCTGGGCGAGGCCCGCCATGCCATGGCCCAGGCCCTGGTCGGCCAGCGGCGCCGCCAGCCCGTGCAGGCCCTCGACAGCCGCCTGGCCGAGGGGGATGCCGGCCTCGATGGCGCCCTGGCCCAGCTGGTGCAGGCCGCGGTGAGCCTGCCCCCCCAGTGGCGCGACCGACTCACCCGCCGCCTGGATGCCTGGCTGCTGCACCCGCTGCTGGGGCTGCCGCTGTTCTTCCTGGCGATGGCCCTGATGTTCCAGGCCATCTATGCCATCGGCGTGCCGGTGCAGGAATGGCTCGGCACCCTGCTGGATCAGTTCGGGCAGGGGGTGCTCAAGCCGCTGCTGGCGCCGTTGCCGGCCTTCCTGCAGGGCTTCCTGCTGGAGGGCCTGTACCAGGGCATCGGCACGGTGACGGCCTTCCTGCCGGTGATCTTCCTGTTCTTCCTGGCCATGGGCGTGGTGGAAGACAGCGGCTATCTCTCCCGGGCGGCCTACCTGATGGATGCCTTCATGGAGCGGCTGGGGCTTGATGGCCGCAGCTTCGTGCTCTCGCTGATGGGGTTCGGCTGCAACGTGCCCGCGATCCTCGGCACCCGGGTGATGCGCGACCCCGGCCTGCGGCTGCTCTCGATGCTGGTGATCCCCTTTTCCCTCTGCTCGGCCCGCCTGAACGTGTTTCTGTTCATGGCCGCCGCCTTCTTCGCGCCGCGCCAGGGGGGGCTGGTGATCTTCGGGCTCTACGTGATGAGCTTCGTGGCGGCGTTGATCACCGCCCTGCTGTTCAAGGGGCGCTTCGGCAGCAATGAGCCGCTGCTGCTGGAGTTACCCCCCTACCGCTTTCCCACCCTGCGCCAGATGCTGGGCCGGGCCTGGGCGGAGGTGCGCCATTTCTGGTTCTGGGCCCGCCGCTTCATCATCGTCGGCGTGGTGGCCGTGTGGCTGCTCAACAACCTGCCGCTCGGGGTGGTGCCGGCCTCGGCGGAGTCGCTCTCGGGCCGGCTGGGCACGCTGCTGGAGCCGCTGCTGGCGCCGATCGGCATCAACCCCAAGCTCACGGTGGCTCTGGTGTTCGGCTTCATCGCCAAAGAGATCGTGCTCGGGGGGCTGGCGGTGATCTACGGCCAGGCTGATCCGCTGGCCCTCGGCCGTGCCATCGCTTTGGACGTGACCTGGTCCCAGGCGGTGAGCTTCATGCTGTTCACCCTGCTCTACACCCCCTGCCTCTCCACGGTGGCGGTGATCCGCAGCGAGTCGAAGCGGCTGGGCTTCACGGTGTTCAGCGTGGTGTGGTCGCTGCTGCTGGCCTGGCTGGTGAGCTTCGCCTTTTTCCAGGGCGTCAGCCTGCTGCAACGGCTCGGGGTGCTCGCCTAGGGCCCTGGGGGGCCGGCGGGGGCATGGGTGGCGCTGGCCTCACAGCCCAGGCTCTGCTTGAGGGTTTCCACCCGATCGATCTCGGCCTCGGCGTTGCTGATGCCCAGCTCCACGGCCCGGGCGTAGGCCACCTGGGCCAGGTAGAAGGCGCTGCAGGCCCTCTCGCGATCGGCTGGTTGCCCCTGGGCGGCCAGCGCGATGGCGCTGCGCTCCATGGCCTGGCCGGCCGCCAGGGTGCGCTGGGCCAGATCGCCGGAGGGCGGTGGCGGTTGTGGTGGCGGAGGTGGAGCCACCTGGGCGGCAGCGCCGCCGCCGAGGGCCAGGGCCATCGCCCACACCAGCAGTGCCGTTTGCGGCCCAGGCCGGGATCCATAGATTGATGGGGCTGCCGGACGCGCCATGACCTTTTACGAGCTGCTCTGGGAGGGTGAGGGCTGTGGCGATGCCGCCGATCTTGCCGAAGCCCTGGCCTTCTTTCAGGAACTGAAGCCCAAGGAGCTCAGCTGGGAGGAGGTCTGCGCCAACCCCGCCATCCGTCCCGCCATCCGCCGCTACCGCTCCTTCGAGGCCTTCCTCGACAACGAGGACGAGCTGGAAACGATCCTGCCCACGCTGGAGATGTTGCAGGCGGCGGCAGCTGAGCCCACGGCTTAGGCCATGGGCCAGAGGCCCTAGGCCAGAGTGGTTGGGCACGGTTCCAGCGCGATGCAGGTCAGCGAGATCGATCTGGCGGCGGCCAGCCCGGTGAATGACCTCTGGTCTGCCCTGGTGGAGTCGCTGGGGCTGGAACGGGGAGCCCGGGCGGCGCGCCAGGCCCTTGATCTGCAGGCGATGCACGGCACGGCCGCCACCCTGCCGCTGCTGCTGGTGGAAACCTGCGGCATCGCCCTGGTGCAGCGCCAGCAGCTGCGGGTTGCCACGGGCCTGCCGGTGCCGGAGGCCCCAGGGGTGCTGCTGCTGTTCAGCCGCCGCCAGGCCGCGATCCAGTTGCTGCAGTGGCAGGGCTGAGCTGCCGTGGGCTCCGGGGCTGGCGCGTTGGCCCTGGAACCGTCAACTTGCCCCCATGGAGCCCCTGAACCCCGGATTCGCCCCCAACCCCCAGGCCTGGGGGGCGGAGGTGGTGGTGATGCAACCCACCTCGTTCGCCGGGGTGCAGGAGGCGGTGATGGCCCTGCGGGACCACGCCACCGTGGTGCTCAACCTCAGCAGCCTGCCGCCGGGGGAGATGCAGCGGGCCGCTGATTTCATGGCCGGCGGTGCCTTTGCCCTGGATGGCCAGCAGGAGCGCCTCGGTGAAACGGTGTTTCTGTTCGCGCCACATTTCGTGCAATTGCATCGCGATGGCGGTGAAGGTTGAGCGCTTAAGGCAAAGCTGAAACCGACCACCTTGGTTAGGGTTTGATCACACACGTGTGCGCCGGGTGAGCCGAGGGGCCGACCTCCACCGCCAGATCGCCGATCTCTGGGAGCTGGCCTACCTGCTCATCGCCCTTGAGGACGGCGCCATCCTCGAGGCCAATGGCCAGGCCGCGGCCGCCCTGGGCCTCAGCTTGCCCGATCTGCTGCAACTGCGGGCGGGTGGCAGCAGCGGGCCGCTGGCCTGGATGCAGCCCTGGCTCGAGCTCAGCGGCCCCGAGGGCCGCGGCCAGTGGCGTACCGCCCTGCCCCAGGGCGAGGGGCCGCCGCGGTTGATCGAGCTGCGCTTCCAGTGGCTGCCGGCGCCAGCGCACGATCCCCAGGGGGCACGTCTGTTGCTCGTGTTCCGGCAGGCGGGTTTCGGGGAGCAGGCGCGCCTGCGGGACCAGCTCAACCTGGTGGAGCGCCAGGCGGGCATCGGCAGCTGGGAGCTCACCCACACCACGGGCGCCATGCGCTGGTCGGAGCAGGTGTATGCCCTGCTGGAGCTGCAGCCCGATCAGGTCACCCCCTGCTACGAGAGCTGGCTGGCGTGGGTGCACCCGGAGGATCGCCAGCTGTTCACCCGGGCCTTCCACGAGGCGGTGGCGAGCGGCAGTCCCTTCCGGCTGGAGCATCGGCTGCTGCTGGCCGATGGCCGGGAGAAGGTGGTGCAGCACGAGGCGCGCACCCGCTACAGCACCGCGGGGCACCCCCAGCTCAGCCTCGGCACGGTGCAGGACATGACGGCTGAACTGGCCCGCCAGCGGCAGCTGGAGCAGGCGGCCTTCGTGGATCCACTCACCGGGCTGGCCAACAAGGCGGCGGCCCTGCGGCAGCTGCGCCAGCTGCTGCTGGAGCAGCCCAGCCACTGCAACCTGGCGGTGGTGAATCTGGATCTGGATGGCTTCCAGGGCATCAACGACAGCCTCGGCATCGAGGTGGGCAACCAGGTGCTGATCGGCCTGGCGCGGCGGCTGCGCCACCTGCTGGGTCCCGGCGATTTCCTGGCGCGACTGGCCAGCGATGAATTCGTGCTGATCCGCCGCAGCGTCCCCTCGATCGGTGCCGCCCAGGACTTCGCCCGCGCCCTGCAACTGGGGGTGAGCAGCAGCCTCTGCCTGCAGGGCGGCCTGGTGATCGAGCCCTCGGCCTGCGTGGGGGTGAGCGTGTGGCCCGAGCACGCCAGCGATGGCGAGGAGCTGCTGCAGTGCGCCAACACGGCGCTGATGGTGGCCAAGCAGCGGGGTCGCCGTCAGCTGGAGACCTACTCCACCGTGATCAGCATGCGCATCCGCGAGAAGCTGGAGCTGGAGCTCGATCTGGCCCAGGCCATCGACCGCCGGCAGCTGGAGCTGGTGTATCAGCCCCAGGTGGATGGTGCGGGAGCCCTGGTGGGCGCCGAGGCGCTGCTGCGCTGGCGCAGCAGCCAGGGCCGGGCGGTGCCACCCGCCAGCTTCATCCCCCTGGCCGAGGAAACCGGCCTGATCCACGCCATCGGCGACTGGGTGATCGAGCAGGCCCTCGAGCAGCTGGCCCACTGGAACCGGCTCGGCTTCGCCCTGCCGCGGCTGGCCATCAACCTCTCGCCGGTGCAGCTGGATTCCGGCGACGGCACTATCGGCCAGCGGATCCTGGCGATGCTGGAGGAGCACCGCTTCGACCCGTGCCAGCTGGAGTTTGAGCTCACCGAAACGGCGATTCAGCGGGATCCCGGGGTGGTGCGCCAGCAGCTCTGCGCCCTGGCCCGCGCCGGCTGCAGCCTCGCGGTCGACGACTTCGGCACCGGCTACTCCTCCCTCGATGTGCTGCACGCCCTGCCGCTGCACAAGCTGAAGATCGATCGTTGTTTCGTGGATCCGTTGCTGGAGCAGGAAACCGATCGCCGCATCGTGAAAGCCACGATCGCCATGGCGCAGCAGCTGGAGCTGGTCACCCTGGCGGAGGGTGTGGAGAACGACGGCCAATGGCAGCTGCTGCGCCAGCTGGGCTGCGACCTGTTCCAGGGCTACCTGTTCGGCCAGCCGCTGCCGGCCGAGCCCTTCCTGGCCCGCTGGCGGGCCGAACCCTTCGGCCAACCGCCCCAGCGCCAGGACCAGTCCACCGGCGAAAACCCTTTCTAGGCTGAGGCCTCAGGCAGGGAGATCCGGTGCCGCCCTTCCCCGACTACCCGATCCCGCCCAACGAGGAGCAGCGCCTGCGGGATCTGCGGCGCCATGGAGTGCTCGACAGTGCGCCGGATCCCCACTTCGATCGCATCGTGCAGCTGGCCAGCGAATCCCTGGAGATGCCGGTGGCGCTGGTGTCGCTGGTGGATCGCGATCGCCAGTGGTTCCTGGCCCGCCATGGCCTGGAGGCCCGGGAAACCCCGCGGCAGATGGCCTTCTGCGCCCATGCCATCGCCGGAGACGGGGTGCTGGTGGTGCCCGATGCCCTGGCCGATGAGCGCTTCAACACCAACCCCCTGGTGGTGGGGGATCCCCACATTCGCTTCTATGCCGGCGCCCCGCTGCACTCGCAGGAGGGCCACAACCTGGGCACGCTGTGCGTGATCGATCAGAAGCCCCGCCAGCTGGAGGGGGAGCAGCTGCAGATGCTGCAGCTGATGGCGGATCTGGTGATGCGGGAGCTGGAGCTGCGGCGCCTGAGCAGCCTCTGCGCCGTGACCGGCCTCTACAACCGCTCCAGCTTCTTTCACCTGGCGGAGCAGGAGCTGCAGCAGGCCCGCCAGAGGGGTGTGCCCCTGGCCTTGCTCAATTTCGACATCGACGACTTTCGCCAGATCAACAACCGCTGGGGCCATCAGGCGGGCGATCGGGTGCTGCTGGATGTGTGCCGGATCGCCCAGTCGCGGTTGCGGCCCCAGGATCTGCTCGGTCGCATCGGCGACGAGGAGTTCGCCGCGCTGCTGGTGGGCATCGACAACGGCGCGGCCATGGCCATCGCCGAGGCCATCCGCAGCGATGTGGCGGCCATGACCGGTGTGTTCGCCCACTCCGACTACCAGCCCCGGATCAGCGGCGGCCTCACCACCCTGGCCGCCGGCGACCAATCCTTCGAGGATCTGTTCCAACGGGCCGATCAGGCCCTCTATCTGGCCAAGGGCAACGGCCGCAACCAGATCGCCAAGCTGCTGGGCGAGTGACAGCCGCTGGGCCCCTGGCCGACGGCATCCGGCTGGTGCACGTGGATGGGCAGCTGCTGGTGGTGGAGAAACCCTCGGGGCTGCTCTGTCAGCCCGGCCTGGGGCCCCAGCTGGCCGATTCCCTGCTCACCCGGCTGCGGGAGCGCTGGCCCACGGCCCAGCTGGTGCACCGCCTGGATCGCGACACCTCGGGCCTGCTGCTGCTGGCACTGGCTCCCGAGCTGCACCGGGCCCTCAGCCGCCTGTTCGCCGAACGCCAGGTGCGCAAGCTCTACCAGGCCGATGTGGAGGGGGTGCCCGAGCGGGAGGGGGGCACGATCGAGCTGGCCATCGCCAAGCTCCGCCATCGCCCGCCGCTCTACGGGGTGGATCCGGCCGGACGGCCCAGCCGCACCCACTGGCGGCGGCTGCAGCCCGCCGCCGACGGCCGTTCCTGTCGCCTGGAGCTGCGGCCCCACACGGGCCGCTCCCACCAACTGCGGGTGCACCTGCAGGCCATCGGCCATCCGATCCTGGGGGATCCCCTGTACGGCTCCAGGGGTGGCGGGCGGTTGCGGCTGCATGCGGCGGCCCTGGCGTTTGAAGATCCCCGCAGCGCCGAACTCCGGCAGTTCCACTCCCCTTGCCCCTTCTAGCCGCCACTGCCCCGTGAGCACCCATCCCCCCGCCATCGCCGCCCTGGGCTACCTGGCCGCCAGCCTCACCACCGTGAGCTTCTTTCCCCAGGCCATCAAGACCATCCGCAGCGGCGATACCCGAGGCATCTCCCTGCGGATGTATGCCCTGTTCACCGCCGGCATCGCCCTGTGGGGGGTGTACGGCCTGCTCACCCGCGATGGCCCGCTGATCGCGGCCAACGCCATCACCCTGCTCACGGCCGGGCTGATCCTGGAACGCAAGCTGCGGGCCGTGCTGGCGGAGCGGCGCTGAGGCGGTTCACGTGAGGCCGTTCACGCCAGCTGGTTGCGGGGCGGGGCGCCACTGCCCCGGCGCAGTTGGGCCAGCCAGCGATCGAGCTGCCGCTGCAGCCCCCAGGCCGCGGCCGCCAGCAGCAGGCCCCCGGCGGCGCCGATCCCGGGGCCCCACCAGGCCGCCAGGCCCAACCCCAGCGGCAGCAGGGCCGTGGTGGCCAGCCGCAGCTGGCCCAGGCGCCGCTCGGCCCCGGAGCAGCTGTGGCAATGCACAGTGTGAGCGGCATGGCGATCCATCAACCGATCGCGATCCCAGCGGGGTGGTAGCGGTTGGCCGGGGAATGGCTCGCCGCCGTAGCGATGCACCCAGTCGTGCAGGGCGCGTACGTAGCGATCGGCTGCGGTGGCCAGCTGGAAGCTGCGGGTAGCCCTGGCGCTGCCGCCGCGGGCCTCCAGCACCCGCTCCTGCCAGTGCAGGAACACCTGGTCGTCTTCCAGCACGGTGTGGTTGCCCAGGTGTTGCAGCCACTCGGGGCGCAGCCGGAGCAGGCGCCCTGGCCAGGGGGAGGCGAACTGGAACGGGAAGCGGGCGAACAGGCGGCACTCACCCCGGCGGATCGGGGTGGCGTACACCACCGTGAGGATGCGCGCGAAGCCCTTGGCCGTGAGGTCGTGCCACATCAACGCCGGGGCGGCGAAGGTGGTGTGCTGGCTGCCGAGCTTGCCCCGCCGCGGCCCCTCCTCCCACAGCCCCGTGAACCCCTGGGGCCCGAAGCTGGTGAGCTGCAGCTCCACCGGCCCCGCGTTCTCGCGGCGCCCCACCGTGGCGTGGTGGGTGAAGGGCACGTGGCTCACATCCAGCACGTTCTCCAGCAGGGTGAGGGCGTCCATCGGCAGGTCGCGGAAGGTGTCCTGCACCACCCAGCCGCCACCCCAGCCACCACCGCCCTCCTCGGCCTCCTCCAGCACCGGCACCAGCGGCAGCGCACTGGCCGCGGCGGCGCTGGCCTCCCCGGCATACACGAACAGCAGCCCCTGGGCCGCGGCGGTGGCGTAGCTGCGGCAGGCGCCGCGCTGGCCGCCGCCGCTGGCCTGGGGGATGGCGGTGCAACGGCCCTCGCCGTTGAAGGTCCAGCCGTGGTAAGGGCACTCCAGCTCACCCCCGGCCGTGAGGCGACCCTCGGAGAGGGGCACCAGCCGGTGCGGGCACACATCGGCAAAGGCCCGCCACTGCTGGCTGCTGGCCTCCCACCAGAGCACCAGGTCGTCGCCCAGCAACGTGAAGGCGTTGGGCCGGCGCTGATCGAGATCCTTGAGGTAGGCCACGGGGTACCAAGCCTGCCGCCAGCCATGGGCGTGGCGCCCCTGTGTGTCTGGTGCTGTCACTGCCCTGCTGCAACGCCGATGGGCCGATGCTCGCAACCGCAGGCCCCCGGCTGCGGGCGATTCAGGCGCTGAAGCCCTTGCGCGCCGGAATGGGATAGGGAATCCGCCGGTGCCGCATCCGCCGCCACACCCGCACGAAGGCCCGCACCAGCAGCTCCAGTTCCGCCAGGCTCAGGCCGCTGTTGGCCAGCTGTCCGTCCTGCCAGCGGGCATCCACGATCCGTCGCACCATCGATCGGGCCTGGGCTTCGCTGGTGTCCGGCGGCAGGGAGCGCAGGGCGGCCTCACAGCCATCGGCCAGCATCAGCACGGCGGTTTCGCGGCTGCGGGGAATCGGGCCCCGGTAGCGGAACTCGCTCTCCGCAACCTCGGGGTTGCGGCGCCGGGCCTCGTGCAGGAAGTAGCCCATCTTGAGGGTGCCCTGGTGCTCGGGGATGAAGTCGGCCAGGGGCCGCGGCAGCCGGTAGCGGCGGGCCAGCCGCAGCCCCTCGTCCACATGGGCCTGCAGGATCGCGGCGCTGAGATGGGGGTCGTCGAGGTTGTCGTGGGGGTTGGCGCCGGCCTCCTGGTTCTCTATGAACCACTGCGGGCCGTGCAGCTTGCCCACATCGTGATACAGGGCTCCGGTGCGGATCAGGTCGATGTCGGCCTGGATGGCCCGGCCGGCCTCCTCCGCCAGGCCGCAGATCATCAGGGTGTGCTCGAAGGTGCCGGGGGCTTCGCAGGAGAGGCGCCGCAACAGGGGGCGCTCCAGGTCGGCCAGTTCCAGCAGCCGGGCGCGGGTGAGCAGATCGAAGAAGCTCTCCACCAGCGGGCTCAGCAGCAGCCCCCCCAGCAGCAGGCCCCCCAGCAGCAGGGCCTCACCGGGCAGGTCGGCACCGATCGGCAGGCGGCCATCGCCCTCGCCACTGGCCACCGCCAGCTGCAGCAGCAGCCATTCGGCCACCAGGGCCCCCACCGGCAGCAACAGGGCCAGCTGCAGCAGCTGCGCGCGGCTGCGCTGGCGGCCCGCCAGCACGGCGGCCACCACGCCCACGCCCGCCGCCACCAGGATTCGCTGGTCGTTGAAGGGATCCAGGGGCAGGGGCCAAAGCAGGCTGGCCGCCGCCAGCCAGGCCAGCCCCGCCGTGGTGCCCAGCCCCTGGGTGAGCAGCAGGGTGGGCGGCACCAGCAACGCCAGGGGGCTGGCGGCACTGCCCAGCCACAACTTGAAGCCCTGCACCCCCAGCAGCATCGCCAGGGCCAGCAGCGCCTGGCGCGGCTCCAGGCTGGCGCGGCGGCGGCGGATCACCATCACCATCACGGCGCAGGCCGCCAGGGCCTCGCTGAAGTGCAGCAGCCAGGCCCCCAGCACCGGCCGGCGGTTCACCAGGCCGAAGTAATCGAGCACCGCATAGGCCTGGGCGCTGATCGGTTCCCCCTGGCGGGTGATCAGCTCGCCATGGCGCACCTTGATCGTGGGGATGCCCTGCTGGGTGAGCAGTTCCTCGATCAGCCGCTGGCTGAGGGCGGCATCGATGCGCAGATTGCCGCGCCCCTGCAGGGAGGAGGCCAGAACGCGGGCCCCCAGGCCACGGCCGGGATCCGGCAGGGCCTCGAGCTGCAACGCGGCCGCCCGCTGCAGCTGCTGGCGGGCCATGCTGCCCACCACGCCCTGCTGGAGCATGCGCTGCTGGGCCCGGCGCAGGGCCTGCTGCCAGGTCTCCAGCTCACCGGGGGTCAACTGGCCCAGCCAGTCGCGCTCCGCCGGGCTCAGGTTCAGGGCCGACACCTGCTGCTGGCGACTGCTGGCCAGGCGGTTCACGTCCCGCAGCTGGCGCTCCAGCCGCTGCTCCAGTTCGCGGCTGATGCGCGGATCCACCACCTGCACGTGGGTCCGGGGACCCAGCTGGGAGCGGCGCTGTTCCAGGGCCTCGGAATCCACCACCGTGGCGGCCTTGGGGGCCCGGGCGGTAAAGGGGGCGGGGATGCCGGGCCGCAGGCTCGGCTCCACCAGCCAGGGCCAGCTGGAGAGCAGGGCCACCAGCACGCACACCAGGGCGATGGCGGCCGCATCCAACCGGCGCCAGGGCGCCAGGGCCTGGCGGGGCATTTCCAGCCGCAGGAGCTGTCGCCAGAGGCGATGGGCAGGGCCCGGGCGGGTCACCACGGCGGCATGAGAGAGGCCCAAGCTAGCGGTGCCATTGCATGCTGAATAGGCGTCTTGTCCCTGAACCGCCCCATGGCCACGCGTCTGGACGGCCGCCAGCTGGCGGCGGCACTTGAGCAGCGCCTGCAGGATGTGGTGGCCGAGCGCCTGGCGCGAGCCGGCCGGCCGCCGGGGCTGGCGGTGCTGCGGGTGGGTGACGATCCCGCCAGTGGCGTGTACGTGGCCAACAAGGAAAAGGCCTGCAGCCGCGTGGGCATCACCAACCTCGGCGCCCACCTGCCGGCCAGCACCCCCGCCGCCGAGGTGCTGGCCACCATCGAGCGGCTCAACGCCGATCCCGCCGTGGATGGCATCCTGCTGCAGCTGCCCTTGCCGGAGGGCCTGGAGGAGGGGCCGTTGCTGGCGGCGATTGATCCCCAGAAGGATGCTGATGGCCTGCACACCCTCAACCTCGGCCGACTGCTGAAGGGCGAACCGGGGCCCCGCAGCTGCACCCCCGCCGGCGTGATGGCCCTGCTGGCGGCCGCCAACGTGGAGCTGGCGGGCAAGCGGGCGGTGGTGATCGGCCGCAGCATCCTGGTGGGCCAGCCCATGGCGCTGATGCTGCAGGCCGCCAACGCCACGGTGAGCGTGGCCCACTCCCGCACCCGGAACCTGGCCGAACTCACCCGAGCCGCCGATGTGCTCGTGGTGGCCGCCGGCAAGCCGCGGATGATCGGCGCCGAGCACGTGAAGCCCGGCGCGGTGGTGGTGGATGTGGGCATCCACCGCAGGCCCGAGGGCGGCCTCTGCGGCGACGTGCGCTTCGAGGAGGTGGAGCCCCTCGCCAGCGCCATCACCCCGGTGCCCGGTGGTGTGGGCCCGATGACGGTGACGATGCTGCTGGTGAACACCGTGACCGCCTGGTGCCAGCGCTGCGGCCTGGATCAGCCCCTGGCGGATCTGCTGCCTTGAGGGGGCGGGGCCTCAGCCGGCGTCGAAGAAGCGGCGGCCATCGGCCCGTTTCAATCCAGGCCGGCGGGCGCTGCGGCGGGTGAATTCGCTCACGGTGGGGTTGGGCACCAGCGGATCCACATGGGCCACCTGTTCCCACAGCTCCCGCGGGGCCCAGCGCACCTCGTAGCTGTGGCGCTCCTGCTGGCTGATGTGGAACCAGCGGCTGCAGCCGCACTGGGGGCAGAACAGCTCCTCCAGCCACTCGTTGCTGAGCACCAGCACGGGGTAGGCGTTGATCACCAGCTTGGCGCGCTTCTCGCTCATGCCCCGGGCCTTGAGCTCCTCGGCGCTCAGCAGGTGCAGAAAGTATTTTTTGCCGTTCCCTTCGATCCGCTGCTCGGGATGGGCCGGGCAGCACAGCTGGCGTCGCTTGGGGCGGCGGGATCGCTGGGGGGGAGTGGCAGGCTCCAACGGAAACCAACAGCTGCTTCCATCCAAGCCTCACACCCCCGAGATTGGCCATGGGTGATCGGCAACACACTCTCCCGGAATCTCCACTGCCTGTATGGCTTTCAGGAGTGTGGGGAGAGGGGTGATGTGCCAGCCCAGGCTCACTCCGCCGTTCGCCTGAGAGAATCCCGCCCAGAGCCATGGCCCTCGGCCCACCCCCCATGACCGCGGCGGTATCCACCTCCTTTGATTTCGCCGCCTACCTGGAGGCCGCCCGGCTGCGGGTAGAGGCGGCCCTCGATGGCTCCCTGGGGCCCGAGCGGCCCGAATCCCTGCGGGAGGCGATGCGCTACTCGCTGCTGGCGGGCGGTAAGCGGCTGCGGCCGATCCTCTGTCTGGCGGCCTGTGAACTGGCGGGCGGCCAGGCCGAGCTGGCGATGCCCACGGCGGTGGCCCTGGAGATGGTGCACACCATGTCGCTGATCCACGACGATCTGCCGGCCATGGACAACGACGACCTGCGCCGCGGCCGGCCCACCAACCACAAGGTGTACGGCGAGGCCAACGCCATCCTGGCCGGTGATGCCCTGCTCACCCGCGCCTTTGAGATGGTGGCCCTGCGCAGCCCCGGCGTGCCGGCCGAGCGGCTGCTGGCCGTGGTGGGGGAGCTGAGCCTGGCCTCCGGCGCCCCGGGCCTGGTGGGCGGCCAGGTGGTGGATCTGGAGTGCGAGGGCAAGGAGGTGGATCTCGACACGCTCGAATACATCCATCTGCACAAAACCGGCGCCCTGCTGCGGGCCTGCGTGCTCTGCGGCGCCCTGATCGCCGGGGCGCCCGAGGCCCTGCTGGAGGCCCTGCGCACCTATGCCCGCGGCATCGGCCTGGCCTTCCAGATCATCGACGACATCCTCGATGTGACGGCCAGCAGCGAGGTGCTGGGCAAGACCGCCGGCAAGGACCTCACCGCCGACAAGACCACTTACCCCAAGCTGCTGGGCCTGGAGGAGTCGCGCCGGCGCGCCGACGCCCTGGTGGCGGAGGCCAAGGCCGCCCTGGCCCCCTGGCAGGACACCGCCGCCCCGCTGCTGGCCCTGGCCGACTACATCACCAGCCGCGACCGATGAGCAGCCCCCTCAACGCCCTCCTCGACAACGGCGTGATGTGGTGGGGCCTGGCGGCCTGTGGCGCCGCCCAGCTCTCCAAGCTGGTGATTGAGCTGGTGGTGCATCGCCGCTGGAATCCCCGCGTGCTGGTGGAAACCGGTGGCATGCCCTCCAGCCACTCCGCCCTGCTCACCGGCACCGCCGCCGGCATCGGCTGGCGGCAGGGTTTTGAAGGGGAGCTCTTTGCCCTGGCGGCCACCCTGTGTTTCGTGGTGCTCTACGACGCCGCTGGCGTGCGTCGGGCCGCCGGCCTCACCGCCCAGCGGGTGAACGGCCTGCCCGATGGTCTGTGGGAGACCCACCCCGAGGTGGCTCCCCAGCTCAAGCCCCTCAAGGAAAACCTGGGCCACACCCGCCTGGAGGTGCTGATCGGCGCCCTGATGGGCCCCGCCGTGGCCCTGCCGGGGCTGGTGTGGGTGGGCTCTCCCCTGGCGCTGGCCCAGCACTGGGGGCTGTTGCCCATTGGCTGAGCGCCTGCTCACCCCGGGCCAGCAGGCGGCGGCCGAGGCCTTCACCGCCTGGCTGCAGGCCCCCTTCAACGGCACGCCGTTTGTGCTCAGCGGCTATGCCGGCACCGGCAAGACCACCCTCTGCGCCCACCTGCTGGCCCTGGTGGAGGCCACCGGCCTCTGCTGGACCGTGGTGGCCCCCACCCACAAGGCCGTGGGGGTGATCCGCCAGCAGCTGGCCCTGGCGGGCCTCTCGCCCACCTGGTATCCCTCCACCATTCACCGGCTGCTGCGGCTCAAGCTCAAGCGCCAGGGGGATCTGGAGCGCTGCGAGGAAACCGAGCAAACCGCCGGATCCCTGGAAAACCTGGGTCTGGTGCTGGTGGATGAGGCCTCCATGGTGGATTCCACCCTGCTGGAGATCGCCCTGCGCTGCGCCCATCCCTTCCGCACCCGCCTGGTGTTCGTGGGCGATCCCGGCCAGCTGCCGCCGGTGGGGGAGGCCCAGAGTCCGGTGTTCGCCATGGGCCGTGCCGTGGCGGTGCAGCTCACGGAGGTGGTGCGCCACCAGGGGCCCGTGCTCCAGCTCGCCTCCGGACTGCGCGACGGCAGCCTGCCCTGTGTGCAGCCACCGGTCTGCGGCCCGGTGCGGGATGACCGCGGGCTGGTGGCCATGGCTCCGCGCCAGGAGTGGCTGGCGGCGGCCCAGGCCGCCCTGCGCCGGGCCGCTGAGCTCGACAACCCCGATCACGCCCGCATCCTCTGCTACACCAACCGGGTTCTGGAGCAGCTGGTGCCCCTGGCCCGTCGCGCCATCCACGGGGAGATGGCCGATCAGCTGCCGGTGCTGCCCGGCGAGGTGCTGATCACCCGCTCGGCCGTGATGGCCCCCGCCTGCCGCTCCGGCGAGGAGGCCGCCGAGGAACCCGACATGGTGCTGGGCTCCAACCGCGAGCTGGTGGTGCGCGACGTGACCCCCGAGCGCTGCGACCTGGCCGACTTCGGCGTGGGCAGTGGCGATGGCTGCACCCCCGCCGTGATCGACACCCTCACGGCCGAGGTGGAGGCCGGTGAAACCCGCCTGGCCCTGCGGCTGCTGCCGCCCGCCGGCAGCGAGCCGCGTCGCGCCCTCGACGCCGTGTTGCAGCGCCTGCGCCAGCAGGCCCGCGAGGCGGGTAAGCAGGAGGGCCGGGGCCTCTGGCGCCGCTACTTTCTGGTGCGCGATGCCTTCGCCTCCCTGGGGCCCGCCGCCGTGCTCACGGTGCACCGCAGCCAGGGCAGCACCTTCGGCGAGGTGTACGTGGCCGGCGATGTGTTCTGGCCCAGCGACCTGGTGCTGCGGCGCCAGCTGGTGTACGTGGCGGTGAGCCGGGCCAGCCAGGCGGTGTGGCTGGTGGCGGATCCCAGGGGCCGTGAGCCCGAGCGCTGGCTCAGCGCGCTTGCAGGCCCTCGATGCCCTGCCAGCCCAGGTAGCCCGCCAGCACCAGGCTGAGGCCGCCCACCAGCAGATCTCCGTTGATGAACAGCAGCTGCTTGCCCTTCTCCAGCCAGGGCACCACCTGATCGCGGCCGATCAGCACCGCCAGGAAGGGCAGCAGCAACGCCACGCTGGCCGCCACGGTGAACCCCGTTGCATACAGCAGTTCCTGGCCGCGGCCCAGCCCTGCCGCCAGCAGGGCCGAAGCGCCCTTGGCGAACAGGAACAGATCATCCGGGCTCACCACTTCGATCGCGCAGCTGGCGCCGATCAACAGCGGCAGTGGCATGGCGCAGAACCGATCCAGCTGGCGGGTCCAGGCCGGGGGTTCCTGGCCGTCTTCCCGGCTCTCCAGCAGCTCCTTGAGTCCCAGGGCCAGCAGGGCGCCGGCGGCCAGCAGATCCAGCCCCGTGCGGTGGCTGGTGCCCTGATCCATGGTGAGCAGCAGGCTGTGCCCCACGGTGAGCATCACCACCACCACCGCGGCCACGGTGACCATCCAGCTCAGCAGAAACAGCCCGCCCCGCCGCAGGGGATGGGGCCCCAGCAGCAACAGCAGCAGCAGACCGATGTGGATCGGGCTGAGGCTGATGCCACTGCCGTAGGCCAGCAGCTCGGCCCAGAGGGTCGTGTTGGTCATGGGTCGGAGAAGAGGCCAGCGCGGCGCTCAGGCGCGGATCTCGAACCAGTCTTCCCTGGTGGGGGGCAGCTGGCAGGTGCTCACGCTGTGCACCTCGGCCGTTCTGGGCCCGTGCTCACACCACAGCCGCAGTTCCGTGAGCTTGTGCACCGGGCCCTCGGCCTGCACCTCCACCGAGCCATTGGCGTCGTTGCGCACCCAGCCGCAGAGGTTGAGTTCCTTGGCCTTCTGACTGCAGGCCGCGCGGTAGCCCACCCCCTGCACCTTGCCGCGCATCACCAGCCGCCAGCGCTCGATGTAGGAGCTGGGCTTCGGTTCCCCCCGCACCACCTCGCGCCATTCCTGCAGCCGCGCGGCCCGGCTGCTGCGGGCCAGGGGGCTCATGTCGGCGTAGAGCCAACCGGAGGCCTGGGAATTCATCTGGCGCGGAAGCTTGTGAGCCATGGCGATCAACCGTGCGCAGCCCTTGCGCTCACGCTAGGTGCTGCAGGCTGCAGCGGCCAGCCGCTGGGGGATCCAGGGGCAGCCGGCCCAGTGCAGGTGCAGCCAGCTGGCGTGCAGGTTGGCGCCGCTCCAGCCCTCGCTGTGGCGGGGGCAGCCCCAGCCCTCCAGGTGCCACAGGCTGGCTGAGCCGGGCTGAGCCGATGTCGGTGCCGATGTCGGTGCCGCAGTGGCCGGCTCCAGCTGCCAGCGGTGGAATTCATGGCCGCAGAGCCGTTCGCCCTGGCGCACCACCAGCCCATCGCCCTGGGCCACGGCCTCGCGGTAGCCGAGGCTGAGGCTGCCGCGTTGGGCACGGAAGGGCAGCACGGCCGCCATCGTCTGGGCCACGCCGTCCGGGTCTACCAGGCTCTGGCCCAGCAACAACAGCCCGCCGCACTCGGCGTAGATCGGCAGCCCACGGGCGGCGGCGGATCGCAGGGCCGCCAGGCTGCGCGAGCTGCGGGCCAGCTGGGCGGCATGCAGCTCCGGGTAGCCCCCCGGCAGGATCAGGCCGCGGCAGCCCTCCGGCAACGGTTCATCCGCCAGCGGCGACCAGCCCTGCACCGCCACCCCCGCCGCACTGAGCAGCTCGGTGGCCTCGGGGTAGCGGAAGTGGAAGGCGGCATCGCTGGCGATGGCGATGGGGATGGGCTCGCGCCGGGGCTCCGCAGCCGCTGCGATCGGGATCGGCCCCCCGGGTGGGGCCTGCAGCAGCGGCCACAGCCGCTCCAGATCCAGATGCCGCTCCGCCAGCTCGGCCCAGGCGCCCTGCCGTTGTTCCAGATCGGTGAGTTCGTGGGCCGGCAGCAGCCCCAGGTGGCGGGAGGGCAGCTGCAGGCTGTCGTGGCGCGGCAGCGCCCCCAGCAGCGGCATGGCGATGCTCGCCAGGGCCTCCCGCAGCAGGGCGTGATGGCGCGGGCTGCCCACGCCGTTGAGCACCACGCCGGCGATCCGCAGGCCCGGCTGGTGGTCGCGGAAGCCCCGCACCAGTGCCGCCAGAGAGCCCGCCTGGCGGCTGGCCTCCACCACCAGCACCACCGGCAGCCGCAGCTGGGCGGCCACCGCCGCGGAGCTGCCCTCACTGCTGGGGCCCCGGCCATCGAACAGGCCCATCACCCCCTCCACCAGGGCCAGCTCGGCGCTGCCCCCGTAGCCCTGGAAGCTGCGCTCCAGCCAGGCCTCACCGCAGAGCAATGGGTCGAGGTTGCGGCAGGGCCGGCCGCTCACGGCGCTCAGCAGCTGGGGGTCGAGGTAGTCGGGCCCCACCTTGAAGGTCTGGATGCTGTGGCCGCGGCGGCGGGCCAGGGCCGTCAGGGCCAGGCTCACCAGGGTCTTGCCGCTGCCGCTGGCCGGCGCGGCGATCAGGCAGGCCATGGCGGGGCGGGCGGCCGGGGGCCGCGGCTCAGATGGGCAGCAGCTTGGCAGCCAGCGGGGCCGCCGCCGCCAGCAGCGGGTTGGTGCTGTCGTGGCCGCCCCCCAGCAGCCGCGCCATCTCCATCTCCTCGCTCTCGTTGGGCAGGGGCACCACATCCTCCGCCAGTTCCATCGAGGCCATGCCACCGGCCTCCAGGCGCATGCAGCCGCCCGATTCCGAGCAGAGGATCACGCACAGCGGCGCCTGGCCCGGCGGGGCGCAGATCAGCCGCAGGCCCACCAGGGCTCCGGGATGGGTCTTGCTCACGCCCACCGGCACCGGCATCAGCCGGAACTGCACGCTCTCGCCGTCATCCCGCTGGAATTCGGCCCCGATGCCCCGGCTGGCGCGGCTGCCGTTCTCCGCCGGCATCCAGTAGCTGCTCTGCAGGTGCCAGCCGAGCCGATCGGCGATCCAGGCCGCCAGCAGCAGGCCCTTCACCGGGTGTTCGCCCTCCACGTCGATGTCGAGCTGCACCACCCGATCCAGGGCCGCCTGACGGCTGGGGGGGTCGAACACCATCGCCAGCGACTCGCGCCAGCTGCGCAGCCGCAGCCAGTTGAGGTCGTTCACCGACTGGCCGGTTTCGATCCGATCCACCAGCAGATCCAGGCAGCGGCGGGGCTGGCCAACGGAACTGTCCACCACCAGCCGCCGCGGCGGCGGGGCCAGGGCCTCCAGCAGCTCGGGGGATTCATCCATCGTGCCGTTCCACCACACCCAGCAGGGCAGATCCGGCGCGATCAGGTGCTGCAGCATCTCTAGCCCCTCGCGCATGGCGCCCATGCCACCCCGCAGCACCACCACATCGCCACAGGCGTCCCCGCTGGCGCCGCGCTCCTCCGGCAGCGGGCAGTAGGCCGCCACCAGGGTTTCCAGGGGGTGATCCGGCGCCAGGGTGGGGGCCAGAGTGATCAGCCGCCGCGGCCGGTGGGCGCTGATGGCGCGATCCACGAACTGGCCGCGCAGGTCGTCGGCGCTGTGCCCTCCGGGTTGCTGGCCCAGGGCCCAGGCCAGCTCGGGGGCCATCGGCGCGGTGCTGTAGGGCAGGTCCAGGTCTGTGATGGCCTGCCGTGCCGCCTCCAGAAGATCCTCAGCGAGCAACCCGGTGAGGGGCCCATCCAGCCGACCCGTGCGGATCAGCTGCTGCTGCAACCAGGAGGGCTCCCACACCAGCAGGGTGAAGGTGGCGGCGCCGCTGCTGTGCTCCAGGTCGGCGCTCCAGAGCTGGTTCAGATAGCCGGGCACCTCGCCGGGGGGCAGCTCGAGCGGGGCCTGCAGGGTGAGCTGGGGAGCCATGGCGAAGGGGGAACGGCGAAGGGGGCGAGGAGCGGAGAGCAGGTGGTTCAGGGACGGCGCCAGAGCAGGCCGTCGTCGGCCAGCAGGTTGTCGGCGGCGCCTGGCCCCCAGGTGCCCGCCTCGTAGGGGTGGATCGGCAGCTGGGAGGGCGCGTCCTCGATCAGCTCCAGCAGGGGGGTGTAGAGGCGCCAGGCGGCCTCCACCTCGTCGCTGCGGGTGAACAGGGTGGGGTCGCCGAGCATGGCGTCCGCCAGCAGGCGCACGTAGCCCTCGTCGGAGGGTTCACCGAAGGATTCGTCGTAGCTGAAGTGCATGTCCACCGGGCGGCTGCGCATGCCGGAGCCGGGGGCCTTCACCTCGAACACGAAGCCGGCCCCCTCATCGGGCTGGATCCGCAGGATCAGCTGGTTGGCGGTGGGGCTGCCGCCGGCGGCATCGAACAGATGCACCGGGGCCTCCCGGAAGGTGAGCACCACCTCGCTGAGGCGCTTGGGCAGCCGCTTGCCGGTGCGCAGGTAGAAGGGCACCCCCTGCCAGCGCCAGTTGTCGATGAACAGCTTCATCGCCACATAGGTTTCCGTGGTGCTGGCGGGGTTCACGCCGGGCTCCTCGTGGTAGCCCGCCAGCGGCATGGCCCGGCTGCCGCCGCGGCTGTACTGGCCGCGCACGCAACAGGTCCAGGGTTCGTCCTCGTTGGCCAGGCGCGCCGCCTGCAGCACCTTGGCCTTCTCGTTGCGAATCGCCTCGGGGTCGAAGCGGCCCGGGGCCTCCATGGTGGTGAGGGCCAGCATCTGGGTGAGGTGGTTCTGCACCATGTCCCGCAGGGCGCCGCTGGTTTCGTAATACCCGGCCCGCTCCTCCACTCCCACGGTTTCCGCCGCCGTGATCTGCACGTTGGCGATGTAGTTCCGGTTCCAGATCGGCTCGAAGATCGTGTTGGCGAACCGCAGCACCAGGATGTTCTGAACCGTTTCCTTGCCCAGGTAGTGGTCGATGCGGAAGATCTGCTGCTCCTGGCCGCAGCTCTGCACCACCCGGTTGAGCTGCTCGGCGCTGGCGTAGTCGGTGCCGAAGGGTTTCTCGATCACCACCCGGCTGCGGGAGGGGTCCTTCAGTAGGCCTGCGGCCGCCAGGGCCCGGCAGCCACTGGCGTAGTACGCCGGCGACACCGAGAGGTAGAAGGTGCGGTTGCCGCGGGTGGCCTTGAGTCGGTCGATGGCCTCCAGGCGCGTGCCGAGCCGCACCACGTCGCTCGCCTGTTGCAGATCCACCGGCTCGTAGAACAGGCAGGCGGCGAACTGCTGCCAGGCGCTCTGGTGTTGCTTCACCTCGCCCTCCAGGGCCTCGGCCATGCGGCTGCGGAACTCCTCATCGCTCCAGGGCCGGCGGGCGCAGCCCAGCACAGCGAATTCACTGGGCAGGCGCCGCTGGCGGAACAGCTCGAACAGGGCCGGGATCAGCTTGCGGTGGGTGAGGTCGCCACTGGCCCCGAAGATCACCAGGCACTGGGGCGGGATCACCCGCTCCTGGCGCAGGCCTACGCGCAGGGGGTTGGTCTGGGTGGCGGCCATGGCGCTCGCATGCGTGCCCCTGGTTTAACGAGCCTGCGGAGGATCTGCTTGGCCGTTGGCCGTTCTGAGGGGTTTTGTGAGTGATCAGGCAAAAAAAAGCCCGCCGGTGCGGCGGGCTGGGCGGATCCGGCCGTGGGACCGAGGTGGGATCAATAGGTTTCCACGTGCCAGCGCTCGGCCTTCTTGAGCTGGGGCCGCAGCTCGGCCCAGTTCAGGCCCTTGGCGGCGGCGGCGGCGGTCATGGCCTCGTCGATGCCGGGTTCCATCCCCCGCAGACCGCACATGTACACGTGGGTCTTGGGGTTCTCGATCCAGGAGAAGATCTCCTCGGCGTTCTCGCTCACCCGGTCCTGGATGTACATGCGGCCGCCCTTGGCGTTCTGCTGCTCGCGGCTGATGGCCTTGGTGTAGCGGAAGTTGTCGGGGAACTGGCTCTGGTAGTGGTTGAAGTCGGCGTCGTAGAGCAGGTTGGCGGTGGTGGGGGCGCCCATGAACAGCCAGGCCTTGCCCTTGAAGTGCCAGCCGTTCTTCTCGCGCTCGGCGGGCTCGAACATGCGGCGCAGGTAGGTGCGCATCGGTGCGATGCCGGTGCCGGTGGCCAGCATGATGATGTTGGCGTCCTCGTCGGCGGGCAGGAGCATCTCCTTGCCCACGGGGCCGGTGATCTTCACCTTGGCGCCGGGCTCAATGTCGCAGAGGAAGGTGGAGCACACGCCGTTGATCGTCTCGCCCTCCTTCTCGTACTGCAGCTGGCGCACGCACAGCGACACCGTGTTGCCGGCCATGTTGTCGCCGTGGCGGGTGCTGGCGATCGAATAGAGACGCAGCTTGTGGGGCTTGCCGTTGGCATCGGTGCCGTCGGGAATGATGCCGATGCTCTGGCCTTCCACGTAGTGGAGCTGGGGGTCGCCGCCGGCGAGGTCGAAGGTGATGTGGTTCACCCGGCCGATCGCCCCTTCCGCCAGCAGGCTGTAGTTCTCGGTCACGGTGCCGATGAACGGATCCTTGGGCTTGTAGAGGTTGACGGGGACGTCGGCGTGGGACACGGCGGCTGCGGGTTTGGAGGGGGCGGGGTTGGCCTTGGGGGCAGCCGGCGCGGCGGCGGCTTCAGACGAGGGCGTCACGGAGATCACCTTGCCGCCCAACTGGCTGATGGATTGGATCAGGGCCTGCAGGCGGGCGAACGGCACGGCGATCGCGCGCTCGGCCGTGCGGGGGTTGGCGGATCCGTACCCCTGCACCACCACCGTGAACATGCGGGAATCGCTGCGGTTGGAGGGAGCGGTCGAAACGCGCATTGGATCAGAGGCCCCGAGAATCCGCGCGATCATAGGGAACTCCACAGAGTTCAGGCCATCGGCCCTGCGCCTGTCGCTGCGGATGAAACAGAGCTAGGTTTGGCCACCGAGATGGTCCGCTCGGCCCGGTCACGCTTTGACGCAGCTTTCGGCACTGCTTGGTAACCGCCTCAGTGGTTTGGCCTCGGACAGCAGCCGATCGACCTCGGTGGACGCAGCCTGCTCGCTCGACACCATCCAGCAGGACATGGAACGCCTCCCCGGTGGTGTGCGGCGCCTGGCGGTGCAGCTGCGGCTGGATCTGGAACCCCACTGGCTGTGGGCCGTGCTCACCGACTACGACAACCTCAGCCGTTTCATCCCCAACCTTCAGAGCTCGCGCCAGCTCTGGCGGCGGGGCAACGTGGTGGGCCTGGAGCAGGAGGGCGCCCAGACCTTCATCGGTCTGCGTTTCAAGGCACGGGTTCAGCTGGAACTCACCGAGGAGCGCGAGCAGCAGCGCCTCAGTTTTGTGATGACCAAGGGCGATTTCCGCCGTTTCGACGGCATCTGGCAGATCGGCCACGACTCTGTCGGCACCACCCTGCTCTACGACCTCACCGTGCAGGGCTGTGTGGGCATGCCGATCGGGTTGATCGAGCAGCGGCTGCGGGAGGATCTGGCCGCCAACCTGCGGGCCGTGCAACGGGAAGCCCAGCGCCGTGCCGATCTGGAGTTCACCTCGGCCTGAAGGCGCACGCAGCTCAGCCCGATAGCTGAAACAAGCTGTCGAAAAATTAGCGAAAAAAAAGCGGCTCATTGAGCCGCGATTTGCTGTGATACCCCCAAGGGGATTCGAACCCCTGTCGCCTCCGTGAAAGGGAGGTGTCCTAGGCCTCTAGACGATGGGGGCCTGGACTCGGAGTGGGGTTTGAAGATTGCTCCTCTCCCCTTGCAGGGCCAGGGTTTTGCCCCGTCCCTTCCGATGGGATGACGTTACGGGTCCGACGGGCCCTTCGTCAACACGTGGCCGGGATCAGGGCCCGGATCAAGCGCTCCCCTGGCTGTTCCACACCGGCACGGTGAAGTGGAAGCAGGCGCCCTCGCCCGGCTCGGACACCACCCAGATGCGGCCGCCATGCACTTCGGTGATGCGCCGGCACACCGACAGGCCAACCCCGAATCCGGAGGTGGTGGCGGAGGTCTGGGGCAGGCGCACCCGCTCCAGGAAGATCCGCTCCTGTTCGTCGCGGGGGATGCCAGGGCCCGAGTCGCAGATGCTCACCTGCAGCCACTGGCTGGTGCGATGCAGGATCGTGAGGCTCACCGTGCCGCCATCGGGGGTGTACTTGAAGGCGTTCTCCAGCAGGTTCAACAGCACCTGGCGCATGCGCCGTTGATCGGCGTTCACGTCCGGCAGGTCGGTGGGGATGTCGGTGACGAGCTCCAGCCCACGGCCCACCCACAGCTTTTCCAGCTCCAGGATCGCCTCGGCGGCCACCGGGCCCAGGGCCAGGCGCTGGGGGTTGAACAGGGCTTCCCAGCGGGTGGTGCCCACCTCCAGCAGGTCCTTGGAGAGCTGCTCGATGTCGTCCAGGCGGCGACCGAGCACATCGTGAAAGCGGACTTCATCGATCTGGCCAAGGTTGAGGCTCTGCAGCGCCAGCTTTGAAGCGGTGAGCGGGGTGCGCAGCTCATGGGCCACCATCCGCAGCAGCCGCTCCTGCACCCTCAGGCGCTCGATCAGCGTCTCGTTTTCCTGGCGTAACACCAGCACCTGGTCTTCCAGCTGCAGTTCCCGCTGGGTGCGGCTGCCATCGCTCTCGGGCGGCCGCAGGCTCATGCCCAGGCCGCTCACAACTTCCAGCTGCTGCCAGCGGGGCAGCCAGTTACGCAGCTGCTGGAGCAGGGTGTTGCCGGCGAACACCTGCTTGGGGCTCGGATCCAGCTTGATCAGCGCCGGGGTGGCCACCAGGCGATGCAGCTCCAGCAGTTCCGGGCGCTTGGCCGGATCGGCCACCTCCAGGCTCACGTCGAAGCCGAAGTCCTCGCCCTCCAGAAAGCTCACCAGCCCGCGCAGATCCGGCGTGGCGCGGTGGTGGGGAGCCGCCACCAGCAGCAGCGTCAGCTGGCGCCGGGCCAGGGGGGCGTCGCCCGGCAATCCAGGCGCACGCCAACCGCCACCCCGCGATTGGGGCGTGCTCTGCTCGAGCTCAGCGGCGGGGTCGAGCTCCCCAGCGGCGGTCACCGGCGCTGTGAATCCTGCAGAAAAGTGTGATCACCCTATGGGTTTTGGCCAGGCTGCGGCAGCGCCGCTATGACGACTGTGATGAGTCGTTGTTGAGGGGGTTTCTGTCTGGTGGCCCATCCCACGGACCTGACGCCTCGGCTGCATCCCCTCACCCCCAGGGCCGGGCACCCGGCCAGTCGGATCCAGCTGGACAACAGCCTGCGCCGCTGGTTCAACCGCAACCTGGGCCTGTGGCGCTCGCGCCGTCAGTACTTCTTCCCCGACGACGAGGTGCTGCGCGTGGACATGCTGCTGCGGGTGGAGGCCTTCGACGACCCCGGCGAGGCCGAACTCCGCTACCGCTTCACCTGGTGGCCCGAGAAGGAATACGACTTCTTTGATCTCAAGCCCCGCTACGTTCGCGAGGGCACGATGGAGGCCACCCTCTGCGGCCACCAGCTGCGTCGCAACCGCGGCTATCTGTGCGGCTCCCCCACCAAGAGTCAGATCCGCCAGGTGGACGAACACGAGCTGGTGTTCGAATCGCACTACTTGCAGTGGGACATCCTCGAGCACATCCGGCTGGTGGACCAGGACCGCTTCCGGGCCCGCTCGATCTATTCCTGGTGCGACGGCAGCCTGGAGCTGGCGGAGATGCACCACGAGATCCGCCTGGAGGGGGCCGGCCCCCTGCTGCCAGCCGATTGACGGACTGATGTGGCGGACGATTCTGCGGTTCTGCTGCAGGATTGGGGGCCAATCACCAATCCCGCGCGTGCGCACCCCCGCCGGCCGCCTCGGCCTCCTGCTGATCCCCATGGTCCTGGCGCTGGCCCCCGCTGCGGCCCTGGCCGCCCCGGCCACGGAGGCCGACATGAGCCTCTACACCCGCATCGCGGCCCTGAACGTCTGCATCTCCCGCGCCGCCGGCATCGAGTTCGACAAGTCGGTGGCGGTGGCCGGTGAAACCCTGGCCCAGGTGATCCAAGGCCAGCATGGCGGCATCATCAGCCAGGTGGGTGCCAAGCCCCTGAGCCTCGATGAGCTGCGCAAGGGCTCGATCAACTCCGCCGTGCTCGGCGCTGTGGAGGTGTGCCCCAAGGAAGTGCCCGACGACGTGAAGCAGAAGGTGCAGGCCGTGCTCCAGAACCGCAGCGGCGGGGCCGGCGCCGCTCCGGCCGCCAAACCCGCAGCCAAACCGGCTGCCAAACCGGCGGCCAAGCCCGCGGCGCAGTAGCGCCTGCGGCCGGCCGGCCCCGCCAGTTGCATCTGGTTGCAATCCGGCGGGAAATGGGTAACCCCTGGCAGGGATCGCGGGGCTTTGCTTGATGCAGGCCCCTGAGGGGCTCGGTTCACCCTCACACCCTGCCGCCATGACCACCTTCCCCCGTCGGCTGCCGGCCCTGCTGGCTGCCCCCCTGCTGGCCTCGGCCCTCGCCTCTGGCCTGGGCCAACCGGCGCAGGCCTACCCCCGGCCCGTGGGGGTGGCGCCCTATGAGCGCACCCCGAACCCCTGGGCCTACGGCGACAGCTACAGCGACGGCTACGGCGATGACGGCTACGGCCCCGCCCAGCCCCTGCCGCCTCAGGCCAGGCAGCCCCTCACCCCGCTGCAGCTGGCCCAGCGCTGCAACACCGGCCGCCTGGTGGGCGGCCTGGTGGGCGGCGGCCTCGGTTACGCCGTCTCCCGCCAGGATGGACGGGCATGGGCGGTCCCTCTCGGGGCGCTGCTGGGGTCCCAGATGGGCTGCAGCACCGCCGCCGGTCGTGGGCCCGCCCTCTGGTGATCCCCACTCCTCCCCATGGCCACCGTCCGCCTTGCCGACTACCGCCCGGCGCCGTTCCTGATCGAGCGCACCGAGCTGCGGTTCCAGCTGTTCGCGGACCACAGCCTGGTGGAGGCGGAGCTGAGCTTCAGCCCGAACCCCGCCGCCGAGCCGGGGCCGATCGAGCTGCGGGGTGAGGCGCTGGAGCTGCTGGAGCTCGCCCTCGATGGCGAGCTCCTTGCCCCCGAGGCCTTCCGGCTGGAGGCGGGGCGCCTGGTGCTGCTCCAACCCCCGACCCGAGCCTTCCGGCTCCGGAGCCGGGTGCGCATCCACCCCGAGGCCAACACCACCCTGGAGGGCCTGTATGTGAGCGGCGGGATGTTCACCACCCAGTGCGAGGCCGAGGGCTTCCGCCGCATCACCTTCCACCCCGATCGCCCCGATCTGCTCAGCCGCTTTCGCGTGCGGATCGAGGCCGATCGCGCCAGTTGTCCGGTGCTGCTCTCCAATGGCAACTGCCTCGAAACCGGCGAGCTCCCCGGCGATCCGCAGCGCCACTACGCCATCTGGGACGATCCCTTCCCCAAGCCCTCCTATCTGTTTGCCCTGGTGGCGGGCCGGCTGGATGAGGTGCGCGATGTGTTCACCACCCGCAGCGGCCGCGATGTGGCCCTGCGGATCCACGTGGAGCCGGGCGACCTGCCCTACACGGCCCACGCCATGGCCTCCCTGAAGCGCTCGATGGCCTGGGATGAGCGCGTGTACGGCCTGGAGTACGACCTCGATGAGTTCAACATCGTGGCGGTGCGCCATTTCAACATGGGCGCGATGGAGAACAAGAGCCTCAACATCTTCAACTCCAAGTTGGTGCTCGCCGATGCCGAAACCGCCACCGATGCCGAGCTGGAGCGGATCGAGAGCGTGATCGCCCATGAGTATTTCCACAACTGGAGCGGCAATCGCATCACCTGCCGCGACTGGTTCCAGCTCTCGCTCAAGGAGGGCCTCACGGTATTTCGCGATGCCTGCTTCACCGCTGATCTGCACTCGGCGGCGGTGAAACGGATTGAGGACGTATCGCTGTTGCGCAATAGCCAGTTCCGTGAGGATGCCGGCCCAACGGCCCATCCGATTCAGCCGGATCACTATCAGGCGATCGATAACTTCTATACCACCACGATCTACGAAAAGGGTGCCGAGGTGATCCGCTGTCTCCACACCCTGCTGGGGGAAGAGACGTTCATGCGCGGCATGGCGCTGTATGTGAGTCGTTACGACGGCACCGCCGCCACCTGCGAGAACTTCGTGCAGGCGATGCAGGACGCCGCCGAGCAGGCCTGGGGAGAGGCGGCCGCGGGGCGGCCCCGCTTCGCGTTCCAACAGTTCCGCCGCTGGTATTCCCAGGCCGGAACCCCGCAGCTGCAGGTGGAGCGCCACTGGGATGGCGAAACCGGCAGCCTCACACTCACCCTGTGCCAGAGCACCCCGGCAACCCCGGGGCAGCCCCACAAGCAGCCGGTGGTGATCCCGCTGGTGCTGGGCCTGGTGGGACAGGCGGGCGATGCCCTGCCGCTGCGGCTGGCCGGCGAGAGCGAGGCCGAGGCCGCCGCCGCGGTGTTGGATCCCGTCTGGGGCCAGGGCAGCCGGCTGCTGGTGATCGATCAGCCCCAGCAGAGCCTGCGGTTTGAGGGTCTGGAGCCCCACAGTCACCCGCCGGCCCTCTCGCTGCTGCGGGGCTTCTCGGCGCCCGTGAAGCTGGAGCTGGAGCGTTCCAGCAGCGAGCTCCTGCACCTGCTGGCCTGCGACAGCGAGCCCTTTGCCCGCTGGGATGCCGGCCAGACCCTGCTGCGCCAGGCGGTGTTGGAGCGGGCGGCCGGGCGGCCCAACGAGGAGCTGGAGGAGGGTCTGGTGGCGGCCTTTGAGCGGATCCTGCTGGAGGTGGGCCTCTGCGATGCCAACCGCAGCGTGTTGCTGGCCCTGCCGGGGTTGCCGGAGCTGGAGGATGCCGCCCTGGCGGCGGGGGGAACGGCCGATCCGCCGGCCCTGTTCCAGGCGCTGTTGGCGTTGCAGGCCCGTTTTGGCGCTGCCCTGGAGCAGCCGCTGCTGGCCAACCTGCGGCGCTGCCGGCCCCAGTGGGGCCTGGCCTGGCCGGATGGCGCGGGCGACCGCCAGCTCAGCGGCACGATCTGGGCCTGGCGGGCCGCCGCCGGCGATGGGGCCATCCGCGCCGAGGCCGCCGAGGCGGTGGCCGGCCCTTCGATGACCCTGGCCCGCGCCGGCCTGCGGGCGCTCCAGTGTCACGACACCCCCGAGCGCTCTGCCGCCGTGGCCGCCTTCCACGACCGCTGGCAGGACCGACCCGTGATCCTCGATGCCTGGTTTGCCCTGGAGGCCTCCGCGCCCTTCGGCGATGGGGTGGATCGGGTGCGGCGCCTGCTGGCGCATCCCCGCTTCGATCCGGCGGCTCCCAATTCCCTGAGGGCGGTGCTGGGGGGCTTCGCCGGCAACACCCCCCAGTTCCATGCCCTCGATGGCTCCGGCTATCGCTTCATGGCCGAGCAGATCGCCGCCGTGGACCAGCGCAACCCGATCACGGCCTCCCGCATGGCCAAGGTGTTCAGCCGCTGGCAGAGCTACGGCCCCGAGCGCAGCGCCCGCATGCACGAGGCCCTCGAGCAGCTGGCGGCGGCTCCGCTCTCGCCCAACACCGCCGAGGTGGTGGGCCAGTGTCTCGGCACCTCGGCCTAGGGCGGCGGGGCGCTGGGACGGGGATAGGGATCGGGGAACAGGCTGTTGTGCAGCTGCCGCAGGCCCGCCTTGCGGGCCTCGCCCCCTTCGGGGCCGGCGTGGAGGCCCCATAGCCCTTCCCAGTAGAAATAGATCACGCCATGGCCGCGCTCGGCCGCCAGGCGCACCTTCTCGCTGAGGGTGGGGATCGGAGTGGTGCGGCCGCCGAAGCCCGAGAGGATGCCGATCTCCACCGGAATCCCCCAGCTGCTGGCCTTCACCAGGGCCGGCTGCTGCAGGTCCTTGGCGAAGCCCCGCACCGAGTAGGCGTAGTTCTGCACCACCAGCTCCTCGATCAGCCCCCCCAGGGCCCAGATCTCCCAGTCCTGCAGCCAGTGGTTGTAGGCGAAGCGGAAGGGCCCGGGCGAGAGGCTCACGTAGGGGCTGCCCTGGCCCTTCTGCTTGAGGGTGGCCCGCAGCTCCCGCAGCAGTCCGCTGAGCTGGTGGCGTCGCCAGGTCATCCAGGCCCGGTCGGTGTGGTTGTCGGGGGGCTCACGGCCGGTGTCCTTGAGGAACAGGGCGCGGCTGAAGGGGTCGTAGCCCAGCTCCACCGGCCAGGCGAAGTGGTCGTCCAGCTGGACGCCATCCACGCCGCAGCGCTGCACGATCTCGCCGATCAGGCCAATGAAGCGTTGGCGCACACCCGGGTGGGACGGATTCAGCCACACCATCGCCTTGCCGTGCATCTGCACCTCGCTGCTGCCGTCGCGTTTCTGCAGCACCCATTCCGGGTTCTGGCGCACCACGGCCGCCTGGGCCGGCTCCATCAGGCCGTATTCGAACCAGGGGATCACCTTCAGGCCCCTGCGGTGGGCCGCCTGGGTGAGCCGGCAGATGGGATCGAGGTTGGGGTTGGCCTGGGCCAGGGCCGGCTCCATCGGCGCCCAGCGGCTCTGGTGGAAGGTGGCGCCGCGGCTCCACACGTTCGGATACAGGGTGTTGAAGCCCGCGTCAGCCAGCTCCGCCACGGCCCGATCGAGGCGGGCAGGGTCGTAGTAGAGGGGGCTGGGGCTGTTGGTGAGCCACACCCCCACCCGCTTCTGGGCGGTGCGTCCCTCCAGGGCACCCAGGGCCTGCAGGCCCGTGGTGAGCAGCAGCGTGAGCAGCGCCGGCAGGGCGCGCTTGAGGCGCACCCGCAGTGGGAATGGGCTTTTCAGCGGCTTCGTGGTCAGCGGCTTCGTGGTCAGGAGCTTCGTGGTCAGCGGAACATCGAGCTCACGGAGCTCTCCTCGTGGATGCGCCAGATCGCTTCTCCCAGCATGTTGGCCACCGAGAGCACCTGCAGCTGCGGGAAGCGGCGATCGTCGCTGAGGGGGATCGAGTTGGTGACGATCACCTCCTCGAACAGCCCCGGGCTGGAGAGCCGCTCCACCGCCGGAGGGGAGAACACCGGATGGGTGGCGCAGGCCAGAACCCGGGTGGCGCCGCGCTCCCGCAGCAGCCGGGCACCGGCGCAGATGGTGCCGCCGGTGTCGATCATGTCGTCGATCAGGATGGCCGTCTTGCCGGCCACATCGCCGATCACCGTGAGGCTCTCGGCCACGTTGTGGCCGGAGCGGCGCTTGTCGATGATCGCCAGGGGCGCGTCGTTCATCTTCTTGGCGAAGGCCCGGGCCCGGGCCACGCCACCCACGTCGGGCGACACCACCACCACATCGCCGAAGTCGCGGCCGGCCAGGTAGTCCACCAGCACGGGCGAGCCGTAGATGTGGTCGCAGGGGATGTCGAAGTAGCCCTGGATCTGGGCGGAGTGCAGGTCCATGGCCAGCACCCGGTCCACGCCGGATTTCGCCAGCAGGTTGGCCACCAGCTTGGCGGTGATCGATTCGCGGCCGGCGGTCTTGCGGTCGGCGCGGGCGTAGCCGTAATAGGGGATCACGGCGGTGATCTGCCGCGCGGAGGCCCGCTTGCAGGCATCCACCATGATCAGCAGCTCCATCAGGTGATCGTTCACCGGAGCGCAGGTGGGCTGGATCAGGAACACGTCGCAGCCGCGGATCGATTCCTGGATCTGGATGTAGAGCTCGCCATCGGCGAAGCGCTTGATCACCCGTGGGCCATCCGGCACCCCCAGGTAGGCGCCGATCTCCCGGGCCAGGGCCTGGTTGGCGGTGCCGCTGAACAGGCGCAACCGCCGGGTGTCGTGGGGCGCGCTGGCCTGCTCGACCCGTTCTGCGGTCAGGAAACTGGTCACGGCGGCCGCTGGCGTGATCGGTTGAGACCCGATCGTAGAAGCCGCTCGGCTCCCGGACCGCCATCAACCATGAAGACTTCCCTGTGGCGGCCTGGCCCTGGATTGGTTGTGGTGGCGCCCGGGGGGGTGCCAGCGGCTGCTGACCAGCCGCTGGCGGAGCTGCTGCAACTGGAGCTGCTGCCGGCCCTGGCGGATCAGAGCCTGGATCCGGTCCAGGTCCTGGGGGCGTTGCAGTCGCGGCCGGAGGGCTGGCTGCTGCCCCTGGCCCTCGATCCCGGGGCCTGGCTCGGCCGCCCGCTCTGCTGGGCGGAGGCCCTGGGGGCCTGGCGTCAGCCCTGCCTGCTGCTGGTGGCTGGCGCCGCCGCCGGCACCGGTCCAGACCGCGCCACGGCGGCGCTGCTGCGCTCGCTCGGGGTGCCGCTGCTGGGTCTGGTGCAGTGGGGCGGGGAATGGCGTCCCCAGGAGCGCGGCGTCGATGGCCTGCCCTGGCTGGGCTGGCTGCCGGGAGCTGACGCCAACGCCGCAGCCAACGCCGCAGCCAACGCCGATGTCGCGGTGGAGGCGCGCCTGGAGCTGCGACGTCGCTGTGGGGCCCGCTGGCAGCAGCTCAGTTCGGCCATGGCTGCGTCCGCGCCGCCGGATCCACCGGCAGGCTCCGGAAGCGCACCGGCTGGCTCGGTTGCAGGGCGGCCGCCAGCAGGCTGAGGGCCTCGCTCTGGGTGAGGTTGGTGTCCACCTGGTTCTGCAGCCGCCCCAGCAGATCCGGCAGTTGCTGCAGCTGCTGGCGCTGGCCCATCTGCCGCAGCACGCTCTCCACCGCCATCTGCTGTCGCTCGCGCCGGCCCTCCTCGCCGCGTTCCTTGTCGCGGAAGCGCAGCAGGTGTTCCATCTGGCGACCCCCCAGCAGCTGCAGGCCCCCCTCCAGCTGGATCGTCAGCTTCTGGGCCTTGTCGGAGTACTTCATGCTTCGGTCCGGGGAGATCTCCACCCGGCCGAGGCCATCCACCAGCTCGCGCAGGGCGCTGCGGGGCAGCACCAGATAGCGGTCGGGCTGTCCCTTGGGCAGACCCACCAGTTCGGCGGTGGCACCGGCCACCAGTGCCGGCCCACCGCGGCGGTAGAGGCTGCCCAGGGCCACGGGTTTCTTGTCGCCCGGCAGGGTCACCGGCGTTTCAATCGGCAGGCTGAGCACCTGCAGCGGGGCGTTGGGATCCACCTGCACCAGCAGCAGCGCGTCGCTGTTGGCCGGCCCCGGTGGGGCGGCGTCGTTGCGCACGGCCCCCCGGCGATCTGCATCGGAGCCGATCAGCAGCACGGTGATCGGCCGGCTGGGAAGCTCCGCCAGGCTCGCGGCACTGGGCAGGGCCTCTTCCCGAACGGCCCGATCACTCTCGGGCCAGAGCGCTCCCACCAGGAGCACCCCCGCGGCCACGCCGAGGCCGGCCGCGAGCAGGCGCACGGCGATCCGCTGCCTGGACTGGCGCTGTTGAGGGCGTGGGGCCTCCCGTCTGGGCGCCATGGAGTTCCGGCCGGATGAAAAATCGCCCTACTTTGGCGCAGCCCGGCCCGTTTGCCGCCCTCACGGGGGCTGCGGCCGATAGGTTGATGCACCCGGATGGGCCGCCGGCCGTACCCCAGTTGACTTCCGCTCCCTCGTCTCCGCTGGCACCCCACGAGCGGGCCAGACCCCTGGCCAAGGGGAGCGTGTATCCGGCCAAGGATCTCTGCAGCCAGTGCGGCCTGTGCGACAGCCGCTGGGTGGCCTACGTGAAGAGCAGCTGCGCCTTCCTGGAGCAGCGCTTCGAGGCGATGGAGGAGCAGGCCCACGGCCGCAGCCGCGACCTCGAGAACGAGGACGAGCTCTATTTCGGCGTGCAGCAGCGCATGCTCACGGCCCGGCTGCGGCAGCCCATCAACGGCGCCCAGTGGACCGGCATCGTGAGCCGCATCGGCGTGCGCGCCCTGGAAACCGGCCTGGTGGATGCCGTGCTGTGCGTGGGCCAGAGCGAGGAGGATCGCTTCACGCCGGTGCCGCGGCTGGCTCGCACCCCCGAGGAGGTGCTCAGCGCCCGGGTGAACAAACCCACCCTCTCGCCGAATCTGGAGGTGCTGGAGCAGCTGCCCGGCAGCGGCATCCGCAGGCTCCTGGCCATCGGCGTGGGCTGCCAGATCCAGGCCCTGCGGGCGGTGCAGCCCACCCTGCCCCTCGATGAGCTCTATGTGCTGGGGCTGCCCTGCGTCGACAACGTGAGCCGCCAGGGGCTGCAGACCTTCCTGGAGAGCACCGTGAGCTCACCGGACACGGTGGTGCACTACGAGTTCATGCAGGACTTCCGCATCCACTTCCGCCACAGCGACGGCCGCGAGGAAACGGTTCCCTTCTTCGGCCTCGACACGCCCAGGCTCAAGGACGTGTTCGCCCCCAGCTGCCTGAGCTGCTTCGACTACACCAATGCCGGCGCCGACCTGGTGGTGGGCTACATGGGCGCCAGCTTCGGCCGCCAGTGGCTCACGGTGCGCAACCCGAAGGGCCAGGTGCTGCTCGATCTGGTGGAGAGCGAGCTGGAGGTGGCGCCCGTGACCAGCCAGGGCAACCGCCAGGCGGCGGTGCAGCAGGGCATCGAGGCCTACGACAAGGCCGTGAAGCTGCCCCTGTGGCTGGCCAACCTGATCGGCTTCTTCGTGGAGCGCTTCGGCCCGAAGGGCCTGGAATACGGCCGCTTCTCGATCGACTCCCACTTCACCCGCAACGCCCTCTGGCTGCGCCGCAACCATCCCGAGAAGGTGGCGGCCCACATCCCGGCGTTTGCCCAGAAGATCATCAGCCGCTACAAGCTGCCGGCCCGATGAGGCGTGCCGGCATCCTGCTGCACCCCACCGCCCTGCCGGGCACGCCGGCCTGCGGCAGCTTCGGAGCGGTGGCCCGCCAGTGGGTGGATGCCCTGGCGGATCACGGCATCGGCGTGTGGCAGCTGTTGCCCCTGGCCCCCACCGATGGCACCGGCTCCCCCTACAGCTCCCCCAGTGGCTTCGCCCTGAACCCCTGGTTGCTGGATGCCGAGCAGCTGGTGGTGGATGGGTTGCTGCACGACGCCGACCTGGCGACGTTGCCCGCTCCCCATGGCGGCCACCAACTCGATCTGGTGGTGGCTCCCCTGCGGGCCCAGGCCCTCGGTGCCGCCCTGTTGCGCCGTTTCGACACCTGGCCCGACGCCGAGCGTGAGTCCTTCGGCCGCTGGCGCCAGCGCGAGGCCCCCTGGCTGGTGGATCACTGCCGGTTCATGGTGCTGCGCCAGCTCCACGGCCAGCGCCCCTGGTGGCAGTGGCCGGCCGGTGGTCTGGCGGCCCTGGAGCGGCAGCAGGCGGGGCCCCTGCTCCAGGAGGCCCTGGTGCAGTGGCAGCTGCAGGTGCAATGGCAGCGTCTGCTCAACCATGCCCGTGGCCGTGGCGTGCAGGTGGTGGGTGATCTGCCCTTCTATGTGGCCCACGACAGCGCCGATGTGTGGAGCCGCCGGCGCCTGTTCTCCGTTCGGCCCGATGGCACGCTCACCACCCAGAGCGGTGTGCCCCCCGACTACTTCTCCGCCACCGGCCAGCTCTGGGGCACGCCGGTGTATCGCTGGCCCCTGCACCGCCTCACGGGCTTCCGCTGGTGGCTGCGGCGGCTGGAGCGCCAGTTGGTGCTGTTCGATCTGCTGCGGCTGGATCACTTCCGCGCCCTCGAGGCGGCCTGGTGTGTGCCCGGGGCCGACCGCACCGCTGAGCACGGCGTGTGGCGTCGTTCGCCGGGGCGTGCCCTGCTCGATCGGCTGCGGCGGGCCTGCGGCGGTTCCCTGCCCCTGATCGCCGAAGACCTGGGGGTGATCACCCCGGCGGTGGAGGCCCTGCGGGACCGCTACGGGCTGCCGGGGATGAAGATCCTCCAGTTCGCCTTCGACGGCGATCCCGCGAACGCCTACCTGCCGGACAACTACGCCGGTGGCAACTGGGTGGTGTACACCGGCACCCACGACAACGCCACCTGCATCGGCTGGTGGCAGGGCCTCGATCCTGCGGAGCGCGAGCGGGTGGAACGCTGCCTCGGCGGCCCGGTGCACGCCCCCGGCTGGCAGCTGATCGAGCTGGCGCTGCAGTCGCGGGCGGAACTGGCCGTGGCACCCCTGCAGGACCTCCTGCACCTGGGTGATGAAGCACGCTTCAACACCCCCGGCACCAGTGAGGGCAACTGGCAATGGCGCCTGGGCCTGTCCCTCGATCAACTGGCCGGGCCGCTGCAGGGCTTCGGCGCCATGGCCCGCCGTTACGGCCGCTGATAGGTGCCCGGCTGCTTGGCCAGGGGCTGCAGGGCCGTGCCGTTCCAGCTCACCGCCCCGGCCGGCGGCGGGGGCTCCACCTGCAGGCGCAGCGGCGGCCGCAGTTGCAGCACCAGCTCGCCGCTGGCGGCCTGCAGATCCGTGCGCTGGCCGCTCTCACTGCTCAGGCGCACCCGGCTGGCCTGGCTGAGATTGAGCCGCAGCACGCCCACCTGATTGGTGGCATCGGCCTGATCCAGCCGTTGCAACTGGCCGAGGGCCATGCCGCGGCTGGCCTGCTGGAGCGGCCGCAGTTCGGGATAGGCGGCCAGCAGGCCCGTGCCTGGGGGAGCGGGTTTCTGCTGCTCCGCCGGGGGCAGGGGCGGCACCGGCCGCAGGCTGAGCTGGTTGGCGGCGGCCAGCTGCTGTTGCTGCAGGTTCACCCCGTAGATCAGAGCGAGGGTGAGGCCGCCGTAGAGCAGGGTGCCCTGCCAGCTGCTGAACACATCGATCGAGCCCGGCGTGAAGCGCCGCAGCAGCCCGGGGCGACCGCTGGCGGGGTGCTGGCCGCCCCTGGCCTGGGGGGGCAGGGCCACATCCAGGCTGCCGCTGGGCAGGTTGAGCCGCTGCTCGATCAGCGGCAGCATCGTGCGGAGGTAGGCGCCCTCCGGCAGGCGGTCACGCCAGCCGCGCTCCAGGGCCTCCAGCACCGGGGTGCTGATGCGGGTGTCCAGGGCCAGCTGGCGCAGGTTGAGGCCCTGGGCCTCGCGTTGCTGGCGCAGCAGCCGCCCGGCCGGCAGCAGCGGATCCTCTTCGGGCGCACTGCGGCCATCGCCGGCCGGCTGGCTGTCACCCCGCTTCCACCAGCGGCCAAAACGGCGGTGCAGCGGGAGCTTGGGGGCCAGCCGTGGCATCAACGCCGGGGATCCTGATCGCCCCATTCTTGGGGATCGACCCGCCGCCAGCGCCCTTGCGGCAGCTCCCCGAGGGCGATCGGGCCGATGGCCACCCGCTGCAGGTCGTGCACCTGATGGCCCAGCACTTCGGCGGTGCGGCGGATCTGGCGGTTGCGCCCCTCCCGCATCACCAGCTCCAGCAGGGTGCGGTTGCCCTCGCCCGCCAGTCGGCGCACCCGCACCGGCTGGCTGGGGGTGCCATCGAGGGGAACGCCCCGCGCCCATTGCTCCAGGACGGTCGGGCTGGGATCGCCGCTGATCCACACCCGGTAGGTCTTGCGGTGCTGATAGCGGGGATGGGTGAGGCGCAGGGTGAGGGCGCCATCGTTGCTCAGCAGCAGGGCGCCGCGGCTCTCGAGGTCGAGGCGTCCCACGGAGTGCAGCCCCTGGCCCCGGGCCAGCTCCGGCGGCAGCAGATCGAGCACGGTGGGCCGGCCTTCGGGATCGCGGCTGCTGCTCACCACGCCGGGCGGTTTGTTGAGCAGCAGCACCAGCGGCGGCGCGGCCGCGCCGATGGGGCGGCCGTCGAGGCGGATGTCGTCGCGGCTGGGATCGCCGCGATCGCCCAGCTGGGCCACCTGGCCGTTGAGCTGCACCCGCCCGGCCCGCAGCAGCTCCTCGGCGCGGCGGCGGGAGCAGAGGCCGGCATTGGCCAGCAGCTTCTGCAGTCGCGCGCCCTGCGGCGGCTCGGTGGCCATGGCGGTGGGCGGTGTGGCGCCCCCGAATTCTGCCGGCGGGCCGTGGGGTGGAGCAGCCGAAAAAAGATGATAGGGTTACGAAACAACTTGGTTTCGTAACCAGGCGTCATGCCCTCCCTGCCCGTTCTTCGTTCGGATTCAGGCACGGCCCTTGCCGGCGGCACCGATCTGGTGCGCTCCTATCTGCGGGATATCGGCCGGGTGCCGCTGCTCTCCCATGAGCAGGAGATCACCCTGGGCCGCCAGGTGCAGGAGCTGATGGTGATCGAAGAGCTGCGTGAGGAGCTCAGCCTGCGCTCGGGTGGCCAGGCCCCCAGCGACGCCGTGCTGGCCGAGGCGGCGGGCCTCACGCCCCAGGTGCTCAAGAAGCGGCTGCGGGCCGGTCAGCGGGCCAAGGAGCGGATGGTGGCGGCCAACCTGCGGCTGGTGGTGAGCGTGGCCAAGAAGTACACCAAGCGGAACATGGAGCTCCTGGATCTGATCCAGGAGGGCACGATCGGCCTGGTGCGGGGCGTGGAGAAGTTCGACCCCACCCGTGGCTACAAGTTCTCCACCTACGCCTACTGGTGGATCCGCCAGGGGATCACGCGGGCGATCGCGGAGAAGAGCCGCACGATCCGGCTGCCGATCCACATCACGGAAACGCTGAACAAGCTCAAGAAGGGCCAGCGGGAGCTGAGCCAGGAGCTGGGCCGCACCCCCACGGTGACGGAGCTGGCGGAGGCGGTGGACCTGCCGGAGGAGGAGGTGAAGGACCTGCTCTGTCGGGCCCGCCAGCCGGTGAGCCTCGACGCCAAGGTGGGCGACAGCGACGACACCGACCTGATCGACCTGCTGGCCTGTCAGGGCAGCCAGCCGGACGACCTGGTGGATGGGGAATGCCTGCGGGGAGACATCCGCTCGATCCTGGATCAGCTGCCGGACCTGCAGGGCCGGGTGCTGAAGATGCGCTACGGCATCGGCGTGGAGGAACCGATGAGCCTCAGCTCGATCGCCCGCGAGCTGGAGATGAGCCGCGATCGGGCCCGCAGCCTGGAGCGCCGTGCCCTGGAGGAAGTGCGCCGCCTTTCGGCCGACATGACCGGCTACCTGGCAGCTTGAGGCTCAGAGCAGCTTGAGGCTCAGAGCAGCGTGAGCCTCAGAAGAACTGGTCGAAGTTGTCGAAATCGACGGCTTTGAAGTTGCCGCTCTGCACCTGTTCCATCAGCCGCTCCAGCTGCACCCACAGGGCCCCGGCCGTGGCCAGCGAGAGCAGCAGTGCCACCAGCAGGGCGGCGCCGGCGGCGAAGCCGAACACCTGCAGGCTGCCGCCGATGAACAGGGTGATCCCCAGCACGATGCCCGTGTAGGCCAGGTTGGTCTCGAAGCAGCCCAGGGGCAGCATGGCCAGCCGGTCCTGCTTCCAGTCCTCCAGCCTGGTCTGCACCAGCCGCGAGAAGGTGAGGCCGCACAGCACGCCCATGGCCAGGCCGATCCCCGCCAGCACGTAGGGGGGCTGCAGGATCGGCGCGAACTCCAGCAGGATCTCCTGGGCATCCAGATCGCCGTAGTCCCCGGTGGCGAAATCCTGGGCGGCTTCACTCAGGTTGATCGGGGCCAGGGCCATCAGCCAGCTGCAAGTGGCGCCGACCCTAAGCGGCCAGTGGGTTGAGGCGGGCCAACAGCCGTTCCCCCAGGCGCCCCGCCAGCCGCTGGGGCGAGAAGGTGCGGCCCAGCAACGTCAGCAGGCCCCGCAGGTCCTCGGTGTTCAGGCGGTCGTCGCGCACCAGGGTGAGCAGAAGCCGCTGGCGCAGGCTGCTGCCCTGCTGGCCCAGCAGCAGTTTCAGGCCGGCCCCTGCCACCGGCAGCAGCTCGGCGCCGGCGCTGCTCTCGTCGTTCTCCACCACCGCCAGCAGGCTCTCCAGCCGCTGCAGCTGCAGCCGGCCTTCGCCATCGAAAATCACCTCCAGCAGCTTCTCGCGCATCTCGGCGGTGTCGCCGGCCAGCAGGCGGCGGGCCACGTAGGGGTAGGCCACGCGGATGATCCGGAAACTGGGGTCGAGCCGCATCGCCAGCCCCTCCTGGCTCACCACCGCCCGGATGATCAGGGCGAAGCGGGCCGGCACCCGGAAGGGGTAGGCATACATCAGCTCCGAGAAGCGATCGGTGATCGCCTTGAAGTTGAAGGAGCCCACGTTGTCGCCCAGGGCACCGCCCAGCACTTCCTCCAGGGCCGGGATGATGGGCGTCAGGTTGGTGTTGGGATTGAGGAAGCCCAGGTCCACGAAGTCCTGTGCCAGGCCGGCGAAGTCGCGGTTGATCAGGTGCACCACAGCGCCGGTGAGGGTGAGCCGATCGCTGTTGCTGATCGAATCCATCATCCCGAAATCCACGTAGGCCACATGGCCCAGGGGCCCGCTGCGGCCCGGCAGGGCAAACAGGTTGCCGGGATGGGGATCGGCGTGGAAGTAGCCGAATTCCAGCAGTTGCTGCAGGCCGGCGATCACGCCGGTGCGGATCAGGGCCGCCGGATCGAGCTGCTGGGCTTCGAGCTCCTGGCGCTCCTGCAGTTTGGTGCCGTTGATCCAGCTGGTGGTGAGCACCCGCTGGCCGGAGAGGGAGCGATCCACCCGCGGCACCACCACGGCCGGGTTGCCGGCAAACAGGCGGGCGAAGCGCTCGGCATTGTCGGCCTCCTGGCGGTAGTCGATCTCCTCGAACAGGCTGCGGCCGAATTCATCGATGATCTCCCCGAGTCCGAAGCCCAGGTTGAGGGGCAGCAGCGGGGCCGCCATCACCCCCAGCAGCCGGATCAGCACCAGATCGCGTCGCAGCTGATAGGGCAGGTTGGGACGCTGCACCTTCACCGCCACCCAGGGCCCGCCCACGGGCCGCGCCTTGTACACCTGGCCGAGGCTGGCGGCGGCCACCGGGTAGTCGGGGAACTCCTCGAACAGGTGCTCCACCGGCGAGCCCAGCTCCTGCTCGATGGTCTGCAGGGCGATGGCGTGGGGGAAGGGGGGCAGGTTGTCCTGCAGCTGGGTGAGCTGATCCAGCCAGTCGCGCCGCACCAGATCGGGCCGGGTGGAGAGGGCCTGGCCCACCTTGATGAAGCAGGGCCCCAGGTTGGTGAGGGTGGTGAGGATGCGGCGCCCCAGGCGCTGTTGCACCGCCCGATCGCTGCTGTTGCCCTGCACCACCAGCACCAGCGCCAGGCTCAGCAGTTGCCAGAGCACCACGCTCAGCCGGCCCACGAACACCCACGGGCGCAGCAGCAGCCAGCGCAGGTCGCGGCCCGGGTTGTAGCTGAACGCGGGCGTGGCCAAGGCGTTGGAGGGCGGGTTGCAAGCTGCAAACTCTAGAAACACCGCCCGGATGGCCATGGGCCTGCTGGATCACCTGCGCCAGGCGGCCCCGGCCCTGCCGCTGCATCTGCCGGCCCACGGCCGCGGCCGCGGCCTGGCGCCCGGGTTGCGGGCGCTGCTGCGGCGGCCTCCCGCCAGCTGGGACCTGCCGGAGCTGCCCGAGATCGGCGGCCCCCTGGAGCCGGACGGGGCCGTGGCCGACAGCCAGACGGCGATGGCGACCCTGCTGGGGGCGCGGCGCTGCTGGTTTGGCGTGAACGGCGCCAGTGGCCTGCTGCAGGCCGCGTTGCTGGGCCTGGCCCAGCCCGGCGAGCGGGTGCTGCTGCCCCGCAACCTGCACCGCTCGCTGCTGCATGGCTGCCTGTTGGGACAGCTGCGGCCGGTGCTGTTCAACCTCCCCTTTGATGACGCCACAGGCCTCTGGCTGCCGCCCACGCCGGAGCACCTCGCCCGGGTGCTGGAGGCGGCCCTGGCGGAGGGGCCCCTGGCGGCGGTGGTGCTGGTGTCGCCCAGTTATCAGGGGCTGGTGGGGGATCTGCGCGGCCTGATCGCCGCCGCCCATGGCCGCGGGCTGCCGGTGCTGCTGGATGAGGCCCATGGCGCCCACCTGGGCCTGGATCCGCGCCTGCCGCCCAGTGGCTTGCACTGCGGCGCCGATCTGGTGGTGCAGTCGCTGCAGAAGGCGGCCGGAGGCCTGGCCCAGAGCGCCGTGCTGCTGCAGGGCGGCTTCGGCGGTGCCGAGGGGAGCGAGCGGGCCGAGCGGCTGGAGCGGGCCCTGCTGTGGCTGCAGACCTCCAGCCCCAGTGGGCTGTTGCTCGCTTCCAGTGAGGCCGCCCTGGGCCATCTGCGCAGCGCAGCTGGCCGCCGCCAGCTGGCCCGCGGCCTCGATCGCGCCCTGCAGCTGCGCCAGCGCCTGCAGAGCCAGGGGCTGGCGCTGGTGCGCCAGCAGGATCCGCTGCGGGTCACGCTCCACACCGCTGCCCTGGGGATCTCGGGCCTGGTGGCCGATGGGTGGTTGATGGAGCGGGGCGTGATCGCTGAACTCCCCGAGCCGGGCTGCCTCACGTTCTGTCTGGGGATGTGCCCGCCCCGCGGCCTGCTCTCGCGGCTGCCGCGCCAGCTGCGGGCGTTGCGAGCAGCCCTGGGGAGCGAGCCCCTCGACCCCTTCAGCGCGCCGCCCCTGCCCCTGCTGGCGGAGCCGGAGCTGCCCCTGGGGGTGGCCTGGCGGGCGGCCGCGGAGGCGGTGCCCCTGGAGCAGGTGGCCGGGCGGATCGCGGCGGAACCCCTCTGTCCCTACCCGCCGGGGATTCCACTGTTGATTCCCGGGGAGCGCATCGATGGGCCCCGCGCCGCCTGGCTGCAGCGGCAGCGGGGGCTGTGGCCAGGCCAGATCGCTGATACGGTGAGGGTTGTGGCCGAATGAGGAGGGCGATGCGGGCGGCAGGCGATGGCCCCTTCCGCTGGGACTTCGTGACGCCAGGGCTGCCCGATGCGGCCTTCGCCGACGCGCCCGGCTTCAGCCCCACGCCGATGGAGCAGCGGGTGATGCTGCTCTCCCATCTGCGGCCCCGCGCCGATTCGCTGGTGTGGGATGTGGGCGGCGGCACCGGGGCCCTGGCCCTGGAGATCGCCCGGCTGATGCCCGCCGGCCAGGTGCACACCCTGGAGCGCGATCCGGATGCGATCGAGCTGCTGGAGCGCAACCGGATCCGCTTCGGCATCGAGAATCTGCACATCCATGGCGGTGATGCCCCGGCGGGTCTCGATCAGCTGCCCCCTCACCCCGATCGGGTGCTGCTGGAGGTGGGCCGGCCCCTGCGCACGGTGCTGGAGCAGGTGTGGGGTGCCCTGGTGCCGGGCGGGCGCCTGGTGATCAGCACGGCGAGCCTGGAGGGGCTGGTGGATGCCACCGACACCCTCGGCCAGCTGGAGGCGCTGGATCTCCAGGTGGTTCAGGCCACGGTGCACCGCATGCAGCGCCGCGGCAGTCAGGCCCGTCTGGCGGCCGCCGAACCCCTGTTCCTGATCGCCGCCGAGCGCCCTTGATCCCCTCTCCCCGCTCCCGCACCTCTCCCCAGCGGCTGCTGAGTGGCTATGCCGCCGGCGCCTTCGGACTGCTCGTGGTGGGCCTTGGGGGCTGGTGGTTCACGGTGGCCCTGGGAGTGCTGGTGCACCTGGGGTTGCAGGAGTATTTCCGGCTGGCCCAGTTCAAGGGCATCCGGCCGGCGTCGAAAACCACCCTGGTGCTGTGTCAGCTGCTGCTGATCACCACCCAGTGGGCCCACGGTGGTGATGCGGCCGGCATGGGCTTCGCGGTGGATCTGGCGGCGGCGGTGCTGCCCCTCTCGGGGGCGGCCATCTGTGGCTGGCTGCTGCTGCAGCCCCTCACCGGCAGCATTGCCGACATCGCCTCCTCGATCTTCGGCCTCTTCTATCTGGGCTTTCTGCCCAGCCACTGGATCCGGTTGCGGGATCTCACCGCCCTGGAGCTGGCGCCGCGGCTTGCGCAGTGGCCCGCCGCCTGGCCCCCCGTGAGCTCGGGCATGGTGCTGATGCTGATGGCCTGCCTGTTGATCGTGGCCACCGACATCGGCTCCTACATGATCGGCCGCCGCTATGGCCGCCACCCGCTCTCGCCGATCTCCCCGGGCAAAACCGTGGAGGGGGCCCTGGGCGGGGTGGGCTGTGCCGTGCTGCTGGGGGGGCTGTTCGGCGAGCTGCTGGGCTGGAACTGGGGCTGGGCGGTGGGCGGCCTGCTGGGCGGTGTGGTGGCGGTGTTCGCCCTGGTGGGTGATCTCACCGAATCGATGATGAAGCGGGATGCCGGCGTGAAGGATTCGGGCGACTTCCTGCCCGGCCATGGCGGCATCCTCGATCGCATCGACAGCTACCTGTTCACCCCGGCGGTGTTCTTCTACGTGGTGACCCTGTTACTGCCTCTCATTCGCTAGGGCGACACCCGGGCGGTGCCGTGCAGCTGCAGCATCCCCCCCTCGAGGTTGGCCTCGGCGATCTGGATGTTGGGATCGGCGGGAAGGCGCACGCTGTGCTCGGTGTCCACCGCCCGCAGCTCCAGGCCGCCCTCCACCGCCACGGGCACCGTGTCGCAGCGCATGCCCTGGGCCGTGAGCACCAGCCGATCGCGCTCGATCCGCAGCTCCTGCAGCGGGGCCAGCCCCAGCAGCCCATCGGCCAGCTGGTCCCCCAGGCTGCGCCAGTTGGGGCCGCACAGGGAGCGGCTCAGCCCCGGACCCGTGAAGGCGGCGTAACCGCGGATCTGAAAGGGGTGATCCAGCTGCAGGGCCTGCCCCTTGAGCAGCTTGCCCACCTGCACGGCGATGGCGTCGCTGTGCAGCTCCACCATCTCGATCGCCAGGCCGCTGAACACCACCCGCCGGGCCACCAGGCTCACCCCTTCGAGGCGGCCCCGCAGCAGTGCCAGGGCGGAGCCGTGCAGCTGCAGCTCCAGGCTCTCCACGGCCTCACATTGCTGGCGGATCCAGAACTGCAGCCCGCTGGCCAGCAGCTGCAGCACCGGCCCGCCGGTCTTGGGGTTGGGGTCGTCAGCCATGCCAGGTGCGGGCCACGGTGGCGGGTTGGTCGATGTGGGGCAGGTGGCCGCAGGCCGCCAACTCCGTGATCCGCTCTCCTAACAGAGCCTGGGCGGCCCGCTTCTGGGGCGGCCGCAGAATCCGGTCGTTGGCGCCCCACAACACCGTGATCGGCTGGGGCGGCAGGGGCTCGCCGCAGCCGGCGAAACCGCCGCTGCTGGCGAAGGCCGCCAGGGCCGGCCCCCAGTTGGGGCACTGCAGATGCAGGGAGGCGATCTCCAGTTCCGCGGGCCCCACGTCGCGATCGGGTTCGGCGAAGGCGCTGCGGCAGAGACCGCGGCGCACCCCCGGCAGCCCCAGGAAGCGGGCCCCCAGCGGTGCCAGCCAGGCCGGCACGGGCATGGGCCTGCCGGTGAGGCCGGCGGGGGCCAGCAGCAGCAGCCGCTGCACGCGCTCCCCCTGGCGCCGGGCCAGCTCCACCGCCACCGAGCCGCCCATGGAGGCGCCGATCAGGCCCAGGCTGGAGGCGCCGGTGCGCTGCAGGATCTGTTCCAGCAGGGCCTCCAGGTGGCTCAGCACGCCCTCGGGGCTGTAGGGGCCGTCGCTGGGACGCGGACAGAAGCCGAAGCCGTGCAGGTCGGGGATGAACAGCTGGTGCTGGCCTGCCAGCAGCGGCGCCAGGCGGCGGAATTCCAGATGGGAGCTGTCGAAGCCATGCAGCAGCAGCAGGGGCGGCCCCTCCCCCAGCACCGCCACGGGCCACTGCTGCGGCCAACCCGGCAGCGTCCACCACTGCACCGCCGCCGCCAGGGCGCGGCCCTCGGGATCCAACAGGTTCGCGGCGGCCCGTTCCACCAGCTGGCGCTGGGGCGATACATCCGTGCTGGTCACGGCGCTCAGCTCTGGGGGCTGGCGGCCGGAATGGCCGCGCTGGTGCTCACCAGGGCCGCCAAAAGGTCGGCGGGTTCCACCGGGAACGGCAGGTGGTGCAGGTCCGAGTGGGGGCGGCAGGCGAAGCTGCACACCTGCTCCAGCTCCTGGAGGCTGGCGCCCGCGAGGCCCAGCTCCGCCAGGGTCACCGGCAGCCGCAGGCTCTGGAAGAAGGGCAGCAGCTGGCGCCGGGCCTGGGCCGCCAGCCGGTTGCCGCCCAGCACCTCCTCCAGCCGCAGCTGCACCAGGATCCCGAAGCCCACCTTCTCGCCGTGGAGGGCGCCGTGGCTGGCGGCCAGCTGGGTGAGGCCGTTGTGCACGGCATGGGCAGCCACGGTGCGGCAGCGGGCCCCGCCGATGCCACCGATCAGGCCGGCGGTGAGGGCCGAGGCCTCAGTCACCCGTATCCAGGCCTCGCCGCCCGGCTCCGCCAGGGCCTGCTGGCCCTCGAGCAGCAGTTGATCGCGCAGCACCCGGGCCTGCTGCACGGCCTGCTGCACCAGGCCATCGCGGCTGGAGCCGCTGCTCACCGAGGCCTCGTACCACTTGGCCATCGCATCGGCGATGCCGCTGGCCAGGGTGCGTGCCGGCGCCTGGCCCACCAGGCCATGGTCGAACACCAGCAGATCGGGGCAGCGGGCCAGGGCCACATCGCCCTGGAAGGCTCCCTGCGGCGAATACAGGTTGGCCAGAGCCGTCCAGCCGGCGCAGGTGGCCGCGCTGGTGGGAACTGTGATGCAGGGCAGGCCGAGGCGGTGGGCCAGCAGCTTGCCGGCATCGAGCACCTTGCCGCCGCCGCTGGCGATCACGCCGTCGCAGCCCTCAGCCTGGGCCGTGGCCGCGATGGCCTGGAGGTCGTCCTCGCAGCAGTCGAAGCGCAGTTCGGCGGGGGTGGGCTCCAGCCCGGCGCCGCGCAGATCGTTGAGCAACGCGGCCCGCAGGCCAGCCGTGGCGGCGCTGCGGCCCAGCAGCAGCGGCCGCCGGCAGAGCTGGCCGATCGGCGCGAGGGCATCGGCCCAGGCCCGGGGACCCCGCAGCACCGCCGCCGGCGCGATGGCATGGTGCTGGCTGGCGTTGGCGGCTGTTGCGCTGGCGCTCATGGGCCATCCCGTCGAACAACCACTCTAAAAGTGCAGCACAGCCCCGGTGATCCGCCGTGAAACTGCTGGTCGTCGAGGACGACGCCGATCTCCGCCAGGCCCTGCTGACACTGCTGGGCCAGTGGGGCTATGCCCTCGCCAGCGCTGCCGATGGCCCCACGGCCCTGGAGCTGCTGGGCCGCGAGCCCATCGACCTGCTGCTGCTGGATCTCACGCTGCCGGGCTGTGATGGGCTGCAGGTGTGTCGCGAGCTGCGGCGCCGCAGCGGCCATCAGCCGCTGGTGGTGCTGCTCACGGCCCGCGACGGTACGGCCCACAAGGTGCTCGGCTACGAGCTGGGCGCCGACGACTACGTGGTGAAGCCCTTTGATCCACCGGTGTTGCGGGCCCGGATCCAGGCGCTGCTGCGCCGCCGCGATCGGCCCCTGCGCCAGGAGCTGTGCTGGGGGCCGCTGCGGCTGGTGCCGGGCCAGCTGAGCCTGGAGCTGGCCGGCCGGCGGGTGGAACTCACCCGTAAGGAGGCCCTGCTGCTGGAGGCGCTGCTGCGGGCCCAGGGGCAGAGCTGCAGCAAGGGCTGGCTGCTCGATGCCAGTTCCGATGGCCGCCGCGATGTGGGGGAGGAGACGATCAAGGCCCACATCCGCAACCTGCGCAGCAAGCTGATCGGTGCCGGTGCGCCGCCAGACCTGATTGAAACCGTCTACGGCCTTGGCTACCGCCTCAACCCCACAGCCCTGCATTGACCCGCTGCGGTTGCGCCGTCGCCTCGGGCTGCAGGGGGCGGGGTTCGCCCTGCTGCTGCTCAGTGCCTTCGCGGCCGCCGTGTACTGGGGCATCGCCGGCGAGCGCCAGGAGGATCTGCGCGCCGAGACCCGTCAGCTGGCGGCCACGGCCGCCTCGCAGCTGCCGTTGATCAGCCATGAGTTCAGCGAGGAGGGCAACGTCCGCAAGTTCCGCAACGATCGCGAGGTGGTGGATCTCGACCACCACCGCGCCCAGCGGGTGCGCTGGTTCGATCCCCGTGCCCGCCTGTTGCTGGAGGAGGGGCGCCTGGCCATGCCCGCGGCCTCCCCGCCCCCGCAGCGGTCCAATTGGCAGTTCTGGCCCGGCGGCCTCAGCCTGTGGCAGCCCGTGTACACCCTCCGGCGCCGCGGCGCCGCCGGCCGGCCCCAGCTGGCGGGGTATGTGCAGGTGGGGCTGTCGGATCGGGCGGCCGCCGCTGAGCTGGAGCGCCTGCGGCGTGGGTTGCTGCTGGGGGGCATCGCGGCGGTGATCGTGGCGCTGGTGCTGGGGCGGCGCATGCTGCGCCAGGCCTTTCTGCCCCTGCAGCGGCAGGTGTTGGCCCTGGAGCGGTTCACGGCCGACACCTCCCACGAGCTGCGCCATCCCCTCACCCTGCTGCGCACCCTGGTGGCCTCCGCCGATCCGCAGGCCTCACCGCTGCTGCGCCGCATCGATGCCCTGGCGGCCCAGATGGGGCAGCTGCTCAACGACCTGCTGTTCCTCGCCCGCCAGGAGCAGGGGGTTTCGGAGGGGGCGGTGCCCCTGGGGGGCTGGTGCCGCTTCGATCTGCTCGAACTGCTCGACGATCTGCTCAGCGCCTATGGCCCGGAGGCGGCGCGGCGGGGGGTGCGCCTGCGGCTCGAACCTCCGGCGGGGTTGGCGGAGCTGCCCCTGAGGGGCCAGCCGGAGCAGCTGCAGCGGCTGTTCACCAATCTGCTGCTCAACGCCATCCGCTTCTCCCCCGAGGGCGGGCTGGTGCGGGTGCGGCCCAGGCCTGTGGCCAGTCGGCTGCGGGTGGAGCTGATCGACCAGGGGCCCGGCATCGCCGCCCCCAACCGCGAGCGCGTCTTTGAGCGCTTCTGGCGGGAGGCGCCAGCCCGATCGAGCCTCGCCAGGGCCCCCGAGGATGGCAGCGGCCACAGCGGCCACAGCGGCCACAGCGGCAACAGCGGCCACAGCGTCCACAGTGGCCTTGGCCTGCCCATCGCCCGGGCGATCGCCCGCCGCCATGGCGGCGAGGTGAGCGTGGCGGCGGGGGATCCCGGCCACAGCGTGCTGCTGGTGGACTTGCCCGCCGGGTAGCCCCTTTCACGACTTTTTGACCGGCCTCAGGCTAAGGAATCGGCATGACAACACCTCTCCCCGGCGATCCCACCCTGGCCGCCTTCGGCTCCAGCCTCACCGCCATCACCCTGGCGGAACTGGGCGACAAGACCTTCTTCATGGCCCTGATCCTGGCGGTGCGCCACCGGGCCCGCTGGGTGTTCATCGGCGCCTTCGCCGCCCTCATCGCGGTCACGTTGATTTCCCTGGGCCTGGGTTACGGCCTGCGGGAACTGCTGCCCCAGGCCGTGGTGCCCTGGTTGGCGGCCGTGCTGTTCCTGGGCTTCGGCATCAAGCTGTTGATCGATGCCCAGGGCATGGCGGCCGATGCCGCCGAGGAGGAGGCGGAAGAGGCCGAGGAGGCGATCAATGCCGCCGAGACCCGCCGGCCCCTCAACACCGCCTGGGCCGTGATCTGGGAGGCCTTCGTGCTGGTGTTCATCGCCGAACTCGGCGACCGCACCCAGTTCACCACCATCTTCATGGCCACGGCCCCGGCCAAGGTGTTCAGCTTCGCCGGCCTGCTGGTCGGCACGCTGCTGGGGCATGCCCTGGTGACCTGGCTGGCGGTGGGGGCCGGCAAGTGGATCGGCAAACGGGTGAATGAGCGTCTGCTGTATCGGCTCAGCGGCGGCCTGTTCCTGGTGTTCGGCCTGGCGGCCCTCAAGCAGGCCCTGGGGTGATGGCACACGACCACCATCACCACCACGATCACTCCGGCCACGGTGCCGGGGCGGCCTTCCGCTGGAGCGTGCTCCTGAACGCAGGCCTCACCGGCCTGCAGCTGGTGATCGGCTTCGGTTTCGGCTCCCTGGCCCTGATCGGCGATGCCCTCCACAACCTGGGCGATGTGGTGGGGCTGCTGCTGGGCTGGGGCGCGGAGCGGCTGAGCCAGCAGCCGGCCAGCGGTCGTTTCACCTATGGCTATGGCCGCAGCACCCACCTGGCGGCCCTGATCAATGGCCTGCTGATCTTCAGTGCCGGCGCCGTGCTGGTGGTGGAGGCGATCCAGCGGCTGCAGCAGCCCACCGAGCTGGAGCCAGGGCCGGTGGCCTGGGCCGCCCTGGCGGGCATCGGGGTCAACCTGCTCTCGGCGCGGCTGTTCGGCCACGATCACCACCACGATCTCAACCAGCGGGCTGCCGTGCTGCACCTGCTCACCGATGCGGCCGTCTCAGCGGCGGTGTTGCTCACCGCCCTGCTGGTGGCCTTCACCGGTTGGAACGTCCTCGATGCCATCACCGCCATCGGCGTGGGTGTGGTGGTGATGGCCAGCGCCTGGGGCCTGCTGCGGGAGGCCGTGGCCGTGAGCCTGGATGCGGTGCCGCGGGGCATCGATCTGGCGGCCATCGAGGCGGCCCTGCTGGAGTTGCCCGATGTGGAGGCTGTGGAGGAACTGCACGTGTGGGGTGTGAGCACCTCCCGGGTGGCGCTCACCGCCCACCTGCGCCGCGCCGCGGTCGCGTCGCTGCCGCCGGATCAGCTGCTCCATCAGGCCGACGAGCGCCTGCGGCGGCTGGGCATTCGCAAGAGCACCATCCAGTTGCACAGCGCCGCCCCCTATCACTGATCCAAGCCAGTACCTCCCCATGGCCCGTCCCTACCAACCTTCACTGCTGCGCCTGCTGCATGGCGCCACCGCCGCTTTGGTGGCGCTGGCCTGGATCTCCGGCGGACTGATCGTCGGCACGTTGGATCGCCGCTGGGGTCGCCTGCCCATCCAGCTGCCTGCGGCCTTGGAGGTGATCGATCTGCACGGCAGCCTCGGCGTGGCGCTCACCCTGATCAGCTTCCTGTTCGTGCCCTATGCCCTCACGCTGGGCCGGGCGCGGTTGCGGCGGCCGGAGAATGGCGTGGCTCTGCTGGCTCTGCTGTTGGCCCTGGTCAGCGGCAAGTTGATGGATGAAGACTGGCTGCGGGAGGGCCAGCTCCATCACCTGGCCTACAGCCTGCATCTCACCGCCTGGCTGGTGCTGAGCCTGGCGGTGGTGGTGCATCTGCTGGTGTTGCTGCGGCGGGGCGGCCCGGCCCTGCCGCTCTCCATGCTGCGTCTGGATCTGAAACCCGGCGATCAGCCCCGCCACTGGCCTCAGCAACTTCGTCGCTTCTTCGGCTTTCCGTAGCTACCCCTGGGCCAGGGTTTCGGCAGATTGAAGCGCAGGTGCAGGAGGGCAGACGATGACAAGACGCGGCTGGCGGGTGCGTCTGGCGGACACGCTGATGCGCTGGGGCTCCGCCCTGCAGCCCGCCCGGGCCCTGCCGCCTCCACCCGTGGCCCCGGCCCCCGATCCCGATCAGCAGCAGCAGGCCAGCGCTGCCAAGCTGCCCGGGGTGCGCGCTCCCCTCTCGATCGAGAAGGCCGTGCGCAGCCGAGATCTGGCGGTGCTCAAGCGCGAGGCCAGCGATGCCCTGGCGGCGCTGGGGGCGGCCCATGCGGTGGTCACCTCGGCCCGGCTGGCCCAGATTCAGAGCCTGCGGGCGGAGGTGGAGCGGGGCGAAGCCGCTGAGGACGATCTGGTGGAACTGGCGGGCGATTACCAGGCCTGGCAGAACGACCAGGTGCGTCTGTTCGATGCCCTGGCGCTGGTGCTGGGCATGCCGGTGCCGGAAGGCCGGGCCTTCGATCAGATCGATGCGGCCATGGCCGATGCCGCCCGCGCCCACCTCAGTGCCCTGGCCGCCGAGTATCAGCGGCGCCTGCTCACCGAGCAGTTCGAGGGCGGCGAGAAGGAGGGCTGAGGTTGATCACGCCGGCTCAGCGCGATCAACGAGGATGGGGCATCCGCCCAAGGCCATGGCCCGTTTTCTACTGGTGCTCAAGCCTCGGGAGGCGGCCTCCGCGGCGCAGTTGATCGAGGGCCTGGAGCCCCTGCTCCAGGGGCTCCAGGCGGAGGTGGACCACCGCACCCCGGCCCACCTCAGTGCCCTGCTGCGCGGCGGCCTGGAGAACCTGCGCCTGCAGCTGTTCGCCGATGTGCAGGCGAAGGCGGAAGGTCCCGTGCTGGAGCTGGTGCTGATGAGCCGTGAGCCCATGGGCCAGGGGGCTCCGCAAACCCACGCGGTGTTCGAGCAGATGCTCCAGCTGGTTGCCGCCAGCCTGGAGGTGATGGAGGTGCGCTTCCGTTCCGACCGCGATGGAGCCCTGCCCCTCTGATGCCCCTGCGGAGCAGACCGTAGGGTGAGCCGCAATTGTGTTGCCTCAGGGTTTCAGGAGCGCCGCCATGACCATCCGCATCGGCATCAATGGCTTCGGCCGCATCGGCCGCCTGGCCTTTCGCCGCGCCGTCAGCCTGGCGGATGTGGAGGTGGTGGCCATCAACGATCTGATCGATGTGGAGTACCTGGCCTACATGCTCCGTTACGACTCCACCCATGGCCGCTTCCAGGGCGACGTGCGGGTGGAGAACGGCCAGCTGGTGGTGAACGGCAAGGCCATCCGCATCACCGCCGAGCGCGACCCCAACAACCTCAATTGGGGTGATGTCGGCGCCGAGTACGTGCTGGAGAGCACCGGCTTCTTCCTCACCGATGAATCGGCCCGCGCCCACCTCAACGCCGGCGCCAAGCGTGTGGTGATGAGCGCGCCCTCCAAGGACGCCACCCCGATCTTCGTGATGGGGGTGAACCACACCAGCTACGCCGGCCAGGAGATCGTCTCCAACGCCAGCTGTACCACCAACTGCCTGGCGCCGATGGCCAAGGTGCTGCACGACAACTTCGGCATCGTGAACGGGCTGATGACCACGGTGCATGCCACCACCGCCACCCAGAAAACCGTGGATGGCCCCTCGGTGAAGGACTGGCGCGGCGGCCGCGGCGCAGCCCAGAACATCATCCCCAGCTCCACCGGCGCCGCCAAGGCCGTGGGCCGGGTGATCCCCGAGCTCAACGGCAAGCTCACCGGCATGGCCTTCCGCGTGCCCACCCCCGATGTGTCGGTGGTGGATCTCACCGTGAACCTGGCCCGCCCCGCCAGCTACGAGCAGATCAAGGCCGCCATGAAGGCCGCCAGCGAGGGCCCGATGGCCGGCATCCTCGGCTACACCGAAGATGAGGTGGTGAGCACCGATTTCCTCGGCGAGAGCTGCACCTCGGTGTTCGATGCCAACGCCGGCATCGCCCTCACCGACACCTTCGTGAAGCTGGTGGCCTGGTACGACAACGAGTGGGGCTACAGCTGCAAGTGCATCGATCTGATGCGCCACATGGCCACCGTTTCCTGAACGGTGTTGCCGGTGCTCGCACCCGGCGCTAATCAGGGAACAGCCGTTGGCCGTGGCCATGGAGGAGCAACCGATCACTCCCCATGCCGTGCCGATCATCGATGCCGACGGCAACCTCACCTACATCGGTGATGACGGCCGCCGCTACGTGGTGGGCCCCATGCCGGAGGCCGACGAGAGCAGCGTGGATCGGGTGATGGAGCTGTTGCGCAGTGGCAACAACCTGTTCAGTCAGATCGAGGAGCTCAGTCGCGACTGGCTCGAACAGGTGAGTGGGCCCGAGCTCGACCGCCGCGCGGCCCTGGTGCTGCTGCTCACCACCCTTGAAACCGCCCTGGAAGGGGATGACGACGACGGCACCCCGGCTTGAGTGCCTGGCATGGCCCTGTTCATCCCCCAGAACGATCCGGTTCTCGATGATCGGCTCACCCTAGCGGAGCGCCTGGGGGTTCTGCACCGCCAGCTGCAGCGCTGGGTGCCGAGCATTCACCTGGTGGCCTTTGCCCTCTATCAGCGGAGGCCCGCCAGTGCCGTGTGATTCACGACATGGCCGCCGAGCTGCTCGGCTTCCTGTTCTTCAACGCCTTCGAGCCGGGGGCCTTCACTCCGGAACACCTCGACTTGCTGGCCCCCAGCGTGGAGCTGATCGGGCTGATGATCAGCCATGAGGTGGCGGAGATGAACAGCTTGCGGGTGGCCGTGAGGCTCGCCCTGCGCATGACCGGCCTGCGCGACCCGGAAACCGGTGCCCACGTGGAGCGGGGTGTGGAGCTGGTGGATCAGATGCTGGCCGGGCTGCGCCTGGTGGCCGATCCGAAGATGGAGCAGCTGCGCAACGTGGTGGCCGGTCACCACGAGAAGCTCGATGGCAGCGGCTATCCCTTCGGCCTGCGGGGCGATCAGATCAGCCTTGAGGCTCGGATCGTGGCCGTGGCCGACATCTACGACGCCCTCACCCAGGCGCGGGTCTACAAGCCGGCCTTGAGCGAGGACGAGTCCGCGCGGATCCTCCAGGAGATGGTGGCGGCCGATCACCTCGATGGCCGCTGCGTGGCCGCGCTGCTGGAGGCCAGGGAACAGCGGCTGGCCATCGCCGCCGCCTACCGGGAGCCCTGAGCCGGTGGGGCCAAGGCGTGAGGGGCCAAGGCGTTAGGGGCCATGGCATTAGGGGCCATGGCGTGAGTGGTGATCCCTCTGGTATGGTTGTGTGCTGCGACACAGCCCAAGCGGCTGTGGAGCGGCGCCACGTTGAAGCCCCGAGGGGCATCAGCTCTGGCGACTTACGACGAAGAAGGCGAGAGCCGACGGTGTTGTAAGTTTTCTGAGCGGCTGAGAGGCCGCGAGAGCCGGAAGCCCGAGAGGGCGGACGGAGCACCTGGACAACTGAAAAGTTTAGGAACT